>JAAGKN010000014.1_pt1 | contig 444312 bp, 354 predicted proteins | sample 6206371 | NCBI WGS metagenome assembly JAAGKN01 (sample SAMN11533720, study PRJNA540317) | gut metagenome | isolation source: fecal pellets from male and female animal of same cohort | host: Peromyscus leucopus | place: USA:CA | collected 2017 | reverse complement strand
ACAACCCCAAACCTTTAACCTGAAAAACTAAAACCCGGTCTTGTCGTAGGTCACGTTCTCTGTCCTGACATTAAACGTATTGCTGCTCTTGTTGATGAACTTGCGCACCAATCCCACTTTAAGGTTCTTCAGATAAATATCATGTACCGGCTTTCGGGCGTCGCCTTTGATTTCATATATGGCGTCCGCTCTCTTCATTTCACAGTCCTCCATGTATATGTCATGTATGGGAGTGATGCGTGTCTCGTATGTCGGCACGAGGTCTTTCCATTGATACAGCACGTCGGTGTCAATCTCAAACATACGTCCCGCGCACGTTCCCTTGCAGTTTTTCATATATACATGATGTATGAACCCGCCGCGGCGGTGGTTCGTTTTAAGGTACATCATGCGGAAGACGCTGTCCGTTGCCTCGCAGTTTTCCATGTATATGTTGCGCACTCCGCCGCTCATCTCGCTGCCGATGCCAAGGAAACAATGTCCTTTCACCACCTTGCAGTTACGTATTACCACGTTCTCCGTCGGCTGGTTCACACGCCATGCGTCGCGGTTGCGGCCTGATTTGATGACGATGGCGTCGTCCCCTTGGTCGAAACTGCAATTCTCCACCAGCACGTTACGTGTCATTTCAAGGTCAATGCCGTCGTTGTTGTGGTTGTGGGCATACACGTTCAGGTTGCGGGCTATGCCTCCGTCGCACAGGAAGAGGTGTATTGTCCAGAACGGCGAGCCGTTGATGCGGAAACCGTCCAGCAGTATGTTGCGGCAGCGGTTGAAGTGAATAAGGTGCGGGCGCATATTGTTCTTCCCCACAGCCATTTGTCTTTGTTCCACGGGCACGTCCGTAGCGCCCCATGTGTAGAGCTGCTTTGAGGCCTCAAGATGTTCCTTCGGACGTTTGAACCATGGTGACCAGCCCTTGATGCGCGGTTGCAGTTTGCCTGTTCCGGTAATGGCTATGTTCTCACATTGGAACGCATAGACCAGCGGTGAGTAGTTAAAGCATTCCAGTCCCTCCCATGATGTCTGCACGGCAGGCAGGTATTCCATGTAATTGTCAGAGAAAACGAGCACTGCTCCCTCGTCAAGATGCAGGTTAACGTTACTCATGAAGTGTATCGGGCCGGTCAGCCACTCGCCCTTCGGCACCACTACCGTGCCGCCTCCGGCCTTGTTGCACGCCTTGATGGCCTTGTCTATGGCCTTCGTGTTGCTGTATTCGCCGCCGGGTTTTGCTCCGTATTTGGTGATGGGAAAGCGTTTCTCGGGGAACACATATTCCTTTATCGGCTCCATGGCGAACGGTGCCGACACGGTATGCGTCACATACTTGGCCTCTTGTTTCTTCGTCCCCGAGGCGGAAAGGGACAGCAGTGTGCAGATGACGGCACACAAAATGGAAAGTTTTTTTGTCATGTTAGTTTAGTTAGTTGGTTGCTATTTCTTTTTAAGGAACGCCATAACCTGTTCCGCCATGGCCTTCATTCCCGCTACGGAAGGGTGTCCTTGCTGCTTGTCGATGTCTTTCAGGTCGATGCAGGGCACGCCGTAATGGCGGCAGATGGTGTGTACTGACTCGTTGACGGACTGTCTCAGTCCTGTGTTGAGTATGAAGACGATGCGTGCCGTGGGGTAGTTCGCCCTCAGGTCGTGCAGCAGTTTCGCCATGGCGGGGCGGAAAGCGTACAGTTCCTTGTCCGTCCAGTTGCCATAGACGTATTCTCCTATCGGCGCTCCCGCCCAGCTGTCGTTTGTCGCTCCGCACACAAGTATCACGTCAGGATTGCCCAGTTTGTTGCTGCGTGTGATGAAAGCGCGGTCTGAGTAGTCCTGATGTATGCCCGCCTTGTCCTTATATCCTGTGCGGCAGATGGTTGAGCCGGAGTAGGAATTGTTCGTTTCCAGTTTGCCGTTCAGCCCTTTTATCGTCTGATACCACCATGTCTGCTCCACGCTTCGCACGTCGTTCTTGCGGTTCAGAGCCTTGTTCTCCGGACGGAAGTACCATATCAGGTTGGTGTCCGGCGTCAGATAGCCCTCGTATGTGGAGTAGCTGTCGCCGAGAATGGAGTACCGCAGTGTGTCTTTTTCCGTGCCTCCCTTTGCGAATGAGGCGGCTGTTGCGAGCAGCAACAGGAGGGTAAGTAAAATTTTCTTCATGTATTGTTTAACGTTTTTACAAGTGGTTGAAATAGGTTTACTGTATATTCTATATATAATTCAATGTTGCATAAAGCCCTGAAAGGGCGACATATCATAACCCGGGGTGCAAACCCCGGGTATTGGAGGTTTGACATCGAAAACGTATTGGCACCCCAAGGCCGGTAGGCGAGGTGTCCGCAGGACACCGAGGGGTGTTTTGTGTATCCTCTGAAACGTATTGTGGACATCGATAGTTGTTATCACCCCTCGTCGCACTTTGTGCTCCTCGCCTGTCGGCTACGGGATTCCGATACAGTTTTCGTATGTCCGTTATTTCCCCGGGGGTTGCACCCCGGGCTGTAATATTCCGCCCTTTCAGGGCTTATTACGTCATGTATGGAGACGTATTTGCAAGTGACTGAAATCTATGGTGTTGCAAATGCCTCTGTAATCAGCACCTGATTACATCGCAATCAGCACCCTTTTACATTATAATCAGCACCTGTTTACCGGGTAATCAGCACCCTTTTGTTTTGCGGGTAGTATGTCGTGCCGTTACGATGCCTTGTAGGGACGCACCTTCTTGCCGCCGGCATAAAGCCTATGGCAAGCGGCCAAGCCGAGCGGGTGCGTCCGAATCCCCGCATTTCCCGGCATAGGCGGACGCACCAAGGTGCATCCCTACACCACCGTTTGGGAATCGTCACGGCATCACCTTTACCGTTTTCGGCTCGGCGACAGGTTGCAGCATCCTTGTGATTTGCTCACGCGCGTTGGCTTGCGCAACGTCCATGTTTTCTTTTGTAAGGCATCTTTCCGTCATCAGCCGCCTCGCTTTCTCGTACATCGCCTTGCGGTCGGCATGGCTCCACGTCCCGCTTTCAAAGAAAGAGCGTGTGCGTGCCTCGTCGATGAAGTTGTAGTCAAGCAGCTTGACGTCCGGTATGGTGACGCGCACGGTGTCCTTCTCCACCTTTATCCAGTCTTCCGAACATTCGCGCAGGTCAATGCCTATGCGCAGAGTGCCGTAATAAATCCTCACCAACTCGTCGTCGGAGAAGAATCCCGTGCGCATGGTGTCGATGATTTCCTCGTCGTTTATTTCAAGAAACTCCCATTGCCCTATCGCCCTCATGCGCTCCACCATGGTCGGCGTGGGGTCTATCGTGTCGTCAGCGCCTATGGACAGCCCGCTGTTCCGCACCGTATGCACGAGCCACAGCGCCACCCCTATGGCGGCAAGGACGGCCACGCAGGTCAGGAGCACGGTGAGGCGGTTGAGGCCGTTACTCAGTTTTCCTAAGAATCGTATTATTCCTGCCATCGTTTCTGAATGAAATGGTTATGTTCTCTTCCGCAAACCCCATTGCCTGTATTATGGGTATGAGCTGTCGCGCCGCGCTTTCCTTGGCCACGGCCGTTATGTTCATCGATGGAATGTCACGCTCTATCGCCGCCCGTCCCTGCCGTTCGTATGAGAGAAGCTCCTCGTCGGAGAAGCGGCTGCGTGTCAGTGCCACGTATTGCTTTATGCCTTCGTGGTCTATGTGCGTCTCCGTTATCACGACGTCCGGCTGCGGCAGCAGCACCTCTATCTTGTCTCCGTAGCGTAGGAAGTCGTCGGCCGTCAGCTTGGTCAGGTCTATGCTCGCTTTTATCGTGGCGTAAAGCGGTATCGCCACCTTGCGTTTCCCGGCGGGAATGTTGACGGACAGCTCTTTGCCCAGCACCGTTCCTGACAGTTTCATGATGTCGTCGTGGGTGATAATCTTGTGTACTTTCAGCTCGGCGGTGTTCAGACGCGAGACCTGCTGCATACGTGTCATCATGTAGGGGATGGTGTCTATGCGCGCGGTGGCGGCGTCTCCCGGCTCATTGCCGTTGCCGCAGTTCCTCAATGCGAACGTGGTCACGATGGCCAGCACGGCCAGTGACAGGATGGAAATGATGATAATGCGCTTCTGTTTCATTTGAGCGCAAAGATAATAAAAAATTGTTGAAGGAGGCAACAATCATATAATAAAATATGTTTTTATGGCGTCAGCGTGAAAATAATGCCGCCTTTGTCTGGCTTTTTGGGAAAAAATAACTAACTTTGTGGGCAAAAAGACGAAGAGATATGTGTAAAATGCAGAATACGGAAAGTACAGCTCCGGCAGAGGAGAAGAAGTCATTGAACTTCATAGAGCAGAGGATTGAGGCCGACCTTGCGGCCGGCAAGAACGGCGGACGCATACAGACGCGCTTCCCGCCGGAACCGAACGGATACCTGCACATAGGCCATGCCAAGGCTATCGCTTTGGACTTCGGGGCAGCACGCAAGTATGGCGGCGTGTGCAACCTGCGCTTTGACGACACCAACCCGCAGAAGGAGGACGACGAATACGTTGAGGCCATTAAGCGGGACATAGAGTGGCTGGGATACAAATGGGGCAAGATATGCTACGCTTCCGACTACTTCCAGCAGCTGTGGGACTTCGCCGTGGCACTTATAAAGCAGGGTAGGGCATACGTTGACGAGCAGACGGCGGAGCAGATAGCGCAGCAGAAGGGCACGCCGACGCAGCCCGGACAGAACTCTCCGTACCGTGACAGGCCGGCGGAAGAGAGCCTTCGCCTCTTTGAGGAGATGAACTCAGGCAACATGGAGCCGGGAAAAATGGTGCTGAGGGCGAAGATTGACATGGCGAACCCTAATATGCACTTCCGTGACCCGATTATGTACAGGGTGATGAACATACCGCATTACCGCACGGGCAGCAAGTGGAACGCATATCCCATGTATGACTTCACACACGGACAGTCCGACTATTTCGAGGGCGTTACACACTCGCTCTGCACGCTGGAGTTCGTGGTTCACCGTCCGCTGTACGACCTGTTCCTTGACTGGTTGAAGGAGATGAACGGGGAAACGGCCTGCATGGACGACAACCGCCCGCGCCAGATAGAGTTCAACAAGCTCAACCTTTCTTACACGCTCATGTCGAAACGCAACCTGTTGCTGCTTGTCAAGGAAGGACTTGTAAGCGGATGGGACGATCCGCGTATGCCGACCATCTGCGGATTCCGCCGACATGGCTATTCGCCGGAGGCCATAAACAAGTTCATAAACAAGATAGGCTACACCACGTTTGACGCTCTTAATGAGATGGCTTTGCTGGAAAGCTCGGTGCGTGAGGACCTTAACAGCCGCGCGGAACGTGTCTCTGCCGTGCTGAACCCGTTGAAACTGGTCATCACAAACTACCCGGAAGGGCAGACAGAGCAGATGGTTGCCGTCAACAACCCGGAGGATCCGCAGAGCGGGACGCATGAGATTACGTTCTCAAGGACGCTTTGGATAGAGCGGGATGACTTCATGGAAGACGCTCCGAAGAAGTTTTTCAGACTGGGACCGGGTAAGGAAGTGCGCCTGAAAAACGGCTATATAATCAAATGTCCGGAAGAGAACTTCTGCAAGAAGGACGCTGACGGCAACATAATAGAGGTGTATGCCGAGTATGATCCGGAGACAAAAAGCGGTATGCCGGGTGCCGACCGCAAGATAAAAGGCAAGACATTGCACTGGGTTAGTGCGGAACATTGCCGCCGATGCGAGGTCCGTCTCTATGACCGTTTGTGGCAAGTGGAGAACCCGAGGGACGAGAAAGCGCGGCTGACAAAGGAAGAAGGCCTGACGGATCTGGACGCAATGAAGCGCATGATGAACCCGGATTCGCTGAAAGTGCTTACCGACTGCTACATAGAAGAGTGGGCGGCGGACAAGAAACCGGGCGACTATTTGCAGTTCCAGCGCATAGGTTACTTTATGCCTGACCCCGACACAACGCCGGAAAAGCCGGTGTTCAACCGCACGGTAGGCCTGAAAGACAACTGGAAGAAGTAGGCGTTGCCTTGCCGCCGGCCGTTTACCGGCGGGCGGTTAACACCCGAATGATAACATGTCGTCAGCAGAATTTGCCAAATATATACACTCGTCAGAGTTCAAACACCTGCTTCTCCAATACGAAAACGCGTTGGAGACGGGTGGATTGGTGTTCTTTGACTCGGACGACCTGATAGACATCGCGGAGTATTATCATATCTCCGGCGAGCTTGACAAGGCCGAGGCAGCGGCCGATTACTGCCTGGAACTGCATCCGACAGAGTCTTCTCCGCTGCTGTTCAAGGCCCGTATGGCTCTTGTTGACTATGGGGACGTGGCGAGAGCGAAGTCCCTTCTCTCTCAGGTGAAGGAGGAAGTGGAGTCTCTGGAGGCCGTTTATGTAACGGCGGAGGTGATGCTTAGCGATGGCGGGGCGGCCAAGGCGGAGAGTTATCTGTGCGAGAAATACGAGAAATACATGGAGACCCGCCCGTCAGAAGGTTTCTCTGACGATATGGACGAGGACGAAGATGAGCCTGATTTCGCCCTTGATGTGGCGATGATGTATTGTGATCACGGCTATACAGACTATGCGGAGCGATGGATGAAGAAGGCTATTGTGCCGGAAAATGGCGCCTCCACCGAATATTATGACACTTGGGCGCGGATCTATCTGGACCAAAAACGTTGGGAAGAGGCCGTTGGCGTGATAAACAAGGTTATCGATGCCGATGCATATAACGTCGTCGCATGGCTCATGATGAGTGACGCGCAGTTCCAGATGGCGCAATATTACGAGGCGTTACAGAGCGCGGAGTACGCCATAGCCATATCGCCCGGCGAGCCGGAGCCTTATCTTTCCAAGGGAAACAGCCTTTATGCGCTGAACCGTCTGGATGAGGCCAGAAGCAGTTTCGAGCGTTATGTCGAGCTATGTCCTGACGATCCTGCCGGTGAACTGCTCCTTGCCACCACGCTCTTGTACCAGTATAAGCTGGAAGAGGCATACGAACACGTCAAGATAGTGTTGGAACATCTGGACGATTTTCCACCGACACAGGTGCGTGAAGCCCTCCGCACCTGTGCGATTATAGCGGCCAAGTCGGGTGACGAGACGCTTGCCATGAAGTGCTGTGACCGTATGGAAGAGACGGAAGTGGGCGAAGGCGAAGCCGATTTGCTGCGAGGCGCGGTCTGCATGGAACAGTATGAGGTGCAGAGGGCGTTGGCTTTCTTCAACAAGGCGGCCGAATCGTCCGGCTATGACCTGAAAACCCTTGCGCATATAGGTGTCATCTGTCATGAGGCGGGACTGTTTTCGATGGCCTATACCATACTGAAAGAGGTGGTGAAACAGCATGAGGCCGACGGATATAAGTCTTGTCCGCCCCAGTATCTGGCCTTCCTTACGGGAGCATGTTACAGTCTTGCCAAGCGCGAAGAGTATATGTACTACCTTAAATATGCCGTGGAACTGGCGCCGCTTGACATCTCCAGCGTCCTTGGCGAGCATTTCCCGCCGGGCACGGAGCCGCGGGATTATCTGGACATAGAACTTGGAAATAAACGACAAAACAAATAATTAAAACGGCAGGGCATGTTATTTCCACAGCCTTGCGCCATCATCAACAACATTATGTTTGAACAATTATTATCTTACATCGGCTCCCTCCTGTCCAATATAGGATATCCGGAGGTCTTTGTAGGCATGCTTCTCGAGAGCACAGTGATACCGGTACCGTCTGAAATCTTCGTTCCTCCCGCAGCATATCAGGCTGCCGCCGGAACGCTTAACATCTGGCTGGTAATCTTTTACGCCACCCTTGGAGCCGACTGCGGCGCGGTTATAAACTATGCGGCCGCCTATTACCTCGGCCGTCCCATCATTTACAGTTTCGCAAACAGCCGCTGGGGCAAGTTGTGCCTGCTGAATCAGGAGAAGATAGAGAAGGCGGAGCGTTACTTTGACGAGCATGGAGTGGTGGCAACGCTCACCGGCCGTCTTGTGCCCGTAATCCGGCAGCTCATCTCCGTGCCTGCCGGACTGGCGAAGATGAACTTCTGGCGTTTCCTGCTTTACACCACGTTAGGTGCCGGACTGTGGAATTGTGTGCTTGCGGCGATAGGCTATCACCTCCATTCCGTGGTTCCGGCAGACCAGCTTGACGCTAAGGTTGCGGAATATTATAATGTAATCAAGTATGGAATACTTGCCGTCCTGTTGCTCGTGGCGGTATATTTCGTCGTTAAGAAATTTTATAAAAAGAATGCAAGTGAAGTCTAAGATGACTGTTAAAAAGTTGTGTTTTTCCTATAAAATGACGGAAATCAATAAAAAATTCGGTTGGAAATACACGATTTTCAAAAATATTTGGTAAAAAGTTTGCAACAACCAACAAAATATAGTAACTTTGCAATCGTTATCCTGAATACAATCTTTTTACCTTAAACAAAGCTAATACCTATTGAGATTGAAACTCTTACACTGTGAAGTGTGAGAGTTTCGTGTTTTATGTAGCATTGTGTCCCTAAATTGTGCGTTCTGTGTGCCGGCGTCAGAAGCCTGTTTGTGCCGTGTTTTATTGTGTTTTCCGTGCGATTCCCCTTCCCTTTTCGTGACGGCAAACGCTGCTTTAAGTCTTGTTGTTTGTAATATATTGAAAATCAACCCTGTACAGGCTGTGTTGTAAAAGGGTGCTGATTACACTGCAATCAGCACCCTTTTACGTTGTAATCAGCACCTGTTTGCAGTGTAATCAGCCGCATATTGCAACGTGCCCCGTTGCGTGTGCCGTTATGAGGCGTTACAACGGCGTTTCCGGCCAATCCCCGCGCATTCACAAAAAAAATGCAAATAGTTTGCTCAATCGGCTATTTTTTTGTAACTTTGCACCGTTTATATATGCGTCACTATTAATAAGGTACGCGACAAACGAAATCAAAATAACAAACATATATATACAAATGAACATTTCATACAAATGGCTTAAAGAGTACGTTGACTTCGACCTTACCGCCGAAGAGGTGTGCGCCGCGCTGACAAGCACCGGTCTTGAGGTCGATGCCTTGGAGGAGGTACAGACCATAAAGGGCGGTTTGAAAGGGCTTTACGTTGGCCAGGTGCTTACCTGCGAGCCGCATCCCGATTCAGACCACATGCACGTTTGCACCGTGAACCTTGGCAAGGAGACTCCGTCGCAGATAGTCTGTGGCGCGCCAAACGTGGCGGCCGGACAGAAAGTGATAGTCGCTGACATCGGCTGCAAGCTCTATGACGGCGACAAGGAGTTCGTCATCAAGAAGTCAAAGCTGCGCGGTGTGGAGTCCAACGGCATGATTTGCGCGGAGGACGAGATAGGCATCGGCACGGACCACGCCGGCATCATCGTGTTGCCGGAGGACGCACCCGTGGGACAACCGGCGGCGGAATACTACAACATAGAGAGCGACTGGCTGATAGAAGTCGATATAACCGCCAACCGTGCTGACGCTTTGTCGCACTACGGAGTGGCTCGCGACCTCTACGCATGGCTTGTGCAGAACGGTCACAAGACATCCCTTCACCGTCCGTCATGCGACGCTTTTGCCGTGGATGACAATGCGCTGCCCGTGGAGGTGGAGATACAGAACGCGGAGGCTTGCCGCCGCTATGCCTGCGTAAGCCTTACGGACTGTGAGGTGAAGGAGTCTCCCGACTGGCTGAAAAACAAGCTGAACGTCATCGGTCTGCGGCCAATCAACAACATAGTTGATATTACCAACTATATAATGATGGCCTACGGGCAGCCTCTGCACTGCTTTGACGCCGACATGGTGACGGGGCATAAGATCGTGGTGCGTGACCAAAACGAGGGCAAGCGGTTCGTCACGCTCGACGGGGTGGAGCATATCTTGGGAGAACACGACCTCGCCATCTGCAATGCGGAGGAGCCTATGTGCATCGCCGGAGTGTTTGGCGGAAAAGGCTCGGGTACATACGAGACCACAAAGAACGTGGTATTGGAGTCCGCATACTTCCATCCCACATGGATTCGCAAGTCGGCACGCCGCCACGGACTGTCAACTGACGCGTCGTTCCGCTTCGAGCGCGGCATAGACCCCAACGGAACGATATACGCCTTGCAGCAGGCCGCCATACTGTGCAAGGAACTTGCCGGCGCGAAGGTCAGCATGGAGATAAAGGATGTATATCCCAATCCGATAGAAAACCCGCGGATGAGGCTGGACTATGATTACGTTGACAGGCTGATAGGCAAGGAAATAGGCCGTGACACCGTAAAGAGCATACTGAAAACACTGGAAGTTACGGTTAACGGGGAGGACGAGAAGGGACTCGACATAACTGTGCCGGCATACAGGGTGGACGTGCAACGCCCCTGTGACGTGGTGGAAGATATACTGCGTATATACGGTTACAACAACGTGGAGATACCTACACAGCTCAAGTCTTCACTCGTGGTGAAAGGCTTTGAGGACCAGCGTCACAAGCTGATGAACCTTGTTGCCGAGCAACTTGTGGGCGCAGGGTTCAACGAGATACTCAACAATTCGCTGACAAAGGGTGCTTACTACACCGACCTGAAGGCTTATCCGGCCGACAAACTCGTCTCAATAGTTAATCCGCTGTCATCCGATCTCAACGTCATGCGCCAGTCATTGCTCTTCGGAGGCTTGGAGAGCATCATGCGCAACGCCAACCGCCGCATGGCAAACCTGCGTTTCTTCGAGTTCGGCAACTGCTATCACCACAACAATGACAAGCGGGATGACGAGAACCCGATGCGTGCCTATACGGAAGAGAGCCACCTCGGCCTCTGGATTACGGGCAAACGCGTGGAGGGTTCATGGATACACGCTGACGAGGACAGTTCTTTCTACGAGTTGAAGGCACACGTTTACAACATACTTCGGCGCATAGGCGTGCCGCAGGGAATGCTTGTTGCCGAAAAGACAGAGAACGACGTGTTCGCCACCGGCATGACATTGAAGAACCGCGGGGGCAAGGTGCTCGTGGAAATGGGTGTCGTATGCAAGAAGATACAGAAGCAGGCGGACATTGACCGCGAGGTGTTCTTCGCGGACATAAACTGGACTCAGGTGACAAACGCAGTGAAAAAGGCGGCCGTACACTTCACGGAAGTGCCGAAATACCCTGCCGTCAGCCGTGACCTCGCTTTGCTCCTCGACAAGAATGTGGAGTTCGCCGAGGTGGAGAGAGTGGCGAGACAGACGGAAAAGAAACTCCTCAAGCGCGTGGAACTGTTCGATGTCTATGAGGGAGACAAACTGCCTGAGGGCAAGAAGTCATACGCTGTCAACTTCATTCTGCAAGATACCGAGAAGACAATGGGCGACAAGCAGATAGAATCCATAATGAACAAACTCATAACAAACCTGAAAAAGCAGCTCGACTGCGAATTAAGATAATAAAGACAATAACAATAATATAAATTCAATTCAAACCAATGGGAAGAGCATTTGAATACCGTAAAGCTACGAAAATGAAGCGTTGGGGACACATGGCAAAGACATTCACGCGTCTTGGCAAGCAGATTGCGATAGCAGTGAAGGCCGGTGGCCCGGAACCGGAAACAAATCCTACGCTGCGTTCAATCATTGCGACGTGCAAACGAGAGAATATGCCGAAGGATAACATAGAGCGTGCCATCAAGAACGCGTTGGGAAAAGACCAGTCAGACTATAAGGAAGTGACATACGAGGGCTATGGTCCTCACGGAATCGCGGTCTTTGTAGATACCCTTACGGACAATACCACAAGAACAGTGGCCGACGTCCGCTCCGTGTTCAACAAGTTCTCAGGCAACCTTGGCACCACAGGCTCACTGTCATTCCTGTTCGACCACAAGTGCGTCTTTACCTTCAAGAAGAAGGATGACATAGACATGGACGACCTGATACTTGAACTTATCGACCTCAATGTGGATGATGAGTTCGACGAAAACTATGATGAGGAGAAGGATGAAACCACCATTTCCATATACGGCGACCCCAAGTCATACGCCCAGATACAGCATTTCCTTGAGGATAAAGGCTTTGAAGACATTGGCGGAGAGTTCACTTACATTCCGAATGACTTGAAAGACGTGGACGAGGAGCAGCGTGCCACTATCGACAAGATGATAGAAAAGCTCGAGGAATTTGACGACGTGCAGACCGTTTACACTAACATGAAGCCGGCGGAGGATTAAGAATATATGCCGTTTCACCGCCTTTCCCGGATTAGGGAAAGGCCGGTGAGGCGGAAATGACTAATTACTAACTAACAAAACTACTACCTAATGAGGAAACTTTTGAACTTATTATTGGCATTGGTGGCTGTCGCTACGGTTAATGCCCAGGGTTGGGACGAGGCTTTGTACAAACAGATTGAGAGCCGTATCGTTGCTCCTACATTCAAGGACAAGACTTATCCGATAACGAAATACGGAGCGTCTGTCAAGGCAGATGCCGCAAAGAACCAGAAGGCTATCAACGCCGCTATCGCCGCTTGCTCCAAGAAAGGCGGCGGAACGGTTGTAGTTCCGGCCGGAACTTGGAACACTGGAGCGATACGTATGCAGTCAAACGTCAACCTGAGAGTGGAAAAAGGCGCGGTATTACAGTTCGCCTACAATCCCGACCTGTACCCGCTCGTCAAGACACGTTGGGAAGGTCTCGACATAATGAACTATTCCCCATGCGTCTATGCCTATCAGGCGGAGAACATCGCGATAAGTGGTGAGGGCACGCTTGACGGCAGCGGCGAGAACGATACATGGTGGCAGTGGTGTGGAGCCGCTAAGTTTGGCTTCGTGAAAGGCAAGACACCGGAAGCCCAGAACGGCTATCCATACGCCGGACCGGAGAAGTATCGCACCAAGAAAGCCGACGGAACATACCGCTCCAGCCGTGAGACTCTACTGTGGATGGCCGACAACGGCATTCCGACAGAGGAGCGTATCTTCGGCAAGGGCTGCGGAATGCGCCCGCAACTGGTGAACTTCTACGAGTGCAAGAACATCCTTATAGAAGACGTAACGATGCTCCGTTCACCGTTCTGGGTAATCACTCCGACCCTTTCCAAGAACATAACGGTAAGGAGAGTGAAGGTAATCAACGACGGACCTAACGGTGACGGCTGTGACCCGGAGTCCTGCGAGGACGTCCTTATCGAGGACTGCGTGTTCGACACCGGTGACGACTGTATCGCCATCAAGTCCGGCCGCAACGCCGACGGACGCCGCACTCCGGTGCCGTCACAGAACATCATCGTCCGCGGTTGCACCATGGCTGACGGTCATGGCGGCGTGGTTCTCGGCTCAGAGATTTCCGCCGGCGTGCGTAACGTGTTCGCGGAGAACTGTAAGATGGACTCCCCGAACCTCGACCGCGTTCTCCGTATCAAGACAAACACGTGCCGCGGAGGCGTTACCGAGAATGTATATATGCGCAACATAGAGGTCGGTCAGTGCCGTGAAGCGGTGCTTCGAATCAACCTTATGTACGAACCGAAGGAGCCGGCAGAACGCGGTCACATCCCGACTGTGCGCAATGTGTATATGGAGAACGTCACCTGTCAGAAGTCAAAGTACGGCATATTGCTCAACGGACTGGACGATCATGACAACATATATAATATAAATGTAAAGAATTGTACGTTCAACGGAGTCACCGACGAGAAGGTGCGCCGCACGGGAAAGAGCCATGACATCAACTTCGACAACCTCCGCATCAATGGTGAACTGGTGCTTTCACAGCCGCCTTTCAGCCATTATTCCGAGTGGATGGCATGGAGCGAGATGCAGAGAGTGCCGCAAGCCTATTACCTTGACTTCACCGATCCCAAGAAAAGGCCGAACGGAAAGTGGAGCTATGTGATGGGCATCGAGCTTGAAGGCATACTCGACGTATATCAGGCATACATGAACCCCATCTTCAAGGACTACGTATTGCAGTACCCCGCGAAGATGATTACCGAGAAAGGCGAGATAACCGGCTACAAACTTGCCGACTACAACCTCGACAATGTGCGTACCGCCCGCTTCATCCTGCGTTCCAACCGTCTGTTCCCACACAAGGGTTCTGACCTCGCCTTGCAGACACTGTTCAGGCAATTAGAGGAACAGCCGCGTACAAAAGAGGGCGTATGGTGGCACAAGGCCATCTATGCCAATCAGGTATGGCTTGACGGCATATACATGGGACTGCCTTTCTACACCCTCGGAGCAGAGGAGTTGCGCGGTCAGAAGAAGGCCGTCAAGTACTATGACGACGCTGTTGACCAGATAGGCAAGACTTTCAAGCGCACATACGACGCCAAGACCGGGTTGTGGAAACACGCTTGGGACGAGACGAACTCCATGTTCTGGGCTGACAAAGAGACCGGATTGTCAAAGCACACATGGGCACGCGCGATGGGATGGTTCACCATGGCGATGGTGGAGATACTCGATGCTCTGCCGGAAAACTATGCACGCCGCGGTGAAGTCATAGATATGTTGCAGCAGGCAATGACCGCTGTCGTGAAATATCAGGACAAGAAGACCGGACTGTGGTATGACGTGATGGACGTTAAGGACGACCGCAACTATCTTGAGGCCACCGCTTCCAGTATGTTCACATACTGCCTGCTGAAAGGCGCGCGCCTCGGTTATCTGCCGACCAAGGACAACTGGGCAGCCGGTGTTAAGCCTGCGCCTCTTTGTGAGGCGGCAAAAGCCGCGGGAGCCGGCGACATCGACTTCAAGGCAGCCGGTGTAAAGGCGTATGAGGGCATAATAAAGAACTTCATAAAGGTTAACGATGACAAGACCATCTCCCTCACACGCTGCTGCGCTGTCAGCGGACTTGGCCCAAACAAGAGCCCTAACCGTGACGGTTCTTTTGACTATTATATGTCCGAACCCATCCGTGACAACGACGCGAAAGGCATTGGCCCGTTCATCTGGGCGTCGCTTGAGATGGAGCGTGACGGCTATAAGGCGGGGTATTAGTATCCTGTTCCATGATGTAGGGACGCCCCTTGGTGCGTCCGCCGGTGTGTGAAAGGCCGATGATTCGGATGCACCCGCTCGGCTTGGCCGCTTGCCATAGGCTTTATGCCGGCGGCAAGAAGGTGCGTCCCTACAACGGATTGGAAATCAAGACATAACAAAAGCCGTTGCAAAAGGGTGCTGATTACATTGTAATCTGGTGCTGATTATAACGCAAACAGGTGCTGATTACCGTGTAATCAGCACCTGTTTGTTTTTGTATTTGAACTTACAAGATATAATATAGGAATGGAATGTCAGTATTCTATGCGCTCAAGAAACAGGGCATGACCGGGCATCGACTCGCCGGCCTGCGTGCGTTTCCTGCCTTCTATGACCTGACGGAAGTCGTCAAGCATCATGCGGTGACGGCCAACCTCAACCAATGTGCCGACAATGGCACGCACCATGTTGCGGAGAAAACGGTTGGCCTTGATGCGGAAATACCACTCCGTGGTTGCTGATACGTCCCCTGCGGACAGCGGTTGCACCGGGTTTACGGCGTTACCGTCCATCGGAATCCATCCCGCTTCCATCACATCACACAGCGTGGTCTTCACGTCCGTGTGGCTTTTGCAGAAACAAGCGAAGTCGTTATAGTCCGTAAGCATGGCCGCCGCCTCGTTCATCAGCGGGAAATCAAGGTCGAAATGCGTCTGCCAGACATATTGTCTCCCGAACGGGGAGCGGGCGGTGGAGACGTAATAGTGGTACGTCCTTGCCTTTGCGGAGAACCTTGCGTGCATTGTATCATCCACTTCCTCCACCTTGTGTATGGCAATGTCCGGCGGAAGCATCCTGTTAAGACGGAACTCCAAGGTTGACATACCGCCGCCCTTGCACCTGAAATCAGGCAGGACGGCATCAAAATGCGCCACCATGTGCCTCGCGTGGACACCGGCATCGGTGCGTCCCGCACCAACAATGTCAACCGGTGTGTGCAGCAACGTGGACAGGCAACGCTCTATCTCGCCCTCAACGGATATGCCGTTGGGCTGTATCTGCCATCCGTGATAGCGCGTGCCATCGTATGAAAGGTGAATGAAATAACGCATATTTATGACAGGCTATGTCCCTCAAATTCTGCAATCTTGCTCTTAAAGTAATCCGGCATCGGTATTGACACCTTGTCATTCATGTCGAAACACACCATCACTGTCCGGCAATCGCACTTCACCTCCTTGGTGCGCACATTGACGGCACGCTGCCGGAGAGTGAAACTCTTGTTGCCAAGATGCACGACGGACGTCTGTATGACAATCTCGTCAGGATAGTAAATAGGCGCGAGAAAGTTGGCGTTGATATTGGCCACCACGATGCTCACCTGCTGAAGGGCGTTCTTCCCCACCACATCCATGAAGTATCTTTCCTTGCTCATGTCAAACAAAGAGAAATAAACGGAGTTGTTTACGTGGCCGAAACGGTCAACGTCAGAAAACCTTAGCTGTGCAGGAATCTGATGACTGAAAGTCACTTGCTGCGGTTCTTCTTCCATATCCTATTGCTTTATGTCATTCTCCCGTATCTCGACACGGCGTATCTTGCCGCTGATAGTCTTGGGAAGCTCATCAACGAATTCCACGATTCGCGGATATTTGTACGGCGCAGTCTCACGTTTCACATGATCCTGCAACTCCTTTTTCAGCGTATCGCCAGCCTTTGCCCTGTACTCTTCGGCCAGAACGATGCTGGCCTTTATTATCTGTCCGCGTATGTCATCGGGCACAGCGGTTATCGCACACTCCACAACGGCGGGATGATTCATCAGTGCCGACTCCACCTCAAAGGGCCCGACACGATAGCCGGAGGTCTTTATCACGTCGTCAGCGCGTGACACATACCACAGATACTTTTCCTCATCATAATACACTATGTCGCCGGTGAAGTACAAGCCGTTCTGTATCCGCTTCTCCGTCATCTCGTCATTGCGGTAATAACACTTGAACAATCCGAGCGGTTTCCTGTCCCCCACACGTATTACAAGCTCTCCATGCTCCATCGGTTTCACGCGGTTACCGTGCTCATCCACCACGTCTATGTCAAACTGCGGGCTGCGTACGCCCATGGAACCGGGCTTAGGCTTCACCCATGGGTACGTACCCACCACGAGAGTAGTTTCCGTTTGTCCGTAAGACTCATATATAGTGATTCCCGTTTTCTTCTTCCACTCGTCGAAAACGCTTGGGTTCAGAGCCTCGCCGGCAGTGGTGCACCATTCGAGGGCGGACAGATTGTAGGCTGAAATGTCCTCCCTTATAAGGAAACGGTATATCGTAGGCGGCGCACAGAACGATGTTACGTGATAGTCCTGAAGCACTTTCAGCAGGTTGGCAGGACTGAAATGCCCCTCATAGTCATACACAAAGACGGTTCCGCCGGCCAGCATCTGACCGTAAAACTTGCCCCATACGGCCTTGCCCCAGCCCGTATCGGCCAGCGTAAGGTGCAGTGAGCCTTCGTGTATGTTGTGCCAGTACTTGGCGGTGACGATGTGTGCCAGCGGATATGAGAAGTCATGCATCACCATTTTGGGCTCTCCCGTAGTGCCACTGGTAAAGTAAAGCAGGAAATTGTCAGTCACTTTGTTGCGCTTCAGCATCACGAACGTGTCGGCTTCTTCTATTCCCCGCCAATAGTCGAACCATCCGTTCGGCACGGTTGGGCCTATGGATATGCAGTGTCTGAGCGTCGGGCTGAACCTGCGTGCCTTCTGAACGTGGTTCAACACCAGCGGGTCTCCGCAGGCAACGATACAGCTTATGCTCGCCATGTGGCACCTATACAGTATGTCCTTGTCCGTCAACATGTGCGTGGCAGGTATTGCCACCGCGCCGATCTTGTGCAAAGCCACCATCGTGTACCACCACTCTATGCGGCGTTTTAGTATCAACATCACCCTGTCACCCTTCTCAACGCCGATGCCTTGCAGGAAAGCCGCGCAGCGATCTGTGGTGTTTTTGAAGGCGCGATACGTGACATGCTTCTTCTCCCCACGGTCGTTTACCCACATTATAGCCTCTTTCTCAGGCATTTTCTCTGCGTAAGCGTCGATGACATCATACCCGAAGTTAAAGTCATCGGGCACTTCCACCTTAAAATTTTGCAGGAAGTCCTCGTATGAAGAGAATTGTTCTTTTTGTAAATAATTTCCTATCATTTGTTCGTTTTATAGATTTTGCTAAATGCAATGCAAAAGTATTAAAACACCAAATGATAGGGATTGGATTAACGTTTATTAATTCCGAAGTGTCCTTTTTGCCTTCCGAAGTGTCCTTATCGGTCCAACCATTTGCGCACTTGCGCTTTGCGTGTGCGACTGATAATTATTTCCGGCGACCTGTCCGATTTCAGTTTAAGAAGCTCTTTGCCGTTGACCAGCCGCTCCATTCCGCTTACCAGTTCCACCGGAACGATGTACTTGCGATTGACCCTCATAAATTTCTCCGGGTCAAGCTGTTCCTCCAGCGTACTGAGCGGCATATCGACGGGGCACGATGTCCCGTCAAGCAGCACCAGATACGTGGACTTATGCTCAGAGACTATATATTGTATGGTAGATAGAGAAATCATCCTCTCGCCGTTAAATGATTTCACCACAAAGCGCTCACGGTAGAGATTCTGCCGCGTCCTGCGCAGCATTCTTGCTTTTTCCGCCGCCGGCTGTTTCCTTGCGGCAATCAGTATGGCGGCCTTCCGCATGGCGTCGGCAAGGCATCCGTCGCTTACCGGCTTCACAAGATACGACAGGCTGTAAAAGCCGAAAGCCCTTAGCGCGTTGTCGCCGGTGGCAGCCGTGAAGATTACCGGCACATCGGCAGGGGCGTATGTCAGCGCGTCAAAGACGAGACCGTCATTCAGTTCCACATCGGCTATTATGATGTCGGTGTCGTGATGCAGCGAAAGATACTCCCGACCCTGTTCCACTGACGGTATGGGGCCTATGACATCATACTCCGGACTCATGTCTTCCAGCATGTGCCGAAGCTGATGGAAGGTGTATATCTCATCTTCAAATATTACTATCTTCATATAATAAGAATGCTATACAGAAAGGGTTCGCAACATCGCGGGCAAACGCACGGAAGGCGTGTTTGCCGCTCTCATTCTGCAAAGTTACAACAAAAAGTAGGAATTTGCAAGAAAATCTTAATAAGATTAGCGTGAAAAAGCATGCAAAAATTTGGCTATATGTGATTTATTCTTTAACTTTGCAACCAACAACCGATAGCAAAACCATCAAAAGACAATACATACAAACCACCAAAATTAATACTATGTTAGAAGAAAAAGACCTCAAGCAGCTGGCTGAAAAAGGTATCAGCCGGCAACAAATCGACACACAGCTCAAACAATTCGAGAACGGTTTTCCCTTTCTGAAACTGGAAGCCGCGGCGGCGATAGGCCGTGGTATCATCGCCCCTTCGGCAGAAGAGATTGACAATTATGTCAAGGCGTGGGAGGCATACAAGGCTTCCGGGAAACAGATAGTGAAGTTCGTGCCCGCTTCCGGAGCCGCAAGCCGTATGTTCAAGGATATGTTCGCCTTTGTAGATGCAGACTACTCAGAACCCACGACCGACTTCGAGAAGAAATATTTTGCGCACATCAAGGACTTCGCCTTCTACGAAGAACTGAACGAAGTGTGTGTGAAAAACGAGGGGAAAGACATCGACACGCTCATGGCGGAAGGCAATTACAAGGCCGTCGCGGCCAATATGCTCACTGCCGGAGGGCTGAATTACGGCCAGTTGCCGAAGGGTATGCTGACATTCCATAAATATGACGACGGCGCACGCACGCCTATGGAGGAGCATCTGGTTGAGGGCGCACTGTACGCCGCATCCAACGGTGAGGCAAACGTACACTTCACCGTGAGCCACGAGCACCTGCCGTTCTTCAAACAGAAGGTGGCCGACAAGACGGCTAAGTACGAATCAAAATACGGTGTGAAGTACAACATCTCCTTCTCCGAGCAAAAGCCGTCAACGGACACCGTTGCCGTGAATCCGGACAACACGCTGTTCCGCAACAGTGACGGCTCGCTGCTGTTCAGACCGGCCGGACACGGCGCGCTGATAGAGAACCTCAACGAGATAAACGCCGACGTTGTATTCATCAAAAACATAGACAATGTGGTGCCGGACCGCCTGAAACCGGAGACGGTGCAGTGGAAACAGGTCATCGCCGGAGTGCTCGTGACGTTGCAGGCAAAGGCGTTTGAGTATGCACAGGTGCTTGAGGGCGGACAGTATGACCATGCCAAGCTGGAAGAGATAATCCGCTTTGTGCAGCAAGACCTGTGCTGCCGCAAGAGCGACATAAAGGAACTGGAAGACGCGGAACTCGTCATCTACCTCAAAAACAAGCTCAACCGCCCGATGCGTGTGTGCGGAGTGGTGAAGAATGTGGGCGAACCGGGCGGAGGACCTTTCCTCACCTACAATCAGGACGGCACCGTGTCATTGCAGATATTGGAGTCAAGCCAGATAGACAAGGCCAACAAGGAGTATATGCAGATGTTCACAAACGGCACGCACTTCAACCCCGTTGACCTCGTATGCGCCGTGAGGGACGCCAAGGGCAACGCCTATAACCTGCCCGACTATGTTGACAAGACCACGGGCTTCATCTCTTCCAAGAGCAAGAACGGCAAGGAACTGCGTGCGCTGGAGCTGCCCGGACTGTGGAACGGAGCCATGAGCGACTGGTCAACAGTGTTCGTGGAAGTGCCTCTCGGCACGTTCAATCCGGTCAAGACGGTCAATGACCTGCTGCGCGAACAGCATCAGTAATCCCTATGGCAGCCCACAATGACCTCGGACGCCGGGGTGAGGACGTGGCGGAGGAGTACCTGATAAAGAAGGGATGGTACATCAGGCACCGTGACTGGCGCAGCGGACACCGCGACATTGACATCGTCGCGATAGACGAGGATATGACCACGCTGTTGGTGGTGGAAGTGAAGACACGCACTACGGCGGTGATGGGTGAGCCGGACAAGGCGATAGACACGGAGAAGCGCAATAACATAATCATCGCCACGGCGGATTATGTCAGGCTCTTCCGGCTGGACCATCTCGCCGTGCGTTACGACACAATATCCGTCACAGGCACGCCGGACGGCGGGTTTACCATAGAACATAAGGAGGATGCCTTTGACGTAACGTCGAGGTATCAGTTTGCGGACAGACAGCGCAAAAGCGCATATTACAACAAGCGTCCCGGTTGCTGGTAGTGGCCGGGACGCTTGTTTTTCATGCCGCCAAGGGTTCTTGGAACGATGTGGTACACCGTCTCTGCGCCGTGTGTTTTTTGCTTCGTGCGGCAAACACTTGACAGTCCCGAAACAAAAGGGTGCTGATTACACTGTAATCAGCACCTAATCACTGTGTAATCAGCACCAGATTACAATGTAATCAGCACCCTTTTGCGGAGGCTTTTGTTATACCTTGATTTTCAATGCCTTGTAGGGACGCACCTTGGTGCGTCCGAATCATCGCGTTTCAGGTATCGGCGGACGCACCAACGTGCGCCCATACAACGATGTTTGCAATTATTTGCGTCGGGAAGTTGATGGCGTTTGCGTTGCAGTCAGCATCCGTTTATCTTTTACAACGTTCCTTTCCTCTTCTTGTAAAGCTGGTAGGAGTTCATCACGTTGTGCCAGATGGAGTAGAAACCGCCTGCCGTCGCGGTGATGGGAGAAAGGAAAGTGTAGCCCAGCCAGATTATGAACACCGTGTTTTTCTGCCCCATCGCCTGTCCGGCTTCAAGCCTCATGCCGTAGTGTCTGCCTATCCATTTGCCGAAAGCGAACTGGAACAGGCAGGCTGCCAGTGTCGCTACGGCTATGCCTCCCACGTGCCAAAGGCTCTCGTCGCTGTGTACCAGTGCCCTGCAAGTTACCGCAATGGCTATGGCCAGCGACACTGCCCACATATAGAAGGCCAAATCTTTCTGCCGGAGTATCATGCTGTGGAAGCGGGGCATGAGGTATCTCACGAACCATGAGAGGAACAACGGGACGATAAGCAGCGGGAACACCTTGTTTATTATAGTGATGAAGGCGGGTATGAACGTCATTCCTGCCTGCGGGTGAGCCACCGGAAGGAGCAGGGGGCACAGCAAGGCCACCGCCATGTTGATGATGATGGTGTAGGAGGTGGTTGCCGCCGAGTCGCCGCCGAGCTTCTGCGTCACCACGGCGCAGGCCGTAGCGGTGGGGCATACCACGGCAAGCATGAAGCCCTCTATTACCAATCGCGCGTCAGTCTGCGGGAAAAGCCACAGCAGCAGGCAACAGACGGTGAACAGTGTGCATTGGGTCATCATCAGCCATACGTGCCACCTGTGCGGGCGAAGGGCTGAGGGCTTTATCTTACAGAAGGACACGAAGAGCATCAGGAACAGCAGTATGGGCTGCAACATCTCCGTCATCCAGAGCAAATCCGCCTTTGCGCCGGCCGTGAAAGGCAGCTCGCGGCCTGTCAGGTAGGCCAAGGCTCCCGTTATCATTGATACCGGGAGTGTCCAGTTTTTGAGGAATCTGATTATCGGCATGATTAAATTCCCTTCCTCGGGAACGTCTGTTCTATTTTCTGTTCGCGGTGTACCAGTCTGACCTCAACGCCGAATTTGTCGCTGATATGCTCCGCAAGGTGTTGCGCGGAATACACGGAACGGTGCTGGCCGCCCGTGCATCCGAAGGAGAACATCAGCGAAGTGAAGCCGCGTTGTATGTATCTCGCCACGTGGGCGTCAGCGAGTTTATACACGGAGTCGAGGAAAGTGAGAATCTCCCCGTCGTCTTCAAGGAAGCGGATGACAGGCTCGTCTATGCCGGTCAGTTGCTTGTAAGGCTCATAACGCCCCGGATTGTGCGTGCTTCGGCAGTCGAACACATAGCCTCCGCCGTTTCCCGACTCGTCTTCCGGTATGCCTTTGTGGAAAGAGAAGGAGAAAACCTTGACCACCAACGGCCCTTTGCCGTCGTATTTGGAAAACGTTGCCTTGCCGTCAGTGGGGTAGGTGGTGTATGGATTGCGGTCCGTTGTGCGGTAACCGTCCTTTCTTGCCGCCGGCTTCTCCGGCTCGACGGCAAACTGAGGCAGCTCCGTCAGCCGCTTCAGCACATCCATCAGGTAAGGATAGGGGAAGTCGTTGTCCTCTATCAGGCGGCGGATGTTCTGTATGGCGGGCGGTATGCTCTGTATGAAATGCGCCTTGCGCTCGAAGTAACCGCGGAAACCGTATGCGCCAAGCACTTGAAGTGTGCGGAACAACACGAACAGTTGCAGCCGCTCGTTGAAGTACTTGAACGAAGGAACCTCGGTATAATGCTTCAGGGCATCGTAGTATTCTTCCACCAGTTCCTTGCGCAAGGCATCGCTGTAACGTGCCGATGCCTGCCAGAGGAATGACGCCACGTCGTAATAGTACGGCCCTTTCCTGCCCCCTTGGAAGTCGATGAAGTACGGATTCCCGTCCTTGTCAAGCATCACGTTGCGTGCCTGGAAATCCCTGTAAAGGAACGCTTCCGCCTTTGGCAGCACCGTCTCCCCGCCTTGGACGCTCTCACACGTCAGGTCTTTTGACAGCAACCGGAAGTTGGCTTCTAACTTCAACTCGTGGAAGTCCAGCCCCGTAGCCTTCAAGAAACAGTACTTGAAGTAGTTGAGGTCAAACAAAACACCCTCCGTATCGAACTCCGGCTGGGGGTAGCACACGCTGAAATCCAGTCCGCGGGCACCGCGTATTTGCAGGTTAGGCAACTGCCTTATGGTTCTTTTCAGCAGTTCCCGCTCCTTCAAAGTGTATCGTCCGCCGGCGTCACGGCCGCCTTTTATCGCCTCAAACAGCGACAACTGGCCGAGATCTTCTTGCAGATACCGCATCTCATCATCGCTTTTGGCGTATATGTGCGGCACAGGCAGCTTGCGTTTCGTAAAGTGTCGCGCAAGCGTCAGGAAGGCATGGTTCTCCTCTTTGGACGTTCCCTTACAGCCGATGACGGTGTTTCCTTTGGCGTCCGCAATGCGATAGTACTCCCGGTTGCTGCCCGCTCCGGGCAGTTTCTCCATCTTTTCCGGCTCCTCACCTTTCCATTCGGTGTATAGTTGCTTCAACAGTTGCATAAGCTTCGCTCCAATATGTCACAGTCTCCCAGCTTCCCGTTAACGACACACACGGCCTCCACCTTGGCCTTGAGGCACAGTTTGTTGTCCGGCAGGCGGTAAATGTCCTGCAAAAAGATATATCTTATCCCCTCTTTCCTTACATTTATGCGCACGACATACTCGTCCCTGCTCTTTAACGGGGCCTTGAAGCGCATCTCTATGCCTGACACCACGCAGTCAATGCCTTGCTCGTGCAGTTCGGCAAAGCTGATATCGCGTGTCAGAAGGAACTCATGTCTTGCGTGTTCCGTATAATGTTGGTAGTTGGCGTTGTTCACAATGCCTTGCAAGTCGCACTCATAGTCGCGCACCTTGTCCTTATGTTCATATATATATTCCATCGAGTGGTAGAGTTATAAGTTCATAGTTGTAAGTCATGAGTAGTCGGTTGAGAGTATGAACGATGGCCCGTAACTCACCCCAAAACTCAAAACAGGCGCGTTACCATCCGAACGCCTTTTCACTTGTAAGCCACAGACCCTTTGCGCGCATCACTTGCTCGATGATGTCACGCGCGCATCCCATGCCGCCACCGTACGGACTGACGTAGCGGCTGATGGCTTTTATGTCAGGACAGGCATCCTTCGGACAGCAGGCGCAGCCCACTTCGCGCATCACCTCGTAGTCGGGAATGTCGTCGCCGACATACAATACCTCTTCCGGACTGATGCCTTTGTCGGTCATGTACTTCCTGTAAACCTCCAGTTTCACGCCGCATCCCATGAAGATGTCCTTCATGCCCAGCTTCGAGTAGCGTTTCATCACGGAGTCATCCACGCCTCCCGTTATTATAGCCAGGCGCAGTCCGAGCTTTACCGCCAGCTGTATGGCGTACCCGTCCTTTATGTTTATGGTGCGCATGGGCTCTCCTTCCGCGCTCATCGGTATGGTGCCGGTTGACAACACGCCGTCAACGTCGAAGATAATGGTGCTTATCTTGCTTAAATCATAGTTTATCATTATGCGGCTTTTGTTTGTATGTTAGGTGTTTTTGCCGCTTGCAAAATTACTAAAAAAACGCCGCCCGGCCAACTTTTTGTAAGGAAAATGCAAACTCTACTTTGCATAAAAACGGAAAAACCGCACCAAAATATAAATAAAACACCCTTAATTACCGTTATTTCGGAAAAAACTTCGTAACTTTGCAAGCAAACGTTTTTGTGAGACATACAACTTTATCATAATTTATTTACAGAAATGAAGATCAACGATTACAATTTTGCTGGCAAGAAAGCCATCGTTCGCGTAGATTTCAACGTGCCTCTTCAGGATGGCAAGATCACTGACGACACCCGCATCAAGGGTGCCCTTCCTACCCTCAAGCTCATTCTTGAGAAGGGCGGTTCGCTCATCATCATGTCCCACATGGGCAAGCCGAAGGGCAAGGTTAAGCCTGAGCTTTCCCTCGGTCAGATTGTTGACGCGGTGTCAGCGGCTCTCGGCACACCCGTGAAGTTCGTCTCCGACTGTCAGAAGGCTGACGCTGAGGCTGCGGCTCTGAAACCGGGTGAGGTGCTTTTGCTTGAGAACCTGCGTTACTATCCGGAGGAAGAAGGCAAGCCGGTAGGCGTGGAAAAGGGCACACCTGAGTACGACGAGGCCAAGAAGGCCATGAAGGCGTCACAGAAGGAGTTTGCCAAGAAACTCGCTTCTTACGCTGACTGCTGGGTGATGGACGCTTTCGGAACAGCTCACCGCAAGCACGCCTCTACCGCCGTCATCGCTGACTACTTCGACGCTGACAACAAGATGCTCGGCCTTCTCATGGAGAAGGAGGTGCAGGCCGTTGACAACGTGCTCGGCAACATCAAGCGTCCGTTCATCGCTATCATGGGAGGCTCAAAGGTATCATCAAAGATCGGCATCATCGAGAACCTCCTCGGCAAGGTTGATAAGCTCATCCTCTGCGGCGGCATGACATATACTTTCGCCAAGGCTCACGGCGGACAGATTGGCCAGTCCATCTGCGAGGACGACAAACTCGACGTCGCTCTCGGTGTTGAGGAGCTTGCAAAGAAGAACGGTGTGGAACTCGTCATGGCTCCGGATGCCGTCATCGCTGACGCATTCTCCAATGATGCCAACCAGAAGGTAGCTCCGTCTAACGCCATACCGGAGGGTTGGGAAGGACTTGACGCAGGTCCTGAGGCTCAGAAGAAGTTTGCCGAGGCCATCAAGGGCTGCAAGACCATCCTCTGGAACGGTCCTGCCGGCGTGTTCGAATTCGACAACTTCTGCGGCGGTTCACGCGCTATCGGCAACGCAATCGCCGAGGCAACGGCCGAGGGTGCGTTCTCTCTCATCGGCGGCGGTGACTCCGTTGCTTGTGTAAACAAGTTCGGTCTTGCCGACAAGGTGTCATACATCTCTACCGGCGGCGGTGCGCTTCTTGAGGCTATCGAGGGCAAGGTGCTCCCGGGTGTGGCTGCCGTTAAGGGTGAGTAATGCCTGACGATACAATATTTAATATAACAATCCCCTGCCGTGAGCAACCTCATGGCAGGGGATTTTCATTTGTTTGCCGGCGTACAGCGTGGGGAGACGAAACTGGCACGGCATCAACATCCCGCCACGATGATTTGCAAACCTGTTGTAGGGACGTACCTTGGTACGTCCGCCGATACCGGAAACGCGATGATTCGGACGCACCAAGGTACGTCCCTACAAGGCGTTGCAAATCAAGGCATAATAAAAGCCTCCGCAAAAGGGTGCTGATTACATCGTAAACAGCACCCTTTTACACTGCAATCAGGTGCTGATTGCAGTGTAATCAGCACCTGATTGTGAAACACGTTGTTTTGTCTTACGTATATCTATGCTTTTTTGTTGAAAACTAAAAAAAATGACCGCCGGATGCAGTCAGTGTTGTTTGTTTTTCGTATCTTTGCAGATATGCGCGGTTTGAGGCCGTTCCGGTAACATATATTTGTTTAATTTTTATTACTTAACTTCTCGATAATAATGGATAAGAAATCGCTCAGGATATATATAAAGGAAGAAAAACGGCGTCATCCGGCCACGGAACTTTCGGAGGAAGACGCCCGCCTGTGCCGTGAAGTGCTTGACAACAGGCGTGTAAAGGAGGCGGGCGTGGTGCTGCTGTACTGGTCCTTGCCCGATGAGGTGTGTACTCACGGGCTGGTGGAGGCTCTCGCCGCAATGGGGAAGACGGTGTTGTTGCCGCGTGTGGCGGGTGATACGGAACTGACGTTGCACCGCTTCACCTCGGTCGGCGATATGGTATGCGGCGCGTATGGCATACTTGAGCCGGCGGGCGAAGCCGTCGGTGTTGAGGAACTGACACGTCTGTTGCGGCAAGAAAAGGGCTGTGGCGGGACTGCTGCGGGTATGGTCGGCATCATTCCCGGTGTGGCCTTTGACGCTTCCGGCCACCGCCTTGGAAGGGGAAAGGGGTATTATGACCGCCTGCTTGCACAGGTGCCGTGGCTTTATACCATAGGGTTGTGTTACCCGTTCCAACTGTTGGGCAGTGTGCCGGCGGACGGGACGGACGTAGTGATGGCTGAGGTCATTTGCTGACGAATATGGCTTTTTTATAAAATTTTTGTCAAAAAGTCTTTTCAAAATTTTGCGATACAAGTTTTTTTAACTATTTTTGCAGACATAAAGGCCATTAAATCCAATGATATGTGTACTCCGGAAATAACAGAAGATGAAATATACCGTAGGGCAGGCGAAGTGTTTTCCGCGATGGAAAACCGTTCCACGCTGGCGGAAATGCAGTTGATACAGAGGGCTTTCAGCTTTGCGTACGAGGCTCATAAGGGGCAGAGACGGAAGACGGGGGAACCGTATATCGTGCATCCTATCGCCGTGGCGCTCATAATTGCAAAGGAATTGCAGTTGGGAGCGGAGCCGGTATGTGCCGCGTTCCTGCACGACGTGGTGGAGGACACGCCATGCACCAATGACAAAATACGCGAGGTGTTCGGCAGTGATGTGGCGTTTCTCGTGAAGGTGGTGACCAAACAGAACAAGACGCGCTACCTGATGTCGAAGCAGCTGGATAACTTCAAGCAGATGCTTGACTCCGTACACTACGACATAAGGGCGATACTGATAAAGCTGGCGGACCGCCTGCACAATATGCGCACGCTTGACTCAATGCGCCCGGACAAGCAGATGAAGATAGCGGGAGAGACGGATTACTTCTATGCTCCGCTGGCAAACAGACTCGGACTATATACCATTAAGATAGAACTGGAAAACCTTTCGTTCCGCTACCGGTGTCCGCAGATTTACAGCAAGATACTGAAGCTGATAGAAGAGGACAAGGAAAACGACAAGGTGAGGATGAAAGCCTTTGAGGATAAGATTGACGAGATTCTTACTTCGCATGGAATCAGGTATAGAAGAGAACTGGCTTACAAGCAGCCTTATAACATTTGGCGCAAGATTAATACCTTGAAGGTGGATTTTGAGCACTTGGAGTGCAGGCATTTTACGCGCATCGTGTTTCCGGAGGATGTGTATGTGTCGGAGAAAAACATGTGCCTGAACATCTATTCTTTGCTGACAGACTACTTCAAGGAGCGTCCCAACTCCATCATAAACTATGTGGACCAGCCGAAACAGAATGGCTATCAGAGTTTCCACACACAGCTGTTGTCTGACTACGGCGTGTGGGAGGAGATACACATACAGTCTGAGCGCATGACGAAAAAGTCGCACTTGGGCTATATGCTGGAGAATGGCAGACGCGACAAGGTGATATATGAGTGGCTGGAAACGTTCAGGGGAGTGCTGAAAGATGTGGCGAGAAACACGGAAGAGGGCGGCAGTTTCTTCATAGAATCGGTGAGAGCCTCGTTCTATAACGATGACATTCAGGTCTATACACCTGATGGCCATTCGATGAAACTGCCGAAGAACTCTACGGCAATAGACTTTGCGTTCGGCGTTCACACTGAGGTCGGATTGCATGCGAAGTATGCTAAGATCAACGGACACCTCGCTTCTGTCAAGACTTTGCTGAAACGTGGCGACTGTGTAGAGATAGGTACCGACCCGAATGTGTGGCCGCAAGAGGACTGGGTGAGCAAGGCCAAGTCGTACAGGGCGCTGAGAAACATACACCTGTACCTCGGAAGGCGTCCTAAACCGCAGTATGAAAGGTGCCCGATATGCAATCCTATTCCCGGAGAAGAGGTGATAGGATTCCGTAATACGGACGATACCATAATGGTACACAGGCGCGATTGCGCCGAGGCTATCAGCCTTGCGTCGCAGTTCGGGGACAGCATCGTGGCGGTGGATTATAGGGAAGACCCGAAGGTTTTGTACTCGGCAAGCCTTACAGCGAAAGCGGTTGACAGGCAGCATTTACTCAGTGACATTATAGACAGCATCTCAAACAAGTTGCAGTTGAGCATAAACCAACTGCATACCGTGACAGAAGACGAGATAGTGACGTGCACAATAAGGTTCATGGTGCATAGTTATAAGGAGCTGCAAACCATTGTTCAAAGCATACTTGACATCCCGGACGTGGATGAAGTCATCTACAAGAATGAATAAAAAATGTTAATTTGCTTGCAAAGTCCGATTATAAATTATACCTTTGCAGGCAACTAATAGTCTGATTTAATTAATATTTATTGCCTATCGACGCACATTTACTTAACAAAAAAGATTAAGAAAATGAATAAACTCACTCGGTTTACCGATGAAGAGTTGGTACAGATGTATGTGCAAGGCAATAACCGCGCATTCGATGAGCTCCTCGCTCGGACGCAGACTGGTATCTTCTCCTACATTATATTTATCGTTCACAATGAGGAAGTGGCCAATGACCTCTTTCAGGAAACGTTCCTTAAAGCCATAACAAAGCTGCGGGAAGGTAAATATGTGACGTCGGGCAAGTTCAATGCGTGGCTCATACGTATCGCGCATAACACCGTCATGGACTGGTATCGCAGGCAGAAGGCGGCGAATATCGTTGACACTGCCGTGGAAGACATGAACATTGCGCAGATGACGGACAGGCAACTTATGGAGACGTCAAAGGAGGATATGATGGCGAACAGCCAGGTATTGAATGACGTGCGCAGCCTTATGGCGTTCCTGCCTGACACACAGCGTGAGGTGGTTCAGATGCGGTTCTATCAGAATTATTCCTTTAAGGAGATAGCGGAGATTACCGGTGTGAGCATAAACACAAGCCTTGGGCGAATGCGTTATGCGCTGATTAATATGCGCCGGTTGGCAAGGGAGAACCACATGCAGTTGCAGTTTGCGTAGAACAAAGCCGGACTTGTGGGCGGAAACAGCCGCTTCGGACAAAAAAATAAAGGCAAAACAGAAAGAGATATGCTTGCGAACATAGTCCTTTCTGTTTTGCCTTTTTATGTTGTTTGTTGTCGTTTCCGGGCGTTTTGGCGCGTTGTCCGGGCAGAATTGGCGGGATAATGCCAATTACAAGTTATGAAGTTGCGAGATTATCTCATGCGGGTTCTCGGCTCCGAAGACATAGCTTCCGGACACAAGGACATCCACTCCCGCCGCGACAAGGCGTGGGGCGGTCTCGCTTTGCACGCCACCGTCAACCTCGATTAGTGCGGATGAGCCGGAGCGTTGTATCAGTTCTTTCAGCCGTCTGGTCTTGGCGATGGTGTTTTCGATGAACTTCTGCCCGCCGAAACCGGGGTTTACACTCATCAGCAGCACCATATCCACGTCGTTGATGATGTCTTCAAGGCAACTGACTGGGGTGGATGGATTTAGCGTTACACCTGCTTTCATTCCTGCATCGTGTATCTCCTGTACCGTGCGGTGCAGGTGCGTGCAGGCTTCGTAGTGTACGTTCATCAGGTAAGCGCCGAGACTTGCCGTCTGCTTTATGTATCGTTCGGGGCTGTTTATCATGTAGTGCACGTCCAGTTTCTTCCTGCACGCCTTGGAAACGGCCTTTATTACCGGGAAGCCAAAGGATATGTTGGGCACGAAAGAACCGTCCATCACGTCAAGATGGAGCCACTCTGCCTCGCTGCTGTTTATCATTTCCATGTCGCGGTCGAGGTGAAGGAAGTCGGCGGCGAGAAGGGAAGGTGAGACTATTGTCATTGTCTTGTGTTGATAATGGTGCTGTTAGTTGAGTGAAAGTGGTACGTATTTGCCGTTGACCGTTACGGGACGGTATGTGTAGGCGAATTGCCTTATTATGTCAATGCTGGCGGATGACGGTGTAAAAGTGTTGATGGAGTAGTGTTGTATCATAGGCGGAAGTGCTTTGTTTCTTGTTGTTTATTTGTTTATGGCAGGCTCAATGCTCTATAAATGTAACGTGTTCTTATGTGAAATATTATGTCTTGCCTTGTGTTTTTTACAAAAAAAGCCGTAATCACAACGTTATGCTGTGATTACGGCAGGTAGGTATTGTAATGTTTGTCTGTCTATTACTTAACCTTGTCAACGATAGCCTTGAATGCTTCAGGGTTGTTGACGGCGAGGTCAGCGAGCACCTTGCGGTTAATCTCGATGCCTGCCTTGTGAAGCAGACCCATAAGCTGTGAGTAGCTGAGGCCTTCGAGGCGTGCGGCAGCGTTGATACGCTGTATCCACAGTGCGCGGAAGACGCGCTTTTTGTTCTTACGGTCGCGGTAAGCGTAGGTAAGTCCCTTCTCCCAAGTGTTTTTGGCTACGGTCCAAACGTTCTTTCTCGCTCCGTAATAACCCTTGGTGAGCTTCAAAATTCTCTTGCGCTTCGCACGTGAAGCGACATGATTCACTGATCTTGGCATAGTTTTTTACTTTCTTTTTACAAAAAGGTTCGACAATAAGGTTGATTAACGGAGACGCAACAAGTCACGAACCTGCTTCATGTCTGATGAGTCAACGATGGTTGAACCCAACAGGTTACGCTTTTGTTTCTTGGTCTTCTTTGTCAGAATGTGGCTGTGATAGGCGTGACGTCTCTTCACCTTACCTGAACCGGTGAAAGCAAAACGCTTCTTGGCACCGGAGTTTGTCTTTACTTTTGGCATTTTTTTGTTGTTTAATTAATTATTAATTATGGTGGCAACGCATATACCCGGCGTTACTCACACATTGTCGTTTTCTGTTGCTTCGCGCAGTTTTGCAAGTGCTTCTATACCCTTTGCGTTTGCGGCAAGGCCGTCTCCTGCGGGTATTCCGGCGTCTTTCGCCATGGCGTTTGCCGCTTCTGCGGCATTGGCCTCGGCCTCCCTGCGCTCCCTGTCCAGTTTCTGCTGGCTTTTCTTTGCCTGTCCGGCTTTCTTCGGTGCAAGGTAAAGGAACATCTTTTTGCCTTCAAGTTTTGGCAGTTGCTCCACCTTTCCGTACTCTTCGAGGTCGTTGGCGAAACGGAGGAGGAGCACCTCTCCCTGCTCTTTGAAAACTATTGCGCGTCCGCGGAAGAAGACGTATGCACGCACTTTGTTTCCGTCTTCAAGGAATTCCTTTGCGTGTTTGAGTTTGAAGTTGTAGTCATGCTCGTCAGTCTGAGGGCCGAAACGAATCTCCTTCACTTCCACCTTCACCTGCTTCTGCTTCATTTCCTTTGCCTTCTTCTTCTGTTGGTACAGGAACTTGGAATAGTCAATGATACGACAAACAGGTGGTTGCGCATTCGGACTGATCTCCACGAGATCCACACCCTTCTGGCGTGCTATGTCTAATGCTTGCTTTGTTGGCATGACGGAAGCTCCGTCTTCATCAACTATACGTACCTCACGCACACGGATTTGCTCGTTTATGCGGTATTGGTTTTTGAGATTGGGTTTTCTGTTGTCTGTTCTCATTAACTGTTTTTAATTGTACGTTATTGTACTTTGTATGCTTTTGACATTGCAAAAAGCGGTGCAAAGTTACGAAAAAATATCGGTAAACTGGTTTCTTTGTCTTCTTTTGTTGAGTATGTTTAATATTATTTAACAAAGAGAGGACAGTCTGTAACTGTTCGTCTATATTTTTGTGCGCTGATATATGTATTCAATGGTGTTGCAAAAGGGTGCTGATTACACTGCAAACAGGTGCTGATTACAAGGTAAAAGGGTGCTGATTACCTTGTAATCAGCACCCTTTTACAATATGTATGGTATTTACCGTTTTTCAGCTCAGGACTTCAAGCCGTCGATGTCACGCTTTACGTTTGCGCGAATCTTGGCAAGATACCGTTTCATCCCGTCCGCGTCCTTGTCGTCGATGATGGAGAGCAGCTCTTTCAGTTCCTGCCGTATCTGATCCACCTGATCGTGTGTGTAGGGGTTGAAAAGCACCTCTTGCAGCAGGTAGTCATCCTCATTGAGCACTCCCTTGGCTATGCGCAGATGCCGTTTGAATGTTGTTCCGGGGGCATCCTGATGCTTCATCACCGCCGAAAACACGAAGGTGGAGACGAATGGGATGGACAATGAGTAGGCGACGGTCTTGTCGTGCTCCTCGAAAGAGTACTCGTAGATGTTCAGTCCCAGCTTGCTGTAAAGGTCTTTGAAGAAGCATTGCCCCATGCAGTCGCCCTCAGTGATGATTATGGCGTTCTCCTCCGACAGCTGGTTGAGATTTGCGAAGGTGGGGCCGAACATCGGGTGCGTGCTTACATAGCGGTGTCCCGTGGTCTCATAAAACTCTTTCAGTCCGGTCTTTACCGACGCAATGTCGCTCAATATGCACTCTTCGCCAAGGAAAGGCAGTACCTCGTTGAAGGCGGGGATGGTGTATTTCACCGTCGCAGCGTTTATGACGAGTTCCGGTTTGAACGCCCTTACCTCTTCAAGGTCGGTGAAACGCTGGCAGTTGTAGGTGAACCTCATGCGCCTCGCGTCCTTTTCATATACCCCGACTTCATGGTCAAAGCTGAGCAGGTCGATGAAGAACGAACCCATCTTACCCGCTCCGAGAACCAATATCTTCATTTTCTTGCGGTCTTATTTGTTTATAATCTCCAGCTGCTGGCGCACGGATTCCTCATGTATCGCCTCGAAAACGGTCTTCACAAACTGCTCGCTCATGCCGCAAAGTGCGCCCTGTGCGCCGCGTTTGTCAAGTATCTCGTTGTATCGTCCGGTTTGCAGCACGGTCATGTTGTGCTCCTTTTTGTACTGGCCTATCTCCCGGCAGACGCGGAAACGCTGTGAGAGCAGGTCCAGAAGCTTGTCGTCCTGTTCGTCTATCTGCTTGCGGAGCATCTGTATGTTCTCTGTTGTGGTAGTCTCGTCACGCACTTGCAGTAATGTGAGTATGTAGTCCAGCACGTCCGGTGTCACCTGTTGCTTGGCGTCACTCCATGCGCAGTCCGGGTTACAATGGCTCTCGACAATCAGTCCGTCGGCGCCAAGGTCCATGGCCTGCTGGCACAATGGCGCGATAAGCTCGCGCCTTCCGCCTATGTGGCTGGGGTCACACACGATGGGAAGGTTAGGTATTCGTCTGCGCAACTCAATCGGAATCTGCCACATCGGGAGGTTACGGTAAATCTTTTTGTCGTAAGACGAGAAGCCGCGGTGTATCGCTCCCAGCTTCTTCACGCCTGCAAGGTTTATGCGTTCCAATGCTCCTATCCACAGTTCAAGGTCGGGATTCACCGGATTCTTCACGAGAACGGGAATCTCTATGCCCTTCATCGCGTCGGCAATTTCCTGCATCGCGAACGGGTTTGCCGATGTACGGGCGCCTATCCACATCAGGTCGATGCCGTATTTCATGGCGAGCTCCACGTGGTCGGGTGTCGCCACCTCGGTACACATCATCATTCCCGTCTCCTTCTTGGCCTCAGCCATCCATTTCAGAGCCGGTTCTCCGTTACCCTCAAAGCCTCCCGGCTTTGTGCGCGGCTTCCATACGCCGGCGCGGAACATGTGGCATCCCTTCTGCGCAAGCTGTCTTGCGGTTGTCATTACCTGTTCTTCCGTCTCTGCGGAGCAAGGTCCCGCTATCACGAACGGACGTTTGTTGTCATTGGGAAGGTTCAGTGCTTCAAGTTCTAATTCCATAGTTGTATGTGTTTTTTATTGTTGTTATATTATTATTTGTTCATCATTCCCTCTATTCTCGCCAGGGCTTCCTTCATTTTCTCGTCCTTGGCGCACAGTGATATGCGTATATACCTTTCGCCGTTGCTTCCGAATATCATTCCCGGAGTAATGAACACACGCGCCTCGTGCAGTATCTTCTCCGTCAGATCCTCAACCGTCTTATAGCTGTCAGGTATCTTTCCCCACAGGAACATGCCTACGGAGTCCTTGTCATATTTGCAGTCCAGCACGTCCATTATCCGCTCCGCTATCACCCGGCGGCGCTTGTAGTTGTCGTAATTGTTCTCCCTGTGCCATCCGTCCTCGTTGTGATAAGCCTCCGCAGCGGCCAGTTGTATGCCGCGGAAGGTACCTGAGTCGATGTTGGACTTTATCTTAAGAATCCAGGAAATGAACGTGCTGTTGGTGGCTACCATGCCCACTCGCCATCCCGGCATATTGTGGCTCTTCGACATTGAGTTAAACTCTATGCAGCAATCTTTCGCTCCCGGCACCTGCAACAGTGACATCGGGTTGTCGTTTATGATGAAAGAGTATGGGTTGTCGTTCACCACCACGATGTTATGTTCCTGTGCGAACCTCACCAACCGCTCGTAAGTCTCCCGTCGCGCGTTGCCGCCCGTAGGCATATTAGGGTAGTTTGTCCACATGATCTTGACCCTGCTGAGGCCCATTCGCTCCAAAGCCTCGAAGTCAGGCTGCCATCCGCCGTTCTCCATGAGGTCATAGTTCACTATCTTCTGCCCCAGAATCTTTGACAATGAGGTATATGTCGGATAGCCGGGGTTTGGCACCAGCACCTCATCACCGGGGTTACACAGTGCGAGAGTGACGTGCAGTATGGCCTCTTTCGAGCCAATCATCGGCTGTATCTCCGTCTTCGGGTCAAGCTCCACGCCGTACCAGCGTTTGTAGAAGTATGCCATGGCCTCGCGTAACTCCGGTGTTCCCACCGTGGGTTGGTAGCCATGGGCGGACGGGTCATGCGCCACTTCGCACAGTTTGTTTACTGTTGCCTCTGACGGAGGCATGTCCGGCGAGCCTATTGCGAGGGATATTATGTCCATTCCCTTGGCGTTCAGTTCCGCCACTTCCTTTAATTTACGGCTGAAGTAATACTCCTGCACTGCTGACAGGCGGTCAGCGGGTTTTATGTTTGTCATGCTTATGTTGTATTGAAGCCCCCTTCCGGCTCCCCCGAGGGGGAGAGTTGCGGGTGTTGTTTGTTAACGTTGGACTTTTAATTCTTAACTTTCAATTTTTAATTTGCCACGTCATGCCGATTTGTATTCGCCGAGAATGAGCAGGTCCTTGGTCAGAGGCATGATGGCATCTATGCTTTGCCGGTATCGTGTCAGGTCGTCATACGTCACATCTACATAGAAGAGGTACTCCCATTCCCTGCCGATTATCGGCAGAGACTGTATCTTCGTCAGGTTAATCTTGTAGAAAGACAGTATTGACAGCACCTGCGACAGCGAGCCTTCCTCATGCGGCAGCGAGAAAACGATGCTCGACTTGTCCGACTCGTTGAGCGCTCTCAGGAAGTCAGCCTTGCGCGGGTCTGACATGATGAGGAAGCGTGTGTAGTTGTGCGGGTTGTCCTCCACGTGGTTTTCCAGCACCTCCAGCCCGTAAAGTTCGGCCGCGTCGGCATGGCAAAGGGCCGCCACGCCGTGCAGTTTGTTCTCTGCTATGCGCTTGGCGGAGCCTGCCGTGTCCTCATCTTCCACCATTTTCAGGTTGGGATGCTTCGAAAGGTACTTGCAGCACTGCGCCAATGCCACGGGATGTGAATGCACCTCTCTCAGGTCTTCCAGCTTCTGTCCCGGCAGACAGCAGATACAGTGGCTTATGTGGGTCTTGTGCTCGCCGACGACAGTCATTCCCGACTCCCTGAGCAGCTCGTAGTTGTGGAGCAAAGAACCCGCTATCGTGTTCTCTATCGCCATGATGCCGATGATGGTAGGGTCCTGTTTCATGTGCCCGAACACCTCCTCGAATGTGGAGCAGCATATAATCTGCAACTGTTCTCCGTCGAAATAGTGATGCGCCGTGATGTCGTGGAAAGACCCTATCTCACCTTGTATAGCTATTCTCTTCATCTTTTTGCGTGTATATATTATATATTAATGTGTTGTTGGCGTATAAAACAAAAGTCCCGTGTAGTATTCTACGCGGGACTTTGCATTTATCATTTTATTGCTGATAGTCTTTAAGTTGAAATTTACACGCAACTTCCCGCTTCACAGTTTTCTGCAAAGTAAAAGTAAAAATAAAAGAAAGATGCGTATGAATTGTTCATTGTCTTGTTTGTCGCTTTTGGCGTTTTGTTCGTAATTCGTGTGCAAAAGTAATGTTTTTTATCGGAACTCGCAAATTTTTCAGCAAAAAATCGCAAGATGAACGAAAAAAAGTTGCGTTTGGCCGGATAAGTTACACCATATTTATATGTACTTGTTTACGGCGCTCATCCCCCTCTATACCGGTTTTATATGCTACGGCCTGTTTCCCGTTTCCTATTGTGTCGTGATGTAACCGTTCTTGTCTATGCTGATAGTGTAGGTGTCCAGCTGTTGTTGCATCAGCATTTCGAACTGTGCACCGGTAAGTTCCGTTTCATCGTCGTAACCTCTAAGTAATGTTGTTTCACCTGTTGTTCCGTCGGACATGGTATAGATTGGATAGTAAGATATACTGTGTTTTATGGTTATTTTCTCGTCAGGCTCAATGATGACACCCTCCTTTTTGGTATATGTCAGAGTGATTGTTGAGGGAAACCGCGTAATTGTTATGTTTTTCTGGAATGCGGTTGTATTGACCGGCTCCGTGACATCCTTGCCTTGGTCATTCTTATACTTGATTATGAAATCCGTGTATTCGATAAGATTTTCTGACAACTTGATGTCAAGGTGGATGGTAGTAGCTGCTACGGTGGGTGTTTTTGTACTCTCGCCATTTATCCCGTCATCGTCGCTGCCGCACGAACTAACCGTTGCTGTAAAGGCCATTCCGAAAACAAGTGTGGCTATGGCATAAAGTAATTTACTTTTGTTCATCATAGTGTTTTAGGATGTTTTGTTTCTAATTCGTGTGTAAAAATAACGCTTTTTGTTGGAATCCGCAACTTTTTCAGCAAAAAATCGCAAGATAAACGAAAAAAAGTTGCGTTTGGCATAGTAATATTACATACATATTATATGTACTTGTTCACGGCCTAACAGCGATAGTAGGCATGGCGTCTTGTCGTACAACAGTGAGAGAGCCGCACGCATCCTGACGGGCTATGTTTATAAACGGACGTTGTAGGGACGCACCTTGGTGCGTCCGCCAATGCTGGAAAAACGGTGAAACGGACGCACCAAGGTACGTCCCTACAAGACGTTGCAATTCAAGGCATTACAAAAGCCGTTGCAAAAGGGTGCTGTTTGCAGTGTAAACAGGTGCTGATTACAACGTAAAAGGGTGCTGATTGCAGTGTAATCAGCACCCTTTCACGAGTTGTTCAATATATTACAAACTCCTGCAAAACCGCCATACCGTTTTTCAGTTCCTCTTGTTCTTGCCTCTCATCTTGCTTTTTCCCTTGAAGAAGTCGAGGGCGGCGTTGATGGTATTGTCGTCTTGGTTGAGGTACTCCAGCCACGCCTGCTCGTCGAGCATGTTGTATATTATGCGTGAGTTGATGTACTGTTCCAGCAGGCGGTGTGACTTCCTTATCATGAGATTGCGCCGTTGCAGGCCGTGGGAGTTGGCGTAGTTGGCGAACTTATCGACGGTGTTCTGTCTTACAAGATACTTGGACAGTTCCTCCATCCCGGTGTATTCACGCAGTTTCTGGCGGTTGTCGTCGGTGTAGGTGTATGCGAATTGCAGTATTAGCCCCGTTGCGCTTGCCGCGCGGTAGTACGACGTGATGCCTGTTGTGTCCTCTGCCACGAAGATGTCGGGCGTTATGCCGCCTCCGCCATATACCGTCTTGCCGCTTACGGTGTGGTAGGCCGGGCCGTCGTGCTTTATGCTGTCCGCGTAGAAGAACTCCCCGTGCTCGTAGCGTGACATGATGTCGTTCTTGTAGTCGTCGCCGTCGCCGCTGTTATATGGCTTTTGTATGCAACGCCCTGACGGTGTGTAGTAACGCGCTATGGTCAGTCTGATGAGTGAACCGTCGGGGAATCCTATCTGCTGCTGTACCAGTCCCTTGCCGAATGAGCGGCGGCCGATGATGGTGCCGCGGTCGTTGTCCTGCATGGCGCCGGCGAATATCTCGCTGGCAGAGGCTGAGATCTCGTTGATGAGCACCACGAGCGGCATGGTTTGATATGACCCTCTGCCGTCGGTCTTGTACTCCTGCCGCTGTGACTTGCGTCCCTCGGTATAGACGATGAGCCTGTTGTCAGGCAGGAACTCGTTTGCCATCTGCACGGCAGCTTCAAGATAACCGCCCGTGTTGTCGCGCAAGTCGATGACAAGGTTCTTGAAACCGTGCTGTGACAGCTGTGCGAGAGAGACTAGCATCTCGGCGTATGTGTTCTCTCCGAAGTTCTTTATGCGTATGTACCCCGTGTCGTCGTCAAGCATATAGGTTGCCATTATGCTCTTGGTCTTCACCTCTCCGCGTGTTATCTCGAAGGTTATGGGCTTCTTTGAGCCGTAACGCATGACGCCGACCTTTACCTTTGACTTGTCCGGGCCTTTGAGTTTGCGCATGGCTTCCTCGTTGGTCACGCTCTTGCCGACGAACGGTTTGCCGTCGATGCTCACGATTTTGTCGCCGGCCAAAAGTCCCGCCTTTTGCGCCGGGCCGCCGGTTATGACGTTCTGGACATGGACTGTGTCCTCTCTTATGACGAACTCTATGCCTACTCCGAAGAAGGAGCCTTTCAGTTCGTCGCTGGCGGACTGGGCGTCTTTGGCGGATAGATAGACGGAATGCGGATCCAGCTCCGCCAATATCTGCGGTATGGCCTTCTCAACGATGTCGTTCAGGTTTACGGTATCGACATACTGATCGTCTATTATGTGGAGCAGATTGTTGAGACGGTTGCTGCCGGAGTTGATGATGTTGAGCCTGTTGCCGGAGAAATGGTTGGCGTAGAATGTGCCAATCATGATGCCGAGAACGACGCATAGCGCCATTATCAGCGGCATATATCGTGATTTATTGTTCATCGTCTAATTGTATGTGTGTTGCTTCTATTCCCGCTTGCCGCAGCAATGACAGCCCGTCGGCAAGGCGATACTCTTCTCCGTATATGACACGCCGTATGCCTGACTGTATGATCAGCTTGGCGCACTCGATACAGGGGGCTGCGGTGACGTAGAGTGTGGCCCCGTCGCTGTTGTTGTTGCTGCGTGCCAGTTTGGTGATGGCGTTGGCCTCGGCGTGCAGTACGTATGGGAATGTCTTGTCGTTCTCCTCGCATACGTTGGGGAAACCGCTCGGAGTGCCGTTGTAGCCGTCACTGATTATCATGTGGTCTTTTACTACCAGTGCGCCTACCTGCCTGCGTTTGCAGTAGCTGTTCTCCGCCCATATACGCGCCATACGTAGATAACGGCGGTCGAGCAGGGATTGTTTTTCAGTGTGTGGGGTGTTGTCCATAATCATTTTTTTATCTCATTGCGTTCCAAGAGCGCGTCGATGGTAGGCTCGGAGCCTTTGAAACGCTTGTAGAGTGTCATTGGATGTTCTGTTCCTCCTTTGGATAATATGCAGTCGCGGAAACGTTGTGCGGTGGCGGGATTGAATATTCCTTCTTTCTTGAACACCGCGAATGCGTCGGCATCGAGCACTTCCGCCCATTTGTAACTGTAATATCCGGCGGAATATCCGCCTGCCATTATGTGTGAGAACTGTACCGTCATGCAGGTGTCGGGCAGCTGCGGGCTTATGATAGCGTCCTTCCACGCCTGCTTTTCAAATGGGATTATGTCGGCTGTGAACTCGTCCTTCTGCGTGTAATACGCCATGTCGAGCAGTCCGAAACTTACCTGGCGGAGGCAGGCTGAGGCACAGTTGTAGTTCCTTCCGCTGATGAGACGGTCGATAAGTTCATCCGGCATCGGTGCACCTGTCTCGTGATGAAAGGCGAAAGTAGATAGGAATTCCTTTTCGAGGGAGAAGTTTTCCATGAATTGTGATGGCAGTTCCACGAAGTCCCACCATACGTTCGTGCCGGAAAGTGATTCGAAACGTGTGTTGGCGAACATCCCGTGGAGGGAGTGCCCGAACTCATGCAGGAATGTTTCAACCTCGCCAAGCGTGAGCAGGGCGGGCTTGTCGTGTGTCGGTTTGGTCAGATTCATCACCACACTGACGTGCGGACGGACGTTTTTCCCCTTGCGGTCAATGTATTGTCCTTGGTATTCCGTCATCCATGCGCCGCCTTGTTTGCCTTTGCGGGGGTGGAAATCGGCGTAGAATACGGCCAGATATGAGCCGTCGCGGTCAAACACTTCGTAGGCCTTTACATCCGGATGATATACCGGAATGTCCTTGTTCTCCTTGAAAGTGATGCCGTACAGGCGGTTGGCAAGGCCGAATACGCCATTGATAACCTTGGAAAGCTCGAGGTAGGGGCGCAGCATCTCCGAGTCAACGTTATACTTTTCCAGCTGAAGCTTGTGCGAATAGTACGGCCCGTCCCATGGCATCAGCTCGAAATCATCACCTTCCATGCGTCTGGCTTTGGCTATAACCTCCTCACGTTCCTTGATGGCGGTGGGCTTGTAGGCGTTAATCAGGTCGTGAAGCAGTTGATATACGTTGTCGATGTTGGTTGCCATACGTTTCTTCAGCACATAGTCTGCGTATGTGTCGTAACCCAACAGTTGTGCCAACTCACGGCGCAAGTTTACCAGACGCTTGCATATTTCAAGGTTATTGGAATCGTTGTCGTGCGTGCACTCGGTGTTTCTTGCCATGTAGAGGCGCTTGCGCAGCTCACGGTTCTCGGCGTATTGCATGAACGGCATATATGAGGGAGCGTCCAAAGTGATGACCCATCCGTCCAGATTACGTTCCGTTGCCGCTGCGAGTGCGGCGTTCCGCTGGCTTTCCGGCAGGCCGGCAAGGTCGGCTTCATCGGTTATGTGCAGTGTGAAAGCCTTGTTTTCTTTCAGCAGGTTCTGCGAGAATTGCAGCGAGAGCATACTCGCTTCCTCTGTCAGTTTGCGCAGATGTTCCTTCTCTTTGTCGTTTAGCAGAGCACCGGAACGTACAAAACCGTCATAGCTTTTGTTGAGAAGCATCTCTTCTTCGGGCGTCAGTTCACGGTGATTGTCATACACCGCCTTGATGCGTTGAAACAGTTTCTCGTTGAGGGTGACGTCGTTATGGTGCTTGGTAAGCAATGGTTGCATCTTCTGCGCCAATGCTTCCATGTCCTCGTTGGTCTCTGCCGACAGCAGATTGAAGAACACTGTCGAGACTTTGTCAAGCAGATCGTAGTACCCTTCCTCGTCCTCTTCCGGGTCAATGATGGTGTTGTCGAACGTGGGAGGCTCCGGATTGTTTATTATCTTGGCAATGTGTTCGTCGTCACGTCTTATTCCTTCCAGAAAGGCCGGCTCGAAATGCTCCAGCCTTATATTGTCAAACGGCACTGTTTCGTGCGGTGTCGTGTATTTATGGAAGAACGGATTATTGTCGTTGATGTTGCTCATGCTGTTGCGTTTGAATGTCGTTTTATGTGCGGTTTCTTGTGTCGTGCGGTTCATAACAGTTGCAGTGCCGGGACTTCTATCATCCCCCGGCGCTGTATTATCTTGTCGGCTTCGTTCATAGCGCTTAGCGCATTGGAGACATCCAGCCTGCTTACGTTCAGTTCCGAGGCCAGTTGCGCCATCTTTATATGAAGTATTTTCCTGCCGGTAGGATATGTGGAGCGTTGCTTTATGAATGCGGCGATGCGGTCTGTCAGTTCTGTATTCTTCGGTTGCCATGGCTGACGCTCCAGCAGTTGCGTGCGCCGGCAGATAAGGTTGAGATAGTTCAGCCTTACAATCATATAGCGTTCGAATATCTGTGTCAGCTCTTCTTTGGAGATGCTGACGGACTCGCAGGTTGTGTAAGCCCTGCATCTGGAATGATAGTGGAGTGACAATCCGAAGAGTTTGTCAGGTTCCAGTATCTGCGTTGCCTGCACAAGTTCTTCAAGATGGTACGCCCTGTTGTCGGAATAAGTATCAGTTTCTACCCATCCGTCGATGACAGAGACCAGCGAAGTGCACGCATCGCCTTCCTCAACTATTGTTCCGCCTTTCTTGTGGTGGCGCAGGTTGAAGCGTGTTGTGCGTGATATTTCCGTGAGGTCTTTCTCTGATAGTCCGAGAAAGATAGGTATTCCTGCCAGTTCCTTGTGGTTTAACTGCATATAATTTGTTATTTAACGATGTCTTTTTCCAGTTCTTGTGAATACCATACGGCGTTCTTTCCGCTGTCGTCGGTATATATAAGATATGCCATGAGGTTCTTTTTACGTCTCAATACCTCCTTCGCTCCGTCCAGTCCCAGCACCATAAAGGCGGTGGCGTACGCGTCCGCCTCGGCGCAAGTTTCGGCAAATACCGTTGCGGAGAGGATGTTGTGCTGCACCGGGTAGCCTGTTTTCGGATCAATGGTATGGGCGTATTTCCTGCCGTTCTTGTAGTAGAAGTTGCGGTAGTTGCCCGATGTTGCCATGGCGATGTCCGTTATTGCCACCACCGACTGTATCTCTTGGTTTATCGCCAAAGTGTCGTCAGTAGGCTTTGTAACGCCTATCCTCCACGGCTTCCCTTTGTCATTGTTCCCTTTCACTATTACTTCTCCGCCGATTTCCACCATATAGTTCCTGATGCCTTGCTGCGAAAGGTAGCGCGCTATCATGTCAACCCCGTAGCCTTTGGCTATCGCGCTGCAGTCAAGCATAGTGCGTTTGTCCTGTTTCTGTATGCGTTTGCCGCTGTCGTTGAGGCTGATTCTGTTGAAACCGACAAAGTTTTTGATGCTGTCAATATCCGTTTCCGTCGGCATCTTGCCCGATTTGAAGCCGAATCCCCATGCGTTTACCAGCGGGGCGACCGTTATGTCAAACGCACCTCCTGTTTCTTCATATACGGAGCGTGCCAGTTTATAGACTTCTAAGAACCTGTCGTTTAGTTCAACGTTACGGTTTTGGTTTACGGCCGTAATGACAGAGTGCTCATTAAAGGGTGAGAGCGAGTTGTCAACTTCTTGCAATACCTTCTCAATCCCGGCCTTATGGCTTTCCGGACTCTCGTAGGTTATGTTGTATGTCGTGCCGAACACAAATCCGGAGTCATGTTGGTAAACGCCCGCATTGCGCCTTTCGCCGAATACCACCAGTGCGACAAGCAGCAGTATCAGCACCGGGAGCAGTATCGCTATATTCCTTTTCCTGTTCATTTATTGTACGCCTTTCTTGTTTTTCCTTGACAGTTCTATGCTGATGTTGAACGTCCCTCCGAGTTTGTCGCCGTCTTTTCCGTAGCCGGGCACGTACCATATCCTCTCGCCCTCGTTGCCTTTTCCTGACAGCTTGGCCTTATATCTGAAACTCCATCCCAGTCTTACGGGTCCCCATAGCTTGGCATCTACCGAGAATACCAGCTCCGCCCAATGGTAGGAAATGCTCTCTTCGCTGGTGGAGTAGGGCACAGTCCCGCCCCAATACGGCACGTTTATGTCGCCGGATATTTCTTGTTTGAAGTTGGTGAAGCCGTATCTTGCACCCGCCATCACCCGGTAGTCGTCATGTTTGTTCTTCGCGATGTTGATGTCGCAGCCTATCCTTCCGTATGGAGCGTTGGTCTTGGCCTCTATTCCCGTCACCGGGTCGGTCTCATGTTTTGCCGTTCCCAAGCCAAGTTCAACGATAGGGAAATATTTGTCTTTGAGGTTAACGCGCAATGCGCCCTCTATCTGTCCGTAATCTCCGACCAACCGCATGACGGTGCCCGCCAAGTCGTATGAGGCGGACAGCCCCTTAAACATAGGGACGGTGTCAGTCTCTGCCTGCTGCGTTTGCGATTGCTTTGGGTTCTGCGCCGTTGCGGCTGCCGGCATCAGCAAGTTAGTTGCCGCTGCCACGCAGACGAATATGAATGTTCGAAACAGATGCATCGTTGCTTACTTTGGAGTTGTTTATTATTACGGTGTCGATGAAATTGTGTGTGCTGCCGGTTTCCTGTAAAATATGGTGATAACGCGGCGCACAGTCAACCGACTCAAACTGCGGGATGTTCGTTTTCTTTATCCATACTATATCCGTTATGGTTGTGGAGTCGTCAAGATGCAGCGTTATGGCGATGTTGTCCTTGTCGGCTCCGTAACTCATCGGGATGTCGAATGACGACGCGTTGGCCATCTGGTTTATATAGACCGTGTCGTTGTCTGCCTCGGTTCTTAGCAGGGAGACGCTTACCGGATAATTCAGCGTGCCGCTGTTTCCGTCCGCATCCTGTATGTCATAATGGCAAAGCACCCTTCCCTCTATGTTGCAGTCGATGGAAGAGCAGCCGGCTATTATGGCAACCATGGCCGTAAGGGTTATGGTTTGAAATGGTTTCATTGGTGTTTCAGTGTGGTCTGTGCAGTAGGTCTTCTAAATGGTCTTCTCTATCTGGTACTCATTCCGTCCCTGTGACGAGCGGCTTACGAGGTCTGCCACAAAGCCGGCGAGGAACAGTTGCGTGCCGATAATCATCATTGTCAGGGCTATATAGAAGTAAGGTGAGTCGGTGACGAGCCTCTGCGGTATTCCCATACTTAGCGACCACAGTTTGTCCGCGCCTATGATGAATGCCGATATGAAGCCGATGAAGAATGTCATTGTGCCGAGAAAGCCGAACACGTGCATGGGCTTCCTGCCGAAAGAAGACAGAAACCACAGCGTGATGAGGTCAAGGTAACCGTTTACAAAGCGGTTCCACCCCATGAATTTTGACTTGCCGAACTTGCGCGCCTGATGGTGTACGGGCTTCTCCCCGATCTTGTCAAAACCGGCATTCTTTGCAAGATAGGGTATGTACCGGTGCATTTCGCCATACACCTCTATGTTCTTCACCACCTCTTTGCGGTAAGCTTTCAGTCCGCAGTTGAAATCATGCAGGTTGTGTATGCCGCTTACCTTGCGTGCCGTGGCGTTGAACAACTTGGTGGGGATGGTCTTTGACAACGGGTCCCCCTGCTTCCTGTTTTGCTTGTAGCCGCTCACAAGGTCGTAGCCCTCGTCCTTTATCATGTGGAACAATCCCGGTATCTCGTCGGGAGAGTCCTGCAAATCAGCGTCCATGGTTATCACCACGTCGCCTTGCGCCATGTTGAAACCGCAGTAAAGCGCGGGGGATTTGCCGTAATTGCGGCGGAACTTGATGCCGTGCACCTGTCCGTCCTTTTGTGTCAGTTCCTCGATCGTCTCCCAAGAACGGTCTGTCGAACCGTCATTGACAAATATTATCTCGTGCGAAAAGCCGCCGTCACGCATTACTCTCTTTATCCATGCGTACAGTTCCGGTATCGACTCCTCTTCGTTATATAGCGGAACAATTACTGATATATCCATGTCGTTTTTTGTTTGTCGTGAGTTTTTTCTGGTGGTCTGTACTGTCGGTATATGTCAGCGCCTTCTCTTTTTCCATGCCAACCCCAATATTAGTGACAGGAGGAATGACGAGACTATGCCGTTGAAGAACATACTGAACGCGAAATCTATCGGGCGTGATTTGCTGATGGCATCCATCTGCTTCTCCAAATCCTCCGGACTCATCCCCGCCTGCGCAAGACCTTGGCGCACCTCGGGTATGTCAATGTTGCTGCGTAGCGTGTTCATCAGCATGCCGTTGTCAAGAAAATAGAAATAGACCATGGTGGCCGCGGCAAGGATAAGCGAGGCGTATGTCATGGTCATGGCGCAGAAAGCCACCGCCCGGCCGTATGAAAAGCGGCCTTCAACCACCTTGTCACGAAAATGCCTCAGCCTGTATAGCATCACGAAAGGTGTGGCTATCGCCCCCACCATGAACCCCATTTGCAGTGCGGGCATTCTCATGCTGCCGATGAAGCATCCGAAGGTGATAACCCACAGTGCGCCCATCAGCAGGCCGTCTTGGCGTGCGAAAGCCCTTAATTGTATGTATTCTTCACGTGAAATCATGGTACAAAGTTACGCATTTTATTTCATAATCCGCTCTCTTGCGGCCGTCTAAGTACTAAAAAATATTAAACATAAGTATATTTTAAGCTCTTTTGACCAAAAGTATAAACAAAAATGTGTACCTTTGCAACGCTTTTGAAACAGGGGCATGAATCTATGCGTTTGTCCAAAGGCATGACATACGGGCAAGTCTTGCACGACCAGCTCCCTCGGAATCCTCCAGGACGGGAACGTAGCAAAGGTACTTGGTTGTAGCGGTGCGATGTAAGTAGCTTGCCCACCCGCCTCTTTAGCTCAGTTGGCCAGAGCACGTGATTTGTAATCTCGGGGTCGTTGGTTCGAATCCGACAAGAGGCTCAAAACGGCAAAGGACACTCATTCGGGTGTCCTTTGCCGTTTTTGCGTGTGATTATTATGGCTATAAGGGATTATTGTTTTGAGTAATAATCCTGCAATATCTTGTCCAATACGGCCTTATGGCTTGTTTTTGTATAAGGGCTGCGGTACATGGCATAGACCAGTTCCATGTATTCCTTCTCGTCCAACACGCAAACTACTTCGGGATTGTCAAATTGTTCCATGAAATAATCCTTGCGACCTTCCTGTACACCGTAATCAAATGTTATTACGGTGCGTTTGGGAAAAGAGAAAGTTTCTCCGGTCTTGGGATTGTTTCCTATTGTGACACCGTGTTCAAACACATACGATATACATTTCTTTTCTTTGTATATCGGACCATGCTTTATTAGTTGTTCCGGCACTCCCGCACGTTGTTTTGATGTGGTAAAGCACGCCACGATGCTTAGATTCTCGTCTTGGTAAATGGTTACCATATACTTATGGTGCGGAGAATATAGGCTCTTGGCATATCCGTAGATTATTTCTCGTGGCTGGAACATTGGCTTGTTAGTTCTTGTGTAGGTTCAATGCCGCTTGAAATTCCATGTTCCACTTCGCATCCTCATATACTTCCTGTTTGTCAACATTGCCTTCGTTAAGCATCGTCAGTGGTACAGGCACACCGGAAGTTTTGCTGTTTTCAAATGATAGAGCATGCTCCTTGACGATACGTGACCATATAGAATCTTCCTTATGCGTGATGTCTGACAGTTGGTCGGCAGACATATCAGCATACAGAAACACTATTCCGTCAATAATCTCCATCTCGTATGGGCTGTATATATCCATTTGTTTCAGCACATGATACTTGTCGGGAAGCACGGAGTCCACGATGTTTTTCCCCTCTTTATCCTTGTAACAGTTCACATATTCAGGGAAAGCACCGTTTTTAACGTCATAAACTTCCGGAGCCACAGGTCCTTTGGCCCATGCGTAATAGTCAAACCATGTAAGCGGGAAGCCTCTCGTCTCCATGAATTTTTCATCAATGAGATATACAATCTTCAACAATTTGCGAAGATTGACACCCGGAATGTTTTTGGCGATATACGCCAAAAGTGCTCCGTTCTTTTCTCTGTTTGCTGTTATACCAAGGCTCATGGTTCTGTCGTTTTGTACTGCAAAGTTACAAATTTTATTCCAAAAACAGTTTTGTTTATAGTTTAATAATTTTACAATCGGTATTTTTGACGCTATTTTCTGTATCTTTTGTGTGATTTTCCCGTTTTTTGTGATGTGGGAAATTGCAAGACTTGAGGCTTAGTCCGGCTTGTTTCTGATTGTATTACAGTTAAGTATGTCTTGTGTTTCTCACCTGACTTGTATATCGGTAGGCAGGGGGTATTTTATTTCTTGGTGGCGATGGTTCTGCAAAAGGGTGCTGATTGGAATGTAAAAGGGTGCTGATTACATGGTAAACACAATGCTTTTACCGTGTAATCAGCACCCTTTTACAAAGTGACTTTTGTCAAATTACTGTGTAATCATGTATCTTATTGGAATACAATGCGATATATGAACCAGTGTATATGTAATAAAAATATGCTTATTTAGTGTAGCTATACACTATATCCATTATCTTCTTTCCTATTGCGTCGGCCTCCTCCATGGTGTGCGCCTCGCTATATACACGGATAATAGGTTCCGTGTTGGACTTGCGCAGGTGTACCCACTTGTCGGGAAAGTCCAGCTTCACGCCGTCAATGTCGTTGACCGTCACGTCCGGCTGTGCCTGATACATTTCCTTTACGGCTGCCAACAGTGCGTCAACATCGGTGTCCGGTGTGAGGTCTATGCGGTTCTTGGCTATGAAATACTCCGGGAATGTCTTTCGCAACTCACTGACTTTCTTTCCTTTTTGTGCCAAAGAGGAGAGGAACAGGGCGATGCCCACAAGGGCGTCACGGCCGTAATGGCTTTCGGGGTAGATGACACCGCCGTTGCCTTCGCCGCCTATTACGGCGCCTACTTCCTTCATCTTTGTCGTGACGTTGACCTCACCGACAGCCGCCGCGCTATATACTCCGCCGTGTTTCTCCGTTATGTCGCGTAGTGCGCGGGTGCTTGACAGGTTGCTGACGGTTGCGCCGGGGGTGTGGGAAAGCACATAGTCGGCTACGCTTACGAGGGTGTATTCTTCGCCGTACATGGTTCCGTCCTCGCAGATGAATGCAAGCCGGTCCACGTCCGGGTCAACCACGATGCCGAGGTCATAGCCGCCCTTTGCCAGTTCACCCATGATGCCTGAGAGGTTTTTCTCCAATGGCTCCGGGTTGTGGGCGAAATCGCCGTTGGCCTCGCCGTTGAGCAGTGTGTATTCCACGCCGAGACGGTCGAGCAGGGGAGGGAGAATGATGCCGCCTACGCTGTTGATGGCATCTACCACAACTTTGAATCCGGCGTTCCTTACGGCCTGCGCGTCAACCAGTTGCAGTGCTATGACGGCGTCGATGTGCCGTTGGTCGAAGCTCTCCTCGCTGTATTTGCCCAGATGGTCAACGTCGGCGAAGGTGAAACTCTCCGCTTCAGCTATTGCGAGAACCTCCGCGCCGTCAGCCGCTGTGAGGAACTCTCCGTTGGCATTGAGCAGTTTCAGTGCGTTCCAGTGGCGCGGGTTGTGTGACGCTGTTATGATGATGCCGCCGTCAGCTCCCGCTATTGTAACCGCCAACTCAGTCGTTGGTGTGGAGGCGAGGCCGATGTTGATTACGTCATAGCCCATTCCGAGCAGTGTGCCGCAAACCACGTTCTTCACCATCTCGCCGGAGATGCGGGCGTCACGGCCTACTACTATCTTGTTGCTTCCGTCTGGTACGGACTTGCGTATGAATGTGGCGTATGCGGAAGTGAACTTCACTATATCGAGCGGATTGAGCGTGTCCCCCGTGGCTCCGCCGATGGTACCGCGGATGCCGGATATTGATTTTATTAAAGACATGTGTGTTAAGGTTATTGGTTTTGGGTCGTATGGTTGTTGGTTCGTGGTTGGGCTTATGGTTTTGTGGTTAAAGTCTGCCGGTAGTGCAAGACCTGACACCTTTAACCTTCAGCCCTAAGCCTTGGAGACATCACTCTCCTCTCATGTATGTTATGTCGTAGTGACAGGCATATACGTTGTTTGTGGCGTATAGATGTCCTTTGTCATGCGGCACGATAATCTTCACTCTTGCCACCTTGTCGTCAGCGTTCTGCGGTCTTCCGAGACGTATGTATGTCAGAGGTACGAGCCAGCCTGCGGGGACGGAGGTGCTGCCGTATGCCATATACATAAGTCCTGACACGAAGGTTGCGGTGAAAGTGCCGCTGGTGTTGCGCACGGTCATCTTGTCAAGGGTGGTGGCATAGATGACGTTGCCGGTGTTCGTAAGTTGCAAGGAGTCGCTGTTGATGTTGAATTCCTGAAAGCGGCACAGCACGTCCGCGCTCTCGTTGGGTTTCAGTATCTCGCCGCATCCTTTGTCAACTATCTGCATATATATGCCCGTGCTTTTGAAAAAGACGTATTCGTTCTTCTCTACTGAGGTGGAGTCGCCTTGCGCCTTGAACTGTTCTTCGCTGATGGCGTTGATATGGTTCTTTGTGATGTAGTTGGATATGGCACTCTCTTCGCGTTCTTTCTGCTCGGCGTATGTTTCGGTTTCGGAGCATGAGGTGAGTGCCACCAGTATCATCATGAGAGTGTATAGGGTACACAGTGTTTTGCTTGTCATTGTCTTTGGGTTTTATATTGCGATGCAAAGATACGAAAAAAAAGACAGACGGCGAGCCAAAGCGGGGTAAATAACAGTTAAAAAAATAAAACCGGGCTGCGCAAAGTCTTGCGTAGCCCGGTTTTATGGGGTATGAATGCTGTGGTTATTGAGGCTTGTCCGTAACCTGTAACCCCGTTGACTGCTGCCGAAACGGTTGTTACAGCTTGCCGGCATATTTGCGGATGGCTTGCCTTACGACGGTCTCCGCCTCGGCAAGAGAGCAGAAAAGTTTGCCGCCGGACGCGTTTTTGTGCCCTCCGCCATTGAAAAATTCCGCTGCCATGAGGTTGCAGGGGAAGTCATCTACGGAGCGGAGGCTCACCCATACAAGGTTAGGCTTCTCCGTGTCTTCCCTTAACGAGATTGACAGTCTGTGCCCCTTAATCTGCAAAGGCATGTTCACCAGCCCCTCGGCGTCGCCTTTTATGAAATGAAACCGTTTCTGATCTTCGCGTGAAATGGTGTAGTATGAGGCTCTGAGTGGTGTCAGTACTTTCAGTTTCTGGTACAGGACGTAGCCGGTAAGGCGCAGTCTGTCGATGCTGAAGACATGGAAGACGTTGCGGTAAATCTTGTCTTTGTCTATGCCTTTGGCGAGTAACAGGGATATGATGTAGAATATTTCCGGCTGTGTTGAGTTGTAGGTGAATCCGCCGGTGTCGGTCATCATGCCTGTATATGCGGTCACTGCCATTTCTTTTGTCATGGCATCGTACCCTCCTGACTGGTATATCAGCCTGAAAACAATTTCTGAAGTGCTTGACAGTTCGGGGTGTGAGATAGTCAATACGGCCTGTATGTCAGGATTAAGATGGTGGTCTATGAGCAGAAAAGGCGCATTGCTTTTGCGTAGTTCCGCCTCTATTTCCGCTCCGGCACGTGACAATGTGCCGAAGTCAAGGCAGCATATAAGGTCGGCTTTGTGTATGATGTCTTTCGCCTCTGATGTCTTTTTGTCAAAACGCAGTACATTATTGGTTCCCGGAAGCCATTGCAGGAAGTCGGGATACATATCCGGTACTATCACGGTGACGGCCTTTCCTTGCTGTTCGAGGTATCTTGCCCATGTGAGAGCGGAGCCGAGGGCGTCTCCGTCTGCGTTGATGTGGCAGAAGATAACGACGTTATTGACAGAAGAAACGAGGTCGCGCAGTTGTGCGGCCTCGTTGTTGTTCAATAGGTTTATGTCCATTGTCCGATTAGAAAAGTTTGTTGGGATATACCCCGTCCTCTACCAGTTTGGCTATGCGTGCAACGGTGTCGGGACGGTCTTCAGAGTAAGTCACGCCGAACCATTTGCTTGTCGTGTCCAAGACCTTGCACGTTGCGGTGCCTTCGTTGATGAGTTTGTTCACCATAAGCGGTATGAAGAACTCGGATTTCAGGTTCGCTATGTTGGCCGGATCGGACAGGAATGCCTTGAAAAACTCTTCTGAATGCTGGAAGTAGTCGGGTGTGAAGCCCCACATATTCATGCTGACAGGGCACTTCTCATCTACCTTTACCCATGCGCCGTCATCGGCATTGTTGTCGCGGTAGGCCACCGTGCCGTCTTCCTGACGCGCTATCTTTGTGCGTTCCACGCAGGTTGTGAGGCATCCGTTTGCGTCTGTTGAGCAGATACCGCGGCTTACTGTGCCGTTCTCGCTGAGCGTATTGCCTACACGGAAGCCCACCATGGCATACTGTCCCTTTGCGTTTTCCGGCAGTTCCGAGAGGAATTTGCCGACAACCATGAATGCGTCCCTGTTGTAGAAGTCATCGCAGTTGATGACGCAGAACGGCTCTTTTATCACATCCTTGCCCATCAGCACGGCGTGATTGGTGCCCCATGGCTTCTGTCTTCCTTCCGGAACGGAGAATCCTTCGGGCAGTGCGTCGATGCTTTGGAAGCATAGTTCGCATTTTACCTTGCCTTCGTACTTTGACAATATCTGTGTGCGGAACTGCTCTTCAAAGTCTTTTCGTATCACCCATACAATCTTGCCGAACCCGGCTTGTATTGCGTCGTAGATACTGTAATCCATGATTGTCTCGCCGTTCGGGCCCAAACCGTCAAGTTGTTTCAAGCCGCCGTAACGGCTGCCCATTCCGGCTGCAAGGAGAAATAGTGTTGGTTTCATAATATTAAGAGTTTAATGTTGAGTATAGTTGATTAGCGGCACAAAGGTAGTTAATTATTCGGAAAAACAACAATAGTTTTCAATTATTAACACTTTCGGCGTCTGTTAGTGCGGTATTTGTAATATATTGTCCTGCTATTTGGCCAAGGGATTCCACCCTTGTGACAGCAGTTCAAACTCGTTTCCGTCTCTTGAGACTAATTGCATGCCGTATTCCTTACGCGTTATGTGGCCTATTACCTTTATGCCTTCCATGTTTTGCAGAACCTCGTTGTCGCCGATTGGGCAGGTAAACAGCAGTTCATAGTCCTCGCCTCCGTTCAAGGCGCACGTTGTTACGTTCATGTTAAGCTCCTCGGCCATTACGGCTGTCTGGTAATCTATCGGCAGGAACTTCTCGAAAATGCGGCATCCTGTGCCTGACTGGGTGCATATATGGTGGAGTTCGGATGACAATCCGTCCGAGATGTCCATCATGGCGGTGGGGCGTATGCCTGCCTCTCGCAGCTTGATGAGGATGTCCCCGCGTGCTTCCGGCTGTATCTGGCGCTGTATGAGATATTCTTTTCCCGCGAAATCAGGCTGCCACGCCTCGTCCAGCTGCTTTCTTAAAGCCTCCGTCTGCTGTGGGTTCTTCGCTTCTTTAAGCTTCTTCTGTATCTCTTTTACTTGGCTGTAATATACCGATTTCTCGCGTTCCAGCAGCTGAAGACCCATATATGCGGCTCCAAGGTCGCCTGAAACACATATCAGGTCGGTGTCTTTCGCCCCGTTTCTGTATATTATATCCTCGGTTTTCGCTTCTCCGATGCAGGTTATGCTGATGGCGAGCCCGGTCAAAGACGATGTCGTGTCTCCGCCTACTATATCCACTCCCCATTTGTCGCAGGCCATACGCAGGCCGTTGTAGAACTCCTCCATGTCCTCCACTATGAAGCGTTTGGACAGTGCTATGGACACTATCATCTGCCGTGGTGTACCACCCATGGCAAAGATGTCGCTGATATTGACCATGGCAGACTTGTAGCCGAGGTGCTTCATGTCAACGTATGTCAGGTCGAAATGCACCCCTTCCATCAGCATATCCGTCGTTACCAGCGTCTCGGTGTCGGGATAATGCAGCACGGCACAGTCGTCTCCAACGCCCTTTACGGTCGATTTGTTCTTGTTCTTTATATCTTTTGTAAGGTGGTCTATAAGCCCGAATTCTCCTAATTTCGCTATTTCCATTTATCGTTGTTTGTCTGTTAGATTCTCTCTATCATTCCTTTCATTATCTCGGTCATCAGCGGTTGCGCCTTGTCTGCCGCTTCCTGCACTTCCTCATGTGTGGCTTCTGTCGGGTTATCGGATATTCCCATGTTTGTTATCACGCTTACTCCGAACACCTTTATGCCGCAGTGTCTTGCCACGATAACCTCCGGTACGGTGCTCATTCCCACCGCGTCACCGCCTAAAAGATGGTATGCACGGTATTCGGCAGGTGTCTCATAACTTGGTCCTTGCAGCCCGAAATACGTTCCATGCACCACACGTATGCCCTTTTCCTCGGCTATTCCGTCGGCCATGGCTATCATTTTCCTGTCGTATGCCTCGTGCATATCGGGGAAACGCGGCCCTTGCGGTATGTTCTTCCCGCGCAGCGGATGTTCCGGGAAGAAGTTGATGTGGTCGGTTATGATCATCAGGTCCCCTATGCGGAAGTCCTTGTTTGCTCCTCCTGCGGCGTTACTTACGAAGAGAGTCTTTATCCCTAATTCGCACATTACCCTTACCGGGAACGTCACCTCTTGCATAGTGTAACCCTCATAGTAGTGGAATCTGCCTTTCATGGCAAGAATATCCTTGCCGCCGAGCTTGCCGAATATCAGCTTTCCGTCGTGTCCTTCCACCGTAGAGACGGGGAAATGGGGGATTTCCGTATATGGAAACTCATACGTATCGGTTATTTCGGAAGCCAATCGTCCGAGTCCTGTCCCCAGCACTATTGCCACTTGCGGCGCTGTTGTCATCCGTTCTTTCAGCCATGCGGCCGTTTTTTTGATGTTTTCGTACATAGTCGATGATGTTGTTGTTGAACTTATCCCCTTCGTTCAGCATAAAACTGATACGTATTGGCTGTACGTAGGTATTCTTCCTCACTTCCTCTGACAGTCCGCTTACCGTTTCCAGACGTGTCGCATCCTTTTCCGTGGTGATGATTATGGCTGGTTTTTCCATCATCTTGTATGCCATGTTGATGGCCTCCACGTCCGATGCCGTGAACTGATGATGGTCTCCGAACTGCATCGGCGTTATGCTGCGGCAGTGTCCTTTCAGGTCTTTCACCATCTGTTCCGGCGACGCTATTCCTGTCACAAGCAACACATTCGGCAGGTTTTCCTCCTTTGGTGCGGCTTCACCTTCCTCAAACAACGGTTCAAGCGGGCATTGGTCTATCGTGGTGAAGTACAGCTGCTGGAACGGGAACAGTGCCATGGCTCTCTGCAACACGCGGAAACTCATAGGTTTCAAGTCTCTCGGACATTTCGTTATGATTACGATGTCGGCGCGGTTCTTCCCTTCTTTCGGTTCTCGCAGCCGTCCTGCGGGCAGCAGTTTGTCATATATTATGAGACGGTGATAGTCCACCAGCAGTATGTTCATCCCCGGTTTCACATAGCGGTGCTGGTAAGCGTCGTCCAGCAACACCAGTTGTGTGTCTTGCGTCTCCGGCGATTGCAGCAGGGTTTCTATGCCTTTACACCTGTCAGCCTCCACCGCCACGTGTATGTCGGGGAACTTACGGTGCATCTGGTAAGGCTCGTCGCCTATCTCCGGCATGGTCGTCTCCGCTCCCGCCAGCCTGTACCCCCGGCTTTTTCTCTTGTATCCCCGGCTCAATACCGCCACCTTCACCTTGTCGTGCAGCAGGCTTATGAGATATTCCACGTGCGGTGTCTTGCCTGAACCGCCAACCGTTATGTTACCGACAGAGATGACAGGGACGTCGAATGTCCTGCTCTTTATGACACCGGTGTCAAAGAGCAGGTTCCTCAGCCACACGCCTATGCCGTAAAGCCATGACAGTGGCAGCAGCCATTTGTTTATCTTTATGAAGTCGCCTTCCATCTTTTCGTTCTGTGGTAGTGTCGCATTGGCTTGTTATTGCCTCCCTGTGCCCAGTATTATCTGGCATCGTGCCTGTATAGGGCTCTGTCTTTCCATGCTGCGTATCATGACAAACGGCTCGTACAGCGTGCCGAGTGTCGCGCGTAACTGCTCGTCAAGATTGTTGCCGTTGCCGCCTACTGTCTCTGTCAGTTGCTCCAGCCAACTTGGTGAGGCGGGGTAGGTCACAGTCTCATAATCCTTGGTTTTCGCCAGTTGCGCGGCTTTGGCTATTGCCTCTTTTGTGCCTCCCAAACCGTCAACCAAACCGATTTTTACAGCGTCTGTGCCCAGCCATACACGTCCCTCGGCTATGTTCTTCACGCTGTCTGCCGGCATTTTCCGGCCGTCGGCCACACGTTTGCAGAACAGTTCGTAGCCGCGGTTCACGTATTGTTGCAGCATCTCCTCCTCCTCTGCGTTGAAAGGCCGTGCCGTCTGCATCATGTTGAAGTCGGAATGCGCGTTCGTCTTCACGTTGTCGAACCTCACGCCGAGCTTCTGTGTTATCAGTCCGCTCATGTCGGGAAACGCCCCGAAGATGCCGATCGAGCCAGTCAGCGTTGTCGGTTGCGCCATGATGTGCGTGGCAGCGCATGACAGGTAGTATGCTCCCGATGCCGCCATTCCTCCCATTGACACCACTACGGGCTTGCGTCCGGCCAGTGTCTTCACCGCGTGCCATATCTCTTCCGAGGCGAAAGCGTCGCCTCCGCCGGAGTTGATTCGTATCACCACGGCCTTCACGTCATCGTCTTTTGCGAGGTCTTCAAGGTTCTTCACCATCTTGGGGCTTGTGATTCCCGCGTCACCCGTCACCGCGGCGGCCTCCGGAGCACGAACTATCGAGCCTTCGCAGTAATACACGGCAATCTTCTTGTCGCTCTTCCGGCCGTCGGGGTAGTTCCTGTTCATGGCGCTGCACGACACCTGCTCTATTTCTTTGTCGCCGTCTATGTTCAGCAACTTCTTCAATTCCGTCTTTACATCTTCCGCATACAGCGTCTTGTCCACCAGCTTGTGTTTCAGCAGATAAGACGTAGGCATCAGCGCCGCCATCTCGTCCGCACACCTGTTCAGCTCCGTCTTGCCTATGCCTCTCGCTGCGCTTATCTCGCCGGTCACGGTGTCCCATATCCCGTTTATGTATCGTGACACCTGCAAACGGTTCTCGTCGCTCATCCGCTCTTCGGTATATTGCTCCGTGGCGCTTTTGAATTTGCCCACCTTGACCACCTTCATCTTTATCCCGAACTTGGCCATCAGGTCTTTCAGAAACATCGGTTGCGCCGACAGTCCGTGCAGGTCGAGCATCCCTTCGGGGTTAATCCACACCTTGTCGGCCACGGAACAGACGTAATACGCTCCCTGCGTATATTCTTTCGCATAGCTTATTATGAGTTTCTTTTTCGCCTTGGCGCGTTGCAGCGCCTGCCTTATCTCTTGCAGCGACGCGTAGTCTGCGCTCACGAGACCCGCCTCCACATATATTGCGCTTATCTCCTTTGCGTCAGAGGCCTTGTCTATCGCCCCCACTATGTCGTCCAGACCCTGTTGTCCTGCGCCGTACCCCATAACGTCATTAAACGGATTCTCCGTGGTGTGCTCGGTGATGGTGCCCGACAAATTGACTGTCAGCACACTCTTGTCATTAAGAACAACGGTGTCATCGCCGCTTGTCGCTATGATGCACGCAATGGTGGCGAAAGCAAGCAGCGCTATGGTGACGGAACATATAATGCAGCCTAAAAAAGAGGCGAAGGTGAATTTCAAGAACTGTCGCATGAGATTTTAGAATAAAAAATCGTTGCAAATATACGAAAAATAATTTGAATAACAACTTTTCTGCATATAAATTTAATGTGTAGAGCAAAAAATATCGCGTTATCTACACATTATATAAAAATAAAATACTATCTTTGCAACGAAAATACGGCCGTAGGAAGCTGTTTAGGCGATATTTACGCATTCACGCATGATGGCGTGACCGGTGAAGGTATCGGGCAATATACTGACTGACTAATTATATTACTGACTATACGATAATGACATTCAGATTCTTGTTATCCTTTTCCTTGCTTTTGCTGGCAATGACGGCAAAGGCGGAAAAATTTGACTTTACAAAGCCGATGGCCGTTTATGACAATGCCGCCGGCTATGGATTCGATGTGGTTGACGCGCCGGTTCTCAACGGCAGGAAAGCGCAGGCAAAGCCTTTTTACTTCTCAGTGAAAGTGCCTGACGGCAATTATCGCGTCACAGTCACCCTCGGCAGCAAGCGTAATGCGGCCGAAACGTCGGTGCGTGCGGAGTCCCGCCGTATGATGGTTGAGAAGTGCGTGACGCGCAAGGGGCAGACGGAGACGTTCTCCTTCGTTGTGCATAAGCGCACCCCCGATATTGACGGCTCCAAGAAGGTGCGCATCAAGCCGGGAGAAGTGGGCAGCATGACGTGGGATGATAAGCTGACACTCGAGTTTAACGGTGCCGCTCCGGCGGTGCAGAGCGTGGTCATCGAGCCTGACACCGCGGCCGTGACGCTGTTCCTCTGCGGCAACTCCACGGTGGTGGATCAGGGAAGGGAGCCGTGGGCTTCATGGGGACAGATGTTCCCGAGGTGGTTCGACACCAACGTCTGCGTGGCCAATTACGGCGAGAGCGGCCTGACAGCTTCATCCTTTATGGCTCAGAACCGTCTCGACAAGGTGCTTGCCATGATGAAGAAAGGCGACTATGTGTTCTGTGAGTTCGGGCATAATGACGAGAAAGAGAAAGGGCCCGGCACGGGAGCGTGGTATCATTACACCGTGGCTTTGAAGAAGTTTGTGGATCGTGTGCGGGAGAAAGGCGGGAACATCATATTCTGCACTCCCACGCAGCGCCGTTTCTTTGAAAAGGACGGCACGCTGCGTAACACCCACGGGGAGTTCCCCGACGCCATGCGCGCAGTGGCACAGCGTGAGCAAGTGCCTCTTATCGATCTGAATGCGGAGACGAAAACACTCTTCGAGACAATGGGGGCGGAAGGTTCCAAACGCCTGCTCGTCCACTATCCGCTTGGCTCTTTCCCATGGCAGAACAAGGCGTTTGCCGACAATACCCATTTCAATCCGTTCGGAGCATACGAGGTTTCCAAACTTGTGGTGATGGGCTTGAAGAGCATATCCTCACCGTTGGTATCGTTCCTGCGCGCCGACTGGCAGGATTTCTCCCCGTCGCATCCCGATGACTGGCAGACATTCTACTGGCCGCAGTCCCCTCTCTATGACGGCAGGAAACCGGACGGAAATTGATGTCTGCAACCGCTTGGGTCTCACCTGTTTGCAACTGCTGTCGCAAACAGGTGCTGATTACACGGTAAAAGAGTGCCGATTACAGGGTAATCAGGTGCTGATTACGATATGAATAGGTGCTGATTGCGGAAGTAGGCACGGCATCTTGCCGTGCAACCATCATATCGCAATCACCGTATCGTTGCATCGCTTGCACGACTTGATGGTGTGAATGTTGTTGCGGCTATGTCACAATGATAATGCTACAGGCGGCAGAAGTCCTGAAAGGACGTAAGATGTAAGCCCAGGGTATAACCCTGGGAATATGGAAGTAACCCGCAAAATGTCTAAGAACCCCAACGCCGTAGGCGAGGTGACCATAGGTCGCCGAGGGGTGATAATAAACCATCATAGAAACAACGGACGTACCAAGGTAAGTTCCTATGGATTAACTCGCAACTGATAACCAACAAACAATGTCTCAATCTCTCGTAAAAATATACCTCCACATAATCTTCTCAACCAAAAATAGGGAAGATCTGTTGCCGAAAGCATATTTGAACGAGATTCATTCATACATTGCCGGTGTCATAAAAAATAATGGATGCGTACCGATAACAGTAGGAGGAACGTCAAATCATGTACATCTGTTATGTGAGATGTCAAGCAATATCACGGTGGCGGAGTTATTAAGGTTGACGAAAGCGAGTACGTCAAAATGGGTAAAGGAAAAATATGGGGAAAACGATTTCGCTTGGCAAGGAGGATATGCGGCATTATCGGTAAGTCAATCCAACGCCGATGCGGTCTCACATTACATATCAAACCAAGAGCAACATCACAGGAAATTATCATTTAAGGATGAGTTCCTGGGATTCTTGAAGAAATATAAAATCAATTACAATGAGGAATATTTATGGACATAATAATATAAGGTGGAAATTTCTGCCGCCCTTACAGGGCTTGTCGGAAAAATGCCAGTATGCCATCCCGGGGTTGCACCCCGGGCTTACATCTTCCGTCCTTTCAGGACTGCCGTGGCAAAGATGACTGCCGGGATTCCCGGATAGCGTTTATCCTGTCCTTTCATGGCTGTTCTCTGCATAGTGTAAGCCCCGGAGGGGCGATATATCCAAGCCCAGGGTATAACCCTGGGAATATGGAAGTAACCCGCAAAATGTCTAAGAACCCCAACGCCGTAGGCGAGGTGACCATCGGTCACCGAGGGGTGATAACACCCAATCATAAATAACACCATTAATAAGAAGCAACGGACGCACCAAGGTACGTCCCTACGGATTAACTGATAACCAACAACTGATAATTCACAACTAACTATACATTCATAAAAATGAAAAAAAACTATCTATTTTTACTGATTCTGATGATGTTCTTCGCTGTAACATCGTCCGCACAACGCGCCGTTGACAAACTCGACCGAGGGCTTGTCGCCGTGAAAACCACGAAAGGCGTGTTTGTGAGCTGGCGAATACAGAGCGAGGAATATTACGGAGTGACCTACAATCTCTACCGCAACGGTACGAAGATTGCCGAAAAACTCAAGACATCCAACTACACCGATGCTGCCGGTACTACGTCAAGCACATATCAGGTGGCCGCCGTTGTGCGTGGCGTGGAACAGGCAAAGACAGCCGCCACATCCACATGGGCAAACGACTACATGGAGATTGTGCCGAAACATCCTGCGGCACTCACATCCACCTACATCCCGAACGACGCCTGTTGTGCGGACGTTGACGGCGACGGCGTTGTGGAAATTCTCTTGAAGTACGACAATATGGAAGAACATAACGCTTCTTTCCCAAAGGCCGGCAATAACGGGGAATACTCTCTCTTCGAGGTGCTCAAGCTCGACGGCACGGTGTTGTGGTGGGTCAACTGCGGCCCTAACATGGGTGACTTCCAGAACAACGAGCAGAACATTGTAGGCTATGACTGGGACCTTGACGGCAAGGCGGAGGTTGTGATGCGTCTTAGTGAGGGCTCCACCATACACTATGCCAACGGTGACACATATACCATAGGTGCTGACGGCAAGAACGGTACAGCTTGGACAAACTACCGTGTACCGAAAACCGGCGGTACGGAATGGTTCACTCATTATGGAAATGAGTTCCTGCTCTACTGCAACGGTTCCACCGGTGAGCCGTATCAGTGCATGGAATACCCGTTGAAGCGTTTGGAAGCCGGTGAGACAGACCTTAATGCGGCATGGGGTGACGGTTACGGCCACCGTTCAAGCAAATACTTCTTCGGCGCGCCTTACCTTGACGGTCGCAAGCCGAGCATCTTCCTCGGACGCGGTATCTATACACGCCATAAGTTCATTGCGCTTGACGTGAACCCGGAGACGCACGAACTGACAACACGCTGGAGATGGACGAACAATCAGCCTGGCTCACCATGGTATGGACAGGGTTACCACAACTACGCCATCGTAGATGTCGATTGGGACGGACGCGATGAGATAGTATGGGGCTCCATGGTCATCGATGATAACGGCAAGGGCCTTTCCACCACAGGATTTGGACATGGTGACGCACAGCATCATGGCGACTTTAACCCTTACGTGCGCGGACAGGAAGGCTTTTTCTGTAACGAAGACAGACCGGCCAACAACTATCGTGACCTCACTACGTCAAAACTTTACCATCGTGCTACGGCTGACAGGGATGACGGACGTTGTATAGCCGGCAACTTCTCTAATGCATATCCCGGCGCATTAGGTTACTCATCTCGTGAAGCTAATGGCGTAAATTGTGTTACGGGGGAAGCAAATGTAAGTATGGTAGGTGTGTCTCAGAACTTCCGTACTTATTGGGATGGTGACCTTCTTGAAGAAACCTTCAATTATAGTAATGGCAAAAATACAGAGGGAGGTATATATAAGTATGGTAGCAACTCCGCTATAAAGACCCTTGCTGGCTCAATGACTAACAATGATACTAAGGGAACACCATGTTTCATGGGCGACATACTTGGCGACTGGCGTGAGGAGTTTATCATGCGTACCGCTGCCAACAACATACGCATCTACACCACAACCATCGAGACACCGTGGCGTAACTACTCGCTTTGGTATGACCACCAGTACCGTAACGGTATGGTATGGCAGATGTGCGGTTACAACCAGCCGCCTCACGTGTCATACTTCCTCGGCGAACTGGAAGGCATCACGCAGGCACCGCCGTCACTCGGCATGACCGGGCGCACGGAGATAGCCAACGGCGGAACAATCTCCGCCAAGGAGGGTGACATCATTACCTGTGAGACCAACGACATGACGGTTACCGTGGCAGACGGCGCTACACCTTATATATATATAGACAATGCTCCGTCATGGACACAGGGCTCCGCTCCATCGGAGGCGACAGCCGCATCATATCCCATCAACACCACTTATTATACCCATACCCTCAAGGGCGGGGCGTTTGCGGGTGAGATGCGTCTTGTGAAGCAAGGCGAGGGCATACTCGTGCTGCCCGACGTGACGCAGCTGTATAGTGGCTCTACGGATGTATGGGCGGGCACGCTCTCTTTCAACGGAACGTTGCAGAACTCGCGTCTGTGGCTGAACCGCCTGACAACACTTGACACTGACGGCGGCAAGTTCATGAAAGGCATACAGGCAGACTATGGCGCCGTGATACGTCCCGGCGGCAAGGAGGCGAAGGCCGCTTCACTCACCACCGACTCGCTCATCCTTAACTTCGGCGCGGTTTGTGAGCTCGACATTTACAGCGACGGATTCGCCGCTGACCAACTGAACGCCAATGTTCTCAAGATAGAGAAGAAGGTATGGCCTAACGGCGGAGGCCCGGAATACGATACTCCGGTATTCCGTATCAACGCTCATGCGGCCGCCGGTGCCGCTGCTATTGCCGACGGCACATACTGCCTTGGCACCGTAGCCAAGGTAGATGGCGACCTTGCCAACATAACGATAGAAGGTCTTACACACCAGAAAGCGTCACTCTCATGCGAGGATGGCAAACTGTACCTCAACGTGCAGAGCTATGAAGGCGCGGACATGACATGGGTAGGAGACAAGAGCGGTAACTGGAATCTTGACAACGAGGCCAACTTCAAGTCTGACGAGACAGGCGAGGCCGTCAAGTTCGTCACAGGTTCAAATGTCACATTCGACGACAACGCCAACGTGTTCACTGTCAAGGTGGACGGCAAAGTCGCTCCCGCCTCTGTCACTTTCAACAATACCAAGGCTTACACCATTACAGGTGACAGCATCATCGGTGCGTCATTGGTAAAGACCGGTGCGGGTGATCTCACGGTTAACAATCTCAACCGTGTATCAGAAACAAAGATAGGCGGCGGTACACTCTATGCCGCATCCTTGGCTAATTCTGTAGGAACGGACTGCGGTTCACTCGGTACCATCGACAAGAGCATAACAATCTCTGACGGCGGTGCTCTCGGACTTTCTGCCACTGGCACATCCGGACATAGAATAGTAGTTGGTTCCGGTAACGGCGGGGTGAACATTCCTTCCGGCGTGACGATGACGCAGGCGGGAGCCATTGCCGCAAGCGGTGGTACGTTGCTTACAAAGACCGGTACGGGAACATTCAAGATGCAAGGTGTCCTTAGCCCTGCTCTCACAGTGTCTGCCGGCACATTCGCCTATGACAGGGAGGTAGCATATACCAAGCAGGTTACGCTTGAAGGCACGGCAGCAATTTCCGGTAACGGCTTTGTTTCGTCTCCGGTAACGGTAGCAGACTATGCCAACGTTACATGGACGCTTACCAAGACAAATTACAAGGCATATTCCGGCAGGTTGTCTGGTACGGGAACCATCACTATCGTACCTACCAATACCGTCAGCCGTGTGCGTATTACAGGTAACTGGTCAACCTTCACCGGTACGGTGAAATACAACAATACCTCTATTGTCATGCCGTTTGACAACTCTTACGGACTGCCTAATGCCACACTTGATGTTGCGGCAAACTGCTATGTCAGCAATGTAGCCAAGACCTTTGCGATAGGAAAAATTACAAATGGTATCTTTGAACATCCTGTGGCTGACTTCCAGAGCCAGGCTGCAGTCAATGGCAGCAACACATGGAAGGTGGGTAACAGCACCAAGGAACTTGGCGACTTTACTTTCAACGGCAAGATGTATGATGCTGGCGGCAACAACAAGTGTAACTTCGAGAAAGTGGGTACATGCAAGATGACCGTAGCGACCACATGGGAAAATTCAGGTACAGTGAAGGTGACGGAAGGTGAATTGCACCTTAATTCCGGTAAGACAGTCGGCAAGGGAGCACTGACAGTGGCGGAAGGCGCCACACTCTCCGGTCTCAGCGGAGCAACTCTTAATACAGCCAAGAGCAATGCAATGACCAACAGTTCTGTTATTGTCAACGGAACGTTGCAGTGTGGTTCGTCCGCAACATCCACAACGGGATATTTGTGCTTTGGCGCGAAACCACTGACGCTGACATCCACTTCTACGCTGGTTGTAGGTTTGTCAAGGTGTGCTACAGCTACCAGCCCGGGTTGCACGACAATCTTTGGCGATGCTTCCGATGCTTCGTCCGTTACGATACAGGATGGAGCGACAGTCAAGGCTTTCCTGGCTTCGACATACGACCCCGCTAACACGGTAACGGCGGAGAAGGCGGACTCATTCCGAGTGTTCCATAGCTTCGCAAAGGTTAATGTAGGTAAGTTGAAGTTCGACCTTCCCGCATTGCCGGCACACTATTATTGGGACACCGACCATATTGCCGAAGGCTATCTCTACATCCGTTACACGGAGCAGACGGGAATCAATGGTGTTGCGGCAGGAGCGTCTGTCACGGTGGAGGTTGTTGATGCTTCAGGCGTTAAGGTGGCACAGTATGCTTCCACACTCTCCGCTGCCCGCGCAGATTTCTCCGCCCTCTCTTTGCCGAAGGGTATATATATTCTTCGCATAAGGGATGACAAAGGCAACGGCGGCAGCATAACGGTAAGGAAATAAGGAATGGGCATTAATAATTAAAACGACAAGAGACGCGACATTGTTGCGTCTCTTGTCGTTTTTTTTGTTTTTCGGACGCACCAAGGTGCGTCCCTACAACGTTTGTTCATTATTTTTTGTGTTGCGATGCTTTGTAGGGACGCACCTTGGTGCGTCCGAATTATCGCGTACATCGCATATTTGTAATACCGTTTTGTTCCCAGCGTTGAACCCCGAAGGGGTGATATATACAAGCACAGGGTGCCAACCCTGTGTTAAGGAGGCATATCCGCAAAAAGTATCGGGAACCCCGAAGCCGATAGGCGAGGAGCACAACGTGCGACGAGGGGTGGCATAACCATCGTACATCATGCATCATCGTACATTATACATATACATCGCCACAAAAATATACGATGATAATTCCATGTGATTTTATTCCACCCCTTGTCGCACGTTGTGCTCCTCGCCTGCCGGCTTCGGGGTTTCCGATACCATTTCTCCCGCACGAATGATAACACAGGGTTGACACCCTGTGCTTGTATATATCACCCCTTTGGGGGTCATCATACCATTCCCCATTATATATTCAGTCCTCCCCCCGCTTTTATAATTTCGGACACACCAAGGTGTGTCCCTACATCGTGCGTTTGTGATTATCCAATAGCGAACTTTTGGTGCGTCCGCCTACAATGCTCTTTTCCCGGGCGTTGTAGAGACGATGAACCTCATCGTCTCCCAACCAAAACTTTATAATAAAAAAGCAACAAAACCAACAAATTGCATTATTTTATACGAAAAGTTTTGTAGGTAAGAAAAAAAAATGTACCTTTGCAGAAAATTACAACTAACTCTTTTTATTAACTAACTAAACCGATTATGAAAAAGTCTTTACTTTTTGGAATGATGGCTCTTTGCTCATCACTCTCAGGTTATGCCTTTGACGCCGGGGAATATGTATATGCTCCCCAAGGACGTTTCAAGATAACCTCGGCAGAAAATTTATGTAAGAATGGAACTTGCGCATCAGGTTTCGACGGATGGACGGCTGTATCTGCTACTGACGGTACGGAGGCAAGTTCTATTTTCCTGTATGATTCCGACAAAGGGTCTTTTTACAGCATGACCAATGTCGCAACAGAAGGTATGTACTACAAGTTCAATGTGGAAGATGCAGCCGGCGCTTATGTCGTTAGCTTCAAGATCCGTCAGGCAACTTTGGCATGGCCGTTCTCTACAAATATTCATACGCGTACGACTGACAACGTAAATACGTATGGTTATGATGCCGCAGACAGAAATTTTGTGAGTGTATTCGGCAATACCGGCGGTTATACCAGCAATACGGATTTCGTGTCTTGTGGTACAGCGCAGATGCTGACATCAGATTGGAAGACAGTTTCTTTCGCTGTCGTTGGCGATGGCACTATACGTGATTGGTATATCGCATTCCAAGGCATGAACACCGGTGTTGAGATTTCTGACGTACAGATTCAGAAAGCCTCACAGGTTGCAGACCTTCGCAAGCGTGACAAGGTTTTGCAGTTTGTGAACTCTATTATTAATGCAAAGGAGTGGCCGGAAAGTGATGAATATGCCGGTGTGATGGAAGCTGTTGAAATGCTGAACGCTGTTACAGACGACAGCTCCGTTGCCGAACTGGATGACGCTCTTACTACCATGGATGAAGTAATGTCAACACCTGATAAACTCGGCTTCCTTGACATACACATGGATGACTATCTCGCTTCTTGTACTTCCGCTACAAAATGGGTGGACAGAAGAGTGAAAGACCGTAGTATCTCAAGCATCGGTGACTGGCAACTCTCCGGTGTTCGTTGGGGACATTGCTGGAATAATACTGAAGCAGAAACAGCAAGGGCACTTTTGATTGGTAACTTCGCATATGGTAACAATCTCGCCGGTCCGTCTTATTGTAAGATGACAAAGACCTTGAATCCCGGAACGTATGTATTTGCAGTGGATGGAAGTGCTTGTACCGCTTATAACAAAAACACCATTTCGGGTGACAACGGATATACAGCAAACCTCGGATATGAGACCGGTGAGATGAGACTGTATGTGAAGTCAACAGCGGAAGGTGCAGAGGATCTCGTTTCCAATGCTATCGCACTGCCGGCTACGGAGATGCTTAAGTATGACGATTATGCACAGAACGTTATAACCTTCAAGGTGGAACAAGCCGGTGATTATGAAATAGGCATAGAACTCTTGCAACCAGAACGTGAGGGCTACACTCTTGGTAACTTGGGGGGTAATATGTACCTTGCAAATCCAAGGCTCTACTGCTCTCTGGATGGTTACAATGCAGAGCAGCTCGCTTATATAGAGAAGGTACGCACTCAGATTAATGCAGCCGCTAATGCTTACGCAAGTGCTGAGGCTTTACGTGACAGCGTTGAGCTTCCTTGGCTGAAGAAGGAAATGGCTGACACCATGGCTGTGATGAAACCACGTGTGGATTTCTATAACGCCCTTACTGACGAGGAGATTATCAACGGCTTTGTTGATCCCGTTTCAGGTGTCGCAAACAATGGTTATGCGGACATGACTGCCGGTGAGGATTCGGAGACAGGAAATCCGATACCGACCTACAATGCTGCTGACTCTATCATGAACAACGGCGTGCGCCCGATGCAGTATTTCAATAATACTTATACAAGGGTTAATGCTATCTTCGTAAATCTTAATACTTCAATAGACCTTGCGAAGCAGGCTTTGGCTCTCCCGATTTATTCTACCGCTACCGGCAGCAGTGCTTTGAATAGCGCGATAACAACGGCTGAGGCTCTGTATAAGGATATGGCCGCTAATGGTTCTTACGTTATCAATGCCGGCGAGGAAGTGAATGTTGACTCCGTTGCTGTGGTAAATGGCAAGGTTACTCTTGACGAGGCAGTTGTGGCATTCAAGGCTTCTGTTCCGGCAGAAAACATAACCACTCTCGTTGATATAGACTTCTCTGGTGATGCTGTAGAGAGTACAGAGACAGGGCTGTATTCTATTGCCGGTAACAAGGGTTCTATGGAGTTCTCTTACTTCAAGACAGAGACACCGACAGATGCGAAAGATCTTCCGTTTGAGAAAGGTTTTGACAACAATGGCGAAAAGGTAAGTGCCGACGTGCTGCGTGTAGGTAACGGTACAGGTACCGTGGTTGTTGATCCGGCAGAGTATGCTGGTGGTGTAGTGAGAGTTTCATTCGACTACTACTTCATGCGTCTTATTAATCGTAACACTGGTTTCTATCTGAATGATGAGAACGGTGCGAACGTTGCCGGCCTCTGGCTTTCTCCTTATTCTTGGAGCGCTACTTATAATCCGTTCGGCTTTGACCTTGGCAAGTTTGTCGGAACAACTTCTGACAATCTCAACTCACTTACAGAGGCTAACAAGACAAGCTTCGAGCTGGTTCTTGACTATGTAAACAAGACGATGTACGCATCTACTACATCACCAAACGGTACTCAGGTGACGGAAACTGTACCATTCTCCGGTGACTTCACTTCATTCATTGTTCAGTCAGACTACCGTGACTTCAATGGCCGTCGCTCATGGTTTGACAATTTGAAGATTGAGAGAATAGCTGTTGATCCGACCGGCGTTGCCGGCGTACAGGAAGTATCAGAGGCTGCTGATGAGGCTATCTACAACGTAGCCGGCCAGAAGGTTTCTGCTCCTGTCAAGGGTCAGATATATGTGAAGAAGGGTGCTGCTTTCGTTAAGTAATCCTGTTCTTACATAGAATAAAGATACATATTATCCCATCCGCTGGAAAGCGGGTGGGATTTTTATTGAGCAGGCATGGCATCTTGCCGTGCCTACTTTTTGGCTGTGTCCTGTGCGCCAATGACGTAGAGACGATGTACCACATCGTCTCCAAACCCGCATTACGCCGTATCTTTTACAGAGACGATGTGGTACATCGTCTCTACAACGCAGGTGCAAAAAACTGAGCAAGCTGGCACAGTTGACATTGCATCTTGTTGTGTAATCTCCTCTGCGACTTCTCATTAGCATGTCTCATGCTGCAATGCTGGGATTATGATGATACCCTGTGTGCCCACAAACATTACGGCATCCTGCAACAACCCTACTGTTGTGCCCAGTGTTTTCCTCTTTGTCCCTATAAATGCTCCGTATGTTGGGAGATATTAAAAATATTATGTTAAAAAGTTGCACGTTCCAACTTTTTTTTGTTATTTTGCAAATTGAAACAAAGTGAACTTATGTGCAGTCTTTGTACTATTATATATAACTGACTGATTATTAAAAATAAATGAATAACTAACTATATCAATCTTTATGAAAAAACTCTTTTTGTATGCATCTCTTGCCTGCATAGGACTTGTCTCATGTAGCAAGGACTTCTTTGTTTCTGAAGAGGAGTTGCCGGAATGGCTTGGCGAGAGTATCTATGAGGAGCTTAAAAATCCAAAGACCCTTGACGGTACGTTTAACACGTATCTCCGTCTTATCGACGACCTTGGGTATGCGGAGGTTTTGAGCAAGACGGGTAGTAAAACGATTTTCCCCGCCAATGATGTTGCCTTTGAAGCTTTCTTCAAAGACGGCAACAACAGGTTCGGAAAGTCAAGTTATGAGGAACTGACGGCAGCAGAGAAGGCTCAACTGCTTTATTCTTCCATGCTTGACAATGCAATCCTTGTGAAGACATTGTCAAATGATGATGAAGCCGTGATACAGGGACGCTTTATTAAGCATAATACCAACCTCTCCCTTGTGCATTCTGTTACTCCGCTCTTTTCACAGAATATGCCTTCCAATAACAGATATTTTAATAATTGGAAGAATCAGGGTAAGTCCATCAATGCGCTTTATGACAATACCGAGGCGCCGATGGTGCATTTCACGTATGAATACATGATGAATAAGAATATGACCGTGTCAGGTGCGGACAATGATTTCTATATTCTTACGGGAAATGAGTACAATGATGGTGATGTGTATGTGTTTAACCGTAAGGTGAAACAGGGAAACGTGACGTGCCAGAATGGTTATATACACCAGCTGGACAGCGTTATGTTGAACCCGGGTAATATGGCGCAGATTCTGCGTGAGGGCAAGAATACACATTATATTTCACGTATGCTGGATTATTACTGCGCTCCGTTCAAGGTGAATAATGAGCTGCAGGCAAGCTATTTTGAGTATGCGGCAGCAAATAACTATGGTACCCAGGACTCAGTGTTTGCCATACGTTATTTCTCAAAGAATTCACAGCGTGCGCTGCTCAACCAATATACTACCGGTGCGCCTATAGCCAATGGTCGTCTGTTGGACTTCGATCCGGGCTGGAACAACTATAACCCGACAACGGGTGTTTCATCAACGAAGGACGGTGAGGAGATAGCCGCATTCTTTGTTCCTACGGATGATGTGGTGGAAAACTATTTCCTGCATGATGGTGCTTATATAGTAGAAAATTTGGGAGCAAAGGGTGTACCGAATGACAAGGAGCATCTAAACGACCATCTTGATGCAATATATAATACCGACCCGACCGTTTTTGCCGGTATCATCAACAATATAATGAAGCCAAGGTTGACGGATGCTGTACCGAGCAAGTTCAGTACCGTGCAGAATGACGCATTCGAATTTATGAATGTGACAAAAGAGAATATAAGGAGAAAGGCGGACGGAAAGTATGATGTCACAGTGGCAAACAATGGCGTCCTTTACTATATGAACAAGTTCTTCGCCCCAGAACTTTATAATTCTGTTCTTGGCCCGGCTTCCGTTTATACGGATATGCACATCATGGGCGAGATGCTCAATGATCACCAGATTACCCCCGGACAAGGTTCTACCCTTGGTGCGGATATGTATTATTACCTCCTGTCAATGAAATCAAAGTATGCGTTGTTTATACCGCAGGACGGTGATGAATTCTATTATGTGGATCCTACCACAGTTGATGATGAGGACGGTATGAAGGCTCTGCGCTTTTATTACGATCCTACGGCTACCGGTACGTTCCATATCATGGTTCAGAGGTATTTCTACAATCCGGAAACCAACACCTACAGAATGGATCCTACTGTCGGGCCTGTAAATGTTGAAAAGGGATATTATAACACACAGATACAGGATATGCTCAATTATCACACTGTGGTACTGGAAAATTCAGATGGTCTTAATGGCCAGCGCTACTATAAGACAAAACATGGCGGCGTGATTTATGTGCCGGATGGCACGGGCAGTCATGACGACCAGAGTACTGTACATGGAGCGTTGCAGATAGGGGATAACGCCATGCCAGGGGCAACTGTGTTGGAAAGATTCTATGCGAACAGCCCGAAAGCCAATATCACCAACGGTACTGTGTATAAATTGGACAGACCTATACAGCCGGCAATCAACAAGGTATATTCAGTGTTGGCATCTGTTCCGGAGTTTGCCGATTTCTTCCAGTTCTGTGAGAACTTTAATAACGAAGATTTGCTTTATTATGCAGGGATACTTTCAAATACAGATACCGATGCACAGAAGGCAAGTAAGATGGCCGCATATACCATATTCGGTGAAGGTGACCTCGTGAATATGTTTGGTTCCTACAACTATACTTTATATGTCCCAACCAATATGCAGACGGCTTATGACAATGGTCTTGAGAAATGGGAAACTTTGCAGGCTATCTATGATAACGGATGGGAAAATTCCGGTTTCAGTTCCGAGGAGCAAGCCCAGAAATATGTACGGGAAAAGATTGAAGCGATGCGCTCCTTTGTGCTGTACCACATGCAGAACTCATCAGTATATGCAGACAATGTTGTAAATACGGCGTCTTATCAGACAATGTGCTCCGACCAGCTTGGCGTAGCGAAGACAATCAGTGTTTCCGGCGGCAATGGCAACATCACATTGACGGATGCCAGTGGAAATTCTGCAAATGTTACGCACAAGAACCTGTTTGCGCGTGATGTTAAGTCAGAACTGCATGGTGATGGACGTGACATGAATAACCAGTCATTTACATATAACGTTATCAGGTCATCCGCTTTCGTTACCATCCATGGTATTGACAAACCTTTGTGTTACAACACGGATTACAATTTTGAGAAATGATTACAGATAAAGATAACTAAAAAGACTCTAATATTATGTCAAAATCAAAAGTTCTACTGACTATCCTTTTCTGCCTGCTTGCACAGATTGGCATGGCGCAGAGTAGGGTCATATCAGGTACGGTGGAAGACTCCATGGGGCCTATCATGATGGCCAATGTTGTGGAGCGCGATGCCAATAACCGTATCGTTAATGCAGTGCAGACAGATATGATGGGTAACTTCTCTATGGAGATAAAGAACCCGAAGAACAAACTGGTCATATCATACGTTGGAAGTAAAACTAAAGTCATAACAATCGGTGACCAGACAACGTTTGCCATTAAGTTGGAAGACGAGAAGACTACGCTGTCAGAAATTACCGTGCGTGGCTCACGTACAAATTCCGGTGGCTTGAATATTCCGAAGAAGGAGGTTTCCGTATCACAGCAGACCTTTAATCTATCAGAGGTGGAGGGTATGGCATTTACTTCCGCTGATGAGGCTTTGCAAGGTGAGATAGCCGGTCTTGACATCGTTTCCAATTCTGGTAACCTTGGTGCGGGTACGTCAATGCGTCTGCGTGGTGTCTCCACTCTTAATGGTAGTGCGGAGCCCTTGATTGTTGTGGATGACAAGATTTTTGAATACAACAGTGAGGACATTGACATTGAAAATGCGGATGAGGAGGCGTTCTCTTCACTGCTTGCAGTTAATGTGGATGACATAGCTTCCATTACAGTATTGAAAGACGCTGCCGCTACGGCTATTTGGGGTTCAAAGGGTGCCAATGGTGTTATCCAGATTACTACAAAGCGCGGTAAGCGCGGTAAGCCAAAGATGAACCTCTCATATAAGTTTACCGGAACATGGATGCCGACCGGATATGAGCTGCTCAATGGTGACGGATATACCATGATGCTTAAGGAGGAGTTGTACAATGCGGGTATGGCTACCGGTAAGATTAATGAGATTAATTATGTAGATACATGGCTGCCTGATTATTATAACTGGAATAACAACACAGACTGGGTTGATGCCATCACTCAGTTCGGTGAGCAACATGAAGCTAACATGAACATTTCCGGTGGTGGCGAGAAGGCAACATTCCGTATTTCTGCCGGTTACAACCATCAGACAGGTACAGTCATCAAACAGCAGTTGGATCGTCTTACCACACGTCTTGTGCTTGACTATAATGTGTCTGACCGCATACGTTTCTCCACAAACTTTGCGTTGACATATACTGATAACCTGAAGAACTACACATACGGCAGCAGTAAGAATAATAAATCTAACAGTGCATTGCTTGCCATGGCTCTTGCTCAGGCTCCTAATGCCAGCATATACCGCAGGAACTCTTTGGGAGAATACACGGAGGATTTCTTCCTTATGAACCCGACAAGAACAATAAATAGTGTCGGGGTTCAGTCGGGAGATGACAATGCCGGACCTGTGACTTCTTACCAGTTGGAGGATCTTGTGAATATCGGTAACCCGGTAGCATACGCTCATAAAGCCTGGCAGAAGGAACAGACATACAGCATAGTGCCTGATTTTGCCTTGAAGTATGAACTTCTCGGTACGGAGACTGGGCAGCACCGACTGACGTTTAACGGCCGTGTGTATTTTGATATTTACGCTAATTCCAAACCTACGTATATGCCGGGCAGCTTGTCAAACGTTGCTTATGACGCTAACAGCTATAACTACATAACAAGTACGGAGGATAATACCTTTAAGATGGGTGCGCGTACGGAACTTATCTTTACTCCGCACTTTAAGAATGAAGACCTCTCACTCACAATGCTCGGAAGATATGAGTGTATCACGACTAAATATACACACCAGTTTGTTGCGCAGAGTCAGGTGCCTAATGGTATAACGTCACCGACTGTTGACGCCAATCAACAGTCAATGAGCAACCAGCCCGGAACGACAAAATCCGCTTCACATAACTGGATGTATAATGCGCACTTCTCTTATAAATCACGTTACAGTATCGGCTTCACATTGCGTGCCGACGGTGATTCAAAGTTCGGACCGGAAAATCCTTGGTTCTATGCTCCATCTGTTTCATTGCGTTACAACCTTAGTGACGAGCCGTTCTTTGAGCCTCTGCGCAACGTAGTGTCTATGTTGGGTATTCGTGCCTCATGGGGTATCACGGGTAGTTCAAGTGTAGGTATTGACAACTATTTTAATCAATATACTACAAATGCCGGGATGTACGGTGACCTTTATTACACTACGATGAGTGGTATGAAGTTGGATGATATCAAACCGCAGAAAAAGACCGGTATGAACCTTGGCTTCAACCTTGGCTTCCTTAATGATATGTTTGAGGTGGACATAAATCTTTATAAGGAAACGACGAAGGATCTTATAATGAAGAATCTTCCTATTCCTACTTCCGCTTCATGGAACGGTGCAACGAGATTGGCGTTCGGTAACGTAGGTTCAATGGAGAATAAGGGTTGGGAACTTTCACTTACGGCTAATAAATTTGTGAAGATAAACAAGTTCTCTGTGTCAGCCAATTTCAATATTGCGCAGAATGTCAACAAACTGACAGAGATGGACCCCAGAGTGCTTGAATTGCTTAACGATTCTCCGAACTCTCAAAGCCGCGGTGCCGGTTCTGTATTAAACAGAGTTGTAGTAGGTGACCCTCTGTGTTCTATCTATGGTTATGAATACAAGGGCGTATATAATTATAGCTATGAGGATCTCACAAACTATAACAGAAATATGAAGATGAAGCTTGGTTCTGCATGGACTACGGCCGATTTTGAAAAATATATCAATGATGAGCTGGCTGCCGGTAAGACTTATCCTGTTGCTACGGATGAGAACGGTAGGGTCGTTATGACCAGTCTTGGTGAGCCGCAGCACATGCAATACTATTATAAAGACGGTGGTTCTGAATATACGTTCAACGGTGGTGATGCCATCTATGAGGATGTGAATCATGACGGTCAGATTAATGAGCTTGACATAAAGTATCTTGGTAATTCATTGCCTAAGATGCAGGGTGGTTTCAGTCTTACGCTCCAATATGATTCGTGGAAACTCATCGCACGTTTTAACTATCGTTGGGGTAACAAGATAATCAATGCCGGCCGTATGTCGCTGGAGAGTATGTATGGTACGGAAAACCAGTGTGCTTCCGTGGCAAATCGCTGGAGGCCTAATGACGGTACCAACGGTTATGACCCCGCAACCGGACAGCAGATTCCTGTGTTACCGCGTGCGCTTTATAATGACGGTTACAACTATCAGGTTTCATCACGTTTTGTAGAAGATGGTTCTTTCCTGCGTTTCCAGAATCTCCAGATATCGTATTCTTTCCCAAAGAAGATGATAAAGAAATGGGGATTGAATAACCTTTCGGCATATGTGACGATGAACAACTTGTTCTGCTGGACAAAATACACAGGTATAGATCCGGAGATCAGTGCAGGTACATATTCTCCTGCTGTTGACCGTACAACAACTCCAAGAGCAAAGTCTATTACGGCGAGTCTTAATTTCGGTTTCTAAGTCGCAGATGTTGACTTGAATGTACTTATAAAGAAATAAAAGAACATGAAAAAGATATTTTCAATATTATTGGCATCCGTGGCAATGTCTTCATGTGTTGACACTGTGATTTTGCCTGACAATAAAATCCTTGATGAGGATTATTGGCAGAAGAAAAATGAGGTGGATGCTGTAGTGGCCGCTGCGTACTCCCAGTTGCGCGACCAAGTATTTATGCGTAGTATTGTTGTTTGGGGGGATTTTCGTTCCGACGAGCTTAATCTCTCTGCCACTTTGCCCCCTTCAGCTACTTATAAGGATGATTTGGAGGCGATATATTCCCTGAATATTCTTCCGAGTAACACCTTTACTTCATGGGCACCGTTGTATTCTGCCATCAACTACTGTAACCTTGTGCTTGAGAAAGCTGAGGGGGTCGTGGCTGTTGATCCAGACTATACGTATGGCGATTATGAGACCAACCGTTCGCAGGTGCTTGCGCTTCGTGCCCTGTGTTATTTTACGTTGGTAAAGGTGTTCCGTGATGTTCCTGTAACTCCTGGCGCTTATATGGAAAGCAGTGCGGATCAGAATGCGGAACAAAAGGCTCCGGCAGAGGTTCTGCAGATGTGTATTGATGATTTGCTTGCTGCGGAGCCTAATGCTCCCTCAAACAATGCGTTCTCTTCCGCTGAGACGAGCATAGATTGGCGTAATCGCGGTCTGTTCAACAAAGATGGAATAAATGCTCTGCTTGCAGACATATATCTGTGGCGTGCTTCTGTTAACCACGATGTAAATGATTATCAGAAGTGTGTGGAGGCGTGTGACAAGGTTATTGCGGCGAAAAAAAATGCTCATGTCTTGAGACCGATGGAACAAGAACAGGATTATTATCTTGCGTCGGTAGCTACATATTATACAAGTGTGTTCGGTTCGGCAAATTCTGAGGAAAGCATTTTTGAATTGCAATTCTCTTCAAGCCAGACAACATCGAATGCCGGTCTTTGTCAGATGTACCGGGCATACCGCTTAAATTCCCAAAACAACGGCTATTTCATGACTACAAGTAATTATGCTGTACCAAATTCAAGCCGCACTTCTCCAAATATATTCAAGAATAATGTGGATCAGCGTTTGTATGAAAGTTCATATAATGCAGGCGGACAGTTTGATGAATATAGAGTTCGCAAGTTTGTTGCAGAAGAGTCAACACCGTTGGGGCAAGCTGATGGCGGAATTAATTCGCGTATAGGTGATTTCTATCAGAATTGGATATTCTATCGTCTTACGGATGTTATGTTGATGAAGGCGGAGGCACTTGTGCAACTTGATCGTTTGGAAGATGCTTTCAATTTGGTGAAGGCTGTTAATGACCGTGCCTTACCAACAGACGTGGCAGATAATATGCGTTTGAATTTCAATACTTATAGGGATGACATGGAGAAACTTGTATTGCAGGAAAGAGCTCGCGAGTTGTGTTTTGAAGGCAAGCGTTGGTTTGACCTGATGCGTTATAACTACCGTCACATGGAGGGCGTGGATTATACTCGGAAACTTGCAGACATGACCTCATATCCGCAGAACTACAATGATTTCTTGGAGTTGGCTCTCAGTAAGTATTCTTCTACTGCGGCGATGAAGGCCAAAATGCCGACAGAGCCATATCTGTATATGCCAATAAATGAGGATGAGGTGGATTTGAACACGAATCTCAGACAGAATCCTGTTTATTTCTCTACATCAACGTATTAAATTACTTTGGGATCTTATTTTTCGTAATAATAAAGCAAACAACTATTATGAATATATTGAAAAAAGGCAGTATATTATTTTCTGCCACATTAATCAGCTTGCTGTCGCTGACCTCTTGTAATGAGGAACCGGACGGGTCAAACCTGTTCAGTACCGATGATTTGACGATAGGCCAGATGCTGCAGCAGAATGCGGAATTGTCCGCGTTCAATGCTATTCTGCAAAAGTGCGGATATGACAAGAGAGTCTCCACGTATCAGGAATATACTGTTTTTGCACCGCAGAATGCAGGTGTGTCGCAATATCTTGACAGTCTGTATAATGATAATAATGTAAGATTCCCTCACAACGGCATACAGGAGACTGCTAATTTTACCTCTTTGGATGTTATGTCGAAAGTGGCACTGATGTCCGACTCGCTTTGTGAGGACATAGCGAAGTATCATATGTCCGGAGAGATATTCAAGCAGTCAGACATAAGCGGAGAGGCAACTTGTAGCACTTTGCTCACGGGTCGCAGCATATCTGTATATATCTTTACAGACGGGCAGTATTCCGGTAAGACTTCCTTGAATAACAATGTCGCTATCATAGAAGGTGACATAGAGGCTGTTAATGGCATGATGCATATTTGTTCCGGAGTTATTCCGAGATCAGATCGTCTCATTAATGACCAGTTGAGGGAAGAGAGTGACCTCAGTATCTTTTATGAGGCATTAGTGAGGACAGGATTTGACAAGGTCATCCAGAAGGAAAACAAAGGTGTGAGATATACATTAGCCGAAACAGAGCCGACGAACAGGGATGGTGCCAAATTGTATTGCCCTACTGAATGTATGGTGAAATGGACAATTTTCGCCGAGACCGATGATGTCTTCAGGGCGGCAGGTATCAACAACTTTGATGATCTTGCGCGTAAGTGTGCTGAGGTATATGCAAACTGCGGAGAATGGTATGACTATGTCAAGGAAAAAGGCATAGAGATAAGTACCGGTACAGACTACGAGAATGAATTTAATGTCGTTCACATGTTTGTTGCCTATCATATTATCAATGGCGGTATGCCGGTGGATGAAATTGTGTATGAATATAATTCAAGTACTAATACTACATGGAATTTCAGTTTCGGATATGAGCCTCAGGAATATTTTGAGACAATGCTTCCCAACACACTGATGAAAGTGTGGGAGACGAATCCTAAGACAACAAAGAATCTTTATATCAACCGTTATCGTCAAAACAATACTCTGACAGATGAAATCGGTACATTTGGCAGTGATGCCACTCACCAGATAATCTTCTCCGGTGTGCAGATAGACCGTGGTAACAATAAGAGTAAGGAGACGCTTAATGGTTATATACACAGAATCAAAGGCATGTTGTTCTATGACAGGCAGGCTGTGCAGGCACAGAATGAGCGTATGCGCTTCGACTCTTCATGTTTCATTTCTGAGGTTATCAACAATGGCATACGCGGTGCTAACTCTGCTCAGATAAGGGCTTTTTGTGGTGGTGATGCCACTTATGACAATTCGCGTGTGATATTTGACAACGGGTATTTCGATAATATCGTATGCTTTAATCCTAATACAAATCTTGTATTCTGTACGGAAGGCAATTGGCGTGCCCATAACTCCGACCAGTTCCAGGGATGGGGAGCGTATGACTTTGCGATAAAGTTGCCTCACGTGCCTACCGGTGACTATGAGTTGCGTATTATATATCCTCCTATGCAGCGTGGCGGACTGATGCAGTTCTATATAGGCAATTCTCCGTCCCAGGCAACCATGAATGCGGCGGGTATACCTTTTGACGCTTATGCTAATCCGTATGAAAATGACTATTTTGGTTATTCTGACATACCAGATGAAGATGATGGCACCAATGACTATGGTGTAGCCAGTGATCAGACCATGCATGTACGTGGTTACATGAGAGCGCCGGCATCATTCTCGCGTGGTGGAAATAACTCTATTACGGATAAGCTGACTTTGTCCGATCCTTCAGATCCCTATTCTGCGGTAAGAGGCAATATGATAGGCTCTACGAGCTGTAGAACAGAGAAGAACTATGGTACAATGATGTTGCGTCATATAATTACGACCCAGCGTTTTGAACAGGGTAAGGATTATTGGTTCCGTATCAAGAACCTTATTACCAACGACGCGCAATTGGGATGGTCTTTTGATTTCATAGAACTTGTACCGGTTGGCATTGTCAACAGCAAGACGATGACGGAAGACTGGTATTGATTGTTACAGATTATAAATTTAGCATACATTAGATATGAAAAATATAAATAAAACAGGTATAATAGCAGTAGCAGGCTTAATGTTTGCTACCGCTTCCTGCTCAGATTATTCTGACTACAACACAGTTCCGGAAGATGCTCTCCCGACTGCGAACAATACGTTGTGGCAGAATATATCAGAGAATGAGCAACTCCAGGATTTTACAGCTATCATCGCCAAGGCCGGGTATGCGAATACCCTCAGTAGCTCGCGCTTCTATACTTTGTGGGCTCCCGTTGACGGTACTTACGATGCACAGGCGGTGCTTTCCAAGGATAGTGCGGCTATCGTGAGAGAGTTTATAGAACATCACATGACAGATTACAACCATCCTGTGACCGGTGAGGTGAATGAACGTATAGTCTCGCTTAATGATAAACATCATGACTTTACAAACACGTCTTTTGATAACGTTGCCATAGAGAGGGCAAACATAGCATCTTCCAACGGCGTTATACATTTTATTAATGGCCGGTCAATGTTCTACCCTAATCTCTACGAAGAAGTTGATAATCTTGAAGGCTGTGACGCTTTCAAGAACTTCATACAGAAGTATGACGAGTACTATCTTGATGTAGAGAACTCTGTTATCGGCCCAATGGTGAATGGTCAGCAGACATATCTTGACTCTGTATTTAAGAAACGTAATAACATTATTTCCCGCATCCTTAATGCACAATTGGAAAACGAGGACAGTAGTTATACAATGCTTTATCCTACTGATGTCGCATGGGAAACGGCATATTCAAATATTAGTCCCAATTACAATTATATAGCGAAATTGGACTATATGAACATTGTTGGAAATGCTACTACCGCGGCAAATCTGACGGCTACCACCGCAAAGAACCCTGAGCCGGTGGAGATAGATGCCGAACTTTACAAAGACTCTCTTACCAAAAATTCTATTGTCCGCTATTTGGCTTATTCCAATACGGATGAACGGAACAATCCAATATGGTCTGGTGAGTTGAACTCTCAGATTCCTGACACGTTGAAGTCAACGACAGATGGCTACATAACAAATGTCCGGGACATTTTCAACCACACTGTTGGTGATGTACAGAAGAGTAGTAACGGCTATTATCGTATCATTGACTCTCTTTGCTTAAAATCATGGGAGACATACGAGCCAGTCAGAACATATATGAATCCAATCCGTGTTTTGGGATTGAGAACGAATAGTAATGCAACAAAATATAATGTAGTAAAGAATTTGTTGGCAGGCAGAGATACTCTTTTTGAAAAAGTCCCGGTATTCATAAAGAAGATGTTACTGCCCGAACAATCACAGCTCTTTACGTATATCAGCACCGATGCAGCAAACTTTGCCAATACAACTGCAAGGCCGGAACTGGACTTTGCTTTGCGCGATGTGCAATCTACCAAATATCACATCTTTGTGGTAACGGTTCCTGCACAGGTATCCGATCCTTACCAACCGCTGAAACCCACTTACCTCCGTTTTGATATGAGTTATACTGATGCCGCAGGAACACAGAGATATCAACGTCTCAATGTGCCGGGAGCTAATCGTTTGACAGATGACATCATAGCGGAGGCAGGAAAACTCAATGTTATAGAGCTTGAGTTTGAATTCCCCGTATGTTATAATGGTCTGAGTGCTTTCCCTACGCTGTTTATGTCACATACAAAAACATTCGGCACTTCGTCTAACCGTAACCGCTATGACCAGGAATTGCGTGTAGCAGGGATATATCTCGTTCCGGAAAGAGCTTATGAATATATGAAAAACATTACTGAATAAATATGATTATGAAGAGTAATATATGCAACTTCATTCAGCGACAGAGTCTCAGACTCTCTCTCTGTGCCTTGGCAATGACCGTTGGAACAATGGTATTTGCTCAGGATGTATTAGATGAAGAGGAAGGTGGTACAGAGACATTGAAAGCTCCCAAGCGCAAGACTGCCGCTGATACCAACCCTACTATAAACATTCAGGGCATGGTAACAGATCAGGCTACCAAGCAGCCTTTGGCCGGTGTTCGTCTCCAAGTGCTTAATGACAACCGTTATGCAGCCATGACGGATGCGAATGGCAAATTTACAATGAAGGTACCAACCTTTGCCACTGCATTGTTCGTTCAAGCCCCTAATCATCTGTCTCAGCAGGTTGCCATCATAGCAAATGATGAAAAGCAGATGGTAAAGATAACAATGCTTAGCGATGTCTTCTCTCCAATGTACGAGAATGGTACAGAATATACAGCCAAGAATAGTTTTGCTTCAAACGGCAATGGACTAACTATTGATGAAGAATTGGGGATCAAATTGGGTGCCGATGTACGTGCCATAATGCATTCCGGTAATATAGAGCAGGGTGCGGCGATGTTTATACGCGGTATCAATTCAATCAACGCCAACGCCCAGCCGCTCGTAATCATTGACGGCGTAGAGATAGATATGCAGCGTAACCGTGCTTCCATCCATCAAGGTGACATATTCAATATGCTGACAACAATCTCGCCTGAAGATATTGATAAGGTGACAGTCGTTAAAAATGCCACAGCTCTTTATGGTGCTCGCGGTGCCAACGGTGTCATCCTTATAGATACCAAACGAGGTCACTCTATGGCTACACGAATTGATGCCAAGATTGGTGTTGGTACCACTCTGATACCTTCCACTCCCACCATGATGAACGCTTCACAATACCGTAGCTTTGCAGTGGAACAGTTGGGTACGATCAAAGAGGTGCAGGAAGCCAATGCCAATGCCAATGTGCAGTTAGACTTCAAGTTCCTCAATGACAATCCTGAGGGATACTATTATCATATGTATCACAACGATACAGATTGGAAAGATTATGTGTATAGGAACGCTCTTACACATAATTACAGTATCAATGTGCAGGGTGGTGATGATGTCGGTATGTACAATCTGTCCGTTGCTTATATACAGACAATGAAGAATGTAAAAGAGAGCAGTTTTGACCGTGTCAATGTACGCTTCAATACGGATATATCACTTTTGAGCAATTTTACAACGAAGTTCGATATGTCTTTCTCTCGTACTAACACCAATTTGTTTGATGACGGAATAGCAGAGGATCTTACTTCCGGCACTGTAACTTCTCCAACATTCCTTTCATGGATAAAAAGCCCATTGTTGTATCCTTACCAATACAACAAGAATATTAATGGCTTTACCTCACTTCTGTCAGAGGCGGACGATTTGTATGCACCGCTTGGTTCTACGAACTCCATAGCCAACCCCTTGGCTATTATTCAGAACGGTAGCGGCGAGCGTAAGAACAGAAATGAAAACACTTTCTTTAATGTTGCTTTGCAACCGACATACGAGTTTAACTCCAATCTGAAATTGACATCTCTTTTCAGCTATTACCTCAACCGTAACTCGCAGGCTTACTACCGTCCGAACCTCGGCTTGCCCTCTTTTTATATTGAGGGACTCGGCACTGTATATTCCAAGACTGCGTCATTGTTCGCGAAAGAAACAAATATTATCAGCAACACACATATTGATTGGCAGAAGAAATATGGTGCACATGATGTAGCTGTTACGGGAGGTTTCCGTTTCACCTATTTCTCATACGATTCCGCTGATCTTGCTACCCAATATTCAAATAAAGGCGAGTCAGACAAGAACCCCCAGCTTGGTGTCAGCCAAAGTGACTTCGTGGAAATAAAGGGTGCGGATGATGTCTGGAAAAATATGCAGTGGTATGCTTCCGGTGACTACAACTATATGAACAAGTATTTTGCTACCGTTTCTCTCTTGGCTGAGGCAAACAGCCGTTTTGGTGAAAATGCTTCAGGCGCAGTGAAAGCGTTTGGTACAAAATGGGCAATCTTCCCAAGCGTACAGCTTGGTTGGGTTATTACCAATGAGAAGTGGTTCCCGAAAAACTCAGATATTAATTATTTGCGTATTAATGCCGGTTTCGACATGAGCGGTAATGACGATATTTCCAATTACGCAGCCCGCACCTCTTTCTCAGCAGTGCGTTACAACTATACGGAGATAGGTATGCAGCTTACCAATGTAGGTAATGATGAGATAAAGTGGGAGACTACAAAAAAGTGGAACTTCGGCGTTCAGGCAAATATGCTTGACAACCGCTTAGGGGTGAACTTTAATTACTTTATCCATAATACCGATGACCTCCTTACCTTAAAGACTTTCACAACACCCGTAGGTGGCATCAACAATTATTGGAGCAATGACGGTTCAGTACGGAACACCGGTTATGAATTGGCATTGACCGGTAAGCCTGTAAGCACAAAAGACTGGAAACTTGAGGTTGGTGCATCTATAGGTCATTATAAGAACGAGGTTACAGCTTTGGCCAATGGCGACTATGCAACATCAGTATATGGTGACAAGAACATCCTTACAGCCGTAGGTCACTCTGTAGGTGAGTTCTATGGTTATCAGACTGCAAATCATGTGTTTGCCTCTACTGTCGAGGCTGCCGCCGCCGGTAAGGAACACGTAAACAGCGAGGGCAAGACAACCACGAATCTTTATATGATAGATGAGGCCGGTCATAAGGTTGATTTCGTGGCGGGTGATACTCATTTCATTGACCAAAATGGTGACGGTGAGATCAATGAACAAGATAAGGTTATCATTGGTAATCCTAATCCGGACGTCTATGGTAACATTTTTGCTACGCTCAACTGGAAACGTTTTACACTTAATGTAGGTTTCAATTACAGCATAGGTAATGATATTTATAATTACAAACGCTCCATTTTGAATTCCGGTTCTACACTGTATAACCAACAGGTAGCAGAAATAGCTCACTGGCGTTATGAGGGGCAGATTACAGAACTTCCACGCCTTTGTTACGGAGATCCTATGGGTAACAACCGTTTCTCTGACCGTTGGATAGAAGATGGCTCATACCTTCGTTTGAAGACCCTTTCCCTTACATATCAGATTCCTATCCCGGAATCCTGGCAATCATGGTTGCAGGGACTATCTGTATGGGGGGAATGCCGTAACCTTTTCACTATTACGAGATACACCGGTGATGATCCGGAGTTGAGTGTAAGCAACCATCAACTCTATCAAGGCATAGATGGTGGTAACATTGCCCAAGGGCGTTCTTTCACTTTTGGCGTAAAGGTAAACCTATAATCAAAAACTATACAAGCAATGAAGAAAATATTTTTATCCATAATAGCTTCCGCATGCATATTGGGCTTTACCAGTTGCTCTGATATGCTTGAAACAGAAAGCTCCAGACAAGCATACGACCCGGCTTTGGACGAGAAGACAGACTCTGTTTTCTTTGCGTACGGTGTGATGCAGGCTATGCAGCAGCTGGCCGACCAGTATTTCTTCCAGAATGAGATGCGTGGTGAGTTGGTGCAACCTACAAGCAAGGCATCAGTACACTTGCAGCAATTAGCTAACTTTACAGCCGGTACTGACTGCAAGTATGATTCTGTATATCTTTATTATAAAGTTATCAACAACTGTAACTACTATCTTGCCAATCGTGACACCACCCTTACTACAAGTAAGAAAAATGTTGTGATAAACGAGTATGTAGCCATTGCCTCATTCCGTGCATGGGCATATCTGCAGCTTACCCATCAGTATGGTAATGTGCCATACGTTACAGAACCGGTGTTGTCCATCTCACAGATAAACTCTGTGACAGAGATGACGGATTATAAGGAGATACTCCGCTCACAGGCAGAGTATCTGCAAAACTTGAAGAATCGTTTTACAGAAGAACAGATAGCAACACCTGTATATAGGACGGATTTTTCTATCGGTTCTACACAGTGGAAGGCAAACAAACGCATCTATCCTGATCGTTTGTTTATTCCTCTTAATGTCATCCTTGGTGACATCTATTTGGAGATGGGCGAGTATCCAAAGGCTGCAAAAGCTTATTTCGATTACCTGCGTTACACAGGTATTAATGGCTATATAGGTAATTTCTATGCGGAAAGACGTAATCCCAAGGATGATTACGGTATTACTTTCCCTGCGGAATATCTTAGCAATGAAAGGCAGAACAATGCTCTGTTTCCAAGCCTCTCTGATGATGATGCCGATGGTATGAGATGGAATTTTGTATTTGGTAACAAAACGGAACAGATCACATACATTCCGATGGCTACGAATTATACCAATGGCAAGGTGACAGAACTTCCTCTCGCTTTTGGTTATGATTATTATTCTTCTCAGGCCAATAATGTAGCCAAGTATAGGCATTCTTATGGCAATAACCGTTACTGTCCGGAAACAGAAGAAATGCAGGTAGTGCCTTCTGACATATATATGGACATGGCCAATCATGCACCGTATTATTATGTATATACTTCAGCACTCAGTGCCCAGACTGTCGTTTCTCAGGCAAACATAGGTGACGCACGTGCAAATGACGTTGTAAGAAGCAATGATGAGAACTCTAACTGTGTGTTTGTGCAGAAACCAAGCACGGGAGAAGTCTATCTGTATCGTAATACGACAGTGTATCTACGTCTTGCAGAGGCTCTTAACCGCATGGGCTATCCTGAACTCGCATTTGCGGTTTTGAAGACTGGCATTCATACAGGTATCCGAAGTTATCTTACTTCCAGGTATGACCCGACCTCTGGTGAGAATCCTGATAATTATTATATTCCTGACGAGGCATATCAGTTGTTGGTGGATGAGATACCTTTCTTCTCGGAAGCAAATGAGCCGATATTTACCAATACTACTCTTCCTAACTCATATATTGCCGGTGTACACATGCGTGGAGCCGGTGCAGTAGATTTCCGTAATTCTACTTATAGATATAGACCAGTTGTAGAAGAGCGCATAGAGAAGATTCGCAATGACTTCAACCTTGGCCTTTCCGGACAGCCATACACAAAGGAGGAGTATATCAATGCGATGGAAGACCTGCTTTGTGATGAGTATGCCATGGAGTTCGCTTTTGAGGGAACACGTTTCTCAGACCTCCTTCGCATAGCGCGCCACAAGAACATGGCAAGCCCATATACCGCCGCTTTCGGTGACACATGGCTCAGCAAGAAGCTGGAGAGCAAGGCTCCCGGCATAACGACACAGAATTGTTACCTCCCGTTCAAGTAAGGGCAGTAACAGAAAATTAAATAAAGACAACAGCCGCATTTCCTGTTTTACAGGGAGTGCGGCTGTTGTGTTAGCCCCCTCCCCATCCCTCCCCCGAGGGAGTTGTTAGTTATAAGTTATGAGTTATGAATTATGAGTTGTTAGCTGTGAATTGTCAGATGTCTTGCGGCAGTGGCTTGTAATTAAAAACACTATAACTCAGACCTAACAACTTATAACTAACAACTTATAACTCATAACTCACAACTCATAATTCACAACTTATAACGGACAATCTGTGCATAATGTAACAGTAAAGAAACAAAATGTAATAAAAATGTAGTGGAGAAAGGAAATAAATTATTACTTTTGCAAATGCCAAACCTAAAAAAAACCGGTGAGACCGGCGAACCGGCTATTGCGGGAAGTAACGCTTTTTGCAGCAGAATATTTACAAACCAAAACAAATGATATGAAAATTACAGACAAAGCCATTATGCTCGTAGCCCTGTGTGGGGCAACGCTGTTTACGCCGTCTGCCACAGCCCAAACGTCGCGTGACCTTGGCAACGGCACATTCATGAACCCCGTTATATGGGCGGACGTTCCCGATGTCTGCGTCATAAGGGCGGAAGACACCTTCTATATGGTCAGCACCACGATGCACTATTCGCCCGGCTGCACCATAATGAAGTCCCGTGACCTCGTAAACTGGGAGGTGTGCGGCTATGCGCACGACCAACTTGAGGAGGCCGATGCCTTCGCCTTGAAAAACGGGCAGAACGACTATGCCAAAGGTTCATGGGCAGCAAACCTGCGTTATGACAAGTATGAGAAGCGTTTTTACCTTATCGTCACCTGCAACACCACGCAGAAATCATACATCTTCACCACCACGGACATAGAGCACGGGCCATGGAAACGTAACATCGTTGATTTGTGTTACGACCCGGGTTTCCTCTTTGAAGACACCGGCAAGGAGTGCAAGAAGTATGTTGTCCACCCGGATTTCAGCTTGCAGAAGCACGAAGCCTATCTGTGTGAGATGTTCTCCGACGGCAAAGGCGGCGTGAAACTCGGCGAGAAGAAGAAGCTCCTTGACTATACCCAGGCCGACAACCCGTCCCGCGGACTGCGTGCCGAGGGCTATCACGGTTATAAAATCGGCGACTACTATTATATCTTCATGATACAAGGCTGTGGTGCCCAGCGTCAGGAGATAGTGTGGCGTTCCCGCAAACTCTTCGGTGCGGAGTGGGAAGTGCGCAAGGTCTTTACCGGCGACATGGTAAATGCCGACGGCACCCCGTTCCTGAAAAACAACGGTGTGGCGCAAGGCGGAATAGTAGATACCCCTGACGGCAAGTGGTATGCCATGCTTTTCCAAGACCAAGGGGCACTGGGACGTATGCCGGTACTGCTGGACATGACGTGGGGCAGCGACGGTTGGCCGGTCATAGGCCATGGCGGCAAGACCGTGGATGCCGTGCAGCCTATGCCTGTGGCGAGCACTGCCGCCGACCGCATGAAGTCGATAGTGAAGAGTGACGAGTTCAACAACGGCAAGACGCGTTATGTAATATCCGAGAAATACGCCGACAGCGCGGGCAAGGGCGGTGAGTATGACTACAACGGCTCCAACCTCCAGCTCGTATGGCAGTGGAACCACAACCCCGACAACCGTTATTGGTCTCTGACGGAACGCAAGGGATGGCTGCGTCTGAAGGCCGGTATCATGGCGCACAATATCCGTGATGCCCGTAACACGCTCACCCAACGCACTTTCGGACCTATGTGTATGGCAGAGACAAAACTCGATGTGTCCGGCATGAAAGACGGTGACTGCGCCGGTCTTACCGCATTCCAAAACAGATACGGATATGTAGGTGTGGAACAGGAGGGCAACAGCCGCTACATCGTCATGCGCCGCGCCATGCAAAAGGGGGACGCCGCAGGCAAGGTGATGGAGAAAGTTAAGCTGACGGGCAAGAACGTATATCTTAAAGTAAGCTTTGACTTCACCGACCGCAAGGACAAGGCTCTGTTCTTTTACAGTCTGAACGGCAAGAAATGGCAGCGCATAGGTGACGAGTTGTCCATGTTCTTCGATTGGCCCGATTTCTGCGGGCAGCGTATGGGTGTGTTCTATTTCCCGACAAAGGTAATGGGCGGCATCGCCGACTTCGACTATTTCCGTGTCAGCGCCAAGTAACGGCGTATTGTGCAGCCTGATATTCAGCGTTTTGTAAAAGAGGCCTGATTACATTGTAATCAGGTACATATTATACAGCAATCAGCACCTGTTTACCGTGTAATCAGGTGCTGATTGCAATAGCAGGCACGGCAGTTAGTTTTGCTATATGATTATATTTGAATATTTCCTTTGTGTCATTACCCGCTTGTAGAGACGATGTATCACATCGTCTCAGTAAATAATGGCGGCTGACAAAGATAGTGAGACGATGTAATACATCGTCTCTACATACGCTAAATAAATGATAATACACAACAAAATGGCGCTGATTGCAATAGTAGGCACGGCATCTTGCCGTGCCTACTATCGTTTCCGCAAAACACCCGAATGCTCATGACGATAAGAAAATGTGTCATGCGGACAAATAAAACCGGCAGTTTGTTTGGATATTTCGCGGGAAATGCGTACTTTTGTGCGGAATATCCCGTTGTGGCTGACTTTATGTAATAGGCGAGGCAGGTGCCATGTTAAACCTTTGCGGCAAAATACCGTCATACATATAAGTAACACCCATCTGCCGTTTACCAAGAAACCGGAATAAAGAACACACCTAAACATTATTAATATATGAAGCAATTACGAACCATCCGTCTGGCGGTGCTGTCACTGCTATGCTGTCTTGTGGCGACGGCCAAGGGCGATGCCTTGGACAACCTTGAAACGCTGTTGCGCGACCAGCCGCAGATACATGAGAAAATATACGTCCATACGGATAACAGCAGTTACTTTATCGGTGACACACTGTGGTACAAGGCATACGTTGTCAGAGCCGATAACCTGCAACCCACGAACATGAGCAAACTGCTTTACGTGGAGCTTCTCACGCCCGACGGGTATCTTGTCGAGCGCCAGCACGTGGTAGTCAGCGGCAACGGGCTAACCTGCGGACAGTTTGCGCTGCCTGATTCCCTTTATTCCGGCTACTACGAGATACGCGCCTATACACGGTGGCAACTCAATTTCAATGTCACCAAGAAAGACTATACGAGCGATGACCGCCTGAAATTCTATGGCTCACAGGCGGCGGACGACTTCTTCCGCAATTTCGAGGGGCTGTACTCACGCGTGCTTCCCGTCTATCAGAAGCCGAAAAAGGCGGGCGATTACACCGATCGTTATATGTCCCGCCGTCCGAAACAGCGTGTGCTGAAAGAGAAAATATCCCTGCACTGCAACTTCTTCCCTGAGGGCGGACAGCTGGTAAAGGGCGTTCCCGGCAGGGTGGCGTTTGAGATTACCGACAACAACGGGCAGCAGCTTGACATAGAAGGCACGCTCTCTGACGGCCGCAAGATACGTCCAAGCCACATGGGACGCGGCTTTTTCTCCGTCACTCCCGGCGCTTCGCCGCTGAAAGCCGCCTTTGAATGGAACGGAAAGCAATACACTTTTCCGCTGCCCAAGGCGCACGATACCGGAGCATCACTCGCCCTTGACATAGAAAACGCCAAGGTTGCGGTCAAGGCAAACGGCGTTTCTCCGGCGGCATACGCCATTCTGTGTCGCGGAAAACTGGTGACATTCAGCAGGATGAACGGCTCCGGCGACATAAACCTCAATGTGGCGGAATGTCCTACGGGCATAAACGAGGTGATAGTCTATGACAGTCAGGCGCAGCCTTTGGCCTCACGCCTATTCTTCGTCAACCACCATGACTACGGCATCCCGGTGGATGTGCAGCTCACTGCCGATGGTGACACCGTGGGAAAGAAAACAACCCTGAAGCCATACGCCCCCGTGGATTTGGCAATCAAGGTGCCCGTGCAGCAGGACTGGGCCGGCTCATTCTCCATAGCCGTGCGTGACGCGCAGACGGATGAGCGCGGATATGACAACGGCAACATCATGACGGATATGCTGTTGTCCTCAGAACTAAAAGGATTCATAGCCAATCCCGCATATTATTTCGCCGCTGACGACGCACAGCACCGTGCGGATCTCGACCTGCTCATGATGGTACAGGGCTGGCGACGGTACAAACGCGCGGAGAAACTGCGCTACACCCCGGAGAGAGGGCTTACGTTTGAGGGCACGGTGATGACTATTCCGTCCATCGCCGACCTCCTTGAGATAGACGATGTGCAGTCGGCCGGCAAACAGGCAACCAATATCGCCGACCAGATGCTGGCGGAGATGGAATCCATCAGCGGGCTGAAAGATGTCGGCATAACGACCTCCGACGATGAGGAGACGGCCGATGCGCAGACCGGCATAGACCCCGACGCTACCGATGACATTGAGATTGAGTGGGCGGACGACAGCGATACCAAGTTGGGCAGCGGCTATGTGAAACGCTCTGTGCTGGTAGAGGCGGAGCTGAACAAGGACGGCGAGACTGCCGGAGCGGTCACACGGACGGACAGAAACGGGCATTTTGTCATCAACCTGCCGGCATATTATGACTCGGCGGTGCTGTTTGCGAAGGCGTATAACAAGAAAGACTCCGTGCAGAAGAATATGCAGAGCAGCAAGGTTGACGCCAACATGGTCAACGAACGCGCTTTCCCCGACTACTTTGTGAAGCGTGATGCCATCCATCCTGTGTTCTCCCAGCCATACTCTTGGTACCAGATAAACTCTCCGGAGCTGTTCTTTGTCGATGAAGACGATGACGAACAGATAAGTGCGGGCAGCCGTCTTGCCGGCAACCACATGTTACAGACAGTGGTGGTAAGTGCGAAACGTCGCGGCAAACGCTCCATCGACATGAAGAAACCCGCCATAGTGATGGATATGTATCAGGCCTATAACGAAGCGTCCGACTACGGATTGATGCTCGGTGTGGCCGACTTCAAGCGCATGCCGATGGCCATTGCCACGTATTTCGTGGGCAATATGGGCCGGAGAAACCAGTTTAACCTGCGTGCCATGGTTGACGGTACGACCTTTTTCCGTAACTATACGCCGTCGGTTAATGAGTACGACAAGCCGAAAACGGCCACTGCCGTGTTCAATTTGCTTAGACTTAAACGCCTGCAAAACGTCAAGGTCTATACCGACTACGACCTCCGTACCGACTCAGGCGATGTGGTTGAGAGTCATGCGGCCGACGTTACGCTTCAGTTTGAGTCCATATCCAACGACGGGCAACGCTATTCCTACCGCGACAGACGTTACATTCTGCCCGGCATAACATATCCGGAACAGTTCTATTCGCCCGATTACAGCACGGCAGTGCCTGACAAACCGAAAGACTACCGGCGCACGCTCTACTGGAATCCCAACCCGAAGATAGACAAAGACGGTACGTTCCATGCCCGTTTCTTCAACAATTCACGCGACACACGGGTCACAGTCAGCGCGGCGGGAGTAGGGCGCACGGTGCCGGACGGGTCTGGCGGACATAAAGGAAACGGCGTGCAGCTGTTCTATAAATAACGGTGCAACCCTCCGAAAGAGTGTAAGTATATGCTTTTGACACATTATTACAACAACAAGATAGAGGCAGGTTGTGACGAGGCCGGCAGGGGATGCCTTGCCGGCCCGGTGTATGCCGCCGCGGTGATACTGCCTCCTGACTATCACAACGACTTGCTTAATGACTCCAAACAGCTGACGGAGAAAAGACGTTATGGACTGCGTGAGGTGATAGAACGTGACGCCGTGGCGTGGGCTGTGGGCGTATGCACCGCGGAGGAGATAGACAAGATAAACATCCTTCACGCCTCTTATCTCGCCATGCACCGCGCTCTCGACCGCCTGGCGGTACGTCCTGAGGCGTTGATAATAGACGGTAACCGCTTCGACCCGTATTATCCCACGGTGGATCACGGCAGTGTTGAGTGTTACGGTGAGCTGCCGTTGCTTTATGATTGCCAGCCCCTGCCGCACACGACGATAGTGAAAGGCGATGGCAAGTATATGTCAATAGCCGCTGCTTCAATCCTTGCCAAGACCTACCGTGACGACTTCATGAACCGGTTGGCGGAGGATTATCCGCAGTATGACTGGCTTTCAAACAAGGGATACCCTACAAAGAAGCACCGGCAGGCGATAGCCGACTATGGACTGACGCCGTATCACCGCAAGACTTTCCGCTGGAAGTAGGGGAGGTTAGGAGGTTTTAGGACTTAGGTTGTAAGGTGTTAGGTTAAAAGGTTATAGGTCTTTGGAGGACAGAGACCTTTTAACCTACAACCCATAACCTTACAACCTAAGGCCTAACACCTTCTAACCTCTAATTTTATGTCAATAAAATTAGCAGATGAAGAAACTTCTTACATGCTTTGAGGACGCTTTTGCTCCTTCTGTCAAGACAACGTTGTGGCTGCTGAAGATTATGGTTCCCATATCTTTGGCGGTCATTCTTATGCAGCATTACGGCGTGATAGCGTGGCTGTCGCAGTACTTGAATCCTGTGTTTCAGTATTTAGGCCTGCCCGGCGCATCCGCCATAGCGTTTCTTACGGCCGCTTCCGTCACCACATACGCCGGCCTTGCCGTGATGATGAGCATGGCGTTGACGATGCGTGAGGCCACCATCCTCGCCGTGATGATGGTGCTGTGCCACGCCCTTCCGCTGGAATGTGCCGTTATAAACAAGGTCGGTTCCAATCCTTACAAGATGGGCTTGCTGCGCATCATGGCCGCCTTCATAGCCGCCTTCGGCCTTAACTTTGTGCTTCCCTCCATGCCCCGGCCCTTCATCGCGCGGCATACGGTGGCGGCGGATGTGTCCGTGTGGGATGTGGTGTGGCAGTGGGCTTGCGGTTCGGTGCGTATGTCACTGATGATACTGGTGCTTATTTACACGCTGATGGTATTGCAGCGTATTCTTGAACGGTACAACATCATGCGCATGCTTGTCGTCCCCCTGCGTCCCGTCATGCGTTTCTTCGGTCTGCCGGAGAACGCCGCCTACCTGTGGCTTGTGGGCAATGTGCTGGGCATTAGCTACGGTTCTGCGGCGATGCTTGACCTTGAAGACAGCGGACAGATAACAAGGGAGGAGGCCAATGAGGTGAACTATCACCTCATAATGAACCATTCCATGCTGGAAGACACGATGACATTCGGCGTGTGCGGCGTTTCCGCGGTGTGCATCCTGTCCGTCAGGATGCTCTTCGCCTTCTGTCTTGTGTGGGGCAGGAAGGGCTTGAAGAGAGTAATGAGGGAAGTTGGTGCGGGATAGTCATTTATAAAACTGCGTCGAACCCCGAAGGGGTGACAGAGTATAGCCCAGTGCGTAAGCGCTGGGTTTAATTGTATCGGTCGATAAAACGTATTGGCACCCCGTAGCCGGCAGGCGAGGAGCACGGAGTGCGACGAGGGGTGTTATGCCTTGTCCGCCTTTTTGCCGTGTCGCCTTTTTATTCTATTGCCCTCTTGTTTCCTTACCCCTCGGCGGCCTTTGGCCACCTCGCCTGCCGGCTGCGGGGTTCCAATGGTGTTTCCGAGTGCCTATGCTTACCCGGCGCTTACGCACCGGGCTGTATTATGTCGCCCGTTCCGGGCTTTTTGCCCCATATCATCTCCTCTCGCAATCAGCACCTGATTACCCGGTAATCAGCACCCTTTTACTGTGTGATCAGCACCTGATTACGATGCAAACAGGTGCTGATTGCGGCGGCATCTTTTTGCCTTTGTGTATCGGTCTGTTATATAGTGCGTTACGGATTGGCGTAACTTACCTTGAAATAAAATTTGGATTTTCGGGGAAAATGTTGTAACTTTGCAGTCAGAAACAATATGGTTGTCACGCTGTTTGTATGTAAGACTGTTCGGTTATGTATAATCAGGATAACGCAGATGAAGCTAAACGTGCAAGCGGGCGGGGCAACCCGTAAAAACAAAAACAAGTCATAAGGAAATGTTAAGAATCGCAGTTCAGTCCAAAGGTCGTCTTTATGAGGACACAATGAACCTCCTCAAGGAGACAGGTATCAAGATAAACAACGCCCGCCGCACCCTGCTCGTGCAGTCAAGCAACTTCCCTCTGGAGGTGCTTTATATGCGTGACGATGATATTCCGGAATGTGTGGCAAGCGGTGTCGCCGACATCGGCATCGTGGGTGAGAACGAATTTGTGGAGCGTGGGGAGGATGCCAACATCGTAAAGCGTCTCGGTTTCTCCAAGTGCCGCATCTCCCTCGCCATCCCTGAGGCTGTGGACTATCCCGGCGTGCAGTGGTTTGACGGCAAGAAGATTGCCACCTCATACCCCAAGATTCTCCAGAAGTTTGCCGATGACAACAATATCAGCATCGACATACACGTCATTCAGGGTTCGGTGGAGATTGCTCCGGGCATAGGATTGTCCGACGGCATCTTCGACATCGTGTCAAGCGGCTCCACGCTCGTCAGCAACAAGCTCCGCGAAGTGGAGGTGGTGATGAAGAGCGAGGCTCTGCTGATTGGCAACAAGGAACTGACACCGGAGAAGCAGAGCGTGCTGGACGAGTTCCTGTTCCGCATAAAGTCCGTCCTTGTGGCCGACGACAAGAAGTATGTCCTGATGAACGCCCCGACGGAAAAGGTGAATGATATTGTCGCGATACTGCCGGGAATAAAGTCACCCACCGTGCTGCCTTTGGCGACGGAAGGATGGACTTCCGTCCACACCGTGATAGACCAAAAGCACTTTTGGGAGATAGTAGGGCAGTTGAAGGCTGCCGGAGCGGAAGGCATCCTCGTGCTGCCGATAGAGAAGATGATATTGTAAAAACCGGAGCCCCTCCCCCTTTCCCCCTCCCGAGGGAGGGGGATAATACCGGGAAGATGTATTTGCTCTCCCCCGCGGGGGAGTTGGTAGGGGGCACTATCCTCAAAAAAAATATATGAACATTATAAAATATCCTTCCAAGGAACAATACGCGAAGATATGTGAGCGTCCTCATCTGGACGTGTCGCAGCTCAACGCCACTGTGTCTTCCGTGCTTGCTGACGTGCGGGAGCGTGGTGACAAGGCGGTCATTGCATACGAGGAAAAGTTTGACAAGGCCGTGCTTGCGCAGCTTGCGGTGACCGAAGAGGAGATGCAGGAGGCGGAGAACCTTGTTGACAAGGAACTGAAAGACGCCCTCGTGCTGGCTCACCACAATATAGCGGCGTTCCATGAGTCGCAGAAATTCGAGGGAAGAAAAGTGCAGACCGCAGCAGGTGTGGAGTGCTGGCAGAAGAGTATGCCCATAGAAAAGGTGGGGCTTTACATCCCCGGAGGCACAGCCCCCTTGTTCTCCACGGTGCTCATGCTCGCTACACCGGCCAAGATTGCCGGATGCAGGGAGATAGTTCTCTGCACGCCTCCGAACAAGGAAGGCAAGGTTAACCCCGCTATTCTTGTGGCGGCACGCGTTGCCGGCGTCAGCAAGATATTCAAGGCCGGAGGTGTGCAGGCCATAGGAGCGATGGCATACGGTACGGAATCCGTGCCGAAGGTGTATAAAATCTTCGGCCCGGGCAACCAGTATGTCATGGCGGCGAAGCAACAAGTGTCGCTGCATGACGTGGCGATAGATATGCCGGCGGGGCCGAGTGAGGTGTGTGTCATAGCCGATGACAGCAGCAACGCTTCCTTTGTGGCGGCCGATTTGCTCTCACAGGCAGAGCATGGAACGGACTCGCAGGTGATACTCATATCCACTTCCGAGGCTATGCTCAACGAGGTCGTAAGGGAAACGGAAACCCAGCTCGCCATGCTTCCGCGCCATGAAATAGCGGAAAAGACGCTCGCCAACTCACAGTTCGTGCTTGTCGGCGACAAGGAAGAGGCCATGGCACTCAGTAACGCATACGCTCCGGAGCATCTTATCATTGCAACCGACGACTATGAAGCACTTGCGGAGAAGGTGACAAACGCCGGTTCGGTATTCCTCGGCAGCTATGCCTGCGAGTCAGCGGGTGACTATGCCAGCGGAACGAACCATACTTTGCCCACGCATGGCTACGCTATGTCGTACAGCGGAGTTAATCTTGACTCCTACAACCGCAAGATAACGTTCCAGCATCTCACACGGGAAGGAATCAAAGCGATAGGTCCCGCAGTGGTATGTATGGCGGAAAACGAACAGCTTGAGGCTCATGCCAACGCTATGCGGCTGCGGGTGAAAAGTGTTTTCTGATGTCAAGGCATCATACAAAAGACGAGTTGCTCGGCATGTTGAGCCGGGAAGATTGTGAGATGACGCTTCAACAGAAGCTTCGTCTCACTGTCATTTTGAGTTTGCCGGCCATCATCGCCCAGCTGTCCTCCATCGTTATGCAGATGATAGACGCCGCCATGCTGGGGCATCTAAGTACCGATGAGGCCGCGGCGGTTGGTCTTGTCTCCACTACCATCTGGCTGTTCGGAGGCCTGACATCGGCCTTTGCCGCCGGATTCTCCGTGCAAGTGGCGCATAGGGTGGGGGCGAAAGACCTGCAAGGGGCACGCACCGTTATAAGGCAAGGCATCTTGTCAGGGCTGGTTTTCTCCCTGATACTGATGCTTATAGGCCTTGGCATCGCTCCGGGACTGCCCCATTGGCTGGGTGCGGACGATGTGATTTGCGCCGACGCAACGGCATATTTCAATATCTTCGCCTGCGGAATGCCGCTCATTGTGCTTAACAGTCTGGCGGCGGGAAGCCTCAGATGCAGCGGAAACGTGAAGGTGCCGAGCATGCTTATGGTCATGATGTGCACCTTGGATATTATCTTCAACTACGTATTCATCTTCCAATGCGGGATGGGAACGGCAGGGGCGGCATACGGAACCATCGTCGCTTATTTCGTGACCGTGCTCTGTATGCTGTATTTCCTTATAGTGAAAGACAAGGCACTGCGCTTCTCTCACGACACAATGGCGGCTCTCGTGCCCCGTGAATATCAGGAAAAAGGAGTGTGGAGAACGCTGTATCCGTATCTTCCCACGTGGAAAACGTTGAAGAAAGCGGGATTCATCGGCATACCGATAAGCATGGAACGCGGCATCATGTGTACCGCACAGATAACCATCAGCTCCATCATCGCCCCCTTGGGCAGCATTGCCATAGCGGCAAACACCTTCGCCATCAACGTTGAAAGCCTGTGTTATATGCCCGGACACGGTGTGGCTGACGCCGCCACCACGCTGGTAGGACAGAGCAAAGGGGCACGGAGGCGCGACCTGATGCACAGCTTCGCATGGATTTCCATGGCTCTGGGCATGGGCATAATGGCGTTTATGGGACTGGTCATGTGGGTCTTCGCGCCGGAGATGATGGCGCTGATAACGCCTGATACGGATGTCATTAAACTCGGATCGGAAATTCTCCGCATAGAAGCATGGGCGGAACCGGGCTTCGCGGCGGCCATTGTGGCCAACGCGGTGTTTGTAGGCGCAGGAAAAACGGTGGTGCCAAGCATCATGAACCTGTGCAGCATCTGGGGTGTCAGGGTAACGTTGACATCTGTTTTTGTGTATTCCATGGGTCTGCATGGCGTATGGTTAGCGATGGCCATAGAGCTTTGTGTGCGTGGAACGATATTTATAATCAGGCTTTGCACCAAGGGGTGGAGCAGTATAAAGGATAAGAGTAACACACAATGAATATTATCAGGGACAAGGAATTTGGCGGGGAAAGGCCGCTATATGCCTCACACGGCCTGCGGCTGGAGAACGTAACGATACACGCCGGCGAGTCGTCAATCAAGGAATCAAGCGACATCGAGGCCGACAACTGCACCTTTGAGGGCAAGTACGTGTTTTGGGAAACATACGGATTCAAGGTTACCGGCAGTTATTTCGCGGAGAGTGCGCGGTCCAGCCTGTGGTATTCCAAGGACTGTGTCATGACGGACTGCAAGGTGGATGCGCCCAAGATGTTCCGCAGGATGGAGAACATTACGGTGAGGAACACGGACTTCACCAACGGAGAGGAGACCTTGTGGGACTGCCGCAACGTCACCTTGCAGAACGTAACGATACGCAACTGCGACTACCTGTTCATGCACACGTCCGACATACGCATCGAGAACTACCGTCAAGACGGCAATTACAGTTTCCAATATGCAAGGAACGTGGAAATCCGCAATGCCGTAATCAACTCCAAGGACGCCTTTTGGGAGTCGGAGAACGTGACCCTTGTAGATTGCGAGGTCAACGGAGAATACCTCGGATGGTATGCCAAGAATATGAAACTGGTGCGCTGTCACCTTACCGGCGAGCAGTTGCTGTGTTATGTTGACGGCCTGATACTTGAGGACTGCACGTTCGGAGACGACGCCAACCTGCTCTTTGAATACTCCACTGTCAACGGAAACATCAAGGGAGACGTGGTGAGTATCAAGAACCCGACAAGCGGAACGATAACCGTGGAGGGTAAATGTGGGGAACTGATAATAGACGAAAACCAGAAGAAACCGGCCGATGCGGTGGTGAGATAACCGGGTGCAGACAACCCCGGAAATCCCATTGGCAATGGGCATGAAAACACATTGCCACGCAATCAGGTGCTGTTCACACTGCAATCAGCACCAGTTCACACGGTAATCAGCACCTGTTTGCACCGTAATCAGGTGCTGATTGCAACCGCCTCTTGCAGACCCTGTCTGTCAGCCGGTTACAGACACGGTTTCCAAACGATGGAACTAACGCAGAAAACAGTTTTCCAACCAACAGCCATGCAATACAATTTCGACCTCCCCGTCAACCGTTTCGGCACGAACAGTTACAAGTATGACACGATGCCCGACAATGAAACCATCCCCCTGTGGGTGGCGGATATGGACTTTGAGACGGCTCCCGTCATAATAGAGGCGTTGCGGCAGCGTATGCAGCACGGGTGTTTCGGCTATACGGCAGTGCCCGACAGCTTCTATCAAGCCACCATAGACTGGTTTCACCGCCGCCATAACTGGCGGACGGAAAAGGCGTGGTACATATACACCACGGGCGTGGTGCCTGCCATTTCGGCCATCATCAAGGCCATGACACAACCCGGTGACAAGGTGCTTGTGCAGACACCGGTGTATAACTGTTTCTTTTCCAGCATACGCAACAACCGGTGTCTTCTTGCCGACAACACCCTTGTCTATGATGCCGGCGATGAAAACACACAGCCGACATACCATATCGACTTCGCGGATTTTGAACGGCAGTGCGCCGATCCGGCCGTGAAGGTCTTTCTTCTCTGCAACCCCCATAACCCCGCCGGCCGTGTATGGACGGCCGAGGAACTGAGGATGATGGGCGGAATATGCCGCCGTAACGGCGTGTTTGTCATTGCGGACGAGATACATTGCGAGTTTACCAACGGCTGCCTTTATACCCCCTTCGCCTCCGTCAGCGACGCTCCGTGCGCCGTCTGCGTCTCTCCGTCAAAGACATTCAACATCGCCGGCTTGCAGATAGCCAACATCATTGCCTCCGATGACGGCATAAGGCGCCGCATAGACAAGGCGATAAACATAAACGAGGTGTGCGATGTCAATCCGTTCGGCGTCATAGCACTGCAAAGCGCATATACGACCGAGGGGGAAGAGTGGATGAACCAGATGAAGGAATATGTCTATTCCAACTACGATTTTGCCCGTGCTTTCATGGCGGAGCACCTCCCTATGCTTAGAGTCACGAAACTGGAAGGCACTTACCTCTTGTGGGTGAACGTCTCGTCACTCGGCGTTTCAGGCGCAGAACTTGCCGGACGGCTGCTCGACGAGGCCAAGGTATGCGTTAGTGAAGGGCAGCATTACGGTGCGGCAGGACGCGACTTCATCCGCATCAACCTTGCCACGCAGAGGCAGAAACTGCACGAAGGACTAAAAAGAATGGCAAAAATTTGCCTGAATCATGATTAATTAGTAACTTTGCCGATTAAGGACAGGTTTGTAGTTTTAAGGTTCTTTCTCCGGTTCTCCGCAACTATGAAAGCGGAAAATCCGAGCGGTAGGCGGAAGGTTACATTGCCTGTGTGCCGTTCCCTGTACCCAAAAGGCCTGCAACCCACAACCAATAACCTTTTACTCCAAAAGATATGAAACCATTACAGCAACTCACACGACCCAACATCTGGTCACTTGCACCATACAGCAGCGCACGCAGCGAGTACAGCGGACGTGCCGCCCACGTCTTCCTTGACGCCAACGAAAACCCTTATAACGACCCTTTCAACCGCTATCCGGACCCGCTTCAGCATGAGGTCAAGGCACGGTTGTCGCAGATAAAGGGCGTGCCGGAGGAGTGTATCTTCCTCGGCAACGGTTCCGATGAGGCCATAGACCTCGTCTATCGCTGCTTCTGTGAGCCGAAGCAGGATAACGTTGTGGCGATATGCCCCACCTACGGGATGTATGAAGTGTGCGCCGACATCAACAATGTGGAGTACCGCAATGTTATGCTCAATGACCAATACCAGCTTGAAGCCGACCGCGTTCTCGCCGCTTGTGATGACAATACGAAGGTGATATGGCTGTGCAGCCCCAACAATCCCACGGGCAACAGCCTGCATCGCGAGGAAGTTATAAAGGTGATAGAGCAGTTCCAAGGCCTTGTTGTGGTGGATGAGGCATACATAGACTTCTCCCGTGAGACACCCGTCACACGGCTGTTGCCGGAATATCCCAACCTTATAGTGCTCCAGACCATGAGCAAGGCATGGGGCTCGGCGGCCATAAGGCTCGGCATGGCGTTTGCTTCCAAGGAGATAATAGACCTTTATAACAAGGTGAAATATCCTTACAATGTCAACCTTCTTACGCAGAGGCAGGCGTTGCAGCGTATGTCTGACACCCATGCCGTGGAGCAATGGGTGAAGCTTCTGTTGCATGAAAGGGACAGGGTGATGCTCGCTTTTTCTGAGTTGAAGATATGCCAAAAGGTTTATCCCACCGATGCCAACTTCTTCTTGGCGAAGGTTGACGATGCCCAGCGCACCTACGACTATCTTGTCGATAAAGGAATCATCGTGCGCAACCGCACCCGTGTCAAGCTGTGTGACAACTGTTTGCGCATCACCATCGGCACGAAGGAGGAGAACAGCGAGCTTCTCGGTGCGCTGCGGTCTATGTGATGGGATAGGCATCACGGCATGATAGAATAGCGAAGGGCAGGAATGTATGGTGCCAAGCCATACGTTCCTGCCCTTTTTGTAATAGTAGGGACGCACCTTGGTGCGTCCGAATCGTCGTATTTCATGTACAGGCGGACGCACCAAGGTGCGTCCCTACAAGGTTGCCCTGCTGTCCGTTTATTACCTATTGTCTGTGTTCACAACACTCATTGGCTCTCCATTGCATGGGGATAGCGTGTTTATACAAAGAAAAAGTCCTTACAAACGAAATGTCTGTAAGGACCTTTTGAGGTGATAATGTGCCCAAAACCGGACTCGAACCGGTACGCCTTGCGGCATTGGTGTTTGAGACCAACGCGTCTACCAATTCCGCCATTTGGGCAAGGTTAGAATGGTAGTATGCTTAAATTGCGCTGCAAAGGTAATAATATTTTTTGAATTGGCAAAGGTTTTGGGCGAATATTTTATGCCTGTTGTGCCGTATTTCTATGAAAATGATGTCTTACCACAGTATTTCCGTGTCCGGATTGCCTTCCGTGAAGATAGGTTTGTCAGTGTTTTGCCTTGTCTTGTAGAACTGAATGGCTGAGTCATTCATCTTGGGATGTGTGTTGCGCAGCATACGTATGACCTCTGAACCGGCCCATATCATCGGGCCATAGCCGTGGGCGGCCATGTGGTGGACAGGGCGGTAGGCGTAGAAAGCCGGCTCAAAGCCCATGCCCGTTCCTACGCAAGTGCCTTCCACCTGCCCTTTGCCGTTCACCTTTGTCTGGCACGCCTGCCATGCCAGCAGCACTTGTGCGCCGTATGTCTGTGCGTCAATCCAGCCCTCGTTTATGGCGTGCGCCATGCAGTAGGTGTATATAGCGGTGCATGATGTCTCGAGATATGTGTCTTGCCGGTCGAGCAGTTGGTGCCAGAAACCGGTCTTGTCCTGCAACGCCGACAAGCCTTCTATGTGCTGTTGCAGCAGGTCAAGCACGAAGGCGCGGTCTTTTTGGGTGTTTGTGGTGTTCCCGTTTTTGCTTATGGCGTCCAGTACCTCGCACATGGTCAGAAGTCCCCAGCCGTTTGCTCTGCCCCAATGGTATGCGGGATGCGGTGTCATGCTTTCTACCCAACCGTGCCGGAACAGTTTTTTCTCAGGCATCCACATACGTTCCTTGAACAGCTTTATCTGTTTTACGGCATCGTGTATGGCTGTAACGTCGTCGTTCATCACGCCGTGCCACGCCATGCAGGGTACGCCCATATACATATCGTCCAGCCATACCGTGTTGTGATGGGGGCGGTGACGGGCGAAAATGCCGTCGGGAAGGCGGTACTGGCCGTTGCGTACAAAGTTCATGTAACGGTCAATCACTGCTGTGTATGCCCCGTATGGCAGGCGACCCGGTTTCATTATGCACAGGCGGCAGTATGCCGATGCCATGGCTCCGCAGTCATCAAGCGCACCGGGAAACAGTACCATACGCATCTGTGCGTCATACTCTTTGTCCTTTTTCAGCTCCCTAAGTTCCTTTGGTGCCTGTGTCGCAATGAGGCTTAGGCGGTCTGTGGCGAATCTGGCGAAACGTTCGTCGCCCGTTGATGAGGCGGCGTTGAGCATGGCTGCGTACAGTACGCCGGCCTCGTATGATGTCAGTCTGAAACTGCCTTTTGCGAGTCTGCCGTCCTCCACCTTGGCGGGCATGGCCTGTTCGAGGTATGTCAGTACGCGGTCGATGGTGGCTTTAACGTCTTTCTCCTCCGGTATGCCGTAAGGAGTATCATATTGTGGTTGCATGAGATGCAGCGGAGTGTTCTGGTCGTTGATTTCGTTTTGCGCATGAATGTCGGCGCATTGTGCCGTGAGAGCAATGGCAAGTGTGAGGGTCAGTAGTGGTTTCATGTGTTATAAGTCGTCTGTTGTCAGTGCTTTTTTGTGTGATATGGCTGAAACGAAATATGAGTTGCAGGTTATCGGCGGCAGTCCCGTAGGGAAACGACCGTATCTGTAACTTGCAACTCATATCTCATAACTCTGGTTTATAGGGTTATCGCTTACAGTGTCTGTATGTATTTCTCCGCTTCAAGTGCGGCTTTGCAGCCCGTACCTGCGGCCACTATCGCCTGACGGTATGTCGGATCGCATACGTCTCCGGCCGCAAACACGCCTTTTATGTTCGTCTGCTGTGTGTTGCCGATGGTCTTTATATAGCCCATCTCGTCCAGTTCGAGCTGTCCTTTGAACAGTTCCGTAACGGGCTTGTGGCCTATTGCGAGGAAGAAACCGTCTATGGCGACATCATATTTCTGCTCGTCCGCCTCGCCTTTGCGCTTTACGAGGTGCATGCCTTCCACGCCGTTTTCTCCGTATAGGCCTGTGGCGTTGTGCTCAAAGAGTATTTCTATGTTCTCCGTCTCACGCACACGGCGTTGCATTATGTCTGATGCACGGAGGTAATCCTTGCGTACCACGAGATAGACTTTCTTGCAAAGTGAGGCGAGATACAGCGCGTCCTCACAGGCGGTGTCGCCTCCTCCCACTACCGCCGTGACCTTTTTCCGGTAGAAGAAACCGTCGCAGGTTGCGCAGGCTGACACTCCCATGCCGTTGTATTTCTGCTCATCCTCAAGTCCGAGGTACTTGGCTTTTGCGCCGGTGGCTATGATTACGGCGTCAGCCGTCAGTGTAGTGCCGTCGTCAACGGTGAAGATGAATGGCTTGGAGGACAGGTCTGCCTTTACAATCTCGCCGTCTCGTATGTCTGCGCCGAAGCGTTCCGCCTGCTGGCGAAGCTCCATCATCATCTGGTTGGCATCCACTCCGTCCGGGTAGCCGGGGAAGTTCTCCACGATAGTGGTTTGTGTCAGCTGTCCGCCGGTCTGCGGACCGCAGTATTCTATTGGTGAGAGGTTGGCTCTGCCGGCATATATCGCGGCGGTGTAACCGGCCGGACCGCTACCTAATATAAGGCATTTCGTATGGGACATGATGGTTGGTTCTTGTTGTGGTTTGTGGAAGTTGGGACGGTTATTAGAGCATTTCCTTTATCTTGGCGTCTATTTCCGATATGGGGGTTGAGGCGTCATAGCGTGCAACCACCTTGCCAATCTTGTTGACAAGGAACTTGGTGAAGTCCTCGGTTATTTCTCCCGGGAATTTCTCCGTAAGGTATTTGTATAACTTGTCGGCGTCCGCACCGTTGACCTTGACTTTCTTGAAACGCGGGAACTCCGTGTTATAGGTCTCCTTGCAGAACTGGTGTATCATCTCGTCAGTGCCCGGGCACGACTTGGTCGGCTGGTTGGAGGGGAAGTCAAGGACGGCGAATCCCTGCGGATGGTGCTTCTCGTATATGGCTTCCAGCTCCTCGTATTGTGGTGTGTGGGGGCTTTTTGTTGCGGTGTTGACTATAAGTACAACTTCATTGGCATAGCCTTTGAGGGGAACGGCGTTGCCTTTGCGGTCTTTTACCGTAATGTCGTAGATTGAGTTCATCTTGATTATTTGTTGTGTATAGGTATTTTTTTATTTGTTCTTATTGCAAAAGTACGAATAAAAATCTACACTGCCAAGGCTTTTTTGATAAAAATGTGCGATTCGTTATGATTGCCTTCTCTTTGTTATAAGCTATTCCTTCTTGTCCAACTCCTCGTACTCTACGGTCTCCGCGTCAGAGAAATCCGGTTTTCCGGTGGCCGGTAATGCGTTGGATGCGGCCTTTCGGTTATTGTATGTCTTTATGCTGTTGACGCATTCCACTATGCCATATACTATCATGCACCATCCGATGAAGAACAATGGGGCTGACGCTATGGCCTCGGGGTATGCTATTACCACCACGCCTGCAATGAGCAGAAGTGCCGGCATGACCCAGAATGCAATGCTGACGGCACCGAAACGGCTGGCTGTAATCAGCGAAGCGAATTGTTGCAGGGCACCGACTATGAGAACGGCGGCGAGTATGTAAACGAGGAAATTGACAAAGGTGTCGGGCATAAGGGCAAGCACTGCGCCGAGAATCATGCTTCCTACGCCGGCTGACAGGCCCCATCCCCATCCGCGTGGCGGTTGGATTGCATCTGTTTTCTCGTCAGGTTGCGTGCCGGATTGTGCCGCTTCGGCTGCCGACTGCATAATCTTGTGGGCGGCCCTGCGGCTTATGTATGCCATGATTGTGGCTACAACGCCAGAGAGGAAGAACAGGATGCCGATGGTTATGGTCATCCACTGCACCATTTCCTGACGGTATTTTACGAGCAGTGCGCCCACTGCTATTGCGCAGAGGGCGCGGAAAATGTTTGACCTGATAGCTTTCATACGTGCTGTTATATGATTGTTTATTATTTAACGTCTGCTTATACGGGAAGAAGGCGAGCCTTGCGACTGTGGCGATGCACTGCGGGTTGTCGCATTGGAACCGCGTGACACGCTTCTGTTGCCAGATGAGAATGTGCGCGAATTGCTGTTCCTGAAAGACGAATTGCCGCTGTTTTGTCTTCCGTAAGCGTTGCGGTTGTTTGACGGTGCGGCCTGGTTGTTGCGGTTATAGCCGCGTGAACCGGTGTCACGTGTATTCACAGTGGTGCGTGTGCTGCTCTCCCTTCGGTAGTTACCCCGGTCGTTCCTGTTTTGGAAATTGTTGTCCTTTTGATTCCTGTTGTTATAGACTGGCGTGCCGGGACGGTTATTCCTGTAAGCGTCATGGTGCTGCTGTCCATACGGTCTGCGGTTGTTGTCTATGCTTCTGTGCGCTTCTACCGGTCTGCCTGCTCCTCTTCTGAAGCCGTGTCCATGGAAATTGTCACGCAAACCGGCGTGCGGTCTTCCCGGATTGCGGAAGGTATGGACGTGGTGAACATACCAAGATGTTCCGCCGTTGCGTCTCCAACTGTGTGCGCCGCGGTAGGAAACATAACACGCCGGACGGCTGAAATAAAAGAAATCGCGGTGCGGATAGTGGGCGTAAATGGCGAAATGCCAGTTGCCGGAGTGCCATGACAGAGGGCGGAAGAAATACGTTGCAGCGCAGAATGCGGTGTATTGCCAGTCTAAAAGCACGTGTTGCAGATCAACGTTGCGCTGTCTCCAACTTACGGAATACACGTCATCCACCGTGTTTACGTCCATGAGATAGTCGAGGTTAATCTCGTATGCCGCCTCATATTGCTGTTCGTTGAGGTTCAGTTCATACGCCATCTTGTCCGTAAGAAACAGTGCTTGCTCACGGGCTTGCTGGTATGACATGGCGTTTGCGCCGGTGATGGCGGTGAGAAATATCACCGTTGACAGGATAATCGTTTTCATATATTTGCGGTTTAATAGGTTTCTTGCTGCAAAGATACGGTTTGTTCTGTTCCCTCCAAAAGGTTTTTCCCTATCGTAAAAAGGATTTTCCCTACCGTATTGTAATGCTGCTTCCTATTTTCTTTGCCACTGCGCTGCGTACCTTTTGCATTTGTTGCAGTTCGGTCATCAGCTCTTTCTGCCTGTGTGCGTCACCTGCCGCCAATGCTATGTCGGTGCGTAACCGGGCCAGTTTGGCTGTGATGTATTCATAACGGAAATCCAGTAGCAGGTGAATGACCTTGTCACGGAGTGCCTCTTCGGTGTGTTTTATCTGTAAACTCTTTGACAAAAAGACGTCGTTTGCCGTAAGGCGTATTGCGATAGAGGATATTTCGTACTCCGGATGCAGGGTGAAATACTGTTCGGCATTGAACCCCTCTTCGTGTGAATGGCTTACAGCCTCTTTGAGAATCCTGTTGTATATCGGCAGGCTGAATGTCAGATTGTCCGCTGCAAGGTCGTAACTTATGACCTCGGCCAGCGTCAGTGAGGTCATGTTTCCATCCTCTGTCTCCACCTTGTCATACAGAATCTCGTGGCCATGTATGATTACATTCTTTATTATAAGGTCAGAAACGGTTTCCTTTACCTTGTTTGTCGTGCTTGTGGCGGCATCGCTTCGGCGTTCCGTCTCGGCCGTCTGTGTTTCCGATGGCTGCGGCTTGCTGAATGCTTCCGGTGGCAGGAACGCGTCCGGCGGTGGCATATTGCCGTCATCTCCAATGCTGTCATTACCGCCGCGTACCTGCTTTGCGCTTGTCGGTTGCTGTCCCGTGGAGTTGAAGTTTTGCGGCATTGCGCTGCTGTTGCGTCTTTTCCGCTCCTCCTCCTTGCGCTGTTCGCTGCGGTATTCGCGTATGTTGTCGTTCATCTTGGCAATCAGTATCTGCTCCTGAATGCCCAGTCTTGATGCGCAAGCCTGTATATAAGTCGCCCGTATGATAGGGTCTCCTATCACGCTGACGCTCTTTATGATGCTCGAAATGGCCTCCGAACGCTTTACGGGGTCTTCCACTCCTTCGAGAAGTACTTTCGTCTTGAACTCTATGAAGTCCGTCTGGTGTTCGAAAATGTATTTTCTGAACTCCTCGGCATTATGCTTTTTAGCGAAAGAGTCCGGGTCATCGCCGTCCGGCAACAGCAAAACCTTGACGTTCATACCCTCTTTCAGCAGCATGTCCGTGCCTCGCAAGGCGGCCTTTATGCCTGCTTCGTCACCGTCGTACAGCAGTACTATGTTGGCGGTGAAGCGGTGCAGGATGTGTACTTGATACTCGGACAGGGCGGTACCGGAGTTTGCCACCACGTTCTCTATGCCGCATTGGTGCATGGATATGACGTCGGTATATCCCTCGACCATATACACGCAGTTCTCTCTCGCTATGGCTTTCTTGGCTTGGAAGATGCCGTACAGCTCTCGATCCTTATGATAAACGTCGGAGTCCGGTGAGTTAACATACTTCTGATTGACCCCTTTCGTGCGTGCGTCAAGCACTCTTCCGCCAAAGGCCACTACCTTTCCGCTTACGCCTATCCACGGAAATATGGCGCGTCCGGCAAATCTGTCCGCCAGTTCTCCGTTGTCTTTACGGTAACATAGTCCTGTCTTTATCAGGTATTCCTCCTTATATCCCTTCGCGACGGCGGCCTTTGACATGGCCTGACGGTCGTTGAGGCAGAAGCCGAGACGGAAACGTTGCATTATGTCATCCCTTATGCCACGCTGCCGGAAGTACTGCATTCCTATGGCACGTCCGTCTATGTCTTTCTCTAAAATGTCCTTAAAATAACCCGCCGCCCATTCGTTCACGATGAACATGGCCTCCCTTTCCGACTGCTCCCTCTTCTGTTCCTCGGTCAGTTGGCGCTCTTCTATCTCTATGTTATAACGGTTTGCAAGCCATCTCAGTGCGTCGGGATACGTCATTTGCTCGTGCTTCATTATGAAGCCGACGCTGTCTCCTCCCTCTCCGCATACGAAACAGTGGCAGGTGCGGCGTGACGGACTGACGTAAAATGACGGTGTATGGTCATTATGGAACGGACACAGGCCGCGATAGTTCGCCCCGACCTTTTTCAGGGAGACAAACTCAGACACCACATCCACTATGTCTGCGGTGTCCTTTATGCGTTCTATGGTGGTCCTGTCAATCAAGGGATGTTATAGGTTCTTGGTTAAAGGTTGTAGGTTATGGGTTTAAGGTCACGCTATCGGAAAAAGTTTAACCTTCAACCTCTGACCTTCAACCGACAGTTTACTTGAATATTGAGAAGTTAACGCTGCCGTATGTGCGGCGTTCCGCAAAGCGCGGATGCTGTGAGAAGTCATGCTGCTTGCCGTGTTCAAACACAAACACCCCGCCTTCTTTCAGCAGGGGCAGAGCCTTGTCGGGTATTTCCGCCAGTGTAGGCAGTGCGTATGGCGGGTCGGCAAATATGAAGTCAAACTGTTTCTTGCATGACTTCATGAAACGGAATACGTCAGAGCGTATCAGGGTGTGGTTCATTGTACCGAGCTTTTCCACGCACTGGCGGATGAAGCCGGCGTGCTCCCTGTCCATCTCCACGCTCACTACATCGCTGCATCCGCGTGACAGCAATTCGAGGGAGATGCTGCCCGTACCGGCGAAAAGGTCAAGTGCTGCAATGTCTTCAAAGTCAATGTAACCTAACATGACGTTGAAAATGTTTTCTTTGGCAAAGTCTGTTGTCGGGCGTGCCTTGAATGTCCGTGGAATCTCAAAGTGTCTGCCCTTGTATAGTCCTGTTATTATCCGCATTTCTTTAAGTGTTGGAATGGTGGTTACAGCATCATGTCAAACGGCATGCCTTTTATTTGTGACAGCGGCGAGCGGTTAAGGTCGGCCACAGGGTTTACCGTATGAACACGTGTAATGTATGTTGCCAGACGGTTCATCAGCCAGTCACGGTGCGGCATATCGCCTATGATAAACAGGTCGTCCGTCTTTTGGTTCATTCCCAGCTGTTTCCAGACGAACAGCAGGTAGTACAGCGCGTCATGAGCGTGCTGCGCGTCAAACACGTTGGCGAAGTGCAGGCGCCGTTGTTCGAAGCTGCAAATATCGACACTCTTGTCATGGAAGTAAGCGAACATCTTGCGTCTCTCGCTGTTTTGGTAGTAACGCTTGTACAGATGTCGCCACACCGGCAGCATGACGTTCGTCACATCGACGCTGCCGCAGTTGTCGCTCACCACCATTTTAAGGTCTTTGTTTACCGTGTATAACGCCATTGTGTCAAGCTCATACAGCTCTTTCGTCAGTTTTTCCTCACCCTTGTGCCCGGTCAGCACACTGCCGTACATCGTTTCTGCGTTAAAGTTGTCAATCTCAAGATAATCCTCTTTCGGTATAAGCACTACCGGACTGCACACCGTCAGCACCGCCTTGGTGAAACGCTCTTGCAGGTAAGGCTGCTCCTTGAACGCCTCGCGCAGGTTCGCTGACAATGACATTCCGCTTTTCACCGTATATGGATGAAAGGCCATCGTGCCGTCCTGCTCCGGTGTGAGGAATGAAAGGGTGCTGTGTCCGGCTCGTATGGTGAGTTGTCTTGGTTGTATGTTGCTCGTCGGGTTCATAGGGGTAGGGGTGTATGTTTATGTTCTCGCTTGTTTTAGCGATGCTTGTAGGGACGCACCAATGCGCGTCCGAAATAGTGTTCTTGTCGTGCAGACGGACGCACCAATGTGCGTCTCTACAAACATCTATCTCTCAAATCTCTTTATTTTCTCACGGAAAAATATTAACTTTGCAGATGCAAAAGTACAAAAAAAAAGTTGTTGCAGCAAATAGTTGCCGTTAAAAATGACTACAACAGAATTTAAGCATACGGTATTGGAACGTTTCGGCTTTCCGCCCACCGACGACCAGCGCAACGCACTCGACGTGTTCACGGCGTTTCTCGCGGCCCGTCAGGGCATGCCGGCAATGATACTTCGCGGCTCTGCGGGTACGGGCAAGACCTCGTTGGTGGCGGCTATGGTCAAGACGCTCCTCTCTCTCCGGCAGAAGGTGGTGCTGATGGCTCCCACGGGGCGTGCCGCCAAGGTGCTGTCGCTGAACTGTTCGCTGCCGGCAACCACCATACACCGCAAGATATACCGACAGAAGAAGGTGGAGGGCGACTTCAACCTTGATGTCAATATGCACGCCGACACATTGTTCGTGGTGGATGAGGCTTCCATGATCAGTACCGTGCCGCAGCTTCCCGCCGACGGTATGCCGGCGTTCATTGGCAACGGCGGCGGTGTCATCGACGACCTTGTGACATACATCTACTCCGGCCGCAACTGCCGCATGATGCTCATCGGCGACACGGCGCAGCTGCCGCCGGTGGGTGAGGACGAGGCACCGGCCTTGCAGGCGGGTGTTATAGGCTGTTACGGTCTTGACACATACGAGTGTGACATACATGAGGTGGTGCGCCAGAAGCGGGAGAGCGGGATATTGGTTAACGCCACAATGCTGCGCCGCCTCATCACATACGACGGGGCGACGGAACTGCCCCGTATAAGGTTCAGCGGCTTTGCCGACATTAAAGTGATGCCGGGCAGTGAGCTGATAGACGCCTTGTCCGGCAGCTACGGCAGTGTGGGCATGGATGACACCATAGTAATCACGCGCAGCAACAAGCGCGCCACCATATATAATAAAGGAATACGCGCGCAGGTTGTAGATCATGACGGCGAACTGTCGTCGGGAGACCGCCTCATGGTAGTGAAGAACCATTACTTTGACTTGCCGCTGCCCGCTTCCGAATCCCCGTCCCCTGACGGTGTAACGCAGTCAGGGACGGATGCAGGGAAGGGGCTGATGTCTTTCATTGCCAATGGCGATATGGCGCTGGTGCGGCGTGTCCGCAACGTGCGTGAGCTTTACGGCTTCCGTTTTGCCGATCTCACGCTCCGTTTCCCGGACTACGATGACTGCGAGATGCAGTTCACTGCCATTCTCGATGCGCTGCATACCGACGCTCCGGCACTGTCTCCCGCACAGCACAGACAGTTGTATGACGGTGTGATGGAGGACTATATGGACATCCCGCGCAAGGCTGACCGCTTGAAGGCCGTGCGTGAGGACAGGTACTATAACGCCTTGCAGGTGAAGTTCGCGTATGCCGTTACCTGCCATAAGGCGCAGGGCGGACAGTGGCGGCACGTGTATGTAGATCAGGGATATATGACCGACGACATGCTTACCCCTGATTACATCCACTGGCTTTATACCGCCTTCACGCGCGCCACGGAGACGCTGTATCTCGTGAACTGGCCGAAGGAGCAGACGGAACAGTAGCGAAACTTTATGGTACAATATGCGAAGTTTCATGTCTTCATGTTATAATCATGGTGCTATATGCTATATTCCACAATCTGAATAACGTTTTTTATTGCTAATTTTGCACAGCAAAAAAATACGTGTAAGTATAACTTAAACAATATGCAGAAATGAAAAATGTTATTTTCAAGGCGATTGTCTCAATCGCACTATTCCTAACAGCCATTGGCGCAAGTGCCCAAGGCGGCGCGAAATGGGAGAATGTGGATTATGCCGGAGACGGTATAGTGGGGCACAGGATGGACATTTACCTGCCTGACGACACCGTGTCACGCCATAAGGTCATAATCCTTATCTACGGCAGCGCATGGTTCGGCAACAATTTCAAGGCGGATGCGTTCCGACAGTTGGGGCGTCCGCTGCTTGACGCAGGGTTCGCCGTGGTCAGCGTCAACCACCGTGCCAGCACGGAAGCCAAGTTCCCGGCGCAGGTAAACGATGTGAAGGCGGCGGTGAGATATGTCAGGGCGCACGCTGCGGAGTATCGTCTCGACACCTCATTCATCGGCGTTACCGGATATTCCTCGGGCGGTCACCTGTCGTCTTTCCTCGGAACGACGAACGGTGTGCTGACTTATGGTGCGGGAGACAAGGTCATAGACATAGAAGGCTGTGTGGGTTCGTGCCTTGACAGCAGCAGCAGTGTCGATGCGGTGGTGGATTGGTTTGGGCCGGTTGACATGAGCCGTATGGAGAATTGCAGCACGGTGAAAGACGGAAAATCACCGGAGGCGGTGCTGCTCGGTTGTCCGCCGGCAAGCAATCCCGGTCTTGTGGCTGCGTTAAGTCCCATAAACCATGTAGCGGAAAGCGGCCCGATGTTCCTTGTAATACATGGAAACAGCGACCCGGTGGTGCCTTATTGCCAGAGCGTGTTCTTTTCCGATGTCTTGAAGGCCAAGGGACGTCTGGCGGATTTCATCACGGTGGAGGGAGGACAGCATGGCCCAGTGACCTTCAATGCCGATACAATGCAACGCATGACCGACTTCTTCAAGGCGCAGGCAGACAGGAAAAAGTAATCCTTGCGTGGTGTGGTTTCCTTCTTTTTATAATGTTTGTAACGGTTTTAAGTTTCCTGCTGTTAAACATGCTTCTTATTCCTAATAATAAAATTATAAATGTGCGTGTGTTAAAATATGTTTGCGGGCACTAATAAATAGACATCAGCAAATTTCAGTCTGTAAAGGTACAGAAATTTGCTGATGTTGTATGAATATAGAGCTATAAATCGCAAAACTTTAACAATTTATCCTTATTTAGAGGATGGTCGTTTGTTAAGTTCGGCATTAAGCGCATTCATTAGTTCTTCATGTTTGTTGGTGTCAATGTCAGTAGTCCTGGTGGCGTTGGTGAAAAGACTGGTTGTCTTATTGGTATTGTTTGAGTACCCATTGTATAGTACGGCATAATAATAAGTTCCGTTAAGTTTTACTGTGCCGACCATAACAACTGTTTTCTTGTCAATATCTATCATATAAATGTGGTCATCATCAGAATCGACCTTGACATATCTTTCTGTTAGATGCTTGACAAGAGCTTCTACATAATATGTCTTTACAAAAACAATAGACGACTTTAATTTGTTGTTACTAAAAAGGTAGCCATACATATAAGCACCTTTGGTTCCGTAATACGCTAACGCCTCAGTTGATGTGTTATTGTTGTTGCCGGTCATTTGTGTATATGATTTCATAAATGACTTTATTCTTGTCGTAGATGCTCCCCATTCAAGGCATGGTTCGTCGTATAAGGTGTTTGCAGGTTGTACGGTTACATTAAAAGTCCCTTTTGTACTGCTGATGGTTGTCGTGCCAATGATGTGACCAGTAACGGTATTTCCTGACACAGATGCAATCAATGATTGTTTTGAAGTCCAAGAAATGTTTTCTCCGTTTTTAATAGTAGCAGATGAACCGGATAAGATTTCCATGTTCTCGAATGAAGTGCTTTCATCGTCATCATCGCCTCCGCAACTGATGAAAGACAAAGAACAAACCGTCATTAACATGGTTAGCATGAAATGTTTGGATGAAAAAAAAGTATGTTTCATTATGTAATGTGTAAATATTGCCTTCTGTTCCCGGTGAAGGCAGTGTTATAAATCAAAGCGTGGGAACTACTTGTTGCCCGTCCTTCGCTTGAGGCTTCTCGCATTGCCTGAAATAGTAGAACGAACAACATTAGAGCCCACGCCGATATGAAGACACATTCCACCCATAGGTGCATCGAAAGTATATCTATCTTTTGAGAAGATATACTATGACGCACCACGGGGTGTAAATATATTCACACCCTGGACATCTACCGTTGCCTTGCGCTCTGACTATTTCGTTAGAACTTTGCGAGAATTCCAAGCGGTCAAAGACAAGACGTAAAGTAAACGCCTTTTTAATATGTTAATGTAGTATAGTCCTTTTATGCCCGTTTCATTGTGTCAGGGAATATATGTGGAACGCTACATACTGCAAAGGTATATAAAAAATATTTAATGTGCAAAACTTTATGTAAAAAAATGAGGGGGACAGAAACTAAGTGGGAAATGTTTGTTTCGCACTCCCAAAACAAAAGGGTGCTGATTACATCGTAATCAGCACCCTTTTACCGTATAATCAGCACCTGATTGCAGTGTAATCAGCACCCTTTTACTTTACTGTCAGTTTACCGTATGTGTATGACGGACTGTTAGCGTATCATCATAAAACTAAAAACTTCGTAAAAAACGAGTGTCGTCAGGATAAAATTATTAATTTTGTATTCCATAAAGCGATATGTTAACAAAACAAGATTCTTGACAATATATGGGTCTTATCCTACTTTATTTATTTGGAGCCCTTGCGGTCTCGTTCCTGTGTTCGGTACTTGAAGCCGTGCTCCTTTCCACTCCTATGTCTTTTATCTCCATGAAGGAGAGTGAGGGAGCGAAGGCAGCTCCGTTGTTGCGGAAGTATAAAACCAATATAGACCGGCCTGTGGCCGCTATCCTCTCGCTGAACACCGTTGCGCATACCATAGGTGCCGCCGGTGTGGGTTCAGAGTCAACACGTGTCTTCGGAGAGGAATATTTCGGTGTCATATCCGCTGTCCTGACCTTGATGATACTCGTGTTCAGCGAGATTGTACCTAAGACGATAGGCGCATCATATTGGCGTACCCTTGCATTGCCATGCACCCGTATCATGCACGCGATGATAATAGTGTGCTATCCGCTGGTGCTGCTTTCGGAACTTATAACGCGTATGTTTTCTCCCAAGGTCAAGCCGTTGTCCGTTAGCCGTGAGGAGGTAAGGGCGATGGTTAGTGTCGGTACGGAGGAAGGTGTGTTCAAGGCAGAGGAAAACAATACCATACAGCACTTTCTGGCTACGGCGCAGGTGAAGGCACGTGAGATAATGACGCCCAGTGTGGTTGTGGCGTCGGCACCGGAGACAATGACGGTGCGGCAGTTTCATGCCACCAAGCAGTTCAACCCCTATTCCCGCATTCTGGTGTATGCGGAGAACCGTGATTTCGTTACGGGCTATGTGCTGCGTGCCTCGGTGCTGGAGAAATTGGCGGAGGATAGTTTTGACGCCACCTTGGGCAGCATACGCCGCCCGATATTGGTTTTTCCGGAGTGCCAGCTGGTGGCGGAGATATGGGAGCAGATGATAGAACGCCGTGAGCATATATCCGTCATAGTGGACGAGTATGGCTGCATGAGGGGCATAGTCACCATGGAGGATGTGATAGAGACAATGCTGGGAGTGGAGATAGTGGACGAACATGACACCACTACCGACTTGCAGCGTTTTGCCCGTGAGCGCTGGCAGCGGTGGGTTAAGGCGCAGAAGAGACCGTAAGGGCGTGCCGCCGATGGAGCCATAAGTGCTTGCACAAACGAAAAAACGGCCTCCGCAGACTGTAAAAGCCTGCGGAGGCCGTTTCGTTTTCCGGTGTGGTGTGGGTGGCATGAAATGCCGCCTGTCACTGTACCGGTTTGTATTTGCTCATCATCTGCCTTATCTCCTTGGTGCGTCCGGCACTTAGCGGCGGTACGCCTTCGAGGGGGTAGGGTAGTCCGAGTTCCTTGTATTTGTATGCGCCGAGGGTATGGTAGGGCAGAATCTCTATCTTCTCCACTACGTCATACTTGGCTATGTGTTCGCCAAGGCGTTGCAGCCATTCGTCATTGTCGGTGAGTCCGGGTACTACCACGTGACGGATCCATGTGGGTATGCCGCGCTCCTGCAATGTGTCAAGAAACCGCAGGTTGTTATCTTGGGGCACTCCCGTGAGCTTAGGGTACAGCTCCGGATTCATGGTCTTGACGTCAAGCAGCACAAGGTCGGTGTGCCGCAGGGCTTCAAGGGCGTGTGGCGTGTGGATATATCCGCTGGTGTCAAGGGCTGTATGCAGCCCCTCCTCATGGCAAAGTCGGAAATATTCCGCCACGAACCCGGCCTGCAAAAGCGGTTCGCCGCCTGAGAGCGTCACGCCACCTTTCCTTATATAGTTGTAGTAGCGCATGGTTTCGTCACGCAGTTCCGCCGGTGTCATCTCGTACCTGCACGGTCCCTGCGGGTTCCATGTGTCGGGATTGTGGCAGAACTGACAGCGTAACGGGCAGCCTTGCATGAAGGTTACGAACCTTATGCCGGGCCCGTCAACGGTGCCGAAGGACTCTATGGAGTGTATCTTGGCGGTCATTCCGTTACCTGCGGCAGTGCTTATATGCAGCTGTTGATAGTGCGTGAGAGCACGTCAAGCTGCTGTTCGCGTGTGAGTTTCACGAAGTTTACGGCGTAACCGCTGACGCGTATCGTCAGCTGCGGGTATTTCTCCGGATGCTCCATGGCGTCAAGCAGCAGCTGACGGTCAAACACATTGACGTTGAGATGCTGCCCGCCGTCCGGCTCAAAGTAACCGTCCATAAGATTGACAAGGTTCTCGGCCTGTGCCTCGCGGTCCTTTCCGAGGGCGGAAGGAGTGATGGCGAAGGTGTAGGATATGCCGTCCTTGGCGTGGTGGAAAGGCAGTTTCGCGACGGAAGCCAGTGCCGCCACCGCGCCTTTTATGTCGCGGGCGTTCATCGGGTTGGCACCCGGTGCGAAAGGAACGCCGGCCTTACGTCCGTCAGGTGTGGCTCCGGTGTTGCGGCCATACACCACGTTTGAGGTGATGGTCAGCAGGCTTTGCGTCGGGATGGCGTCACGGTAAGTGCGGTGTTGGCGCAGATACTCCATGAACTTCTCGGTCAGCATGACCGCTATCTCGTCGGTCTCGTCGCAGTTGTTGCCGAAAGGTACGAACTCACCTTCCTCTATCTTGTAGTCAACGGCCAGCCCTGTCTCGTCGCGTATGATGCGTATCTTGCAGTGCTTCATGGCTGCGATGGAGTCGGTCACGATGGAAAGGCCGGCTATACCGGTGGCGCGTGTGCGCTGGACATCACCGTCATGGAGCGCCATCTCGAAGGCTTCGTAGTCGTACTTGTCGTGCATATAGTGTATAATCTTCAATGCGTTGACGTAAGTCTTGGCCAACCAGCGCATCATCGCCTCGAAACGGGGCCAGAACTCATCAAAGGTCAGATAGTCACCCTCTATCGGTGCGAAGCAGGGGGCGACCTGTTTGCCGCTCATTTCGTCGCGTCCGCCGTTGATGGCGTACAGCATACACTTGGCAAGGTTGGCGCGTGCGCCGAAGAATTGCATCTGCTTGCCTATCTTCATGGGACTTACGCAGCAGGCGATGCCGTAGTCATCGCCGAGCTCGGGGCGCATAAGGTCATCGTTTTCGTATTGTATCGCGCTGGTGTCCATTGACACTTTGGCGCAGTATTTCTTCCAAGTCTCGGGCAGACGGTGGCTCCACAGCACCGTGAGGTTAGGCTCAGGTGACGGTCCCATGTTGTAAAGCGTGTGCAGAAAGCGGTAGTCTGTCTTTGTAACCATGGAGCGTCCGTCGATGCCCATGCCGCCGACTGAGGTGGTAGCCCATATCGGGTCACCGCTGAAAAGGTCGTTATACTCCGGTGTACGGAGGAAGCGGACGATACGAAGTTTCATCACCATCTGGTCAATCAGCTCCTGAGCCTCTGCTTCTGTGATGATGCCTCTCTTCAAATCACGTTGTATATAGATGTCAAGGAAGGCCGATACGCGTCCGAGTGACATGGCCGCGCCGTCCTGATCCTTTACTGCTCCGAGGTAACCGAAGTACGTCCACTGCACGGCTTCACGTGCATTGGTGGCCGGTCTGGTGACATCGAAACCGTAAGCGGCGCACATCCGCTCGAAATCTTTAAGCGCATTGATCTGGTCTGTAATCTCTTCACGGCAGCGAACGATCTCTTCCGTGAACTCCTGTATGTCTATTCGTTTGTGAAAACGCTTCTTTTCCTCTATCAGGTTCTTTGTTCCGTAGAGGGCGATACGGCGATAGTCGCCTATGATGCGGCCTCGGCCGTAAGCGTCCGGCAGGCCGGTTATGATGTGAGCGTGGCGTGCCGCCTTTATATCATCGTTGTAAGCGGAGAACACTCCCTCGTTGTGTGTCTTGCGATACTTGGTATATATCTCCTTGGTTTCAGGGTCAAGGTCGTATCCGTAGGCCATGAGCGCGGCCTGAACCATACGTATTCCTCCCTTGGGGAATATGCCTCTCTTCAGCGGAGCGTCCGTTTGCAGACCTACAATGACTTCGCTTTCCTTGTCAATGTAGCCCGCGCCGTATGTGTCAAGGCCTTGCGGAAGCTTCGTTTCCACGTCATACACGCCCTTCTCACGTTCTACCTCGAACATTTTTGTGAGTATGTCCCACAGTTTGTTGGTCTTTTCCGACGGGCCGGCGAGGAAACTTTCGTCTCCGTTGTAAGGCTCATAATTGTGCTGGATGAAGTCGCGGACATCGATTTCACGTTTCCATGACGTACCTTTGAAGTCTGTTTGCAGGTTCTGAAATTCCATAAATGTTGTGTTATCTTTGCATTGTTAAGAAATGAGAGTGCAAAGATACTACTTTCTTTTGATATACGCAATCATTCTATATGTAGTTTTTCTTTGCGTGATGAAATTCATTATATATTGGTATGTGGAGTTTGCAAAAAGATGAAGGCAAACGGAAAATGTGCCGCTTGCCTTCATTTTATGTCAGAATCTGTAACCGATGGTCGCGTTTATTTGGTGCCTGTCGTTCTTGATGCGTGTCGGTGTGCCGATGTTCAGCGCCTCTCCAGAGTACGAATCATAAAGATTTTGGAACGGATGGTAGTCTCCTTTCTGTGTTGAGTACTGGTAGGACATGTCGAGATTGAGGTTCTTTGTCAGCGCAAAGCCTATGCCGAACGTTACCCTGTGTGTGGCTTTCCAGTTGGTATAGTCGTATGTTGAGGCGTAAGCTCCGTTGCTTCCGTAGTATTCATCCGTCGATATGTATATGTCTTTGCTTCCGTCTGTCTTATACATGGGGCTTACATAGTTGTATCCCATGCGCAATGCCACCTCCGGAACGGGCTTCACCTCTACGCCCAACTTAACCGTGCTCACGCCGCGCAGGCAGTCTTTTGTGTTCCGGTCCATGTCATAGTCACGGTCATAGATGGTGTGGTCCTGATCAAAGACAATCTTGTTCCTGATAGATGAGTAGTCCGCGTACTCGTAAGTTGCTCCCAATGCCACCATATTATTAATGGTATGTCCGAGTGAAAGGCCGAACTTCCACGGCGTGGTCATCTTGTATTTGTAGTCCCAAGAGACGTTGGCGCTGTTGTCGTAGTCATTGTTCTGGTAGCTGAACGCCGCCCTTGCGTCCATGCCCATGTAGCAGTCAAGGTCATACCAAGTAGGAGTATGTATGTAAGCACCTATGCGGAACGGTGACTCTTCAACGGGACGGAATATGATTCCGAACTTGATGTTGAGGCCGGTACCTGTTATTTCCCTGTAATCGGCAAAGCTATACTCTCCTCCGTCGTTGCCGTTGGCGTCAACAAGGTGCTCGTCATAGAATGTGGTGCCGTTGTAATGCACGTCCTTCAAGCCTATGGACAGGCCGAGAAAGACCCTGTTGTTGAAGTTGCCGCTGAAGTTAACGTCAAACTCACTGATGTAACCCTTGTTCTTGTTTGTACCGAAATAGGCGTCGGCACTTCTGTATCCGATTTGGTCGTAGTATGTTTCTTCACCCTCAGTTACGAATGTTGAAAGGTAATTATTTATAACCAACAAGTTCAACTCGTCCATCATACTCGCTTCGTCGTAGTCGTCCAGTCTTGCGGCGGTCATGTCTTTCCTTGCGGCGGTCATGTAATTCACGGAAGAAAGACCGTCGAGAGTGTTCAACGCGTTTGAAATCATGTTGAAGTTACGGCTCTTGTGATAGTTCAGACCGAGGTTGAACCATGACTGCTGGCCGCATTGCGTGGAATATACGAAGCCTAACTGGTTTAAGTCTGCGTTGGTTACGTTATCCTTGAAGCTGCCAACGCTGTTGAGAACGCTTGGGTTATACTCCCCCGTTCCTTTCTGGAAGGTCACTCCTCCGGACACTCCCGCCCACGATTTGCGGAACAGTCCTATGCCCGCCGGGTTGGTTGACATGGTCGATATGTCCGCTCCCAAGGCTTCCATCGCGCCTCCCATGCCTATGTACCGGGCCGTACCGTTAAGGTCTTCCGTCGCAAGCTGCGCGTTTTCGTATGTCTCTTGCGCCGCAGCCGTGTATGTCGCGAGGCACATAATGCCTAAAATCCAGTTCTTTTTCATGTGGATATTCTTTTTTATATGATACTATCTTCTTGTTACTCTTGACCTGCTTCCGCCGCCTCCGCCTGCGGGGCGCGTGCCTCCTCCGCCGAAACTGCTTCTGCTTCCTCCGCTGCTGAACGAGCTGCCTGATGATGGCGAACTGCTGAACCGGCGCGTGTTGTCACTGTTCACGCTTCTGTTGGTGTTGTTGGTGTTTGTACGTGTGTTTGAGAACACTGGCCTGTCGCTTCTCGTTCTTGTCCCGTTGCTGCTGAACCGGTTGCTTCTGTTGCTGTATCTGTTTACGCTTGGCCTTGCCGGTCTGCCGTTGCCGATTCCCGGCCTCGGCCTGCCGTTCCCCCATACGGGTCTGTGTATGATTGGCCTGTGCCACGTATGACTCCATCCCCAGCCGTGGTGGAAGCCCCAATAGCCGTGCCATCCCCAGCCGTAGTGCCATGGGTCATAATAGGAATAGTACCATGGGTCGTACCAGCGTGTACGCCAATAGAATGAGTCGTAATACCATGGGTCATAGTACCACGGGTCATTCACCACGAGCGTGATGTTGTTGTAACCGTCAAACCGCTTCATCTTCATGCTGTTCTCGTAGTCAGCCCTTGACACGAGGATGGAGTCTTGCGTGCCGCCGGCATAGTCGTCGCCGTAAGAATACTCACTCCCCGTGCGGTTGCGGCGGTTGTATTCGTCCACGTCCCGCAGCGAGCCGGAGTGGGTTACGGTGCTGTTTCCTACGGCAACACCGTTTCCGTAGTCGTATGCCTCTGTCACTTCGCTCCGTTGTTGGTGCTGCACGTTGTTGGCCGTGTTGCCCTTCTTCGGTGTGAAGTACATGTCATCATCCTGTGCCATAACGCTGACGGCAAAGGAAAGCAATAGTGCTGATAGTATGAAATGCCGTGTCATAATGCTTTTGTTTATCGGGTCCGTTTTACGTTCCCTTGTGTTCGATAATGCAAAATTATCTTGTTTTTCACTGCAAATATACGGAAAAACCCTAACAATAGGTAGGTTTTTCCCTATTTTTTCCTAACTTTGTGGCGGATTTAACATTTACATGACATGAGAGCCCCTCTCTAACTCCCCCGAGGGGGAGAATAAATACCGTGTGAGGGTATCTGTGAGGGTGTGTCAAAATGAAGTAAACAGGAGTTAATGCTCCGCTTAGAAGTTACTGGGAGTTATCGGACAAATGATTTTCAGCTTGACATTCAGGCTATTGTCCGTTAACTTCATGCGGCACAAGCCGCATAACTCCCGCTAACTTCCGCTAACTTCCATATTTTGACACACCTTCTGGGGAGGGGCTGCCACCAAACAACCACTATGAAATACCTATTAACCAGATTCAGTATAGTGTGCCCGTCGCAGGAATTGCTGCAACCCTGCCGCGAGCTGCTGGCGGACGCTTGCGGCGAATGCGGGTACGAGAGCTTTGAGGATACCGACGAGGGTATCATCGGATATATACAGCAGGACAACTATTCCGAGATGCTTCTTGAGCATACCATCGGTGAGTTCCCCGTGAAGGGAGTCACCATCGTCTATGAGACGGAGGACATACCCGACCAAGACTGGAACGCCGTTTGGGAGGAAGAAGGCTTCGAGCCTATCGTCGTTTCGGGCAAGGTGACCATTTATGACGCCCGCAACACCGCGGACGGCGGGCAGTTCTCCACACCGGTCAATATCGGCATACACGCCAGCAACGCCTTTGGCACAGGCACGCACGAGACTACGCGCATGGTGGTTGCCACGCTTCTTGAGACGCCTTTGCACGGCAGGAGGGTGCTGGACTGCGGTTGCGGCACCGGCATCCTTGCCATTACAGCCCTTTTCTGCGGTGCAGACGCAGCCGTGGGGTACGACATTGACGAGTGGAGCGTTGACAACTCCATGCACAATGCGCGCCTTAACGGTGTGGCGGACAGGATGGAGACACTGTTGGGTGACGCCGGCGTGCTCTCTCATGTCGATGGCGTCTTTGACGTGGTGATGGCCAACATCAACCGCAACATACTCCTTGCGGACCTCAGCCACTTCCAAAGCGTGATGGTTCACGACGGCATTCTCATTCTCAGCGGATTCTATGAGGAGGACGCCCCGATGCTCATTGCCGAGGCGGAGCGGCTTGGCCTGCATGAGATTTCGCGCAAGACGGAAAACAACTGGTGCTGTTTGAAGTTGGAATACAGCCCGTGTCCGGAAGTTTGAAGATGGAAAGGCGTAGCGGAAATGGTGAGTAAATAATCATTCTCTGCACCTTTCTCGGCACGGACAAAGCCTTGAAAAGGCTTTTTCCTGAATATATAAAATGCAGGGAAAGAGTGATGCTTGTAATGTGTTGAGTTACAGGTTGTTCTCGAATAGTGCGTGAGATGCGTTGTAAAAGGGTGCTGATTACACTGCAATCAGGTGCTGATTATACGGTAAAAGGGTGCTGATTGCGATGTAATCAGCACCCTTTTGTTTTGCACCCCGCCGTGCCTACTGGCGGGAATGGTTCGCCTTCATGTAGGGACGCACCTCGGTGCGTCCGAAAAATGCGCATTGACGGTATCGGCGGACGCACCAAGGTGCGTCCCTACAAGGGCGGCCTGTTCCTTCAACTCTTCTTCGGCTTCCTCGTGAACTTGTATGCCATGCTGAACATAACGTACCGGGGTATGTAGTTATACCATGTCTCCGTGCGTCCCTGTGCGTTCACGTTGTACCGTTTCGAGCTGAGTTGCGCCAGCAGGTCGTATGCCTGCACCTTCGCCGTCAGCATGCCTTTGAAGAACGACCGCGACAGTTGCGCGTTCCATACCAGCTCGTCCGTGTTCATCATGCTGCTCTCATAGCCGCGGCGGGAGTACATGTTGATGTCGGTTGCTACGGTCAGTTTCACCGTGGGGATGGTGTAGGTGACGTTTGCGCCGTACTGTATGTCGTTGGCGTCGATACTCCTCACGATGTCGAGCTGTCCCCTTGTGTGGCGGGATGTTATCTTGCCTATGATGCCGGCAGACAGGTCTCCTTTCTTGTATGAGAACTTGGCGGTGGCCGTAAGGTTCACGTTATCCACCTTGGAGATGGGCGATTCCATGATTGTCGGGCTGCCGTTGCCGCCTGCTGCCGCTGTTGCCGTTGCGAAATCCACGCTTCTCTCGTATGCGGCATCGCCGTAAATATCCATGCGGAAATACTTTTTCTCGTCCAGCGGACGTTGCCATCCTCCGTACAGGGAGCCGTTCCAGTTGCCGTTGACGTTGTCCCTCATGTTGGTGTAGGCACCCGTTGCGGTGTTGTATGTGGTGCGGTTGCCCACCGCGTCACGTGTTATGGCGGCGTGGCAGCCCACATATACGCTGCTGGCGAGCGAGTCATTCTTGAACGTTATCCTTCCGCTGAAATTGTGTGTGACGCTGTTTTTGAGGTCAGGGTTGTTTATTGTCACGTACAGCGGGTTGGAAGTGTTGCGCAATGGCATGAGACTCTCGAAGGAAGGCTGTGAGAAACGTGTGGAATAGTTGAACTCTACCGGCGTGCTTGTCTTGCCGTAGGTGCGGTAGGAGATGTCAGGCGTAAACTCGTTCCATGACCTTCGCGCCAGAGTGTCGAGCGTATTGTTGCGGTAACCCATCTTTTCCGTGAAGTGGGTGTAGGGCAGTCTGACGGTGAACGACATGTTGTCGCTGCGCTTCATTATCGCCGCAGCACCGGTATATTGCCGTTTCATGATGTTGTATGAGCGGCTGTTGTCACTGTCATACGCCGTCATCATGTCTTCGCGGACCGACGGCAGCCAGCCAAGGGCATCGTAGTCGGACTCCGGCAGGCGCTCAAGGTTGAACCGGTCGTAGTGATAACTGTTGTATCTTTGCGTAAATTCCGTTTCAACCATGGCCAGCCATTCGTTCGGGAACTGCATGGCATACAGCCCTTGCGGGCTGAAACGGTAGCCGTTGGAGTTGTTGTCGTTGAACCTGTTGCGTGTCTCCGTAGTGCCGCTTGCGGCGTAATACGTCCTCGTGTTGTCGAAGTTCTCGCTCGGGTCGCTCCTGTTGTAGTCGGCGCTGATGTTAAACTGCATTATGTCTCCGCTCTCAAACTTGTGCGCCCACCATGTGTTGTGGCTTATGTAGATATACTTTGTGTGCGACATTCCTATCGATTCATTGCGGTTTGTCAATGCTGTGCTGTATGTGGAGTCGGCCGATTCATAGTTGTTCTTGTAGTTGGAGTAATAGAGGTTGGTGTAGGTTCCGAGCTTAAGTTTCTGGAATGTAAGGTAATTGTATAGGGAAAAGGTGAAGTTATTGCTGTTGTTCAGCGACCAACTGTCACTGAATATGCTTCCGTTGTCGGTGAAAGTCTCCGAGAAAGACCTGCGTTCGTTGTTGGTATCGTCCCATGTCAGCCTTGCGTTCAGGTTTGCTTCCACGTTCTTTCCCTTGTCTTCCGTGTTGATGCTCATGCCCGCCTGCCTTACGGTCTTTATGCCGTTGGTCACCTTCTTGGGGCTCCATTCGCCGTCACTGCCCGGTGTCCGGTTCTCGTTCACGTTGTTTGCGCCGCCGAACAGCGACACTCTTGTGTGGTCGTCATAGTACGTTCCGAACGCTCTCGCCATCCATCTGTCCTCCGTTCCCGCGCCAACCTCGGCGTTGGCGATGTATCCCCGGGCGTATTCCCGCTTCAGAGTGACGTCCATTACGTAGTCCTTCTCTTCCAGCTTCGTGCCCAGCATCTCGTTCTTCTTCGTGTCCTTGTTGAACACCTTGATGTCTTTCACGGTGAAGTATGGCAGGTTTTCCAGCATGACCTTGTTCTCCCCCTTGAAGAAATCCTTGCCATTGAGGGTGAGATAGTCAATCTTTTTGCCGTTGATGTATATGTCTCCGTTCTCTTTCAGCTCCGCTCCGGGCAGCTGGCGGATAAGTCCGTCGAGCATAGAACCTTCCGGTAGCTTGAAGGCTGAGGCGTCATAGACAATCGTGTCGCCCTTGTACGCCACCTGAATGCGTGTTCCTTTCACCACGACCCCTTCCAGATCCACGTCCTTATACACGTCGTTCTGCTTGCGCTTCATAAGTATGTTCGGCAGTTCTATCCAGTTGTTGCGTCCCAGTTTGGTGATGTCGTGGTTGAGATAGGTGTCCTCATAGCCCTCGGCCGTGGCCTTTATTATGTATGACTTCTCTTCTCTTGGAGCTTTGAGGTAGTAATATGACCACGTTCTCATGTCGCGTGTGCTGCACGTTACGGTATCAACCGTGGTGGAGTCGGTGTTCATCAGCGTGATGAAAGCCTTGACTTTGCCTTGCGTGAACGAGTCATACACCTCGCCGTAAAGCGTTATTGTCGCCTTTTTCTTGTTGTTTTTCTTCGTTTCCGCCGTTGCTGTCAGGGTGGAAACGGCCATGAGTGCCATGGTGATGATAATGGTTAGTAAACGCATATCCGTATATTTTACTTTGTTTTTTATTTCCTTACAGGTATTATTATGGCCAGTATTATGTAGAGAATGATGCCCGGGAAAAGGGTGGAAAACACGGTGAGGCACGCCCACAGCACCCTTATTATCGTGGGATCAACGTCGAAATACTCCGCAATGCCGGCGCATACGCCGAACAACATCTTGTCATCGGAGCGTGTAAGCTTCTTGTCCATAGTTGTTTTTGAGGTTTTTGGTTTTGTGGTTATAGGTCTTTGGTCACTTCGTTTGAGGTTGTCGGTTGTCAGAATAGTAGGTAATGCGACCTAAAACCCGCAACCTTTCACCTCCAACCTTATGTGTATTATCCCTGCCACCCTATCGTATCGACCGACGAACTGTCCGTCGGCAGCGGTTCGTAGGGTGTTGTGTCCGGCTCGTTGTCATGCCGGCTGTGGTGCAGGTCATAATAGTCTCTCTCCGCTTTCGAGCCGGTCATGGCGACACTTGTCATCGATACTATCGCCAACACGATGCTTAGAATCCACAGAAGGATGCAGGCCACCGTCCCTTGGGCTGACATTGGCTTGCCATTGCCACGCAATGCCCGTACGATGCAGTATATAGGGATGGCGATGATGGCCATCGTGGAGATTATTGCGGTGAAGATTGTGCCGGCATGGTCGGTCAGGTAGTTCGGGAACCACGTCATGCTCTCTGTGGCGAAGTAGGGGAACATGGTGGCAGACAGTCCCAATACGGCTATGAGAAGGGCTATTATGCCGAGCATTCCGATGCCTACGAGAATGAAAAACGGCAGCAGGCACACCACGGCAACCAGCTTCAGCAACAGCGGCAGGCATCCGTTGCCCCTGCGGTTACCGTGTCTTCCTTCCGTGGAAGCCTTGACAGACTCGTTTATTATCTCCTCGTTTATGTTCTCCGGCGTCACGCTCTGCCCCCTCATCCGCAGCCTGTCCTCTGGCGTTTTGGGCAGGGGGATGAGGAACCACAGTATCATGTACAGCAGCCATCCCGTCCATACGAGTTCCAAGTGGATAAGTTTTCCCATGCCGGCAAGTATGAATATGGCGAGTATCACGCCCAGACGCCAGCCTAATGACGTTCCCTTGCCGGTGAACTGTGCCATGCCCGAGCACACGCCGCCAAGCACCTTGTCGTTCGGGTCACGGTAAAGATACCTGCCTTTCAGCCATCCGAACAGGCTGTTGTCAGGCTTATCCTCCTCTACTTCCACCGCTTCCTCATAGTCCTCGGCCGCTGTCTGCTCCTCTTGGCCGCCGTTTTCTTCCTGCGAGTCAATCTCGGTAGGGTTGCCGATCTTGCCTATTATCTCCTTTATCACCTCTATACTGATAGCCATGGTGCCCTCTTCCTTCTGTTGCCACAGCAGTTCCGCCACGCGATGCTCTATGTCGTCGGCAATCTCCTCGCCGCCTTCCTTGTCTGAGAAATAACGCTTCATGCTGTCAAGATAGCGGTTGAGCAGTTCAAACGCATCCTCGTCGATGGCGTAGAGTTGGCCAAACATATTTATTGTGATGTTCTTTTTCATCTTGTTCCGGTAGTTTTAGTTGTTTGTATGGGGGGGGATTGTTATAATATCGCTTTTTTGTTGCTGTGTCAGCACGTTCACCGTGTGCGTCAGTTCGCTCCACGCTTTGTCCAGTTCTGCAAGGAATAGTTCTCCGGTCTCTGTCAGAACGTAATACTTCCGGGGCGGTCCCTGTGTGGATTCGCGCCACTCATACGACAGCAGTTTGTCGTTTTTCAGTCGGGTGAGCAATGGATATAGCGTGCCTTCCACCACAATCAGCTTTGCCTCTTTCAGCTTTTGTATGATGTCCGCGGCGTAAGATGACTGTCTGCGCAGCAGCAGCATGATGCAATATTCCAGCATTCCCTTTCTCATCTGCGATTTGGCGTTGTCTATGTTCATAATACTTCTATTCTTATGTTCTGTGTGCAAAGGTATATATAATCACAGTACTTTGCAATACAAAGTACCATTTATTTTCTTGGAATTATCATTTGTTAACATAAATAGGCCGTTTTTCCGCCGCAAACGGGCTGTTTTTGGGGTGTAGGTGGTTTTCTTGTAGGTTTTAGGTTATGGGTTGTAGGTATAAGGTTGCTGCCGTTTGCGGGCGGCAGTGAGGCATGAAAGGGTTTTAGGTTATGGGTTGTAGGTATAAGGTTGTTGTCGTTTGCGGGTGGCAGTGCTATGCGGCGGAATGCTCGGTGAGCCCTGAAAGGGCGAAATATTACAGCCCGGGGTGTTAACCCCGGGTAAAAAGTGTTGGCCGAAAATGCTATTGGCACCCCGTAGCCGGCAGGCGAGGTGTCCGCAGGACGCCGAGGGGTGTAACACAAAGAAATGGATATATCCCTAAAATGCACTCCTTTTTATATAGTAAACGACAAGGGAATTTTTCACCCCTCGTCGCACGTTGTGCTCCTCGCCTGCCGGCTTCGGGGTTCCAATACGTTTTACCGGTAATGACATCGCAACCCGGCGCTTACGCACCGGGCTATGATATGCCGTCCTTTCAGGACTTCCCCGCACATGGAGGAGCGCATTGCGCAAGTGTCATCATTTCCCTTTGTTTGCTGACACATTGTCTTTTTACGACCCCCAAAATACGGCGTTACTGACAATGAAACAGTATATCGTTCCCAAATACGCGATTCTCGTGTGTTTTGTGCAACGCTTTGTAAATCAGTATGATAACGCTTTTGTGCTGCGAAAAGCCGTTTTGGGGAAAGTAAAAGGCACCCTTTTACATTGTAATCAGCACCTGTTTACGTTGTTATCGGCATCGTTTTGCATTGTCACCGTTGCCTTTTCATAAGCGTAATAGTGCTTCTGTCTGTGGAATATGCCTGTTATTAATGCCCGAATGTCTGTTTTTGCTGGTAGAAAAGCACCCCTTCACTCCGGCAACCTTTCTAAAATCAATTTCAGAGCGGCAGTTTTTCAAAACCGGAATGTCATGTAAATGTGCCGTTTTCCTGTCATTATGTAAATAAGGGAACAACGCAAGCCACCGCCTGAGTGCATTGAGACTCAGGCGGTGGCTTGCCTTTTTATACTATTATATATTAGAACTCGTCGCTTGCGTAGAACACTTCGAAGAGCTCACGAGGGAACTCGAAGATTTCGTTGTCGTTGAAAAAACGTTTCAACTCTATCGCCGCGTTCTCCAGAGAGTCACTCGCATGAACGATGTTCTCCTGATAACTGTTGCTGTACATACCGCGGATGGTGCCGGGCACACAGTTGGTCCGCCCGTTGGTAGGGCCGGTAATGGTGCGCACTACATCCACCGCGCTGACCCCTTCAAGGCATATCGCCACTACGGGAGTGGCCATCATGGAGTCTTTGATGCGCTGGAAGAAAGGCTTGTCGGCAAGGTGGGAGTAGTGTACGGAGAGTATCTCGTCCGTGAGTTGCATCATTTTCAGCCCGACGACGCGAAGCCCTTTCTTCTCGAATATGGAGATAATCTCGCCTATCAGGTTACGTTTTACGGTGCAAGGCTTGAGCAGCACCAGTGTCTTTTCCGTCTGTTTCATAAGTCAAGGAATGTTTAAGTGTAAATAATAGTGAATCATATAGGTGTTGCAAGGACAATGCAAGCGAGTGCAATGAATGCTTGCTTTCAAATTGCCGAGTGTAGCTTGTCGTATGCAAAGATAGTCATAATATTTTGAATGGCCGTTGTTTTTGTAATGTTTTTGTAATGACACCGTCATATTCGGTTAATATCGCCGCCGTACCTTTGCACCGTGAAAATAACAAAAAGAGACAATAAAGGCGATATGAAGAATGAAACGACAAGACAGACAGGTTGCGGCAGATGGCTGTGCGTGGCGGTTATGATGAGTATAGGAATATCCGTTGCGGCGCAGACTCTGGAAGAACGTGTGGCGATGCTGGAACGGCAGAACCGTGAAATGCGTGAGAAGATGCGCGAAACTGATGAGATACAGGCCAAGACGGAGACCAAAGGCAAGTATATGCCGCAGCTTCACGGTATCCTGCGCGGTAAATATGAGTATCAGCCGGAGATGGAAGCGTCACGCTTTGAGGTGCGCAACGCACGCCTGAGTGTAAGCGGTGCGCTGCCGTTGAAGTCGGAATACAAGCTGGAAGTGGATTTGTGCGACGAGAGTCAGGTAAAGATGAAGGACGCATGGGTGCGTGTTACGCCGTGGAAGACGTTGCGCGTGAGCATCGGCCAGCAGCGTATGCCGTTCTCCATAGATGCTCACCGCAATCCGTCGGCGCAGTATTTCGCCAACAGAAGCTTCATAGCCAAGCAGGTGGGAGATATGCGTGACGTGGGTTTGCAGGTGGGTTACACCTTTAATGGGGCAGGAGACGGCGCACGGCCGGTGGCCGTTCTGGATGCGGGAATGTTCAACGGTTCCAACCTTGACAACCAGAAGACGGCGTGGAGCAAGGCCGTCAGCTATTCCGCACGCCTGCAATGGTTTCCCGTGGAGGGGCTTGCCGTAGTGCCGTCGGTGCAGCATACCGCCATCGCCAACCGTCAGGCGAAATACACTTCGCTGGATTTCGGAACGTACTATGAGGCCGGTGGCCTGCATATAGAGGCGGAATACCTGTGCAAGACGTATATGGATAACGCCTTCGACGCCTGTAATGCCGTCAATGCCATGGCTCTTTACCGGATGCCTTTGAAGGGAAACAGGACGTTTTTCCAAAGCGTTGCCTGTCAGGCGAGGTACGACTACATGGATGATCACTCTGACGGCAAGGCGGGTTTCACCAAGGATGACGCGGGAAACGTGACCGGCCGCCTCGCAATCAGCGACTACCAACGCCACCGCATGACGCTCGGACTGACCTTTGCGGTGCGTAATCCTTATTTCCCCACGGACATACGCCTGAACTATGAGAGGTACTGGTATCCGCACGGAGGTGCAAAGGAGAGCGAGAAGGACAAGGTTGTGGCGGAGGTAATGGTGCGGTTCTGACGCCGGTGCCATGCCTTTGGCGACGCAATGGATATGAACAACAAAAACAGAAACAGGATGATTAATGCAAGGAAAAGCGTGATTCTGGCATCATTTGCCATGATGTGCGTCACTGTGCAGGCGCAGACCATAAAGGGATGCGTTACCGACGCCCAGACAAAAGAGCCCCTTGTCGGAGCCACGGTGGAGGTGAAAGGGACGGAAAAGAGAGCCGTTACCGACATGGACGGCAACTTCTCGGTCTCCGGATTGAAGAAAGGCGCAAGGCAGGAGGTGGTCATTAACTATGTAGGTTACAAGACATTGTCGGTGAAAGACGTGCCCTCTGACGCTGACGGGGCGCAAAACAGACTGTCATTTGCCATGACTGCCGACGTGAAGATGCTGGGTGAGGTGTCTGTTGTGGCCTCCGAGCGGCGCAATACCGACGCGGCGGTGATACAGTTGGCAAAGAACAGCGCGGTGGTTGTCAACAATGTGTCGGCACAAGAGATAAAGCTCACACAGGACTCCAATGCCGGTGAGGTGATAAAACGCATACCGGGAGTCAGTATTATAGAAGACAAGTTCGTCATGGTAAGGGGACTTTCCCAGAGATATAACAACGTATGGATCAACGGCGGGGCCGTGCCGAGCACGGAAGCGGACTCGAGAGCCTTCTCGTTTGACATCATTCCGAGCGGCCAGATAGAGAGTCTCACGATAGTAAAGTCACCTTCCGCCGAGTTCCCCGCCGACTACACGGGCGGCTTTATCATGGTGAACACGCAGGAGATACCCTCCACCAACAGTTTCAGCGTGACCGTAGGCGGCGGTTGGAACGACGCCACGCACCTGCAAAACTTTATGGAAAGCAAAGGCTCCGGCACCGATTTCCTCGGCTTTGACGGCGGACTGCGCTCGCTTGACGGTGGCATTGGCGCATCGTTGAAGACCGTGGCGGGCACCGGAACGAGCCTTACCGCCAACGGACTGAACAACGACTGGTCGCTAAAAGAGTTCAAACCGTTTGCCGACATGAAGCTGTCGGCGAGCCTTAACCATGGCTGGAAGGTTATGGGTCACCGTCTCGGACTGCTTGCCGCGCTTAATTACAGCAACGAATACCGTACATACAGCGACATGGATAACAATCTCTTCGGCGTGTATGACGTTGCGAATGACCGTTCAAACTATCTCCGTCACAGCACTGACAACCAGTACAACCACAACGTGAAGCTGGGAGCCATGCTGAACATGACGCTGCTTACCGCGGGCGGCAGGCACAAGTACCAGTTCAAGAACATCCTTAACCAGATAGGAAACAACCGATATACGTGGCGCGAGGGCGTCTCGGCGCAGTCCAACCTTGAAAAGAGCGCGGAGTATTATTACCGCAGCCGCACCACATACAACACCCAACTGACGGGCAAACACACCCTCGGCCGTGACAATCTGGACTGGAACATAGGCTATGCCTACGCCAACCGCCATCTGCCTGACCGCAGGAGATACCTTGTCAATGACGCTTTGGAGACCGGTGTGTATGCCTGGACGGCGTCAAACGACGCTTCCCGCGAATGGACGCAGCTGGATGAGCACATCTTCTCGGCCGCAGTGAACGACAAACACCTGTTCACCATCGGGTCGTGGACGCCCTCCTTGCAGGCGGGAACATACTGGGAATACCGGTCGAGAGACTACAAGACGCGTAACTTCATCTACAACTGGAACTACGCAAGCAACACTCTGCCTCAGGGATTCAGGCACATGGACGTGCCGACGCTTATCAGTGACGAACGGTATATGGGCGAAGACGGCTTCTATCTGCTTGAACAGTTGCAGATGCGCAACAACTATCGTGGCCGGAACACATTGGGCGCGGGTTACATTACCCTCGACCTGCCGTTCGGAAAACTCGGCATCCACGCCGGACTCAGGTTCGAGCACAACGACATGGAGCTTATCTCCAACACACGGGACACCGAGGTCAGCGAGATGAGCACGCACTACAAGGGCGACGACCTCTTCCCCAGCGTCAACGCAACGTACAGGTTCAACGACCGGCACCAGATGCGTCTGTCATACGGCAAGAGCGTCAACCGCCCGGAATTTCGTGAGGTCAGCCCGTCGGTGTATTATGATTTCGACCTCGCTTCAAGCGTGCAGGGCAACACGGAGCTGAGGAACTGCTACATAGACAACATCGACTTGCGCTACGAATACTACCCGAGCCGCGGCGAACAAATATCGGTTGCGGCCTTCTACAAACACTTTGACTCGCCGATAGAGTGGACATACACTGTGGCCGGGGGCACTGACCTTGTCTATTCATACAAGAACGCGCTGAGTGCGGACAGCTACGGCATCGAGCTTGACATCCGCAAGAGCCTCGATTTCATAGGCCTGCCGGACTTTTCATGGTCTTTCAACGGTGCGCTGATAAAGAGTTCTGTGAACTTTGAGGCCGGTGCCAGAGAGAAAGACCGCCCCATGCAGGGACAGTCCCCGTACCTTGTGAACACCGGGATATTCTATAAGAACCGTAAGGCGGCACTGGACGTGGCGCTGCTCTACAACCGCATAGGCAAGAGAATCATAGGTGTGGGACGCAGTTCGGGCAGCACCGGCAGCGACGACAACGCCCGTGTGCCGGACAGTTACGAGATGCCGCGCAACACCTTCGACCTCTCCATGACAAAAAGGCTTGGTGACAACTGGGAACTGAGGCTCAACGTGCGTGACCTGCTGGCTGAGAAAGTGATGTATAAGCAGTTCGCCGACGTGACGAAGGCGGACGGAAGCGCCAAGGAGGTGGAGCAGGTAACGCGCAGCTATAAGCCAGGACGAAACATAGGTTTGCAGGTAACGTATAAGTTCTGATTGCAGGCCCCGATGTAATCAGCACCCTTTTACCGTGTAATCAGCACCTGATTGCATCGTGAACAGCACCTGATTACAGTGTAATCAGCACCCTTTTGCGAAGGAGACGGATTTGGACGTATTTAGGGATGCACCTTGGTGCATCCGGATATATGTGACAGGTGAATCGGCGGACGCACCAAGGTGCGTCCCTACACAGGGCGTTTTATTCCCAGCTTATGTAATAATGTAACAGGAAACGACAACAGGACAACACTTTATAGGTAACTATAATCATCAACAAACAACAAACAAAAAGATGAAAACAATGAAGACAAAAAGTGTATTCGGATGCTTCGGCATTCTTGCGGTGGCTGCGGCCTTTACGGCTTGCAGCAGTAGTGACGACGCAACAGGAGACAACGGCAACGGCGGCAGTACCGGCAACGGCGCATACGTGTGGAGCACCGATGGCGGCGTGAAGGCCTGCACGCAGATTCTTTTCAGCAACGGCAGGGAGTCGGCGGATGGTACTGACATCGGCAACGGCGACGCGGAGTTCGTGTTCAAGGGCAGGCAGACATTGAAGAAAGGCACCTACACCTTGAAGGGATGGGTGTATATAGCCGACGGTGCGGAGCTGACCATAGAGCCGGGAACCGTAATCAAGGGTGACAAGACGACCAAGGCGGCTCTCATAACGGAGCGTGGCGGCAGGCTGATAGCCAAAGGCACGGCGGAGGAGCCGATAGTGTTCACCTCCGCACAGCCTAAGGGTATGCGCCGGCCGGGTGACTGGGGCGGCGTGATTCTCTGCGGAAAGGCCGAGAATAACCAGCAGGAGATGCAGATAGAGGGTGGTCCGCGCACAAGGCACGGCGGCAGTGACAATGCCGATAACTCCGGCATACTGAGCTATGTGCGCATTGAATTTGCCGGCTATCCGTTCGCTACGGACAAGGAGATAAACGGTCTCACGCTGGGTTCCATCGGTTCCGGCACGCAGGTTGACCACATTCAGGTGTCTTATTCCAACGATGACTCCTTTGAATGGTTCGGCGGTACGGTCAGCGCCAAGTATCTTGTGGCCTACAAGGGATGGGATGACGACTTCGATACGGACAATGGTTTCTCAGGAAACGTGCAGTTCGGCCTGGCGATACGCGACTCAAGGATTGCCGATGTGTCACAAAGCAACGGATTCGAGAGTGACAACTGCGCTGACGGTTCTGCCGTGGCACCGTGGACTTCCGCCACTTTCAGCAACATAACGTTCGTAGGTCCAAAGCTGGACGCTTCTTTCCGCAACACGTCCGACTACATCACGGGCGGCAACTACTTCCCCAACAACGGCTCTTCACTTGGCAAATTCCAGGCTGCGATGCACATACGCCGCAACTCACGGCTGAATTGTGTCAACTCGCTGGCGATAGGCTATCCTGTCGGCATTATCCTTGACAGCGAGAAAGGCGACACGCAGGGAGCGGCAACACAGGGGCTTGTGAAGTTGAGGAACATCTGGTTTGCCGGCATGGACATCACCGGCTCGGACTTTAACAAGGTATATAAGGATGAACTTTATGACTATTCCACAAAGACTACCGACGCTTCCCGACGGTCTTTCTCTTCCACTTTCTTCTTGGCACAGCCCGGAAACAGGGTTAGCGGCTCGTGGTCTGACCTCGTGGAGGGCAATGGTTACACTCCGCTCGCAAACAGTCCGTTGCTCACTGCCGCCACATACAGCGGTCTCGGCAGCTGGTTCGCGGCGGCAAACTATATCGGTGCCTTCGGCGCTAACGACAACTGGCTCGGCGGTTGGACAAACTTTGACCCGCAGAACACCGACTATTAGACGGGAAACCGTGTGCAGCCGCACCGGTGCGGCATGACATAAAAGAAAAAAGGATAGGTGCATGGTGACGTGCATCTATCCTTTCCTTTTGTCCTTATGTGGTGAGTAGTGTCGGGACAGGCCGGCAATAGACCGGCGGGGCGGTTGTTACTGTTCCGCTTCCTTTTGATGAATGGGGTGGGTGAAGACGAATCTCGCTCCTCCGGTGTAACCGGTGTCCAGCCATATCCTGCCTCCGAGCTGTTCCACTATGGAGCGTGTTATTGCCAGCCCGAGGCCTGTGCCCTGTTTGAATGCGTCCAGTTTCTTGAAGCGTTCAAACACTGTCTCCGCGCTTTCTGCCGGTATGCCGCAGCCGGTGTCGGCAACGCTGACGATGACAATGTCCTTTTCACTGTCCGCCTCCACGCCGATGGTGATGCTGCCCGCTTCGGTGAACTTCTTGGCGTTGCTCAGAAGGTTTGTCATCACCTGCATAAGGCGGTCTTTGTCGGTGTCAATCATCAGACCCTTCACCGTTGTTTCTGCTTTAATCTCCACTCCCGGTACGGGTGTTGCCGATGCGGAGACTGCGGCTATATGGCACAGGTCGGCGATGTCTGTCGGCTGTATGTCGAACTGCATCTTGCCGACGTCAATCTTGGAGATGTCGAGTATGTCGTTGACGAGCTTCAGAAGCAGCTCGCTGTTCAGCATAATCATTTCTCCAAAGGCCTTTTTCTCTTCTTCACTCGTCTCTAATTCCGTGCTTGTCAGTACCTGCGCGAAACCGATTACGGCGTTTAGCGGTGTGCGTATCTCGTGACTCATGTCGGCAATGAACCTTGATTTCATCATGTTTGCATCTTCCGCCGCCTGTTTGGCCTTCTCGGCTGTCTCCTTCATGCGTACCAGCTCTTCACCGTGCGCTATCAGTTCCTTTTGCAGTTTCTTGCTCTTTTTCAGGAAATATAGAGATGTCAGCAGGCAGCCGATGAGTATTATCATCAGTCCGAGCACGCTGAGTATTGTCGTCTTGTATTCTTCCAGCGGGGAGATGGGCTTGTTGACTACTTCGTATTTGTGTGGAAAATCGTCAAGCGACAGTCCCAGTTGCTTCATCTTTGCAAAGTCGAAGATGTACTTGTTGGGCACGAGTGTGGGAAGTTTCTTTACCCCGGTGTTAAGAAAACCGATGACATCTTTTGCCAGCCAGCCGCCCATTATATGGTATTCTGGCGAAAATCCGCCTGCCGTCCAGTGTCCCATACCCACATCTGACAATGTGAAGGCGGGGAGGTATGGGTTGACAGCGTTGAGGGTGTATGTGGTGTTGCGTACAAGAAAGCGGTTGGTACTGTCTATCCGCCATGTGCCTAAGAGCATTACTGCACCGTTTCCAAGGCCGGTCATGTATTCGTTGATGTCCATGAAGGTGAACTGGCGGCCGTCGATGTACTGTATCTTGTACTTGCTGTTGCCTTGCATCTGCTCCATGAAGCGTGCCTTCATGATGACACCGCCCAAGGTGTTGTCGGAAACAAACACCAAAGTGTCGCGCTTTGCGTAGAAACGGTTTATCAGTTCGATGTTCTTTTTAATGTCATAGTGGTATAGTCGTCCGCCTACAATGTTGAAGTCCTTGAAGTCCCGGGTAAGGTTATACGGTTTGGGATTCCACTGTTTCAGGTCGGTAGTGTCGTTGTCGGGCAGTTTTACGCATGTGGCGCTACCCATTCCCACGATAACCGGGGTAGCTTTCAGCTCCTGCCTGTCCGTAGAGAAGAAGGCGGCGTTGGCCTCGTTGCCCAGTAATACTATAGCGGCAGGCTTCTTGCCTCCAACATAGTATTTCCTGAGAATGTTCCACAAGCGTTCTTTCCATGTGAAACATTCCGGCAGATTCTGCGCATGGATGTCTTCAAGGGCAATGGGGTTGGACAGTCTCTGCTTTGTGCATTCTTCATAAAAGGCGGATAAATTGTCGCTTATATTCTTTACATCAGGATTGTATGAAGAGACTATCACTACGGAGTTGTCTTCCGCAGTGTTGTTTTCCGTAGTCTTGCTTCGTGCTACTGTTGTCAAGGCAATGAGGATAACAGTGAGCAGCCATTTCATTCTTGGCATATCGGTGGTTATCTTGTTTGCTTGTTTTGGTGTTTGTCTGTTTTTACAAAGGTTGCATGGAGTTCTCTATGTAAGTGAACGCTGCATCGCCGGTGACTTTGTATTGTATGGTGTAGTTTACTTCGTTTGGCATGGTGGCGGTGAAGTTGACGGTGTAAATAACGTCTATTCCTTCCACGGCTTTGGCTTCGGGGTATAGTGTCTTGAGCACTTCCGCATAGACTTTGATGAGGTTTTCCTGCATGAAAGCTGTTATTTCTTCGTCTGACTTGCCGTCAAATGCCGCAGGGTTTTGAGTCTTTGCGTTGGCGGGAGACCAATCCACGCAGCTGTTGTAGGCACTGCTGCCGGTGTAGTAGTCATTGTTTCCCCATTTGCTTACATATCCGTTGCCCTTGGAAATGCCTGCCGGTGCATCGACATTGCTCCATACCCAGTCTGTGGCCGCCTGATAGAACATCGTGCTTACGGGGTCTCTCTTTATGTGGGGCAGGGTGATTGTGACGCTGGGATCATACTTCCATGTGCCGTTCGTGAGCACAAAAGGCGCTGATACCGCCTCTGTCACGACCTTTTCCGATTGCGCCATGAGTTTCCATGCGCCGCTTTCAAATGTGTATTGGCGTGCGCCGATGTCCTTATACTTGTTGTAATAGTATATGATTGTCTTGGTATCGCTGTCGGAAGAGTACGGATATGTGTTTTTAAGGTATGTAGTTATGACGTTGTCAGCGTTCTCCACGAATGTGTTTCCCAATGCGGAGTAAACCGCTTGGGGCAATACCGTGATGTCGGTGCTTGTGCTTGTAAACACGCTCCATGTGTCATTGCTGTACTGATAGGCCGTCATGCTGAGGTTGTCAGCCGTGCATACCAGTATGATGTCATTCTTTTCAGCCTCCGGTCTCACTGTTTTCAGCAGTGCGTCCATGTCGGACACGTCGTCATCAGCGGCAAGTGTGTATGTAATCGCTTTCTTAAGCGGTGCCAGATAGTGGCTTTCGCCGCCCAACTGCTTGTAGGTCACGGTTACGGTAGAGCCGTTGTCGGCTGTCGGATAGGTGTCTGCCAGCCACAGAGGGATGTAGGTATGGGCGTCTTCGGCGCTTGTCAGGTATTGGTTTGCCTTTATTTTGTCATCTCCTGACAGCGTGGAGATCTTGGTATAGTCATCACTTGTCAGCTCATACTTTATGTTTTTTACGTCTTTTGGCTTGTAATCGTCTTCCGAGTAGCCGTCAAGTTTGTCGTTGAAGTCACCGCATGACGCCGTTGCGAGCAGTGCGGCTCCGACATATATATAAGGTGTCAGCTTCATACTTGTTTCGTATTATGTTCTTGATACCGATGGATTAGAATTCTACGCGCAGCTTCATGGTAAATGTTCGGCCGTAAGAATAGAAGATACGGTAGGCGTCTTCCCAGTTGTTATGGGTGCTGTCGTAGTATGCTTCCTGTATGTATTCGTAGTCAAACACGTTCTGTACGTTCGCATACAGTGACGCTTTGCAGTTGCCGAGCATGAAGTTGTATCTGGCGTTGAGGTCTAACTGGCCCGCGGCGGGTATCTTCCACGGTTCGTTCAAGGTCAGTTCGGTGGATGTTCCGCTTGTCGGCATGGCGAAATCAGCGTAGTTTCGCGCGAAGTAAGTGAATGTTGCGCCAATGGAACAGTTCTTCATTACGTTGAAGTCAGAGCCGAAAGCCATTGTCGTTTGCGCCGAACCGCCCACATGGTTACCGTCTTGTTTCAGTGTAAACTTCAAGTGATCGTCTGCTCCCACGCCGCTTGCGACCGCCCCGGTGGTAAGATTTGCCAGCGGCTGGTTGGCTGAATTGTAGAAATAAGCCATGGCATCGCTCGCCCATTTCCAGTTTCCGAGCGACAGCATACCTTTCACTGTCACCCATGAAGCGGGCTTTGCCGTCACGTCAACCTCCACTCCCAAGTGCTTGGCATCCACACCTCCGAGACTCATTGTGAACAATTCTGTCCCGCTGTTCATGTAACCTGCCTTGGAAGTTGTCTTGTCTTTCCACAGAGTATAGTAGGCATTGAGGTTTGCCGTGAGCCAATTGTTGCGGTAACCGTAACCAATTTCCGCAGAAAAAGCCTTCTCGTTCACTGCGTCCTTATTGATTACGTTGCTTGATTGCGACATGAGGAACACGCCACCGGAGAATATTGGCGCGCGACTTATGAAGCCTATGTTGGCAAACACGTTGTGATTGTTGTCGAAGTTGTAGTTCGCCCCGCCCTTGACACTGCCGCTCATGAAGCTCACGGATTCCGATTCGGCGTGTGCGGCGTCATAATAAAAGCGGTCATAACGCCAATATGTGGAGTTGGACAGTGTACCGGAAAGGAAAGCGGAGAGCCTGTTGTCCTTGCTGTACTCCATTTGCGCGAACACTCCCTGTTGCTCTATGTGGCTGTCGTAGTCTCTGTTCACGATGTCACCCACACCCAATTTCTCGTATTTCCAGTTCGGATCCTTGGCCTTTGAGTTCAGTTCCGGGTTGACTGTGCTTCTGTATCGCAGGTCTGTGAAGTACTTGCCGTTATACAAATCGGAAATCTCCGTTGTGTGGGTACCCTTGTATGACCTTACGTCTATGCCTCCGTAAACGTTCAGGTTTTTGCTGAGGCGGCGCGTATATGTGGATAACAATCCGTACCAAACATGGTTGTTGTAGCTTCGTCCCATCACCATCAGTGAGCCGGCAGTGCTTTGCTCGTTTCTTTCCTGCACCTTGTCATAGGCGTATGTGCCGTCACTGTGGCGGAAAGTCTCGTTCAGTACGCCGTTGCTTGCGCCGTACCAGTTGTTCGTATTGGCTGCGTCCACTCCCTGACCACTGTTTCCATAGCCGTGTCCCACGGACAGATAGAGGGCCGAACTGAGCGAAGACTTGCTGTCAATGTCCCATTGGTGGTTCAGCGAAAACTGCGGCTTGTGGTAGAAATTGTATGCGGACGTTTTCCTTTCTCCGTTTTTCCCGAATCCGTATGTGGGGTTATACCTGTATTCGCTTTTGCCGTTCATGTAGTTCTTCGCCTTCTGCCATCCCGCCACGCTCAGCCCGTCGTATTGTGAACGCTGGTAATGTGACTGAGGACATCCCAGACCTGTCAGCGACAACAGGTGCCTGTCGTTGATTTTCTTGTTTATGGAGAAAAAGTAAGTGTAGTTGGTGAAGTCCGTGCCCTGTATGTATCCGTCGCCCCATGTCTTTGTGAACAAGACGGATATGTTCCACCCTTTGGGCAGCATTCCGGTTGAAAGCATCAGGGATAGCGTGTTGTAGCCGTCGTTGCCTATTCCGTACATCACGTTTCCGCCTTTCCCTTGGTCTGTCGTTTTGGTGACGATGTTTACCGTACCGCCTACTGATGGCGCGGCGATTTTACTCGCGCCGAGTCCGCGCTGCGCCTGTATGTACCGCACAACGTCGCCCAAACCAGCCCAATTACTCCAATATATGCCGCCCCATTCCATGTCGTTTACCGGCACACCGTTCATCATTACTGCCACGTTGTAGTTCTGGAATCCCCGCATATTCAGCTTGGAGTCCCCTCGTCCGCCGCTGCCCTTGGTGGCATACACGCCCGGTGACTGGTTCAGTATCTCCGGAAGTTCCTGCCCTCCCAGCTTCTCGTCTATGTGTGTCGCATCCACATTACTCATGGCCACGGGCGTTTTGCGGGCTATACCGCACGGGGCAGTCACCGTTATGTTCTCAATCTCGACATTGGTGACCTCCTCTTTCCTGCCGTCTGACAGTGAGTGGCCTGTTGCCGTCTGCGCCTGTGCGGGCATAAATCCCAATCCTATAAGGCAAAATAAGGAAAGTCGGATTTCATGTTTCATGACATAACGGTTACGCTTGCTTGTTTTGGGGTCTTGCATACTACTTGTTATCATTCTTTGGAAAAACAGATGGCTTCTTAAATAACGGCCAATCCCTCCCCGATAAGTTTTAAGGGGGGGAGGGGTTTGAGGTATTGGCGTTATTCCTTGTTGGCGCGCTTGCGTTCCAGATGGTCAAGTATCACCTTGCGCATTCGCATGGACTTCGGAGTCACTTCCACCAGTTCGTCAGCCTTAATGTATTCGAGTGCCTCTTCCAAGGACAGTATGGTGCGCGGCACTATGCGTGCCTTGTCGTCAGAACCGGAAGCGCGTGTGTTTGTCAGCTGCTTGGCTTTGGTGACGTTTATCACAAGGTCGTTGTCGTGTATGTGCTCGCCCACGACCTCGCCCATATACACATCCTCGCCCGGTTCGATGAAGAACTTGCCGCGATCCTGCAACTTGTCGATGGAATAAGCGAAGGCATTGCCTGTCTCCATGGCAATCATCGAGCCGTTCATGCGGCGTACTATCTCGCCCTTGTACGGCTGGTACTCCTTGAACCGGTGTGCCATTATCGCCTCGCCCTGACTTGCCGTCAGCACGTTTGTGCGCAGGCCGATGATGCCTCGTGACGGTATGTCGAACTCGATGTTCACGCGTTCCCCCTGATTCTCCATGGAAGTCATCTCTCCTTTGCGGCGAGTCACCATGTCTATCATCTTTGACGCGGATTCCTCCGGAACGTTTATCGTCAGTTCCTCCACCGGTTCACATTTTTCTCCGTCTATTTCCTTATATATAACCTGTGGCTGTCCCACCTGCAACTCATACCCCTCGCGGCGCATGGTCTCGATGAGTACGGAGAGATGCAGCACGCCCCGTCCCGAGACTATCCACTTGTCGGTGGAGTCCTCGAACTGTTCCACGCGCAGGGCGAGGTTCTTCTCCAGCTCCTTTTGCAGCCGGTCGTTGATGTGTCGTGACGTGACGAACTTGCCTTCCTTGCCGAAGAACGGAGAGTCGTTGATGGTAAAGAGCATTGACATGGTCGGCTCGTCGATGGCGATAGGCGGCAACGGCTCCGGATTCTCAAAGTCACAGATGGTGTCTCCAATCTCAAACTTGTCCAGTCCGATGATGGCGCAGATGTCACCGCTTTGCGCTTCCGGCGCTTTCGCGTGCCCCATGCCGTCGAATACGTGCACTTCCTTTATCTTAGTCTTTTCAAATGACCCGTCACGGTGCGCTATCGTGACGTTCATTCCCTCTTTCAGCGTTCCGCGGTGTACGCGTCCCACCGCTATGCGTCCCGTGTAGTTGGAATAGTCAAGGGACGTGATGAGCATCTGCGGCGTACCCTCCAGTATCTCAGGTTGCGGTATAATCTCCACAATCTTGTCGAGAAGATAGTCTATGTTGTCCGTCGGCGCGCTGTAATCCTCGGCCATCCATCCGTTCTTTGCCGAGCCATAGACCACGGGGAAGTCCAGCTGGTCTTCCGTTGCGTTAAGGGAGAACATGAGGTCGAATACCATTTCATAGACTTCCTCCGGCCGGCAGTTGGGCTTATCGACCTTGTTCACCACGACGATAGGCTTCAGTCCCAGTTGCAAAGCCTTCTGCAACACGAAGCGTGTCTGCGGCATAGGCCCCTCGAAAGCGTCAACGAGGAGTATGCAGCCGTCCGCCATGTTGAGCACACGCTCCACCTCTCCGCCGAAGTCGGAGTGTCCCGGAGTGTCGATAATGTTGATTTTTGTTCCTTTCCAGTTGATGGACACGTTTTTGGAAAGTATGGTTATCCCTCGTTCACGTTCAAGATCGTTAGCGTCAAGTACCTGGTCAGAATTGTTCTGGCCTTCACGAAAAAGCTTTCCTGCGAGCATCATCTTATCTACGAGCGTGGTCTTTCCGTGGTCCACGTGCGCGATGATTGCGATGTTTCTAATATCCTGCATCTTGTATAAAAAATAAATCGGATGCAAAAGTACAACTTTTTCGCCATAACAGCAAGTTAATTACCGATTTTCTTGGTTGCGGGTGGGAAAAAATTATCTCACCTCAACAACGGTACAGACTGCGGAAAACGAAAACAACGACTACCGTTGCGTAGCACAAAGGGTAGTCGTTGTGATATTATTTGATTGCAATGTAATTCAAACAGGCATTGGGACAATCATTTGTTGAGTATTGCGTTACCGTCTTTAATTACTATTCCCTTCGTGTTTTCGTCAACTTCCATGCCTTGAAGGTTATAGACCTTTGACCTGGTAGTTGCGGCATTGTTGTCTGTTACGTCCTCTACTTCGCTGGCATTGCCTGAAATGAGGTCTGCTATTGGGATGAATGTGTAAGTAGATGCAGACTTGTCATTGGTAGCAGGCTTCTCGAAACCTATACATTCCAGTTCGCTGCTATAATAAAACCATTTCCATGTACCGCTATAAAGTATCTTTCCCTCATTGTTTACAATTATGGTATTGCCTGTTTCGTGGCTGGTGTTTGTGGTAAAGCAGAACAGATGTATGGGATCGCCAGTGTAATTAGCAACCCAGATTCCGGCCAAATCGTCATCTTGATTGCCAAAAGATCGGAATACTTCGAGTTTGTAGTTGCTATTGGGAAGTGTAAATTCTGCCACGGTCGTCAGTCCGTCTGTACCCAATGTACTGATGGTATATGTGTTTCCAACGTTGGCGCAAAAACATGGGGCAGTTTCATAAGAAGTGACGTTTTTGTTTAGTGCAATTCCGCCAACGTGGGCAGTAGTCGTAACCGTCACTTTCTTCTCAAGTTTGTTTTTGGCAGTCAAGGCCATAGGAATCAATGCCAGCATGAGCATTGAGAGTAAGAGTTTCTGTTTCATTTTGTTTGTTGTTTTTAGTTGGTTATAATAATAAAGTTTTGGGATTAAATGCGGATTGTAGTCCGATAACGGTCATGCTTGCACGTCTATAAACGAAAAAGACGTAGGCTTCCGCTTCTACTCGTCCGCTCCTTGAGGTCCTCGAAAACCCTTACCAGTGAACGAGTAGAGTGTCAGCCTACGCGGTATTGTTGCATACACTTCCCGAAAAGTGTGCTTGAGGATACAATATACCCTCACGGCACACTCCGGGATACAATCCATGCATACCCGTAGCATTCAACTCTACTGTTGTCCTTTGACCGGTAACTTGGAATTTCGAGGTTTCAAGAAGCCAATAGACAAAGCATAGATGATGCTTCTATATTATGTAATTCAATGCCGCTTGCCGCCGGCCTTACGCTTGCGCACAATAGGCATAAACGCTGCAAAGATAAGCAATATTTTCCAAATGCAAGCCGAAAAAGTTGAAAAAGTGTGGTTTTTGGGTGATTTTTTCTTGCAGATTATAGTTGCGAATGGGTGTTGGGGGAAGTCCTGCCTGAGAAATCCGGTTTCTCCGGGATAGCCGGAATTTCCGGATATTCCGGGAAAACCGCTTCCCCTGCATTCGGAAAGGTCGCTTGTGCTCATAGGTCAAGTGCCGCTTTCAGACGGGCAATCTCTGCTTGCGCCGCCTGAAGTTGCCGTCTTAGGGAGTCAATCTCCGCCGCCTGCTTAGCTATGGTCTCCTTCTGCGTGTTGCGTTGTTCAAGGCGTGCGGCAGTCATACGCTCCCTTATGCCGCCCTCTGTCGTAAATTCTCTGTCTTTCTTCTCTATGTATTTTGTCAGCGCACTGTCTATCTGGTGGCACAGGCAGATGGCCATGTTGGCCAGTTCTGTGTCGTTCATGTTGGGGAACAGTGGCTGATAATCTTTGTAAAGGCTGTGTTCCCGGCAGAAATCATGCAGCCCTTCAAAGCGGGGATTGGTGCCCTTCCATTCTGATTGCCCGTGCCGTTTGAGATAATCTTGGTAATCTTCGAGCAGTTCCAGGTTAGAACCGCGTGCGATGCCTAACAGTTTTATCTCAACTTCCATTGAAGTCTGTCCGTCACTGCTTCCCTCTGCGATGTTCTGCTTCGTGCTTCTTGCCGCCTGTATCATCTGGTCAACGGTACGGTCCCCGTATTTCGGGAGGTATCGTTGGCAGAACACCTGCGTCAGTTGGTAGAGGACATCGCTGCGTTGATAGAACCGTAATGTTGTGTAAACAACGGCCTTGCGTAGTACGCTGGTAGTGCCGTCTGCGTAATGGTTGATTTTTATTTGTTTGTTTCTTTCCATGTCGTTCCGTCTTCCTGTTTTCGTTTCCGGCTACAAAGTTAGCGATTAATCCGTTTACGTTCATACGTAAAATGTTAAAATGGGAGCGGTAAAATTGTTAAAGTTTCCTTAGTTTGTGGCAAAAACGGGCATATAGGATGGCAAAACAGGCAAGATTACCGCAGGAAAGCGATGCTGTCGCACGGTTATCAGCGGCAAATTACGGTGTAATCGGCACCATATTACACCGTGAAAGCGGCCTTTTTACACAGAAAGCGGCAGTAAATTACAAAAGAGAAAACGGCGATTTGATTTTTCCTCGTTTACGGGCGTTCTGACGCCTTGTTGCCTAAAACCGGACAATCGTCAGGCAGAAGCTGATTTAACACGGCAGAATGAGTTTTCTGTTTCGTGACGGTCAAAATACGCAAAAATGCCGATATTTCTTGTTTTTCTCGGAAAATATCCTTACCTTTGCATGGAATATGCTTATCAATGCAAGGTACAAACAATAATAAAACGATACACTAACATGGTTCTTTTCTTCAAGACACCTTCCGAGCACATCATCGCGACTGAGATAAACCATCAGCCCGATGAGCTGGAGACACAGGAATTGTGCTGGCTTTATGGCAATGCCACACAGCTCGATGCACAGAGTATAGACGGTTATTTCGTAGGTCCGCGCCGTGAGATGATAACGCCGTGGAGTACGAACGCCGTGGAGATTACGCAGAATATGTCGCTGAAAGGCATTTCCCGCATTGAGGAATACTTCCCGGTAAGTTCCGCCGACGCTGACCATGACCCGATGTTGCAGCGTATGTATAACGGACTGGATCAGGAGATATTCACCGTCAACATCAAGCCGGAGCCTATCAAGCACGTGGAAAACCTTGAAGAGTATAACGAGCAGGAGGGTCTCGCCCTGTCAAAGGAGGAGATGGACTATCTGCACAAGGTGGAGGGACAGCTCGGCCGTCCGCTGACAGACTCGGAGATATTCGGTTTCGCACAGATAAACTCGGAGCACTGCCGTCACAAGATATTCGGCGGCACGTTCATCATCGACGGGGAGGAGAAGGAGTCAAGCCTCTTCCAGATGATAAAGAAGACCACTCAGGAGAATCCTAACAATATTCTCTCCGCATACAAGGATAATGTCGCTTTCTCGGCAGGCCCCGAGATAGAGCAGTTCTCGCCCGCGGACCACACCAAACCGGACTTTTACACCACGAAGACGGTAAAGAGTGTCATCTCGCTGAAGGCCGAGACGCACAACTTCCCCACCACCGTAGAGCCGTTCAACGGTGCGGCTACGGGTACGGGCGGCGAGATACGCGACCGTATGGGTGGCGGTGTAGGCTCATGGCCGATAGCCGGTACGGCGGTGTATATGACGTCTTACCCGAGAAAGAACGCGGAAGATGCCGCCGGTTCATGCCAGACGGCCAACACGCCGGTTTGGAGTAACGACAAGGACTGTCAGGCATGGGAGAAGATTCTGCCCGTGCGCCAATGGCTGTACCAGACGCCTGAGCAGATATTGATAAAGGCCTCAAACGGTGCCTCGGACTTCGGCAACAAGTTCGGACAGCCGCTTATCTGCGGTTCCGTGCTGACTTTCGAGCATCAGGAGAAGGAAGAGCAGTACGCTTACGACAAGGTTATCATGCTTGCCGGCGGTGTAGGCTACGGCATAGAGCGCGACTGCCTGAAAGGAGAGCCGCAGCCCGGCAACAAAGTAGTGGTGATGGGCGGTGAGAACTACCGCATCGGACTCGGTGGCGGCTCTGTGTCTTCCGTGGAGACGGGACGCTATTCAAGCGGTATAGAGCTGAATGCCGTGCAGCGTGCCAACCCGGAAATGCAGAAGAGAACGTACAACGTGATACGTGCTTTGGGCGAGGAGGACACCAATCCTGTCGTTTCCATCCACGACCATGGCAGCGCCGGCCACGTGAACTGCCTGTCGGAACTCGTGGAGGAGTGCGGCGGACTGATACACATGGACAAGCTTCCCGTGGGCGACAAGACGCTGTCGGCAAAGGAAATCATTGCCAACGAGTCGCAGGAGCGCATGGGTCTGCTCATCGACGAGGGGGCGATAGAGCACGTTCAGCAGATTGCCGACCGTGAGCGCGCACCTATGTACACCGTCGGCGAGACCACCGGCGACCACCGTTTCGCCTTTGAACAGGCCGACGGTGTGCGTCCTTTCGACCTCGCTGTGGAGCAGATGTTCGGCTCGTCACCAAAGACTTACATGATAGACAAGACCGTAAGGCGCGACTATGACGTGGCAACATACGACCTGTCAGGACTTTCTTCCAATACGACCCTTAACGACACGCTCGCCGGTTACCTTAAAGACGTGTTGCAGCTGGAAGCCGTTGCCTGCAAGGACTGGCTGACAAACAAGGTCGATCGCTCCGTGACGGGACGTGTGGCACGCCAGCAATGTCAGGGAGAATTGCAGTTGCCGCTGTCTGACTGTGGCGTCGTGGCATTGGATTATAATGGCCGTAAGGGTATCGCCACATCCCTCGGCCATGCTCCGCAGGCCGCTCTCGCCAATCCGGCGGCAGGCAGTGTGCTGTCTGTTGCGGAGGCATTGACAAACCTTGTGTGGGCACCCATGGCGGAAGGTATGGACAGTATCTCGCTCAGCGCTAACTGGATGTGGCCGTGCCGTGCACAGGAAGGCGAGGACGCACGCCTATATACCGCGGTAAAGGCACTGTCGGACTTCTGCTGTGAGTTGCAGATTAATGTGCCGACGGGCAAGGATTCGCTGTCAATGACGCAGAAATATCCTGACGGAAAGAAGATTATCGCTCCGGGAACGGTTATCGTCAGCGCGGGCGGTGAGGTGTCTGACGTGCGCAAGGTGGTCTCACCCGTAATAAAAGATGTGAAGGCTTCACGCCTGTACCACATAGACTTCTCTTTTGACGAACTGCAACTTGGCGGCTCGGCATTCGCCCAGACACAGGGCAAAGTGGGCTCGGACGTGCCGACAGTAAGGAACGCCGAGTACTTCCGCGACGCCTTTATGGCTGTGCAGAAGCTCGTGGAGGAGGGGCTGATACTTGCCGGTCACGACATATCGGCAGGCGGTCTGGTTACTGCGTTGCTTGAGATGACGTTCGCAAACACCAAGGGTGGCCTTGCGCTTGACCTCGACAAGATAAGCGGTGACGACATTGTCAAGGTGCTGTTTGCCGAGAATCCCGGAATAGTAATACAGGTTAGCGATGCTGACGCGCCTCGGGTGAAGAAGATTCTGGAGGATGCCGGAGTGGGATATGCCAAGATTGGCGTTCCGCAAGAGGTGCGTAAGTTGACCGTAAAGCGTCATCAGAGCAACCAGTCTGTGCCTAACGCCGAGATTGCCAACCGTGAACTGACCCTTGAATTTGACATAAACGAGATGCGGGATGTGTGGTATAAGACCTCGTTCCTGCTCGACCGCCGTCAGAGTTTCAACGGTAAGGCGGCGGAACGTTACGCCAATTACAAGAACATCCCGGTGGAGTGGTCGCTCAATGGCGAGCCGTTGAAGATGACACCGCGCCCGGATGGCAAGCGTCCTGTTGCCGCAATAATACGCGAGAAGGGCACGAACTCAGAGCGGGAGATGGCCTATTCCTTCTATATGGCGGGCTTTGACGTGAGGGATGTGACCATGACTGACCTCATAACGGGGCGTGAGACGTTGGAAGACGTTAGCCTTGTGGCGTTCTGCGGCGGCTTCTCAAACTCTGATGTGCTTGGTTCCGCGAAAGGATGGGCCGGCGCTTTCCTGTATAACCCTAAGGCTAAGGAGGCAATCGACAAGTTCTATGCCCGCAAGGACACGCTGTCCTTCGGCGTATGTAACGGCTGTCAGCTGATGGTTGAGTTGGGATTGCTCAACAATGACCATGCGGTGAACAACGCGAAGGACTATGCCGAGATGCTGCATAACGACTCTCATAAGTTTGAATCGACCTTCGTTACGCTGGAGATACCGCAGAACGACACCGTGATGCTTGGCTCGTTGAGCGGCGAAAAGATTGGTGTCTGGGTGGCACACGGTGAAGGTAAGTTCAATCTTCCACTGGATGAGGCTGAGTATAACATCGCCGCGAAGTACAATCACAGCGAGTATCCGGCTAATCCGAACGGCTCTTGCTATGACGTTGCGGCCATAGCGTCGAAGGACGGACGGCATCTCGCCATTATGCCGCACCCTGAACGTACGCAGTTCCCATGGCAGTGCGGTTACTATCCGGAGTCAAGACGGATGACGGATGAGGTTACTCCGTGGCACGAGGCGTTCGTTAATGCCCGCAAGTGGATAGAGAAACAGTAATTAAGGATTAAAAGTTAAGAATTAAAAATTATGATTACGTTGTGCGGTTTTAACGACATCGCAAAAGGATACCATAAACATTCCGTTCCGTAATCACAATTTTTAATTCTTAACTTTTAATCTTTAATTTCAAAAACAGGTAGTAATTCCTATGCTAAAAACCCTTTTCCTCACTTTCTTCCGCATCGGACTGTTCACTCTCGGCGGCGGATATGCCATGATACCACTTATAGAAGCTGAGGTGGTTGACAAGCGCAAGTGGATAGACAAGGCGATGTTCATGGACCTGATAGCCGTGGCCCAGTCCTGTCCCGGGGTGTTTGCGATAAACCTTTCCGTTTTTATAGGTTACAGGCTGATGGGTGTTAGGGGGGCGGTGACGACCTCATTGGGCACGGCTTTGCCGTCGCTGCTTATAATACTTGCCATCGCCATGTTCTTCCAGAGCTTCCAGGATGTGCCTTGGGTGGCCGCGGTATTTGCGGGAATACGTCCCGCCGTGGTGGCTCTCATCGCCATTCCCACATGGAATATGGCCAAGAGTGCGGGCATAAACATGATGAACTGCTGGATACCGATAGGCTCGGCGATGCTTATATGGCTGCTGGGCGTCAATCCGATATACATCATTCTTGCCGCGGGAGTGGGCGGTTACCTGTACGGACAGTTCCTGAAACCGAGTGAATAGAGCCCCCCTTCGGCTCCCCCAAGGGGGAGTGTCTATGCCTAAAAGCGTATTATCTCCACTCCTTCGTGAGGTGATGGGGGAGGGGTTACAATCAGATAACTTTGTACTATGCTGCTTTTCCTTACACTATTCTATACATTCTTCCTCATCGGGATGTTCGGTTTCGGTGGAGGATACGGTATGTTGTCACTCATACAACATGAGGTTGTGGTAAGCCATCAGTGGATTTCGTCGGCCGAGTTCACCAACATTGTGGCGATATCACAGATGACTCCGGGACCGATAGGCATCAACAGCGCCACCTATTGCGGCTATACCGCAGTGCATCATGCCACCGGCAGTGCATTGCTCGGTATGCTTGGAAGCGTTGTTGCCACCACAGCTCTGGTGCTGCCGTCATTCTTTCTCATGCTGCTTATAAGCAAGATGTTCCTGAAATACATGGACTCTCCGTCGGTACAGAGTGTCTTTACCGGGCTGAGACCGGCGGTGGTGGGGGTGCTTGCGGCCGCAACGCTGCTGTTATGTAATGCCGAGAACTTCAACACTCCGGTTCAGTCGCCATGGCACTTCTGGGTGTCCATAGCATTGTTCACGGCCACTTTCATTGGGGTTAAGATGATAAGGATAAACCCAATACGCATGATAGTGTATGCAGCCTTTGCCGGTCTGCTGCTGTTGTATTAGCCCCTCCTCCTTCTCCTCCCGCGGGAGGAGAGACAAATGCTTTCTTTTGTATCCTTCTGAAAAAACAACCAATATGGGCAGAAACAAATATTCACAAAGCGAGATACTGGCGATAGCCAAGCTGTTGAAACTGAAAGAGAGGGCGAACCGCCTTAAACAAAAGGCTATCCGCCACGAGTTGCGCGTCGATTACGAGTTTAATATATCCGACTTCAATGAGCCGGGCAAGAATTTCGGCCTTGACGAGCTGTATGCGGCAATAGAGAGGCGGGCCATACTGATACTTGACGATGCCACGATAGCCAATATGAAGGCTAAGCGTGAGCGTGACAAACGGCGTGACGCGGAAGACAATGCGCAGCAGCCGGAAACCTCCGACTGGCAGAAAGCTATGAAAGAGTGGGAGGATTATTACAAAAAACAACAATAGAAAAAAAATAATAATTCCGTGTTTCGGAACAAAATTTAGGCGTGAGATTGTTTTCTCGCGCCGTTTTTTATTTGTAACTTTGTGGCGGAATATAATGTTCAACAGATAAAACTGTGGTGGATTATGAGAAAATACAGTCTTCATTTCGTTGCAGTCTCCATCAGGATGAGCAGGTGTCTTTATGCCTTCGCTTTTCTGCTTTTGGCGTCTTGCGACCTTATAGATGTGCACCCGTATGACGGGAACATCGATGGTGACATGGATATAAACGCCCGCAACATAGCAAGGATAGAGCAAGCGACGCGGGGGAAGAGCCGGATAAGGTTCGCATTCATAAGTGATACGCAGCGATGGTATGATGAGACGGAAGACGAGGTGGCGGATATTAACGCGCGTGGAGACATTGACTTCGTTATACACGGCGGCGACCTCACCGACTTCGGAGTGACGAAAGAGTTTGAATGGCAGCAGAAAATACTCAACAAACTAACCATGCCGTATGTCGTCTTGCTTGGAAACCACGACTGCATAGGCAGCGGAAAAGAGGTGTATCGCAATATGTTCGGCAACGAGAACTTCTCTTTCGTGGCCGGCCCGACGCGCTTTATCTGTCTTGACACCAACGCCTTGGAGTATGATTTCTCCAATCCTGTGCCGGATCTTGGCTATATAGAGGGCTTCAGGGGAGACAAGTCGGCAAAGAATACGGTGATGGTAATGCACGTGGCACCATATCAAGACGAGTTCAACAATAACGTGGCGAAGCCCTTTGACTATGAGATTCGGCAGCTCAACAATCCGATTTTCTGTATAAACGGCCATGGTCATGCTACCGAAACGCATGACATTTACGGCCATGGCCTGATGTATTACCAGATAACCTGCGCCAGTGACAGACAATACTACGTATTCACCATAGACGAGAATGGGTACACCTATGAAACGATTAATTTTTAGCCTTATGATATTCCTGCCCTTTGCCGGTTCCGCACAGGAGCGGCAGGACAGCCTTGTTGTGCGGGTTGACAGTGTGACAGCGCAGCACTCATTTTCAGATATGGGGGGGATGGTGACAGTTCTGCCATCGGCACCGTGTTATATGATACCATATACCGTGACACGATAGCGAAACTTAACCGCAAGATAGCGCAGTATGAGAAACGCATAGAGCGCCGTCACAAGGTGTGGATGTCCCTCTTGCCCAGTTTCTACCGCTTCCAGTATGCCGGCAGTATAGGGTTGCTGAACCTTGGAGTAGGCTGGGAATACGGCAAGCACAGGCAGTGGGAGACGGACATTATGTTCGGTTTTGTCCCTAAATATGAAAAGAAGCAAGCCTTTGCCACCTTCACTTTGCGGCAAACTTACGTGCCTTGGACGAAAGGACTATACCGCAGCCATGAGCGCGGCGGCAGCAAGTTCTGTTATACGTGGCAGCCTTTGTCCTGCGGACTGTTTATGAACTCCGTGTTGAGAGGCGACTATTGGACAAATGAACCGGAGCGATACCCGGACAGAGACTATTACAGGTTCTCGTCGAAGATACGTTTCCATCTCTTCTTGGGACAGCGTTATACCGTGCATATACCCAGAAACAAGCGTTATTTGTCAAAGCAAGTCAGCTTTGTATGGGAACTTTCCACCTGCGACCTGTATGTTGTCAGCAAGTTCGTGAACCATAGCATACCGCTGAAAGACATCCTCAGTCTCTCTCTGGGATTGAAAATGAAGATATGAATTTAGTTGTTTGGTGGCCTGGTTGTCTTGCTGTTACTTTTATATATCTAAATAACCGGATACCTACGGGCGAGGGATTGCACCGCTTGTAGAGACGATGTGCCACATCGTCTCGGCAAAAGATAGTGGTCAAAAAGGTAGTGAGACGATGTGGTACATCGTCTCTACAAACGCTGATAGAATTGCGGGGCAAAACAAAAGGGTGCTGATTACACAGTAAACAGGTGCCGATTACGATACAATCAGGTGCTGATTACAGCGTAATCAGCACCCTTTTACAATGCAGGCAAACCTCCCTCATGTAGGGACACATATTGGTGCGTCCGTATATCGTGTGCAGGGAAGATAGGCGGGAGTGCCTGCAAACAACAATCCGTGCCATCTGTCGCATAGCAACCAGATGGCACGGATTGTCTTGTTTCTATGATTCGGCAGTCTTACTTGGCGTAGGCAACGCTGCGTGTCTCGCGTATTACGGTAATCTTCACCTGTCCCGGATACGTCATCTCGTTCTGTATCTTGGTGGCAATCTCTGATGACAGGCTCTCGGTCTCGGCGTCACTCATCTTGTCCGCGCCGACTATCACGCGCAGCTCACGGCCTGCCTGTATGGCGTAAGTCTTTGTAACGCCGGGATAACTCATGGCGATTGCTTCAAGGTCATTGAGACGTTTGATGTAGGCCTCCACTATCTCACGGCGTGCACCGGGGCGTGCGCCGGAGATAGCGTCACACACTTGCACGATGGGAGCGATGAGAGAGGTCATCTCCATCTCGTCATGGTGTGCGCCGATAGCATTGCATATCTCTGCCTTCTCCTTGTATTTCTCCGCTATCTTGGCACCGTAAAGGGCGTGAGGCAGCTCGCTTTCCTCGTCAGGCACCTTGCCTATGTCATGCAGAAGACCCGCACGTTTCGCCTTTTTCGGGTTCAGTCCGAGCTCGGAAGCCATCACCGCGCAGAGGTTGGCGGTCTCGCGGGCGTGCTGAAGCAGGTTCTGTCCGTAGCTGGAACGGTACTTCATCTTTCCGACAATGCGCACGAGTTCCGGGTGAAGACCATGTATTCCAAGGTCGATGGTGGTGCGTTTGCCTGTCTCTATAATCTCTTGCTCAAGCTGTTTCTTTACCTTTGCCACCACTTCCTCGATGCGGGCGGGGTGTATTCGGCCGTCTGTCACAAGCTGGTGAAGCGCAAGCCGGCACGTCTCACGGCGTATTGGGTCGAAGGCTGAGATGACAATAGCCTCCGGTGTGTCGTCAACCACAATCTCAACGCCGCACGCTGCCTCCAAAGCACGTATGTTTCTGCCCTCACGACCGATGATACGGCCTTTCACTTCGTCGTTGTCTATATGGAAAATGCTTACGGAATTCTCTATCGCCGTTTCGGTTGCGACACGCTGTATGGTCTTGATGACAATCTTCTTCGCCTCATTGTTGGCGTTAATCTTTGCCTCATCCATTATCTCGTTGATGTAACTCTGTGCATTGGTGCGTGCCTCGTCTTTCAGGCTTTCGATGAGTCTTGCCTTCGCCTCGTCGGCAGACAGGCCGGAAAGCTGTTCCAGTTTCTCGCGCTCTTTCTGCTGCATATTGGCCAACTCCTGCTCTTTCAGGGCGAGAAGTTTCCTCTCGTTCTCTATGCGCTGGTGCTGCTGCTCCAGTTCCTGATTGCGTTTTCCGAGGTCTTCCTGCTTCTGGTTGAGGTTTATCTCACGCTGTTTAAGGCGGTTTTCGGTCTGCTGTATCTTCTGGTTACGCTGTTGTACCTCACGCTCCAGCTCGCTTTTCTTGTTGATGAACTTCTCCTTTACTTCAAGAAGTTTCTTTTCTTTCAACACTTCCGCGGCCTTTTCGGCGCTGGCAACCATCTCATTGTATTTCCCCTTGATTACATATCTGAAAATCAGGTAGCCTCCCAGTCCCCCAATGATAAGGGCCGCGACAGCTATAATTACATCGATCATAAATGTAGAATAGGTTTATTTGTTAATATTCTCTTGTTTGTTTACGTTCTTCCTTGAAGCCTTCGGGGCTGTGTTCATGCCTCTTTCAGTGCCTCGTCAATCTCAGAAGACAGTGCGGAGAGAATATCCGTGATGGGAGAAACATCGTTTTTCCTTGACTCAATGACGCAACGCAAGGCTATATCTATCATCGCATAATAGATAATCTCCTTGTCGCTCTTCAAGCCTTTGTAATGGTTGAAGTAGGTGTTGAGCCTTTCATTGATCATCGACCCCGCCTCTCTATACATCTGTTCCTGTTCTTTCGGGACCATGATGGATATCTGGGTGTCGTAGATGTGGATGGTTATATGTTGTTTCTCTACGTTTTCTTCCATAGCTTACTGTCGCTGAGGATGTAGTGGCCGGCTCCCGCTGGCGGGCTGGAAGCCTTGTTATTGCTTTTCGCTTAGCAGCGTGATACATTGGTTTACCGTCCTGATGAGTTTGTTGACCTTCTTTCTTGTGGTCTCTATATCAGTGTCGGCTATGCTCAGCATCTTTGCCGCCATCATAGCGTTGTATTTCCTTTCCGTCTCGCTTAGCTGCTGTTTCAGCTCCGCTATCTGCCTGTCGCGTTCGTCAACCATGGCATACAACTCGGCGTTTTCCTTCTTCTGCTCCGTGAACCGGAGTATCAGTCGGCGAACGTTTGTTGTCAATGTCTTTATGTCTGACTCGGCTTTTAACATATAATATAAAGTAAATTCGTGGCAAAGTTAACGATTTTATTCCTAACATCCAAAGTTTTTTACGTTTTTTTGCCAATTATTACGGCAGCTTCGGCGGCTTGCTTCGTCCGGGTTGCGTTTATTTCGTGTCTCCGGCCGGTGCTTTTTCTTTTTTTGCCAGCATCACGATCTGATATACGAACTCCGTAATCCACTCCTGAGAGAAGCCAAGCCGCTGGTTGTACTTACGCACTGAGGCGACGGCTTTCAGTGTTCCCGCGTCGGAATAGTCATTCTTGTTGAACAGGTCATTGACCGTTTTCTGCGTCATGCTGTATATGGCCTTCCTGAATATTGACGGCAGCCGCAGCTTGAACTTCATCAGGTTGCCCATCAGCATCATCGTGTCCTGCGTGAAATGCTGGAACTGCAAGAGGTACGTCTGCACGTCCTGCATCTTGCGGCAGTTCTTGGCTACGCTCCGGTCTATCTCCCGGAAGAAGGCGTCATCATGCCCATACATGTTTTTCAGCATCTTGCGGCAGGCGTTTTTCTCGCCTGTTCCCAGCCTGTTGTGCTCGGTATGGACCTTGAATGTTGACTTGAATATGCGGAGGTCAGGAAGCATCGCTATGTTGTTTATCCCCACTTGCGCCGCTATCGAGGCCTGGAAATATACCCTTATCAGCATCATGTAATCCTGCATTCCTCCGACCTTGACGGTATTGTCATTGTGTCTTTGAAAAAAAGAAAATATGCCCATTATGTGATTTTTGTTATGTTTAATTGGCTACAAAGTTACATAAAAAAAATAACAAAACATGATATTTGACAAATAAAAGAGCCAAAAGAGAAAGAAAAATGGCTATTTGTGTTGGTCTTTTGAAAAGTTTTACTAATTTTGCAGAAGTAGAAACAATTAGAATCTCACATCATCATTCAAACGACACTAAGTCCGGCGAAATCATGACAGTATCGTGGCCCCAAGTAAAAGGGTGCTGATTACGCTGTAATCAGGTGCTAATCACAGTGCAATCAGGTGCTGTTTACACTGTAATCAGGCGCTGATTACATCCAACTCTTTCCGGCATTGGTTATCAGGCGGTTAGAGACCATTGCGGGACACCGTCGGCTCAACGTCAAAACATAGTTCAAGAGATATGTCACATAACAATAAACTGATGCAGGCCATCATCCTTCTGTTCGACGCTGTGGTGTATATCGTAGCGTTGTTAGCGATGATTGTCATATTCCCCCAGTTCACCCCTGCGTCAATAGAGCGTCATTTCAACATAGCCTTGCTGTTGGGCATTGTATGCTTTGCTCTTTTCTCCGTAGCCTTCCCGGTGATAGTGGGTAAGCGTAAGGTTTATGCCAAGGACATTGTTTTCCGCATTATGGCGGTAGTGGTACTGTCGCAGTCCTTTTTCCTGATACTGTGGCACACCATAACGCGGGAAAGCGCCAACGAGATGGCGTTCGTCATTCTGATGAGCGCACTGCTCACGGTTCTCCTTGCGGTAACCCGCGGCGTGGAAAGAATAGCCATCGGGCAATTCCGCCGCTTGGGCAGAAACAGCCGTTCGGTGCTGTTCGTAGGCTCAGACCCGTCACTGCTGAAAATGTATCGCGAGGTAATGCTAGACCCGATGGCCGGATACAACGTCCAAGGCTATTACAGTGACGAGGAGATAGCGGACGCACCACAGGAGCTAAAAAGGCTGGGAACCATACAGGACTTATATGATATAATAGACGGACGTGTGCAGAGAACGTTCGTTATAGACGATATGTATTGTTCCTTGGCACACACGGAGACACAGAAGTTAAGGAAACTGATGCGCTTCTGCAATGCCTGCGTAATACATTTTTATTATATACCGCGCATAGCATACACCAAGAAAATATACTTTAAGCCGGAGCTGATAGGCGAGAACGTGGTATATACCAATTACCATGAGCCCCTGCTGGACATGAAGAACAGGGTGATGAAGCGGACGTTCGACGTGGTGTGCAGCCTGATTGTGTTGCTGATACTGGTGCTTTTCCTGCCTGTTATCGCCTTTATCATAAAGAGACAGAGTCCCGGACCGATATTCTTTTCGCAACTCAGGACGGGAATGGACGGCCGGAACTTCATCTGTTACAAGTTCCGCTCCATGCACGTCAACAAAGACAGTGACACCCTTCAGGCCACAAAGGACGACCCGCGAAAGTTTCCTTTCGGCGACTTCATGCGCCGGAGCAACATAGATGAACTCCCTCAATTCTTCAATGTACTGAAAGGAGACATGAGTATGGTCGGCCCGCGCCCACACATGGTGCTTCATACAGAGATGTATTCCAAGCTGATCGGCGAATATATGGTGCGCCATTTCATCAAGCCCGGCATCACGGGACTTGCGCAAGTAACCGGTTTCCGCGGGGAGACCAAAGAGCTAAAACAAATGGAAGGCAGGGTACAACGCGACATCTGGTATATGGAGAACTGGTCTTTCTGGCTGGACATAAAGATTTGTTTCCTCACGATATGGCAAATAATAAAGAAAGATGACAAGGCATATTGAACCGCAAACCACATTCTCACCACTCTAAAAACTCAAACAACAAAAATATGATAGAAGATTCAAACCAAGCAACCAACAATGTTCAGCAGGAAAATGCCGAAAGCAATTTCCTGAGCATACAGTTCTTTGTCAAATCCTTCTTGCTTAACTGGCAATGGATTCTATTGTCTGTTTTCATTTGTTTAGGCTTTGCGGTCGTTTATCTGCGCTACACTCCGGCCGTATATCAGATTACGGCGAAGATACTCGTAAAGGAGGATGACCGCAACATGATGCGCAACTCCAACAAGATACAGGCCGCCGCCAACCTTGGATTCGTCACCAACAGTGACGGTTTTGACAACGAACTTGAAGTCCTCAAGTCTGTAAGCATAGCGGAAGGCGCCGTGCGTGACCTGAAACTGTATGTCGGTTACGAAATCGAAGGGCGCATAAAGGACAGGGCTATATACAAGGAAACACCTGTAATCGTGGATGTTGACCGTGCTCACCTTGACACAATAAGCGGGAAAATATACCTTGACATAACGAAAGAAGGTAACATTTACAACGTTGAGGGCGGCTACTACATGGAAGGAATCAAGGAACCTGTCGAGTTTACAGCCTCAGGAGTCCTGCCAATGTCCATCCCGACGAAAGCCGGTATCATCAGCATTGCGGCAAACAATGAGACAAAATACAAATGGAAAGAAGGCCGCAGCATGAAGGTAAACATCTATAACCCGGCGAAAGTAGCGGAAATGTATGCCAAGAGCATGAGTGTGGAAGCTCTGTCAAAGACTACAACCATAGCGGACATTATACACAACGACATCATACCGGAGCGCGGAATAGATTACCTTAAACAAGTTGCCGTGGTCTATAACAGGCTCGCCAATATCGACAAGAACGAGATTGCGGTGCGCACTGAATTGTTTATCAACGAAAGACTGGAGAAGATAAACAAGGAACTGGGCAGCACTGACGGGGCAATCGAGAACTTCAAGCGCGTCAACAATATGGTTGACATACAGACAACGGCCCAGCAAGTCATAGAAAACACGAACGAAGCCGAGAAGGAAATTACCGAAATGGGCAAGCAACTGCTGCTGATGGAAAGCATAAAGGAATATGTTGACATGCCGTCCAACAAGTATCAGACGCTCCCATCAAACGTAGGGCTTACCGATCCGGCCGCCACCACGCTCATAAGCCAGTTCAATACCATCGTACTTGAGCGCAACCGTCTCCTCGGAAGTGCCTCGGAGCTCAGTCCGACGGTAGTTGCCCTCACGGCACAACTCGATGATTTGACAAATTCTTTGAAGCGTGCACTCAGCCAAGCGATAAAGAATGTCAAGATACAACGCGATGTTTTGCAGAACAGTTACAACAAGTACTTCTCAAAACTCGCTAACTCTCCGGAGCAGGAACGTTTCCTTACAGAGATTGGAAGACAGCAGGAGGTGAAGTCAAGCCTCTATATCATGCTGTTACAGAAGCGTGAAGAGAACTCAATCTCACTCGCCGCAACCGCCGATAAGGGAAAACTAATCGACAAACCGCTGTTTGAAGGCAAGGTACGCCCAAGGATTTCCGTCGTAATGTTGATAGCTTTCATTCTCGGCCTTGCCATACCATTCTGCATCTTGATACTGCAAGAAATGCTACGTTTCCGCATTGAGGGGCATGAGGATGTGGCAAAACTCACGACAAGACCTATCATTGCCGACGTGGCCGTGGCCAACGAGAGCGCAAAGACCAAGGGAGAGATTGTCGTAAGGGAGAACAAGAACGACCAGATGGAGGAGATTTTCCGCGGAATGCGTACCAACCTCCAGTTCCTTATGAAAGGGAAGCAGAACGTCATAATGTTCACCTCCACCGTTTCCGGCGAGGGAAAGACGTTCGTTGCCGCCAACCTTTCCGTCAGCTTTGCACTTCTTGGCAAGAAAGTATTGCTCGTGGGACTTGACATACGCCGCCCACGTCTTGCGGCACTATTTGAACTTGACAGTGACGAAGATGCCGGAATATCAACTCTGCTTACCAAAGAAAGCCTTACGCTGGAAGACATAAAGAGCCAGATAGTGCCGTCAGGAGTGAACAAAAACCTCGACATCCTCAAGGCAGGCCCTATACCTCCCAACCCTGCCGAGCTCGTTTCCCGCACATCTCTTGAAACGATTTTCGGGCATTTGCGTGAGGAATACGATTATGTAATCGTCGATACAGCTCCGGTAGGCCTTGTTTCCGACACGTTACAGATAGGCCGCATCGCCGACATCACTGTGGCCGTATGCCGTGCCGACTACACGGAGAAGTCAGCGTTCATAGAACTTGACGCCCTTGCCAACAACGACAAGCTGCCCAATATGTGCGTAGTGATAAACGGTATAGATATGTCCAAGCGCAAGTACGGCTATGCCTACGGTTACGGCCGATATGGCAAGTACGGCAAGTATGGAAAATACGGCAAGTACAACTCACATTACGGTCCGGGTGCCGGCTATGGTTATCACTCTTACGGGTACAGTTCTTATCACACCAGCCATTACGGAAATCCGAATGATGACTCTATAAAACTATAACAAGTAAGAAATCATGACCATAGCAGTAGATTTTGACGGGACAATCGTTACAGACGCTTACCCGCAGATTGGCCGTGAACAACCGTTCGCCATCGATACGCTTAAGATGCTGATACAAGACCGCCATAAACTCATTTTGTGGACCGTAAGGGAGGGCAAATACCTTGACGACGCCGTGAACTGGTGCCGTGAGCGTGGTGTAGAGTTCTATGCCGTCAACAGGGACTACCCGGAAGAGGAGATGGCCAACAACAATCACTTCTCACGCAAGCTGAAAGTAGATATGTGGATAGATGACCGCAGCCTCGGGGGACTGCCGGACTGGGGGACTATCTATCGCATGATACACGAAAACAAGACATGGAAGGACATCATAAAAGAGCGTACCAAATCCACAGCCTACGGCAGTTCACTGCCGCAGCCGAAAAAGAAATGGTGGCAGTTCTGACGTGATTGCATCATGAAACCGGGCGTATTATAAAACGTGCGCGATTTATCGCGATTACAAAACGGCGTGGGTTACAGTGTAGCCTGCGCCGTTTTGTGTGTCATGTCATTTTTTTGATGTATGTAGAGACGATGTATTACATCGTCTCGCTATCTTCGTCATCCGCTATTGTTTGCCGAGACGATGTGCTACATCGTCTCTACAAGCGGGCAATAGAAAGCCTGACCCACAATAAATTACAAAAAAGCAAATTCAGGTATAATTAAATAGAAAAACAAACAGGTGCTGATTACATTGTAATCAGCACCTGTTTACGTTATGATAAGCACCTGTTTACAGTGCAATCAGCACCCTTTTACAAACCATGCCGTTGTCAGTCCCTTTTCCACCAGTCATCGGGCGTCTTGCTGATGACGCGTACCAGTTCGTTAGTAACGAGGCATACCTCCCTCGTCAGCTTGTTTCCGGATTGTGGGGAGAATGCCCATGGAGACAACTGCACCAGTTTTCCCGCCATGCAGGCATCGTAGGAAGCGCCGTACGGGTGGTATTGCGGGCTGAACCCGTCGTTCATTACTTCTATCACGGGCAGGGATTCCTGCATCAGCAGCCGTTTTACCTCACGCTCCTTACTGCTGATGAAAGCCGATACCACCACGCATCCGTGGCGTGCGGCATCGAGAACGCTCTGCGCCTGCCGGGCGAAAAACGCTTCGTCCGCCCTGTGGCATATCAGGCTTACCTTCTCATCCGCGTATAACAGGTCTTTGTTCCCGATGCAGTCGATGGCGAGGCTTATGCCGCTTTGGGACGTGTCGATGCTGAAATCGAGTCTCTCGCCAATGATTTCCCATGCCTTTTGGCGTGCCGCCCCGTTCTTGGCAAGGTGTTCGTCAACCATTATGGCGCGCATTATGGCGTCACTGTTCCAATTCCCGCTGCGCATATTGCGGTGCAGGATGAGGTAGGGACTTGTGATATTGTCCATGGCTCACTGATTTATGGTGTTATAATACCGGGTGTATAACCCACACTCCGAGCTGTGAGGGATGTCCGCTCATGTACTGTTTCATGGTCTTTGGCTCCAGAATCACCTTCTTGTGAATCTGTGATGCGTTGAGCAGGTGCAGCTTACCGTCCTTGCCCCACACGGCAATGCCGATGTGTGTGGTGTCCAGGCCTTTCTTTTTCGTAGCGATGGCAAGTATGTCTCCCGTCCTGATGCAGGCCAGTTGCTTCTCTGTCAGTCCTGTGTATGCCGCGGGGATATACATCATCTCTTTTCCGGCGGATGCCTTTTCCATCCTTGCGATGGTGGCGATGTCCGCCTTGTTGCCTTTCAGCATGGAGTAAAGGTGTGGATGGACGCTCATATAGTCAATGTTTATTACCTGCCGTCGGGCGTATCTGCCGGCTGCCTTCCGTAGCGGTTGCGTCACCAGTCCCTGCCTTTCGTTGTTTTCAGTCCACCAAAGGAAGTAATGGTTGCGGCTGGTATAGCCGTCAACTTTTCCACGTTGGTAGCGTATCTGTTCCAGCCGGCGGCAGAAGTCGGACCATTTTACAGACTTGTCCCTTGTTGTCAGGGCAAGGGCGAATACCGTTTCAACGAACGTTGTGCAGTCCATCTGACGCATATTGACCACCAGTTTCTCTGTCTTGTTGACCTCCAAGGTGTGGGGCACATACGGTATGCCTTGCATCTTCATGCCGTAATACAGCATCAGGTTTGTGCCTTCGCCCTGTTTTATGCCTTCTGTCAGCAGGCGGACGACTTTCAGACTGTCGGCCTTCGTGTATGTTATGCCTGTGGCGGAGGACGGTGTGCAGAAGGCAATGCACGCTGATAACGCCGTGATAAGTTTGTTCTTCAACATGATAGTGTTAAATAAAGACAGCCCTCCTTGACAAATTATGTCAAAGAAGGGCTGTCATTGTATAATTGTCCGTGTCGTTTCTCTATTTTAAGAATGATATAAGCACACCCGCGGCCACTGCCGAACCTATGACACCGGATATGTTTGACGCCATGCAATAGTTCAGTACATGGTTCTTCGGGTCATATTTCGTGGAGATTTCGTTGGCCACACGCGATGCCATCGGCACAGCCGAAAGTCCCGTAGCGCCGACAAGCGGGTTGACTTTCTTTTTTACAAACAGGTTGAACACCTTGACCATGCAGATGCCTGCGGCTATGGACAGGGCGAAAGCGAGGAATCCTCCCACAACGATACCGATGGTCTGGAGGTTCAGGAAAGCCTCGCTTGTCATGGTGGCACCTACTGAAAGGCCGAGGAAGATGGTCGCGATGTTCATGATGGCGTTGCTTGCAGCGTCGAACAGGCGGCCTGTCATGCTGCCCAGTTCCTTCAACAGGTTACCGAACATCAGCATACCTACAAGGCTTACGGCCGTTGGCACGAGCAGGGCGACGATGATTGTGACGCAGATAGGGAAGAGAATCTTCAGCACGCGGAGGTTCTTTATCTCCATGGTGTTGGGATATTTCTTGTCCTGTTCCTTCATGTTAATCATCAGTTCCTTCTTGGTGCAGAGCAGTTTGACCACCAACGGGATTATGACCGGTACCAAAGCCATGTATGAATAGGCGGCGATGGCTATCGGACCAAGCAACTGTGGTGCCAGCTGTATGGTGGTAAAGATGGCCGTCGGGCCGTCAGCTCCGCCGATAATGCCAAGTGACGCCGCCTCTTTCGGGGTGAAGCCCATGGCCAGGGCGGCCAGCAATACGGCGAAAATACCGAACTGTGCGCCCGCTCCGAATATGGAAAGGCGGAGGTTACGAAGCATGGGGCCGAAGTCGGTAAGCGCACCTACTCCCATGAAGATTATCGGTGGGATGAATCCTGTCTTTATACACATATAGTAAATAAAGTTCATCAGTCCCAAGTCATGGGCTATCTTGTGCAGCGGCATGTCCCATATTATCTCCTGAGAGCCGTCCGGTAATGTCACGTAACCGTCCGAAGTGGCCTGCGCCACGCCCATGCCTCCACCGGGAAAGTTGGCGAGCAGCACACCCATACCTATGGGAATAAGCAGCAAAGGCTCGTACTTTTTCACTATACCTAAGTATAGAATAACGCATGCTATGGCAAGCATTATGAGGAAAGACCAGTCTCCTCCCGTCTGGGCGAAGGCCGTCATATCCCATATTTTTTGTAATATTTCCATTTTGGTATGTACTAAAAGTATGTAAATCAAGCAATGGTCATGAGAACATCATCCTCTTCCACTGAGTCGCCGGATGTGAAGTTGATGCTTGTTATGGTGCCGGCTTTCTCGGCCTTGATGCGGTTAAACACCTTCATCGCCTCTATGTAGCAGATTATGTCGCCCTCGTTCACCTTGTCGCCGACCTTCTTCGGTGTCTCGCTTGATGAGCTTACGAGGTATGCTTTGCCCTCCAATGGTGCGAGAACCTCAACGCCTTCACCGGCAGGAGCCGCTGATTGCGCTGTCTGTGAGCCTTGCGCGGCGGCTACCGGCTGTGCTCCGTAAGCTATATCGACCTTGTATGACTGGCCGTTGACCGTCACTGTTATCTGCTTCGGCTCGCTTCCGGCTGCCGGAGCGTTCTTCTTTGCCTTGCGTTCGGCAAGGTCTTTCTCGAAAGAAGCCTTCGCCGCACCGCTCTTGTAGGCCTCATACTGCTGCGGGTGCATGGCGTATTCAAAGAGTTCCTCGTCGTCTTCGCCGAGTTCCCAGCCGTTCTCTTGCATCTTCTTGCGGTATGTATCAAGGTCGTCCGGATAGTTTTCCTGCGGGTCAGAGGTAAGAAATTCCCTGCCTTCCGCCTTCGCCATGTCAACGAATATCTTGTCAACCTCGCCGGGCAGGCGGCCTGATTTGCCGAGAATCATGTCCCAAATGTTGTCCGCTATCATGCTCCAGCGCTCCTTACCCTTTTCCATTTGCATCACGTTCATGAGCGCAAGGTTCTTCACATACTGTGAGAATGGTGTGACAAGACATGGATAACCCACCTTAGGCCATACGTAAGCCACCTCGTCAAACAGCTTGACGAGCAACTGGTCTGTGGTCAGTTCCGGCTGGTTGTTCTTCACTTTCCACTTGTTCAGTGACTTCAGGTTGTCTTCAAGGTCTGTCATCAGCGAGCCCATCATGCCTCCCGGCAGTCCGGGTTTGATGAGAAGGGAGTTGTTAAGATGGTTCAACGCGGGGATATAATAGCCGAGGAAGTCGTCCATCATCTCCTGAATCTGTGTGCGAACTTCCATGTATGCCTCCATATTAATGTCCTTTACCTTGAAGCCCGCGTCCTTTAACATCTCCTGCACGGCAATGATGTCAGCGTGACCGGTACCCCATGACAGCGGTGCCACGGCCGTATCGATATAGTCACAGCCCCCGCGCGCCACTTCAAGTATGCTTGCCATATTGAAGCCCGGGCCCGCATGAGAGTGGTACTGCACCGTTATGTCGTGCTTATAGTCCTTTATTCCTTTGCAGATTTTGCCCAACGTCTCCGGTCTTCCTATGCCGGCCATATCTTTAAGGCATATCTCGTCCGCCCCGGCATCAATGAAAGTCTTGGCGAGGTTGATGTAATATTCAACGGTATGTATAGGCGAATGCGTGATGCACAGCGATGCCTGGGCTATCATTCCTGCCTCTTTGGCGTACTGTATGGACGGTATTACGTTGCGGGGATCATTAAGTCCGCAGAAAATACGTGTGATATCCGTTCCCTGAGCCTTCTTAACCTTATAGAAAAGCTTGCGCAGGTCTTTCGGACACGGGCTCATGCGCAGTGCGTTCAGCGCACGGTCAAGCATGTGGGTCTGTATTCCCGCCTCGTGAAAAGGCTTTGTCCACTGGCGCACCGCGTTGTTAGGATTCTCTCCAAACAGCAGGTTTACCTGTTCAAAGCCGCCGCCGTTGGTCTCCACACGGTCAAAACAACCCATCCTGATGATAGCCGGCGCTACCTTAACTAACTGATCTACGCGTGGCTGGTACTTGCCTGCACTCTGCCACATATCGCGGAAGACTAAACTGAATTTAATCTCTTTACCCATTGTTGTTATATTGTTTTTTAGTGTTTATGCTCGTTTTACAGTTTCTCCACATTGGCAACAGTGCCTTTTCCGCCCGTCACCTGAGCGACAGTCTGGTGTATTACCTCCATAATATCCTGCGGTATTGCCGCCGAAGCAGGCGCAGCCTTGTGCTTAACCTCTTCTTCCGGCGCCACCTTATTAACTATACCGATGAGCAGTTTGCTCAGATTGATGATGATAAGCAGCACGACGAACACCGTCACCATACCCACTATCATCAGTGTTAAACCAATTTCCATGATGCTGTTGTTATGTCTTGTTATTATATATCAGTTTATTGTAGGCTTCTCCTCCTCGTCAAGCCTGTTGCCCCAAAGGTACTTGTCCGTATCCTTCACCAGCACATTGCACAGCAGTATGAGTGCCAGCAGGTTCGGGATGGCCATCAATGCGTTGAATATGTCGGCAAAAGTCCACACCGTGTTAAGGCTGATTACCGAGCCGGCGAATACTGCCACGAGGTATATCCATACCCATGCCTTCACGCCTTTATACCCGAACACATACTCCACGGACCTTATGGAGTAGATGCTCCAGCCGAGTATGGTGGAGAAGGCGAATGTAAAGAGCCCGAACATGAGTATAGGTTCTCCGATAACCGGTATCTTCGAGAACGCCATCTTGGTCAAAGTGCCGCCGTCCATATTGGCGGTATGCGTCTCAAGCAGTTGTCCGAACATGGAGCCGAGAACCGAATCGTCCATCACCTTGGTGTCAACATAACTCAGAACGCTGCTTACTATGACTATGCCCGTTATGGCACAGATGATTACTGTGTCCCAGAACGTACCCGTTGAGCTTACCAGTGCCTGACGCACAGGGTTCTTTGTCTTGGCCGCAGCCGCCACAATCGGTGCGGAACCAAGGCCTGACTCGTTTGAAAAAAGTCCCCTTGCTATACCGTAGCGTGCCGCTATCAGCACCGTGCTTCCCACAAAGCCTCCGCCGGCAGCCTCCGGAGTGAATGCCGCGGTGCATATCAGCCGCACGGCAGGCCATACGTATTCCGCGTTCATGAACAGTATAGTGATGCAGCCCAGCACGTAGAACACAGCCATTACAGGCACCAATGCGGTGCATACCTTGGCAATGCTCTTTATGCCGCCAATGACAACAAGCGCCACAAGGGCTGTGACAACCAGCCCGGACATCCACGGTGTCACGTCCATAACGTCATACGCCAATGTGGAAATGGCGTTGGCCTGCACGGTACTGCCTATGCCGAGCGACGCGACAGCCGTAAAGACAGCGAACAATATGCCCGCCCATTTTGCGTTCAAGCCATACTCCAAGGCATACATCGGGCCGCCGAGCATGTGTCCTTGGTCTGACACACGGCGGTACTTGACCGCCAACAGTCCCTCGCCATACTTCGTGGCGATGCCCAGCACACCCGTTATCCAGCACCAGAACACCGCTCCCGGACCGCCAAGTGCAATGGCCGTACCCACGCCGATTATGTTGCCCGTACCGATGGTTGCGGCAAGGGCTGTGGCGAGAGCGCCGAACTGGGACACGTCACCGTCGCCGTTCTTGTCTTTTGTTACAGACAGTTTGATCGCGGTCAGCATCTTGCGCTGCGGAAATTTCAGGCGTATGGTAAGGTAAAGGTGGGTTCCCACAAGCAGGATTATCATAGGATAACCCCACAAAACGGAACTGATTTCATCAAGTATATTACTTATTACATCCATAAGTGCTGTCAGTGTTTGCAAGAACGTTTACCTGCTAAGATACAATTCGGTTGCAAAATTACTAAAAAAAACAACAATTTGCAACTATTTGACAGATTATTTTTATAATCTGGATGAAGGAACGGCATTTTGTTTTATGATTGTCATTACGGTGTTACGCAGGGTATGGCACAACAAAATGGCGTTTGTCGCAACAGTAGGCACGGCATCATGCCGTGCAACAGACAATGATGCCAAAGACAAGGAACGCGTTGAAACAAAGGCGGTTGCACTGCATGATGCCGTGCCTGCTATTGTACCGCAAAACAAAAGGGTGCTGATTACACAGCAAACAGGTGCTGATTGCATTGTAATCAGGTGCTAATCACACTGTAATCAGGTGCTGATTGCGGCACAGTTGCCTGCCGGCCGCGTTTTAACATTGCAGAAAGAGTTTTCTGTCTTCAAAGTAACAGCCGTGCTCTTTCGCGAATTCTATCAGGCGGGAGAACGTGTGGTTGCGCGCAAGCAGTCGCGGATTGCCGAAGATTAGCAGGTGTTCCTTGGCGCGTGTCATGGCCACATTCAGCTTCCTGTCCACCACACTGCCGTCTGAATCCATGAAAACATTGTCCGAAAGGAACTTCAGCTGGTAGTATTTTGATACGGTGAAGCCGTATATGATGTATCTCCGCTGGCTGCCCTGATACCTCTCCACCGTGTCAATGGTAATGGCGCGCAGTGCGGGAATGCCGTAACCGTCGAGCGCACTGCGTATGGCGGCTATCTGGTTGCGGTACGGCACTATCACGCCTACGGTCTCCGCCGGGCGGAAGTTGTCGCCCTCCATGTCATGAATGCGTTTTACTGTGGCGGCTATCATGTCGGCCTCAATCTGGTTTACCTTGTCCGAAGGACTGTCCTCGGGTGCGTCGGCCGCGATGAACGCCATGCGGTGTGAGCGCAATATGCGGTCGATGCCGCTGTCGCTGTCCGCGGTTTCCGGCAGTCCGGCCACCTGATGCGGCAGCGGTACCTCCGTAAGCATTCCGGCATAAAAGGCTTGGTTGGGGAAAAGGGCTATGTCATGGTGCATCCGTCCTTGGCGGCAGAGCATGAAAGTCACGCTTTCGTCATTGCGGTAGCGTCTTAACAGCCGCTCGAACAGCGACAGGCGGCAGTCGGTAAGCAGTATGTCGTTCAGCTGTTTGTCCGTCACCCGCGACACGTCCGGCGACTGTTGCACTACGGCGGGCAGCTGTTTGTGGTCGCCTATCAGTACCGTTTTCCTTATCGCCGGCACCCCGTTGCAGTGTGCGCTGAGCAATCCTATGAGGTGAGGTTCAAGTATTTGCGACGCTTCGTCAATCACTGCAAGGCTGAACTGCCGCAGACTGAGCAGCGCTATGTGTGAGTTGAAGGCCGTGGTGGTGCCCACATACACCCTTGCCTCCGCCGTCTGCCGTCTCAACTCCGTTATGTTGTCGCAACGGCAGGCTCTTTCCGACAGCAGATTGTCACGGTATTCCGGGGCGCAGTTCAATGTGCTGCCAACCCTGATGAAGTCTATTCCCTCCGCTTTCAGTTTGCTGCATATCTCATCTACGGCACGGTTGGTGTAGGAGAGCAGCAGCACTGACGATGCGGGTTCCGCCAGTTCCTCCTTCACTGTGTTCAGCATACCGAAGGAAGTCTTGCCCGTTCCGGGAGGACCGATGATTAGGAACAGCTCTTTTGCCCGCTTTACCCGCAGTGCCATGTCGTTGAACTCGCCGTAGTCGCCGCGCAGTGCCGTTACGGTGTCATCCACCTCCGGCTCCCGTTGCAGCAGCAACAGGTCCCTTCTTGCCTTCGGTGCCGACAGGAACGAGTGCATACCACGGTAGAGAGAGCCGTAAGACGCTTCAATGAAGTCATGCTCTATCGCCCAAAGCTTGCCGCTGTACCGGACGAATACACGGCTGTCCGACTGTACGGCCCTTAGTCTTAGCGATATGTTGTCGGCCTGTATCTTCTCTATGCTGCTGCGGAACACCATGGTACGGCGTGCGTCCGGCTCGCTGCCCGGGGCGTAAGGGTAGAGTATCACGACATCGCCGACGCGGAAGTTGGACATATCTCCCGCCGCGTTCTCATGGAATTGCAGCGTCACTGTCGCTATGCTTCCATCGGTAGTGGCGTCGGGGTAGAGCAGGGTAAGGTTGTCATAGATGTTTCCGGCAAGGCGTTTCTCCTCCGGAGAGTCATGCCATGTGGATGCGAAACCGGAGTTTTCCTTCGTCTTGTTGCCCAGTTTCGACATGATATGTTCATTGGCTATGAATGTGAGGAAGCGGTAGTAATACGCCTTTTCAAGCGGTGTGGCACTGTGTATGGGGGCGAGTGTCTCGGCGATTTGCCGCTTCTGGTACTGCTCCCACAGGGTGTTGCTCACATTTTTCATGTTCATCCGTTCCGGTGTCAGCGTGTCAAGCACACGGCGGAACGTGCCTTCACGGGTGTATTGCATCTCGCTCCATGCCAGTTCGTTGCGCAGTCTGATGGCACGGAAGACCAAATCGGGGGCGAATCCCAGTCCCAACAGGCTGCTGCTGTATCGTGAATAGAGCAGGAAAGCGTGCAGTTCGCGGTTGTTTTGTTCGTAGATGTCACGGTAGTTGTACCTGATGAGGAGCATATAGAGCAGCAGTTGCACGTAATGTTCCTCCTTGTGGCGTGGAACGACAAAGCCTTCGTAAGGGAAGTCGCCCTTGCCTGACTTCTGTTCCAGCAGTACCCGGAAATCCAGTTGCAGGTAGTCCATACGCCCTTGCAGCCCGAGCATCTCGGAAAAGAATGACGGTTCCACCATGCCTTCCGTGGGATTGAAGCGTGACACCATGCCCGGCAGGTCGTTGCTTATGGATTGCGAAATGTTCTTCTGCTGCGCTTTTGCGTTTTTGTGAAACTCAGGCGCTATGCCGACGGTAAGCAGTTCCACGGCGTGTGTCTTGAAAAAGTCCTTCACGCTGTCCGCGTATGGTTTGGGGGTGGAGGTTGTTGGCTGGATGTTTTGGGGTGACTCCGGCCGGCATGAGACGACAGTCTCGTCAAGAAGTTGACCCGCGAAGTTACCGAGTATGGTGTGTTCGGTAGATTGTTGTGGCCGGAGACGGGAGATAAGGTTTACGAGCGGCGATTCGGCATAGTTGGTGAAGCATCGTGACACGGCTGATATGTCGATGAGATAGTCTGGCTCGTAGATTATCAGTTCGGGTACAATGATGTCTTCCTTGCAGTGCGGTCGCACAAGATTCAGCTGTGTTCCCTCGCCGAGCAGGTTGCGGAGATACGCCCAATTATAGCCGGATGGCGTTGGGGTATCGGCGTAACACACTTTGAGCGGGTCATGGCCGCATGGCTCGTCGGCGTGTCCATAAACGTATTCGTCATCCCACCGCTCCACTATCATCCTGATGTAGTCGGGCAGCTCGGTGCGCCCTGCGGTATTGTCATCCGTCTTTTCCGCATCGGTATGTTGCGGAAGCAGGCGGCGGAGGTCGTCGGGCACGGGGGTATTATATAATAATGATATGAAGCGGCACAGGTTTTCAAGGTCTTGCAGACAGTGGGCGCGCAGCGTGTCGGCCGTCATGTCGCCGCGTTTCCGCAGCCTTACGCGGGTGTCGTTGATGTCGCGCGCCATGCTGCGCGCGGCCTTATGCTCTTTCAGCAGGTAGTCGGTCTTGGCGAACGCGCCGCAAAGTGTTGCGCTGACGGCTTCCGTATTCCGGTCTATACATTTGCGGAACACACGGTTAAAGGCACTATATACGCCTGCAATGTCGGGCAGCAGCCGCATCGCCGCGCTTAGTTCGGCGAAGAAATCGGCCGCGGTTTCCGGTGTGTATGTGTAGTTGTTTATTGGCATTTTATCGTTCTATCGAACCGCAAAGTTACGAAAAAAGTCCGACAAAAAAGTCTTTCTTCGGACTTTTATTAGCCTGCCCCAAAAACAAGGGCTGTTTGCCTGCATTGTAAAAGGGTGCTGATTACACTGTAATCAGCACCTGATTGTATCGTAATCAGCACCTGTTTACAGTGTAATCAGCACCCTTTTGTTTTGTACCGCAATTCTATCAGCGTTTGTAGAGACGATGTATCACATCGTCTCACTACCTTTTTTGCCCACTATCTTTTGCTGAGACGATGTGGTACATCGTCTCTACAAGCGGGTTGGGTTGTAACACAGTAGGCACGGTAGGATGCCGTGCAACAACTGTTTTTGTATGCTGCTGTGCCTACTATTCGCGCCTGCTGGCGATGTTTCTATTTCAGCTTCGCCTTGATCCATTCCATGTGCTGCCGCTCCATGGTTTCCGATGTCCAGTGTTCGTTTATGGGTGTGATGAACGGCTCCTTGGGGCATGACAGCACATTCCATGCGGCGTAACTGGTGGTCGGCGGACACGTGTTGTCGTTGTAACCCCATGTCATGCGCACCGGACACTGTATCTGACGGCAGAAGTTTATGACGTCATAATACTCCAAGGTCTTTATGACCTGCGGGGTAAGGATGCCTGCCGGATTGCGGTTGAGGTGCGGATAGCCTCCGGTTCGCCCTTTTTCGCTGTACGCGGCCATGTCGGTAAGAGCCGGATGGTTGGCCACGCAGAGGGTTACACGAGGGTCGAGACCTGCCGTTATGAGGGCAAGTGCGCCGCCTTGTGAGCCGCCTTGCACCGCAACATTCACTCCGTCCCACTCAGGCAGGGATGTGAGGAAGTCTATGCAGCGCACCATACCGGCATAGACATGGCGCATATAGTAGTACTCCTTGCTGTAAACGTTGTTGACAAGGTAGCCGTTGTCCCTGCTGCCGAATGCGTTTGAGACGCTTTTGAAGTCGTCGTTTGACCAGCGGGGGTCAAGTCCGTGTATCTCAATTTCAAACCTTATCATCCCGTTCTCGGCGTAGTAACGGTGGCGCAGGGGCTCTTTTATGGTCTTTATGCCTGCTCCCGGCGGGCAAAGCACTACCGGATGCTTGCCTTTCTGTGCGTCTTTGGGCATCGTAAGGTAGCCGTACATGCTGTGGCTGTTGTCTATTTTCACCTTAACCAGCCAGCAGTCAATCTTGTCCGTGCAGTATTCCTTGGCTATTTCACGTGTGAACGATACGGGAGTCTTGCGTGCTTCCGCTATGGTCTGCTGCCAGAACTGCGTGAAGTCGCCCGGCATCTTGGTGAAAGGCCGTATGTTATCCACGCCGAACCCAACCTTAACGTGGTGTGATGTCTTCATGCCGTCAACGTTGGCGGTAAGTTTCAGGTCAAGGAAACCGGGCGTTTTGCGTGTGCCAAGGGTTATGGTTGCCTTGCCGTCCTTAATCCTTGCCGTGCCTTTGGCCGTAGGTTCAAGCATATCCGGCGATATTTCGTAGTTCACATCGGCCGTGACGGCAACGCCATATTTATATAGTTGCACATCGATAACGGCCTTCTCGCCTGTCTTATACAGCCAGTCGGCATGGTTGGGGCTGGTAACCCAGAGGAAATCACTGCGGTATGGGTAGTTCTCTGCGGCCACTTCGCCGGCTCCTCCCTCCCCGAAGAGGAAGGAACCGGTGGCGGGTGACAGCAGGAACAGTGCCATAGCCAAGACTCGCACGTTCATTTTCATAGTCTGTCGGTTGTGTTTATATTTAATGATTAGTTATTGTTTTATGCGCTTGATGTAGAATGTGAAGGTACGGTCCTTTGCCTCTACGCGGTATTCCGGCAGTGCTTCGGCGTATCTGCTCCATGAATCCACACCGCCGACGCCCGCCATTTGCTGGTCGATATACAGGCAGGTGTGCTGTGAACGCTTCACGTCCTGCGGGTGACGCTGTGCCTTATGCAGTCCTTCATCAAGGTCACGAACCTCGTAATGCAATGCCGCGGCGGAGAAACAAGTGTCTGAGAACACCTCGATGTCGCCCTGTTTCCACCAGCGTATGTCGCATTTGCTGCCCGTTTCCTGCGGTCTTACGTAAGGGAAGAACTGCTCGTCGGCCGTGAGTGAGTACAGACCGATGTTCTGTGAGGCCTTGCGGTCAGCGTAATTCTCTATCGGTCCTCGGCCGTAGAACTCGCTTTTGTCCATCGTGTAGGGCAGAAGCATGACCACACCGAAGCGTGGCATCGGCGGAATGTCTTTGGCATCAGCGTCGAATTTGATGCTTTCCGTAACTTTTATGACGCTGTCGCTGATGGTTTCATACGCCATTGTGAACGTAGATTTGGTGGCGTTCATGCGGTAAGTCTCCGTCACTACGTTGCCTTCCGCCTTTCGTGAGGTGCAGATCAGTTGCGGATTGTTCCACATTCTGCGCTTGTTCTGCAAGCCGGCACCCATGTCGTTGTCCGTCACTGCACGCCAGAAGCTGGGCCGGATGGTGTAAGGCAGGGGCTGGTTAGCCTGTTTCTTCGTTTGTGCCGCGGGCTGATTATCCATATTTATGGCCACCATCATGCCGTAAGGATAGCCTGATATGGCGAGTTGTTGGTGCGCTATGCTGTGTCCGGCGGGCAAGAGACCGTCCTGTTTGGTTAGTTCATAGCTTACGTTGAGCAGCAGTTCCACGTCCTTGTCATACAGTTTGTACGGCACTTTGACATCTTTTGCGCTCTGCGGGGCTATGTTCAGGTTGTCGATGTAGCCTTCCTGCGCTTTCACTCCGTTGGCTGTCAGAGTCCAATGCAGACGCACATAGTCCAGAGAACGGAAGAAGTTTTCGTTCTTTATGCGGATGATTCCGTTGTCAAGATCTACCGGTTCCGTCCAGACATTCTGGTAATAGTAAGCGTATTCGTATGCCTGCGGCGTGAGTTTGCGGTCTGCTGTCACGAAACCATTGCAGTTAAAGTTGTTGTCCGAGGCGTCATAATCGTTGTAATCGCCGCCATACAGGAACTTGGTCTTGTCCTTCTTGTCGCGCAATCCCTGGTCAACGAAGTCCCAGATGAATCCCCCTTGGAACTTGGGATATTTGCGTACAAGGTCCCAGTACTCCTTGAATCCGCCGCCGGAGTTACCCATTGCGTGGGCGTATTCGCACTGTATGAGCGGCTTTTTGTTGCTTTCCTTCTTGGCATAGTCCTCGCATCCCTGTTGTGAGGCGTACATCGGGCAGTATATGTCGGTGCCTTCTCTGCCGTGAGCCTGTTCATATTGCACGGGGCGGCTTTGGTCTTGCGTCTTTATCCAGTTGTAGGCGTCGATGAAGTTCTGCGACATACAGGTCTCATTGCCAAGTGACCAGAAGATGACTGACGGGTGATTGAACATCGTTGCCACGTTACGCTGGTTGCGCTGCATTACCTGTGTGTGGAACAGCGGCGCCAGTTTCTTCGCCCCGTCGCCGTAACCGAAGCCGTGACTTTCCTGATTTGCCTCGGCGCATACGTATATGCCGTACTCGTCGCAGAGGTCATACCATATCGGATCGTCAGGATAATGACACGTTCTCACGGCGTTCACGTTGAGCCGCTTCATCAGTTTTATGTCTTCTATCATGCGTTCCCGGCTTACCACATATCCCTTGTCCGGGTCCAGTTCGTGGCGGTTCGCGCCCTTTATCAGCACCGGTTGTCCGTTGACCAGCACCTGCGAGTTCTTTACCTCCACTTTCCGGAAGCCTACCTTCACCGGTATCTCGTCGCCGCCGGGCTGCTTTACGGTCAGGGTATATAAATAAGGTGTCTCCGCCGACCACTTGTTCGGCTTCTTTACTTCAAGTGTTGCCTTTGCTCCCGCTTTCTGTTCGAGCACGGTGTTGCCGTCAGCGTCTTTCAGAGTGTAAAGCAGTTCCGCTCCGCCCTTCACCTTCGCATCCACCGTAAGCACGCCGTCGGTGTAGTTGTTTACCAAATCCGGCGTTACACGTATGTCCGTTATCTGCCGTTTCGGGTTCTTGGTGTAAAGGTAACATGAGCGTGCCACGCCTGACAGACGCCAGAAGTCCTGGTCTTCACTGTATGAGCCGTCGCACCAGCGGAACGTCTGGAAGGCTATGAGGTTGTCCCCCGGCTTCACGAATTTGGTGATGTCGAACTCTGCGGCAATCTTTGAGTCTTCCGAATATCCCACGAACTTGCCGTTGACCCACAGGTACATATTGCTCGTCACGCTGCCGAAGTGCGCTATGACCTGCTGCCCTTTCCAGTCGGCGGGTATGGTGACGGTGCGGCGGTAAGAGCCTACATGATTGTCCTTTACCGGCACTTCCGGCGGGTTGTTGTCGAAATGTCCGCGCCAAACGAAGCCTACGTTTACATAAACCGGGTCTCCGTATCCGTTCAGTTCCCACATTCCCGGCACCGGCATGGTGCCCCATGAGGTGTCGTCATACTTCAAGGAGAAGAAGTCTGTGGGGCGTTCGTCGGCATTTTCCACCCATTTGAACTTCCAAAGCCCCTCCAAGGTCTGTCGCTTTGACGTGGTTGACATCACGTCCGTGTGGGCGGGGTATCTGTTGATTTCGTTTACTTCGAGGTCGTGCCACTCCGTAAAACTCTGCGCACCGGCTGCCGTTGTCAGTGCCAAGGCCATGAAAGTTGCCATCATGCGGCCTTTTGTGTGATTTCTTTTTACCATAATCACTTTAATTAGATTAATAGAAATTTATTAGAATGTCTTTTATTTGTTGTGTAGGTTTTAATGCGTTTGTTACCAGTCTGTTATGGATTTGTCGGGCTGCCGGCGCGCAAGCCTTTTGCAAAAGGGTGCTGATTACCATGTAAACAGGTGCTGATTACAGTGTAATATGGTGCTGATTGTGATGTAATCAGGCCTCTTTTGTCTTGCCGCCTTTTCGCTTTCTCGCTTTCACCCTTTGTCTCGCCTCTTTCATGTAGTCCTTCCACTTCTTTTGGCCGGTCTGCATACCGGACGTTTTCTTGTGTCTCAGCAGCCGCGGTTTCAGTTTAAGGTCCTGCACGGAGTCGGTCTGTGTATAGCGGAACATCAGCGAGATGTCAAACAATTTCTTTGGCAGTAACACCTCGCCTGTGGCTGTCGCCCCGTCACTGTGCACCGTGGCGGATACGTTGAAGATGTTGACGCCTTTGTATCTCGCACTGTCTATCCGTGCCTTCATCCATCCTATCGGCAGGCGGCCGTTGTGTTTCACGGGGCGTTTTGACTTGGATGCCACGTTGAAACTGTATGTCGCGCCGGCCTTTATGCTGCCAAGTTTCTTTATGCCCATCACGCTGCCCAGTCCCAGAGAGTCTGTCGAGATGCTGCCTGTCATGTACTTTGTCCTGTTGTCGATGACAAAATCAAAGTCGGCGTTGCCGTGTTTGGTGAACAATGTGCCGGAGAAGTCCTCGCGCTTGAAATATACCCCCATCCTGCCGTGGTAGCGTATGTCGCCGATACGGCGTATCTGCTGCCCCATCTTCATGCGTATCTTTTTGGAGAAGTGGCGTATTATCTCCTCTTTTATCCCCCCTCTTGCGTCGAGGTGTATGTTGTTGAAGTGCAGGCGCAGCTCTTTCCTTTTCATTACATCATACATAACGCCGCTGGCCGTGAGCCTCAGGCGCTTGTCGGTGGTATGGATGCGTATGTCGGAAAAGGTGAGGTTGTTCAGCCTTCCGCCGGTGACGACGCTCAGATGAAGCGGCGTTGTGAAGTCGCTCAGCACCGGGGCGAACGGTTTTGAAATGTCCCGCAGGCAGACATTGGCTTTGAGCCTGAAGGGTTTGACAAGCAGGTCAACTGTCTTTCCGCCCTTGTCTTTCAGTAATTGCACCTCCGCCTTTTGGGCTTTTATGGCGGTCTGCCGGAGATTCAGGCTCATGTCACGCAGCGTGATGGTGTCACGGACGCTTGACAAGAGCGTTGTCATCTCCTTAATGTATAGTCCTGACGCCCTGTCGTGCGCCGACATCCGCGTCACTTTGGCCTTTATGCTGTCCTTGGTGATGTATTCCATGTCGGCGCTCACGTTCAATATGGCATCTATATGTCCCGTGTCAAACCAGCCTCTGTGTGGCTTTCCCGTCCGTTTGTGCGGCTTGCCGTTGTTGCGGTAATACGTCATGGAGTCTATGCGCAACGCCATCGGCCGGTCAAGTGACAGGTGATTGCCGCATTGTGTGGTGCTGAGAGCTACGCAGGCAATCCTTTTGTCTCCGAAAGAGCACTGCATCCGCTCTATGTTCACGGCGACATTGCTGTCTTGTATGGAGCGGTAGCCTATGTTGCCGGCTGACAGTGTTATCTTGGATTTGGCTTCCTGGCCTTTCAGTCCGGACACCGACACCGTGAGGTCTTTATGCTTTCGCCTTATCTCTTCTATCCTGAAATGCACGTTTTCAATGCAGAAATGGTTGGCGTCAAGCGTGTCCCCTCCCTTAACCGGTTCGGAATACACATCCCATCGCAGTCTTACCCTGTCGAATACGGCTGTCCTTACGTCCAAATCAAGCGGTGATGACTTCCTGCCCGCATCCTTGTCACCGTCCGCAGGCTTCTTGTTCCTTAGCGCGTCAATGACAAACTGGTAGTTGGCGGCGGTGTCTTTACGCTCCTTGTAGAGAAAAGCCGTGACGCCAAGGCAACGCAGGTCCTTTATTGTCAGTTTGTCATCAAACAGCGGCAGAAGCCCAATCTTTGCGCCAAGTGTGTCGATGGAGAGCATCTTCTCCTGCTTGCGGTCCTCCAGCTCAATGCCGTACAGCACCACCTCGCGTCCCATCAGGCTGACATCCACGCCGTCAATCCGCACCGGGGTGCCTAACTTCGCCTCCAGAAGTTCCACGCCTTTGTAGCGTAACCACCGCTGCACGTAGGCAGAGGTGATGGCGCCCGCAATACCGATAAGTATCAATACACCTGCCGATATGGCTACAATCCTGATATGTCGTTTAGTGATTGACGGAGGCATGACATGGTTTTCAGTCCCTTATGGGGAACACATAGAACTCTCTTCCCTTGCGATAGTCGATCATCCACTGGTCCATTATGATGTGATCGTCAAGAGCTGTCACGGTAAGAGTGTGCTTGCCGGGAGACAGTTCTATGTCAAGCGTTCTCAATGCCTGCCCCCTCAGCACGTTGGTCTTCCACCGTTCGGAGCGGAAAGGCTCTTTAAGCGAATAGACGACAGGCGCTCCTCCGTCTATGCTCACGCTGTAACGGATGTCCCCCTTGTCGTTCGCCTGCGTCGGTATCATGGCCGTCTTGAGCGACGCTTTGCCTGCTTTTTCGGCGTAAAAGTCAAAGTGTAGCGACGCGCCTTTGGGTATATTGACGGCCTTCATGCTGTGGCCGAGCATCTCGACAGGCTGCACTTTCCCCGTGGAAGAGTTGTAAGTGTATGCGTTGCGCACGATACATCCGTCGAGGACGGTGCTTGTCAGCGGCTTGCTTTTGCACTTTCTCAGTGTCGTACTGTCGTCAGTTGCGTAGTCAGCGAATACAGGCAGTGCACGGGGAGCGGCACTCATCAGTCCGTTCCACTTGCCTCCGTTCATGCTGTTGTACCTGTTCGTCAGCTCCTTTATCCTGTTTTGGAACGCGATGGCGGTGACAGTGTCGCCCAACTGGGCTTCAAGATGCTTGTGAGCCATTGCCGCAGCACAGTTGACGGGATATATTACATGAGCGAAATACGCGTCATCGTTGCGGTTTTCGCCGTTGACTATGGCGCAGATGCTGTCATAATCCTCCAGATAACGCTCCAGTTCGCCGCCGAATTCCATCTCGGAGAACTCCGTGCCGGTCGGCAATGAGTTGCCTCTCGGGTACTTCTGCTTGTTTAATTCCGTCTGTGTCCAGCCCATAAACTCAGGTCTTCTTATGCCGCAGAGCTTGTAGAAGCGTTCCATTGCGGGCGCTATCCTGTCGGCGGTACGCATTCCGAACTGTTGGGCGAGCCATGAATGCAGGTGCTTTCGCAATGTAGTCGGGGTGACACTGTTGATGTCCCACGCCATATCCAGGGCCAAGGAGAGCTGGTAAGCCGCCACTTTCGGGTCGTGAACGTTTATTATCCACATCTTGCGGGCGTTGTTGTCGTATGCCAAACGCAGCTCGTTATACACAAGACCGGGCTGTGTCGTGGTCAGCCACAGGTGGTCATGAGGCCGTCCCCAGTAGCTGAGGTGGTAGTAAACGCCTCCTCCTCCGCTGCGCTTCTGCTGTTCGGCGTCGCTCAGACGGGTCATGTATCCGTAGTTATCATCGCACCACATCAGCGTGACATCGTCCGGAACGCGCAGTCCGTTCTCGTAAATCTGCAACACTTCCTTATACGGTATGAACACCTGCGGCACTTTCTCCACGTCCTTTGAATAGTATTTCGCGATGAGCTCACGTTGGCTGTCTATTACGCTTTGCAGCCCGTCCAGCTTCTCCTTGTCGGTCTTCACGCCCTCCATGGAGCCGTCATGTATGCCTCTCATGCCGATAGTGAACAGCCCTTCCTGTCCTTTCATCTCCACAAGACGCTCCTTCCAGTAGTCAAGCACGTTCCCGCGGTTTGTTATGAAGTTATAGGCTCCGCGCTTTTTCTTGTCCCATTCTCCTGTGTTTGACCTCAAGATAGGCTCGCAATGTGACGAACCTATGATGATACCGCATGAGTCTGCCATCTCTCTGTTGCCCTTTACGGTGAAGAAAGGCTTTGTAACCTCGTGCATGGCGGGCCATAACGCGTTTGCCCTCAGCCTCAACAGCAGCTGGAATATGTGCTTGTATGTCTTTGGACCAATCGCTCCCTTGGGCAGTTCCGGCTCCACAGTCTTGTTCGCCCAAGGCAAAGTGCTCCAGTCTTCGTCATTGATGAAGATGCCCCTATACTCCACTGAAGGGCTTTGCAGCGTCTCGTCGCCACTGTCAAAGGTAAGCGACGGTTTTGGCGCAGGCATCACATCGCCCCACCATATCCATGGGGAGACGCCGGCTTTGCGTGACAGTTCGAGAATTCCGTATGCCGTTCCGCGGCCGTTGTTGCCCACTATTATAATCTTCCCGTCACGTTCTCCCACGAAGAAAGCGTCCTTAGTGTCCATTAGTCTCGGCGTGAGCACGTTCATCCTGCTAAGCGTTTTCAGCGTCTTGGCATTGGCTTCGTCCAACTGATAGATTTCAATCTTCGCCCCGTGATGGCTGCGTGCGGTCATGCCCGTCACCGCCTTCATGTCGCTGCGGAACATTTGCAGGGCTATATCGACCACCGGCGCAGTCTTTCCGATTACGGAATACTGCACGGGATGTACCCCGTCGTACCACTGTACGGAGGCGAATGCAGACGTGCAGGCGAATAATGAAATGATAAGAAGTTTCAGTTTGTTTGTCATTGTCAAGTTAGTGATTAGTCAGTCAGTATGCTTTGATAAGTTCTTTATTGTCGTTTTGTCATTGGCAGCGGCTCATAATTTTTTCTAAACCACGTTAACCGGCTCTCCTCTCAGGAATGCCTTGACGTTGTTTATGGCTATGTCCATAAGCCTCCTGCGTGCCGCCAGTGTTGCCCAAGCTATGTGCGGGGTGATGTAACAGTTGCGTGCCGTCAGCAAAGGCGAGCCGTTTGCCGGCGGTTCCTCCTCAAGAACGTCAAGTCCGGCGGCCGCTATCCTGCCGCTGTCCAGTGCGTCGGCCAACGCCGTTTCATCCACCAACGGTCCGCGTCCGGTGTTTATCACGACTGCCGAGGGCTTCATCCGTGACAGCGTCTTGGCGTTTATGATATGCCTTGTGCGCTCACTGAGCGGGCAGTGCAGGCTCACTATGTCGGCCTTGGCAAGGAAATCGTCAAGGCTTCCGGCCTGTTCCGCATAGCCGGGAACATCGTTACGGGTCGTGCTGCCGTCCCTCTGTGAGGGCGCAAGCAGCACTTTCATGCCGAAAGCGTGCGCTATTTCCGCTACCGCACGACCCGTGTTGCCGAAACCGATGATTCCCATCACCTTGTTGGCCAGTTCCGTCTGCGGCGACAGCGTATAGGTGAAATCGGGACAACGGCTCCATTCGCCGTCATGAACGGAGCGGTTGTGCCGTGCCACGCCGTTGCTGATGTTCAGTATGTGGGCGAAAACCAACTGCGCCACAGACGCTGTGCTGTAAGCGGGTATGTTCGTCACCACGATGTTACGCCTGTGTGCAGCCCCGATGTCTATCACGTTATATCCCGTTGCCAGTATCCCGACATATTTAAGTCTCGGCAACCGCGACATCAGCTCGTCCGTTATCAGCACCTTGTTGGTTATGATAATGTCGGCCTCAGCGGCACGTTCCGCCACCAACTCCGCCGGAGTGCGGTCGTAAACGGTGAATGTGCACACCCCGCCGTCAGCCGTTTTTATCTCACGCCACGGCTGCCAGTCAATGTCACCCGGATTGGCCGCATAGCCGTCAAGTTCCACTATATTCATCATTCATGCGTTTTGTTGCTTGCAAAGTTAATGAAAAGAATCGACACCGCCAAAGAAACGGTGAACAAAATGCCGTGCCTCCTGTCGCTATCGTGGCCATTCTGTTGTGTCCTGTCATTCCGTCAGCGTATGTAGAGACGATGTATTACATCGTCTCATTATCTTCACCATCCACCATTGTCTGCCGAGACGATGTGGTACATCGTCTCTACAAACGGGTAACAATACATGACAAAACAGATAGTAGAACGCCGGTCTCACATCAAAAATATACGGAAGGAAATTTAGGTGTAATCATGCCGCAAAACAAAAGGGTGCTGATTACACTGCAATCAGGTGCTAATCACTGTGTAATCAGCACCTTTTTACAATGTAATCAGCACCCTTTTGCGGAGTGATGCGTATCATGTGCTTTCGTGGCGGCATTATTAACAAGGTAACGATGCCGCCCGAGCGCATTACTCCTCTATGTCGGTGACGAGAGTTATGGCACTGACAAAGCGATGGCTTATGGTCTCAAGCATGGCCACGTTCATGCGTGTGGCAGTGCTGAAAGAATGCTTGCCGAACACCTTTGTCACGCTGTTCATGAACAGTCGGCGCGCTTTCGGGAAAGGCTTTGTTACAAACGGCAGTTCTTCCGCCGTGAATCCCATGCACGAAATAAGCATATTGCCCTCCATGGACGCTATCTGCACCAGTCCGATGTGCGAGAGCCATGACCGCAGCTTGTTGTAGTCGATGCCTCCCTTGTGCTCCCGTATGTAACGGCCGAGGGTTATGATGCCGTCTATGCAGGTGTCTTTTGTCACTATATGCTCCGCATTCTTTATTATGATGTCAAGCAAGGTGAGCGTCTCCTCGGACGTGTCTTGCGAGTTCATCTCCTCCTCCTGCACCTCTTCCAGCCGCTTCTGCGTCCAGTGGTTGAACAGATGTGCTGACGAATAGTCAAATGGCACCTCGTCCTTCCCGCCGTTTCGTGCGTCAAGGGCTGCCATTAGGGTAGGAGGCAGGGGCTTTATGGCATTCAGGCTTTCCGTTCCTCTCTCCACGAAGCGGAGCACGTTAAGTTCGGCGGCGGCATCAACCAGTCTGCGCCACTTGTGCGGTGACATTGGTGTAAGCCTCGCCTCGGGCGGTGTATTGTTGAAAGCCCCCTGTGCAAGGAGCATTATCAGATTGTGTGTGATGGCGGTGTGCATGGTGAAAAGGTGTGAGTGTTACAGCAATGCCTGTGCCTTTGCCAGATCCTCAGGCGTGTCTATGCCTATGGTTTCGGTGAATGTCTCGCCCACTTTGATTTTGTATCCGTTCTGCAACCAGCGCAGCTGCTCCAGACTCTCGGCCTGTTCCAGTGACGACTGCGGCAGTGACGTGATCTCCCTGAGCACGTTCCGGCGGTAGGCATACATGCCTATGTGTTTCATGAAGGGGTAGGCAGCGCCCCATTCCGTGCATTCCTTGCCGCGGACGAACGGTATGACGGAGCGGCTGAAATACATGGCGAAGCCCTTGTTATCCACTACTATCTTCGGAGAATTGGCGTTGCTGATGCGCCGCCACACCTCGTCCTGCCCCGTTTCAGCCCCGCAGGCCTCCGCGGAAGCGAACCTTATGCCGAGTGTGGCAATCTGTGTCTGCACGTCGTCAAAGCACTTGCATACCGCCTCTATCTGCTCCGGCTGTATGAAAGGCTCGTCACCCTGCACGTTGACAACCACGTCATACGTCCCGCCTGACGCTTCTATCTTCTCCATCGCTTCCTCTATGCGGTCTGTTCCGCTCTTATGGTCGGGCGAGGTCATCACCGCATTGCCGCCCCATGACACCACATGATCATAGATGCGGCTGTCGTCTGTGGCCACCCATGTGGCGTCCATCTGCTTGCTTACCTGTTCATAAACTCTCCGGATGACGGCCTTTCCGCCGAGCATGGCCAGCGGCTTGCCCGGAAAACGCGTTGAAGCGTAGCGCGCCGGGATTATGGCTATATACTTCATGGCTGTTTCTTGATGTTTGTAATTGATGTGGTGACGCGACGCGCCAGACTGTATGCTGTCCGGAATACGGCCGACACCTTAATATATAGTACGGGTGCAAAGATAGTGATAATTATCCATTGCAGGAGCGTTTCGGCCGATATTTTACAGAATAAACATAAAAAATGTTGTAGAATAGTTGTTTTTTCAAAATAAATTTGTAATTTTGAACCATCATTTCTTAATTCGGTTATGGTGCAAGTTCCTCATGCGGCAAGGCGTATCGCCTGCCTTTCAGGGTGGTCGGGAGGATTATGGCCGTAACCGCCAAGTTCAAATAGTACCAGTGAGATTATATCTAATACAGCTAATATTATTCTTAGTGCCCCTTGGGGCGTCATCCCAGAAAATAGTACTCGGTTCATGTGACACACACGACAAAGGGCATTATCAGGGGGAGATGCTCGGAGGCAAGCCGCATGGAAAGGGCAGTACGCGCTTTGATAACGGCGACACGTTTGAGGGCGAGTATGTAAAAGGAAAACGACAAGGTCATGGCGTGTATTCGTTTACAGACGGAGAACGCTATGAGGGACAGTGGTTTCAGGACCAGCAGCACGGAAAAGGGATATATTACTTTTCCAATAACAACCGTTATGACGGCTTGTGGTTCCGTGATTACCAGCAGGGACACGGCGTGATGTACTATTATACCGGGGACGTCTATGACGGAAACTGGGTGCAGGACAAGCGTCAGGGAAAAGGAAAATACACCTATAAGGGCGGAGCATACTATGACGGGGAATGGAAAAACGACATGAAGTGGGGAAAAGGCTGCTTCGATTGGGCGGACGGAAGTTCCTATGAAGGCCAATGGGTGGAGAACAAACGCACGGGAAAGGGCGTGTTCAAATATGCGACCGGCGACACTTACAACGGTATGTGGCGCGATGACTTGCAGAACGGACGCGGAGTTTACAAGTTCCGGAACGGCGATGTCTATGAGGGGGACTATGTAAACGGCGAGAGAACGGGCGAAGGAATATTCAAATATGCCAACGGCGACAAATATACCGGCCGTTTTACAGACGGAAATAAGGAAGGCATGGGCACGTTCGTATGGCGGAATGGAGATTCGTACATAGGCCTTTGGAAAGGAGACAGGCAGAACGGACGCGGCAAACTGGTGAAGAAAAACGGCGACGTGTATGAGGGTAACTTCAAAAACGGACTTCCTGACGGGGAGATGATAATCCATTTCGCGGACGGTACAAAGTTCAAGGGTATATACAAGGCCGGCAAACGCAACGGAAAGGCCATTGAGGAAAATAAGGAAGGAGTGCGTTTCGAAGGCTCATACAAGGACGACGAGCGCGACGGTGCTTTCGTGGAGAAGGATCGCAACGGGCAGATTACTGCGCGAGGGGTTTATGAGATGGGCATGAGGAACGAGAACTGATAAGGCATTAACCCTTAAAATATAATAGACTATGGTAATAGACACATTGGAAAACCTTAAACTGTACGTCGGCATGAACCCTTTGTTCGCTGACGTGGTGAAGTTCATCGAGGAGAATGATCTCCTCACTTTGGAGCCGGGAAAGCACCTTATAAAGGGTACGGACCTGTTTGTGAACATAACGACAGCCAAAGGCAAGATGCCGGATGAGGCCGTAATGGAGACACACAAGAAGATGATCGACATACAGATTCCGCTTGACGAGGAGGAAACATACGGTTATATACCCCTTGAGGATATGCCGGATGACATTCCGTACAATGAGGAAAAGGACATAACGAAATACCCGGACCTGCCGGGAAGCAGCTATGTTACGTGCCGACCGGGCATGATGGCGATATTCTTTCCGCAGGACGGACACGCTCCGTGTATAGCGAATGTTCCGGAAATAAAGAAGGCTATATTCAAGGTTAAGGCTTGATTGTGGCTGTATTGCTGTGAGAATACAAAATGACAACCCACCTAATAACTGTAAATAAAATGGCAGAAGCAAAGACAGCAACAGCAAAGAAGACTGCGGAAACAAAGAAAACCACAACAGCAAAGAAGACTTGCGCGAGGAAAAGGGCTGTAAAGCCGGCGCAACCGAAACATATAGGCATTGTAAGTAACGATACATGGCTGGAGCCTTTTGAGGATGCTATCCGTGGAAGGCATGAACATGCGGAATGGATGATTAACCATCTGACGGGCAATGGGAAGAAAACCTTGTCGGATTTCGCTTCCGGTTACTTGTATTATGGCTTGCATCGCACCAAGCAGGGCGGATGGGTGTTCCGTGAATGGGCACCAAATGCTACGGAGATATACCTTATAGGTGACTTCAATAATTGGCAGGAAAATCCGAAATATGCCTTGAAACGGCTCAAGAACGGACAGGATTGGGAACTGAAACTGCCAAAGACCGCACTGAAACATGGTGACCTTTACAAGATGCTTGTGAAGTGGAACGGCGGACAAGGGGAGCGCATTCCGGCGTGGGTACGCCGTGTCGTGCAGGACGAAAACACCAAACTGTTCTCCGCACAGGTGTGGGAACCGGAGCAACCTTACGTGTGGAAGAAGAAGACTTTTAAGCCGAATACCACCCCGTTGCTTATATATGAGTGCCATATAGGGATGGGACAGGACGCCGAGAAGGTCGGAACCTACACGGAATTTAAGGAAAACGTGTTGCCGCGTGTAATCAAGGCAGGCTATAACTGCATACAGATTATGGCGATACAGGAGCATCCTTACTATGGTTCTTTCGGCTATCACGTAAGTTCTTTCTTCGCTTCTTCAAGCCGTTTCGGTACTCCGGAGGAGCTGAAAGACCTCATAGACACTGCGCATCAGAACGGCATTGCGGTCATAATGGACCTTGTTCACTCTCATGCCGTGAAGAACGAGAACGAGGGTTTGGGCAACCTTGCGGGTGATCCGAACCAATATTTCTATTCTGGTGACCGCAGGGAGCATAACCAGTGGGACAGCCTCTGCTTTGATTATGGCAAGGATAACGTCATGCACTTCCTGCTTTCAAACTGCAAATACTGGCTGGAGGAGTTCCATTTTGACGGTTATCGCTTTGACGGCGTTACCTCAATGCTGTATTACAACCATGGTCTTGGCGTGGATTTCGGCGGTTATGGCGACTATTTCAATGGCGGACAGGACGACAACGCCATCTGTTACCTCACTCTTGCCAACCAAGTCATACATGAAGTGAATAAGAATGCCATCACGATAGCGGAGGATATGTCCGGCATGCCGGGCCTTGCCGCCAAGTTCCAGGATGGAGGTTACGGTTTCGACTACCGCCTTGCGATGGGCATTCCGGACTATTGGATAAAGACAATAAAGGAACTTCGCGATGAGGACTGGAAGCCTTCAAGCATCTTTTGGGAAGTGAAAAACCGCCGTTCGGACGAGAAGACGGTGTCATATTGTGAAAGTCACGACCAGGCTTTGGTCGGAGACAAGACCATAATCTTCCGTCTTATAGACGCAGATATGTACTGGCACTTCAAGAAAGGCGATGAAAACGACGTCGCCCACAGAGGTATCGCCCTGCATAAGATGATAAGGCTCGTTACGGCCGCAAGCATAAACGGCGGTTATCTCAACTTCATGGGCAACGAGTTTGGCCATCCTGAATGGATAGACTTCCCCCGCGAAGGCAACGGGTGGAGCTACAAATATGCGCGAAGACAATGGAATCTCGTTGACAACAAGGAACTTTGCTATCACTATCTCGGCGATTTTGACCGCAAAATGCTTGAAGTCATCAAGAGCCAGAAGAACTTTAACAAGACACCTGTGCAGGAAATATGGCACAATGACGGCGATCAGGTACTGGCATTCATGCGCGGTGACCTCGTCTTCGTGTTCAATTTCTCGCCGACACGCTCCTTTACAGACTACGGTTTCCTTGTTCCGACAGGGTCGTATGATGTCGTTCTCAACACTGACGCCGTTGAATTTGGCGGCAACGGCCTTGCGGATGACTCGATGACACACCTCACAAACTACGATTCCTTGTATGTAGAAGACAAGAAAGAGTGGCTGAAGCTCTACCTGCCGGCACGCTCTGCCGTGGTTCTTCGCAAGAACTAAATAACCAAATCAAATCATAACAATGGTAAATGAGCCAAAAGATAGCACCACTACTGTAAAGGTAGTGTGTGCTATCCTTTTTGTAATTTTTGTCGTTTCGTACGTTTATTCATTCCAAGGAGACCTCCTTGCAATGACCCAAAACGTATGGGCAGAGGGACAAACGCATTATCATCGCGGGGTAGGGGTGGCTGTAATAACGCTGACACTCTCGCTTCTCGCTTTTGTTGTCTCCCTCTTGACACGTCTGCCAAAGCGTGCTTTTGCGCTGATCTTTTTCCCGTCCTTTCTTCTTCTCGGCCTGTTGACGGCGGTAAATGTATCCGGTGGCAATGTTTCCACATCCCTTCCGTGGCTTGTCGCTTGCCCTATGCTTCTCGTTGCGTATGCCATAGTGCTGCGGTTAGTGAGACATTACCAGCCGTTTCTGAGCCCGTTGCGCAGTACTGCGTTCCTTTCACAACCTTGGTGGACGAATATTCTGCTGCTGGTCTGCATGATGATTATGGTGTTTGCGATGGGAAACACCGACCGCACGCTCCATACGCGTCTGAAGGTAGAACGTCTTTGCCGTGAGAAACAATGGGATAAAGCGTTGAAAACGGGCTTCCCGCAATACGACAATGACTCATCCCTCACGATGCTCCGTGCTCTTGCGTTGGCTAACACCGGCAATATGGGCGGCAAACTCTTTAATTATGAGATTACGGGAGGTGCGCAATCCCTTGCGCCGCGGTGTGACAAGTCCGTCATCTTCCTCTTGGGAAACGACCGTTTGCTATGGAAAACCATAGGCCTTGTGCCAAGAGACGCCTCAAAACCGTTTGTAACGTTCTTGCAGACGGAACTGCGACGCGGCACACTGAATCCTGTGGCAAAGGATTATCTGCTCTGCTCCTATCTGCTTGACAGAGACTTGCAGTCATTTGTCAAGGCACTTCCGCAGTATTATGACGTCAACGATTCTCTGCCGACGCATTACGCCGAGGCATACGTGCTGTATTGTGACAGATATAAGGTCAAGGATACCGTTATGTCCCGGTCCATGGTGGCCGACTATGCGGACTTCCTTTGCATCATGAGAGAACAAAGGTCACCGGTACTTCGCGACGCGGCAATCCGCAACGCGTATTTCGGCACGTACTGGTACTATTATTATAAAAGGAAGAAGTGACGGAGGTAAAAGGGCTTCATGCTGTAACAACCGGTTAGAAAGACGCGACCCCCTATAAATCCTCGCCAAGATTTGCCAAGCGCTCATACAGCGTTTCCCGAGTAAGGTTGTTCGTGTTTTCCGCCGGAAGATACTGTGCCGTTTCCCCTTTCTCGTCATGTATGACCTCGGCAAGGAAGTGTATGCGCTGCAAGTCATACAGTAAAGCATTTACAGAACGCATGGGCAACCCCGTGCGTTTTTTTATTTCCATGGCCGTAAGGGCGTTCTTCCCCGCGCTGAACTGCCTTTCCACCAATGACATGATGCGCCACGACATCTCCAGCCGTGAGTTAAAGCTGGGCTCATGCGGCTTGAGGCTCAGGAAATCCTCGGAGTTCTGGCGGCAGTAAGCAATTTCCGCGCCGATAAGACAGATGGTCCATGACATCTGCATCCACAGCAGGAAGAACGGGAGAATGGCGAAAGAACCGTATATGGCGTTATAGCTTGAAATCCATATCTGCGAGTTTATATACACCAACTGAAACAGCTGCATGGACACGCCGGCAATGATTCCCGGCAGAATAGCCGACCGCAGTTTCACTTTCGTGTTGGGCATGAAAACGTAAAGGGCGGTGAACGCTACGGAAAGAATGACGTATGGCGAGAGCTCAAGCATCAATGTCATCATCGGCCCTATCACAGTGACATCGTGCAGCTGGTGGTCTATCGCCGCTACGCATATAGACAGTCCGGAGCTTATGACTATCACGATAGGTATGAGGAACAGCAAGGCGATGTAGTCCGTTATGGTGCGGAAAATGCTTCGCTGGTGTTTGACCTGCCAAATGTCGTTAAACGCCTTTTCTATGTTGGATATAAGCATCAGCACAGTCCACAACATGAAGATGAGACCGATGCCGAGGAACGCACCCTTCTGCGTATGTTTCAGGTATGAGTTAACGAAATCTATCAGCGTTTCCGCCACGTCCGGCTGCGACGCCAGCGTGTTTGTAAACCATTTCTCTATGTATATGGAATAGCCGAATCCTCTGGCAATGGCGAATACGACCGCCATTATCGGCACTATGGCAAGCAGTGAAGAATAAGTCAGGCTGCTTGCAGTGTCAAGAACTCGCTTCTGTGAAATGTCGGCCCATAAAGCCTGGAAGAGCAGTTTTGATTTGGTTGTCAGTTTCTTAAAGTTCATCAGAATAAAAAAAGAAAAAGGAAGGCAGTGCTCCTGTAAGCCGGGTTCTGTGTCCCCAACAGCCCTCTCGGAGCCAAAGGGGTGCCCTATCATTTATCTACCCCGTATGTCACCATGCGGGTTTTGCTTCGCAGCTTAGCGTTCTACCCTCCATCGTGAGGCGAAGCCTGTCGGGCGGGTAGCCCTGTCATGACGATGGTTTACTTGAACTTGCAGCCTCCAGCAGGCACAGCCCGACCGTCACCGGCCGGCTGGTGGTCTCTTACACCACCTTCTCACCCTTACCTCCCGAAAAGAGGCGGTTATTTTCTTCTGCCTTTCACCTACCGTCGCCGGTAGCTTGTATTTTCGCAAGTGGAGCACCCTGTGCTGCCCGGACTTTCCTCTCGCGCCAATGCGGCGTCAGCGATAGAGCCGGAACACTGCCGTCCTAATTCTCTGCAAAAGTAATAAAAAAAACTTACAGAGCCAAACATTTCCCGTTTTTTCCTCGATTTGCGTTTTTTTGTCAGGGAGAACACAACGGATTCTTTACGATAGAGTATGGATTGCGCATGATAGTTAGAGTGGTTGCCTGCGGTTTCATTGTCCTGCCATAGTACCATTTCGTTGTACCCTATCATTCCATCAGCGTATGTAGAGACGATGTATCACATCGTCTCGCTATCTTCATCCGCCGCTATCGGGTGCTGAGACGATGTGATACATCGTCTCTACAAGCGTGCTATGACACAGTAGGTACTGCATCTTGCAGTGCAATCACCTTTTGCTTTACGCTTATTTTGTCATTGCCAACATCGGGCATTGCACGGCAGGATGCCGTGCCTACTATCGTGTCACAAAACAAAAGGGTGCTGATTACAGTGTAAAAGGGTGCTGATTACATTACAATCAGCACCCTTTTACACTGTAATCAGCACCCTTTCATTTTGTAAGCCGGTGCCTGTGGCTTATTTCTTTCTTCTCCGGAACCAACTCTTAGCTCCGCCAAAGCGGCGGTACAGCTTCCATCCCAGCAGTGCACCGTCTATAAGTGCCGACGCCGACGTTATGGTGGCCAACAGGCGTTTGGTGGGAGAACCAAGCTCCTCTGCGGTGGGTTGCCTGAACATCTCATGCCAAATGCCGGACATGCGCTCCTCGACAACATCAAGTTCACCTCTCAGTTGCTCCTTGCGTGCGCACAAAGCCTCTATCGAGTCGATGTTTATGCGTGCGGGCTGTGTTATCGTGCTCTTTTGCATGACGGTGTGAATTTATTGTTTGTTTTCGTCATCCTTGAAGATGCCGATTAGAAATCTGACCATCGGACGCTCTATCCATGAATGGCGTTTCATTACCACTACCGACAACACGACGATGTATGCGAGGCACACGCAGAGGAAAGCCAACGGCAGGGAATGCAGTATTCCCGCAAGAAAGTATGCCGCTGCGAAAGACAGGTATATCAGTGCCAGCAATGTCAGTAACGCTATTACGAAAGCGATGGTGAGGGTAGAGAGAATCCTCACCACCTTTTCTACAACGTCAAGTTTGGTGTACTCCTTCTTGATGAGCAGCCATTGCTTCACTTCTTCTACAAAGTCGGCAATCTTTTCGATGTTCTCGTCATTGGATAACATGATGGCGGTGTGGGTTAAAGGGTGTGTAATAAAACATAAGCCACAAGCCGCCTCCTTGTGGGCGACTTGTGACTTTTCAGCCGTTAGGGTCTTATTCTATATCGTCGGCAATCTCCTTGATCTGCTTGCAGGAGAGTTTGATGTCGTGCTTGTCGCAGAAGTCCTTTACTGCGTCCTGTATTTTCGCACGTGTGTCAGAACCTTTCTCAGGTGCGAAAAGAAGTGCTGCTGTTGCGCCTGCAACGGCTCCGCCGATGATAGCGCCAATGTAACCTAATGCTTTCATAAGAATAATGTTTTAAGGGTTATGAATTATGTTGACAATATTTTATTTGCAAATGTAGTAAAAAAATAATTGAAAAGCGGAAATATTTGTGTTAAAAATCACGAAACGCACGAAAACCTAACGTTTTTTTTATTACCTTTGTAGCATCTTTAATGTAAATATTAATTTTTAACACCATTCAGAATGAAGAAATACGTAATGATATGCGCTGCCGTATGCGCATCCATAGCTTTTACCTCATGTGGTTCCTCAAAGGAAAGTGCTTACCGCAAGGCCTATGAGAAGGCTAAGGCGCAGGAGATGGCGCAGTCACAGCAGACACAGGCGGAGCAGCCTGTGCGGGAAACGGAACAGACTCCTGTCGTGACACCGCTGGTGGAAGCTCCCGCGCAGCAGACTGTGACAGATAATAATGATAATGTCCCCGTGCGCTCGGAGAACCTTACGGTTGTCAGCGGAGCAGGCTTGAAGGCCTATTCTGTCGTTGTCGGCTCGTTCGGAGTGCGCGCAAATGCGGAAGGGTTGCAGAACACTCTGTCCAAGGCCGGTTACAATGCGCAGGTGGCATACAACTCTGAGCGCAATATGTACCGTGTGGTGGCCACCACGTTTGATGCCAAAGCCAATGCCGTGGAGAGCCGCAATTCCCTTCGCTCCGCATATCCGGACGCATGGCTGCTGATGAAGCAGTAAGGAAAGGATTACGAATTAGACACAATGGCACGCATTTTAGCGATAGACTACGGTAAAAAACGCACCGGGCTCGCTGTGACAGACACGTTGCAGATAGTGCCCGGTGCGCTTGATACTCTTGACACCAAGCGGCTGATGCCTTTCCTTAACGACTATGTAAAGAGGGAGGAGGTGGAGCGTATCATTATCGGTGAGCCGGTGCAGCCTAACGGACGACCGTCGGAAAACCTGCAACGCGTGAAGCAGTTTGAGGCGGAATGGCGTAAGGCGCATCCGGAAATACCGATAGAGGGGTACGACGAAAGGTTCACGTCCGTCATGGCGCACAGGATAATGATTGATGCCGGATTGCGGAAAACGGCGCGGCAGGACAAGGCGCTTGTTGACAAAATCTCCGCAACCATCATCTTACAGAACTATCTTGACAGGATACACCCGTTGGGCGGGATGCCGTCCGGCTTGTTTGATAAATAGAAACATTAGGACAAACCATTATTTTTCAGTTTTCCGCCATGGCAAGAGAAGGCGGGAAAAGGATTGCTTTTTATGATATTACCTATATATACATACGGTCAGCCTGTGCTCAGAAAGGTGGCGCAGGACATTGACAAGGACTATCCGGAGTTAGAGACACTTATAGAAAACATGTGGGAAACCCTTGCCGACAGTGAGGGAATAGGGCTTGCCGCGCCGCAGATAGGGCGTGACATAAGGCTCGTCGTGATTGACCTTGACGTGCTTAAAGACGACTTTCCGGAGTATGACGGCTTCCGTAAGGTATTCATCAACGCGCATATAGAAGACTATGACGATGCGGAGACGGACACTTCGGAGGAGGGATGCCTCTCTCTTCCCGGCATACACGAAAAGGTTGTGCGTCCGACACGCATACATGTGAAGTACATGGACGAGAACTTTGTGGAGCATGACGAATGGGTTGAGGGCTATCTTGCACGTGTGATGCAGCATGAGTTCGACCATTTGGAGGGCAAAATGTTCATCGACCGTCTTTCGCCGTTGCGCAAACAACTCATCAAGTCAAAGCTGCGTGCGTTGCTTCAAGGCCGTTTCCGTTGCGCGTATAAGGTGAAAATGCCGCATGTGAGGTAATGAACGGCTCAACAGTCTGTTTCCTTTGGGAATTGTTCAGGATAATAATAAGCGTGTGAGTCTTGTCTCATGCCGGTGGGGCAAGGCGCTGGGGGTAGGGTTGTTGCTCTGCCTTCTCTCTGTATGTTCGTACGCTCAGTACAAGGTTGACCGCCTTATTCTCAGCGGAAGGGTGGCGCTTCATTATGAGGATTACGTGTTGTCCATACAGTATTTCAACCAAGCCATATCGAAAAAGCCCTACCTTTGGGAACCATGGCAGCTGCGTGCCATAGCTAAATACTATCTTGATGACTGGAACGGGGCTGAGGCTGACGCTTCAAAGGCGATAGAGCTGAATCCGTATATCACCGGATTGTATGACCTTCGCGGCATTTCCAGAATACGGCAGGAACGCTATGAGGGTGCGATAGAGGACTATTCAAAGGCCATAACGCTTGAACCCGACAACCGGAACTTCTGGTATAACCGCGCCGCGTGCTACATGGAGCTGAAGAGTTATGACAAGGCTCTGCTGCAATTGGACACGGTTATATCCCGGTGGGAGAAGTATGCGCCGTCCTATCTGTTAAAGGCCGAGGTGTATCTGAAAACAAAAGACACGCTGGCGGCGGAACAATGGATAGACAAAAGCCTGCAAATCGACTCCTTTAACGCCAACGCATGGCGTGTGAGGGCGGGTCTGGCGCTGCATAAGGAACAGTGGAAAGCGGCGGATATGTATTTCTCCAAGGCTCTGCACTTGAAGCCAAAAGATGCCGGAAGCCTTATAAACAGGGCGCTGGCGAGGCTTAGGCTGAACAACCTTCGTGGCGCAATGAGCGACTATGACGAGGCGTTGGAGCATGATCCGAATAACTTTCTCGGCCATTATAACCGCGGATTGCTGAGGCAACAGGTGGGAGACGACAACAGGGCGATAGAGGATTTCGACTATGTCTTGACCTTTGAGCCGGACAATGTGATGGCATTGTTCAACCGTGCCACGCTGTTGGACCGCACAGGTGACCTCAGAGGGGCGATACGCGACTACACAAAGGTGATTGACAAGTTCCCGAATTTCTGGACAGGACTTCGCTATCGTGCGGAGTGTTACCGCAAATTGGGCATGACAGCGAAGGCGGAGAAGGATGAATACCGCATCTTGAAAGCCCAGATGGACAAGCATCTCGGAATACAGCACAGGTGGTCAAGCAACAAAGTGGCCTCCGTGCGCAAGATGAGTGACATCGATTTGGAGAAGTACAGTCAGGTTGTGGTGGATGATGAGGCCGAACAAACGCAGGAATATCAAAGCGAATACCGCGGAAAGGTGCAGAACCGCAATGTCGTGGAGCAGTATCAGCCATACGTGGCGATGGCCGTCGGCGTGAGAAACGGGAGCCTGTCGTCCGGCAAGTACTTTGATGTTGAGGCCGAAGCCTTTTGCGTCAAGGTCTCCAAGTTGGCCGAACGCTATGGCTTTGAGCCCCCTGCGCTTGGCAATGTGGGAGAAAGTGCGGGCGTACCTACCAATGATATGGTTGATAAGGTGACGGATGCCATAAACAAGACGAAGGACACCAACGAGGCAACCGATATGCTGTTGGTGCGGGCTGTGGCCTATTCCTCCGCGCAAAACTATCAGGAAGCCCTGAAAGACATAGATGATTACATACAGTTACGGCCCTCCTCCTTTGTCGCGTTGTGGCAGCGTGCGGTGTGTGGTGCCATGTCTGTGGAATATGACAAGGGGCTTACGCCGCAGGATGCGGAGCTTCGGAAAGCCGGAGTGATGAGTGACTTCGCCAAGCTGCACGACATGGACCGGAACAATGCATACGTACTTTACTGCCACGGCACGTTCTGTGCCCGCATGAAGGACTATGACAAGGCTGTGGAGTTGTTAGGCAAGGCGCTGAAGATAGATTCCCGTATGCCGTGCGCTTACTACAACCGCGGGCTGGCATACCTGCTGTCCGGAAATGCGATGCAGGCAAAGGCCGATTTCAGCAAGGCCGGAGAACTGGGTCTTTACAGTGCTTACAGTATGATGAAGAAACAAGTGAAGAAGTGAACTATGCGTAAAACGATTATCCCTTTCCTGCTGTCGGCAGTCATGTCGGCCGTTCATGCGCAGAGCGTGGGCGATATGTTTGTGAGTATGCCGGACAGTCTTTTCCCTTATCTCGCCAAGGAACAGCGTGCGGAACTGGTGAATCTGAAAAGGCTTGACCCGTCGTCACCGGCGGTGTTACGGTCGGTTTTCAACTGTGACGTGACGATGTCGCACTCCGTTGTGCCCGATGACATATTGACAACCCGTATCGACAGCACGGTGGAGTTCTCCATAGCCCGTCTTCATAACGCCGCAGGCGACAGCCTGTACTGTGTCCTGCAAACTGTGGCCGCCCCCGAAAAAGAGTCTGTTGCCACTATATATAATAAGGAGTGGGAGCGTGTCGGCGATGTAGATTTTACCGGCATACAGTTCGTTCATCGTCCCGATACGATGCAAAAAGAAACCTTTGACAACCTGACCCGGCTGATAGAGTTCCCGATGGTGGAGGGACGCTTTGGTAACAAGGGCGATATTGTCGTGTGGCAGAACGTCCCCATGACCTCAAAAGAGGAGAAAGAGCGTCTTAAAGCCATACTGAAAGTGCGGGTATTGCGTTGGAACGGTAAGGAATACAGTCCGGAAAACAAGTAGCAAAGGCGGCGATGTCTGATTTCAACGCGTACACAGCCGGTCTCGATATGGACTTTTTGCGTGACCTGTTCCGGCGGAACGGGCGGATGATGCACTTCCAAAAGGGCGATATTTTTGCCGGAGGGAGCAAACGACTGAGGTACTGGGGCTTGGTCGTGAGCGGCACTTTCAAGTATGTCATACCCGACTATGAAGGAGAGAGACACGTTGTCGGTTTTGTGTTTGACAACGATATGGTGGGCGATTTCTTGGCAACGGTAAAGCAAAGACCGGTCCGTGCCGAGATAATAGCCGCGAGTGACGCAGAGGTTATGGTGTGCGATACGTCCGTTGTATATGATTTCATGACGTTAAACACGGCTTTTCTGCATACCATCACGGTAAACCTGTTCTGTCAGGCTTATGACATGTATCTGGAATTACACCTGAAATCGCCCAAGGACAGGTATGTGGCGTTATTGAAAAGATGTCCCGACATATTGCAGAAAATAACTTTGCGGGAAATGGCCTCATACTTGCAAGTAACCCCGACACATCTTAGTAGAATACGAAAGGAACTGACATTCGGTAGCTGAATGTCAGTTTTTTTGTGTGTTAAAGCGTGGCTTTGCTCCATGTTTCAACATTTGTTGACGTGCTTTTTCACTTTTTTGCATAACTTTGCCGCCATGAACAAATTGTTACAGCTATGAACATGAAAAAGACTATGTTTGGCCTTCTTGCCGCAATGGCGGTGGCAGGCGTTTTTACCCTTGGCTCATGTCAGGTGGCGGAGTTGGTAATCAGTGGTACAACCTATTATGACACGGAGATTACCACTAAGGACAATCAGTTGATAACAGGCCGGATAGGAGGCCAAAGGTCATCGAATCTGGTTACCGGTTCAAAGAAGATAAGCATCAAGACCGATGAGGGGAGGAAGAAAATCAAGAGTGAGGACATACAGTACATGAAGCTCTCGCGCAAGGGACATCCCGAGAAACAGCAGACGCTGGTATATCTTGACTTCAGATGGCCATACACTAAGAAGGGTCAGCAGAAGTACATCGTGCGCAAGGCGTGGCAGGTTGTTGAAAGCGTGGGCGACCACTTGCTGATTACAGCCACCGGACATTCGTTCAGCCTTGCCAAGGACGGCTCGCTTGTTGTCACTTACAGCCGTGACGAGGGCATAAAGTATTGTCTGCAACGTCATGGTGATGAAGGCCCGATCTACTTCGCCAACAGCAATTATGGCAAGTCAAGTATGCGCAAGGCGTGGCAGAAGTATCTGGCAGACGACTCTGTTTTGTGCCAGAAGATAGCCAACAAGGAGATTGCCCCGTTCAATTTCAAGGAGATAGCCGAACAGTATAATCCCAAGAAGTGACGGCTATGACAAAGAGAATGTTACTTGTCTGCATGGCTGTTCTCATGTCCCTATGCCGTGTGCAGGCGCAGGATGGGTTTTCAAAGAATGGCGCCACCACTTTCCACATAGGCTGCGGATATGCCAAGATAGCCGATGCCTACACGTCGTCGGGCTTTTCCATGGGTGTGGAAGCGCGCTTTTACACCACCGAACGGCTCTTTGCCGACTTCTACGGACAGTGGGGTAACAGCGAGGGCAGCAAGGAGGTGATGCAGAAGGGAAGCCCGTTCAGCATCAATGATGAGCGCAACAGCCTGCTTGGTGTAATCGGCGTAGGCTATGATGTGGTTCAGAGTGAGGACAAGAGGTTCTGCGCTTATGTGAGGACACTGGCCGGTTACGGCATGATGCACTCGAAGTATGACGACTATCAGCCGCTGACCGAAGATGACGGCGTGATAACAAGAATGCGTGACCGTAGAGATAAGGGCTTCGCCGCAGTTTGCGGAGTGGGCTTTGACGCGCGTTTCAAGGGTTGGTTGCTCACCCCTTCCTTTGACATGATATATGTAGGCAATTGTTGGAACATGGCGGCCATGCTGTCGGTGGGTTTCTTTTGCTCGTTCTCCTATTGAATGTTCATGCGGATAAGGTGACGGTTTGCAGCATGCTCCTTAACTGCTTGCTAATCAATGGTAAAACGATGATAAAGTAAAAAGGTGCTGATTACAATGTAATTTGCACCTTTTTACATTGTAATCAGCACCAGATTGCAGGGTAATCAGCACCTGTTTGTTTTGGCATCTCCAACATCTTGCAATTGTGAAACACACAACCGCTATGTAGAGACGATGTACCACATCGTCTCAAATATTTGCAATAATACGACATCAGAAATGAGACGATGTAATACATCGTCTCTACAACCGCGCATAATACCGTGCAAGGCACGAAAGAGAGGATGTAAACTGAGAAGTTTACATCCTCTCCGTATATGTATATTATCAATCGGCAATAATCTGAAAAACAACATTTCGCAAAGCGATATGCGCAACCTGCGCGGTCTATATGCACCAAATGCGCATGTGGTGCATTGTCACTTTAACGGCTTGGCGTGGTGGCGGCCTTTGGCAGCAGCACCCTTTCGCAGAACCTGTCCTGCCACCATCTTCCGTCCATGACGGGACATTCGTTGTTTATTATGGAGAAAGCCATCCGGTGACCGTCGCTGCCGGTGAAGTAACCGGACAGAGAGCTTATGCCGCCTTCACGTGTCAGTGTTCCGGTCTTGGCCTTTATCTTGCCTGCCACGTTGGGTTTTCTCAGCCGGTCGTACAGTGTTCCGTCTGTTCCGGAGAGCGGAAGGCCGGATAATACCTCCCTGTAAATATACGGATGCTTGTACGCATAGGTCAGAAGGGCTACGAGAAGCTCCGGAGACAGCCTTGTGTCAGGGCATAATCCGCATCCGTCCTCGATGTTACAGACTTTGGACGGGTCCATTTTCAACTCTTGCTTGATGAAGTTGCGCAACGCCACTATACCGTTGCTCCTGAAATTACCTTTGGTGTTTACGGTGTATCCGAGCAGGTAGAGCAATGATTCCGCGTTGATGTTGGAGGAGTTTCTCAGTGCTTTCTCTATGGGGGTGCGCAGCGGAGTGGTTATTTCTCCTATCATTGTAGCCTTCTCCGGCACGAGTCTGCCGAAGCGTATGCGGTCTTTGTTGACCGTTATCCCTGCCGCAGACTGTAATGCGTACAGTGTTTCGACGCGCATTTTCTTGTAGCCGTGGTATATCAGCCCCATCCTGCTGACCTTTAAGTCGCCGGGAGTCCAGTGCTGTTCATGGTCCATGGGTTCGGTAAAGGCCATGTCGAGAATGACGTTTCCTTTTATGGCTTTGATGCCTTTCCCCTTTAATGAGCCGAGAAGATTGTATAGGCTGTCCCTGTTGAATGAGGGATCAAATTGGGTTTTCAGTATGATGTTGCCGGACAGGGTGTCCTTTTCCACCCGCCCTGTGGTGTATAGCCTTGTTCTGTATTTGTAGTTAGCTCCTGTTTTGCGTATGGCGGCAATGCACGACAGCAGCTTCATACACGATGCCGGACGCATGGGGACATCCGCACGGTGTGCATAGACGCAGCGTTGCGCCGTGAGGTCGTAAACCATCAGCCCGACAGAGCCTACGGATGGCTGTGCGGTGATGAAGGAATCGGTGCGTGATTGTAATGCCTTGTCTATCGGCAGTTGCTTTACTTCCTTGCCCGTATCCTTGGAAACGCCATCGTCTCCGCTCCGGCATGTGCGAAGAGCAGAGACGATGAATATGGTCACTATTATGATAATAGGTGTTACCCTTTTCACTTATTCGTTCGTTTTGTATAAGTATAATTACTTGAAATAGCGGTTGTAGAGTCCCTCGAAGCCCTTGCCGTGGCGTGCTTCGTCCTTTGCCATCTCGTGAACAGTGTCGTGAATGGCGTCCCAGTTCTTCGCTTTCGCGTTCTTTGCGATGCGGAACTTGTCCTCACAAGCGCCGGCTTCGGCGTTCATGCGCTTTTCAAGGTTGGTCTTTGTGTCCCATACAACGTCACCGAGGAGTTCTGCGAATCGTGAAGCGTGCTCGGCCTCTTCCCAAGCGTAACGCTTGAATGCCTCTGCAATCTCGGGATAACCCTCACGGTCTGCCTGACGGCTCATCGCGAGATACATGCCTACCTCTGTGCATTCGCCGTTGAAGTGTGCGTTGAGATCTTTTATCATTTCCTCGTCAACGCCGTATTCCTTGGCGATTCCGATAACGTGTTCCTGGACGAACTGGAGGCCGCCGGTTGTCTCTTCGAGTTCTTTGAACTTAGAACCGGGAACTTTACACTGTGGGCACTGCTCCGGTGGGGTCGGACCTTCGTGGATGTAACCGCAAACTGTACAGATGAATTTCTTGTTCATAATGCTTTTGGTATTAAATGTTAGTAATGAGTTTATGTATTGTTATAGCTTTTGTTTTTGTCTTGTTTGTGCTGCAAAGATACTCAATTTATTTGGTATGGCAATCATATAACGTCCAAATTTTCCTAAATTAGCCTTGCGATTTACATTTTTTACCAGTTTGTTTGCGGGAATAGCCTTTGTTTGTCGTAGTGTCGTGCGGTACGGTGATAAATGAAAAAAGCCTGATGACATTGTATCATCAGGCTTTTTCTATTATGTTCAGCGGTGCGTACGGGACTCGGACCCGTGACCTCCAGCGTGACAGGCTGGCATTCTAACCAACTGAACTAACGCACCATACTCTTAGGAAATGTTGGCGGTGCGTACGGGACTCGGACCCGTGACCTCCAGCGTGACAGGCTGGCATTCTAACCAACTGAACTAACGCACCATGCTTCTCAGACTGATAAGCGTTTCCTAATTGCGGTGCAAAGGTAGCAGTTTTTTTTTGTTCTACCAAATTTTCGGCCGGTTATTTTAATGAAATAGCGCATTTATTGCGCATTATCTGTCATTTCGGTTGGCTCAACTGTTTTTTCTGTGTTGGCTTTGCGGGCTCTTTGTGGCTTGCGCCGAGAACGTGAACCTTGTTTCTGTTCTGGCTTTTTGTCATCGTTGGAGGTTGCATTTGCAGGTTGATTTTCCTGCTTTTGCGCATTGGTGGCATGTGCAGGGTTATCAATATTGGGTGCAGCAACAGCTTCCTGTTTTTGTATTTCAGGCTTGTCTTGCTGCTTTTTCTGCTGCGTCTGCTTCTGTTGTCCCTGTTTTTTCTTTTGTTCCTGTTGTTGCTTTTGCTGCTCCTGCTGTTTCTGTTTGTTTTGTTTCTGCTGCACTTGTAGCTTTTCCTGTTCGGTGAAGAGGTTGTCGCCACGGTGTTTGTCGCCCGGACGGAACGCGTCCATCCATAGTGTCAGCGGTGCGGGACGGTCACGATTAATCCGTGGTTCGATGTCTTCCATCCATTGTGCGCCTGCCGCCATCTGTATATAATGGTACTGGCGTGTGTAGAAATCCAACTGTTTCAGGTCGTCAAACGTGAATACCATGGGGCGCAGCGGTGCGTATTTCTCTTCCCATTCATCATCCGGAATGTTGTTATGGCGTTGCAGATCGTCGCATATTCCCATCGCCCTTATGGCTACGGAAGCGTCATTGGTCAGCAGAAGTACCTTCTTTCCCTCTGCAAACAGGTCCGCCACCTTTCTTATTATGGCCGGATCAGCGAAAGAAGCGTGATGCGATTCCGCGCCAATACCTTCTATACGCAGCCGGTTTTCCTTCTGTTGTGCAAGGATAAGACGTTTTGCCAGCCGTGCGGCAGTGTTCAGACAGACGATGTTGTCGGTGAAGTCTGCGTCACGATGGTTGGCCGGGTCTTGCATGGAAGCAAAGCGGTCAATCTCTTCATACGTCTCACCCATCATGATGAAGCGTCCTCCACGATACCTTACCAGTTTGGAAACAAACTCCAGCTGCCGCTCAAATTGGAGGCGTGCGTTGTATTTCGGGTCAGAATGGCTTGACGTATATCCTACGAGCAGCTCCAGCCAGATGTTCGTGTCACTTAATACCACGTCATAGTCCAGCACGCTCGCCAGCGTGTCTTCCAAGAAACGGTGCCGCTTTTCTATTTCCTCTAAGGTCAGTTGCTGTATCTGCTGGTCTGTCAGCACAATGCTCCGCAGCGGAGCCTGCATCAACTCTACTATGTTGTTTATCCTTATGGCCGGCAGCGACGGTATCTTCTGTTCCTGCCTTCCATTGCCATGGCGGGCGTTTTCCGCCTGTGGCGCGGTGTTGGTCTGTTCCGCTTTCTCCTCCGTCTTGCTCTCTGTCACGGTCTCGGCCTTCTGTTCCTCAACAGCCTGCGTCGGTTCCTTATCCGCTGTTTTGGCTACCTCAACCGCAACGCTTGCAGCGGATTCTTCCTGATTCTGCTGCTGCGGCTCTGCCGGCTGTACGTTTTCCGTTGCCTGCACGCTCTTTTCCGTCTTGGCCGAGCGTGCCTTTCTTGCCGGTTTCTTTGCCGGTTCCTTTTTCTCTACGGTCTGTTTCTTTGCGGTTTTTCTTGTCGTCTTTGCCTTTTTAGGCTCAGTCTTTGGAGACTCTATGCTTGCTGTCTCCTGAGTCATTTGTTCGTTATTTTCCATTAAAAAAATGATGTTTGGCGGTTTTGTGCCGTTTGGTTCTTTCCCAACCGATTAACGGCCGCACCGCGTTTGTTACATCCCCAGCTTGTAAATCTCTTCACTTACCTCCGGAGTGATGGGGTAGAAGAGGCCAAACCGGTCGCCTTTGTTCTTGTGCAGGCGTCTTACCAGTTCGGGGATGTCAGGATTTTCTATGCCTAATTGCTTGAAGGTAACAGGCAGTCTGAGGTCATTGTGCAGGAAATCCTTGAAGCGTCGTACTCCTTCCTGTGCCCTTTCCTCTTCGTTACCAAACTCTTTTGCCACACCCATAACGCGCTCCGCGAACTGCGCGATACGCTTCGGGTGGTGCTTTGCCATGAAAGTCATGTAGGCAGGTGTTATCACCGCCAGTCCTGCGCCGTGCGTCACGTCGTACAATGCGCTTACTTCATGTTCCATCTGATGGCTGCTCCAGTCTTCCACACAGCCAACTCCGCAGGTGCCGTTGTGTGCCACCATGCCACTCCACATGATGTTTGCCCTTGCGTCATAGTCGTCGGGGCTCTCCATTACCTTGCGTCCTTCGTTGATGATGGCCGTCAGCACTCCCTCGCACATACGGTCACCTATCTCCGTGTTCTCCGTGTTTGTGAAGTAACGTTCAAGTATGTGCACCATCATGTCACATATTCCTGACGCCGTTTGCCATTCCGGTAATGTCATTGTCAGCTCCGGGTTCATGACGGCGAACTTCGGGCGCAGTGTCATCGGGTGCTTGATGCCCAGCTTCTGCTGTGTGGATTCCTTTGTTATGACTGCATTTCCCGAACCTTCCGACCCGGCAGCGGGTATCGTGAGCACCACGCCTACGGGCAGAGCCTCATGCACCTGTGCCTTGCCGATGAAGAAATCCCAGAAGTCGCCGTCATAGTTCACGCCGCACGCAATGGCTTTTGCCGTGTCAATGACAGAGCCTCCGCCAACGGCGACGATGAAGTCTATATTCTCATCCTTCGCTATCTTTATGCCTTCATACACCTTGTCGTCAGTAGGGTTGGGTCTCACTCCTCCCGTCGTGACGGTCTGTATGCCTTGCTCTTCCAACGCTTTTGTCACCCGGTCGAGCAGTCCGCTCCTTACGGCGCTGCCGCCACCGTATATTACCAAGGCACGCTTTGCGCCGTAGCGCAGTGCCAGTTGTCCGGTCTTTTCCTCGGTGTTCTTTCCGAACACGAACTCTGTCGGAGAGTAAAAAGTGAAATCTATCATAGTCTTTGTCTGATGTCTGTCGTGCGTGAAGATAAAAAACGTGTTGTCAACCGCCGCTGATTATCTTCTCCACATCCTTTATTATTTTCTGATATACATCGGCATTCATATAGCCCATGTTCTTTTTTAGCATCGTGGGGATGTCGCTTTGCGACTTGGTATATGCCGACAGTTCGTTTTGCAGTTGCACTATGTGCTGCGCTCTCTGTCTTATTTCCCTCTCCCTCTCTCTTCTCAGCTCGTCACATATCGCCTGTACGGTAGGTGCCACAACGCAGTCAAACAGGTGATGCCCCTGCACATACAGGTAAGTAGTCTCCGGCGTCACTCCCAGTTGCAGCAGGCTGTCCTTCGTGCGGAGATATTCCTCCTTCTTGTTCGGATACTGTCTCCGCAGTTCGTTCAGCTTGACCCTGACCTTATGCCTCACCTTGGCTATGTTGCTTTCCGTCTCATGCACGCGTGAGTGCCTTATCTCCGCAACCCGGTTGAAGTCCGTTATGCTGAATCTGGAATATTCTCTCTTCCTGTAAAGCATTATGCTCCAGACGAACAGCGGGAATATCGCCCTGCTGTATTCGGCGAGGAAGGCCTCGAAATCGAATATGTTATGGTCGTTCAGCGTCGCCATCACGCAGACGTTGTGCAGGGACGGGGCATAGCATTGCAGGTTCTCTATGGCGTATGCGTAAGTATGCACGACGTACGGGCTGCTCAGCATAAATTCAGACTGGAATGTCATGCCTTGTATCAGGTAGTCATAGTCAGCGTCCACGCACGCCATCATGTTGCTTCCCGCTCCCTGTTTCATGATTGACAGCAGTGCCTGTTTCTTGCCCTTGTTGAGGTTTGTGCGGCTTGGCAGCATCACCTCGAAATAGCGTGTGTCGTCCTCAAACCTGCTGAGTATCATTCTCCAGAACAGGATGTCGTCATAACTTTCCACGTATGCCACTATGCGCCTGCGCGCTTTCTTGCCTTTCAGCTTGTTCGCCGCATTCACATAGTCGCTTGATATGTAGTCGGTTAATGGCATATTCGGTGTCTCGGTGTTGGAGGTTTGTGGTTATGGATTTTTGGGGCTGTAAGCGGTGCTCTTGCAATCAGGTGCCGTTTACATTGCAATCAGGTGCCGTTTACATTGCAATCAGGTGCTGATTACACCGCAATCAGGTGCTAATTACAGGGTAATCAGGTGCTAATTACAGGGTAATCAGGTGCTGATTACATTTGCGTCTCAAACTTCTATCTCGCTGACCTCCGTCACCTTGTCCGTCCATCCGTCCATTATCACGGCGGGTGAGTGTGTCGTCAGTATCACCTGAACGTTGGGGTTCAGCTGCGTTATGATGCTGATGAGGCGTTTCTGCCACTCTATGTGCAGGCTGACCTCCGGCTCGTCCATGAACAGGATGTAGGGTTTCCGGTCCTCCACCAGTACGGTCAAGAGAATCACCAGCATCTGTTTCTCTCCGCTTGACAGCTGGTAGGGCAGCAGTGTCTCACCCATCTGCATGAAACGGATTTCGTTTTCCGTGCGTATGATGGTCTTCTTCGTGTCCTCAAACAGGCTATCGACTATGTTGTGGAAGTTGTTTTTGTTTTCAGACAGGCGCTGTGCCAGCAGCGGGGCGTCCTGTTTTCCGCTCTGCAACATCTCTATAATCCTGTTGCCAAGGTTCACCTGATAGTCCAGATAGCGCCGTTGCAGGTTGAAAAGCTGCAAATCCAGCTCTGTCGCTATCTTGAAATCCAGCCGTGCCGTTATGTCCGCGCTTATCAGAGGGCGGTCAAAAGACCTTATGACGTCAAAGCGTATGGTGTCGGCATCCTCCTCATGCACGCTCAGCAGTACGCCGTTCTCGTTTTCAATCCTTCCGCGCGACCTCATTAATGGCGTCACGACCTTGTTCAGAATGGTGCTTTTACCCACTCCGTTAACGCCGCTCAGGATGTTGATGTGCCTGTCCAGCTGCCACACTATGTGCTTCCTGCCATTCCACAGAGAGTCTATCTCTATTTGTTTTATGTACTCTGCGTATTTCATACACGAAAGGTTAACCGGTTAGATATTTATGCAAAGGTAACAAAAAAACTGCCGGCGGTCAAATATTTTTTATATTTTAACAACTGAACATCCCGTGCCATTCGCGGAAGATAGCTATTCCTTCCTCGCCGAACTTCATGAGTGACTGCTCCGCTTGCTCAAATGTCTTCCGCCTGTCAAGCCGTGTCTTGGAGAAAAACTTGTCGGCATAGCAGATTATCTTCTCTTCCGTCGTCTCCGGCACGAGGTCTGTTTCCGGCATGGGCAGGCGCTGTTCCCTTATGCTTTTGGCCGTAAGTCCCGTGCCGGTGTGCCTTGCGCATACTCTGGCGTAGGGCGTAATGTCAAGGCCGGGCAGGTGTTCCGCAGCGTAATCCTCCAGCATCTTCGCCCCCATCAGGCCGTGGAGCAGATACGGTTCGCTGCCGAAGCAGTGGATTCCCGGAGCGTCACACATCAGGATGCCTATGTCATGCAGCATTGCGGCATCGTATGCGAAACCGGCGTCAGCATTAAGTTCCGGATGCTTTGTGCAGATGTCGCGTGCCAGTTCCGCAACGCTCCTGCTGTGCGTGGTCAGTATTTCCCTGAGTTCCGCGTTGGAACTTGCGGGGAAATAGTAGTCTATTATTCTCTGATAGTCCATCTGTATGTCTTGTTGTTGGTGTAATGTCGTGTGTATGAGGTATTGCGGCGCATGGCGTTATCATTTCAGGAATATCTCCTTTACCACCGTTGCCGACGCCCCGATGCTGCCGGTATGCTGCAAATGGAAGCCTCCGTAGGTATTGGCATGTGGCATTGTGGCCGTCAGTTCCTGCCGTGTCTCAGGGATGTTACGGTTGCTTACCGTTGCGGACAGCACCGTGCCGTCGGCCGTAAGGGTTACTGCGCATCCGCGTTTGAACAGGTCACAGCGTTGGGGCGGGCATATACGGGTCACCGTTCCGGCCGAGTATTCCACCAGATATACTTCCACTGCGTGGTCATAGTCGGGCGTTCTTATGAAGCGTATGCCGTAACCTGTCAGTGTGCGTGTGTCGAACTTTATGCAGATGTCAAGGTACTGACCCGTCGCCGAGCCGAAACCTTGCCCCGGACCTTTGCATGGATCGAGCGTGATGCGGCAGGTCTGCCTCGTCACCTTCTTGCTCTCGTCACCGGGAGTGAACATCATGCGTGCCCCTTTCTGCAACTGTACCAGTCCCCATGAGCCTTCCGCTCCATCCACACCTTCCGCATATCCCCATGCCGGTCGCGAGTTGTCAGCCTGCCAGTCGTACTGCATGGTGTCCTTGGGCTTATGACAATCCAGCGTCCATCCGCCCGGAACAATATCCGTTTGGGTGCGTACGGCGAACGGAGGCAGTACTGTCGGCAGCTGTTCCGTAGGCTGCGGCACATCGAGGGGCTTGCCGTTAAGGGTGCATCCGGTCATTATGCACCGGTGCGCCGGGTCCGGACGCTTGCTCCATTCTATCTTCAAAGCCGGGTCATCGCTTGTCCACCGGCAGCCGGTCATGGTCACCGGGCCGCTTACCTTGGTCAGATATTGCGTGCCTTTGGTTTTTGAATGCAGGTCACAGTCGTTGAATACCGCGCCCCGCCTGCGGTCAGTGGTGTAGAAAGGCTTGCTTGAGAACAGGGTGAAACGGCATCTGTTATACACTCCCGTACCGCACAGTGCGTCGTCGGTACACTCGAAATAGCAGTTGTCAAACACCGTATTCTGCGCTCCGACGAACGGACACAGGTTGAGGCGTGATATGAACCGGCAGTTGCGCAGGTGGTAATGGTCGCCGTTGCAGATGGCAATCTGCGCCTGAACTATCGCGTCTTTCCTCCGAAGCCGGTTCTTACGCGCGTCCTTATTATATATAAGGTCAACGTTACAGTAGTTGCCGAACGTGATATTCTCCGCCTCTATGTGGCTGCCTGTGAAGTGGAACATGGTGAAATTACCGTCCGCTCCCTGCGTCTGTCCGCGGTTTACGGCCAGCACCACGTCTTCCGGCCGCTCGCCCAAACCAATGATTCTGACCCGGTCAAGCCTTACTTTCATCGCAAACGGCGTATTCTCTCCGGGCAACGGTTGCCTCACCTCCTCGTCATCGGGATTGTCTATCCAGTAAACGGAAGGCATTATGTATATGGCAGTCCATGAAGTGTCCTTGCGTGCATGGCGTTCCGCGAAGCGCAGTGCTTCATTTACAGTCCTGAAAGTGCAGGCCTTTTCGTCGGTCATGCTGTCGTTTACCAGTAGGTGTCGTGCGTCTGTGGTCATCCTTTCCCCCTTATAGTCGAAAGATGTCTGCGCCGATGACGCGGCGGCTGTTGCAGACAACAGGAAGAACAGGAACAGGTGTTTTATTGTATTCATACTGCAAAAGTACGTTTTTCTTGGCATTTAACCAATATTTTAATATAAAATTTTGCGGAAACACAAAAACTTGCTATCTTTGCCGCGATAGTTATATTAACAAACAGTTTAATTTGTGATTGTATGAAGAGAACACTATGCTTGTTTATGGTTCCTGCCTCTGTTGCGCTTCTCATCTCCTGCGCACAGCCCAAGGCAGATGTCGTGAAGGATAACGTTGTGGCAGGCATCGGCACTGACAGCGTGCAGGTGGCTCAGGCCGCCGGTGCACCGCTTCTTCTGCCCATTGCCGATGGGGAATACAAGAAGAAAGACAAATACTGTGATTTCAGTGTTGAGGCGGAGTGGCCTTCCGGTTCCGATGCGGTATCGTCCGCCATCAGGAAGGATTTGCTTGCCGTGATGGACAAGGCTCTGGCTTACAGCGGCGGGAAAAGGACAGCGCAGGCGTATAAAGGGGAGACAGCATCGCTGGAAAAGGCTGTGAAACACTATGGCGCAGGGGCCTACTCCTTGTTGCTGGCGGATTCAAAGGAGAACCATAAGATGCGCGTGGAGACCGAACAAGAGGTTGCGGCGGAGAATGGCGAGACTTTTAAGGAGCCTGACGTGATGCCGCTGGCGATAGATTTTGAAATTGACAAGGAGGATGAAACGGCGTTGTGGTGTGTCTTCGAGGTACAGTATTACAGTTTCACGGGCGGTGCGCACGGCTTGGGCTATTCCTCATCCTTCACATACGACAAGGCTACCGGCAAACGTTTCACGGCTTTTTTGAAGCCGGGCGCGGCCAAATCCATGCAGCCTTTGCTGCGTAAGGGGCTTAAACAGTATTTTTCAGAAAAAGGCGAGAAGGTGTCTGACGGGGAACTTATGTCTTATTTACAGATAGAGGGTAATGAAATCCCGCTGCCTGCCGCCTCGCCATACCCTACATCCAAGGGGCTGGAGTTCCACTATGGCAGCTATGAGATTGCGCCGTATGCTGCCGGACAGCCGGAGTTCACGATACCTTTTGACAGGGTCAAGCCATATCTTACCGCGGAGGCCGTAGCCTTGTTGGGGCTGTAACTGCGCATTATAGCCCGCTTGTAGAGACGATGTACCACATCGTCTCAGCAAACAATGACGGATAGCGAAGACTGGGAGACGATGTAATACATCGTCTCTACATACGCCAATGAAACAACAGAATACAGCAAAAGAAAGCGGGGGTAAAACAAAAGGGTGCTGATTACACTGCAATCAGGTGCTGATTATAACGTAAACAGGTGCAGATTACATTGTAATCTGCACCTGTTTGTTTTGGGAGTGGTTTTATTCAATATACCGCCTTTTCCATTCTTCATAAAAGGACGGGCATTCATACATCTGTATGCCGTCACGGTCTATGAACAGTTGGGTGGTTGAACCCTTGCAGCACAGTATGCCGTCACGCTCGCGATAGACCTCGTAACGGTAGTCGAGGCGCGCTCCGCGTTTGGGTACATAGTAGGTGTGTATCACCGCTACATCGTTCATCTCCAGCGGGGCGAGGCATTTTACCTGTATGTCATATATGGGTGCGTATATGCCCGTGTCCTGCATCGTCTTGTAATCGCAGCCCGGAAAGTGGCGGCCGAATGACTCGCGGCCGTCCTCGAAATACTTGACGTAGATGCCGTGCCATACGCGGCGCATGGAGTCTATCTCACTGAACTTTACCTGTATGCGGCAGATGTCGTGGATTACTTTCATGGATAATGTGGTCAGGATGGTGCGGTGGTTATTTGTTTATTGGAAAATGGTGTCGGAGACTTTTGCCCCTAACTGGTAACCGGAGAATCTATACTCGGTGTAGTTGCCCTTTTTCTCGTTCATGCGTATGGTGCGCAGCTCTGATGTCTTGCTGTCTATGGTAAGCACGAACGAGGTGAAGAGTTGTCTTTTGGCTTTCTTCTTGTCCATGACGGGAGTGATGGTAAGTATCACGTTGCTGCCGCTTTTGGCTATATCCACGTCGTTGTTCTTCGACAGATCCACGTTGCCGCCGGTGAATATGCTTTCGAGCACGTTTTGGAATGTCTTGAATTGCGGGTTGGTGGTGCTGTTTGTCTTGAACTTCCTGCCGTTGACGGTCATGGTGAAGTTTGTGCCGTTCATCAGCAGCGCGTCCTTTCCCTTGTTGAATGTTATGAGTACCTTGTTGGGTTTCTTCACATAGAAGGTGCCTTGTGACACTGCATCCTTTGCTACGGATGCCTTGTGTTTGGTCTTTGTGGCCGAGGCTGTGAGCGAAGATACGCTCTTGTACTTTGCCACAGCTTTCTGATAGTAAGCGTTTTGTGCTAATGTGACGGTGCATACGAGCACTGCCAGCATTGTTGCTAATAGTTTCTTCATTGTTGTTGTATTGTAGCTTTGTATGTGAATAAGGCTGTCATGGTGACCCCGTGCAGTCCGTGCAGCATGAGGTTCTGCCCCGTCAGCATGAGGTTCGGTATCGGGGTGCGCGGCGTGAGGATTGTCATCATCGGATTGTTGCAGTCCTTGCGTATGCCGTATGCGCTGCCGTATGGCGTCATGTTGTAGTCGCGGTAGGTGAGGGGAGTGCTGGTATGTATGCTTTCTATTGCGTCGCGCAATCCCGGTATCTGCCGTTCGGCGATGGAGATGATGGTGTCTGCCGTGTGTCGTTTGAAGACTTTGTAGTCTTCTCCGCGGCGGGCTACCGTGGTGCTCTCCCACTGTTGCACATCTTCCCATAGCATGGGAGTGAGGAGATCGATGTGGGTTGCGTAGCCGGTGTCGGAGTATGGGCAACTGACGAGTATGCCGTGCCCGTCGTGTCCGGCCTCGGATATGTCCCATACGTTGTTTTTTTCATAGATGAACTTGTTGTGGTTCATGTATGGTATGACGTTGGGTTTCAGTCTCAGTGAGACGGTGAACATACCGAATGTGTTGTCTATGCGGCTCATACGCTTCCGGTATATGCCTTTCATCAGCTTGCTTTCCTTGACCATGGAGCAGGTGACGGCGGGATGGGCGTTGCTTATGAATGTGCCGGCTTCGAACCTTTCGCCGTTGGAACATACGGCGGCGGTGATTCTACCGTCCTCTTCCGTCAGTTCGGTGACATCCATGTTGCAGAGTATCTCACCGCCGTTTTTACGTATTTCGCTTGCCAGTTTGTTGACGAGCATATTCCCGCAGCCTTTCAGCCGCCAGCTGCTTTGGATGAAACTGCCGTTGCCATGGGCGAAGGTGAACAGCGGAAGGGTCTCCTTGTGCAGTTCCATCTTGATGGAAGCGCCGGAGAGTACGTTGACAAGCAGGTCGTCATCGAACTTCTCGTGCAGCCAGTTGTAGGCATTGGTGGTGAACAGTTCGTTGTCGAAAGGTGCGTCCATCGTATTGGGATTGTCGAGAAACAGCAACTGTTCCTCGTCAGACTTGCGGAGCATATCAACGTATTCTTGCAGTGCTTGGCGTTGTGACGGGAACCGTTCAGCGAGTGATGCGGCGAAGTTTGTGTAGCCGTTATGGTAGGCGAAGGTCTCGTTGCCTATCGTTATCTTGTCGAATCCGTCGGTATCAAGGCGCTGCCACGGCAGGTCGAGCAGTCCGAGACGCTTGAATGTGTCGTGTAGCGGTTGCCCCTCGTCAAGTCCTCCGATGTAGTGCAGGCCGGTATCGAACGATAGTCCTCCGCGCTTGTAGCTCTGCATACAGCCTCCGGGCTGTGTCTGGCGTTCAAGGACGAGCACGGAAAGGCCGCTGCGGCTAAGCATGACACCGCATTCCATCCCTCCGAGACCGGAGCCTATTATGATTACATCGTATTTCATTTGTTTGTCTTCCTGAATATGGCCGGCTGCAATACGTAGGAGAGTACCACGGCGGCAATCATTCCTACGAGTGTGGCGAAGCCTACTGACTTGATGGCAGGATGGTTGGCGACAAGCATGGAGGCCACTGTGATGATGAGGATGAATGCGGAGAAGAAGATGGCTGTCTTGTGGTAGGCCAGTACGCTCTTCCTGTTGCCGGCGGTCTCAGGTGCGAGGCTGTCGCTGATGAGGCCGTTCATGACAAAGATGCTGTAATCAACGCCGATGCCGAAGATGAAGGTGGAGATGATGATGTTTATGAGATTGAACTTCACGTTGAACATGGCCATGGCTCCAAGGACTATAAGCCAACTTAGAAGGATAGGCGCGAAGCCTAACAGCGTGTGGCGGATGTTGAAGTGGAAACTGAACAGGAGCACCACGAAGACGAACGCCATGCTGACCCATTGGAGCACGTTGAAGTCGTTGTTAAGCTCTGTCAGCGTGTCGGTGGTATAATAATATGTGTCGAGCACAAGCATATTGGGTTGCGTGGCGATGGCGTCGCAGATGCGGTTGTAGTCTGTGTCTTTGCCGCGCACGGAGTCATTGGCGCAGCGTACGGACGTGAAGCAGAGGTAGTCTCCCGCCATTGTCTGTTCCATCAGTGTAGATTGATAGCCCGGCGGTATGATGCCTGCCTCGTAAAGCGGGGTGGGGGAGTAGTCGGCTGTGGCCGCCTCAAAGAACGTCTCGAAGCCATCGATGGTGAGACCGGCTTGTGGTGCGGTTTCGTTTATCAGCCTGCGGACTGTTGCGAGACGCTCCGGTGTCCAGTAACTTTTCCATGCGTCGATGCGCTTCTGCTGTTCCTTGAGGGGCACGAAGATTATGTTGGTGCGGGTGAAGTCCTTTACCAGTCCCAGCTTTTGCAGCGAGTCAAGTTTGGAAGAGAGCAGTGCGAAGTTGCATAGTGCCTCTTCCATCGTCTTGCCCTGTGCCGCGAAATACTTTGTCTTGTCCTCGGTGTAAGTCTTGTCGCGCAGCAGTTTCTCGGAATATTCAGTGTTATCGGAAAGGTAACCGAGGTTTCCCATGTCGGCGTCAAACTCTGTTCCCTTGGCTATGTAGAAGGCTATGCTGACGACAATGGTTGCCCCGATGATGTAAAGCAGTGGCTTTTTTCTTTCGAATGGGTATGCGTTAATCTTGTCTATGAGGCGGAATGCCGCTTTGTTGGTGCGGTTTTTCTCCATCGGAAGCAGGTGCGGAAGGTAGATTAGCGCGAAGATGGTGGTGCCGATGATGGCGAATGCGGCGAAAAGACCGAAGTCTTGCAACAGGTCTGTCTTTATGAATATCAGCCCCATGAACGAACCTATCGTGGTAAGGCATCCGAGTAACACGGGTTTCACCTCGTCTTCAAGTACCTTGCGCGGGTCTTCGACGTATTTGTAGTGTGTGATTATGTGCAGGACATAGCTCATGGCGACGCCGAGGACGATGGCTCCGATGCCGAGGGCAAGCAATGAGAACTGCCCTTTGATGAAGTACATGAGTGAAAGTCCGAACAGTGTGCCGAAGATGACGGGCAGCAGAAGCAGCGGGATGGTGTTCTTGTTGCGCATACAGAGGAACAGTACCGCCAGCACAAGGATGAGGGAGCCGGTGATGGTGGTGGTAAGATCGTTCTTGATAGTCGATGAATTGTAGTATCCGCTGGCCGGTGTGCCGTGGTAGCTTATTTTGATGTCGGGATGACTGACGGCGAAACTGTCTATGAGGTTGTTCAAGTCACGGAACAGTTTGGAACCCTGCCCTGTGTTGGTGGCGGAGAACTGGGGCGTAATGAATGCTACACAAACGGTTGAGTCGGGCACGAAGAAGTGTCCGTCTATGGTCTTGTACGCTCCGCCTGTGGCCGCCATCAGTGGTGCCATGCTGCTCATAAGCACGTTACGCATACCTATCGGGTCCGTTTCTATGAGCTCGGGGAATATCTCGCCTATCTCGCCTTGCATGTCTTCCGCGTTCTGCCGCATCTGCCATATCATGTGTTCCTTGGTTAAAAGCGTGTCGAAAGCGGAGTAAGCGGTGGTGTCTATATATGCCGGCAGGTGCTCGGTGAGGAATGCCACGCCGTCGAACATGAGGTCTTCCGGTATGTTGTAGAATACGTCACCTATCACTTTCTGCGAGGAATCCTTGGATGTGTCGCGCGAAAGGAGGGAGTCAACGAACTCATCGCATACAGCGGTGAGCGTGGATGTCATTTCTTCATCGTTTGTCTTGGCTTTGCCTTGAGCCTCAAACAACAGGAATGTCTTGTCCTTTATCCGTAGATCGGCGAACGCCATCTTTGTGGTGCCGTCTTCGTTTTTGGATGATGGCATCAGTTTGTTGAGGTCTTCCTCCAGATGTATGCGGGTGGCAAAGAAGCCGGTGGCTATAAACAGAAAGACCATCGAGAGCCATAGGACTGCACGATGGTACTTGAAGTATTCGTATATTTTGATGAAAAGGGTTGTCATTGTTCGTGCCTTTTGCGCTTGTGAGCCATGGATGTCGTGCCCATGGCGTTTGTATTACCGTAATAATCAGTTAGGGTATTCCATGATACCTTTGTATTCCATGTAGGTTTGCGCATCGTCCTTTATTGATGCAAGGACGGTGTATGTATTGTCTGCGGCCGGAGTGGCTGTGACAGTGACGGTCACTTCCGGGCAAACGGATGGTGTGGCGATGGCTGTCAGGCGGCATTGTTTGATGGATTTTATGCGTAGTTCTTTGCCTGTCAGCAGCATGGCACATTCCTTTATGGTCTCAATGTTGCACACACCGGGGCATACCGGGTCGTTTGGGAAGTGCCCTTCATAGACGTTACAGTCCGGCAGTATGGCAATGGTGAAGCGTCCTGACAGTCCGTCCACTTCTTTGTGGAGTATCTTGTAGAAACTGTTTTCTAATAACATGGTTGTTTGTTTGGCGGTGTTGCTGTCGTGGTGTTTGCAGAGATGCCGTGTTATGCCTAATCCTTTATAAATATTTTCATAGAAGTGTCGGCAACGGTTACGCCGTTCACGGTGGATGTGCCTCGTATGATGGTGATGCCTTCCACTTCCGGCCCCATTGTGATTGTTGTCGTTATTACATCGCCTATCTTCGGGCGGGAGTAGAGATGGAAGTTCTTTACCTCGCCTATGTACCCCACGGGAGGCTCTGTCGCACCGGCGGCAATGGCTCTGTAACCGGCAAAGGCGGATGCGGACTGCGCTATATGTTCTATCAGTCCGGGTTCAGCCATGAGCTTGTCGCTGTCAATGAAGAAGTTGTCCTGACGTACACAGAGGCGGCACACTGCCTCGTCACCATCTACACGCAACAACTCGTCGATCATGATGATCGGCGAGCGTTGTGGTATGAGTTCCTTTATATTGTTCATTCAAAGGCCGTTTGGTTGCTTGGTTGCCGGCGGTTAGGCCTTGAATAAGGCTATGTGCTGACTTTCCAAACAACATTACAACAATTTACAGATGTGCCTCGATATAGTCGTAGAGGTCGTTGAAGGTCTTTATTTTGGGGAGATCTTCTGCCGGTATCTTAATCTTGTATGTGTACTGGATGAGCGCTACGAGGTCAACCAGACTGAGGCTGTCAAGTGCAAGCGCATCTTTTACGATGGCATCAGGAGTGATTACGCTTTCTTCTACCTCAAACTCTTCTGCGAGTACTGAGTTTACTTTCGCAATAATTTCTTCGCGTGTCATAAATCTAATTTGTTATTATGTTATTGATGTATTGTTATTTTTAAGCATTGTGCCGGCGCGGTATGGCGTGTTCACCGTTTGCGCCGCGTTAAATCCTTTTTATAATCAGTGTGGAGTTAGTGCCTCCGAAACCGAAAGAGTTGGTCAGGAACATATCGAAATGGGTCTGTCTCGTCTCCGGTATGATGTTGATGCAGGCTGTTTCCTCGTCCGGTTCTTCAAAGTTGATGTTGCCGGCGATAAAGTCGTTCTGCATCATCAGCATGGAGTATATGGTCTCCGCAGCGCCTGCCGCCCACATCTCATGGCCTGTTTGTGACTTGGTTGATGTCACGGGCACTTTGTAGTCGCCGAATATCTGCGCTATCGCCATGGCCTCACGTCCGTCGCCGGCATGTGTAGAGGTGGCATGAGCGTTGATGTAGCCAATCTCCTTTATATCTACTCCCCCGTTTTTGATGGCCAGTTCCAGCGAACGTGCCGGGCCGGCTACGTTAGGAGTGGATATATGGTCTCCGTTACCTGAGAATCCCCAGCCTACGATTTCCGCCAATATCGGCGCACCGCGTTTTACGGCGTGCTCGTAACTTTCAAGTATTACGGTGGCGGCACCGCCGCCCGGTACGAGGCCGTCACGTCCCTTGTCAAACGGGCGGGAGGCCTTTGTCGGGTCTGACTCGCGTGTGGAGAACGCCTGAATACCGTCAAAAGAGGCTATGCTATACATATTGGCCTCCTGCGCTCCGCCTGCGATGACACAATCCTGCAAGCCGTTTTTAATCAGCAGGTAGGCGTTTCCTATGGCCAAGGAGCTTGAAGCGCATGCGGCTGATGAGGTGAGGTTGATGCCGCGCAGCTTGAATAGGCAGGCAAGGTTCATGGTTATGGTGGAGTTCATGGACTGGAATATGGCGCCGCTTCCGCATGCGGAAGTGTCTTTGAACTCGCGGAACTTGTCGAGAGCCTTCATTGTTGCCTCCGCCACCGAGTCGTTGCCGTAGATTATTCCGACTTCGTTCTTGTCAAGAAAGTCCTGATCTATCTTTGCCGCCTCTAACGCGTCCTTGGTCGCCATGTAAGCGTATTGGGCTTCTTCCGGCATAAACTGGCGCATATTGCGTGGCACGAAAGGCTTGAGGTTGGGTTGTGGCACGTTGGCGCAGAGTGCGGAACGGAATCCGGCGTCCTTGCGCTCTTGGCTGAAGATGATACCGCTTTTGCCTTCAAAAAGTGACTGGCGGACTTCTTCAAGTGTCTGGCCGAGGCAAGACCAGATGCCCATGCCTGTTATTACTACTCTATTCATTGTTTTTTCTGTCTCTATGAGTTGTAAGTTTTGTTGTTGTTTCGTGTTTTCGGCGTGTGCCCTACGGCTGTTCTTCCTATGTGGCGGCAGACGTCAGAGTATCTTGAAATTGCGGGAACGTTAGATTTTCTTCTCCCAGCATCTTCTTCTTTTTACAACAGAAGGGTTCATCGGCTTCCATTGTGACAGCTCTTTGACGTTGTTTTCCAGTTGCGGGCCGGTTTCGCACCATTTGATTCCCATTTTGTTATAGACCGGAATGAGATGCGCAAACACCAAGGCGTTGATTCCCAGTCCTTGCATATCGGGGCGCACAGCGATAAGCATCAGTTCGGCTTTGTCTCCTTTTTTCCATTTTATGGCTTTCAGAAGATGGTACCATCCTTTTGGAAATACTTTCCCGTTGCTTTTTTTCAAGCCTTCGGAGAAATCGTTGACGGTAATGGCGGCGCAGACTAACTCTCCTTTACCGTTTTCTATTAATGTCACCATTTTCATGTTAAGCAGTGGAAGGAACTTCCGAAGAAAAACCTTTGCCTGTTCATCAGAGAACGGGGAAAAACCGAATAATGGGGCGTATGCTTGGTTTAGCAGATTGAAAATCTTTTGTCCGTAACCGTTATGTACTTCCTTTTTCGATTTCTTGACAATCTTGAGGTCGAACATCTCGGTGGCTAATTGCGCGACGCGGGCATATCTCGCAGGCACGGTTTCCGGCACCTGAAACTGTATTTGCAGCCAGTCCGCCTCTTTCCTGAAACGTAGTTTCTCAAGATGCTTCCGGTAATACGGCGGATTCCAGTATTCCATAAAAGACCCGTCCAGGTCAAAGTCCTCTATCAGCATACCCTCTTTGTCAAAGTCGGTGATGCCCATGGGGCCTTGCAGGCTTGTCATTCCGCGTTCTTTTCCCCAGTCTTCCACCGCTTTCAGCAAGGCTTTGGAAACTTTTATGTCGTCTATGAACTCTAAAAGGGAGAAACGGACGCTCGTCTTGTTCCAAATGTTGTTGGCTTTATGGTTTATTATTCCGGCTATGCGTCCTACCGTTTCACCGTTTCTGTATGCTACGAAGGCTTGGATGTCCGTGAATTTCAGACTCTTGTTTCTTGAAGGTCTGAAAATGTCGCGTATGTCACTATCCATGTCAGGAACATACTGGCTGATACCGGCATACAACGATTTGGGGAACTTTACGAAGTCGTCCATCCCTTTTTTGTTGTTTACTTGTATTACCTGTATGCTATTTCCTGTTACTGTCATTGTTTGTATATTGCCTGCAAAGTTATAACATTTTTTGGATATACGCAAATTTTTGAGCGGCAATAAGTGAAAAAGAGATAAAAAAACGCCATTAGGTTGCAGGCCTAATGGCGTTGGTTGGCCGGTGCAAAAAAGTTGATGTTTAGGAATGGTTTTGATAGTGTTAGTATGTACCACATCGTCTCAATATCGTCGAGAATAGCTGGCGGGTATATACGACAAATCCCAAGCTCGGGGTAATGCCTGGCTTGGGATTTGTTGTTCTATAAAGATAATGATATTATAGCCTGTCCGCTTAATACATTACCTTCTTTCCGTTGATGATGTTCAAACCACGCTGCGGTGCAGCCATCCTCACTCCGCCGAGGTTGTATATCCTCCGCTCTGTCGCGGGCTTCCTGTCTGCTGATACCGCCTCAACACCTGTCGGGTCAAATTCTACAATATTAGCAAAAAACTTCCAACCGTCTGCGGTTTTATATATATCGATTGTCCCGTAAGGCACATGGAGTGTGCATCCGCTGTATGTGTCTTCGGAGAAAATGAGGTAATGGTTGTCTGGCTCAGCGGGTGTAGAGCCATAACAGTATATGTTGGCAAGAGAGGCGCAACAGTAAAAGGCAGAGCCTCCGATACTTGTCACGCCTGCGGGAATGTTTATCGATGTAAGGCTGCTGCACCTGAAAAAGGCCATGTATCCGATGCTTGTTACGCCTGCGGGGATGTTTATCGATGTAAGGCTGCTGCAGTTCTTAAAGGCATGGCTTCCGATGCTTGTCACGCTTGCGGGGATGTCTATTGACGTAAGGCTGCTGCAATCTTCAAAGGCTGAGGCTCTGATGCTTGTCACGCTGTACGCTTTGGATTTATACATTACTTTATTGGGGATTACAATGTCACCAGCATACTCACCGTTGACGTTGCTTACTACCTCCACGGTGTTATCATCTGTTATACTATAACAAATTCCGTCCACCTTAAAGCCGTAAACGTTGGTGCAGAGGGATAACAGGGCGAAGACCGATGCCAAGAAAAGTTTTTTCATAAAATGATGTTTTTGATTAATTAATACAAAAAAGGCGTGCACCATTCTTTGTGCTTGCCTTATCATCGGGTTACCGCCAAGTGACCTGTCTTTCTACAAGCAAAGAATAGTCCACGCCTTACCAGCGTGAACTTCCAGTCTGCTTGTTCTCGAAAGACGAATGTTTGGCGGTATTCGATGATAAGAGAACAAGAGCCAAAAGCTCAATATGTTATTTTCAAGAAAAGAGTGAAGACGCTTTTTCGTTGTTAATGATTCGCCGCATGATTGTGGCGGAATTGAATTAAACAACTGCGGAATGCGGTCTTCCGACCGTCGTTGTTCCTTTGGCGTTCCGTGGGTATTTCTGTTTGTTTGCCTCCTTTTCTAAGTGTTAGTATATTCTGTTTGTCTTTATCCACATCCTTGGTGGAGCGGCATCGTAGTAGCATAGTTCGCCGGGCAAAATGCTCAGCATGTGTGCTATCATATTGCAAAGATACGAATTTTCTTAAAATGTCGCAAGGAAAAGGCTAAAATATCTGTTCCGCGAATTTTTATTATCCCAATTAGAGGTACAAAAATGGTGACGAATCTCCGAAAATGGAGGCACTGCGTAGGTGACAAACAGTATTGATATTATGTACAAGGATGTTCCTCGAGGTGTTGGCAAGGTACAACAAGAGATATAGCCTGCGAACTCCGCCTCGACGCATGAAATAAACAGCAAAGACAACTGATGACAGATGTGAACGGAAAAAGATTGTACTTGTTGTCTTTATTTGGAATGATTGGTGTTTTTAGGCTCCGGCAGTAGAGGCGTTTGTTTCCGCCGATGGTTCTTTTTTACCCCTCGTCATGCTACGCACTCCTCGCCTGTCGGCTGCGGGGTTCCAATACGTTTTGCGGCACACGCTTTGTAACACAGGGGCAAGCCCCTGCGCTGCGTTGTGTCACCCCTACGGGGTTCGCGGGCTATATTTCTTGTAGTGTCTTGTCCAAACTTCGAGGGAGATTTTAGTCTTTTTGTCGGGAGAGCATTATATAACAATGGCGTTGGTATCGTGTTGTTTTGTCACCGGTTACGGCTGTGCTTGTAAAAGGGTGCTTATTATATGATGAAAGGGTGCTGATTACACTGTAAAGAGGTCTCTTTTACAATGTGATCAGCACCCTTTTGCTGTATGGTTTTGACGAGAACGACCGTTAGGCTTGTAACGTGTTGCCTTGTAGCTTATTATGCTGGCTTTGCCATTACCTCGTCTTATATGTGCAAGAGCGTATTGCCCAGCCTGTCATGTTACATGGCTGCCGCTGCGTGCAGGGTGGTGTAGAAGTAGCTTCCTACTCCGAAGAACAGTACGCCGGCCGTACAGATGGCGAGGGTGAGTTTTGTGTTGCAGTCCATCTTGAATGTCGCTATCGGCTCTCCGTCGTTGTTTATGAACATGGCCTTGACAATCAGCAGGTAGTAGTAGAGTGACACTACGGTGTTTACCAAGGCGATGAACACTACAAAGTATGGCATGAAGGCGGGACGTCCGTCAACGGCTGCAAGGAAGACGAAGAACTTGGAGAACATTCCCGCGAACGGTGGTATTCCGCCAAGGGAGAAGAGGGCGAGGGTCATGAGGAACGCCATCTTCGGGTTTGTCTTGTAGAGGCCGTTGTAGGTTGCCATGTCTGTCTTGCCGCCATTGGCGTTTTCTACTGCCGCGATGATGGCGAATACGGTCATGTTGGCCACGATGTAGATGAGGACGTAGTACATTAGGGCTGTGATGCTCATCACATAGTTGCCGCCGATGGCCACGAGCATGATGTAGCCGGCCTGCGAGATGGAGGAGAACGCCATAAAGCGCTTCAGCTCATGCTGGCGTATGGCCATGAGGTTGGCGATGGTGATGGACAGTACCACAAGGACATACATGGTGAAAATCCAATAGATGTTCAGCGCGAAGAACACCTTGTAGAGCAGTGTTACAAGTGTGAATGCTGCCGCTCCCTTGGATATTACGCTCAGGTAGCCGGTCACCGTGGTAGGTGCGCCTTGGTAGGTGTCTGCTGTCCAGAAGTGGAAGGGCACGAGGGATATTTTGAATCCGAGGCCGGCAATGAAGAATACCATGCCCATGATGGCCATGGGGGAGTATCTTAATGCGCGTGAGAAGTCTGCAAAGTACATCGTTCCGGTTGAACCGTAGAGGAAAGATATGCCGTAGAGCATGATTCCGGAGGAGAAAATGGCTGTAAGTATGAACTTGGCTGCCGCTTCCGCAGAGTTATTTCGGTATTTGTCGAGAGCTACCATGCATCCCATGGGGACGGAGGCCATTTCGAGTCCGAGGAAGAACATGAGGAAAGAGCCGGCGCTCATCATCATGAACATACCGAGGAGGGTGGACACCGTCAGCATATAGAACTCTCCTTCGTTTTGCTTTGTGCTTGTCACGGTGAGCCAGTTGCGGGACTGCAATACCACGATGAGTGTGCCGAACGTGAGTATGGACTTCATCATGTTTGCAGCCGGTGTGGCTACGTATATACCGCCAAACAGTGACACCGTTTCCGTGGTTGGGCAGATGTTTATCAGCAACTGTGCAAGCAACAACAGACAGACTAATGGATTGAACCATTTGCGATCAGCCTTTCCGTGGCTGCAAAAGTCTGCCAGAAAGACTATCACCAGAATAGCCATCAGTGTGGCTTCCGGTATCATATCTAAGAATTGTGAATAGTTCATTGTCATGATTTTTATTTAACGGTATGTTACATTGCTGCAAGGTTCTGTAAGATTGGCGTCACGCCATTGAGGATGGCGTCGCTGGCCCAAAGTGGGAAGCTGCCAAGGGCTGCCACACAGAAGATGAGGCAGCATACGGCGAACTTCTCGTCCCATGTGGCGTCTGTCAGTTCTTCAAAATGTGGGTTGGTTACTTTCTCGAAGAGAATGAAACCGACGGTACGGAGAATATAGACGGCCGTCACGACGATTGACGTACATGCGATGATGGTGCAGCAACGGTGGAATGTGTCGGCATTCTCAAATGAACCTACGAATATTGTCATCTCGGCGATGAAGCCGGAGAAACCCGGAAGGCCGAGGTTGGCCAAACCGGCGATGACATAACCGACAGAGAGGAAAGGCATGATTTTCATCAGTCCTCCGAGTTCGCGTATGTCACGTGTGTGTGTCCGTCCGTATATCATGCCTATCAATGCGAAGAAGAGGGCGGTCATAAGACCGTGGGAAAGCATTTGCAGGATGGCGCCGGTGCATGACGTCTCGGTCATCATGAGGAGCGCGAAGAGCACAAGACCGCAGTGTGACACGGATGAGTATGCATTGATAAACTTCAAGTCTGTCTGCACGCAGGCTGAGAATGCTCCATATACTACCGAGATGGTGGTCAGTATAAGGAATATCCATGCGAGGTCATGCGCCGCTTGCGGAAGCAGGAACATGGCGATGCGGAAGCATCCGTAGCCGCCGAGTTTCATCAGTACTCCGGCATGGAGCATGGAGACGGATGTAGGGGCACAGCCGTGACCTATGGGTGACCATGTGTGGAACGGGAACAATGCGCCGAGCACGCCGAAGCCGATGAACACAAACGGGAACAGCGCTTTCTGCACTGCGGCCGGTATAGCGTGTGCATGGGCTATCTCGAGAACGTTCATGGTTGTGGCGCCATTGAAGAAATAGATGCCTATGAGACCTATGATGATGAGGGCGGAGCCTCCCATGAGCATGAGGGTCAGTTTCATGGCTGCGTATTCTTTCCTGCCGGAGCCCCAATAGCCTATGAGAAGGTACATCGGTATGAGCGCTACTTCATAGAACATGAACATAGTGAACAAGTCTATGGAGATGAAGAAACCGTAAACGCCGGTAGATAGAAGGGTGAACCAAAGGAAAAACTCTTTTGTCAGGGGCTGCAGTTTCCAAGAGGCGAATGTGCCTGTGAAAACGATGATGCTTGACAACAGCAGCATTACTACTGATATGCCGTCAACGCCGACAGCGTAAGCGATGTTCAGCGGCGCGAACCACACTACGGAGTAGGTGTGCAGCATTTCGGCTGTGTTGCCCGCCGCACGCTGGGAGATAAAGTCAAGCGTGAGCCATGCACTGAGGGCAAGCAGGCAGACAGAACCTGCAACCATCACCCCGCGTACTTGGTTGACGTTGCGGGCAAGCCAAAGGCCGAGCAGCATCAACACGGGGATTAATACGAATAATGATAATATACTCATTGTTTTATAAAGTTCTTAAAAATGAGAATTGGTTAGAAGTTCTTTATAGACATACAAGGAGCAGGGTGATGGCTATGGCTCCTGTAATGAACCATATTGCATAGCTGCGTACATCACCGTCCTGAGTGGAACGTATGCTTTCACCGCCGGCGTTGGCTCCCCATGCGCTGAAATCTATAAGCCCATTGATGATGTGCTCGTCGATCCATGCTACCGGGTATGAAACGAAACGGAAAAGTATCTTGTGTGTTACGAACATATATACTTCGTCCATATAGAAACGCTTGTAGGCCCAACGGTGCAGACGCGGCGCAAGAGAATACATCTTCTCTGCTATCGGCTGTGTCTCGCCCTTATATATGTATGTGGCAAGGGCTATTGAGCAGACGGCGATGATGGTTGATGTTGCCGCTATGGCTGCGTCGAAGTGTATGGTGTAGGCCTTGCCGGATGCTGTCACAAGACTGCCGAAGCTGGCCCAGTCCCAATGAAGGAATCCGCCGAGTGTGCTGAATATGCCTACGCCAACGGTGATGACACTGAGTACAATGAGAGGCAGCGTCATGGTCCATGGCGCCTCGTGGGGGGTATGGTGCGCATGAAGCTCTTTGTTCTCTGTTCCCCAGAATATGCCGTAATAGAGACGGAACATATAGAAAGCGGTCATTGCGGCTACTGCCGTCATCCACCATCCGCATATAGGTGAGTATGCAAAGCAAGCCGAGATTATTTCGTCTTTTGAACTGAAACCGGAGAAGAATGGTATGCCGGCTATCGCAAGACACGAAATAAGGAATGTGGCATGGGTTATAGGCATGTATTTGCGCAGTCCTCCCATGGTTGACATCTCATTGGAATGCACCGCATGGATGATGCAGCCTGCACCAAGGAACAGGCAGGCCTTGAACATGGCATGAGTGAAGAGATGGAACAGTGAGGCCATGTAACCGAGTGAAGCGTGGTTGTCGATTACTTCTTCTCCGCCGTGACCCGGAAGGCATACGCCGAGGGCTACCATCATAAACGCTATCTGTGATATGGTGGAGAAGGCAAGTACACGCTTGATGTCGCTCTGTGCGCACGCTACGGCTGCGGCATAAAAGGCGGTGAATGCGCCTACTACCACTACGATTGACATTTGTCCGGGAGCGTATTCTATCCATAACGGGAAGAGACGCGCTATCTGGAACACGCCGGCAACGACCATCGTGGCGGCATGAATGAGAGCGGACACCGGTGTAGGGCCTTCCATAGCGTCAGGCAACCAAATGTGCAACGGGAACATTGCGGACTTGCCGGCACCGCCGATGAACATAAGCACGAGAGCCGTCGGCAGTAGCATTGCGCCTGCTGCCCATGCCTTGTCTGCATTGCATAGGGTGAATGTATCTGCCGCCGCGCCTTGTATGTCACCGGCAAAAGAGAAGTTGAATGAGCCGGTGTAGTAACCGAAGATGAGGATGCCGACAAGGAAGAACATGTCAGCGAAACGTGTTACGATAAAGGCTTTCTTGGATGCGTGGACAGCTGCGTGTAACGGATAGTAGAAACCGATGAGCAGGTATGAGCTTACACCTACGAGTTCCCAGAACATATACATCTGGAAAATGTTGGTGGCCAATACGAGACCGAGCATTGAGAACGTGAAGAGGGAAAGGAATGCGTAGTAACGCTGGAAACCTTTTTCTCCGTGCATATAGCCGAATGAATAGATGTGTACCATTAGCGACACCGTGGATATGACGATGAGCATCATTACCGAGATGGGGTCGAGAAGGATGCCAAGGTCAAAGTGCAGGCTTCCCAATGGCAACCATGTGGTGTTGTATGGTACCATTGTGGGGAATGTACCGTCTGCCAGACGGTTGGCGCCGAAGTACTCAAACGCTGTGACATAACTAAGGATGGTGACGAGTCCAAGTGAACTTGTGCCAATCAGGCCGGCAGCCTTGTGTGACCATCCCGCTTTTCCTCTGAAATAATCAGTCAAACCGATTATCAAGAATGAAAGCAGAGGAAGAAGTAGTATGCCGATTGTATAACCGTATTCCATTGTTTTTTCTGTTTTTGGTTTCTTGTAAGCCACAGATGGGTGGCGAACTGGTTTGACTTGTTAGAACTTCATATTCTTTATGCTTGTCACCTTGTCACTGTGGAAATGGTGGTAAGCGTTAAGGATGATGGCTATCGCCACTGCACTTTCCGCTGCACTGACACCAATGGAGAAGAGAGTGAAGAACATACCTTCCATTTGGGAAGGGAAGAGCAGACGGTTGAATGCCGCAAAGTTTAGATCAACGGCATTAAGCACAAGCTCTATGCTGACCAGCATGGCTATCATGTTGCGGCGTGTTACAAAACCGAATACGCCGATAAAGAAAAGTATCGCACTGAGTACGAAGAAACATTCTATGGGTACCATAATTTACTCCTCCTCTTTTTGGTTACGTGAAACAACGAGACCACCGATGATACATGCCAGCAGGAATACTGATATGAACTCGAATGGCAATACATACTGGTATTTCTCCGAACCCATGAGTGCTGTTCCTATCTGTTCCATGGGAACTTCCACGTCGGGACTCTCTGTGAATTTGTCAAAGAAAGCGGATTTCAACTGTGTGATTACTACCGTGAGCAAGCCGACAACAGCGATTATGGCGCCTGTGGCGAAACGCTTGAAATCAAACTTCTCCTTTATGCCTTGCAGTGTGCGCTTTGATATAAGCTGTATGGCGAAGATATAAATCATGGTCATACCACCGGCATAGATACTCAATTGTGCGGTACCGAGAAATGTGTAATCAAGTAGAAAGTACATGCCTGCGACAGAAAAGAGTACAAACAGCAGTGCGGTAACGGCACGCATGATGCTCTTTGTCATTACTGAGGCGATGGCTGCCGCAATTATTATTACGGCCAAAATAGCGAACATTATAATATTTGCCATGGTTACTTCTCCTCTTTGTTATTAGGTGCAGCCTTCTCAGCTTCCGCTTTTGCGGCAGCTTTTTCCGCGTTCTTAGCATACTCGTCGAGTTCCGCCTGTGTGGGAGGAATGTTCAGATGCTGCTTGAGGACATCGCGGTTAAACACTGCGTTCTCAAAATCTTTAACGAATTTAATGGCGTCATGCGGACAAGCATTGACGCACAGTTGGCAGAACATACAGTCACCAAGGTTGTACTGGTAGTCGGTCAGGAGTTTCTTTTTCTTCCCGTCCGCGGTTGTTACCATTTGTGACACAATCTTTATGCTGCCGTTAGGACATGCCTTCTCACACAGCGTGCAGGCGATGCACTTGTTCTTTCCGTTCTCATCGTGCGGCATTATCAGTTTGCCCCGATGGCGTTCGGCGATGTGCTGTGTCTTGCGGTTCTCCGGATACTGTTCCGTAATCTTTGGCGTGACATATTCACCCATGGTGATGTCCATACCGGTGACCAACGTTTTCAGACCTTCCAGAATGCCGCCGAAATATGATTTGTTGTTAGCCATTGTTTTTCTTCCTAAGTTTTATTTGTCTGTACGCGTTGCGATGTCAGCTCCAACAAGTTTCTGCGCTTCTGCGAAAGTAGCCCGGAACTTGATGGCACGGATGGCGATAACGGCAACCAATAATATTATTACTGCGGCTACCGCAATGCTTGCGCCAATGATACCTGTCAGGCCCAAAGCCACACATACCGTCATCAATACGAGGTTGAACAGGGCGAGCGGCATAAGGTACTTCCATTCCAGATTCAGTATCTGGTCGATACGGAGGCGTGGGAATGTCCACTTAATCCACATCAGCAGCCAAACCATTGCGAATGCCTTGCCGAGGAACCATACTATACCGGGGATAAGATCCATAACTGCATCGAACGCCTCTACGCCGATGTGGATCGGACACCAACCGCCGAGGAACATAAGGCTTGTCATGCCGGCGACAATAAACAGGTTAAGGAACTCCGCAAGGTAGTAGAAGCCGAATCCCATGCCTGAATACTCCGTGTGGTATCCTGCCGTAAGCTCGGATTCTGCCTCCGCAAGGTCAAACGGACCGCGGTTTGCTTCGGCGTTGCCGGCGATAAGGAATATGAAGAAAGCGATAACGGCAGGAACGTGTCCTTGGAATATAAGCCATCCGAACGGGCCGCTCTGCGCTTCAACTATACCGCTTATCTGCATAGTTCCGGTAAGGATGCAGGCTGTGATGAGGCACAGGCCGAGAGACATCTCGTATGAAATCATCTGCACAGCACCACGCATGGCTGACACCACGCCGTACTTATTGTTTGAAGACCAGCCGGCGATGAACACGCCGATTACGCCTATCGCGCTAAGTGCCGTATAAAGGAAGATGCCCACGTTGAAGTCGAGTATCACCGCTCCCTTGTTCCATGGCAGGAATGCGAAAGCTCCTATCGAACCGATAATGACAAGTACCGGAGCAAGAGCGTAGAGCAGTTTGTCCGCTTTGTCAACAACGAAGATTTCCTTTATCAACATTTTCAATACATCGGCAAACACCTGCAACAGTCCCCAAGGTCCTACACGCATAGGGCCGAGGCGGCACTGGAAGTAGGCGCAGACCTTACGCTCCATGAATATCAATGCGATGGCGAGGAGTGCATAACCCACGATTATGAGCAGCCCCACTATCACGCATTCTATAAGTATGGCCAGCCACTCCGGACACCCGATGGTGTTAAGGAGAAGGTCATTGAACCATATCGTTATTAATGAGAAATCGAACATAATGTTTTCTTTATATATAAATAAGGTGTAATCAGCGGTCGATGTCAGGTATGATATAGTCAAGTCCTGCTCCGACTGCTATAAGGTCCGCAATCTTTGTACCCCTCAGCATTTCGTCCAGTGCGCCTACAAGTGTAAGAGCCATCGGGCGGAGCTTCATGCGGTATGGTGACTTGTCACCGCGTGAGTCAAGATAAACACCGAACTCTCCGCTGGTTCCTTCCACCGCATAGTACCATTGTCCTTCCGGGCACTTTATTATAGGCTTCTGCTTTATGTAGAACTCGCCTTCCGGGATGTTGTCAATGAGTTGTTCAATGATTTTGATGGACTGCTCTATTTCCTTGATACGGAGATAGTAACGGTCTTGCGCGTCACAACCGTCAAGTACAATCTGTTCCCAATCCACCTTGTCATACATATCGTACGGGTAGTTCTTGCGCAGGTCGTTAGCCCACTGTGACGCACGGCCGTTAGAGCCGGACATACCATGTGAAATGGCGTTTTCCTTTGATATTACGCCCACACCTTCAAGACGCTGGTGTGTTATGATGTTGTCGCCGAACACCTTGACGTACTCGTCAAGCTTTGGTTTTAGGTATGCGCACAACTTCTTTACGTTCTCCTGGAAGTTCGGGTCTATGTCATCCTGCAATCCTCCGATGCGGTAATAGTTCTGGATGAGCCTTCCGCCGGTGGTTTCTTCCATTACGTTGAGCACATACTCACGGTCACGCATACAGAACAGGAAAGCGGTCAGCGCTCCGAGGTCCTGTGCGTAGCATCCGAGGTACAGCAGGTGTCCGTCAATACGCTGCAACTCGTCCATGATGGTGCGTATGGTCTTGATGCGGTCGTTCAGCTCCACACCGAGAGCCTCCTCTATCACGCCGCATATAGCGTGACGGTTCATCATGGCCGAGAGATAGTTCAGACGGTCAGCTGTTGCCAGTGTCTGCGGATATGTCATGCTCTCATACATCTTCTCTATACCGCGGTGGATATATCCCAAGTGGGGGTATATCTTCTGTACGGTCTCGCCGTCAAGTATAGTCTGCAAGCGCAGCACACCGTGCGTGGATGGGTGCTGGGGACCGAGGTTGACCACGAAGTCGTCGTCACCAAACAGCGGAACCTGCTTTTCCGTCAGGTTACCGTCCGCGTCAAGACTGTATTGCGTGGTGTAGTCCAGTTCCTTGTCATCTTCAAGAGAATAACCCTCCTCAGGCACGAAATCCTTGCGGAAGGGGTAGCCTTTGAAGTCATTGCGCAGGAACAGGCGGCGCATATCCGGATGTCCGAGGAACTTGATGCCGTAGAAGTCAAACACCTCACGCTCCATAAGGTTTGCGCTCTTCCACAGTGCTGTGACACTGTAAATGACGTCGCTGTCCCCTTTCTTCTCCGCGATGGTCTTTACGGAGATACGCTCATGGGTGTCTGTATTCTCCATTATGTAGATACAGCCCAGCCCTTCCTCTCCGAAGTCCTCGCCTATTATCGTAACGAGATAGTCGAAATGCTTCTCATTGCGGAGTTTTGCCATTGCTTCGGCAAACTCTGTGAAAGAATATACTATGTTGTTTAGTTTCATTCCGTTCTTCCTCCTTACTTAAAGCTGTCCTTAATTTCCTTCTTCACCCCGTCAACGCAGGTGTTGGCCACGCTCTTCATCTCTTCCACAAACTTTTTCGGAATGTCTTTGATAATCAGCGGGTCGGGATTCTTTTCCTTGTGGTTCACACCGCCAAAGAATTTCTCCACCTTCACCTTGCGCTGCAACTGCATCATTCCGTAGAGTATGGCCTCCGGGCGTGGAGGGCAACCGGGGATGTAAACGTCAACCGGCATAAACTCGTCTATGCCCCTTACCACGTGGTAGCTGCTCTTGAACGGGCCTCCGCTTATTGCGCATCCGCCTACTGCGATGACATATTTAGGCTCGGCCATCTCGTCATACAGACGCTTGAGCACCGGAGCCATCTTGTGTGTGATGGTGCCGGCGCACATGATGAGGTCTGCCTGACGCGGAGAGTTACGGGTCACCTCGAAGCCAAAACGCGCGAAGTCATAGCGTGCGCAGCCGCAGGCCATGAACTCTATGCCGCAGCATGAAGTGGCGAAGGTCAACGACCACAGGGAATTGCTGCGTCCCCAGTTGATGAGGGAGTCAAGGTTTCCCAATACAAAGTTTACTCCGCCCTCGTTGAGTTCGTCAATAATCTTCTCAAGAGACTCGTTGTCTTTCCATTCCTCGTATGGAATAGACTTTATGGAAGGCTTCTTTATTTCCATTCCAACGCTCCTTTCCGCCAGGCGTAAGCCAAGCCAAATACCAGTACCAGCATGAAGAAGCCAATGCTACACAATGCCATGGTACCGAAATCCTTAACTACTACTGCCCATGGGTAGAGAAACACGGTCTCCACGTCAAACATAAGGAAGAGGATGGCAAAGAGGTAGTAGCCCACGTGCATCGGCAACCATGAGGAGCCGCGCGTAGGGATACCACACTCGAAAGGTTCACCCTTCACCTTGTTGTATGAGCGTGGTCCCAGCAATTTTGCCGTGATGTAAGCCGCCACTACCAAGAATACAGCCGTTATAATAACGGTGATCAATAAAGTGAAGTACATAAAAATGTGTGTATGGATAATTGTTTATATTGTCAATGTCAAGCCGTCGGCAGGCAATGTTGCTGAAAAACAGCAAAAGCAGGCAGGCTTTCAGTAGCCCGCCCGACTTAGCCGGCGCGTCCAAAATTCGGATGCAAAATTACAAAAAATATCTTTAAGATGCAAAAAAATAAGGTGGAATTTTATTGATCATAGACAACAAAATCTGCAAGCATTTCATTTTTGTTGAGTATAGACAATAAAATTGCATTGTCCTGTGGTACATTTTTATATGACGGAAAAGTTTGAAATATAATTAAAAATATCGTCTTCTTTAATAATATTTGACGTATAATTAAACTTTTTCGTTATCTTTGCAAAAGTTAGTAGTGGTAGATATATTAATTAAAAAACAATTGCGATGGTGAAAATCAAGGTGCAGAATGTGGAAATAAGCGTTGCCAAATATGATGAGGAGGATTATATCAGCCTTACAGATATGGCAAAAAGTCAGTACCAAGAACATATTATCTTTCGCTGGCTCAGTCTCAAAAGCACGATTGAATATCTTGGCGAATGGGAGATGTTGTATAATCCGATTTTAATTGTACCGAATTCGGTACAATTAAAAATGTAGCAGGAAGCAATAATTTTGTCCTTTCTGTAAAGACATGGATAGAACGGACAAATGCAATAGGTATTCGTTCTAAGGCCGGACGTTATGGAGGCACATATGCACATCGGGACATCGCATATCATTTTGGTATGTGGATGTCGCCTAAATTCCAATTACTTTTGGTTAAGGAATATCAGCGCCTAAAATTTGAAGAGCAGCGGCTGTTAGGTTGGTCTGCGAAACGTGAATTGTCGAAAATCAACTACCGCATACATACTGATGCTATAAAACAGAATCTTATTCCGACTGAGGTTACTCAAACGCAAGCAAATATTATATATGCCAGTGAGGCAGATGTGCTGAACGTTGCGATGTTTGGATTGACAGCAAAGCAATGGCGTGAAGCAAATCCTGATTTGAAAGGAAATATTCGCGACTATGCTTCAGTAAATGAACTGATATGTCTGTCGAATATGGAGAATTTGAATGCGGTTTTTATCGAGCAGGGTATGCCGCAAGGCGAGCGGCTTGTCAAGCTAAACCAAATAGCTATACATCAGATGAATGTATTGGAAAGCGGAGAGAACGATGGCAGAAAGTTATTGAAGTAGTACAAACAATAGCAAATACAATAAATTCTTTGTTGATTCAAAAACGTATTATTATTTTGGCAACAGATATATATAATCATAAAAACGTTGAGTATGAGAAAAGTACACTTTACCTTCTTCGCTTATATCTGTATTATACCATTGTTGCTTTCATTGCTTCTAATTCCATTGATTGCTGGCAAAGACAAGGATGCGGTGCAAATGATAATAGGGTTGTTTGCTATATGGATGGTATTTGGCGTTTATAAGGGTTCTTGGCTTTTGCCGCCGAAACCAAAGACTGCTATGAAACCGACTTTTCAGGGAGTGGAATATAACAGGACACCGATTCCGTTGTGGATAACTGTACGTGACTTCTTCAATCCCTTGAAAATGGAGTTCAGAACAGTGGGCAGCATATTTATTGTTGGCTCGTTGTGGATAGCCATGAGGTATATCAGTCCGGGATATTCCGTTTATTTCTGGATTATGCTTGTTTTGGCAGCTATAGCCAAAGGATTTCTTTTGTGTCAGTACTTGCGCCTGGCATATGCTAAGAATGTATTAGGGCGGACCATTATGAAGCAGATGGGAGATATAGGGGTTGCAGATTATGATGTTACGAGGGATATGATTATGGCGGATAATACAGACGCAAGCACTGTCATTGACCCAATCAGATTTCATGTCAATGTATTTGGTACATACGATGATTATAATAATGCTTTTTCAAAATTTAGCAGAGGACAGCGCTACATACTTGCCATAAACTGGTATTTGTCCGAAGTCTATGGAGACGGACATGGCGTGTTTTTCACAGGTCATGCCGGCATTGTTTATATGGATGCCATTAAAGGACTGAAAGCTATGGGCGCAGACAAATATGCCGATATATTGAAAATAGCCGCAGAGAAGTTTAATGGCATATCGAAACCTTTGTATGATATGGAACAGCGTGCAGCCATTATAGAAGACTTAAACATTGACTTTGAAGATGATGATAATGCGCTTTATGAACTTGATGAATATGGTGAGGATATAGAACGCAAACAAATGGATTATATCCGTTCGCACGCGAAAGATTTCCTGTATGTGTCATCCAAGTGACGGGCTTCTTACAAAGACAGATTTGACACAGATATATAAATTGGTTCTGTCGTCCGTATTGTAGAGACTATGTACCGCAAGGCGAAACGTTGATTGGGCGACAATCCGCAAATTATAAGATGATGTATTACGCAAAACCGGACTGTCGTTCACCTTGCGGTGTCGGACAGTCCGGCTCCCTTTTTTTGTATAACTAAACTATTCTATAATCTTTGTCTTCTGAAACTTGACGATGCCTTGGTTGCGTTGCAGCCTCGAAACCGGCACGTTGCGGATGCGGAGACTGCCGTCCCAACCCTGTCCGTTCTTTACAACATCGGTGATGTCACCCTCCATGATGTTTATTGTGGTGCACTTCTTGGGTAATGGCGGATATACGTTGAAGAAGCAAATCCATTCTCCCTGAAATGCCTTTTATGTTGTAGCTCATGTCAAGCGGGGTTCTGTCGTATGTGCCTTTGATGTAATATCTCTCGCCGGTTGCCGCGTCTTCTATGTAACTGTCGGATGATTCTTGGAAATAATGCAGATCCCAAGCCAGCTGCATCAGATATGCAACGACGGTACACTCTTTTGTACACCAGATGGCTGTTCTTGCCAGTTGGCTTTGGCCTGCCGGCGGAGCCACGGCGGTTTCGTTGCCGAATATCGGGAAAGTGTTTTTGTCTTCCTTGTTATATTCTGACGCATCCTTTATTACCGACAGCTTCGGGACAACGGGTAAGGCCTTGTCATACTCTATGGTGTTGCTGCCGGCAGGCGACGTTCTTTTTAGGCGGGATGACAGTTCCGTCTTGTCGCGGGCTTCACTTACGCTGTCTTCGTTGACTATGTAGTAGCGGTTGATGGTGCATGATGCCGCAATGAGGCAGCCAAGCAGAATTATGCAGTTCTTTTTCATATCTCTTCTATGTCTTTTATTTTTATGATTTTGTACTCACTCTCCGTCCAACTGTCCAGATGCCAGAACCTTATCCGCGTTACATTCTCCGGCAGCGGAGGGAACTCCAGCGTTACCGCCCATCGCTTTCCTTTCATGCCGGCTACATAAAAGCCGTCTCCTCCGAACGCTACGGCTTCGTCTTTGACGCGGCGCACCTTGTAATGGTCACCTGTTGCCACGTCCTCTATGAATGTCCGGTTTTCTTTTCCGCCGATTTTGTATCTGCCGACATCGCTACAACACGTGCCGATCAGTGTGACGTATGTGCAGTCCTTGGTCCGTTTTATCCTTACGCCGTCGGCAATGGAGGAGCGTCCGGTGTATTCCGGCATATCATTATAAACGGGAATGCCGTCCTGTGTCGCCGTTTGTCTTGCCTTGTTTTTTGCCGTTTCCGTTTCGGCGCGCTCCGTTTCACGGGACGGTTGCGCCTTGCTTTCCGTCGTTTCCCGTTCGGTTTCCTTGCTGCTTGCAGGCGAAAGCCGTCCTTCCACGGTGCGTTTTACCGTCGTTGTCACTTTCTCTTCCGCCGTTGTTATGGCGTTTTCCATCTTCTCCATGGTCATAGGTCTGGCGAAAGCGGTTATCGTCAGTGCCGCAACGGGAATGGCGCACAGTGCTTTCAGCATCATCCACCTGCTTGATTTCTTGTGGTACATCATGATAATTCTACGTTTTAGTGAGTTGTGACTGAGGTTGTTGGCGAGCGGCTGCAGACGCTCTCCCACGGCTTTTGTCACGAGTAATGTTTGGTATGCTTTTGCATCGATGCCTTTGTTTATAACCGCTTGGTCCGCCTCGAACTCGTGAACCGCCCTGAGGTCGCGGCCGAGAAACCAGATGAAGGGGTTGAACCACTGCATGATCTTCATCACTTCAAGGAGCATGAGGTCGTATGTGTGCCCGAGACGTATGTGCTCCTGCTCGTGGGTAAGAATGTATGTGCGGTTGGTTTCATAGTCATTTACCGACATGACGATGTATTTCAGTATGCTGAACGGGGCCACGTCGCCGGCTTTCAGTATTATGGTGTTGCCGTAAGAGTCCGTATGGCGCAGTCCGCCACGCAGGTAGCGCAGAAGCATCACTAACTCTGTCACGGTCAGGCAAAGCATTATCACCGTCCCTATTACATATATTATGATGGCGTAATCCACCCAGTTGAACCGTTCCGCAGTTTCCGTGACACCTTGGGTGGATATTACGGCGTATGTGAAATCCTGCTCGATGTCACGCAGTCCCTCGTTTATTATGGTAGGGGTCTCTGTCGTCAGTTGCAGGAAAGGTATTGTCAGCGCGGCCACCATGATGCTGACAAGCATCATACGGTTAAAGCGGTGGAACGTCTCTTTGTTCAGAAAGGCGAAGAAACAGCTGTATAGCAGTGCCAGTGTGACGGCCGATTTGAATATGAATATCATGGTCTTGTGGGTTAGTAGTTTCTTAAAACTGGAAGTTAAAAGGAGTTATCGCTTCGCTTTGTGGTTACCGGGAGTTAACGGACAGATGCTTTTTTGCTTGACATACAGACTGCTGTCTGTTAACTTCATGCGGCGCAAACCGCATAACTCCCGTTGACTTCTGATAATATCCTTATTTCCTTATCATGCTTATAATCTCTTCCAGATCTTCATCCGAAATCTCCTCGCTCTGCGCGAAGAAGTGAAGCATGGCCTTCATGGAGTTGCCGAAGAGCGTGCTTTTGGCCTCCTGCATGAACTGCGACGTATATTTCTGCCTTGTCAACAGTGGGTAAAAGAAGAAGGTCTTGTTGCCTGCCTCCGCCTTTTTGTAGTTGATGAATCCCTTTTTCGTAAGGATTTTCAGAAACGTGGCAATGGTGGAGTAGGCCGGCTTGGGGTCAGGATATTGCTCGATGATGCTGTGTGTGCTCATCATGCCCTCACTGTTCCAGAGTATGTTCATTATTTCCATCTCGGCACGTGTCAGAGTTCTTTCCTCATTGTTTCGCTTCATGGTTATCTAAATGTTTAGTTTAGGAATTTAATTTTTTAGATATTGTACCGCAAAAGTACTCTTAAAGCTGCGTATGTGCAAGGAAAAAACGGAAAAAAACAGTGTGGAAACAAAATCTTTTAACGTTTATTGTTAGATATTCCCGGCTTGTTTTTAGATATTAAGTCTTTGCGGATTGTAATGCGTGCGGTTATTGTAGAGACGGTGAGTCTCATCATCTCCCCGTCTTGTATTCATATATTTATTGTTATTGAGACGATGAGATTCATCGTCTCTACAATGCGGGTGCATTTCCTCTGGTACGGCGTGTCTTTGCAAAAGGGTGCTGATTACCTTGCAATCAGGTGCTGATTACAGTGTAAAAGGGTGCTGATTGCACGGTAAACAGGTGCTGATTACAAAACAGCCTGCCCGTATTTGCGGACAGGCTGCGTAATTATCTGATTGTCAGTATATATTGCTAATGGTCAGAACTGCACCTGCAAGAGGATGACATCCGGGTTCTTCGCCGAGCGGCAGATGTACCGGAAGTGGAAGCCGGCCTGCACGTATGGCTTCATGTTGGTGGACTCCTTGATGGCGGTGCCCAGCATACGTGTGATTTCCGTGCGGTTCTTGTCTATGATTTCGCTGTTGTCCATAACATCGGAGAAAGTGCAATAATAGGTATATACGTGTGTGGCTTTGTTGAAACTCACGCTGTCGGTGCGGGTATAGTTTATTACCGGGGTGGGGCAGTACTTGCGTGTGTATTCCGCTGCGTCACGTGCGGCCTTCTCTTCAAGGCTTTCCTGACAGGCGGATAAAACGGTGATAATCAGCATTAAAATGATAAATGTCAGGCGTTTGTAGGTCGTGAGGTGTGTCATAGAATCCTGTTGTTTGTTGCATTTTTATTATTTGGCCGCAAAATTAAGGAAAAAAAACGACAAATACGATAAAAAATCGAAAAAAACAAGATTAGGTTTGCCTGTTTGCAAAATAATAGTTATCTTTGTAACTTGAAACAAATATTCGAATTATCAAAAACATGAACCATATAAGAAATTTCTGTATCATTGCGCACATAGATCACGGTAAGAGCACGATAGCCGACCGCCTCCTTGAATATACCAACACCATTCAGATAACGGAGGGCCAGATGCTTGACGACATGGACTTGGAAAAGGAGCGCGGCATTACCATCAAGAGTCATGCGATACAGATGTCTTATGAGAAGGACGGGGAGAAGTATATCCTTAACCTGATAGACACTCCGGGGCATGTGGATTTCTCTTACGAGGTTTCGCGGAGCATCGCTGCCTGTGAGGGCGCGATACTTGTGGTAGATGCAACGCAGGGTGTGCAGGCGCAGACTATCTCCAACCTCTACATGGCGATAGACCATGACCTGGAGATTATACCTGTGATAAACAAGATAGATATGCCAGCGGCGATGCCTGACGAGGTGGAGGACGAGATAATAGAACTGATTGGCTGTGACAGAAAGGACATAATACGTGCCAGTGGCAAGACCGGTGAGGGAATACCGGACATTCTTGACGCGGTGATAGAGCGTGTCCCGCATCCTGTCGGAGACCCGGACGCTCCCTTGCAGGCGCTAATCTTTGACTCGGTGTTCAACAGTTTCCGCGGCATTATCGCTTATTTCAAGATAGAGAACGGCTCCATTAAGAAAGGTGACAAGGTAAAGTTCTTCAATACCGGCATGGAATATGACGCCGATGAGGTGGGAGTGCTGAAGATGGACATGATACCCCGCAAGGAGATGAGTACCGGAGAGGTGGGTTATATCATATCGGGCATAAAGGATGCCAAGGAGGTTAAGGTGGGAGATACCATCACTCATGTGGCAAGGCCTTGCGACAAGGCCATCAGCGGATTCCAGGAAGTGAAGCCGATGGTGTTTGCCGGCGTCTATCCCATTGACCCTGCGGACTATGAAAACCTGCGTGCCTCGCTGGAAAAGCTGCAGCTTAACGACGCTTCACTGTCCTTTTCACCAGAGTCTTCCGTGGCGTTGGGCTTCGGATTCCGCTGCGGTTTCCTCGGATTGCTGCACATGGAAATAGTACAGGAGAGGCTGGACAGGGAGTTTAACATGGACGTTATAACCACGGTGCCTAACGTTTCATACATGGTTTATGACAAACACGGAGAGGCGAAGGAGGTGCATAACCCGTCGGGACTGCCCGAACAGACCATGATAGACCACATAGAGGAGCCTTACATCAAGGCTACCATAATAACGGATGCCAACTATATAGGCGGAATAATGAAACTGTGCCTCGACAAACGCGGTGAGCTGGTGAAGCAGGAATATGTCTCCGGCAACCGTGTGGAGCTGCATTTCATGATACCGTTGGGCGAGATTGTGATAGACTTCTATGACAAACTGAAATCCATATCAAAGGGATACGCCTCCTTTGACTATCACGTTGACAGTTTCAGGCCGTCAAAACTCGCCAAACTCGACATACTGTTGAACGGTGAACCGGTCGATGCCCTGTCAACACTGACGCACAGTGACAATGCGGTGACGTTCGGAAGGCGTATGTGCGAGAAACTGAAAGACCTCATACCACGCCAACAATTCGACATAGCCATACAGGCAGCGATAGGCGCGAAGATAGTGGCGAGAGAAACAATAAAATGTGTTCGCAAGGACGTTACCGCCAAATGCTACGGCGGAGACGTGAGCAGAAAGCGCAAATTGCTTGAAAAACAGAAGAAAGGAAAGAAGCGAATGAAACAGATTGGCAATGTGGAAGTGCCGCAAAAGGCGTTCCTCGCAGTGCTGAAACTTGACTGATGACCTGATAGACTGAAACTAACCCATCTTAAATATACTACGAAATGAAAGACCTTAACATTCCATTGCGGGACATCGCGCGTGAACTTGCGCGAAGGTTCAGCACTATGTCGCACGATGAACTCGCCGTGTTGGAGAGCGTCCTTGTGCCAATGAAGTTTGTCAAAGGAGAGAAAATCCTCTGCTCGGGAGAGTGTTCCAAGTACATATATTATGTGCATCAGGGGCTTGTGAGGCAGTACTACTTCAAAAACGGCAAGGAGATGACCAACTTCCTCGGTGTTGACGGTTCGGTGATAATGAGCATCGAGAGCCTGTTCAGGGAGACACCGAGCCAGGAAACGATAGAGGCTTTGGAGCCGTGTTACATCTATGCACTGCCGAAAAAGCGGCTGGAAGAGGTGGCGTTGCACAACCAGAACATCCAGATACTGTACCGTAAGATATTGGAGGAAGCATTGATAGAGTCGCAGATACATGCGGATCTTGTGCGTTTTGAGACTGCGCAGGACCGTTATCGCCGCATTTGCAAGCAGATGCCGAAGGTTGTTCTGCGTGCGCCGCTGGTGTTTATAGCCAGTTATTTGCAGATGACTCCGGAGACGTTAAGCCGTGTACGCTCATCGACATTGGTGGATTAATACAGTGCAGGAAACAGAATGAAAGAGGTATTATATGTATTTATAGGTGGAGGCACGGGCAGTGTTCTCCGCTTTTTTGTATCGATGGTATGGAGACACCTCTCCCTTCATCCGCGGTTTGAGGGCATCTTGTTCCCTTGGCCCACGTTTGCGGTCAATCTCTTGGGCTGTCTTATGATAGGAATATTCTATCAGTTGGGCGGGAAATACGGTCTGTCACCGGAGATGCGCCTGCTTCTTACAGTGGGATTGTGCGGAGGTTTCACCACGTTCTCCACTTTCAGTTACGAGGGTATGGCGCTGCTTGGCTCAGGACATTACGGCACATACCTGCTGTATGCGTCCCTCAGCCTTGTCTTGGGACTAATGGCAACTGCCATACCTGTGCTCTTTTTCAGGGCTTAGGTATGGCAGTTGCCTGTTTACGGGGTGCCGTATGCTTATACAACCCCTATTATTTCCTTCACGTCGGCGCATCCGTGACGGTCGAGCCATTCGTTGATGCCGTCGCGTACCTTTATTGTTACAGCCGGGTCAAGGAAGTTCGCGGTGCCTATTTGTATGGCAGTGGCACCGGCCATGATAAACTCTATCGCGTCTTCCGCCGTGCATATACCTCCAAGACCGATTACGGGAATGCTGACAGCTTTTGCCACTTGGTGCACCATACGCAGTGCGACAGGTTTCACTGCGGGGCCGGACAGGCCGCCGGTGCCTATGGACAGCAGCGGCTTACGCCTCTCTATGTCTATCGCCATGCCCATGAGGGTGTTGATAAGTGACACGCTGTCCGCGCCTTCCGCTTCCACTGCGCGCGCTATTTCCGTTATGTCGGTGACGTTAGGCGACAGTTTCACTATGAGGGTTTTGTCATAATGCTTCCTGACTTCCCGCACAACGCCCGCCGCTCCGTCTGTTGTGGTGCCGAAAGCCATGCCGCCGTGTTTCACGTTCGGGCAGCTTATGTTCAGCTCTATGGCCGGTATTTTTTCCAGTTCGTTGATGCGTGCGGCGCATTCACCGTAATCTTCCACGCAAGAGCCGCTGACATTGACAATCATGTTGGTGTCGATGTCCTTTATGTTCGGATAGATGTTCTTGCAGAAATAATCCACCCCCTTGTTCTGCAAGCCCACGCAGTTAAGCATACCGCTTGCCGTCTCCGCCATTCTCGGGTAGTCGTTGCCCTCACGGTGGTTGAGAGTCGTGCCCTTTACTATTATTCCTCCAAGTTCGTCCAGTGGTACGAAGTCTTGGAACTCAATGCCGTAACCAAAAGTTCCGGATGCTGTCATTACCGGGTTTTTCAGTCCCAGCCGTCCTATGTTTACGTTCAGGTTTGCCATATTGTAAAGTGATGATAAGTGTGTAAGGTTTTAAGCCCATTCCAGACGTTTAGAGTTTATTACCGGTCCTTCGGTGCAAATGCAGACGTTGCCCTTGTCCTGGGTCTTCTCCACGCAGCAGAGGCAGGCGCCAAGACCGCAGGCCATCTTGTTCTCAAGGCTCACCTCACATTCCGTGCCCGCCGCTTTCGCATAGCGTGCCACCGCCATCATCATAGGCTTTGGGCCGCAGGTGGAAATCATGTCGAACTTCTCCTTGCTGAGAATGCTGTGGTTTGTGACGAATCCCTTTTCCCCCTCAGAACCGTCTTCGGTAGTGACGAACACACGCCCGGCCTGTCTGAACTCGTCAATCATCAACAAGTCCTTTGCCGTGCGCGCGCCAAGCAGGAAAGTAGCCTCGCCTCCCGTCTCCTTGATTTTGTTTCCAAGATACAGCAATGGAGCCACTCCCACGCCGCCACCTACAAGCAGATGTTTCTTTGTACGGTCTTGCGGCATGGTGAAACCGTTGCCGAGAGGCAGCATTACGTTGAGCGTTTCCCCCTTTTTCAGCTGCGCCAGCTTGCGTGTGCCGTCGCCTATGGCGGCCACAAGCAGATGCAGTTCGTTGCGGGAAGCATCCACATTGTTTATTGATATAGGCCTGCGCAGGAAGGTAGTTGGCGAACCATCCACCCTAACCTCCACAAACTGGCCGGGTTCCATCTCCGGCAACGGGTCGCTATGTGTCAGCTTTATGAGCACATATTTCTCGTTAATGTGTTCCACGGCGGTAACCGTGAGGTCAAGACATTTCTTCATTTTCCGCTGTATTTATTTCTTTTTGTATTTGCTTATATAAACAGGTGTCTTGCAATCAGCACCCTTTTACTGTGTAATCAAGTGCTGTTTACAGTGTAATCAGCACCTGATTGCAAGGTAATCGGCACCCTTTTACTTTCGCTTTCGTAGTCTGTTGTTTTTTAGGCTGTTACCCTTGCTGTTGCAAACGGTGTGGCCTACATCCTCTAACCTCTCGCCTCAAACCTCTTTCAGGATGCCGAGCACGAGACGCCATACCTTCTCCACTGACGGGATGTGTAGCCTCTCGTCAGGCGAGTGCACCCCTCTCATCGTCGGGCCTATCGACAACATATCGAGATACGGGTACTTTTGGGCGAACAGCCCGCATTCCAGTCCGGCGTGTATTCCCGTTATCTTGGGGGCGTTGCCGAACAGTTCCTTGTAGCATTTCTCGGCAACGGCACGCAGTTTGCTTTCCGGATTCATCGTCCATGCGGGATAACCGTCGCTGTGTGTGATGTCATCAGCTCCGGCAAGTTCAAACACCGCGCGCACGGTGTTGACCATGTTTGTGAGGTTGCTCATGACGTTTGAACGCTGGCTGCATACAATCCTGCATTCGCCTTGGTTGTTCTCCTCACCGGCAACAGTGGTGCTTATCACGGCGGTGTTTGATGATGTCTCCGTCATTCCGCCGAGGGCATCGTCTTGGCAGACGCTGAACACACCGTTGTGCACAGCCTGCAAGGCCGTGATTATCTTTTCGCCGCACTCCTTCGGCATCACCATTTGTCTGTCGGTGCTTTCCATGTGCCAGACAATGCTTTTCTCTGTTACTTGGAACTCCTCCTCCACGTCACTGCAAAAGATGTTCCAATCCACCCTTACCGTTTCCTTTTCCTCGAACGGAACGGCAAAGACTATGCTTCCCTCGCGTGTTATGGCGTTGTGCAGCTTGCCCGCATTGAATTGCGCCAGCCTTACGGGCATCTTCCGTTGTTCAAGATACAGGAATCTCGCCAGCAACTTTATGGCGTTGGCCCGCTTCTTGTTTATGTCGTCGCCGGAGTGCCCTCCCGTCAGTCCTTTTACCGAAGCCTGCATGAAAAAGCAGTCTTTTGGCGCGTCCTCCGGTGTGTAACGGAACTTGGCCGTGGTGGTCTTGCCCCCTGCACACGACACATAGAACAGGCCTTCATCCTCTGAGTCGAGGTTCAGCAGCATCGAGCCTTTCAGAAAACCCGCCCTTAACCCGTTGGCACCGGTTAGTCCTGTCTCCTCGTCGCGGGTGAAAAGGCACTCTATCGGGCCGTGTTCTATCGTGTCGTCATCAAGCAACGCCAGCTCGATGGCGCACCCGATGCCGTCGTCCGCGCCGAGAGTCGTACCGTTGGCGCGCATCCATTCACCGTCGGTATATGCCTCTATCGGGTCGTTAAGGAAGTCTATCTCATGCCCGGCAACCTTGTCGCAGACCATGTCTATATGGCTTTGCAGTATTATTGTGGGTCTGCCTTCATATCCCTTTGAGGCGTTTTTACGTATGAGCACATTGCCAATCTCGTCCGTGACAGTCTCCAATCCCCTGTCTTTACCGAACTTTTCAAGATAGGCAATCATCCTTTCCTCGTGCTTTGACGGGCGTGGTATGCCGTTAATCTCTTGGAAGAAACGGAAAACAGACACCGGCTTTAAGTCTTTTTTAATCATAATTTAACTTTTTTGTAGTGCTAATTCGGATTTTCTTGCTAACTTTGCAAGCGCATCATTGTTCTGAACGGGCTCATATTACAAGCCCGTCTTTTGATTGCAAAATTACAAAAAATACTGAAAACGAACAACAATTATTAGATAAAATGACAAAGAATAACCTTTTCTTCACGATGGTTGCAGGTGTAGCTGCAATGGCATCGCTTAATTCTTGTGATAATTCCCCCAAGGCAGAGACGGCTCCCGCGGCCAAAAACAACGCCCCGCAGGAGATGAAACTGGCATACGTGGAAGTGGATTCCCTGATAACGCAGTACGAGTTCTGCAAGGAATACACCCAGATTCTGGAGAAGAAAGGCCGTAACATACAGAATACCTTGCAGCAGAAAGGCCAGAAACTGCAATCGGACGCAGCCGCTTTCCAGCAGAAAATACAGCAGAACGCCCTCGACAGAGCTACGGCTGAGAGGATGCAGGCGGCCTTGCAGAAGCAGAATGCAGACCTTGAGGCGTTGCAGCAGCGTCTGGGAGCGGAGTTACAGGAGGAGACCAACAAGTACAACGAGGCTCTCCATGACTCTGTGCAGCACTTCATCGCACGGTATAACAAGTCCAAGAAATATACTATGATTCTGTCAAAGTCCGGTGACAATATCCTTTATGCGGACAAAAGCGTGGATATAACCAAGGAGGTTATAGCCGGATTGAACAAGGCTTACAAGAAAGGTACGGTGACAAAGACCGACAAGAAGTAAGCCATAAACAACAGACACCTGCCGATGAAAGAGATACACTGGGGGTTCATAGGATGCGGTGAGGTGACGGAAAAGAAGAGCGGGCCGGCCTTTAACCAAGTGGAAGGCTCGAAGATAACGGCCGTCATGAGCCGTAGTGCGGACAAGGCACGTTCGTATGCAGAGCGTCATGGCGTGCAAAAGTGGTATTCCGACGCCCAGGCTCTTATTGATGACCCTGACGTAAACGCCATATACATAGCCACGCCACCGTCCAGTCACGCCACGTATGCCATCATGGCCATGCGTGCCGGGAAGCCGGTGTATGTGGAAAAGCCCCTTGCGGCCAGCTATGATGACTGCGCACGCGTCAATCGTGTGTCGAAAGAGACGCGCGTACCATGCTTCGTTGCCTACTACCGCCGCTACCTGCCATACTTCCATAAGGTGCAGGAACTGTTGCGGCAGAACCGCATCGGCAAGGTGCTCAACGTCCAGATACGCTTTGCCTGTCCGCCACGTCAGGTGGATTACAATGCTCCGGAGGAACGTCCGTGGCGCATACAGCCCGACATTGCGGGCGGAGGTTACTTCTATGACCTTGCCCCTCACCAGCTGGACTTGCTGCAACAGTTCTTCGGTGTGATAACACACGCAGAAGGATTCAGTGCCAACATCGGAGGACTTTATCAGGCGGAAGACACGGTCAGCGCATCGTTCCGTTTTGAAAACGGGCTGCCCGGCAGCGGTTCGTGGTGCTTTGCAGGTCATGAAGCGGGGCGGGAGGACCGCATAGAGCTTATCGGCGAGGAAGGAATCCTTTGCTTTTCCGTATTTGACTATGACCCCATCCGCCTTCATACGTCACAGGGCGTGGAGGAAATAGTGGTGGAGAACCCGCGCTATGTGCAGCAACCGTTGATACAGGCAATAGTGGAGACGTTGCAGGGAAAAGGAGACTGCCAGTGCACTGCATTGAGTGCCACGCCCACAAACTGGGTGATGGACAAGATATTGAGAAAGTTCTGACGAAAAGCGGCAACGTTTATGCGCATCCGACTTATTGTAAGCATAATACTGTCATACGCCACATTCACAGCATCCGCACACGATGATGCTGTGAATGTGGCGTCTTGCGTTTCGCTGACGCAGCCGGATGACACCGTTACGGTTAGCAAGGACTCCTTGCAGCCATCGTCTCCGGACACGCTGCAACGACACGAAAAGAAGGGCAACTGGTTCGTCAAGGCATACAATTTCCTCGACAGGGTGTTGTCGCCGCCGCGTGACAGCAATTATATCGACGTGCAGAACTACAACTGGTGCGCCGAGTTGCAACTGACATCCCGTTTTGAACAATACGAGTTGGATGGTGACAACGGTTTCCATCTCAAGCTCTCTCCGGAATTGCGCACAAGGATTGGCCCGTTCTTCGGTTGGCGGTGGGCCTTCCTCGGATATAACTTTGACCTTAAATCCCTTTTCATAAACAGCGAGGACACCGACCTTGGCGGTTCCGTTTACTCCGCGGCCTTTGGCTTGGATCTTTTCTATCGCCGCGTGGGCGGAAACTATAAGATTCGTGAGTTTCAGTTAGGAGGCACGGATTATAGTAACTTTGTTAAAGACAGGACATTCAACGGAATACATATAGGCATGACGCGCGTCAGCTTTTATTATGTCCTTAACTACAAACGTTATTCCCATCAGGCCGCTTTCAGCCAGACAAACCGGCAGTTGCGTTCCGCCGGAAGCCCTATTGTCGGCGTGTCATACGCCCATAACAGCGTTTCCCTTGACTGGGAAAGACTGACTGCCAGCATGGCATCCTCCATAACCGGATATACTCCTCCCAAGACATTACAGTACATAGAGAACGATGAATATTCGTTCACCGGCGGCTACGCCTATAACTGGGTGTTCGCAAAGAACTGGCTTGCGGCGGTGGAGATGACCGGCTCATTAGGCTATCTCGTGCATCATTCGGACGTGAAGAATGACGAATCCGGGTCTGTTTTCAAGAAGATAGACTCTTTTTACCGCAAGAACATAGCCTTCAACGGTAACTATCGTATGTCAGTGCTCTACAACAACGGTCCGTGGTTTGCGGGAATACAGACCGTACTGTTCTATTATCAGTATGGCAACGGCACCGTGATGACCCGCAACCTTCTCGGCTCGTATTATGTTTATGTAGGATGTAACTTCTGAAACGTCAGTATATTAGGGCGTACCCTCACCTTAATGGCGTCTCTCTGTTTGCGGAGTGAATATCATGCATCTTGTAAACAGCGGCAAATTACACCGTAATCAGGTGCTGTTTGCATTGTAATCAGGTGCTGATTACAGTGTGATCAGCACCTGATTGTTTTTCGTTGCTTTCTTTCTTGTTTTCTGACCGTTGCCGTGGTAATATCAAGAAGGGTGTGTATTGCCCGTGTGCGGCCAAGCCCCGTAGGGGCGACATAATACAGAATAGGGTGTCAACCCTATCTATAAAAGCGTTAATCCGCAAAAGGTATTGGACCCCCGAAGCCGGTAGGCGAGGCGGACATGGACCGCCGAGGGGTAGCACATCGTTAAAATATCATTATTGATTCCTTGGTTATAGAAACAACTTGCATTATGCGGGTATGTTAACCCCTCGTCACACTCCGTGTTCCTCGCCTGCCGGCTTCGGGGTTCCAATACCTTTTGCGGGCATATCCTCATAGATAGGGGCAAGCCCCTATCCTGTATTATGCCGCCCTTACAGGGCTTGTTTCAACGCAAAATTATCCCCAATGTCCCTTAACTTCCACACAGCATAAAGGTTAAGGGGCAGTGAAGGCAATAAAAACAGAATGAGGGCGTTATCTGAAATAAAACTATATTTGCTATGAAAAGACTCTTTTTCGCTTTTATTCTGCTTTGTGGCATCTCGTTATGTGCCGATGCCGCCGGTAAGGTTAACAAACCTTGGGACAACGGTAGATTGACGGTGTCTGCCAACCAGCGTTATTTACAGTTCCAGAACGGCACTCCGTTCTTTTGGCTTGGGGACACAGGATGGCTGTTGCCGGAGCGGCTTGATCAGGCTGAGGCGCAGTATTATCTGCTGAAATGCCGTGAGGCCGGATATAATATGGTGCAGATACAGGTCATCAACAATGTTCCGGCCATCAACATATACGGCCAGCTGTCCCATCCTTACGGTTGGGATATGTCAAAGGCAGACCCTGACGGCGTGTATTCCTATTGGGACCATCTGGACTATATAGTGGATGCCGCGAACAGAAACGGCATATATATAGGTATGGTGGCCATCTGGGGCTCTCAGATTAAGAGCGGGAACATCAATGTGGAGCAGGCTAAGGTATATGGAGACTTCCTCGGACGGCGTTATGCCAAGTACCCTAACATCGTATGGATTATGGGCGGCGACATACAGGGCGACATCCACCCGGAGGTATGGGATGCGTTAGCCACAAGCATAAAGGCGGTGGACAAGAACCATCTTATGACCTACCACCCGCGTGGGCGATATACTTCGGCGCGCTGGTGGAGCAAGGCTTCATGGATAGACTTCCATACATTCCAGAGCGGACACCGCAAATACGGACAGCGTATGGGTAACGCGAACTATCCTATCCCTGACGATACGGAGGAGGATAGCTGGATGTATGTGGACTCCACATGGGCTTACAAGCCTATAAAGCCAGTTCTTGACGCTGAGCCGAGCTATGAGGACATCCCCGTCGGGCTGCATGACGCCAACGGACCACGCTGGCAGGACCATGACGTGCGCCGTTATGCGTACTGGAGTGTCTTTGCAGGCTCTTGCGGACATACTTACGGTCATAACTCGATAATGCAGATGTTGAAGCCGGGTTACCCCACAGGCTACGGCCGTCACGGCAAGGAAAAGTTCTGGTATCAGGCGTTGGAAGATCCCGGGTTCAATCAGATGAAGTATCTGAAAAGCCTTATGCTGGCTTTCCCTTACTTCGAGCGTGTGCCGGACCAGAAGGTCATTCTTGGGAAAAACGGTACAAAGTACGACAGGCTAATAGCCACACGCGGCGAGGATTATCTCATGGTGTATAACTATAATGGTGTGCCGATGAAGGTCAACCTGTCCCTTATCTCCGGCAAAAAGAAGAATGTGTGGTGGATGGATGCCGCCACCGGCAAGCTGACTTTTGTAGGAACAGAGGGCGGCAAGCAGGCGGATTTCCAGCCGGTGATACCGGCCGGCAAGGTGGAGGACGGTGTGCTGATAGCCGTTGACGCATCAAAGAATTACATTTCGCCATCGCAGAAAAACATCATGGAGCGCCCAGTGGAGACAGAGCAGCGCGACCTTAATGAATAGGCGTTTTCGCATGACATTGCAATCAGCACCTGATTACCGTGTAAACAGGCGCTGATTACAATGTGATTAGCTGCTGATTACACAGTAATCAGGTGCTGATTGCGGAGAGTGTTCCTGCTAAGTTCGTAAAACTCGGACAATCTTTCTGTTATACGCTTTTGCCCTTTCAGGGCGCAGGCGAATGGCGGATAGTTATCCCGGGGTGTCGCTTCGCTTGCCCCGGGCTATGCGCTTGTTGGGCTTTCAGCCCGCTTTGCCCCTCTAATCGCTTTCCTCATAGGCTGAAAGCGCGACAAATTTGTAACGCCGCCGCTGTGCCCCTCCTGTATATTTGCCCCTCGGCGGGCTGAAAGCGCAACAAATTTGTAACGCCGCCGCTGTGCCCCTCCTGTATGTTTGCCCCTCGGCGGGCTGAAAGCGTAACAAACTTGTAATGTCACCGCTGATGCTCCTCCTGTATGTTTGCACCTCAGCGGGCTGAAAGCCCAACAAGCGCATAGCCCAGGGCAACGCCCTTGGGTAGTGATAGAAGCAGTAGTATGCGCCCTGAAAGGGCAAAAGCGTTATTATAAACTATGTCTCTTACCAATACAACCAATAATAAAATGAAGATAAACCATAAGATAATAGTGGCCGTAGCGTGCATCATGCCGGCTATGGCGCGGGCGCAATACCCCAAGGTAACGGCCGAGGCGCAGGCAAAGATGGATTCCCTGTCCGCACTATGGAAGGCTCATTCCGATTCAGCATGGGCGGTAGCTTTCCCCATTGTGAAAAAAGAAGCTATGGAAGGCAGGCCGTATGTGCCGTGGGCTTTCAGACCATACGACTTGAAACAGGCAAAGATACCAGCGTTCCCCGGTGCGGAGGGCGGCGGAATGTTTACAGCCGGCGGCCGTGGAGGAAAGGTGATAACGGTCACTAACCTTAACGATGACGGCGAGGGGTCTTTCCGTTGGGCTTGCGAACAGGGTGGCGCACGTATCATAGTGTTTAATGTTTCCGGCATCATACGCTTGCAGTCGCCCGTGGTTCTGCGTGCGCCATACGTCACCATAGCCGGCCAGACCGCCCCGGGTGACGGCGTGTGCATTGCGGGTGAGGCGTTTCAGGTAGATACTCACGATGTTATCGTAAGGCACATGCGTTTCCGTCGCGGCAATACTAATGTGTGGAACCGTGAGGATTCGTTCGGAGGTAACCCCGTGGGGAATATCATGATAGACCATTGTTCGTGTGAATGGGGACTTGACGAGAACATTTCCTTTTACCGGCACATGTTCGATTTGGGTGACAAAGCAGGGAGACGCAAGGAACCAACGGTGAATGTTACCATACAGAACACCATCTCGGCGAAGGCTCTTGACACATACAATCATGCGTTTGGCAGCACCATAGGCGGCGAAAACACCACTTTCATGCGTAACCTTTGGGCGGATAACACCGGAAGAAATCCGTCGATAGGATGGGGCGGTGTGTTCAATTTCATCAATAATGTGGTGTATAACTGGGTACATCGCACCGCTGACGGTGGCGAGTATTCGACGATGAGCAACTTTATAAACAACTATTACAAACCCGGCCCGCTTACCCCGAAAGGCTCTTCCGTAAGTTATCGCATCGTGAAGAGCGAGAGCAGGAGCAAGAATCTGTTTCCATATCCGCAGTATGGCCGTGTGTATGCTGTCGGCAACATAGTGGAAGGAAACGAGAAAGTCACCGAAGATAACTGGGACGGGGGCGTGCAACTCTCTGATATAAAGGGAACACCACCTGCCGATGTGCTTGCGCTGATGCGCAGTGAAGAGCCTTTCCCCATGGCACCTGTCACCATTTTGCCAAAGGAGGAGACGTTTGAACATGTACTTGCCAATGTTGGTGCCACACTGCCGGTGCGTGATATAGTTGACCGAAGGATTGTGGAGGAAGTGAGAACCGGTAAGGTGTATTATGTGAAGAAACTGCCAAAGAATAATCCGTACGGCAATCTTTGGGGGATGAGCGCCGAGTCACAGAAGGAGGATGGCACCTTTAAGTACCGCCGTCTGGGGAATGACTCTTACAAATATGGCATCATCACCGATCCGGAACAGATGGGAGGCTATCCGGAATATAAGGGGGAGCCGTATAAAGATACGGACAAGGACGGTATGCCTGACGAGTGGGAGACGGCTCATGGGCTGAACCCCAATGACCCGACTGATGCCAACGGGGACTGTACGGGAGACGGATACACAAACATTGAGAAGTATATAAACGGCATAAGCACGACGGAAAGGACTGATTGGACGGACTTGAAGAACAATCATGACACGCTTTCCGCAAGGCAATAGGCATGAGTTTCTGCCGTATGGTAAGGGGATGGTGCGCATGGGATAATAACATAACGTTTATCAATCGTTAATAAAATGTTATTTTCTGCAATCTTCTTGCATCTGGTGTGGAAAATTAGTAACTTTGCGTTTCAAACAAACATATTATAAAGATATATAGAACCAATGGATATAAGAGAACTGAACGCTCTAATAGAACAGAACAGTAATTTTGTCACAAATCTCACCTCCGGCATGGAACGTGTGATTGTGGGACAGAAGCATTTGGTGGAGTCGCTGCTGATAGGTTTGCTGAGTGACGGGCATATCCTGCTTGAAGGTGTGCCGGGTTTGGCGAAAACGTTGGCCATCAAAACTTTGTCCAATCTTATTGACGGTGAGTTCAGCCGCATACAGTTTACCCCGGACTTGCTGCCGGCAGACGTTGTGGGAACGATGGTCTATTCACAGAAGGAAGAGGGCTTTCAGGTAAAGAAAGGCCCGGTGTTTGCCAATTTTGTATTGGCGGACGAAATAAACCGCGCGCCGGCAAAGGTGCAGTCCGCATTGCTGGAAGCTATGCAGGAGCATCAGGTAACCATAGGTGACGACACCTTCCTTTTGCCCAAACCGTTCCTCGTGATGGCTACGCAGAACCCGGTGGAGCAGGAGGGCACGTATCCGCTGCCGGAAGCGCAGATGGACCGTTTCATGCTGAAAGTAGTCATTGGCTATCCTACAATAGAGGAGGAAAAGAAGATAATGCGTGGCAACCTGTCCGGTGTCTTGTCGGAAACGTCGCCGGTAAGTTCCGCGGAAGAGATAATGAAAGCGCGTGAGGTGGTGCATCAGGTGTATATTGACGAGAAAATCGAGCAGTATATAGCGGACATGGTGTTTGCCACCCGCTATCCTGACAGATACGGATTGGGTGAATTGGATGCCATGATAACTTTCGGAGCCAGTCCGCGTGCATCCATCAATCTGGCCAAGGCTTCAAGGGCATACGCATTCATAAAGCGAAGAGGATATGTGGTGCCTGAGGATGTCAGGGCTGTGGCGCATGACGTGTTGCGTCACCGCATAGGCTTGTCATACGAGGCTGAGGCCGGCAATGTGACTGCGGAAGAGATAGTGAGCCGTATTATAAACAAGGTAGAGGTACCATGATGGAAAAGGGGAGTGATATTCTCAGCAAGGTCAGACGCATAGAGATAAAGTCGCGCGGGCTTAGCAACAATATGTTCGCGGGACAATATCACTCTGCTTTCAAAGGAAGGGGAATGGCGTTTGCCGAAGTCCGGGAGTATCAGTATGGCGATGATGTGCGCGATATAGACTGGAACGTTACCGCCCGCTTCCACCGCCCTTACATAAAGGTGTTTGAGGAAGAAAGGGAACTGACCGTAATGCTGATGGTGGACGTGTCCGGTTCGCTGAACTTCGGTACGCGCGTACAGACGAAAAGCGAAATGGCGACACTGATAGCTGCAACGCTCGCGTTCAGTGCCATACAGAACAATGACAAGATAGGCGTCGTATTCTTCTCCGACCGTATAGAGAAATATATTCCTCCCAAGAAAGGCCGTAAGCATATCCTTTATATAATACGTGAGATGTTGGATTTTAATCCGGTGTCAAGGAAAACGGATGTTGGTGCGGCGTTGGAGTTTCTGGGAAGGATGCAGAAGCGTAGGTGTACGGCATTCATCATGAGTGATTTCTATGACCGTAAGGATTTCGACAAGCCTTTGCAGGTGTGTCGTTCCCGCCATGATGTGGTGGGAATACGCTTGTATGATCCGTTGCTGAGAAGCTTGCCTGATGTTGGACTGCTGCGGGTGTGCGATGCGGAGACGGGACGTGAGATGTATGTCGATACGTCAAGCCGGGCGGTGCGTCAGGCGCATGAGAAATATTGGCGTGAGCGTACCGAAACGCTGGAGCAACTGTTTCGCAGGAATGCTGTGGATTATGTGTCTGTGGCAACGGACGGTGACTTCGTGAAGGCGCTGAGGCAGTTGTTCGCTATCAGAAAATGACAGGAATCATAGATTTATGAAACGTAAGATACTTTTGTTTTATGCACTGTTTATGTGTGTCTTGTCGGTTTGCTCCCAAGTATCGGTGGAGGTCTTGATTGATTCCACGCAGATGGTGGTGGGTGAACAGGCGGGGATGCACGTCACGGCAAATATAAAGAAAGGGCAAAGCGTTGTTTTCAGACAATGGAAACCGCAGGAAATGCTTGCGCCGGGAGTGGAGGTGCTGAGCGCACCGGTGGTGGATACCGTAGATACGGAGGACGGATATTTGAAAGTTACTCAACATTTGGTGCTGACGGCATTTGAAGATTCCCTTTACTATATCCCTGCCCAGAAGGTGAAAGTTGACGGGCGGGAATATGAGTCGAAAGCCCTTGCGCTGAAAGTGTTGACAATACCTGTTGACACCTTGAAGCCGGAGCAGTATTATGGTGCGGCGGATGTGCAGGACAACCCTTTCTTTTGGGAGGAATGGGAAACAGTGATATGGATGGGCATTGCCGCTATGTTGCTGTATGTGTTGTGCGTGCTGGCATGGCTGCGCCTGAGAAGTGGCAAGCCCATAACCCTGAAGGTGCGTATAATAAAGAGAATACCGCCCCATCAGCGGGCACTTAACTCCATTGACGAGATAAAAGGTAAAGCGGCTGTCGTTGACGAGAAGACGTACTACACACGCCTTACTGACACGCTCCGGCGCTATATGGAAGAGCGTTTCGGGTTCAACGCCATGGAGATGACCAGCGCAGAGATTATAGACAGGTTAAAGGAAGACAATGACAGGGAAAAGATACAGGAACTGACAATGCTCTTTGAAACTGCGGACCTTGTTAAGTTTGCCAAGCATACTGTGGGTATGAATGAAAATGACCGTAACCTCGTGTCTGCGGTAGATTTCATTAACTCTACTAAGTTGGAGAATGTGCCGACAGAGGAAAGGGTGATGCCGCAGGTGACGGAGCAGGAACGGCAGACGATGCGCATGAGGGTATCGCTGAAATGGGCTATCGCCATCATGGTGACCGTGGCTACGGCTTTGGTGGTGTACGTGGGATGGCAACTGTATGAGCTGAATTAATAGTTTGGAATTGATAATTCCCGCAAAAGGTAGTCATGATTCTTGATTATTAACTCTTGATTCTTAATTGAGACATTGAATATATGGAATTTACAGAACCGATATATTTCCTTCTCCTTCTTCTGCTGATACCTTATATAATATGGTATGTGCAGTTTCGCAACAGGGGAAAACGCAAAATGGAGGCGGCGATGTTGTTCAGTGATACCTATGCCTGCCGCAAGGCTCCGATGAGCCTGCGTGTGAGGCTGGTGCACCTGCCTATGTTCCTCCGTTGCATCGCGTTCGCCCTTATTGTGATAGCCATGGCACGTCCGCAGACGCATAATGCCTGGGACGAAAGGACGGTGGAGGGTATAGACATAATGCTTGCGATGGATGTTTCAACAAGTATGTTGGCGGAAGACCTCACTCCAAACCGTATCGAGGCGGCCAAACAGGTTGCGGCGGAGTTTATTACGGACAGACCGAATGACAATATCGGCTTGACGATTTTTGCCGGCGAGGCTTTCACACAGTGCCCGATGACAACAGATCATGCGTCGTTGCTCAACCTCTTGAAAGGTGTGAGGACGGACATTGCCGCACATGGGCTGATAAGTGACGGTACTGCCATCGGTATGGGATTGGCCAATGCCGTGTCAAGGTTGAAGGACTCAAAGGCGAAAAGCAGGGTGGTGATTCTCCTGACTGACGGTTCTAACAATATGGGCGACATATCACCGATGACAGCGGCTCAAATAGCCAAAAGTCTTGGAATACGCGTATATACCATAGGCGTGGGAACAAACAAGGTGGCACGCTATCCCATGCCGGTAGCAGGCGGAATACAGTATGTCAATATCCCGGTGGAGATTGACACTAAAACGCTTAGGAGTATAGCGGCCACAAGTGACGGACATTTCTACCGTGCTACCAATACCAAGGAACTGAGAACCATATATAAGGACATAGACCAGTTGGAAAAATCACGGTTGAATGTAAAGAAATTCTCCAAACGTTATGAAGCCTATCAGCCTTTTGTGCTCGCGGCAATAATCGTTTTGGTGTTGGAAATGCTGTGCAGGCTTACTGTGTTTAGAAGAAACTGATAATAATGAGATTTGACAGTACGACATATTTATTGCTTTTGGGCATCATTCCTTTTATGGTGCTGCTGATGATGTGGGCGGAATGGCGCAGGAGAAAGATGTTGCGCCGGTTGGGTGACATCGGACTTGTGAACGCCTTGATGCCGGATGCTTCCGCAAAACGCCGTTGGGTAAAGTTCGCTCTTACGCAGGCTGTGCTGGCTGTTGCCATCCTCATGGCGGCGCGTCCGCAGATGGGAACCAAGGTTTCGCATGAGAAACGCAGGGGCATAGAGGCTGTTGTGGCGGTGGACATCTCCAACTCTATGCTGGCGCAGGATGTAACGCCGAGCCGTTTGCAGAAGAGTAAGATGCTGATAGAGAATCTTGTGGAGAACTTTACCAAGGACAAAGTCGGCATGATAGTCTTTGCTGGTGACGCTTTCGTCCAGTTGCCGATAACGAGTGACTATGTGTCTGCGAAAATGTTTTTGCAGAATATAGACCCGTCACTGATACATACGCAAGGGACGGATATTGCCGCTGCCATCAATCTTGCGGCAAACAGTTTCACACAGCAGAAGAACGTGGGTAAGGCTATCATCGTGATAACTGACGGAGAGGATCATGAGGGAGGTGCGATGGAAGCGGCGAAAGCCGCGCGTGAGAAGGGTTACAGGGTGTTTATACTCGGTATAGGCAATACTTCCGGCGCACCGATACCTTCCGGGGATGGCGGATATATGAAAGACAATACTGGAAATACCGTCATGACAGCTCTCAATGAGCGGATGTGCAGAGAAATAGCTGAGGCGGGCAAGGGCGCATACATTCATGTGGATAACACATCTTCGGCACAGGAAAGGCTGAATGACGAATTGGCGAAGATGCAACGCGGAGAAATGGAGTCGGTGGTTTATTCCGAATACGATGAGCAGTTTCAGGCGTTCGGCATATTGGCGCTGCTCCTTATCATAATAGAGGTTTGCATCAGCGAGGCCGTGAATCCCTATTTCAGAAAACTGCGTTTGTTCAGAAAGCGCAGTGCTGTTATTCTTTTCTTATTTGTTTGTGGCGCAATATCTGTAAATGCCCAGAACAGCAGGGCGTTTATACGTTCCGGTAACCGTGATTTCCGCAGTGGTGCGGAGAATGCTCCGGCGAAGGCGGAATTGCAATATCGTAAGGCGTTGTCTGCCAATCAGACTAATCCGCAGGCTCTATACAATCTCGGTTGTGCCTTGATGGCACAGAAAAAAGACTCGGCCGCAATGGATATGTTTTCCAAGGCGGCGAGAGTGGAGACCAGCAAGGTGCGCAGAGCAATGTGCTACCATAACATGGGAGTGTTGCTTCAGTCACAAAAACAATATGACCAAGCCATAGAACAGTACAAGCAGGCATTGAGGTTGCAGCCTCATGATAATGAGACACGATATAATATGGTGCTGTGCCAGAGATTGCGGAAAAACAATCCTGATAACAACAACGGCAATGGCGGTGGCAATAACGGCAACGATAACAAAGACAACAAGCAGAAAGACAAAAACGAAAAGAACAAAGACAAAAACAACGATAGCGGCAACAAAGACAATGATGAGCAGAAAAAACAGCAGCAACAGGAACAGCAGATGAGCAGAGAGAATGCGGAACAGTTGCTTAATGCTGCAATGCAGGAGGAAAAGGCCACGCAACAGCGAATGAAAAAAGCGATGAGCCAGCCGCAAAGACGTAACATTCAGAAGAACTGGTAATAGTCTGTTAGTTTTATGAAGTACTTATATTTCATATTGACAATAGCACTGTCTTTCTTTTCCGTATTTATAAAGGGGGGAGAAGGAAAGGCAGAAGCTGCGTCTATAACGACGCAGGGACCTTCACAGGTAGCCGTCGGAGAACAGTTTAATTTGCGTTATGTTGTAAAGACTACTGATGTCAGAGGTTTCAGACTTGGTGATGTGCCTGATGCCTTTGAGGTTCTCATGGGACCTATCACAAGCACGCAGCAGAGTTTTTCCATAGTGCAAGGGAAAACAACTCAAACCGAGTCGGTCACTTATACCTATGTGCTGATGGCAAACAAGAATGGAACATTTGTCATTCCCGCCGCACATGCCCGTGTTAATGGCAAGCCGGCAACGTCACAGGCCATTAGAATAAACGTATCAGGAAAAACACAGTCTGCACAACAGGGTGGAGGACAGCGGCGTGGCAGCCGTGTTGACAGAGCCGGAGCGCAAATCAGCGGCAATGATCTCTTTATCAGAGTCACCGCAAACAAAAAGCGGGTATATGAACAGGAGCCGGTCTTGCTCACTTACAAGGTATATACGCAGGTGGAGTTAACGCAACTTGAGGGTAAGATGCCGGACTTGAACGGCTTTCACACTCAGGAAGTACCGCTGCCACAGCAGAAATCCTTTCATGTGGAAACAGTAAACGGCAGGACTTACAACTGCGTAACGTGGAGTCAATACGTGATGTTCCCCCAGATGTCCGGCAAACTGGAAATACCGAGCATAACGTTTAAGGGTATCGTTGTCCAGCAGAATCCCAATGTAGATCCTTTTGAAGCATTCTTCAATGGAGGTTCCGGTTATATCGAGGTTAAGAAGGAACTGAAAGCCCCTGCCGTGAACATACAGGTTCTGCCGTTACCCGCTAAGCCCGCAGGCTACTCAGGCGGTGTGGGACATTTCACTGTTTCCGCCTCTTTGGACAAACAGACGGTAAAGGCCGGTGACCCTGTGAATGTAAGGTTTGTGGTCAATGGCACAGGCAACATGAAACTCTTGAAGCAACCGGAGCTGAACCTGCCGAAAGACTTTGACAAGTATGACGCCAAGATTACCGACAAGACAAAACTTACAGCCAACGGTGTTACAGGCAGTATGATATACGACATCCTTGTCGTTCCCCGCAACATGGGCGAATACGTCATACCGTCCATCTCCTTTATATATTTCGATACACAGAGCAACTCATACAAAACTCTGACCACAGAGCCCCTGCCGTTGACGGTAGAGAAAGGCAATGCAGGCGGGGCGACAGTAGATTACTCGCAGCGTGTGGACAATGACATACATGACATTAAAAAGAATGGAGCGCCGATAGAAAAGACAGATGACTCATTCTTCGGTTCGGGGGCATACCTGCTTCTCAATGGATTAGTATTTGCCATCTTCCTCTCTCTTGTCATCATCTTCCGCAAACGGGCATCGGCTCTTTCCGACGTTACCGCCGTGCGCGGCAGAAAAGCCAACAAGGTGGCAGTGAAGCGGCTTAAAAAGGCGGCACGTCTGATGGCGCAAGGAAACGGCGGAGAGTTTTATGACGAGGTGCTACGCGCTTTATGGGGATATGTAGGCGACAAACTCGCAATACCCGTCGAGCGGCTGTCACGTGAGAATATAACTGAGCAGTTCCAGCTTCACAGTGTGGCGGAAGAGGTTATAGAAAGTTTTGTTGAGGCTATTGACGAATGCGAGTATGCCTGTTTCGCTCCCGGCGATACATCAGGAAATATGCAGAAGACATACGCCAAAGCCACTGACGCCATAACAAAAATAGAAGAAGACATAAAATGAGCAAGTTATTATACATATTTCTGGCGACATATCTCTGTCTGACAGCGCAGGCGGCGACAGCTGACAAGATGCGGCTGGCGGATGACGCTTACCGCAATGCCGATTACCATAAGGCGGCAGCATTGTATAGGCAACAACTGACGGACGGTGCCTCCGCTACCGTCTATTACAATCTTGGCAATGCGTATTACCGTACTGACCGCATAGCCGAAGCTCTGCTGTGTTATGAAAAGGCGAAGAAAATGTCGCCTATGGACAAAGACATACAGCACAACATAGACATAGCCAGAGCAAGAACCATCGACAGAATGCCGGCCGAGACGGAAATGTTCTTCGTCGGATGGTATGGATATGTGCAGAGTCTCATGACCATAGACGGCTGGGCGCAGTTCGCCTTCGTCTCGCTTGTCGTGGCATTGGTGCTGTTCCTTTGCTTCCTCTTTCTTAACGGTATGTTCGTCAGGCGCATGGCCTTTTACGGCTCTGTCGTGTTACTGCTTTTCTTTATCGCGGGCAATGTGTTCGCATGGCAGCGCAAGGCGACTCTTGCCAGCCATGACGCGGCGATAGTCATGGCGGAGACAGCGTCGGTAAAGACATCCCCCACGCTGAAAGCGACGGAGACCTGCGTGATACACGAAGGGACGAAGGTTCGCATAACAGACAGCGACATGAAAGATTGGCTGGGCATACGTCTCTCAGACGGAAGGGAAGGATGGATATTGTCAAAGGAGGTGGAGAAGATATGATGGACGTTATTGACAAGATAGGAATAGATTATCTGTTCGGCAGCGGCAGTGCCATACTGGACAATGTGGCTCTTACGCTGACCGACGCATGGACATGGCTGCCGCTCTATGTAGCCCTCCTTGTCCTGATAATCCGTAACAATGACAGTATGCGGCAGATAGGCGTATGCTTCTGCTTCGCAGTGTTATGCGTGGCAATGGCCTCGCTGATGGCAAATGCCGTGGTGAAACCGCTTGTGGAAAGACCCCGTCCGTGCAACACGCCTGAGGTCATGTACCTTGCGCAGATAGCCGGAGATATGCACAGCAAGGACTTCAGTTTCTTCTCCTCTCATGCGGCCAACACCATGGCCGTGGCGGTATATTTCTCGCTGCTCGTAAGAAGTTGCGGACTCAGCGTAACGCTCCTCTTGTGGTCACTCATCAACTGCTGGACACGCCTCTACTTGGGACAACACTACCTTACGGACATCCTCGTCGGAATGATGTGGGGCGTAACATCGGGAGTGCTGTCATATATGCTGTTCCTGAAAGTGTTTAGGAAAATATCGCCGTCGCTGAATTTCGTCTCGTCACAATACACAAGAAGCGGCTACTCGCGGCCGGACATAGACACGGTACTGTCTGTATTCATCCTTACGGTAGCCTACGCCCTAATCCCCAACCTCTAACAAATCGGACAACATTGAACAACCCAAGAAACATACAGATACAGGAGTACGACTACAACCTGCCCGAATCACGCATAGCCAAGTACCCCATGGCAAAGCGCGACGAGAGCAAGCTGCTCATATACAACCGGGGCACGCTCAGCCACGACACATTCAGAAACATACCCCGTTACCTCCCCCAAGGAGCACTGCTCGTATATAACAACACGAAAGTCATACAGGCTCGCCTGCATTTCCGCAAGGCGACAGGAGCACTTATTGAGGTCTTCCTTCTCGAGCCCTTTACGCCCCGTGACTACGGGCAGATATTCCAGACCCGCGGCCGGTGCTCATGGGTCTGCATGATAGGCAACCTGAAAAAATGGCGTGCGGCAGCCATAGACGGTACGACAACAGGCAAGGGACAGCTCAGCCGGGTGATACAAGTGTCGGGACAAGACGTCACACTCTCCGTCATCCTCGGAGCCGAAGAACACACCGGACACATCGTCCATTTCACATGGGACGCCGCAGACATATCCTTTGCCGACATCCTCGAAGCCGTCGGTGAACTCCCCATCCCCCCATACCTCAACCGCAAGACGGAAGAAAGCGACAAGACCACCTACCAGACAGTCTATTCACAGATAAAAGGCTCCGTAGCCGCACCCACCGCAGGACTGCACTTCACCCCCGCCGTACTGTCAGACATCGACACCCACGGCATAGAACGCGAGGAAGTGACGCTCCACGTAGGTTCCGGCACCTTCAAGCCCGTAAAGACCGAGCGCATAGCCGGCCACGAGATGCACCGCGAATACATAGCTGTCAAGCGCAGCACCATAGAAAGAATCATCGCCCACGGTGGACAGGCCATAGCCGTAGGCACCACCAGCGTGCGCACACTGGAAAGCCTTTATTACATCGGCTGCAAGTTGCGCCGCAATCCCGCACTGACGGAATCGCAGCTGTGCGTGGAACAGTGGGAACCCTACGACACTCCCTGCGACATCCCCGCCGCTGAAGCCCTGCAACACCTGCTGGACTGGCTGGACCGTAACCGGCTTACCACCCTCCACACCTCAACAAAGATAATAATAGCCCCCGGCTACAAATATCATGTTGTGAAGATGCTGATAACCAACTTCCATCAGCCCCAATCCACCCTCCTCCTTCTTGTCAGCGCACTGATAGGCGATGACTGGCATCGGGTCTATGACTATGCCATGGCCAACGACTTCCGCTTCCTCAGCTACGGGGACTCATCGCTCCTGATACCAAAATCATGACAATCTTTATTTCTTAGACAAAAAGGTGCTAATCACCTTGCAATTAGGTGCTGATTACACTGTGATCAGGTGCTGTTTACGTCGTAATCAGGTGCAAATTGTAAGTTATTAGTTTTTAGTGTCCTCCGTCAAAGACTCCGCTACCATGGAAGATTCTTCTTCTATGGCAGCATAAGATATTCTTTTTCTGTCTTCAAGATAGATATGGTAAAGCGTGTGTTCCAAGGCCTCCAAGGTGTGTTGGCGGACTTTCGGCTTCAGCTGACATTCCCAAACGGTGATGCTGTGCCAGCCCATGGAAGACAGTTTTTGGCGTTCCTCCATGTCTCTGTTGCGGTTACGCTCTATTTTGTTCTTCCAAAAGCCGGTGTTACTTTTGGGGAGGACATAGGATTTGCAGTTTTCGTGTCCGTGCCAGAAGCAGCCGTTTACGAAAATTACGGTTCTGTATTTGCGTAATACTATGTCGGGGTGTCCGGGAAGCCGGGGGTGGTTCAGCCTGTACCTGAATCCGCGGCTGAACAGGAACTTCCTTACCAGCATTTCCGGTTTCGTGTTCTTGCTCTTTATCGCGGACATACAACGGTGGCGCTGTTCTTTGGTCATTTTGTCCATATCGATACATGAGGTGGGGCAAAGGTACGGATTATTTTTCAAAAGGCGGTGGTCTTCGCCGTGATATTTGCGCCATGAACCGCTTTTACGGATGTATTTTCCGTCTGAAAACCAAAAAACTTCGGAAAAAGCATCGGCAATACAGAAAAATTAAGTAATTTTGCTGTCGCTAATCAATAGTGATTGCTTACTTTGATTCTTTCATTAAAATCCAACAGCGGATGACTAATTACGGATATATTAAGGTGGCGGCTGCCGTCCCGGGCGTAAAGGTGGGTGACTGCCAGTTTAACCTTCAGGATACGGAGCGGATGATAGCGCGTGCCGAAGGAATGGGGGTGGAGATTATCGTTTTCCCTGAGTTGTCGATTACGGGCTATACTTGTCAGGATCTTTTCCGGCAGCAGTTGCTGCTGGATGTGGCGGAGCAGTCTGTGCTGATGTTGCTTGACTTTACGCGCCAGCTTGACATTATCGCCATTGTGGGTGCTCCGGTGCAGGTGGGGATGATATTGCTTAACTGTGCCGTGGTGATACAGAAGGGGGAGATACTGGCCATTATTCCGAAGACGTATCTGCCCAATTACAGCGAGTTCTACGAGAAACGCTGGTTCGCTTCCGCGCAGGACCTGCATCCGACGGAGATTATTTACGCGGGCAGCAAGACTTTGGTGACGGCGCAGCCTACGGTGTTCCGTACTTACACGGGGGCTGCGTTTGGCGTGGAACTGTGTGAGGACGTGTGGGCTCCGGAGCCTCCGTCAACGCTTTTGTCTCTTGCCGGTGCGGATGTCATCTTTAATCTCTCGGCTTCTGACGAACTGATAGGCAAGCACGCCTATTTGCAGCAGTTGCTGTCTCAGCAGAGTGCCCGCACGATGGGCGGGTATGTGTATGCCGGAAGCGGTTTCGGCGAGAGCACGCAGGATGTGGTGTATGGCGGCAACGCTCTCATTTACGAGAACGGTCAGTGCATAGCTGAGGGTGAGCGGTTCTCGTTTGAGCCGCAGATGGTTGTGTCGCAGATTGACTATGAGAAGTTGCGTGCGGAGCGTCGCAATAACACTACCTTTGTCAATGCCCAGCGGGCGGAAAGCAGACAGGGTGTGCGTTTCATCGACTGCCATTCCGTAACTCCGGATGACTTTACCCTGATGCGTGATGTCAGTCCCACGCCGTTTATACCGGAGCAGGAGGACATGAAGGCGTCGTGTGAGGAGATACTCAACATACAGGTGGCGGGTCTTGCCAAGCGGCTTGTCCATACTAATTGCCACACTGTGGTGATTGGCATTAGCGGCGGTCTTGACTCGACGCTGGCGCTGTTGGTCTGCGTAAAGACGTTTGACAAACTGAAACTGCCGCGTACAGGAATCATCGGTGTCACGATGCCGGGATTCGGCACAACGGACCGTACCTATACCAATGCCATGAGGCTTATGCAGGCTCTTGGGGTTACGGTAAAGGAGATTTCCATACGCAAGTCGTGCTTGCAGCATTTTGAGGATATTGGGCATGACGTTGACGTGCATGATGTTACGTATGAGAACGGTCAAGCACGTGAGCGTACCCAGATTCTTATGGATCTGAGCAACAAATACAACGGCATGGTGATAGGCACCGGTGACCTTTCGGAGCTTGCGCTCGGATGGGCTACATATAATGGTGACCACATGTCGATGTATGGCGTTAACGTCTCCATCCCAAAGACGCTGATACGTTATCTTGTGCATTATGTGGCGGAGAGCGGCGTCGATTCTGTCTCACGCGAGACGCTTCTCGATATTATTGACACGCCAATATCTCCGGAACTGATACCGGCTGACGAGCAGGGCAACATAGCGCAGAAGACGGAAGACCTTGTGGGGCCTTACGTTCTGCATGACTTCTTCCTTTACTATATGCTGCGTTGTGGCTTCCGTCCGTCCAAGATTTATATGCTTGCGTGTCATGCTTTCAGTGCAGGCGGTGAATACCAGTATGATGAAGAGACGATAATGAAATGGCTGCACGTCTTTCTTCGCCGTTTCTTCTCGCAACAGTTCAAGCGTTCTTGTTTGCCTGACGGGCCGAAGGTCGGCTCAGTGTCGTTGTCGCCGCGTGGCGACTGGCGTATGCCGAGTGACGCGTGCAGCACTATGTGGCTGCAAGAAGTGAAAGAGTAATCCGCAAAAACAGTAATCAGATGATAATATTCCCACCTGCAAAGATAAATCTTGGACTTAACATTGTTGAGCGAAGGACAGACGGATACCACAACATAGAAACGGTGTTCTATCCTATACCGGTGACGGACGCGCTTGAGATTCACAGTATGTCCCGGGATTTTCCGCTTGATACTTCATGCTGTCTGAAAGTCACGGGCACAGACGAATTATGCGACGAGCGGAAAAACCTTGTGTTCAAGGCATACGAACTGCTTGCGAAAGACTATGCACTGCCGCGTGTTTTCACCCATTTGCATAAGGGCATACCTTCGCAGGCCGGCATGGGTGGAGGGTCAAGTGATGCCGCCTGTATGATACGCCTGTTGAATGAAAGCTTCTCGCTCGGGCTCAGTGTGGAGCAGATGCGCTCTTATGCGGCGCGCCTTGGTGCGGACTGCGCTTTCTTCGTCACGGCCGACCCTCTTGCGCCGCAGCCATATTACGCTACCGGCATAGGTGATTGTCTTCAACCCTTTGCCGCTCCATGGACAGCGCTTGACGGCAAGTGGCTTGTACTTGTGAAACCCAATGTGGCCGTATCGACAAAGGAGGCATACGCAGGCATCACCCCGCATCGCCCCAAGATGACGTGTAAGGATGCACTAATGATGCCGATGGAGACATGGCGTGACAACCTTTTCAACGACTTTGAGGAAAGCATCTTCGCCAAACTACCTGTTCTTGCCGAAGTAAAGGCTTCTCTTTATGCAGACGGTGCCGTATATGCAGCAATGTCGGGTAGCGGCAGCACCGTCTATGGTATCTTTGACCGTGAGCCGCAAACGGCCAAATATAATAAAGCCGGATATTACTGCAACAGCATCCGCATTCCTTTTCAAACAAAATAAGACGAGATAACACAATGGCAAATACAAGTAATACTACCCGTAAACGTAAGCCCCAGCAGGCTATCGATACCACACTCGGCCATCTCCCGCCGCAGGCTGTGGATGTGGAAAAGGTAGTGTTGGGAGCATTGATGATAGATGCGGACGCCTTCTCCATCGTATCGGAAATTCTTGCGCCGGAGACATTCTACGAACCGCGCCATCAGAAAATATACCGCGCCATACAGGCTCTCAATATGAAGGAGCAACCGGTGGATATGGTGACAGTGTGTGAGGAACTCAAACATGAAGGCACGCACGACGAGGTAGGAGCGCCTACATACATCATAGACCTTACACAGTCCGTAGCTTCTTCCGCAAATGTAGAGTATCATTCCCATATACTCGCACAAAAATATATGGCTCGCCAGCTTATTTCATACGCCTCCAACGTGGAGACCAAAGCGTTTGACGAGGCGCAGGATGTGGATGAACTTATGCAGGAAGCGGAAGGTTCCCTGTTTGAACTGTCTCAAAGGAACATGAGGCAGGACTATACACAGATAGACCCTGTTGTGGTACAGGCTCGTGACCTGATACTGAAAGCCGCCAACAACACCGGAGGTATCACCGGAGTTCCAACCGGCTACACAGAGTTTGACAAGGTAACATCAGGATGGCAGCCGTCGGACCTCATCATCATAGCCGGACGTCCGGCCATGGGCAAGACCTCATTCGCACTCTCTCTGGCCAAGAACATAGCCATAGACAATCACGATCCGGTGGCCTTCTTCTCGTTGGAGATGAACAACGTGCAACTCGTAAACCGCCTTATCTCCAACGTCTGCTCCGTTCCCGGCAGCAAGATTCTCAACGGACAGCTCACGCAAGACGAGTGGTCACGCTTTGACAATCACATTGGCAAACTCATGGGCGCACCTCTCTATGTCGATGATACTCCCGGTCTCTCCGTATTTGAACTGCGCACCAAGGCACGGCGTCTCGTTCGCGAGAAAGGAGTGAAGGTCATAATGATAGACTATTTGCAGCTCATGAACGCCAACGGCATGAAGTTCAACAGCCGCCAAGAGGAGGTTTCCACCATCTCCCGTTCCTTAAAAGGCCTTGCCAAGGAGCTTGACATACCTATCATAGCTCTTTCCCAGCTCTCCCGTGCTGTGGAGCAGCGTCCCGGTGAAGAGGGCAAACGTCCCCAACTGTCCGACCTTCGCGAATCCGGTGCCATAGAGCAGGATGCCGACATGGTTATTTTTGTGCATCGCCCGGAATACTACCGCATCTTTGAAGATGCTCAAGGCAACAGTCTTAAAGGCATGGCACTCATCTGCATAGCCAAGCACCGTAAGGGAGCAACGAAAGACGTGACGCTCTCTTTCAAAGGAGAATATACCCGTTTTGCCAATCCTGATGAGCATGATCCGTATGATACCTCACAGGATGGCGGGTCTTTCCGCAGTTCCGGCTTGAACCAGTCGTTCTCATCTGACGATGACCCTCTCCTGAACGGAGGCACAATCTCTAACGATGTGCCGTATTAATATACTTCGTACAGTACCCGATAAGGGGACAAATATTAGCTAATATCGGCTATAACCCTGCGCAGCCCTTGTTCATAGTGTGTTTTAACATACTATGAACAATTGGTAAATGGGGAATGTCTGAAATCATATTACGATGACAATGTTTATTTGAATAGTATCTATTGATATAAAGCCAAACTATATTACACTCTGGTGTAATGGGTTAAAGATATTAATGTGGCATACAAATAAACAGTTTGGCCGTAAGGCTTGGTTTTGAAGTGCATTTTTTATTCTTTACGGAAATAGAATAATAAACCTCTTGGATGAATTAAATTAGTGCATATTTGACTTGACCAATTTTCCGATGATTAACGTAATTGACATATTGCAGAATAGTAATAGCAGAGACTTTAGCCGCAATGCGGGTAAAGAGACCATTTGGCTGCTTTGCATAATTTCGTATCATCATGAATTGGTCATTGAGTTGGGAAAAGATGGTTTCGATTCTTTTTCTGAATCTCCTGTATGCCCAAATCGGTGGACGCCAGTTCTTTTGGTTAAGCCGATAAGGCACCTCCAGCGAGATATGAGCGACATCAAACAAGTTCTGCTGAATGTCGGCGCTAAGATACCCTTTGTCGCCAAGCATCAGACAGTCGTGGTATTGCCATTTGACATCCTGAATGTAATTGAGGTCATGTACATTTGCCGCGGTCATGTCATAGCTGTGGATGACACCGCTTATTCCGCAGACTGCATGGAGCTTATATCCATAATAATGCATGTTTTGGGAGGCGCAGTATCCCCATGCCGGCGCCAACTCCGGAATCTCCCGGCCCATGGCGCAACGTGCTGCCCTTGCGTTCTGGCATACTTTGACTGGTTTGGAGTCTATGCTGAACACATCTTCGCCTCCGTCCATTGCCAATGCTATATCCTTGCGGATTTCTTCCCCAAGTCGGTAAGTGAGTTTGCGGCGCTGATTGTATTGGCGACGGGTTATAAGATGTGGAAATTTGTCGGCGCATTCATTCCGCAACCGATAAAACAGGTAGTTTTCACTGTCGAAGCCGAAGACTTCTGCCGTAGCGGAAAGCGCAAGAACCTCCAAATCGGAAAACTTAGGGACGACACCTCTGCGAGGTACGTTTCCGAGGTCATTTACACGATTTCCTGCAAATTTCTTGTATATTTCGAGAATTTGTGCGAACTTTACGATGAAGTTGTGCATAAGCGAGATGATAGTAATCAATGGTTTGGTCACCACTAATTTACTAACTTTTAGCGATATGTGCAACTTTTTCATTATAAATATTTAAAAAAATTAATTCAACCAACAGGTAATAATAAAAAATTCTGTACTGATATTATTTTTTGTATGCGAAATTTGTTTGTTTTCTTTTTTTTGTGTATTTTTGTAGCCTATTTTGTATCTCTTGCCAAGAGATATGGATACTAAACATCGAAAACGAATTAAATTTCAGTTGAAAGATGGACGTGAAAAAGTAGGCAACCAAGTTCTGCCCCCTAATACAGGGGACAATGGCGAAGCCATATCTAAAAGTCCCGAAAAGAATATTACCGTATCACAAAAAGACCTAAAACAACCGAGTGATGCAGGCTGGTTTGTAGCTGTCGTAAGATGCAACTGTGAGAAAAAAATTGCCGGTGCAATCGAGACCCACTTTGCAAACAGCGGTGTTTGGTTTGAATACTGGATTCCTATGCAGAGGATTACATTTGTCGATAAACGGACCAATAAGCGAAAGATCAAAGAGAAGGTATGTCCTTCTACTTTTATCTTTTGTCACGTAGGCAAAACTCACCTTAATAAAATACGTTTCCGCCCTGACGTCTATAAGATGCTGACAATGCCTGGCCAGCGAGAAATATACCAAATCCGCGATAAGGAACTGTATGATTATCGCCGGCTTGTAGAGAATCCTGATATTCCGGTGGTGGCTTGTTCCGGCCCTTTGAAAAAAGGGCAAAAGGTAAGAATCACCGAAGGTAAGATGGCGGGATTGGAGGCGTATGTGCAGCGTGTCTCCGGCAAGAAAGTTGTCATAGGCAATGAAATAAAGTATGTCAGTGGTGCAACCATTGAGATAGACAGAGCGTTTCTGGAGATAATAGAAAATCCTTAGATTAGGCATTCTTTGGATGAACAGATAAAAATATAGTTATAAAAAATATATGAACAAAGATTTAATCACTGTAACGTCTCCTCTTTTGCCAGACTTGGGAGAATTCAACGAAATGTTGAAGGATATTTGGAAAAGTAAGTGGATAACTAATAACGGACAGTATCATAAGGAACTGGAGAAAGCCCTTTGCGAATATTTGAAAGTCCCTTACATCAGTCTGTTCACAAACGGGACGCTTCCATTGCTCACAGCCCTTCAGACATTGAGAATTACAGGTGAGGTCATTACCACTCCTTATTCATTTGTAGCAACCACGCACTCTATTTGGTGGAACGGCTGCAAACCGGTATTTGTGGATATAGACCCTGCAACAGGCAACATTGATCCTGACAATATAGAGGCAGCCATCACACCTAAGACCACGGCCATCATGCCAGTTCATGTATATGGCAAGCCCTGTGACACGAAACGCATACAGGAAATAGCCGACAAGTACGGATTGAAGGTCATCTATGATGCCGCCCATGCCTTTGGCGTTGAAGTTAACGGTGAGAGTCTCCTCAAGGCTGGTGATATGTCAACACTTAGCTTTCATGCGACAAAGGTATATAACACCATAGAAGGCGGTGCATTGATAATGCATGATGAGGAGACAAAGAAACGTATAGACTATCTTAAGAACTTCGGCTTTGCCGGAGAGACAACAGTGGTAGGTCCCGGCATCAACAGCAAAATGGATGAAATGCGTTCAGCCTACGGACTGTTGAATCTCCGTCAGGTGGATGCAGCCATTGAGGCACGCCATCAGGTGGCTGTCCGCTACCGCGAGGCGTTACGCCATGTTGAAGGTATAACTTTCTTTGACGATATGCCGGGAGTAAAGCATAACTACTCTTATTTCCCAATCTTCGTTGATGCGGGAAAATATGGCATTACTCGTGATGAACTTTATTTTAAGATGAAAGAGCAGAATGTACTTGGCAGAAGATATTTTTATCCGCTTATTAGCACATTCTCCACATACCGCGGTCTGCCGAGCGCAGCCCCCGGGAATCTGCCGCAAGCCCACAAGATGGCAGATAATGTTATCTGCCTGCCAATGCATCATGCGCTTAGTGAGGATGATATAGAAAGAATTTTGAATACAATAATCAAATAGGGAGAGTATAAAATGATATCAGTTTCAAAAATATCCGAGACAGTCCAGCCTTCACTCACAAGGAAACTGTTTAATATGGCTAAATCCTATAATGACGTGATAGATTTTACTCTCGGTGACCCAGATGTGCAGACACATCAGGCTATAAAAGACGCTGGCTGCAGAGCCATTCAGGAGGGGAAAACAAGATACTCTCAGAATGCGGGGATGCTGGAACTGAGGCAGACAATAGCAGAATACTATAAACGCACTGAAGGCTTTGAATACAGCCCTGTGGATGAGGTGATTGTCACAGTAGGCGCAATGGAAGGGCTTTACCTTACACTTCTTTCCATACTTGATCCTGATGACGAAGTAATCATACCAGCCCCTTATTATGTCAACTATGTGCAGATGGTATCGCTCTGTCATGCAAAGCCTGTCGTGATAGATAATCCAGAAGCAGAGGAACTCAGTTTTAACATTGAGGATATAGAAGCTGCCATAACTTCAAAGACAAAGGCGATTATAATCAATACTCCATCAAATCCTTCAGGGAAAGTCATTCCATGGAACAAGATAGAAGCTTTGGCGGAAATAGCAAAGGCTCACGATCTTGTCGTGATTTCAGATGAAGTGTACAAGTGTCTTCTTTACGACAGCATAATTTTCAAAAGCATTGTTTCCATTAACGGTATGCGTGAGCGTACTGTTCTTGTAAATAGTCTTTCAAAGGAATTCTGCATGACAGGATGGCGCATTGGCTATGTCTTGGCTCCAAAAGAACTGATAGGAGTGATGACCAAACTTCAGGAAAATATTTGTGCATGTGCCCCATTGCCATCTCAGTATGCGGCTATCGAGGCTTTGAGCGGTAAAGATGACTATTCCAGGGACATGGTTGATATATTTACCTCGCGGCGTAATGTCCTTTACAGTGGGCTGAGCAAAATATCGGGACTGACTTGCAACAAGCCAGAGGCAACATTCTATATGATGGTGGATATATCAGCAACAGATATGAACTCGTATGACTTCTGCTGCAAGATGCTGGAAACGGTACATGTGGCATGCGTCCCTGGTATTGCATACGGTAACAGTTGTGACAGATACATAAGAATTGCTTTCACCCTTGATGAGAAAAAAATTAAGGAGGGAATTGCAAGAATCTCAAAATTTATGGAGGGTTTGCAAAAATGAAAAAATTGTTGATGTTGGGCGGTAGTCTTTATCAGACTTACGCCATAAAGGAAGCTAAACGTTTGGGATATTATGTCATTACATGTGACTATCTTCCTGATAATCCGGGACACAAATATGCAGACGAATACCATAACGTAAGCACGACCGACAAGGATGCCGTACTGAAACTTGCAAAAGAACTGAACGTTGACGGTATCGTGGCGTATGCGTCAGACCCGGCAGCACCAACAGCCGCATTCGTATGTGAGCAGCTTGGTTTGCCCACTTCCCCTTATAAATCTGTAGAGATACTCTCAAACAAGGATCGCTTCCGTGACTTCCTGCAAAAGAACGGTTTCAATTGCCCAAAAGCAATGGGCTTTACTACATACGAAGATGCTCTTGCGCATATTGATGAGTTCCATTTGCCAGTGATGGTAAAGCCTGTGGACTCATCAGGCAGTAAGGGCATCAATAAGATGACATACAAGTCTCAGTTGAAATCATTTGTGGAGGATGCTCTCAGTTATTCACGCAGTAAGCGCTTCCTCATAGAGGAGTTCATTGTTAAGAAAGGACACCAGATATCCGGCGATGCTTTCTCCGTGGATGGAAAACTTGTATTCCATTGTCTTGGCAATGAATTCTACGACCCAAATTGCGATAAGGACTTCGCACCGCTCGGTGAGTGCTGGCCGTTTCAGATGGACCACAAATACATTGAGGATCTTGAGGAACAGCTTCAGCTCATCATGACACTCTTAAGTATGGAGAGTAACGCATATAACGTGGAAGCTATAGTGGGTGAAGACGACAAAGTGTACCTGCTTGAACTTGGAGCACGCAGCGGAGGCAGCCTCATACCGCAGGTAACAGAATATGCAACTGGCATCAACATGGTGACATGGGTGATACAGGCTGCTGTCGGTGACCCTATTGACCTGTCAATGCTGAAAGGCAAAAGGGAAATGCCGATAAAGGGCTATTGGTCTAACTATATGGTTCATTCCGACAAGACCGGCAAGTATCAGTCAATATCGTTTGACCCAGATTTTGAGAACAATCACCTTGTGGATTTCGTCAATGACCTTAAGGTTGGAGATGAAGTACACCGTTTTCGCGATGCTCAAGACTGCATCGGTGAGTTTATACTACGGTATGACTCAATGGAACAGATGTTTGAGGTGATTAATAATATAGAAAAATATATTAATATAAAAGTAAAATAATGAAACAACTTATAATCATAGGAACAAGCACAACAGCAGAAACAATTTACAAGTTTGTTCAACAGTATCAACTTTATAACGTATTAGGATTTGCAGTAAACAAAAATTATCTGACTGCAAATGAATACTGTGGAAAGCCTGTATATGCCGTTGAAGATTTAGATACAATTATAGACAAGGACAAAGACCTATTGTTCGTTGCCATTCAATGGAACAAGTTGAACGCTGAGCGTAGAACCGTTTACGAGAGGTTGAAGAATGACGGTTGGCATTTTGCCAATATCATTTCGCCGTATGCCGTAGTAAACGGAAAATTGGAGGGTGACAATTGCTGGATTGCAGATGGTGCTATTATAGATTTTGGTGCAACCATAGGCAATAACGTATTTGTTAAGATAGGTGCATTTGTTGGAGACAATACACATGTGGCAGATCATTGTTTTATAGGTGCAAAATCCACAATAGCCGGTGGGTGTAATATCGGGGAGCAATCTTTTGTGGGCTTGAATTCCATTATATTCGACTGCACAACAATAGGACGCAAATGTTTGGTTGGTGCATGCGCTGTCGTGAAACGTAATCTGCCTGATTTCACAAGATGTAAAACAAGTTCAGACTTATGTGAATTAAAACAATTCGGCGAAGACGAAATTGAAAGCAAATTGATGTTCTCGAAAAATATTCGGTAAACGAAATCAATGAGGAATCCAATTCTATATAACGATTAGGATGGTTGCATGATACGAAATTTGCAGTCAGGAAATAAATTTCTCTCACCGATAGGTGGTTATTTAGGACAGGAGTTTCCACGATATTCGGATTTTTATATTTCTGCATTTCGATAATGTGTAGTATATTGAGGATTATTGTGGAATTTCCAAGATCCCAACAGCAAGGAGTGGGGGAAAGACAACGCCTCCGCTTATAAATTTCATAGAAAACGCGGATTTGTAGAAAAAGAAGACAGGGGCATCAAATACTTGATGAGAGAGGAACTCTGACAGTTTTTTGTTGCTTCTTGTATATAATCTATAATTCATGAAATCTTCCTCCATTAAAGCAGGGGCGGCTATTTCTTACGTCTCTATAGTACTGAATATCGTAGTGTCCTTGGTATATACTCCTTGGATGATAAACACGATAGGCAAGAGCGACTATGGTATATACTCCTTGGTGATGTCGTTTTTGTCATACTTCCTTTTAGACTTTGGGCTTGGCTCCGCTATATCCAGGTTTATAGCTAAATACAGAGCCGCCGGGGATAAGGAAGGAATAAACAGGATGTTTAGCGTCACGACATTAGTTTATTTATGTTTAGACATAATAATATTTGCGACGTTAGCCATTTTGTATTTCTTCGTTTCCGACATCTTTGTCAAACTAACACCGTCGGAGATGGAGACTTTTAGAATGGCATATATAATAGCGGCTTTCTTTTCTGTTAGCAATTTCTTCTTCAATCCTTTTACTGGTGCGATGATGGCATTTGAGTATTTTGTGCCGTTGAAGATGTTGGATATGGCTCAGAGGCTCGGCACCGTAGGATTAATAACATTAGCATTGTTTTTTGGCGGGGATATCTATGCCTTGGTGTTAGTCAATGGTGGTATGGCTTTAGCCGTTTCTGTATGCAAGTTCGTTTTTGTGAAACGAAATACGGATATCACTATCAATTTTAAGTTCTTCGACAAGAATATTGCAAGAACACTATTCGGCTTTTCATCTTGGATATTCTTGATAAATATAGCACAGAGGCTGAGACTAAATCTAATACCTTCTGTATTGGGTGTGTATTCGGGTACAGCGGAAATTGCATTGTTCGCTGTTGGTATGAATTTAGAAGGGTTTGTTTTCAACTTCTCCAATGCTTTGAATGGTCTGTTCATTCCTAAAGTGTCGAGAATGGTACAAGAGAATGCTGGTGACAGAAGTGATGTTTCTAAGTTAATGATAAAAGTTGGCAGGATACAGTTGTATGTAGTGGGATATATCATAATAGGCCTTTTCGGCTTCGGAAAATCATTTATAGATTTGTGGATAGGAAAAGATTATTCTGACACATATTATATAATGGTGTTCTTGATAGCCCCTAATATCATCTCTATGACACAAGCGATAGGAACCACGCTTTCATACGTGGAGAATGAGGTGAGGTATAATTCAATCATAGCAATGTCTGTGTCCGTTCTCAGTTTAGTGCTTTCCGTCTTACTCGCTCCTCGATACGGTGCTATAGGATGCGGTTGTGCGTTCTTCATCTCAATGATGTTAAGTTGTCTGTTTAGTAACATTTTCTATAAGAAAATACTTAAATTAAATGTTATAGATTTTTTTAAGAATTGTCATTTAAAGATATGTCACGTTCATGTTGTTATTTTAGCACTGATGCTGCTATATGACAATTATGTGGGTATAGGTTCGTGGTCGTATCTTGTAGTTGCTGGCGGAATATACACCATTGTCTATGCCTTGGCTTGCTACTATATGTGTTTGAACGTAAGCGAAAGAGCGATGGTACATGAAACATTGAACAAAATAAAGAAAATAATATAAATTATGGAAGAAGTAATACAGGAATATGCTCCGGTGGTTATACCTACACTGTGCAGGTTTGAGCATTTCAAACGGTGTATAGAATCATTGTCAAACTGCACAGGAGCGGAGAGAACAGTAGTATATGTCGGATTGGACTATCCTGCAAAAGAAAGCCATTGGGATGGTTATAACAAGATAAAAGATTATCTGGAATCATGCGGTAATCTTGGTTTCAAAGAACTCATTGTCATAAGGCGTGAAAAGAATTATGGTTGTGGTCAAAACGGAAACTATGCAACATTGCGTAATATGATATTTGAGAAATATGACCGATATATATCGACAGAAGATGACAATGAATTCTCTCCCTGTTTTTTAGATTATATGAATAAGGGATTGGAGATGTTTAAGGATGATGATAAAGTATTTTCTATTGATGGGTATCATTATACAGAAAAAATAAATAAATATCCATATGGCTATTATATTTATTATGGAGTATGTGCATGGGGTATTGGATTTTGGAAGAATAAATATGAACAATATTTAGATTTCTATGAGAAAAATCCTCCACGTGATATAATATTATCACGTAATGTATTTAAGATAATAAAAGCAAACAAAAGATTATTACTTTCTTTATTAATTATGAATAGGAAAAGAGTTAGTTGGGGGGATTGCAAGCAGGGCATATATTGCCTATTGACAAACAGAATAAACATCTTTCCGATAATCAGTAAAGTCAGGAATTTTGGGGTTGATGGTTCTGGAGCAACTTGTGCTGATATAGATGATACATATAGTAAAGTTGCAATGGATAAAAGTGCTGATTTTATATATGATGACAGTGAATTGGTTTTTGCAAAAGAGAGAGAGGTACGCAGAGCCTTAAACTCATCCAGTAAAACAATAACATTTAAAGAATATCTTAAGTTATGTTTCAACTTAATCTGTTTTGTATTACTCCTTTTTATTGATTTTTTTGATAAAAAAAGGAAATATCCTAAGTAATAGTCAGTATGTATATTTATTTTGTATATTTTATATTTATATTTATTAGTGGGCGATTTATAAAAAGGCAAAAATTCTTGAATGATCGTAATTTGTCTCTTAAATACACTTTGATAATTTCCTGTTTCCTTGTGCTGCTTGCAGGATTGAGAGGTATTGACATTGGAGCAGATACGGATCAGTATCAATATATGTGGGAAAGATTGATAAAGGCAAACGATTATAATACTTTTAATGTAAAAGAAGAAATTGGATATTTTTATATACAAGCTTTTCTTAAACAATATATAAATTATCAATGTTTCCTTTTTCTGATTGCAACATTCTCAATTTTTGCCGCAGGATTCATTATTTACAAGTATTCAAAATCTATTTGTTTCTCATTCCTTATATTCTATTCGTCCATAGCTTTTCATACATTAGAGTTCTCTGCAACCCGACAATGTATCGCATTTGGCTTCATATTATTGGCGTTTCATTTCATGACTCTGCGAAGACTTATACCCTATGTTGTGCTGATGGCTTTAGGATTTATGTTTCATAAATCTTCGATAGTTTTTTTTCCTGCTTATTGGATAATAAATATAAAGCTGGAAAGAAAAACAATGATTTATTGGTGTTGTTTCTTAATACTTTCGTTTGTCTTTTCAGAAATAATTTTCGCTTTTTTGAATTCCTTTAGCAGAATAGATTATTCAACAACAGAGGTGGCCGCAGGTGGTGTGCGTTATTTTATTCTTCAATTTGCAATAACTGTTATAGGTTTCATTTATTACAAGGTTGTAAGCAAAGATTATATATGCAGGATATCTTTTATTCTATATTCAGTTTCGACATTGTTATGGCCTTTTTTGAATGGTAATCCAGCACTATATCGACTGCAATATTATTTTGATTTTTTCTTGTGTTTGTATATACCGAATTTTATTTATCAATTACCATCTGAGAGCAATATAAAAAAAATAATGGTTATTGTCATTTCTTTTCAGATGCTGTATGTTCTATTTTTCATGAGAACTATAGAAACGTTTTATCCATACAATTTTTTTTGGGAATAATGATTAAAACGAAAAAACAACTACACGACTGTCTTAATGCAGACAGTGTGAATTATATTAAGAGAAATACCTCTTTTAAAAAGTCATTTATTAACACTTTGGCGACCAATCCAATTAATGATCAAAAATATATTTGGGCATATATTAAGGAGCTTAGATATAATGAGTTTTATTTAAATAATTCATTCTTAGTAAAAGAGAAGAAAAACATCCTACATAAATGTTATTATACTGCACTTCTTATTCTTTCGAATCTTAAATTAAAGCGTTTGTCGTATAAAACGGGTATTCAAATTCCTCCAAATGCGATAGAGGAGGGATTGACAATATGGCATTATGGGTATATTATAATCAATGGTGAATCCCACATTGGAAACAAATTAACAATATATCCTGGAGTCGAGATTGGAAATAAAGTGCCTGGTGGGAAATGCCCCATCATAGGTAATAAATGTTTTATTGGTGCGGGAGCAAAAATATTTGGTGGAATTCATATAGGCAACAATGTGACAATTGCCCCTAATGCGGTAGTTGTAAAAGATGTGCCGGACAATTGCGTGGTTGCCGGTGTTCCAGCAAAGATAATAAAATACAAGAATTAATGCGAGTCCTACAAATTAACACCCGATACTATAATGGCGGTAGCACTGGACGTATAGCCTATGATCTGAAGCAGGTAATGGAAACTCATGGCATCGAGAGTTATGTTGCCTTTGGGTTCGGATATGAGTCGAAAGAAACAGAAAAGACCACAGTGTACCGTATAGAGTCTGATAGTGAACTTTTCATTAGTAAATTGTGGACAAAAGCCACTGGTCATCATGGTTTCAACAATAAGCGTGAAACTCAACGGCTACTGAAATGGATAGACGGTGTAAAACCTGACATCATTCACATGCACAATATCCATAACCATTATGTAAATGTGCGGATGCTTTTGGGATATATTGCAGAGAGAAACATTCCTTGTGTGTTAACCATGCATGACTGCTGGACATTTACAGGGCATTGCGCTTACTTTGATTATTCTGGCTGTGATAAATGGCGCACTGGTTGTAGCCATTGTCCAAGTCTTAGAGCATACCCAAAGACATTTACACCTATAGATCCTTCGCAATGGAACTATAAACATAAGATGTGTTTGTTCGCTCCGTTAAATATCACGTTTGTATCTCCTTCTCAGTGGCTGTGCAATTTGCAGCGGCAGTCGTTCTTAAAGGAAAAAACATGTGTGGTAATAAACAATGGTATAGACATGTCGGTGTTTCATCCCACAGAAAGTAATGTGCGCCAACTGTATGGCATTGGTAATAGAAAGATGATTCTTGCCGTGGCAGCGGGGCTTTCGATTCGCAAAGGTAGGGACTATCTGCTCAAATTGCCCAATATACTTAATAATGACGAGGTATTGGTTTTGGTGGGATTAGGAAAAGGACAAGCAGACTTGCTCCCTAAGACAAACAAGGTTATTGGCATACAGCGCACAAAGACTGCTGATGAGCTTGTTGGTTTATATTCCGCTGCAGATGTGTTTATCAATCCGACATTGGAGGATAACTTCCCGACTGTTAACCTCGAAGCATTAGCTTGCGGTACTCCTGTGGTGACATTCAATACAGGAGGTAGTGGTGAATGTGTAGATGTTGCCACTGGAATCGTGACTCCCAAAGGTGACATCAATGCCTTACTGAATGACATCCGCACTGTATTGGTAAGAGGAAAGAATTATTATCAAGGTGCATGCGTGAAGAAAGCCACGGAGAGGTACAACAAAGATATACAATACAGAAAATATATAGAATTGTACAGAAAGATTTTAAATCGATAAATCAATTGTTTATCCAGAAAAAATGTTTACGCTTGATAATCTTAAACACGAAATGATGTAGTGGAAGAGATAACAAAAAACATAAAGTTCTTTATTCATAATCCTTTGGGTATTATGGCTTTGTTCGTAACGGTGTGTTATGGCATAGCGGGTATGGTGTTCTCAACTGTGTTTTTGAAGGATATGGGGAAAAGGATGCTAAGTTTCATTTCTATACATTAAAAAGAAGTTTAACAAAAAACTCATGAATAGAAAGATCAGAATATTATTTATCACTTACTCTTCGTGGAGAGAGGATAATAATAGTGGGAACTCATATTCCACGATATTCGGTGGAATGGAGGACAGAATAGAGTTTGCCAATATCTATTTTAAGGATGATATGCCTAAAAATAAGATTGTACATAGGTATTTTCACATTTCAGAAAAAGAATTGCTGAAAAGTGCTTTCAAAAGGCATGCCGTAGGAGAAGAAATGTATTTGGATAATCCGTTTGATACGCCCAATGCAACATATTCTACCGTATATAATAAAGCGAGAGCTTTACGATGGAATGCTATTTTTCTGGTGAGAGATTATTTGACTGTTTCGGGTAAATGGAAAACAAAAGCTTTGGATGCATTTGTGGAAGACTTCAAACCTGATATTATTTTTGGCAATCTTCATTTTATACCCGTTTATAACCGGATTATGAAATATTTGAGCCAACGGTTCGATGTACCGCTTGTACTCTATCCATGGGATGATTTTTATTCTACGAAACGTTTTTCTTATTCTCCTGTGTTTTGGCTGCGTTTTTGGTTGGAAAGGCTTGACATTAAAAAGTGTGCGGCACAAGCATCTTATATGTATTGCATTACAAGGCAGATGCAGGAAGAATATACACGATATTTTGGTAAGGAGTGTAAAATCTTATATAAAGGCAGGATGTTTGAAGGAGAGCCACCTGTGAAATCAAGTGTAGGAGCCCCTGTACGTCTCCTGTATATGGGAAATATCGGGTCTGGACGATGGGAAGAATTAGGAAAGATAGCGGCCGTATTGTCCGAGATAAACAGTAAAAAACCAGGAAAAGCAAGGCTGGATGTCTATACACTGTCACCACATACTCCTGCAATAACGAAGGCTTTGAATATTGAAGGAATATCTACACTGCATGAACCAGTGGATGTTGATGCTGTTGAACAAATAAGAAATGAGGCTGATATATTGGTGCATGTTGAACCTACAAAATATAGAGAAATGCTAACTCTCAGATTGTCTTTTTCCACAAAAATAGTAGATTATTTTTATAATGCCAGAGCAATTCTTGCTATTGGTGGCGAGACTTCGGCAATGGACTATCTGCGCAGAAATGACGGTGCAATTGTTGAGACAGACACAAAGAAATTTAAGTCCTTAATAAAAGAATTGATTTATGACGAAAAGAGAATTCTGGAGTATGGCAGAAAAGCATGGGAATGCGGTGTGAGAAATCATCACATTCAAGATATACAAGAGCGTATATTCTCCGATTTCTGTAAAATAATAAAATAGAATAAGACATGAGGAAAGTTGCAATATGCACTTTGTTCCACCGTAATTATAATTATGGTGGAATATTACAATGTTTTGCTTTGTATAAGATTATTGAGGGAATGGGATGCCTGCCTACGGCCATAGCTCAGAAGAAATGTAAGAACCCAATATATCCATCTTTACTGTCAAGGTGTCGGCAATATTCATTTTCAGAGATAGTGTCAAAACTATTTGAGAAATTTAACGAGAAAGCCCATCCGAAGGTTAGAAAGATACTGTCTGAAAGGTTCAGGCTATTTGAGAATTTTATTGCGGAAAACATAGAATCAACATATCCCATAACAGACGGTGATTTGAATGATTTGGGAAATATGTTTGATGTAATCATCAGCGGTTCGGATCAGGTTTGGAATCCAAATGCCGTGTCACGGGTTTTCCTGCAAGACTTGGATGTTATGTCTGGATGTATAAAAATCTCATACGCCGCAAGTATCAGTCGCAACAGCCTCAGCAAACGGGAAAAGAGAGTTATGATTCCCGCCATAAGTATGTTTAATGCTGTAAGCGTCAGGGAAAAGACTGCAAAGAGAATTCTTGATGAGGAAAATATTAATAACGTTGAAGTTGTCTTAGATCCAACTCTTTTACTTGACTCAAGCCAATGGAGTCAATATGCTGCTCCGCCAATGTGCGAGAAACCATACGTCTTGATCTATTCTTTTTCCGCATTCCCATACGAAAAAGAATTGCTTGATAAATACACCAAAGAGGGTATCGATGTGTTGTACATTCCATACGCAAAACAAACATATAACTATTTTGATACAAAATCCAGAATGAAGCCTGTTTGGAATGTTGGTCCTTCAGAGTTTTTGTCACTGATACAGAATGCAAATATGGTATATACAGATTCTTTTCATGGTACGGTCTTTTCTATCATATTCAAACGTGATTTTGTAGTATATGAAAGGGATGGTGAGAAACAGAAAACTTCTAAGAACTCACGGCTGTATGATTTACTGGAGACTTTTGAACTTGGAAACAGACTTGTGAAAGTATATAGTGATATAAAGGAACTTTCAAGTATTGACTATACTTCAGTTTGTAAGAAGCTGGAAGAATGTCGTGAACATTCTATCAAATGGTTAAATGATGCCATCAATAATTAAATATGGTACGTATAACAGATAAAAAGAACTGTTGTGGCTGCGGCGCATGCGAGCAGTCTTGCCCTAAACATTGTATAACTCTAAATGCAGACAATGAAGGATTCATGTATCCTGCAGTAGATGAAAAATGTTGCATAAACTGTGGACTATGCGAGAAGGTATGTCCTGTTATTAAGCCAAAGGAAAAGGAAAAATGCGATACCGCTGCCTTTGCGGCATATTGTAAAGACAAGACAATAAGGAGAGAAAGTTCTTCTGGTGGAATATTCTCGCTTGTCGCCACTGTCATATTGAATAAGGGTGGTGTGGTATATGGCGCGGCTTTCGATGAATCTTTTAATGTCGTTCATCAGAAAATAGAAACCATAGAGAATTTAGGCGAATTACGTGGAAGCAAGTACGTTCAAAGCAACAAACTTGAGGTGTTCACAGAAATCAAGGAATTGCTTTCAAAAGAAACTTTTGTGTTGTTTTCCGGAACTCCGTGTGAGGTGAATGCCTTATACAAATATTTGGGACATAAGGACACAACCTATCTTTATACATGTGATTTCGTCTGCCATGGTGTTCCCTCTCCAAAAGTCTGGAAGAAATATTTGGATGAGAAGGAAAAAGAATATGATGCAAAAACAGAGTATGTCTTCCATCGTGACAAGCGTCACGGATGGAAGACATACTCGATAACTTTGCTGTTATCGAGTATGACGAAAACGGCAGAATATAGCAAGATTCTTACATTTGATAAATATCTGCAAACGTTCTTACGAAATGTAAGTTTGCGCCCGTCATGTTATAACTGCAAATTTAAGGGTGTTGAGCGTGTATCTGATATCACATTGGCAGATTTCTGGGGAATCAGTAGGGTGCTGCCTGCAATGAATAATGATACTGGTGTGTCTTTAGTTCTTGTGCAATCAGAAAAAGGAAAAGAACTATTCGGATTGATAAAACCAGAAATAGAGTATAAGGAAGTAGTACCACAGCAGGTCGTGAAAATAAATGAAAATATAACAGTGTCGGCCAAAGAGCCCGAAAGTAGGAGACTTTTTTTTGAAAACATTGATAATTTTGCATTTAACGAACTATATAATTCATACGTGAGACGCAGCAATTCGTATGAAGCAATTAATCTTGTTAAAGGTTATACAAAATTGCTTTTGCATTATTTGCATTTGTAAAAGAAGGGGATAGATTAACAAACATATACAAAAGTGGAAAAACATATAATATCAAATCTGGGGGGGCAAATACGATGGATTTCTTCTTTGAGGGGATTACTAGTATTTCTCGTGTTTTTCAGTCATTTAACAATGTTGCCGATACATAAAGATCTGATGTTTATCATTGGAAGAATTGGAGTGGCAGGATTTTTTCTTATATCGGGGTATTTAGCGGTAACATCATTAGAGAAACGCAGTACCAAGCAATTCCTTTTTAACCGGTTTCTACGTATTTATCCAATATACTGGATTTTGTTGTTGATGGCATTTCTATTGACAAGTGGACATTCGATAAAAGAATTGCTATGGAACATCACTCTCTTTGAGGAATTCGTAGGATATGAAGCAATGATAGGAAGCGCATGGATGCTGCCAATTATGATTATATTCTTCACTGTATTATTACTGTTGAAAAGATATAAAAGCATGACGGACAAATTGTTTTTTGCTGTATGCTTAGGTAGTATTGTTATAGGCGTACTTCGTTTTGTTACAGGCAAGCCATTCCCAACAGCTTTATGTCTTTTGATATGTGTCGGATTAATTGGATATATGCAGAAACAAGTTGGCAATTTGATGAAAAGAAAATTACTATATAGAATTGTATTGTTTGAGGTAACACTCGTTATTGCTTCCGCTTTGTCGTACGGTGATAGGGTGTATTGGTATTTCATCGCTTACAATTTGGGATTTGCGTTTTACTTTATGTTCCAAAGATATAATGTTTTTTGTGTGCTTCTTGAAAAATTGGGAGAATTAGGATTTACATTTTTCCTTGGTGCAGGAATTCCTATGTGCTTTTTATCACGTTTCATTCCTGCAACACTCAGTTGGAATGGCTATGCAGTTGCAATGACGCAGTTCATTCTTGCCATAATCTTTTCATATGTAATAACACGTTGGTGTGAGAAACCATTGTTAGCGTGGGGAAAAAGAATAGAGAATATTGATAAAAATAATTATGATAACAAACACTAATCTGGGGGGGCAGATACGCATTCCCTTATACGACAATCTCAAGGCTATTGGAATAATTTTAGTGGTATTGGGGCATGTTACGGAAAACGATACACTTGGCGGAGTGATATATGCATTTCACATGCCGTTGTTCTTTTTCATTTCTGGTATGCTATACAAACAGCGGGATAGATATGCCATAGAATTGGCACGTACCGTTTTATGGCCCTATTTTGTTTTTGCAATCATTTCTTTTGCATATTGGGCGATGATTGAGATTAGGGTGCGACCAGTACCGGCAGAAACAAGTGTATTGGAACAGTTCACAAATCTTTTCTATCCGATAAACATGGGCAAGAATGCTCACATCATGAATGTTGTGTTGTGGTTTCTTCCGGCGCTTTATCTGTGCAGCATCGCATATCATTATCTTCTGCGTCGCGTTGGTGGAACGAAGGCACAATTGACGGCGGCGATGATTATTGCGATTATTCTTCAATTTTTCAATATAAAGTTGCCAATGTGTATTCCACAGGCATTAAGTGCATTGCCTTTTTTTGTATTAGGACATACACTCAACGACAAGATTAAAAATTTTGAAAATGCAACGGCAAAGAAAAAATACATTGTGTATAGTATGGCTGTCGCTATATTAATATTATTGTGGGTATATTCACCGGGCGGCGGGATGCGTACAATGAACTATCCAATGGGATATATACCTTACCTTGCTATTGCCGTATGCTGTATCATGGCAATTAGTCTGGTATGCCCGAATAAATATATAAAAGCCCTCAGCTTTCTTGGTTGCAATAGTCTTGTTATCATGCTGACACATGATCCATTAAAGAGAATCATAATCAAGATATATTCTGTGGTGACATCGATTGACATGGACATTGTACGTGAGTCTGTTTTTCACTCGATTGTTATCACGTTCATTGTGATATTGGTGCTTTGTCCTGTAATAAAGCTTATCAGAAACTATTGTAACTTTTTATTAAAAATATAACATTAAACTAAGATGAGAATACTTCACATATCAAAGTACTATTTCCCCTATATGGGCGGAGTAGAGAATATCTGTAAGTATTTGGTAGAGCGTATGCCGTGGCATACCACAAGTGTGGTGTGCTTTAATGATGGCAAGGAGAATGCCGTGGACGATGTGAACGGACACAGAGTGTATCGTGCTGGGGCTTTTGTAAGCATAGCACGTCAGGCATTGTCGTTGTCTTACAAGAACGGACTGCAGTGGGCTATGCTGGCGGAAAAGCCTGAAGTGATACAGTTTCACTGGGCAAATCCGTTTCCTGCCATACTGTTGCGGATGGTGATACCGAAGGATGTGAAGTTAGTGGTGCACTGGCACATGGACATCATAAGGCAGTGGTATCTGTATTGGGCAATACGTCCGTGGGAGAGATGGCTCATAAAAAGGGCGGACAGGATAGTGGTGACAAGTCCGCAGTATCGCGATGGTTCAAAACCGTTGCAGGGAGTGAAAGACAAGGTGCGGATTGTGCCTAATGCCATTGACAGCGATGTATTTGAACTGCAGCCTGGAGATGATATGCGAATCAAGGAGATAAAGGAAAAATACAGTGGTAAGCCTATCGTGTTTTTCATGGGCAGACATACGAAATACAAGGGATTGCCGCATCTGATAGAGGCGGAACGGTATATGCAGACAGACTGCGTGATTGTTATCGGCGGGAATGGACCATTGACAGACAAACTGAAAGCACAGGCAGAGAGAAGAGGGACAAAGCGCATAAACTTTGTAGGGCGATTGTCGGACGATGATTTACGGTGTTACCTATATGCCGCCAGTGTGTTTGCTTTCCCCTCTGTTACAAAGAACGAGGCTTTTGGCGTGGCGTTGGCTGAGGCGATGTATTGCAAGACTCCTGCCGTAACCTTCACCATTAAGGGAAGCGGTGTGAACTGGGTGAACCTTAATGGTATTACAGGCATAGAGGTCTCGCAAGGTAAGGACCAGGACCTGCTGTATGCCCAGGCACTCGACACATTGCTGGCAGACAGAGAACTGCAAACAAGATATGCAGAAACCGCCCATGAACGCGTGGCAAAGAACTTTCTCATCGAGCACATGGTGGAAGCTATGGAGAATGTATATAAGGAAATAGTGACATGAAAATAAACCTGTTCCCGTTCCTTCAAACAAGTAGCTCATAAAATTGACACCTAATGATATTTGACTTTTTACAATTTGCAATAGGTAACAGGAAGTCGTTGCTGATAGGCATCTCTGATGTTGATTGGCATCGGCTTTTTGAGTTTTGTAAGAGACAAGCATTGATAGGTGTGGGATTTTCTGCCGTGGAAAGACTGCATCAACAGGGTATAGAATGTCCTGTACTTTTGAAAATGAAGTGGATGGCATTGGCACTCCAAATTGAAAGACAGAATGAGAAGCAGAATAGGCAGTGCAAGGAACTTACGGAACGGCTGGAACATGATGGCTTGCGTTGCTGCATACTGAAAGGGCAAGGGAATCTGCTCAATTATCCTGAGCTTCTGAAACTAAGACGCAATCCCGGAGACATTGATATTTGGTGTGTAGCACCAAAGGAAGGACTGTCGATAGCTGTGCAGACGGATAAGGACAGTGTGGAATATGAGACTTATCATGGCCATAGGGCTGTGAGAGAATATGTATTGATGCAACATAGGTTTGCTGGCAAAGAAGAAAAGCCTGTTGTGCGTTATCATCATATAGATGCTCCTGATATTGATAGCACTCCAATAGAAGTGCATTTTCGTGTGGGGCATATCAATTCGCCACTACGAAACCGCAGGATGCAACGGTGGTTTGACGAACAGGCTGACGTTTGTATGAAGAACAGAACACGTCTTGGATTTTCTGTACTTACTCCTTCTGTGAATGTAGTGTACCAGATGATGCATCTGTTCACTCATTATTTTGACGAGGGCTTGGGCTTGCGTCAACTATTGGATTACTATTTCGTTTTGAAAGTTTGGCATAATGATGTTATGGAATGCAAGGACTTGCAATCACAAGGAATGTGGAGCGAGGGACTCGGCACACCGGTAATGTCACGGGAAGAAGTGATGCAAACACTAAATTCCTTCGATATGGGTAAATTCGCTGCCGCTGTGATGTGGGTGCTACACGAGGTTTTTGCCATGCCTGCACATTATTATATATGCGAGCCTAACGAGAAGGAAGGGCAGCTGTTACTGGCAGAAATAATGCAGGGCGGCAATTTCGGGCAATACGATGAACGTGGAAAGAAAATGAAGAATGGTGGTACTATCCTCCATGCTATCTGGAAAATGAAACGAGTGATGAGACTTGTATCAAGCTATCCCGAAGAGGCTATTTGCGAGCCTTTCTTCAGAGTATGGCATTGGGGATGGAGAGTTTTTCATTAATTAATCTACTATAACCCGTTGGAAGAATTAAACACGCATGTGAATACTTTGATGAAGTTCTGTTTTTATCGCCTTAAAAGGTAAGTGATTATAATAAGAAATACTCCATAAAGGATATATACCGTAACGTCTGGATGTATGTACGAATACATCATTTTGGCCAAACATGATGAGTGTTTGGCTTTTTTTATGTATAGTTCTTTTTGATTTCTCGGTCGGTTCGGTTGTCTTACGCAATAATTTTCTTCACGGTTTGTCCGTCTTTATGAGCAGTATGCCGATAAGAATCCATATAATCTCCCTCACGCGGCAGATGATGCTGACGAATATGCCGAGTGCGGCGGACAGACCGAGTGCCGCGATGGAGATAACGAAGCCGCCTTCCTGTACTCCTATCTGCATTGGCAGGAAGCCGATGAGGTTGGCAAAGAGGGTGGTGAAGGCAAGTATGAGTATGGAGTGGAGGAAGGTTAGCGCAAGGCCGTCCATCCCCCCGCCGTTGTCTATGCCGAAAAGAAGGAGCATGAACATTATTTCAAGGCTTTGCACCACTCGCGAGAAGTATTCCAGCAGCAGGCTGCAATAGAAATGCCGCTTGCCCTGTTGGTGCAGGGCGGCTATCTGTGTGTCAATGTTGTGCAGCGATTCTCCATGCTCTGTGAGCATCCTTCTGCTCCATTTCCCAAGTCCGGGAATCTTTCCTATCAGCTTGATGATTTTTATCACCAGCCCGTTGCGGTAGCCTTTGGAGAAAAGGTAGAATGCGATGAGACAGAAAACGGCGATGATACCCAGCACGATGGCGGTGGCCGTGGTGAGCGGCATATCGCCTATGAGGACAAGGGCAAGGTAGATGAATATGGAGGAAAACCAAAACCAGAAGTGGGCGAAGATGTGCATCATGGCGTACAGTATGACGGACGAGGCCGCATTTCGCTTGTCTATGTCCTTTGAAAGCTCCATGATGCGGTACGGCTCTCCGCCCAATCCGCCTACGGGAGTGGCGTAGTTAAGGGCGTAACCGGTTATGGTGAGTTTGAATATTCGCCAGAAACTGACGTGCTCATCCTCGCTTTTGTTGCTTTGTATGATGCACATCCATGAGAGGGCGTTGATGGCGTATATTATGATCCATACGCCGATTATGGGTATGAGCCAGTAGCCTGCACGGCAAAGGTGTTGCCATAGTTCGATGAAACTGACGTCGAACGTAAACAACATGATGATTACTGCCGCGATGCCGCAGAAGAAGAATAGGTTGTTCAGCTTTTTCTTGGTCCAGGTCATGGGGTGTATATCGTTATTTATGACTGCAAACTGTTGGCTATTTTTCGGCAGAATGCCTCGTGCCTGCGGTTGATATAGCAGGTAAGAAGCGACATGACAATGATTTCAAAGAGGAAGTTGGCGACGGGTATGTCCGCCAGGCAGAAGACAAAGAACATTCCCGCGCGGAAGTTAAAGGTTAGCATGGCGTTGTAACCCATTATCGCTTTGGAGTGTTTGTGGAACTCACTGCGCACCTCTTCCGGCATATTTGCCTCGCTGCCGTATTTCTGCCGCAGCAGTTGCATCAGTCTTTGGAACTCCGGTGTCTGTTTTTCCTGCTTTTTAGTGTAGCTTACGTATGTTTTCAGAAAATACTTCCAAATGAGGTTTCCTTTCCAAGGCGTGTTGTCATACACTTCCTTTTGCTTGGCAGAGTTGTCCAGTTCACTGCCTTTCTCGCCTTTCAGGAAGAAGAGATGAATCTGTATGTAGTAGTCGGCAAGGCGTTGCTGTCCGCCCATGCCCACGAATCCGGACATGAGTGCGAGACACAATACAATGGCAGTCGCTATCATTGTGTTCTGTTCCGTGTCGGCAATGCCGAACAGTCCGAACTCTATGTCGTGGTGAATATAGAAGCGATAGACGAGTGCCAAATATATAGGAACGAACCAAACGAACCCCGCCGCACCGTCAAGTATTCTTCCCATCTGGCTCTTCTTGCCCGTCATGCGGGCAAGCTGTCCGTCGGTGCAGTCGTAGATGTCGGCCCATATCAGCAGAAGTACGGCGATAATGTTCATCGTCAGACCGTATGTGCCTTCATAGTAATAGCTGCCGTGTGCGTAGAACACGCAACTGCCGGCACCTATGATCATGGAAAGTATCGTTACTGTGTTCGGATGTACGCCGAGACGGGCGAACAGACACGCCCACAGATAGCTCAACGGACGTACCACGCGGTAGTCCAGCCAGTCCTCCGTCTCAGATGATTTCAGTGTCTTCTTTACCTTTTCGCTTATTTTCATGGTTCTTGTACCTTTAATATAACTCCGCCGGTATCTTCTCTTTTGCATTCTCAAAGTCCTCTACGGTGTCCAGTTCGCAGGAGAAATACCGTGTTACGTCAAGAACCTTGTATGTATGTCCTTGCGGAATGAGACGCTCAAAGGCAAGCTCGTAGAACTTGTTTTCAAGGTGTTCCTTCTGCATCATCACTTCCAGCTCCTTGTACAGGGCGGCAGAGTAAGCCTTGCCAATCTTCTCAATGCCAAGACTTTCTCCCGTGGCGTCAGCCGGATTGCACGTCTTGCTGATTTCTTTTATAACGCCGTTTGCGTCGGTCACCACCTTCATTTCCTCCTCGCCGAGGTCGTGTTTTATCAGTGTGAGCACGTTGTCCGCCTCACAGGCCAGTGCCATACGCGGTATCTCCGGGTCGTAAAGCAAGTCACTGTCAAGCAACAGGAAGTCTTCGTTGTCCGCTTCCGGCCGTGCCAGCCAGAGGGAGTAAATGTTGTTGGTGGAGTCAAACACGTCATTGTGTATGAATTTCACGCTGATGCCGTCACCGTATTGTTCCTTGACAAAATCCTCTATCATCCCGTGCAGGTAGCCGGTGACGATTACAAACTCCGTTATTCCGCTCTGTATCAGTGCGTCCATGGAGCGTTGCAGCAACGGACGTGCCCCTACTTTCAGAAGGCATTTGGGCGTATTAAGTGTCAAGGGGCGCAGGCGTGAAGCCATGCCGGCCGCAAGTATTACCGCTTTCATCTTCCGAGATATGCTTTCTTGATAGTATCTACCACAACTTTTATCTGCTGCGGCTGTCCGAGTGTTATGCGCAGGCAGTCTTCCAGGCCTTTGTCTCCCATGAACTTTATCTTGTAGTCCTGCTCCGCCAAGGCCTTTTGCAACGCCGCCTTTATCTCGACCGGATATTTGATGAGGATAAAGTTGGCCACGCTCTTGTAAACCTTGAATCCCGGCAGGCCGCCAAGTTCCTTCTTGAACAGCTGTCTGTCCCATTCCATGTCCTCCGCCACCTTGCGGTAGTGGTCGTCACTGTCAAGTGCGGCAAGTGCCACTTCCTCGCTGAAACGGTTGTAACCCAAGTATTTGTTGGCATAATTCAGGAATCCCTCATGTCCCTTTCCTATGAAGCCGAAACCCATACGCAGGCCGGGAAGCCCGTAGAACTTTGACAATGTGCGTGAGATTATGAGGTTGGAATATTTGTTTACGAGCGGAGCCACATACGAGGTGTCGCAGGTTATGAACGAAGCGTAAGCCTCATCTATCAGCACCATCGTGTCAGAAGGTATGCTCTCCATTATGTGTCCTATCTCTTCCGGCGTGAGACAGTTGCCTGTCGGGTTGTTGGGAGATGCCAACAGCAGCATCCTTGGGTGTATGCGGTTGGTGTATTCTATCACCTCATCCACGTCGTAGGCGAAGGTGTCGCCCGTCTCGTGCAGCGGGTACATCTCGAACGTGCCGCCGCATTCTCCGGCGATGCGGTTATAGTACCACCATGAAAACTCCGGTATCATGATGGTGTTGTTGCCGCCTGTTGACAGATAATAATGCACGGCATTCTTCAGAATGTCCTCGCCTCCGTAGCCTATAAGCACCTGCTGTTCCGGCACACCGTATATCTCGCTCAACTTTACTGAGACAACGCTCTTCTTTCCTTCATCATATATGCGGGTATAGAAACACAGAGTTTCCGGTTCAAAATTCTTTATTGCATCAATAACCTTTTGCGAAGGTTTGAAATTAAACTCGTTTCTGTCAAGGTAAATCATGTTCTCTGTTTGTAATTTTTAATTTGCAAAGGTATCGTTTTTGTTTGGAATAAAGAAAAAATGCGTACTAATAAAATATAAAAAACGGTAAATAGAATAAAGTTGCGGCTGTTCTTTGTAAACCTTTTTTAATGAGAATTTGGCAGAGGCGGCAGTCCATACATGGCCTAATGCCGTGATAGTGCTGCGGGCAATATGGCTTGTGAAGGCCTTGTGACGTTCTGCTGAGAACCCCGAAGGGGTGACATAACTTAGCCCAGGGTGTCAACCCTGGGTAACAGTCATTACCTGTAAAATGTATCGGAACCCCGAAGCCGGTAGGCGAGGCGGCAATATGCCGCCGAGGGGTGAATATACTTCTCCGCAGTTTGTCATGGGTGGGCGGATTCGGGGTGAGCATCTTTCATTAATAAATGTAAGGAAACTTTTACCCCTCGGCTTCCTTCGTCAGCCTCGCCTGCCGGCTTCGGGGTTCCGATACGCTTTGTGTCTATATATCCTATTCCCAGGGTTGGCACCCTGGGCTGAGTTATGTCACCCCTTCGGGGTTCTTGTCGAACTTGTTATCCGTTGAAAAAGTGATTCTTGTTTTCATTGTTCGTAAAGGCATTATTTGGCAATTACGGTGAATGTTATAACCGGCCATTAAACAAAAGGGTGCTGATTACACTGCAATCAGGTGCTGATTGTATTGTAAACAGGTGCTAATTACATCGTAATCAGCACCTGTTTACATTTGTGTTCGTTCTTTGTTGGTTTTCAGTCGGTTATAGACGACTGCCCGCCTTGCCTGAAAGACTCTATCAGCCGGTACGCTATCGACCCCGGCTTTGGCGTTGCCGGGCATTCATCCTTTGCGAACCATGCGGCGTGTTGTATCTCGCTCTCCTGTATTCTTATCTCCCCGCTTTCGTAATCCGCCGTGAAGGCTATCATCAGTTGTGAGGGAAACGGCCAGCTTTGCGAACCGAAATAGCGCACGTTCTTTACCGTCAGTCCCGTTTCTTCCATTATCTCGCGCTTTACAGTCTGCTCTGCCGTCTCCCCCGCTTCCATGAATCCGGCAATGCAGGCGTAGATGTCCTGATTGCGTTGCCTGTGTCTGGCAAGCAGCATCTTGTCACCTCTGCGCACAAGCACTATGACGCAAGGCTCTATACGCGGGAATGTCAGCTTGCCGCAATCGGGGCATTCCAGTGCGGTTTGTGTGGAATGCGGGCGTAACGGTGCGCCGCAGCAGGAGCAATACCGTGTGTTGCGCAGCCATTCCAACAGTCCTTTGGCGCGTGAAACGCGTGTCGCCGTCTCTTCCGTCTGCCCGGCGTTGTACATTCTTATGGGCTGTATGGCATATCCGGCAGGCAGCATTTCGGCGGCATCCCTGCCTTCCGCATCCTTGCTCTGTATGCCAAGGGCGCATATTCCGTATTCCGGTTCGGCGAAAAGTTCGTCACACGGCATGGCGGCTTGCAGCTTCCGTATGTCAGTAAAGTCAATAGTGCCGCCGTCGTCACGCAGCACCATGTCCCTGCCTATGAATGCAAGGCACATTCCGTCGTGTTCTTTTATGTCTTTTGTTATCATCGTTTTTCTGTAAATTCTAACCCATAGGTACGCCCGGACGCACCAAGGTGCGTCCCTACAAACGGCTGTTTTATTAGTAAGTTCCCACCAAACGGTCAGCCCTGTCGGTGTTTCCGCGGTAGTATATAAGTGCGTTGTACGTGTTGCGTGTTTCATGGAACGAGCCTTCCGTGGGCGGAATCATCGGCTCCACGTTGTTCGTTCCCGCCTGTTCGTCGTCATTTACGTCCCCGTCAACAATGTCCCCGTCGTTGAACATCAGGTATTGATAAGAGTAATATCCGTATTTCAGTGGTATGACAGCCTCATACATACCCTTCTCGTTGTCGTAAGTCATCTCGTATTCCGGCAGGAACCGGTCGTTAGTCCATGTACCGTTAACAAAGAGCCGGTAGGGTAGGGCGGGGCTTTGGAGCAGGAAATGCACCATTACATACTCTGACGTGATGTCGTTTTCCGTATTGTCCGTATTCCTTATATAAAAGGAACCCTTGGCCGTCTCATCGTAAACGTATGAGGGACGTTTGTAGTCAGGCCACAATATGGTGTGCCACATCTCGCCGTCCCATACATTGTTCTCCACGTTCATGGAGTTACGGTGTATGTCGAGGATTTCAAACTTGTGGTATTCGTTGCCTGCCTCGAATATAAGGTCACGGCAATGCACCCATTCCAGCAGCCCCATTGACACGCGTGTTGCATCCGGCAACAGACGGGCGTTGTCCCATCTGCCGTTTTGCAGCACATAACCCTTGAGCTGTCTGCGTGCGTCCGGCGCCCTTAGGGTGGTATAATCCACCGCGAGTTCCACCTGCTGGTGGTTGCGGCGTATGTCGATGTCGGTGTTGGCGGTGGCCGATAGCCTGACGTTCACTGCTGCCTCATCGACCATGAAGAACACGCTTGCCATCGGTTTGCCCCCGTTGTTGTCGTCCTTTATGTCGAGACGGTAGTTCCCGCTCATAGTAAGACGGCACTTGTCGTTAGGTATTTGCAGCTTGTAGTGCGTGTAGTCTTGCAGCGTATTGATTGACTGCGCATTGTCGTCTATGGTCAGTCCGCTTTCAAAACCGTCGAGGTAGTCGCCCGTAAACAGCCCGTCTGACGGGGTGAAGTCCGCCTCCAGATGTGTTATCGTGTATGAAAACCGCCTGTAAGTGTGTGACAGGTCATCGAAACTGATGTTCAGCGGCTCGTTGCCGTGCAGCTTTATGACGGGCATATCCTGCCACCTCACTCCGGCAACCACTTGCAACGACGCTATGTCTTCGGAGAAAACGATGTGCCGTTGTGAACAAACAAGCCCTGCTTCCCATCCGTTGCCCTTCGCGAAAGGCAACAGTATGGAAAGCAGGGTTATTATGTAAAGCCTGTGTAACATATTATTTCAGCAGTTCCACTGACCTTTTCAGGAACTTGTCAAGGGCCGCCCCTTTCAGCATTCCGTTCTGCAACAGCGCGAGGTCGATGAGCTGTGACACGGTGTCCTCCTTGGCATTGCCGTCGAGTACGGCCTTGATTATGGCGTTGTCACTGTTCAGTACCATACTGTAAGAGTCCGGCATCTGCGTGTAGAAGCCCATGCCGCTCTGGTAACGGGATATGTCTTTCATGCGGCGCATGTACTCGCTTTGCGTGAATACCACCGGTGCAGCCTCCTCGCCGAGTGCCTGTATCTCCACGTTGAAGTTCACTTTGTCCATTTCCGGCAGCTTTGTCTTGAACGTTTCTGTCAGTTTGTCGGTCTCCTCTTTGCTCAATTCCACCTTTTTCGCGTCCTCTTTCGGTATCAGACGGTCTATGATGTCGCCGTCAACACGTGTGAACCGGCTCTTCTCGAACTTCTGTTCGAACATGGAAACGGTCGGTGTGTCAAGCTGTCCGTCAAACAACAGCACGGAATATCCTTTCGCTTTCGCTGCCTCTATGTATGTATATTGCTCGTCTTTGTCGTTTGCGTATAGATAGACCAGTGTGCCGTCCTTGTCTGTCTGCTCGTCCTTGATGAGGGTCTTGTACTCTTCGTATGTGAAATGCTTGCCCTCCGTGTCCTTGAACAGGGCGAAGTCCTTGGCTCGGTCATAGAAAGATTCGTCGGTAAGCATACCGTAGTTGATAAACACTTTCAGCGAATCCCACTTCTCCTCGTAGTCTTTTCTGTCGCTCTTGAATATGCTGTTAAGGCGGTCAGCCACCTTTTTCGTGATGTAAGTGGCGATTTTCTTCACGTTCTGGTCGCTCTGCAAGTAGCTGCGGCTTACGTTCAGCGGTATGTCCGGCGAGTCAATCACGCCGTGCAGCAGTGTGAGGAAGTCGGGAACGATGCCCTCCACCTGATCGGTCACGAACACTTGGTTGCAGTATAGCTGTATCTTGTTGCGCTGCAAGTCCATGTTTGACTGTACGCGCGGGAAGTAAAGTATGCCCGTAAGGTGGAAAGGGAAGTCAACGTTCAGGTGAATCCAGAACAGAGGCTCGTCCTGCATAGGGTACAGTGTGCGGTAGAACGTCTTGTAGTCCTCGTCCTTCAACGATGAAGGCTGCTTCGTCCACAGCGGTTCCGTGCTGTTGATTATGTTATCCTCAGCCGTATCCACCATCTTGTTCTCGTCCTTGTTCCACTCCTGCTTCTTGCCGAACACGATGTTCACAGCCATGAACTTGCAGTATTTATTCAGCAGTTGTGTGATGCGTTCCTTTTCGAGGAACTCCTTGCAGTCCTCCGATATGTGCAGCACTATGTCTGAACCACGCTCCGTCTTGTCGGCCGGCTCTATCTCGTATTCAGGGCTTCCGTCGCACGACCACTTCACGGCCTGCGCGTCATCCTTGTATGACTTGGTGATGATGTCAACCTTGTCAGCCACCATGAAGGCAGAGTAAAAACCGAGACCGAAGTGTCCTATTATGGCGTTGGCGTTGTCCTTGTATTTGTCGAGGAAGTCGGTCACGCCGGAAAAGGCTATCTGGTTGATGTAGCGGTCAATCTCCTCTTCGGTCATTCCGATGCCGTGGTCGGAGATGGTGAGTGTCCCCGCTTCCTTGTCGAGCTTCACCGACACGCTCGTGTCGCCTGTCTCGCCTTTGAAATCACCTTTCTCCGCCAGTGTCTTCAGCTTCTGTGTGGCGTCAACGGCGTTGCTGACCATCTCGCGAAGGAAAATCTCATGGTCTGAATAAAGAAACTTCTTGATTACAGGAAAAATGTTTTCGGTGGTTACACCAATATTACCTTTTGCCATAATGTTTATAATAATGTATTGTTGTTAAGTTTAATATTTTGCCGGATAGTGCAAAACAAAAGGTGTGCCAACCATTGCCGCCCTTATAGTCGGCTTGTGTTTTTGGCGCAAACACATCATGGTTAGACAGGGGGAGATACGGGGCACGTTGTAAAAGGGTGCTGATTACCTTGCAATCAGGTGCTGATTACAGTGTAAAAGGGTGCTGATTGCGGCGTAATATGGTGCTGATTACAACGCCGCTTGCCGCTTGTTTGAAAACGGGTTGATAACCAATGTATTATAAAAAAGTGCGGGAATCCCGTGGAAAATGGTAGCGTCGTTTGTATAAAAAATATGAAAAAATGGGGGGGTGTTGCGTATTTCATGGAAAAAGCGTATCTTTGCAGGCGATTAAAACCTATTTATTATATAAACATGATTAAGAGAACGCTATTCTGCCTGCTTGCACTATTGGCATTTTCCGGTGCAATCAGCGCCGGCACCCCTAAGGAAACGAAAGACGGGAAGCAACGCACCTTCCGCCTCTGGGGACACGTGAAGGACGGATTCACAAAGGTCGGCATACCCGATGTCAAGATAACGCTGATGCGGGCGGACAGCACTGTCATCGATACCTGCACCGTAAACTGCAACTGGAGCGACACGTGGAACAAGGACTATTGGTTCTATTTTGACCGTCCGGCGGTGCCTTCACGCTTCATTATAAAGGCAACGCACCCTGACTATGAGCCTTGCTTCGTGAATTATGACGTAAAACACGTTGGGCGCAACACGTATTTCGACGCCCCGTGGCACTTTATGAAACGCCGTACGAAGCGTGACAGTCTTGACGCCACGCTGGACGAGGTGGTTGTTAAAGGCTCGCGCGTGAAACTGACATACAAGGGTGACACGCTGGTCTTTGACGCATCGGCCTTCAAACTGTCCGAAGGCTCCATGCTCGACGCTCTCATAAGGCAGTTGCCGGGAGTGAAACTGGACGACGACGGGGTGATAACCGTAAACGGACGCAAGGTGGATTTCCTTACGCTTAACGGCAAGGACTTCTTCAAGGGCGACAACAAGGTGATGCTGGAAAACCTGCCTTACTACACCGTCAGCGACATAAAGGTGCATGAGAAGAAGACGGAGAAGAGCGAATATATGGGGCGTAACATCGAGCAGCCGGACTATGTGATGGACGTTAACCTTAAAAGGGAATACCGGAAGAACTACATCGCCAACGCGGAGGCGGGCGGAGCCACGGAAGGGCGATACCTCGGAAGGGGATTCGGAAGCCGCATTACCGACCACTCCAACGTCTCAGCCTACGTCAATTTCAACAATATCAACGAATCGCGTACGCCAAGCGGCAGCGGAGACTGGTCGCCGTCAAATGCTCCGGTGGGCAGACAGACCACCAAGACCGCCGGCATGAACATGGAGATAGACGACAAGGACAAGCGGTATAAGGAGACATTGAGCGCAAGATACAACCACACCACGGACCACAGCACGCATAGCAGCCGGATGACACGCTTCCTGCCGGACGGCAACACATACAGTCTGAACGACAACAACACCCTGAACAAGCGTCACAGTTTCTCCCTTAACAACACCTTCATACTGAAAAAGCCGTTCTGGTTCCGCTCCACAACGGAGGTGTCCGCCGGAGGTTACGACCAGAACTCACGTGCACGCTCCTCCAGTCTCAGTGCGGAGACAAGCCGTTACGGTGAGGCTTCCGCCGCCCTCGACACGCTTTTCCTGCCGGATATGCCTGCCGAACTGCGCCGCTCGCTTACCAACAGGATGCTGACACTGGCATATAACACGCAAGACAACTTCTCTGTCTATCAGCGTCTGGAACTGAACAAGAAACTGTCGTGGGGAGACAACATTGAGTTTGAGGTCAACGGACAGTACAATGAGTACAATACCGAGTACAATTCCGACACTCGTCTTGACTATTTTAACTCCACAACGCCTGCCGATTACCGTAATGTCTTTCAGGATTCTCCATCCAAAAACTACCGTTGGGAGGCGCGCGGAGAGTACTATCTCAACTTCCTCAGCGGATGGACATGGCGTCTGTACAGCCTGTTCAACCAGGAAAACAACGATGATACCAACGACCAGTACCGCTTTGAACGCCTTGACGGCTGGCAGAACGGCTTGCATCCGCTCGGCACACTGCCCGAAGACGAGGCGCTGCTGCGGCAGGCTTGGTCGGCATACGACAGCAACCATAAGAACCGCATGACGCGGAACAGCCAGAGCGGACTGCACTTCTATTACGACAAGCGCACCGACAGCGCCAGCACTTGGCTGCGGTTTCATCTGCCGCTCTATGTGCGCAGCGAGAAACTGGCGTTCCGTCAGGGTGTGGTCGATACCTGCGTGAACCGCAACAGGACGTTCCTTGACGGCAACATCAACATGAACTTGTGGCGCGACCACTGGAAACACAACGTGTCGGCTAACTTTAACCACAGGGCTATATTGCCCGACCTGTATAATAATATAGACTTGCGCGACGACCGTGATCCGCTTAGCGTCACACTTGGTAACCCGAATCTCAAGACGGAACACCTGTGGAGCCTGAACGGACGGTACTATTACAAGGCGAAAAGCAGAATGCTGAGCCTGTGGACATACCTCGGCGGAGAGTACCGCGCAAACCCGGTGCTGCAAGGTTACGGCTATAACCGCCGGACAGGTGCCTACACTTATCAGAAGCAGAACGGTGATTACCTGTGGTCGTATAACATTAGTGCCGGCGTGAGACTGAACTTTGACAAGGCGCAGCGATGGTCGCTGGACCAGCAATGCGGGTACGGCAGGGGGAGAGGACAGATGTTCCAGCTGTCGGATGGCGCAGAACAGGCGCAACTCTATGGCATTGGCAGCTATAGTATCACCTCATATACCAACCTGCGTTACAACAAAGGCACGTTCAATACTGGCATCAACTGTTACACGACATACGTCAAATCACGTTACGATACCCCTACACCGACGGAGAATGGTAGCACATATCTCCAACTGAACTACAACATACAATACACCATACCCGTGCTGGAACTGCAAGTGAGCACGCAGTTTGGCTATTACCACAATAACAGTTCTGTGGAGGGAATGCCGCCGCAGGATAATACGGTGTGGAACATATACCTGAGCCGCGCCCTGCTGAAAGACAAGTCGGTGGTGCTGAAACTATGCGCCTTCGACATCTTTGACAACGTCTCGCACTATCAGTATGAAGGCACGGCAGATTACTTCAACATACATAAAATGGACAGGCTGAACCGCTATATCATGATGAGTGTGGCGTGGAGTTTCAAGGCTAAGCCGAAGAAGTCGTAAAGGCCGTTTTGCAATCTGCCGCTGATTACACTGCAATCTGCCGCTGATTACATCATAAAAGGGTGCTGATTACACTGTAATCAGCACCCTTTTGCAATGGCTTTTATAACGTGTTGAATGATAACGCCTTGTAGGGACGCACCTTGGTGCGTCCGAATAGTCCCGTTTCCATGTACAGGCGGACGCACCAAGGTGCGTCCCTACGTTGATATAACGTCATCGACTGCCGTCGGAGAGACCGGCGACAGGCAGCTTGTAAACATAAAGGAGGTCTGCACAGGACGTGCTGACCTCCATGCGATTTCGTCTTTTTTGAAAAATAATAAAATAGAAAATCACGAAATCTTATCTGTTGGCAAAGATACATATAAATATTCTTATATGCAAGAAAAATGTTACAAAAGTAATATTTTTGAACAAAAAATTTGGAGTTTCCGTTTTTTTTGGTAATTTTGCAACAACAATGTTGAACCGACAATTTGCATTGTGAGAAAACACAAATATCGTTGATTTTTATCTTGTGTCCCGTTCATTATCCGGCTGGATGTGAAGTCCTGCCGATGAAGGAGCGCACCTTATTAATACTATAACAACATCGACTAACTCTAAAATATTAATATTATGTCACAAATTACTGGTCACATATCCCAGATTATCGGTCCTGTGATAGACGTTTATTTCGACACGGAAGGGCTGGATGCGGAGAAAGTGCTGCCAAAAATTCATGATGCGCTTATTGTAAAACGCGCCGATGGCCGTGACTTGGTCATAGAGGTGCAGCAGCATATCGGTGAAGATACCGTGCGCACCGTGGCTATGGACAATACCGATGGCTTGCAGCGCGGTTTGGAAGTCGTTTCTACGGGCAGTCCTATATCCATGCCTTCCGGAGAACAGATAAAGGGGCGTATGCTGAATGTGATAGGGCAACCTATCGACGGAATGAAGGTTCTGGAAAAGGATAACCCTTATCCGATACACCGTGAGGCTCCGAAATATGAGGAACTATCTACTTCAAAGGAGATGCTTGCTACGGGTATCAAGGTGATAGACCTGCTTGAACCGTACATGAAAGGTGGTAAAATCGGCCTGTTCGGCGGTGCCGGAGTGGGCAAGACGGTGCTTATCATGGAGCTTATCAACAATATCGCCAAGGGACACAACGGCTACTCAGTCTTTGCCGGCGTGGGAGAGCGCACACGTGAAGGTAATGATCTGATAAGGGAGATGATAGAGTCCGGCGTAATCAAGTACGGCGAGAAGTTCAAGGAGGCCATGGCGGAAGGCAAGTGGGACTTGTCTCTCGTCGATCCGGAGGAACTTAAGAAGTCACAGGCTACCTTGGTGTATGGCCAGATGAATGAACCGCCCGGCGCGCGTGCCTCCGTTGCCCTGTCAGGACTTACCATTGCGGAGGAGTTCCGTGACCAGGGAGGTGACATTTTGTTCTTTATCGATAACATATTCCGTTTCACTCAGGCAGGCTCGGAGGTGTCGGCACTTCTCGGCCGTATGCCTTCTGCGGTGGGCTATCAGCCTACCTTGGCGTCGGAAATGGGTGCGATGCAGGAGCGTATCACGTCAACAAAGACGGGTTCCATAACGTCTGTGCAGGCTGTTTATGTGCCGGCGGACGACTTGACGGACCCTGCTCCGGCCACAACCTTTACCCATCTTGACGCTACCACGGAACTGTCACGTAGCATAACGCAGCTGGGTATCTATCCGGCCGTTGACCCGCTTGGCTCTACATCACGCATACTTGATCCGCTTGTGGTGGGAAAGGCTCACTATGAGTGCGCACAACGCGTGAAGCAGATATTGCAGAAGTATAAGGAGTTGCAGGACATTATCGCCATTCTCGGTATGGATGAGCTGTCTGATGACGACAAACAGATCGTGAACAGGGCAAGGCGTGTGCAGCGTTTCCTGTCGCAGCCGTTTACTGTCGCGGAGCAGTTCACAGGCGTTAAGGGCGAAATGGTATCAATAGAAGATACCATCAAGGGCTTCAACATGATACTTGACGGTGAACTGGACTACCTGCCTGAACAGGCGTTCCTTAATGTGGGCACGATAGAACAGGCCATAGAGAAAGGCAAGAAACTCCTTGCACAGGCGCAGGGATAGACCAAAACGATAAACAGCAACGACGATGTTAAAGTTAAAGATAGTCTCACCTGAGAGGGTGGAGTATGACGGGGAGGCGCAGAGTGTCAATGTTCCGGGTACGCTTGGCAACTTTGAGATTCTTGACAACCATGCCCCTATCATATCTTCTCTTGTTGACGGTACTGTGGAATATGTTACCGCGCAGGGCGTCAGGGAACGGTTGGCGGTGACGGGAGGTGTCGTGTCCGTACAGAAGAACGAGGTGTCTCTTTGTGTGGAGAAAGACCTTGCGGAGTAAGCGATGGGCATACAGACCATATTCCTCTCGGCTTTGTTCTTCACCCTGATGGGGATGGCATACTGTAAGGGCTATGACTTGACACGGAAACACGCTCCGCTGCGATTGCCGCAATTCTATCTTGTGATGGCGGTGATACGTTTCATTCTTGTTGTCTCGGCTGTGGGCATATATGTTTTCTTGTCCGAAAACAGAAAAGACACCGTTGAATTTGCCGCATTGTTTTTTACAATGTATGTGGTGATGATGGTGGTGACAATAAAATTAAAACATTAATCGATAATGAATCACATAAAATATTTGCTCGCATTGATGGCCTTGGCGTTTGTCGCGGCGTTGCCTGCGGCGGCGGAAGGCGCGGAGGAAAAACTCAATGTCTCCGAGATTGTGGTGGAGCATATAAAGGATTCCCACGAATGGCACGTTACGGACATCGGCGGCAAGCCGCTTGTCATACATCTGCCGGTTATCGTGAACAGCAGCACGGGGTGGCACGTGTTCATGACTTCGGAGTTCGCGCATGAGGAAACGGCGGGCATGAGGAAAGGACCTTATAACCTTGCGTTGTGTGAAGAGGGCGAGAATGCCGGGAAAATAGTGGAACTTGACGCCGCGGGCAATGTGACGGGACTGCCTTTGGATATCTCTATAACGAAGACGGTGGCGGTGATGTTCATCAATGTCATCATCCTTCTTCTCTGCGTTCTTGGCTCCGCAAGGTGGTACAAGAGACATAAGGCAAGCGATGATGCGCCCAAAGGATTTGTCGGTTTCGTGGAGATGATGGTGATGTACGTGGTTGATGAGATAATAAAACCGGGGGTAGGACGGGGCTATGAGAAATACACTCCTTACCTGCTGACGTGTTTCTTCTTCATCTTTACGTGTAATGTGATGGGACTTATGCCGTTCCCGCCGGGCAGCGGAAACGTTACTGGCAATATCGCGGTGACCTTTTTCCTTGCGCTGTGTACGTTTGTCATAGTGCAGTTCAGCGGTAACAGGCATTACTGGAAGGACATATTCTGGCCGGATGTGCCTACATGGCTGAAAGCGCCGATACCCATTATACCGGTGATAGAGTTCGTGGGAATATTCACAAAGCCCTTTGCGCTGATGATACGACTTTTCGCTAACATGATGGCGGGCCACGCCATAGCGGTCGCTATCACGTGCATTATCTTCATGATGGCCTCTGCCGGCATGGGAATGCTTGTGGGAATGGGTGCCCTGAGCGTTGTGATGAGCATCTTCATGATGTGTCTTGAATGCCTTGTGTGCTTCATACAGGCTATGGTTTTCACCATGTTGTCAGCGACATTCATAGGCTTGGCGCGTGTGGAACCGGAACATGAATAATATAAACAATAATAAACAACTTAAATTTAACGATTATGATTTCATTGATTTTGGCAGCGGAAGCTGCAGGTTTGGCAAAGTTGGGCGCAGGTATAGGTGCAGGTCTCGCGGCAATCGGCGCAGGTCTTGGCATTGGTAAGATTGGTGGTCAGGCTATGGATGCCATGGCTCGTCAGCCGGAAGTGATGAACAAGCTGTTCACCAACATGATTGTCGCTGCCGCTCTTATCGAGGGTGTGGCGCTGTTTGCCGCCGTTATCGCGTTCCTTTGTGTGTAATGCGCATACGGGGAAGGATGACAATGTCTTTAATTTAGTATTAAGAAAATAATCACATCAGCGTATGGATTTGTTAATTCCGAGTAGCGGCCTGCTCTTTTGGATGTCTCTGACGTTCCTCGTTGTGCTGTGCATACTGTGGAAGTGCGGTTTTCCCGTCATCGTTAACATGGTGAACGAGAGAAAGGCTTTCATCGATGACAGCCTGCGGAAGGCGCATGAGGCAAACGAAAAACTTGCCAATATACAGAAAGAAGGAGAATCCATCTTGCAGGAAGCACGCGAGAAACAGGCTCTTATATTAAAGGAAGCCGCCGCAACGCGTGACTCCATCGTTGAGAAAGCTCAGCAGAAAGCGCGCGAAGAGGGTGCCCGGATGATTGAGGAGGCCCGCAACGAGATTGAAAACGAGAAGCAGGCTGCCATTAGCGACATTCGCAATCAGGTGGCAGAGCTTTCCGTCCTTATTGCGGAAAAGGTGGTTCGGAAGAACCTTAGCGGTGACAATGCACAGATGGAATTGATTGATCGTATGCTGGATGATGTTTCTTCCAATAAATAACGGGTATGGATATAGGAGTAATATCGGTGCGCTACGCCAGAGCACTGCTGAAATGCAGCATGGAGGAAGGTCTTGAAGACAAGGTCTATCGTGATATGCAGACGCTCGCCAAAAGCTATGTCGAGGTGCCGAAACTAAGAGTTACGATAGACAATCCTATGATTGCGAAGGAGAGCAAGAAGGCTTTGCTGCTGGCGGCAGCCGGCAAAGAGCCTGCCGCCCTTACCGGAAACTTCATCGGACTCGTGCTGAAGGAAGAGCGTGAGAGCGTGATGCAGTTCATAGCCAATTCGTATGTCACTCTTTATCGCAAGCAGAAGAACATCATTCGGGGAAAGCTTACTACCGCCACTGCCGTGACATCAGCCATGGAACAGAAGATGCGGCAGATGGTGGAGAGTAATACTAATGGTACTGTGGAGTTTGAAACAGAGGTGAATCCCGACATTGTCGGCGGCTTCATACTGGAGTATGACACTTACAGGATGGATGCAAGCGTCAAGACAAGGCTTAATTCCATCCTCAAACAGTTGGCCGTATAGAGGTAATGCCACAGACGTTCATTGGCGGTGGAAGGCTATATGGCTTAGGTAAAACTTAAAAAAGAAAACAAATGTCAGACAAAATAAAACCAAGCGAAGTGTCACAGGTGCTGTTGGAGCAACTGAAAGGCATCAGCGACAGCGCCAAGTTTGACGAGGTGGGCACAGTGCTTACCGTCAGTGACGGTGTGGCCCGTATCTACGGTTTGCGCAACGCTGAGGCCAATGAGCTGCTGGAGTTTGAGAATGGCACGATGGCTATCGTCATGAACCTTGAAGAGGACAATGTCGGTTGCGTGCTTCTCGGCCCGACGGCAGACATCAAGGAGGGCATGACTGTGAAGCGTACAAAGCGCATTGCGTCAATACGCGTCAACGACAATATGCTCGGCCGTGTCATAACACCTATCGGACAGCCTATCGACGGCAAGGGACCGCTGGACCTTACAGACGCTTACGAGATGCCGCTGGACCGCAAGGCGCCGGGCGTTATATACCGTCAGCCGGTGAAAGAGCCGTTGCAGACGGGTATCAAGGCTGTCGATTCCATGATTCCAATCGGCCGCGGACAGCGAGAACTCATCATCGGTGACCGCCAGACGGGTAAGACCGCCATAGCCATCGACACCATTATCAATCAGAAAAGCTTTTACGAAGCAGGAAAACCTGTTTACTGTATCTATGTGGCCATAGGCCAAAAGGCCAGCACAGTGGCCGCACTTGTGCAGAATCTGAAAGAGCGCGGTGCCCTGCCTTATACCGTTATCGTGGCGGCAACGGCCAGTGACCCGGCCGCAATGCAGTATTATGCGCCCTTCGCAGGTGCCGCTATCGGCGAGTATTTCCGTGACAGAGGCCATCATGCGCTTGTTGTTTATGACGATTTGTCAAAACAAGCCGTGGCTTACCGTGAGGTATCACTGATTCTTCGCCGTCCTTCCGGACGTGAGGCATATCCCGGTGACGTGTTCTATCTGCATTCAAGGCTGCTTGAACGTGCCGCCAAGATTAACGAGCAGCAGGAGGTTGCGGAGCAGATGAACGACCTTCCGGAGTGTCTTAAAGGCAAAGTTAAAGGCGGAGGCTCGCTTACTGCGCTCCCGATTATCGAGACACAGGCCGGTGATGTGTCCGCATACATCCCGACAAACGTAATATCCATCACCGACGGTCAGATATATCTTGAGTCAGACTTGTTCAACCAAGGCTTCCGTCCGGCCATCAATGTGGGCATATCCGTATCCCGTGTGGGTGGTTCCGCGCAGATAAAGTCAATGAAAAAGGTTGCCGGTACGCTGAAGATAGACCAAGCTCAGTATCGTGAACTTGAAGCTTTCTCCAAGTTCTCAAGCGATATGGACGCCGTAACGGCCATGACGCTTGACCGCGGACGCAAGAACAACCAGCTCCTTATCCAGCCGCAGTACAGCCCGATGCCTGTCGGCGAGCAGATAGCCATACTCTATTGCGGAACCCACGGGCTCATGTCTATGGTTCCGGTAGAAAAGGTCCGCGAGTGTCAGGACGCATTCCTTGACAAGCTGCGCACCACAAAGCCGGAAGTGATAGAGACGCTTGGAAGCGGAAAGATAGATGATGATATAATGAAAACGATAGAAGCCATAATGGCCGATATTGCAGGACAGTATAAAAAGTAAAGCACTATGCCGTCACTGAAAGAAATAAAAACCCGCATATCTTCAGTCAACAGCACGCGTAAGATTACGAGTGCCATGAAGATGGTGGCGTCATCAAAGTTGCATCATGCGCAGGTGATGATAGGAAATATGTTGCCATACGAGACAATGCTTGAGCATATACTCAAGACATTCCTCTCCTCTGACGCAGAACTAAAATCTACTTTTTCGGTGGAACGGCCTGTAAAGAATGTGGCGCTTATCGTTTTCTCAAGCAACAGCAGCCTCTGCGGCGGCTTCAACGCCAACGTGCTGAAGCTGATGCAGCAGGCGATAGACGGCTATGAGCATTTGGGAAAAGACAACATCCTCATATATCCCATTGGCCGCAAAGTGGCGGAAAAGGCGCAAAGACTCGGTTATAGGACAGCCGGAAACTTCAATGAGCTGGCCGACAAGCCCGATGTATGCAAGTGCATCGCCATTGCCAAGGAATTAGGACAGATGTTTGCCAAAGGCGAGATAGACAAGGTGGAGCTGATATACCATCACTTCAAGAGTGCAGGCTCGCAAATCCTTACCCGCAAATCACTCATCCCCATTGACCTGACAACGGAGTTGGCAAGAGACCACGAACGCGATCTCGAAACCAATGTCGTGACAAAAGAGACTTTGGAATATATGCGTAAGAAGGGAAACACCGCAAAAGAAAACGACATCACCGTGACACCTCTTCATGACAACTACATCGTAGAGCCGGACATGGAGACCATCCTCAGCACGCTTGTGCCGAAGATGATACACCTGATGCTTTACACAGCCCTGCTTGACAGCATCGCTTCAGAGCATGCCGCACGTATGGTTGCGATGCAGACCGCCACGGATAATGCCGACGAACTGCTGCGGGAACTCAACTTGCAGTACAACAAGAGCCGTCAGCAGGCCATCACAAACGAGTTGCTCGACCTTGTAGGCGGTTCCATAAACAACTAAGACTTTTCCCGTTTGACGGCAGGTAGTATCACCTTTGCCGTGATGGCGTAAAGTCATACTGATGTAAGCACAGTGTCACAGCCCTTGAAAGGCTGATGGCACTGTGCTTTTTCTTTGTGTGGGCCATTGTGCGGATAATAGCGGTAAGCAGTCATTTAAGACCGTGTTGCGTACATTAACAAATAACGTTATCTTTGTCTCGAACTAAAAATTCTGGACAATATGTATAACAAATTAGAAGAACAGGAATATGCTTCGATGGTGCAGAAGTATCGGAGCGAGTATGGAGGTCGCAATCTCAGAGGCTTTTGCCTTGAACACAAAGTGAGTTACCAGAAGATGCTGCATTGCCTGCGCAGTGAGTCATACCGAAACACCCAGCAGGCAGAAGAAGAGGCTGACCTGGATCAAGGGCTCCATCCTCTGGAAGTAGAACTTCCGGCCAACGCGCCAATGACAGAGACACAGAAATGGAAACCGGCAAGAAAAAGACAGTCATGCGAGTCCTCTCCGAACTTCCTTCTCGACGACATAAGCGTCTCATTCGGGTCTGGGATAAGCCTTCACATAGGTACATGTTCCAAGAGCGCATTGATTTCACTCATAAAAGATATGGAGAGCCTGTTATGCTGAGCCTTACCAGTGGATTCAACTATTTCCTGTGTTCTGAGCCCGTAACCCTGCGTTACCGCCATTCAGGATTGCGCAACTACATCAAGAGCCAGCTCCACAGAGACCCGACCAACGGAGACATCTACATCTTTCTTTCAAGGGACAGCCATCGGGTACGTCTCTACTACTTCCACCATCAGGGAGAGATCCTGACGGAGAAGATCCTCAGGGGCAACCATTTCGTAGAGCCGGTATTCGACGAGAAGAAAGGATGCTACCGCATATCATGGGAGAGTTTCGTCTATCTCGTTGAAGGCATAGTGCTCAAGGACAGGAGAGTCCAATTCAGCGAAGAGGGGGCTGACAGGCAAGAAAACCTCCCTTCTGAAGCATCTGCAGAGATGGAGGAATGCGTATGATAAACGGTGTTGTGCTTCAGTCTTAAAATTAAGTATATTTAACATATATTTCTGATATTCAATGCTTTAAAATTTGGATATGTCAGAAAAAATCAATAACTTTGTGCTATGAAATCAGACAACAAAACCATACAGGCAATCAGTGCGCAGGCACATGGCGAGGCAGCTGACAACAGGCTGCTCCGCAAGAAGCTGCGTGAAAAGGACGATCTGATTTCAGACCTTCGCGCCCAGAATGAGAGCCTCAACAGGAACCTGAGCGAGAAGGTCAGCCAGATAGCCGACATGATGGACAAGCTCGTGGCGTTCATGATGGGACGCGGCGATGTCTCGCTCTCCGACTCACTCCGTGATGCCGTGATATCGGGCGTAAGGGCTGAGTACGAGATGCGCGAGAAGAAGCTGAAGGAAGAGTATGCAAGACAGCTCGACAAGATGTCGGCTGAGTTCGCCGCCAGGCTTGCGGCCAAGCAGAACGAGATCAACGCTCTGAAGGGCGAGGATGGCGGAACGGATGGCAATACCCCTTCAACCACTCTTCCTGACGGTGCCAAGACGGTCTGCCCTGAGGAGATGGCAGCCCGCAACAGGCAGCTCGAACAGCAGAAGGCAAACCTTCAGGGAATCGCCTTTGGCCAGAGTATAGAGTCAGACAAATACCGACATCCGCAGCAGCAGGTGGAGAACGCCGACGACCTCGACCTTGACGGCAGGGACGTTCCTGAAGAGAAGGTAGTGGAGATAGCCAGGTCCACCAAGGCCCGCAAGGTGATGAAGGGCGTAAAAAAGCCAAGGCTCGAACAGCCGCTCATCGACGCTGCCAGAGGCGGCAAGTTTGACATAGTCATCCGTCCAGACAACATCCCTGAGGATGCTGTCGAGATAGGCGAAGACATGTCGGTGCGCTTCTCCTTCATCAAGGGACATGTCCGCACATATCTGATACGCCGCAAGAAATACAAGGATGCGGCAGGCAGCTACTACCATGCCAATCTTCCCGAGAAGTACCGCAACTGCATGGGACGGACTCAGGCAACGGAAACTCTCATCGCGCAGATACTTACCATGCATTTCCTTCATGGCATGACTCTCAGTGACATAGAAGGCTGGCTCAAGGGAATGGGACTGAACTTCGCCCATTCAACCGTGATGAGCTGGATAGAGACCGGAGCGAACATACTCGAGCCTCTTGACGATCCTCTCCACAAGGAGATAACGACGTCCGGAAACTCGCACGGTGACGAGTCCACCCTCAAGTGCAAGGACAAGCGACTGGCAGGCGAAGGCGAGTCCGAGGAGGATGTCGAGGACGACCTGCATTACTTCAAGCGATGGATATTCTGCTACTGTGCACCGCTGCTCGGACTGACCCAGTTCGTCTTCCACAATCGCGGGCGACGCACGCAGGAAGCCGTGAGGAAATACTTCGAGGACGTAGTCGAAAAGCTCTATCTCCACACTGACGGAGCTCCTATTTATAAATGTTACGATGTCGGTGAACTGATAGTCAGGATTGCCTGCCTCGTCCATATGAGGCGTCCGTTCTTCAGGCTCAAGGATGTTTCCGCGGACGCAATGAAGATTTTGAAAATCTTCGAGGAAATCTTCAGGAGAGACCGACAGATCAAGGCTGACTTTACTGATCCTGATGAAATCACGAAACAGCGGGTCCTCCAGATAGCACCGCTGTTCCATGACCTTAAATCTTATCTTGACAAACTAGAGGCAACCCTCAAGGCAGAGGACGAACCCGAACTTCTCAAGGCAGTCAAATATGCCCTGAAGGAATACCCATGCATGCTGCGGTGTCTGGAGGACGGCAGTCTTGACCTGTCGAACAACATCTGTGAGCGTCAGATCCGCAGGATAGCAAAGTACCGCAACAACAGTTTCTTCGTAGGCAGCCCAGAGGCAGGAGTGCGCTTCGCACGCCTGATGTCAGTCTTTGCCAATATCCGGAACCACAAGCTGGATCCGGTCGAATATCTGTGTGACGTCTTCCGCAGAATCAAGACTACTTCAAAGGAAAAACTCGTTGACCTCCTTGCCCACAGATGGCAGCCAGCGTCGGAAAGCGTATGGACATCCGTGTCTTCTATTTATTAGAAATTATTAAAAAATCATTTTTTTTATTGCTTAACGGGTCTATAATGACCGCTTACTAATAGCGCAACAGCTGATAGCCGCAATTGGGGGGACCGTAACACTCCGAGAATACGTCCGCATACCATAAACCCTTCTCTAACCAACTGACATTCAGATGTAAAAGAAAGTCGTCACGATCAGCACCTGATTACATTGTGATTAGGTGCTGATTACAGTGCGATTAGCACCTGATTGCAATGTAAACAGCACTATTTTACGCAGGACGAGGATATGGCCGGGATTCATCGAGCCCACATTATTTACCAATTTTTGATTGAGTAGGCTTAAAAAGTGGAAATTTTGCGCTGTTTAATAAAGAAAATCAAAAAATGCTGTTTAGTCTCAGATTTTCTGAGTATCTTTGCAAAATAAAGTAAAAACGAAAATATATGGCATTACCAATAGCATCTATACCTGTACTGACTGGTGAAGTGGCTCGGCGGTTTGAAGCAGAAGCTCAGGCCAACTACCAACGGTATCTCAACCGCACGGAGGAAGAGAAAAAGGCAGATGCGGAGGCTCTTGAAAGAGGTTTCGCTAAACTGCGTCGTATGTTGGCTAAAGCACATCTTGGTGACAAATGAGTTTTCTGGAAGATAAATGTAGCTTGTTTCCTGTGGTGACACCAAAGGAGATAGAGGGCTTCACATGCGGAGACCACGACCTTGATGAATTCTTTACCAATGATTGCTTTGCATATTCAAAGGAGTTGTTGGGCAAGACTTATTGTTTCAAGATGGATGAAAATCCGAAGGTCGTGGTATGTGCTTTTACTCTTGCTAACGCAGGAGTAAGGGTTAGCGATTTGCCAAATGCAAGGAAGAAAAAGATAGAGACTAATATACCTCATGTCAAAGCCTTGAAAGATTATCCGGCAGTTCTGGTCGCACGATTGGGAGTTTCCAAAGATTTTCATTCGTTGCATATTGGTAGTGATGTCTTAAGTTATATAAAGTTGTGGTTTTTGGAGCCATACAATAAAACAGGATGCCGATTTATGGTAGTTGATGCTTATAACGAGCCTGCAACGATAGCTTTTTATGAAAAGAACGATTTTAAGACGGTGTTCAGTACGGAACAACAAGAAAAAGACTACCGTCATCTTGAATCTGACGTGTCATTGAACACACGCTTGATGTACTATGACTTGATGAGGACGGCAGAAGAATACATGTAGGAACACGTATATTCCTGCTACTCGTAGCGGGAGCGTAGAATACAAAGTTGAAAAATAGAGAATATTAAACCATGGGTGATTCTAAGTTACAATCTCTGTCTGAGATATTTAACAATAGGATATTTCGTGTTCCTGACTTCCAACGCGGATATTCATGGGAAGAACGCCAACTTGATGATTTTTGGGAAGATGTACAAAATTTGCATCCTAACAAAATTCATTATATAGGTCTGTTGACGGTTGAACCAATTAGTAGTGCAGATATACAAAATGAGGAAAAATGGAAAGATGATTTGTGGCTTTTGAAAAAGGGCATGACAGCTTACTATGTCATTGATGGGCAACAACGATTAACCACTCTCATTATATTGTTACATGAAATTCTAAGGGCATTTAATGATGACGAAGGCATCAATTATGGCGCTAAAAGTGAGTGGACGGACAGATTCTTGTACCGTTCATTCAACCAGATATACAAATCTTTTGTATTTGGATATGAGAAGGATAATCCAAGTGACGAGTTTTTTAAGACAAGAATTTTGGAACAGGAATCTTCCGCTGCCGACAAATATCCCGAGACTTTATACACTGCAAATCTGATGTTTGCAAAAGAGTATTTTGCAGAGAAGCTAAAGAAACTAAGCAAAGAGCAAAAGGAGGAAATATTCGACAAAGCAGTCAATAGATTAAAATTTAACTATTATGAGATAGATGACTCTTTGGATGTTTATGTGACTTTTGAGACTATGAATAATAGAGGTAAGGATTTGTCTCACTTAGAATTACTTAAGAATCGTCTGATTTACTTATCTACTCTCTTACGTGATGATGATGATACCAAGAATCGTTTAAGAAAAGATATAAATGAAACGTGGAAAACTATATACGAATATCTTGGTATGAACAAGAGTAATCCATTGGATGACGATGTTTTCTTGTTTAACCATTGGATAATGTATTACACATACGATAGAAGCCAATCTGATGTTTATGCAGACTTCTTGCTAAAAAGGAAATTTACAGCTAAAAATGTAATAAGTGGCATTCTTACCATCAATAATATTAAAGGCTATATTGACAGTTTGGCAAAATGCGTCAAAAAGTGGTACTATATTTATAACATAGAACAGTCAGATTACTCAGAAGGGATAAAAGAGCAGATCCAAAAATTAGAACGTGTTGGAATGGGAGCGTTCCCACCAATGATAATGGCGGTCTTTACAAAGGAAAAACAAGAAGGTTGCATTTTGGATTTTTTGAATGCCTGTGAAAGGTTTAATTTCCTCGTTTTTGCTATATCCCATCGTTCTTCCAATACACAAAACAGTAATTTTTATCGTATGGCAAGAAAGTATTATATTGGTGAAATGGATATTGAGACTATCACAGAGGAAATAGCACTTCAGACTGATGGAGACGAAGAATTCTATGGTTGGTTTGACTTGGACAGATTTAAGAGCCACATTAAAGACCTTTTCTATAAGAATGGCAAAAGTGGATTTTATTCATGGAGTGGATTAAGGTATTTTCTTTATGAATACGAACTATATTTACAGAGCAACGCTAACACAAAGGTAAGATGGAAAGACTTCTGTAAAAGGTCAAAAGAGGATACCATTGAACATATCTATCCTCAATCCGCAACAGATGGATATTGGAAAGATCGTTTTGACAATCTAAAGCCAACAGAAAAGAAATTGTATCTCAATTCGTTAGGCAATTTACTGCTTTTGAGTCGTTCGAAGAACTCCAGACTACAAAACTACGATTTTGATAGAAAGAAATGTCAGAAAAATAAAGACGGAAAAGATATTGGTTATTATAATGGCTCATATAGCGAAATAGAGGTAGCTAAACAAACGGAGTGGACTCCTGAACAAATTAAAGAACGTGGATTATCTATGTTGCAGTTTATGGAAGACCGTTGGAAATTTAAGTTTGAAGATTGGGAAATCAGCAAGGAGGATATTTTATTCCCTATAAAATAATGTGAGTTCGATGAAATCAGAATAGTGTGATTTCATCGAACTCATGTTATTTACTCTATACGATTCTTCACCAAAAGGTACTCGCCCGCATCCCAATATATTTATTCTAAGAAGTTGGTTCGCTGTTAAATCTCGCAACTAAAATATTGCCGGCGATTCCTTTTTGTCCCGCATAATTTGGTCATGTCGTGATTTTTTAGTAACTTTGCAGCCAAATTTTGTTTATAAACTATTGATAATACATTAGATAAGAAATGATAACAGTCACAAATCTTGCAATCCAATTTGGTAAGCGTGTACTTTACAAGGACGTAAACTTAAAGTTCACACCGGGAAATATCTATGGCGTAATCGGCGCTAACGGTGCGGGTAAATCAACACTTTTGCGTGCCATCAGTGGTGAGTTGGAACCTAACAAAGGTACTATCGAACTCGGTTCCGGAGAAAGACTTTCCGTGCTTGAGCAGGATCATTTCAAATATGATAATGTAACGGTCATCAATACCGTGCTTATGGGGCACCAGCCGCTTTGGGATAATATGCAGGAGCGTGACGCGCTGTACTCCAAAGGCGAGATGACGGAGGAAGACGGTAACCGCGCTGCGGAGCTTGAAGAGAAGTTTGCCGAGATGGACGGATGGAATGCGGAGAATGATGCCGCCCAGCTGTTGTCAAACCTTGGCATTAAGGAGGCTTTGCACTATAAGATGATGGCCGAATTGTCAAACAATGAGAAGGTGCGTGTGATGATGGCCAAGGCGTTGTTCGGCAATCCCGACAACCTGTTGCTTGACGAGCCGACGAACGACTTGGACCTCGACACGGTGCAGTGGTTGGAGGAATACCTGTCAAATGTGGAACAGACGGTGCTTGTCGTTTCGCATGACCGTCACTTCCTCGATGCCGTTTCCACGCAGACTGTCGATATAGACTTCGGCAAGGTGACGGTGTTCTCCGGCAACTATTCGTTCTGGTATGAGTCAAGTCAGTTGGCGTTGCGTCAGGCGCAGAACCAGAAAGCCAAGGCGGAGGAAAAGAGAAAGGAACTGGAAGAGTTCATCCGCCGTTTCTCTGCCAATGTGGCAAAGTCAAAGCAGACAACATCAAGAAAGAAGATGCTTGAGAAACTCAACGTTGAGGAGATACAGCCTTCAACGCGAAAATATCCCGGCATTATATTCCAGATGGAGCGCGAGCCGGGCAACCAGATATTGGAGGTGGAGAATCTTAAAGCCGTTGACGCTGACGGTACGGTGCTTTTTGATGATGTATCGTTCAACATCGAGAAAGGGCAGAAGACCGTTTTCCTTTCACACAATCCGAAAGCCATGACCGCTTTGTTTGAGATTATCAACGGCAACCGTGAGGCTGACGGAGGAACTTACAAGTGGGGCGTGACCATCACGACAGCCTATCTGCCGCTTGACAATACAGATTTCTTCCGGTCTGACCTTAACCTCGTGGATTGGCTGTCACAGTACGGGCCGGGCAATGAGGTGGCTATGAAAGGATTTCTTGGCCGTATGCTCTTCAAGCAAGAGGAAGTGGAGAAAAAGGTCAATGTCCTTTCCGGCGGCGAGAAGATGCGCTGTATGATTGCGAGGATGCAGTTGCAGAATGCCAACTGCCTGATACTTGACACACCTACGAACCATCTTGACCTTGAGTCGATTCAGGCTTTCAACAACAATCTTATCTCTTTCAAGGGAAACATACTGTTCTCTTCACACGACCATGAGTTCATCAATACCGTGGCGGACCGCATCATAGAGCTGACTCCGAAAGGTACGATAGACAAACTCATGACATACGATGACTATATCTACGACGAGCAGATAAAGGAACAGAAGGCACAGATGTACTCATAAGCGCTTTGGCACGCTTATTGTAATAGCTGTTGCGAAAGAAACACAACTTAAAAAGACATGAAGAAAGAAGATATTAACACTGTTGAAGAGGAAAACAAGGCAACGACCGGCGAGTCTGCCACAGAGAATGAAGTGGAGACACAAAACGTAGAGAGTGCTGGCGCAGAGAGCGCAGCGGCGGATGCAGAGGCCGGGAACACTGAAAATGGAGCAGGGGAGAAGGTAGAAGAGAAAGATCCTTTGGAGACAGCCAAGGCGGAAATAGAGGAACTTAAAAAGCAGGCTTTATACAAGCAGGCGGAGTTTGACAATTTCCGTAAGCGCACAATGAAGGAAAAGGCGGAACTGGTGCTTGCCGGTGGCGAGAAGACCATAACGGCCATACTGCCTGTTCTTGACGACTTTGAGAGGGCTTTGTCTGACAACAGCAACGATCCTGACGCCGTGCGCGAGGGTATGAAGTTGATATTCTCCAAGTTTGTCAAGACACTTGAACAGCTTGGAGTGAAGAAGATAGAAACCGAAGGAGTTGACTTTGACGTGGATTACCATGAGTCGATAGCGCTTGTCCCGGGTCTTGGTGAAGACAAGAAAGGCAAGGTGATAGACTGTGTGCAGACCGGCTATATGCTCAACGATAAGGTTATACGTTACGCAAAAGTAGCGGTAGGACAGTAATTTACAACAGCGATGGCAAAAAGAGACTACTATGAGGTGCTTGGCGTTGACAAGAATGCCAGTGCTGCGGACATAAAAAAGGCATATCGTAAGATTGCCATAAAGTATCATCCTGACCGTCAGGGTGACAAAAGCGATGCGGAGAAAAAGGTTGCCGAGGACAAGTTCAAGGAGGCGGCGGAAGCATACGCGATACTTTCTGACGACCAAAAGCGTAAGCAGTATGACCAGTTTGGCTTTGACGGTCCCGGAGGCTTCGGCGGAGCAGGCGGCTTTGGCGGTGGCTTCGGCGGAGCGGGAGGCTTCTCCATGGATGACATCTTCTCTATGTTCGGCGATGTCTTCGGCGGTCGTGGCGGTGGCTTCGGCGGCGGTTTCAGTGGCTTTGGCGGCGGTGGCGGCAGAACGCAGCAGGTACATCGCGGCTCTGACTTGCGACTGAAAGTGCGTCTGAACCTAAAAGAGGTGGCAACCGGCGTGACAAAGAAATTCAAGGTGCGTAAGGACATTACTTGTTCGTCCTGCCATGGTTCGGGAGCCGCTGACGGTTCAGGCAAGGATACCTGTCCGACGTGTCACGGTTCAGGCGTTGTCATAAAGCAACAGCAGAGCATATTCGGAATGATGCAGACCCAAAGCGTATGCCCTACCTGTGGCGGCGAAGGCCAGGTCATAAAGAATAAGTGTACGAAGTGTCATGGCGAGGGCGTCGAGCATGGCGAGGAGGTCGTTGAGGTGAACATACCGGCCGGTGTGCAGGACGGTATGGTTGTCAACGTTCCGGGTAAGGGTAACGCGGGAAAGCGCAACGGAATACCGGGTGACATAAAGGTGTTTATAGAGGAAGAGCGTAACGATACGTTTATACGTGACGGTAAAGACCTTATATATAACCTGTTGCTTGACTTCCCTACTGCGGCTCTTGGCGGCGATGTGAACATCCCGACAATAGAAGATACTGTGCTGAAAGTGAAGATAGAATCGGGTACACAGCCCGGAAAGACACTTCGTCTTAGGGGAAAAGGTCTGCCGGCTGTTCAGGGTTACGGATACGGTACGGGCGATTTGCTTGTAAACATCAGTGTCTATGTGCCGAAGACCCTTTCAAAAGACGAGAGAAAAGCGCTTGAGAAAATGAAGGATTCCGATAACTTCCGCGGTGACCGTGACACCAAAAAGAATATCTTTGACAAGTTCCGCAGTTATTTCTCTTGATCAAATGTAGAATAATAATGACTTACAACGAGACATTAGATTATTTGTATAACGCAGCGCCTGCCTTTGAAAAGGTGGGCGCTGGCGCGTATAAGGAAGGTTTGCAGAACACATTTGCCCTCGATGAACATTTCGGTCATCCGCACAGGCAGTACCGTACCATTCATGTGGCAGGTACCAATGGCAAAGGCTCTGTGTCTCATACATTGGCGGCATTGTTGCAGACGGCAGGATACAAGGTCGGGCTTTACACTTCACCGCACCTCGTTGACTTCAATGAGCGCATACGTGTAAACGGAGAACCGATAGAACATGAGTATGTCGTAGATTTCGTGGAGCGGGAAAAAGACTTCTTCGAACCGTTGTGCCCCTCGTTCTTTGAACTTACCACAGCACTTGCTTTCAAGTACTTTGCGGATAAGAATATAGATATAGCCGTAATAGAGGTAGGGCTGGGAGGCAGGCTTGACTGCACGAACATCATCGAGCCGTTGTTGTGCGTCATAACAAACATATCCTTTGACCATACGGCTTTCCTCGGCAATACCCTTGCGAAAATAGCCGGGGAGAAAGCCGGGATAATCAAGAACGGCGTGCCGGTAGTGATAGGTGAGCATGACGAGGAGACCCGAAAGGTATTTGAAGACAGGGCAGCGGCATTGTCTGCGCCAATAATCTTTGCGCAGGATGACCAATATGTCGTGTCAAGCAAGCCCGTTGCCGGTGGTGGCAGAAGTTATGAGACAACCTGTTTCGGAGTATTGAAAGGAACTCTTGGCGGTGAATGTCAGGAAAAAAACGTCAATACTATACTGCATACGCTACTTCCGTTGGCGAAAGCCATGAAGAAAGTAGGTATGCCGCCGCTGTCGGAAAGCATGAAATTACGCGGCGAGACGCTTATAGGAATGGTGCGGAAGGCTTTGGAGAATGTTTGCGGCATGACCGGATTGGCCGGACGCTGGCAGACATTGCGGCAGGACCCTTTGGTTATATGTGACACGGGGCATAATCTTGCCGGATGGCAATACCTGTCAAGGCAGATACAGGCAGTGGCCGCTGACAGGAAAAAGGCTTGCCCCATAAGCCGTCTGCGCATTGTCTTCGGCATGGTAGATGACAAGGATGTGGATGCGGTAATGGCCTTATTGCCAACGGATGCCGTATATTATTTCACGCAGGCTGACACCCATCGCGCCATTCCCGTTGCCGCACTCATGCGGCTTGCGGCAGAGAAAGGACTGCAAGGGCAGGCGTTCCCTACGGTGAAGACGGCCTGTCAGGCGGCCTTGGAGGACTGTGCCGCAGAGGATTTTGTGTTTGTTGGCGGCAGCAGTTATGTGGTTGCGGATTTGCTGTCCGCTGACTTGACTGCGCAAGAGAGTAAACATAAGTGATTAGTCTGTGCGCCTCGTGTCGTTCCCCGCAGGGAATAAAAATGTGCTTTGCAAGGCGTTGCTTTTCAGTGTATTACAAAACTCTCAGTAAAAGGGTGCTGATTACATTGTAATCAGCACCCTTTTACTGTGTAATCAGCGGCAAATCACTGTGTAATCAGCACCCTTTTATAATGTCCCCGTTAACATCTTGCGCTCTGTTCCGTATTCCTCTTGCCTTTCGGCGGGGGAGGCTGGTTTCGTATTTCCCGTAAAAACGGCTTGGATTCGTTTACCGCTTATGATACCGGCACATTGTCAAAGCGTCTTTTTGACAACACAAGTGCGATGGCGGATTGTGACGGTGGATTTACGGTTGTGAGTTATTTTTCCGCATATTGTTTGGCTATTTGGGAAAAAATAACTAAATTTGCACGGATTTATGTGGAGTATTGCACTCCTTGTAGTGAAAATAAATCGTATCAGACGGATATACTAAAAAAACAAACTAACATATTTTATTATGACAGGTAAAGTAGATGTCCTCCTCGGTCTTCAATGGGGAGATGAAGGTAAAGGCAAGGTTGTTGACGTGCTCACACCGAAATATGATGTGATAGCCCGTTTTCAGGGTGGTCCCAATGCCGGCCATACACTTGAATTCAATGGCGAGAAGTATGTGCTTCGCTCCATTCCATCAGGCATCTTCCAAGGCGGAAAAGTGAACATAATCGGCAATGGCGTGGTTCTTGCACCGGACCTTTTCATGGATGAGGCGAAAGAACTTGAGAAGACCGGGCACGACTTGAAGTCACGTTTGCATATTTCAAAGAAGGCACACCTCATAATGCCCACGCATAGAATACTTGATGCGGCGATAGAAGCGGCAAAGGGCGCGAACAAGGTGGGAACTACCGGTAAGGGTATCGGACCCACTTATTCGGACAAAATAGCACGCACAGGACTTCGTGTGGGTGACATCCTTGATAATTTCGAGGCAAAGTATGCTGCGCACAAGGCACGCCACGAGGAGCAGCTGCGTGCAATGAACTATACAGACTACGACATAACGGAGGTTGAGAAGAAATGGCTTGAAGGCATAGAATACCTCAAGCAGTTCCAAATCGTCGATTCCGAGCACGAGGTAAACAAAGTGTTGAAGGCCGGCAAGTCCATCCTTTGCGAAGGTGCGCAGGGCACAATGCTTGACGTTGACTTCGGTTCTTATCCGTTCGTGACATCCAGCAATACCATCTGTGCCGGCGCTTGCACCGGTCTCGGCCTTGGTCCTAACAAGATAGGCGAGGTGTTCGGCATAATGAAGGCATATTGCACACGTGTCGGAGCGGGTCCGTTCCCGACGGAACTGTTTGACGAGACGGGTAAGAAAATGCGTGACTTAGGCCATGAGTACGGTGCTGTTACAGGCAGGGAACGCCGTTGCGGCTGGATAGACCTTGTGGCTTTGCGTTACTCTATAATGGTCAATGGCGTTACACAGCTCATCATGATGAAGAGCGACGTGCTTGATACATTCCCCGTTATCAAGGCTTGTGTGGCCTATAAGGTAAACGGAGTGGAGACGCCGGACTTCCCTTATGACATAGAAAACGGCATAGAACCGGTTTATAAGGAAATAAAGGGCTGGCAGACAGACATGACAAAGATGACAAGCGAGGATGAGTTCCCGCAGGAGTTCAAGGACTATATCTCATTCCTTGAAGCCGAACTGGAGACTCCTATCAAGATTGTCTCCATAGGACCGGACCGCGACCAGACTATTGTCAGAAAGTAAACGCAATGCAATAACAATAATGGCACAGAAACCAAGCATCCCCAAAGGTACGCGTGACTTCTCTCCTGTGGAGATGGCTAAGCGTAACTATATATTCAGCACCGTTCGCCGTGTGTTTGAACTCTATGGCTTTCGCCAGATAGAAACGCCGTCAATGGAGAACCTGTCAACGCTGATGGGCAAGTATGGCGAGGAAGGTGACAAACTACTTTTCAAGATACTTAACTCCGGAGACTTCCTGCATGGCATGACACCTGATGAGGTTGCCAACACTTCCACGCTGAAGCTGGCGGCCAAGTTCTGCGAAAAAGGTTTGCGTTATGACCTGACCGTGCCTTTCGCACGTTACGTTGTCCAGCATCGTGAAGAGTTGCAGCTGCCTTTTAAGCGTTATCAGATACAGCCGGTATGGCGTGCGGACCGCCCTCAGAAGGGACGTTACAGAGAGTTCTATCAGTGCGACGTTGACGTTGTAGGCTCTGATTCCCTGCTGAATGAGGTTGACCTCATGCAGATAACGGATACCATTTTCTCAGACTTTGGGGTGCGTGTGCAGATCAAAATCAACAACCGCAAGATTCTTACCGGCATAGCGGAGGCAATAGGTGAGGCGGACAAGATTGTTGACATCACTGTCGCCATTGACAAGCTGGATAAGATAGGGCTTGATGCCGTTAATGAAGAATTGCGTAATGACGGCATTTCCGAGGAGGCGATAACGAAGTTGCAGCCCATCATAAAGCTGGAAGGAAGCAATGCCCAAAAGCTGGACACGATAGCGGAAGTACTTAAAGACTCTGAAATCGGTCTGAAAGGTGTTGCCGAAATGCGTTATATCCTTGGTGTGCTCGGTGCGTTGGACTCTTCAAAAGGCTCTCTCAACAACGAGTTGCAGCTTGATCTTACGTTGGCCCGCGGACTGAATTACTACACCGGTGCCATCTTTGAGGTAAAGGCACTTGACGTTCAAATCGGCAGCATCACAGGCGGAGGACGCTACGATAACCTTACGGGCATCTTCGGAATGCCCGGTTTGTCAGGCGTAGGCATATCCTTCGGTGCAGACAGAATCTATGACGTGCTGAACCAGCTTGACCTCTATCCGAAAGAAGCGGTAAATGGAACGCAACTGTTGTTCATCAACTTTGGCGAGGCGGAAACCGCATATTGTATGCCGATAGCCAGTGCGGCACGCAAGGCCGGCATACGCACTGAGGTGTATGCAGATGCCGTAAAGATGAAAAAACAGATGTCATACGCCAACGCACTGTCGGTGCCTTTTGTGGCACTTGCTGGAGAGAACGAGATGGCGTGCGGCAAAGTGACGTTGAAGAATATGATAACAGGCGAGCAGTCTCTCGTTACGCCGGAAGAACTAATAACCTCTATAAAAGGATAAGGAATGAAAACAATCATGACACGCGTATCAGTCATTGCGGTATTGCTTTCTTTGCTGTTCACAATGACATCAAGCAACAAGCGTATCACCATCTTCATGATAGGTGACTCCACAATGGCTAACAAGGATATAAAGAAAGGCCCGGAACGTGGTTGGGGTATGGCACTGCAAGGCTTCTTCACGGAAGACGTGCTTGTTGACAACCATGCTTTGAATGGCCGCTCATCACGCAGCTTCATCCTTGAGGGACATTGGCAGAAAGTTTATGACGCAATGAAGCCGGGAGACTATCTTGTCATACAGTTCGGACATAACGACGAGAAAGGCAAGATAGGTGACAGGAGGCATACCGACGCAGGCTTGACGTTGGACGACAATTACCGTATGTTCGCCCGTGCGGCACAAGAGAAGGGTGCTACGCCCATCATTATGAATGCCGTGGTGCGCCGCAACTTCTATAAGAAGCCGGATCTCGGCGTGGATGACGAGTCTTTGCGTAACGTGGCATATAAGGAAGAGAAGGTGAACAGCGACACGCTCATTGACACTCACGGCAATTACATCCTCACACCAAAGAATGTTGCCCTCATGATGCGTGTGCCATACGTTGACGCCAACAAGATAACCCATGACCTCGAACAGTCTCTTGGCATAGAGGGCAGCCGCAAACTCCACATGTGGTTGAAACCGGGTGAGTACGGAGTAGCGAAAGGTCGTCAGGACAATACACATTATAATATATATGGTGCGCACCTTGTAGCTTCGCGTCTTGTCGATGCCATGGCAGAGGTATGCCCGGAACTCAAGCCGTATGTGCGCCATTATGACTACATAGTGTCAGCCAAGGGAAAGGGAAACTACATGACATTGCAGGAGGCTGTGGATGCCGTGCCCGATGGAACGGCCGCTACTGTCTCCGTCATTGACGGTGATTGGAAGAAGCCTGTCATACCCAAGACAAAGAAAATAAAAATAGTCAAGTACAGCACTGTGACGATAAAGTGAACATAAACAACAGATTGTCATGAAACAAAACCAGTATCTCATTCCCGCTGCCATACTGGCTATCGGTCTGGTCATTATGGGATTCGCCGTGCGCAGCGGCATTGTCACGTTCAAGTCAATGGACCGTAGCGTTGTAGTTAAAGGCCTTGCAGAACGTGAAGTGAAGGCTGACAAGGTGACATGGCCTTTGGTCTATAAGGAATTGGGCAATGACCCGTCGGAAATGTACGGCATCCTTGAGAAGAAGAACAACAAGGTTGTGACGTTCTTGAAAGCCGCCGGCATCAAAGCGGAAGAGATAAGCGTCAATCCTCCCATCATTTCTGACCGTCAGGCGGATAACTACGGAAATGAGATAATGAACTACCGTTACAAGGCCACAAGCGTCATAACGGTAATTTCGTCTGATGTTGACAAGGTTATGCAACTGATGCGCCGGCAGACAGAGCTGATGAAGCAGGGTATTGCCATCGTAAGTGAGGAATATGGCAACAACTCCGTGACATACGAGTTTACCGGACTTAATGACATTAAGCCGCAGATGGTTGAGGAGGCGACAAAGAAAGCGCGTGAGACGGCCATGAAGTTCGCCGAAGACTCGGAAAGTAATCTCGGCGGAATAAAGACTGCCCAGCAGGGACAGTTCTCCATTGAGAACCGTGATGCCAACTCACCTTATATCAAGCGGGTGCGTGTAGTGACAACAATAGAATATTTCTTGAAGTAAAAACATTTGCGGATTACTCCGATAACGACAAAAAGATAAGCTATGTTATTCGACCAAGTATCAAAAGACATCGTTGCCGCAATGAAGGCAAAAGATGCCGTCAGGCGTGATGCGTTGCGTAATGTGAAGAAAGTTTTTCTTGAAGCGAAGACCGCTCCGGGAGCTAATGACGAACTGTCTGACGCTGATGCCATGAAGATATTGCAGAAACTCGCCAAGCAGGGGCGTGAGGCTGCGGAAATATTTGTGCAGCAGGGCAGGCAGGATCTTGCCGATGCGGAACTTGCGCAGGTGGCGGTATATTCTGACTATCTGCCGAAGCCAATGTCGGAAGAGGAACTTAAAGAGGCTGTCAAGGCCATGATAGAGGAACTCGGTGTCACTTCCGTAAAGGAAATGGGCAAGGTTATGGGCGTTGCAACGAAGCGACTGGCAGGCAAGGCAGACGGCCGTGCTGTCAGTGAATGTGTGAAGAAACTCCTTGCATGAATACATATAACACCCACACTCTTGGCAATGGGCTGAGGATAATTCATTTACAGCATGAGAGTGAAGTGGTATATTGCGGCTATGCGATAAAGGGCGGAGCGCGCAATGAGGCAATGGCGGAAGAAGGGCTGGCGCATTTTTGTGAGCATCTCACATTCAAAGGCACGGCTCATCTTTCGCCATTGCAGGTTATTAACTCACTGGAAAAACTCGGCGGAGAACTGAACGCATATACGGCAAAGGAGGAAACCGTATATTATGCCGCCATACTGCGGCAGTTTTTCACCAAGGCCGTCGATGTCCTCACCGACATTGTATTTCGCAGTACCTACCCACAGGCGGAGATAGAGAAGGAGATGGAGGTCGTATGTGACGAGATTGACAGTTATAGGGACAATCCCGCCGAACTGATATATGACGAGTTTGAGGGCCGTGTGTTCCGTGCCCGTCCTCTTGGTCACAGCGTTCTCGGAACAAAAGATAACGTTAGAAGTTTCACCACGGAGCACTGCAAGCGGTTCACCAAAGCATGGTACCGTCCGGACAATGCCGTGTTTTATGTTCTTGGCGATGTGGATTTCCAAAGACTCGTCATACGTTTGGAACGCCTGTTGTCAGACTATCCGGCTGCTCTCCCCACCGTACCGTCATCTGCCGGCATTGTCATTCCTGAGAAGCCGGCGGACGGTAACGGCATTCTTCGTATGGAAGAAGACTATGTCTGCGATGAAGAATTGCAGACACACCAGTCACACGTCATGACAGGTTTGGCCTTCACCCGCAATCTGGAGCATTGGCGCATCCCCCTGTTTGTCGTGAACAATATGCTGGGCGGGCCGAGCATGAACTCCCGTCTCAACCTTGCCTTGCGAGAAAGGCGCGGGTTGGTATATACTGTGGAGGGTATCATGACCACATACAGCGACGCCATGCTGTGGAGCGTGTATTTCGGTTGTGACAAAAAGGATGTCAAACGCTGTATTAGACTTGTAAACTCACAACTCGAACGCTTGCGCTATACTCCGCTCACACGGTCGGCTCTCGCTTCGGTTAAGACACAATTAAAAGGGCAGATAGCGTTGGCATCGCAACAAAAGGAAAACTTTGCCATCGACATGGCCAAGCAATATCTGCACCGTGGCACGCTGCGGAGCAATGAACGCCTTTACTCCCTTGTAGATAGTGTAACCGTTGGTGACATACATACGCTTGCCAATGAGATACTTAACAAGGATAATCTTTTCACGTTGGTATATACATAGTCCCCTCCCAAATCCTCCCCGAGGGGAGGGGAAAGTATGCGTAATGCCCTTGTAAATAGCTGATAATTAATAACTATATAGACAATGACACTACAAGAAGCAATAGTTGCGCGTCATAGCGTGCGGAGGTATAAGGACATACCACTGGAACAAACGTGTATAGACACTCTTCAAAAGAAGATTGCCGAGTGCAACAAGTTGGGCAATCTGCATATCCAGTTAGTGACGGACGAGAGAAAGGCTTTCACGGGCGTGTTGTCATACGGCAAGTTTTCAGGTGTGAACAGCTACCTTGCAATGGTTGGCAAGAAAGCCGATGACCTTGACGAACGTATAGGCTACTATGGCGAACTGTTGGTCTTGCTTGCCCAAAGTTTGGGACTCAACACCTGCTGGGCGGGTCTTTCTTATCGCAAGACGGATGCATTCGAAGTTCTCCCCGGTGAAAGGTTAACCTGCTTGATTAGTGTCGGTTATGGTGAAATGCAAGGTGCCGGACACAAAATCAAGACGATAGGAGATGTCAGCAATGCAAGTGAGTTAACACCGGTTTGGTTCCGGCAAGGTGTAGAAGCGGCACTCCTTGCTCCTACGGCCGTCAACCAACAAAAATTCTCGTTTGAATACATAGCACCTCATGGTGATGAAGCTCCCAAAGTGAAGGCAAACAAACATTTCTCGATAGTGGGATATACGCAGATGGACTTAGGTATCGCCAAGTGTCATTTTGAAATAGGTGCCGGTAAGGAGAATTTTGAGTGGGTATAATGACAGGTGTGCGTCAAAAAGGAGTAAATGGGAGTTAACATTTTGTCTGGCATTTATCCGTAGTTAACGGATAAATGCCTTATTTTGTGTAAAATGTAGCCGTTTGTAGTATCGTTAATTACCGGCTATTTCACCCTTTCAGGGTTATTGCGGGATGTTAAGTAAGTGAACAAAATTAATTATATATACAAGATTTCATTACTTGCTTCATTAATATATATTATCGTTTAATTTTGTTCACTTACTTATTATACACACTAAGTAATGGTTATAGCGGTTGGTGCGAAGTATTGTTTTGCAAAAGAGTGCTGATTATACGGTAAAAGGGTGCTGATTACATTGCAATCAGCACCCTTTTACCGTATAATCAGCACCTGTTTACCGGGCGGTGTTTCATCAACTGTTGCCGGCCGGAGAAAAGACCGTCTTAGTTCGCGGCCTCAAACTCTTCAAGGAAACGCTTGTCGTTCTCGGAGAACATACGCAGGTCGCTCACCTGATACTTCAAGTTTGTGATACGCTCTACGCCCAGTCCGAAGGCATAACCGGTATATTTCTTTGAGTCTATGCCGCAGAGTTCAAGGACGTTAGGATCAACCATGCCGCATCCGAGTATCTCCACCCATCCTGTGTGCTTGCAGAAACCGCATCCTGTGCCGCCGCAGATATGGCATGATATGTCCATTTCCGCTGAAGGCTCGGTGAAGGGGAAGTATGACGGGCGCAGACGTATCTTTGTGTCAGGACCGAACATCTCCTGCGCAAAGGTCAGCATCACTTGCTTCAAGTCGGTGAAAGACACGTTTTCGTCTATGTAAAGTCCCTCTATCTGATGGAAGAAGCAGTGGGCGCGGGCTGTGATGGCCTCGTTGCGATACACCCTTCCCGGACAGATGACGCGTATCGGTGGCTGCTGTGTCTCCATCACACGTGCCTGAACGCTTGACGTGTGTGAGCGGAGCAATATGTTCTTTGTCACATCCTTCTTCGCGCTCTCTTCCACGAAGAATGTGTCCTGCATATCGCGCGCCGGATGGTCGGCGGCGAAATTCATCTTGGTGAAGATGTGGAGGTCGTCTTCCACCTCCGGGCCGTCAGCCAGTGTGAAGCCCATACGCTGGAATATCTCGACTATCTCGTTCTTCACTATTGACAGCGGATGGCGTGTGCCGAGTTCTATCGGGTAAGAGGTACGCGTCAGATCCATGTCGGTATCTACGGTCTCTTGTGAGCTGAGGCTGTCACGCAGGCTGTTGATTTTGACGAAGGCGAGTTGTTTTAAGGCGTTGATTTTCATGCCTGTCTCCTTCTTCTCTTCCAGTGCGACAGTGCGGAAGTCCTGCATCAGGGCGTTGATGGCGCCTTTTTTTGAAAGGTATTTCAGTCGCAGGTTTTCTATTTCTTCCGCGTTGGCGGCTTGAAGTGCCTCCACCTCTTTTGTGAGGTTTTCTATTTTCTCTAATAACATATCTTTATGTTGTTTGTTTCGGGTAGGTTGTCAGGCCTTTTTGTCGTGGTGAAATCACCTTATGGCGCAAAAACCAAACAACAGCATTCAATTTTGTTGCAAAGTTAATAAATTCTTTTCAAAAAATGAGATTATTTTGAAAAATAGTTGTACTTTTGCATCACATTTGTTGTAGTTGTATGTTTCCCCGCCTCTATGTGTTGACATAGCCGTTGCAATGGTGGCGGTGAGGCATGGATGAAATGGCAAAATGAAAGATTGACAATGAAAAAGAGTCTTTTTATGGCAATAGGAGTGCTGGTGTCTTCGCTCTTCTTTGCCACCGGATGTTTTGACAAATCTTTGCGAAGTGATGACGCATTGGCTGATGATTCCGCAAGTGTGGATACGCTGTCCGCCGATTCTATATCACAGGTAGTGGAGGAGACACCCATGCCCGTGGCGGCGGATGAGCTGTTTGATGATTTCTTCTTTAATTTCGCTTCCAGCCGTAAGGTGCAGGGGGAGAGGGTAAGGTTTCCTCTGACGGTGGATAACTTCGGTAAGCAAGGCACGCTGGAAAAAAGCCGGTGGAAGCGTGAACGTTTCTTCATGGCGCAGGGATATTACACCCTTATCTTCAACAAATATAAGCAAACACAGCTTGTAAAGGACACCACTGTTTCTGAAGCCATGGTTGAGCGGATTGCCATAAGCCGGGGACGTGTGACAAGATGGCATTTCGCGCGTGAGCGTGGACTGTGGTATCTGACCTCAATGAGGCAGATGCCGTTAAAGCAGCATCCCGACGCCGCTTTCTTAATGTTCTACCAGCGCTTTGCGACAGACTCGGTCTATCAGCAGGAAGCGCTTTGCGACCCTGTCATTTTTACCGGTCCTGATCCGGATGATGACTTCTCGACCATGACCGGCGAACTGATGCCGGAGCAGTGGCCTATGTTTGCGCCATGGCTGCCTTCGGGCACAATATATAATATTATTTACGGTTCAGAGCCATATCCCAAGACAAATTTCCGCGTGTTCATGCTGCGCGGAATATCCAACGGAATGCAGATGGAGATGCAGTTCGTGAGACAGAAAGGACAGTGGCGACTGAAAAAAATCAATACATAAGCAGAACATACCGTGCAGAGTTTGTTACATTATAATACTTTCGGCATAGACCAGGCGTGCCGCAGGATATATGAGCCTGCCACCGTGGAGGCGTTGAAAGCCTTGTTGCCGGAACTGCGGCGTGCTCCGTTGCTTGTGATAGGAGGCGGCAGCAACCTTCTGTTGACAAAGGATTTTGACGGAAACGTGTTGCATCCCCGGATAAAGGGAATGGAACTGTCGAATGCCGCACACGATGACGACACAGTACTGATGCGTTGCGGAGCGGGGGAGGTATGGGACGATGTCATAGCCTTTGCCGTGTCGGAAGGACTGTATAATATGGAAAATATGTCTTTCATACCCGGTGAGGTAGGCGCTTCGGCCATTCAGAACGTTGGCGCATACGGTATGGAGGCGAAGGATGTTATATATAAGGTGGAGGCGGTGGAGATAGCCACCGGCAAGGAGGTCGTGTTTGACAATGAGGATTGCGGCTATGCCTACCGTTACAGCAAGTTCAAGGCGGAATGGAAGGGGCGTTATGTAATCACGTATGTCACTTACAGGCTGAGCAGAAGATTCACCCCGCATCTTGATTACGGTAACCTGCGTGCCGTGCTTGCACTGAAAGGTGTGACCGAGCCTACGGCGCAGGATGTGCGGCAGGCGGTGATAGAGATACGTCAGGCCAAACTTCCGGACCCGAAAGTGGAGGGCAATGCCGGTTCTTTCTTTATGAATCCTGTCGTTGACAAGGCAAAGTTTGACGAACTGTATGCCCGGTTCCCCGAAATGCCGTACTATGTTGTAGGCGACGGGTACAAGATACCGGCAGGCTGGATGATAGAACAGTGTGGCTGGAAGGGTAGGACGCTGGGCAAGGCCGGTGTGCACTCGCGGCAGGCATTGGTGCTCGTGAACAAAGGGGGTGCGGCAGGTAAGGACATAGTGGCCTTGTGTGATGCCGTGCGTGGAGATGTTTATCGTAAATTTGGAATAGATATTCATCCTGAGGTGAATATTGTTTAGGACGACATGAAACTGACTTTTCTTGGAACAGGGACGTCTATAGGCGTGCCGGCGATAGGATGTCGGTGCGAGGTGTGTCGCAGTCAGGACACGAAAGACAAGCGTCTGAGGGCTTCCGCCATGGTGGAGACGGACAAGGGATTGCGTGTGCTTATAGACTGTGGCCCTGATTTCCGGCAGCAGATATTGACACAGCGTTTCGGAAAGATAGACGCGGTGTTGATAACGCATATACATTATGACCATGTAGGCGGTGCTGATGACCTCCGTCCGTTCTGTATGTATGGAGACGTTGATGTCTATGCACAGCAGGATGTTATAGAAGGTTTGCATGAGACTATGCCGTATTGTTTCCGCAGGCATCTGTATCCGGGTGTGCCTCACTTGCGTTTGCATGAAGCGAAGGCAGGGCAGGGCATACGCGTGGCACGCAGACAAGAAATTGTTGTCGATTTTCCCGGAAGCGGGGCGTCGCTTGACGGTGTGCTGAACTATGTGGGTCACCGCGAGACCGTGCCGGCAGTGGATGAAGTGTTGGATATTATGCCTGTGCCCGTATTGCATGGCCGGATGCCGATATTGGGCTACCGTTTTGGCCGTATGGCTTACATAACGGACATGAAAGAACCTGCTGACACCACTTTGTCCTTGCTGCAAGGAGTGGAAACGCTTGTGGTTAACGCCCTGCGTTTCGAGAAAGAGCATCACAGTCATCAGTTGGTTGACGATGCTGTCGCCTTTTCACGTGCTGTCGGAGCAAAGCGGACGTATTTTACCCATCTGACTCATGATATAGGTACTCATGACATAGCCAACAGAAGGCTGCCGGACGGCTTCTCTTTTGCATACGATGGGCAGAAAATTAGCTTTTGATTTTCATTTATACCCTTGCGTTATAGATGGTTAGGAATGTTTGTTGCACGGCATCCTTTTTCGTGAACTCATTCGGAATTAGAAGTGGTGTGATACCTATTGAAAGACTGCAATATCATTCGGCGGGCTGAAAGCCCAACAAACGCATAGCCTGGGAGCAACGCCCCGGGAAATAGTGGTGTAGTCATCATCATTCCAAATGGTGGATGCCCCTTTTCGTTATTGCCGGTGTTCTATATCCGCTTTTATACTCCTAATGCTTTTATTATATATAATGTGTATCTGAGAAAAAACAGAAAAATACCGTTTTGTTGGTAAATTTTAACAAAAATCGTTGCGTATATAGAAAATATTTATTAAATTTGCAGCCGAATACAGTTCTTACTGTTTTCGGACATTTCGTCAAAAAGGGCGTTTAGCAATATTATCCCTATAGGAATCTAGACAATTTCTTGACTGCGGATGATGAGCATAAACGCCCATGTCTAAGGTACATTGTACCCCCTATGTTCGTAGGAGGTATTATATACTAAGGCGTGGGCATTGCTTATTATGCAGTCAGGTAGTCTAGAACCTCTATAGATAATAAGCATTGTTCCCACGTCTTTTATGTTGTTTTATTTTGACACAATATCCTCATTCATTAAGGGAACGGTGGGTGGCAAAGCGTGGGTGTAAACCCGTTAAGAAAGAAACAGAGTTAGACTTATTAATTACAAGCCTGCCAGTTCATTCCGTTTGTGATGTATGTGCCTCTGTGGCAGGTGTAGCATAATCACGGCTTTTGGAGGCAAAGCCAAAACTAATAAAACTTTTTTATGAAAAAACTTTTTGTTATGATGGCCTTAGGCCTCGGCATGGTTTCTGTGGCTAATGCACAGTATGCACCACAGAAGGGAGATTTTGCAACTGAAATCGGTTTTACTCCGTTTAATACCGATAACGGTCAGAGCTTCAAACTGAATGAGGGTATGTTCAAGGTGCGTTACTTCCTTACAGACAAGGACGCTTTGCGCCTAAAACTGGGTGTTGGTATTGACAACTCTTCTACTACCACAACGAATGGCTATACTCCTGTTGATCTTACAAATGCGACCGCATGGAGCTCTACAACGGAAATTAATAAAAAGAATACCACGTTCTCTTTTATGTTGGGTTATGAGCGTCACTTTGCCGTATCAGGACGTTTTGACATTTATGCAGGTGCTGAGTTCGGTTATAAAGTGAACAAGTATAGTGGCGATGCAACTTACAGCAGATTCTCAACAGTGTATGATTCTGACAAAAAAATAGCGGGAACGGAAGCTCTTTCTTTAAGTGCGGAGGCTACCGACTGCCAGATTTCATCATTTGACGCCAACAATAAAACTATAAATTTAAGTTCAGCCAGCAAGAACGTTTTTGTCGGTGGAGTCTTTGCCGGTGTTGATTTTTATGTTTATAAGAATCTGTATCTTGGTGCGGAGTTAGGCATATCTTTCGAGAGTGGCAAGTCTCCTAACTATTATTATGACTCTAACTCCTCTTTTGTAACGAGGAATTCAGAAGGGACAGAAATATATTCTCAGTTTGTGAATTATTCTGGTGAGAGTGGTACGAAAGTTACAACCACAGTACAAGGTAGCACAACAACAACAGAAACAGAAAACACAGGTGTACGTTCTAATGAGACAACAACCACCAAGTTGAAGTTCTATGTTGAGCCTGCTATCCGTCTCGGATGGAGATTCTAAACATTGTGATGTAACATCTTTTTCAGAAATAATAAGGATTTAACTTCTTATAATTTTATATCTTACATTATGGGGCAGGTTATGTCGTGATGATATGATCTGCCTTTTTTGTGCTTTTATTGCTTCTCTATTACCTGGCCGCAAAACTGTTCCGATGAATGCTCTGGATGAATTAAAAACAGTTGTCGCGTTTGATATTTGTCAATAAAATTATGATTTTATTAAAAAACTGATGAAGAATGTTGGTAATTATATGAAAAATATATAATTTTGCATCGTGTTTTTCATAGTATTAGATTTAAGGTTAACAAAGATTGGGGCTCAGCGGAGCCCTTTTTTGTGTCCGTTAACAGTAAGCAAAGCTAAAAATGTTTCATCGCGCGGTCCATTTCGCGTTTGTCCTGTTTCGCTTTCAGTGTTTCTCGCTTGTCATATTCTTTCTTGCCCCGACAGAGTGCAATGTCAACTTTTGCGCGCCCTTTATCGTCAATGAATACAAGTGTGGGCACGATAGTGAAGCCTACGGCCTTTGTGTCTTCTCTGAGACGGCGTATTTCCCGGCGGTTCAACAGTAGCTTGCGGTCACGTTTTGCCTCATGATTGTTGTAAGAACCATAAAAATAAGGCGAGATGTTCATTCCTTTCACCCAAACTTCGTTATTGTGTATGTAGCAGAATGCATCCACGAGCGAGGCTTTACCCATGCGTATGGACTTTATTTCCGTGCCGGTAAGCACGATGCCGGCAGTGTATGTGTCAACGAAGAAAAAGTCGAATGCCGCTTTTTTGTTCTTTATCTGTACCGGACTTTTCTTTCTTAACAGTTCCTGTTCTTTGTTCATGATTGTTTTCTTGATCGTTCTTGTGGTTGGTCGTTCTGTCGTTTTTGTGCAGAGACAGGTTTATCGGGTGTTTACGTTATTGGCATATTGTTATAAATTCTTCCAGATGTTCATCCACGAAGTGTGCGACAGCATTGGTCCACGCTTCTTCGTTGGTGATGAAATCATCGTCAAATTCGTCGAATATCTGCATTGGCTCATATATGGCCATGAACTCCTCGTCGGTCATATCCTTCTCTATCTCTTCGTGGTGGCGCAGGTATCTTTTCTTTACCCTGCGCATCAGACGGCATAATTCCACCAGTCCCCACGTTCTGACGGCTGTGTCAAAAGGGTTGTGGAAGAAGAATGGGCCGTAGCCGTTGTGTATTAATTGCACGAAGCCGCCGTCCATCACCTCGTCGCGAAGTATGGAATAGCCTATCAGCGTAATCTGTTTTGATGACATCCGTGCCATGCTTTCCGCGGTAAGTTCGCCACCGATGGCATCACGTGTTTTGTCAATGACCAGTTGGAGAAATGCGTCCGCACCTTCGGCTGCCGCTTGTGCCAGTTCCTTGTCTTGTATTTTAACTTCTGTCATATTTGTAATTTCTACTTTGCAAAAGTAGTAATAATTGCGGAAAAAACATAATAAAATGATGGAAATGTGTTCTTTTCATGAAAAAAAGGAAGACTATACACCATTATTGTCAAAGTTTTTTAGTAACTTTGCCGTGAAAAAATGTGGAGCGGTGGTTTTCATTAGCCGGTGGCTTTGTTGCCCTGTTTCATTGTAGAGGAAGCTACACATTATATTTATAACAAGAAACGTAATATGATTTACACAAAGGAAATCAACGACATGTGTGTCGTTGCAAAAGGTCCTAACCATGGACCTGCTCCAATCCCGGAAGAGGGAAAGTGGATTCAGGCAAAGGAGATAAAGGACATCTCCGGCATGACTCATGGTATTGGCTGGTGTGCTCCACAGCAGGGGTGCTGTAAGTTGTCACTTAATGTAAAGGACGGTATCATTGAGGAGGCTCTCGTTGAGACCATTGGCTGCTCCGGTATGACTCACTCTGCCGCCATGGCATCTGAGATTCTTCCCGGCAAGACAATTCTTGAAGCTCTTAATACAGACCTTGTTTGCGACGCTATCAATACAGCTATGCGTGAACTGTTCCTTCAGATAGTATATGGCCGTACACAGTCTGCTTTTTCAGAAGGCGGTCTCGCTATCGGTGCAGGTCTTGAAGATCTTGGCAAGGGTCTCGTTTCACAGTGCGGTACGCTCTATGGCACAAAGGCTAAGGGCACACGTTATCTGCAGCTTACCGAGGGCTACATCACAAAGCAGTTCCTTGATGAGGACAACGAGGTGTGTGGCTATGAGTTCGTTCACATGGGCAAGTTCATGGATGCCGTGAAGAAGGGCGTTGACGCCAATGAGGCTCTCAAGCAGGTTACAGGCACTTACGGCCGTACAAAACCTGAGCAGGGTGCTGTTAAGTTTATTGATCCACGTAAAAACTAAATAGGAGGAAAAAATATGATTCGTGAAGTGAAATTTGAGTCACAAGACCGTCGTATCAAGCAGATACTCGCTGCATTGAACGAGAACGGCATTTCTTCTATTGAAGAGGCTAACGAGATATGTGAAAAGGCAGGTCTCGACCCTTACAAGACTTGTGAGGAGACACAGATGATTTGCTTTGAAAATGCAAAGTGGGCATACGTGGTTGGTTCTGCAATAGCTCTCAAAAAAGGTTGTAAAACAGCTGCTGAGGCCGCTGAGGCTATCGGTATCGGTTTGCAGGCTTTCTGCATACCGGGCTCTGTTGCTGATGACCGTAAGGTAGGTATCGGCCACGGTAACCTTGCTGCGCGTCTGCTCCGTGAGGAGACTGAGTGCTTCGCTTTCCTCGCAGGCCACGAGTCTTTTGCTGCCGCAGAGGGTGCTATCAAGATAGCAGAGATGGCTAACAAGGTTCGCCAGAAGCCTCTCCGCGTTATCCTTAATGGCCTTGGCAAGGATGCCGCTATGATTATTTCCCGTATTAACGGCTTCACATACGTGCAGACACAGTTCGATTACTTTACCGGTGAGTTGAAAGTGGTTAAGACTAAGGCTTACTCTGACGGTCCTCGTGCGAAGGTGAACTGCTATGGTGCTGATGATGTCCGCGAAGGCGTTGCCATCATGTGGAAGGAAAATGTTGACGTTTCAATCACAGGTAACTCTACCAATCCGACACGTTTCCAGCATCCTACTGCCGGTACTTACAAGAAAGAGCGTATTCTTGCCGGAAAGCCTTACTTCTCTGTGGCATCAGGTGGTGGTACCGGTCGTACTCTGCACCCGGACAATATGGCTGCCGGTCCTGCTTCTTACGGTATGACTGATACGCTTGGCCGTATGCACTCTGACGCACAGTTCGCCGGTTCTTCATCTGTTCCTGCTCATGTGGAGATGATGGGCTTCCTTGGTATTGGTAATAATCCGATGGTAGGCTGTACTGTTGCATGTGCTGTGAATGTAGCCCTTGCACAAAACAAGTAAATGTAATAAGCTAAACGTACTATAAGAATCTCCTGTAACCGTAGCGGTTATGGGAGATTCTTTTGTAGTTTCATTCTTCCTTTGTCCTTAGTTTTGTTGCAAAGTTACAGATTTTTTGTTGTCTGCAAGTAAAAAAGACAACAAATGTTTTGTAGGGAAATTTATTTTTTGTAATTTTGCACTCACTTTCGAGAAGAAAGTGAAATCTACCTTTACAACATCAGGCAAGGAGAGATGGTAGAGTGGTCGATTACAGCGGTCTTGAAAACCGCCGTGCCGAGAGGCACCGGGGGTTCGAATCCCTCTCTCTCCGCAACAAATGCTGGAAGTCAGCAAATTCAAAACGAGCACCCAATTTTACACCCAAGAATGTAAAGTTGGGTGTTTTTGTGTTTTCAAAGAAATATGCCAAACCGTAGTTAAGCGAAAGTGAGTTAGAACTACTGGGGGAATGATTATACTATGGTTAAATATTTGCTTATAAACATTGCAATCCAACCCAATGCGAGATAGGTTGCCGCGTAAATTATAAACCACATCTCCTTAAAGTCAAAGAACAACCACGTTCCTGCAATAAATGCAATGGACGACACAAAAGGGAGATTCCACATTTGTCGGATGTTCCTGCCGCAGTTGAATCCAAGGATGGCGGAATAGACAGGATTGACAATAAGAAACTGTATCATGCACAACGCCATGCCGTTGCACTCTGATGCGAAACGAGCTATCGCGAATGGTAAAACGAACATTACCACAATTGTAGCACACAGCCAATAAATATATTCATTATCACAATGTACTATACGGCTATTTCCTTTTGCTGTATTTCTCTTTTGCATCTTCATGATTCTTTCGTTCGGAAGTCAATGCTCCGCTTTCACTTGTGATGTATGGCCTTATGCAATAGTTGACTTTAATGAATTATTGGCAAACATCGTCGGAGTAAACTCCGACAATCTGATAATCAGCAATGCCGTTGATGTGGAATGGATCTTTGGCAATTATAGCATCAACCTCCATAGTGTAGCATCATTGTATTGCTTGGATTATCAGACATCATACGTATGGTTTTCGTTTGCCAAAACGGTATTGGGAAAAATAGCCTGTGCTTCTTCCTTTAATGGGGTTTCGTCAAGGTATCGCTGGCTGAAATGACCGATGATAAGTTGGTTGACGTTGGCATCTCGTGCTGTCATTGCCGCCTCTCGTGCCGTTGAGTGAAGATATTTCACAGCCTTGTCTTTCATGTCCTCGCAATATGTCGCTTCATGGTATAAGGTTGTCACGTCGTGTAGAAGTTTTTTTAGCGAAGGCATATAACGCGTGTCCGAGCAATAGGCGTATGCACGGACAGGGTCAGGGGGCGTGGTAAGGATATTGTTGGGTATTATTTCACCGGATGGTGATGTCCAATCCATTCCCGCCCTAAGGTTGTTTATCTGTGATTGCGGAATATTATAGAAATTCAGCATATCCGGCTTTATATGCCTTTGCCCTGGTTTCTCACGGAAAATGAAACCGCTGCACGGCATACGGTGGTGCAAGGGGATGGTTTCGACTGTCAGGGAACGGTCTTCGTATATTATTTGTTGCTTGGTGGTGTCAACGGGATGGAAAATGATTTCGTAGTCAAGTGTGGAGCAGAACATATCCAGTTCCATTTGCAGCAACTGACTGTATGCGGCCGGCGCATACACATGAAGTGGGGCGGTGCGCCCTTGCAGCCCGAATGTGCTGATCATCCCGATCAAGCCGAGAACATGGTCGCCGTGCAGATGGCTGATAAATACTGCATACAACTTTGTGAAGCTGAGACGCGAACGGCGTATTTGCGCCTGCGTGCCTTCGCCGCAGTCAACCATGAATAGCTTTCCCCTGACATCGATAACCTGCGAAGAGGGATTATGACGTTTTGTTGGCAATGCGGAACCGCATCCCAATATATGTATTTTGAAAGGCTGCATATCTTTTTATCGTAAATCAATGATTTCAGCCTTAGGATAGTCTTTGGCCTTGAAGCGGAAGTCGGCGTCGCTGAAAGACTTATGAGTGAAACCGGATATTGTGATTGTCACCCATTGTTGTCCTTGTTTGATTTTGACTTGCTTGATGTTATATTGTTTGTCAACAAGGATATACATCTCACTGATGCTTTTTTTCTGGCCGGTCAGATGCACTTGGTATCCGCTGGCAGTATTGGTTTGTGACATTGTATAGCCGTTTTTGTAAAGCGTCAAGACACTGTAAGGGTTCATGCTGTGTTGCTGTGACGGAGAGGGCGTAGAAATGTTCACTTCGTCATTTTTCTTGTTGTAAAGCCACTGGGTTTTACCGTCAAACCATATTATTGCACTGTTGGTGCGGGCGTTAAACTTGTTGCCCTTGACGGCAATGACACCGCTTTGCTTGCCTAATTTGCCTCCGGATATAGTGAAATTGGCACTGACACCTTTCGTCAAACCAATCTTTGCCGATGCCTTGTCGAGGGTCTTGCGTGCAACGTTGGATGTGTTTGCCGCCACGGCAGATATAGTGGTGAGCAATGTAATGATGAGAATGACGATATTCTTTTTCATGCTTTGTCTAATGTTTTTACGTTTATGATGATTGCTTTTTTGAAACTCGTAGGACTTCATTTACACAACGTTAAGAGTATTGAGCAGTGATTGCAGCGTGTTCTCGTCCTGTATAAGCACATCACGAGGCTTGGAGCCATGTGCGGCACCTACGATGCCAGCCTTTTCCAGTTGGTCCATGAGGCGGCCGGCACGGTTGTAGCCGATGGAAAACTTGCGTTGTATGAGTGAAGTACTGCCTTGTTGTGACATGACAATGACGCGTGCCGCCTCGCCAAACAGCTGGTCAAGGTTGCTGAGGTCTTCCGCATTGTTTGTTCCGCCTTCATCGTTGGACACCGGTTCCGGCAGTTCAAGCGGCCCTTCATAACCCGGTTGCCGCTGTATGAACTCGTTTATGGCTATAACCTCCGGCGTATCGACGAAGGCACATTGCACACGTACCGGTGTACCCTTGTCAAGTATGAGCATATCTCCACGGCCTATAAGCTGGTTGGCGCCTGAGCCGTCAAGAATAGTGCGTGAGTCAATCTGTGACATAACCTTGAACGCCATTCGTCCCGGGAAGTTTGCTTTGATTGTTCCGGTGATGATGTTGGTGGTAGGACGCTGCGTAGCTATAATCATGTGTATGCCGACGGCACGCGCCTTTTGGGCTATGCGGGCGATAGGCAATTCTATTTCCTTTCCTGCTGTCATTATCAAGTCGCCGTACTCGTCAATGATGACAACGATGTAAGGCAGGAACCTATGCCCGTTATCGGGGTTCAGCTGGCGTTGCAGGAACTTCTCGTTATATTCTTCCAGCTTGCGGACATTTGCGAATTTCAACAGGTTATACCGGTCATCCATTTCCTGACAGACGGAGTTAAGTGTCTTGACAACCTTTGTCACGTCTGTTATGATAGGCTCGTCCGCATCACTTTCCGGTGGAGTCTGTGCGAGAAAGTGATTTATGAGGGGCTTGTAGATGGAAAATTCCACCATCTTCGGATCGACAAGTACGAATTTCAGCTCAGCCGGATGCTTCTTATATAATAAGGATGTTATGATGGCATTAAGGCCTACGGACTTGCCTTGGCCAGTGGCGCCGGCAACAAGTAGGTGCGGTATCTTGGCAAGATCCACCATGTATATTTCGTTTGAAATCGTCTTACCGAGGGCAAGAGGCAACGCCATCTTTGACTCTTTGAACTTCTTTGAGTTGAGAATGGACTCCATGCTGACCACCTGCGGATTGGCATTAGGCACCTCAATGCCGATTGTACCCTTGCCGGGGATAGGTGCGATGATACGTATTCCGAGAGCGGCGAGTGACAGTGCGATGTCATCTTCAAGCGAACGCACCTTGGAAATTTTTATGCCTGCCGCAAGAGTGATTTCATACAGCGTGATGGTAGGGCCAACGGTCGCCTTTATGCTGTCAACGACAACACCGAAATTACCGAGAACCTGCACTATGCGGTCCTTGTTTGCCTTTTGTTCTTCCATGTCTATGTAAGAACGCCCGTCGCTGTCATACTTTTTAAGAAGGTCAAGAGTCGGGTACTGATAACGTGACAACGTGGCCTTAGGGTCGTATGGAGATAACGTTTCGTTGCCCACCACGACCTTTCCGCCAGCTTCTTCTTCCTGTGTCGTTTCTGCTATTTCAAGGCCAACCTCTCCATCTGCCTGTGTCGGTGTGACTGTTTGTCGGTCGTTTGTTGCATCCAACACGAGTGACGCAGTATCACCATGAACATCAAATTCTACCGTTTGTGTCTCCGGATCTTCTGCTGTCGGCGCGGGGACAGTTTCCTGTTGTGCCGTGTCTGTCACGTCATGCTGCTGCTCCGGTTCCAAGACTTCACCGTTAGGCCCTATGTTTGTCACGTTAAACTTGACGCGGCTTGTTATGTAGCCTATCGGGTTGAGCATCTTCCTTATGACAATTATGGTTTCCGATGACAGGTATGTGAGGAAGAAAATGGCTGTCAATGCAAGGATGGCGGTCAGTCCCGGCGTGCCAACCATGTTCTCCAGCGTCTGGCAGATGAACTCTCCGTGTCCTCCGCCGGCATTGAATACCTGATTGGTGAAGAACGGATTGATAAACTTCGCGAACGTGACACTGCTCCATATCATGATAACCATGAGGGAGAAAAACCATTTCCATAAGTCCAGTTTATATACTCCCATCATTGCGAGGGAGCAAAGGATGGTGAAGACGGGAATGATGAAAGCCGGAAGCCCGAAGCATACCGCAATGAAAAAGTGTGAGACGTATGCCCCCCATGAACCGCACGAGTTATGGAACTCGCGTCCGGTATTGGTGATGTCACCGGCCATGGGATGTAAAACGAAGCTCTGGTCATCCGCACTGCTTGTGAAATAAGAGATGAAGCAGATGAACACCAAGATAGACGCTATCAGCAATGTTATTCCAAGTGTGAAGTTCGCCTTCTCGTTGGCAAACACTGACGAGAAGCCTATTGCTTCTTGATAAGATACTTTTTTCGTGCTTTTATTTTGTTTCTTTTTTGCCATTTTCTCATAATGTTACCTCTATGTAACAACGCACAAAGGTAGTAATTTTTGTTCAATTTCACAAAAATAGGTGACATTATTTTCTAAAAACCTCCAAGACTATTTCATTTTCAGTATTTTTTGTTATCTTTGTAGCGCAATTAACGGATTCCGCGCATAAACGGAAAACCGTTAAGTCAGGACACTATATAACTAATCAAACAATGAAAATGAAAAAAACTAACTATGTCTTCTCTTTAATTTTACTCGTAAACTGCGTATTCGGCGCATTGGCGGCGGCAGCCAAAGGCAAATGTCCTTTTGATATGCCTGATGTCAAGAGGCCTGTAATACCTGCCTATGCTGTGAACATCCGCGATTTCGGCGGTGTCGCGGATGGCGGTACGCTTAACACGGACGCTTTTGCCAAGGCCATGAAGCACCTTTCCGCCAAGGGCGGCGGCAAACTCGTTGTGCCCGCCGGAATATGGCTGACGGGCCCGATACAGTTCGAGAATAACACCGAGCTGCACGTGGAACAGGGGGCTTTGGTGCTTTTTACGACAGATTTTGACGCTTATCCTATCATATCTACCATTTATGAGGGTAATTCAACAGATAAGAAGATGGCTCCGTTGTGGGCGTATCAGAAGCATGACGTGGCCATAACCGGCCCCGGAGCGTTTGACGCACAGGGACAGGCTTGGCGGCCGTCAAAGAAAGGCAAGTTCACGGAAGGCCAGTGGAAAAGCCTTACATCGGGCAAAGGCATTGAGATGAAGAACGTGTGGTATCCTGACGCCAAGGATGATGAACTGGCCGGAAAGCCCGGAAATCCTGATATGCGAAGGGTTACACAGCGTCCGGTATTGCTTGAATTTACCTCTTGTCAGCGTGTGTTGCTGCAAGACGCGACATTCAGCAACTCTCCGGCTTGGAACACCCATCCGCTGAAATGTGAGGATGTTATCATTGATCATGTTACAATCCGTAACCCATGGTACGCCCAAAACGGCGACGGTCTCGACTTGGAGTCATGCAATCGGGTGATAATAAAGAACTCGACATTCGATGTCGGCGATGATGCCATCTGCATAAAGAGCGGCAAGAACAAGGAGGGGCGCGACTGGAAGATGCCTTGCCAGAACGTGATAATAGAGGGTTGTACCGTGCTTCATGGTCATGGCGGATTTGTTATCGGTTCGGAAATGTCAAGCGGAGCAAGGAATATTTATGTGAACAACTGCCTGTTTAACGGTACTGATACCGGCTTGCGCATGAAATCAACACGAGGCAGGGGAGGAATAGTGGAAAACATCTATGTGGACAATATAAATATGGTAGATATAAAGGGCGACGCTTTCACGTTTGACCTGTATTATGCCAACAAGCCGGTGGCCGGTAAGGCTGACGCCACATCCTCGACCGCCGATGCCGTGCCGCCTGTTACCGAGGAGACACCATGCTTCCGCAACCTTTACATCTCCAATATCGTATGCCAAGGCGCGCAGCGTGCCATATATTTCAACGGTCTCCCGGAAATGCCTTTGGATAACCTGCAATTAAGTAACTCCGTGTTTGTCTGCGAGAAAGGTGCGGAATTGCAGTACGCCAAGAACATCTTGTTTGAGAACGTGAAGATAATAAACTCAAAAGGTTCGCGTCTCGTGAAAAACAATGTGGAGAATCTGGTGGAGAAATAAGCTAATGTTTTAGGTTGGAGGTTGTTGGCTTGTAGGTCAGACAGTGAAAAAAACTACAAGCTACAAGCCACACCACAACAGACCTAAAACCTATAACCCCAAAAACTCTTAACCTACAAAAGAACGATGAAGAAAGGCTTGGTGCTTGAAGGCGGTGGAATGCGCGGAATGTTCACGGCAGGCGTGATGGACGCGTTCATGGAGGAGGAATTGTCCTTTGACGGAATTATCGGTGTGTCGGCAGGAGCACTTTTCGGCTGTAACTACAAATCCCGGCAACAGGGTAGGGCTTTGCGTTACAATATAAAATTGAAAAACGATCCGCATTATATGGGATGGAAAACGTTTTTCAAGACCGGTAACATCGTGAATCCGCAGTTCTCCTATCATGTGGTGCCTTTCGTTATAGACAAGTTTGACTCTTACACTTTTGACAATAACCCTACGGAGTTCTGGGTGGTATGCACGGACATCATTACCGGCAAGCCCGTCTATCACCGTATGGACGCCTTTACTCACCGCGAACTGGAATGGATGCGCGCCTCCGCCTCGATGCCGGCGGTGTCACGTCCGGTATTCCTTGACGGCAGAGTGATGCTGGATGGCGGCATAACGGACTCCATACCCTTGCAAGCCTTCCAAAACTTGGGCTACGGCCGCAATGTCGTTATCTTGACACAGCCTAATGACTATTTCAAGAAACCAATGAAAATCGCATGGCTCATCAAGCTCATGACGAAGAAATACCCGAAGGTGGGCGAGTGTATGGCGCGGAGGCATGAGATGTATAACAGGCAGCTTGAATACCTCATGCAGCAGGAGAGGGCAGGGAACACATTGCTTATCTATCCGGAAAAAGCCCTCGGCATAGGGCGGACGGAACTTAACGAGAAAAAGATGCGCAGGGTTCACAATATGGGCTACACCAAGGCCAAGGAGATAATGCCCCTCGTGAAGGACTTTATCACTCATTAAGAAGGGGATTTTGCTTTACGTGCTGTTTTCCAGTTGGTTATTACGTGTGAGCTACTTGTTGCGGCAGACAGAAAAACAAAAGCGTGCTGATTACACTATAAAAAGGGCCTTTTCACAGTGTAATCAGCACGCTTTTGTTGTATAATCAGCACCCTTTCACATCAAGGCTTTTCCGGATTCCATATAACTTTCCTGCCTCCCGGGAATGTTATTTCAAAAAGGGACGAGTTGTTGAATCTCACGATGGTGCCGTCATCCAGTTCTCTTATATCGGCGGCTCCTTTGTAAGGATGCCCGAGTTGTAACATGAAATTGCACCGGCGGAGATAGGTCACCAGACGTTTCAGGTCGCCGGCGTTTCTGCTTCTGCGGTCAAAGAAAGTGCCAAACCATGGACGTACAGCCGGTTTCTTGTCGTCACCCGGCTGTGAAATCATCACGTGCAGTATGGTGGCGTTTATGCCTGCGTGGAAATATCTGTCAGCTATGGGCTTCAGCTTCTCGAAACTCCAGTCGTCCTGCGCCCAGTCTGTCCATGAACCGTCGGTGAAGCTCTCCGCCCAGACTCTGTTCTTGCCGCTGTTTCTTGCGGCTCCCACGGCAGCATCCACTTCTTTCTTCCTGAATTTCTTGTCATTCACCCAAAATTCGGCGGACACTTCATCCGCTTTACTGCCATAGGTAACAGAATTTCCGGGAAACGGACTGTGCGCGTATGGTTCGCACCATGTCCTCAAACCGTGCTGGTGAGCCCTTTCTGTCAGCCCTCCCATATATTCTTCTGCCACGAGTCCGGCTATCAGTTCATTCAAATGATTGTGATGCGCTGCGTTGTTGTAGTCGAGCTTATATCCGAAACGCTTTTCAAACTTATCGAAAATGGAATCAGTATAATTTTGCTTTCCTCTTTCCCAACTATCCACAACCACAGTCGTTAACGTCTTGCGCTTGTCTGCCGGTATGCGTTTCAGTATCTCCCCGATGAATGAGTCGAAATGGTACTGTATGTGGCGGCGTGACAATTTGTCCACTTCCAGTCCCTCAGCCTTAGGCGAACATGGCCCGTTAGTAACGTTTGAGCCGTTTTTTGCCTTACAGACCCTTATGCCATCCTTAGGCGTCCACTCCCGCATCGCTTGCCCTTCCTTTATCCATGGCCCGCCCGATTGACTCCATCCGGGACAATTAAACAGCCCCATCTCAATGCCGAGCTTGCCTGCTGTGGCAAGGGCTGTTTCTAAATTCTTCCACCATCGTTTGCTCATGAACTCGTTTTTCCCGAATGTCTGGCCGTCCCATGGATTGTCCCATGACGTCCTGTTCCTTATATCGGTGGCCAGAAAAGCAAGTGTGATGCCGTTGTCTTTCATGAACTGCAAATCTTTCTTCACGCCTTTTGCGTCCACTTGCTCGTTCACCCAATAGTAATAACATCCCACTTTTATGCTGTCTGGCGGCGAGACGAACGAGGCGTACAGGGCCTTTTCCGCTGCGTCACAATCCGTTGACATGGTTTGTGGACACTGGGGCGTGGCAAAAGCATTTAAGGTAATAAAGGCAAAAGCCAGTGTGAGGGGATTCCTTTTCTTCATGACCGAATGTTTTATTATTTAATAATGTCTGATACAGACTTGAATGTGGCAATCGAATGCAAAGTTACGAAAAATTATTTGTAAAATGGTATTGGGGTATGGATAAATTGATTGGTTGTGAAGAGCCTGCACGTGCAGAAGGTGCAAACATAAGACTCGTCGGTAAATATATGAGGATAATGGCGGAGCAAGAGAAAATGAAGATTTCTTGGCAATATTCATTAGCGAACGTTGGTTTTACGGACTGCCGACAGATTGAACCCACATGGCTTTATATCTGCCGGCCATAGGAAAAAACCTTTTTTTATAACAAAAAGAGAGAAAAATGTATCAAATGGAGAAAAAAACGTGAAAAAACATTGCTGTCTGAAAAAAAAATAGTAATTTTACACCGCAAACGCCATCTAACCTTGGACAGAATAGGCTTGTCGCAGGTCAAGCGGAGGTGTGCTGAATATGCGTGCTTCTTCTGATAAATAAACCAAAGGCGAGCTTGGCTACTGACTATTTGTGTGAATACAACAATGTGATTAGAACTAACCAAAAAACAATAAACACTATGATTAATCTTAAATCGATTGCCGGATGTGCTTTTGTTGCCGCATTTTCTTTGGTTGCGTGCCAAGAAGCTGCTCCGGAAACAGACAGTCTGAAGTCGGGGTTGAATCCGGCGAACTTTGACACCATTATTAACAAGAAGCAGGTAAAGCTCTACACGTTGCGCAATGCCAACGGCATGGAGGTTGACATTACCAACTTTGGAGGACGTGTGGTTTCCATTATGGTTCCTGACCGTGACGGAGAGTTTAAGGACGTCGTGCTTGGTTATGACAATGTTGCCCAGTATGCTGATTCCGTAAACTCACCAAGTGATTTCGGTGCGGCTATCGGACGTTACGCCAACCGTATCAACAAGGGCAAGATAGAAATTGAGGGCAAGGCTTATCAGTTGGCTACCAATAATTTCGGCCACTGCCTGCATGGCGGTCCTTCCGGGTGGCAGTATCAGGTGTATGATGTTGTGGAAAACAACGACAGCGTGTTGAAGATGACAATCGCCTCGCCTGACGGTGATAATGGATTCCCCGGTAATGTGAAGGCTACCGTTACTTACACCTTGACAAGTAACAACGCTCTTGATATAGCCTTTGAGGGAACAACCGACAAGACTACCGTGATAAACATGACCAACCACTCTTACTTTAATCTTAGCGGTGATCCCACGACGACAGTGCTTGACCATGAATTGTGGATTAACGCTGCCAAGTTCACTCCGTCCGACGCGACATACATGACTACGGGCGAGGAGAAATCAGTAGAGGGTACTCCTATGAACTTCACCAATCAACACGCTATTGGTGAGCAGATTAATGATACTACGTTCGAGCAGTTGAAGAATGCAAACGGTTATGACCACAACTGGTGTCTGCTTACCTATAAGGACGGAAAGGGTGATGACACCACTCCTTGTGCAAGGGTCTATTCTCCTGCCACAGGGATAGAGTTGACCGTTTACACCAACGAGCCGGGCATACAGGTATATACCGGAAACTTCCTTGAAGGAAAGGTGATGGGCAAGAAGGGTATAAAGTATCCGCAGCGTGCGGGCATCTGCCTTGAAAGCCAGAAATATCCGGACTCTCCTAACAAGGCGCAGTGGGCGTCTCCTTTGCTGAAAAAGGGTGAGAAGTATAACAGCCACCTCGTGTATGCCTTTGGCGTAAAAAAGTAAAAGACAATATTAAAAATAAAAACAGAGACGCATCTGTGTGCGTCTCTGCATTCGTAATAAATAAAATCTAAATAATAAAACAGAAATGAGCGTATTAGAAGCGTTAAAGAACAATGGATTTGAGACGATAGACTATGCGGTGTTTGTCGTTTATATTATTATCCTTGTGGGTCTTGGAGTATTTCTCAGCCGTGGTAAAAAAGGCGAAGAAAAGTCATCTGCCGATTACTTCCTTGCAGGTAACACATTGACATGGTGGGCTGTTGGTGCCTCACTTATTGCTGCGAATATTTCGGCAGAACAGTTTATCGGTATGTCAGGTTCTGCTTTCAACTCCGGTATTGCCATGGCGGCATACGAGTTGATGGCCGCCGCAACATTGTTGGTTGTAGGTAAGTTCCTGTTGCCTCTTATGATTGAGAAGAAAGTGTTTACTATCCCGCAGTTCCTTCGTGACCGTTATAACGATGGCGTGGGTCTTTCTTTCTCCATCTTCTGGCTGTTCCTTTATGTATTCATTAACCTTACGTCAGTGGCATGGCTTGGAGCTCTTGCCATCAAGCAGATTCTTGGCCTTCCCGCTGTAATGGGTACAATGGCGGGAATGAGCGTTGACTTTACTTTGTTGACAATCATTCTGATTCTTTTCCTTGTTGCCGGCCTGTACTCTATTTATGGCGGTCTTGCTTCTGTGGCATGGACGGACGTTATGCAGGTGACTTTCCTTGTGGGCGGCGGTCTTATTACCGCTTATGCCGCATTGGACGTGATAGGCTCAGAACTGAATATTGACGGTGGTGCTTTTGGTGCATTCTCTGAAATATACAGCCATTTGGGAAGTATTGAAGGGGACAAGCACTTTAATCTCGTGGTAACACGTAATGAGAACATTCCTAACATTACGGATGACCCGTACTTTGACATACCGGGTATCGTGGTTATTGTCGGGGCTTTGTGGCTCACAAATCTCGGCTACTGGGGCTTCAACCAGTATATCATTCAGAAGGGTCTTGCCGCCAAGTCTCTTTCCGAAGCAAAGAAGGGTATGATATTCGCGGCCTTCCTTAAAATACTTATTCCGTTCATTGTTTGTATTCCGGGTGTATGCGCGTTCTATATAATGAACGGTTCGTATGAGGGAACTCCTGTATTGGATCTTCTTGGTAATCGTCTTGCCGGTTCTATTGAGCGTTCAGACGACGCTTATCCTTATCTTATCCGTAACTTTACCCCTGTATTCGTAAAGGGACTTTCTTTTGCGGCTCTTGCTGCTGCCGTTATATCTTCTCTTGCTTCAATGTTCAACTCTACTTCAACTATCTTCACAATGGATATTTATAAGCAGTATTTGAACAAGAATGCTTCAGAGAAAAAACTTGTTACTGTCGGACGTGTGACATCTGTATGCGCACTTCTTCTTGCTCTTGTTGCCGTATATCCTATCATGGGTGGAGCTGATCAGGCGTTCCAGGTTATTCAGGAGTACTCAGGTTTCGTTTACCCGGGTATTGTAGTGATATTCGGTCTCGGCCTGTTATGGAAACGTGCGAGCGGTCCTGCTGCCGTTGTTACGGCCATAGGTACATTCGCATTCTCTATCATCTTTAAGTTGTTGCTGCCTGATGTGCCGTTCCTGCTGCGTATGGGATATGTATTTGTATGCCTTGTCATTCTGTTCTTCGGCATATCTTTCTTGTGGGGCGATACAAAGCCTGCGGAGAAGTTGCCAGAGAAGACCATTAGGACGCAGTTGAAGTACGCTTACATTTGCTGGGGATGCTCTATGGCCAGCTTCGCACTTGGCATAATCAGCATATTCTCAGTGGAGATGCAGAACCTTGGCTTCGAGGCGGTGTTCTTCCTCGGTGTGATGATGCTCTCACTCTTCGTATATCTGCGCAGCAACGCCCTTGATAAGGTGGAGGATGTTAAGTCTATCGGTATCGATATAGATATTTTCCGCACGGACAGAACATTTAACCTCGGTGCTGCCGGTGTGGTTATCATCCTTGTGATATTGTATGGAATACTTTGGTAGGAATAGATAGGTTACGGCTTGTGGGGTATGGCACTGAGTGCCATATCCTGCGGCCGAAACAGTTTTTGATATTGTAATCCGATAATCTAAATAGAAATACTATGCTGGAAGAACTCAAGAAGAAAGTATTTAAGGCTAACTTGGATTTGGTTAAGCAGGGACTTGTAATCTTTACATGGGGCAATGTTTCCGGTATTGACCGTGAGAAAGGACTTGTTGTTATTAAGCCGTCAGGTGTCAGTTATGACGACATGAAGGTTGAGGACATGGTTGTCGTTGACTTGGAAAGTGGTAAGGTGGTGGAAGGTGAACTTAATCCTTCTTCTGACACTCCGACACACCTTATATTATATAAGGCATTCCCGAACATTCAGGGTGTGGTGCATACTCACTCCACTTATGCGACGGCTTTTGCACAGGCAGGTAAGGATATTCCAAATATCGGTACTACTCATGCGGATTATTTCTATCAGGACATCCCTTGTACCCGTGATATGACGGAGGCAGAGGTGAAAGGTGCTTATGAGTTGGAGACGGGTAACGTGATAGTTGACGAGATACTGAATATCCGCAAGATAAATCCGGATCATACTCCTGCTGTCTTGGTTAAGAACCATGGTCCTTTCTCTTGGGGAACATCTCCTGACAATGCAGTGTACAATGCGAAGGTCATGGAGCAGTGTGCAAAGATGGCATTTGTCGCATTTTCCGTGAATCCGGCATTGACGATGAATCCGCTTTTGGTAGAGAAACATTATATGCGCAAGCATGGACCTAATGCTTATTACGGGCAGAAAGGGACGAAACATTAAAAAGACGTTTTGGAGCTTTGTTGTCTGACATGGCTCGTTAAAGGATAAGAAAAACATTAATTAAAAGTAGAAACAATGATTAAAGCATTTGAAAACCTAGAAGTATGGTGGGTTACCGGCGCTCAGTTGCTCTATGGAGGAGACGCTGTCGTTGCCGTTGACGCTCATTCTAATGAAATGGTCAGCGGTCTCAACAATTCCGGCATACTCCCGATAAAGATAGTATATAAAGGTACGGCAAATTCTTCTAAGGAAGTAGAGGCTGTTATGAAGGCTGCCAACAATGAGGAGAAGTGCGTCGGCGTTATAACATGGATGCACACTTTCTCACCTGCCAAGATGTGGATTAAGGGTATGCAGGCTTTGCAGAAGCCGCTGCTGCATTTCCATACACAGTATAATGAGCAGATTCCATGGGACACAATGGACATGGACTTCATGAATCTTAACCAGTCTGCACATGGAGACCGTGAGTTCGGACATATTTGCGCCCACTTGCGTAAGCCGCGTAAAGTAGTGTCAGGATATTGGAAGGATGAGAAGCCACAGCAGCAGATAGCCGTATGGATGCGCGTTTGTGCAGCTTGGGCGGACTCTAAGGATATGCGTATCCTGCGCTTTGGCGATCAGATGAATAACGTTGCCGTAACGGATGGTGACAAGGTTGAGGCGGAAGTGCGTCTCGGCTATCATGTGGATTACTATCCTGTTTCTTCTTTGATGGAATACTACAAGGCTGTTACCGATGCAGAGGCTGACGCTCTTGTAGAAGAATACAAGCAACTTTACACCATAGTTCCATGTGAGGCTGGACTGGAAGTGTATTGGGAAAAGGTGAAGAATGCGGCAAAGGCGGAAATCGCTATTCGCAGAGTATTGAAGGATGAAGGTGCAAAAGGCTTCACAACAAACTTCGATGATCTTGGCGGTGCGGACGTTAATGATCCTAACTTCCTTGGATTTGATCAGATTCCGGGTCTCGCCTCACAGCGTCTCATGGCGGAAGGATATGGCTTCGGTGCGGAAGGCGATTGGAAGTCTGCGGCATTGTATCGTACGGTATGGTTCATGACACAGGGACTGTCAAAGGGTTCTTCTTTCCTTGAAGACTATACTCTTAACTTTGACGGTGCGAACTCTGCGATACTTCAGTCACATATGCTGGAGGTTTGTCCTCTTATTGCTGCCAACAAGCCACGTCTTGAGGTTCACTTCCTTGGCATTGGCATCCGCAAGAGTCTGACTGCGCGTCTTGTATTTGACTCAAAGACAGGTGACGGCATAACGGCTACCGTTGTTGATCTTGGTAACCGTTTCCGCCTTATTGTGAATGATGTCAAGTGTATTGAGCCGAAGCCGTTGCCGAAACTCCCCGTTGCCAATGCACTGTGGATTCCGCAACCATCCTTTGAAATTGGTGCGACAGCGTGGATTCTTGCAGGTGGCACACACCATTCATGTATGTCTTATGACATCACTCCGGAGTATTGGGAAGACTACGCTGAGATTGCCGGCATTGAGATGGTACGCATAGACAAGGATACCACCATTGCCAACTTCAAGCAGCAGCTCCGCAATAACGAAGTTTACTATATGCTGAACCGCGCATTGATGATGTAACTGGCATATAGATAACTTTTAATATAATTTCATGATGAACGCAAAAGAAACAATACAAGCAGGTAAAGCCATTCTCGGTATAGAGTTTGGCTCTACCCGCATTAAAGCCGTGCTCATTGATGAAGGGAACAGCCCCATTGCTCAAGGTAGCCATGAGTGGGAAAACTCTCTTGTCGATGGATTATGGACATATAGCATAGACGAGATTTGGGCGGGTCTGCAAGATTGTTATGCAGATTTGCTGAAAGATGTAAAGGCACAATATGATTGCAGCATTGAAAATCTCGCAGCGATTGGTGTGTCTGCCATGATGCACGGTTATATGGCATTCGGCGCAGATGACAATATCCTTGTTCCCTTCCGTACTTGGCGTAACACAAATACAGGCGAGGCAGCCGCTGCTTTGTCAAAGTTGTTTGTTTATAATATTCCGCTTCGTTGGAGCATCTCTCACCTCTATCAGTGTGTGCTTGAAGATTGCAGCCATGTGAAAGACATCAAGTTCCTTACAACTCTTGCCGGCTATATTCATTGGAAACTGACGGGGGAGAAAGTCCTTGGTGTAGGTGATGCTTCCGGTATGCTTCCGATAGATCCTGAGACGAAAGACTATGACAAGGAGATGGTTAAGAAGTTTGATGACCTCATCGCGCCGAAAGGCTATCCGTGGAAACTTCTCGACATTCTTCCCAAAGTCCTCGTTGCAGGCGAACAGGCCGGCACATTGACGGATGCCGGAGCCAAAAGCCTTGATGTCTCCGGATGCTTGAAAGGCGGTGTACCCCTTTGCCCGCCGGAGGGTGATGCCGGGACAGGCATGGTGGCAACGAATGCGGTGAAGCAACGCACCGGTAATGTATCGGCAGGTACATCATCTTTCTCCATGATAGTACTTGAGAAAGAATTGTCCAAACCTTCCGATATGATAGATATGGTAACCACTCCTGATGGTTCGCTTGTCGCTATGGTGCATTGCAACAACTGCACCTCCGACCTTAACGCTTGGGTAAAACTGTTCAGGGAATACCAGGAACTTCTTGGCATTCCGGTTGACATGAATGCTATCTACGAGAAACTATATAACAATGCTCTCAATGGCGATGCCGATTGTGGTGGTGTTCTTGCTTACAACTATATATCCGGAGAACCAGTGGCAGGTCTTAAAGACGGCCGCCCGCTTGTGGTCCGCTCCGCTAATGACAAGTTCAACCTTGCCAATTTCATTCGCTCTAACCTTTACGCCTCAGTGGCAGTATTGAAATTAGGCAACGATGTACTGTTCAATGAGGAAGAAGTGAAAGTTGATCGCATTACCGGTCACGGAGGATTGTTTAAGACAAAAGGCGTAGGCCAGAGAATCCTTGCGGCAGCGTTGAACTCCCCCATTTCTGTTATGGAGACAGCGGGAGAAGGCGGTGCATGGGGAATAGCTTTGCTTGCCGGGTTTGCCGTAAACAATAAAAACAAAGACACTCTTGCAGACTATCTGGACAACGTAGTCTTTGCAGGCAGTGCAGGTATGGAGATTGCACCATCTCAGGAAGATGTGGATGGCTTCAACCGTTATATAGAAGCATATAAAGCAGGTTTGGTTATAGAGCAGGCCGCTGTTGATAACAAACCATAATAACAGGCAGCATGGCAAGATACGTTATAGGACTCGATTACGGCACGGACAGTGTTCGTACGCTTTTGGTCAATGCGGAAACCGGCGAATGTATAGCTACCAGCGTAAGAAACTTCACACGTTGGAAGAGAGGGCTGTACTGCAACCAGAAACTTGGTCAATGGCGTCAGCATCCGGCGGACTACCTTGATGCACTTGAAAAAGGAGTCAAGGAGGCTTTGGAGCAATGTTCCCCGGAAATTGCCTCCCAGGTTGTTGGTATAGCGTTTGACACAACAGGTTCTACGCCGGCCTTTACAGACGAGACTGGAACGCCTCTTGCCATGCTTCCCGAATTTTCTGATAATCCGAATGCTATGTTCATCCTGTGGAAGGATCATACTGCAATATCGGAAGCAGAAGAAATAAATAGATTGTGTAAGACTTGGAAGATAGACTATTCCAAGTATGAGGGAGGACGATACAGCGCAGAATGGTTTTGGGCGAAAGCCATGCACATACTTCGCGAGGATGCTTCCATCGCTTCCAAGGCCTATTCCATTGTCGAATGTTGTGAATGGCTCCCTGCGGTTCTTACCGGTGTTACAGAATCCAAGAACATCATACGCAGCCGTTGTGCTTATGGTCATAAGGCCATGTGGCATAAGGAATGGGGCGGTTTGCCATCAGAAGAATTCTTTGTAGCACTTGAGCCCAAACTTGCAGGTTTCCGTTCCAAACTGTGTAATGAAACGGAAACTGCGGATAAGCCTGTGGGCACACTGTGTGCGGAATGGGCGGAGAAACTCGGTTTGCCTACAACGGTAGTTGTTGCAGGCGGTGCATACGACTGTCACATGGGAGCGGTAGGTGCAGGAGTTACACCCAACACACTTGTCCGTGTTATTGGCACCTCCACTTGTGATGTCATGGTTGCTCCATACGAAGAAATAGGCGAAAAGTGCATAAAAGGCATTTGCGGACAGGTTGACGGCAGTGTTATTCCCGGTATGGTAGGACTTGAAGCCGGCCAGTCAAGTTTCGGAGATGTTTATGCAATGTTCCGCAAGGTGCTGGAATTTCCGTTACGCGATATTCTGCCGACCATTCTTTCCGAGAAGATGACGAAATCCGAGGTGGAAGATGTTATAGAGAAAGCCGGTGACAATATAATTACAACCCTGACGAAAGAGGCTGCAAGAATACCGGCCATAGAAAGCACCATGATTGCCACGGACTGGATAAACGGACGTCGTACACCTTATGCAAACCAATTATTGAAAGGTACAATCAGCGGTTTCTCTCTTAGCACAACCGCACCGCAGATTTTCCGTGCGCTTGTAGAGGCCACGGCCTACGGAACAAAAGCCATTGTCGATTGTTTTGAGGCAGAGGGAATACGGATTGATGCTGTAATAGGCATTGGTGGCATAGCATTGAAATCCCCATTTGTAATGCAGGTAATGTGTGATGTCATCAATAAACCCATAAAGGTTTCCAACACCGATCAGGCCTGTGCCCTTGGTGCAGCCATGTTTGCGGCGACTGCCGCCGGTGTTTATGGGAAAGTGGAAGACGCTATTGCCGCGATGAACAGCGGGTTCTCCAAAGAGTATCATCCTGATCCACTGAATGTGGAGATTTATGCCAGACTCTTTGATAAATATGAGCAATTAGGAAAGTTCACAGAGGAGAACATATATAAGGAAAATAAGTATAATTACAAATAAATTATAAATAAGGAACTTTATGAATGACATTAAAGTATTGAATCACGCTGCAGACAATATACGTATTCTTGCAGCGGCAGCAGTAGAGAAAGCAAAGTCTGGTCACCCCGGTGGTGCCATGGGAGGTGCGGATTTCATCAACGTACTTTATTCTGAATATCTCCGTTATGATCCTGAAAATCCGGCATGGGTAGGCCGTGACCGTTTCTTCCTTGATCCCGGCCACATGGCTCCGATGCTGTATTCCCAGTTGTGCCTTACCGGCAAGTTCTCCCTTGACGAACTTGCGCAACTCCGCCAGTGGGGCTCTCCCACTACCGGCCATCCGGAGTTTGACATAGCGCGCGGAATAGAGAATACCTCAGGCCCTCTTGGACAAGGTCACGTCTTTGCCATTGGCGCAGCCATTGCGGCAAAGTTCCTTGCCGCCCATACAGGCAATCCTACCTTTGAGAAAGAAACCATTTATGCTTACATCTCTGACGGTGGCATAGAAGAAGAAATATCACAGGGCGGTGCACGCGTAGCGTCAGTTCTCGGCCTTGATAACCTCATCATGTTCTATGACTCCAATGACATACAGTTGTCAACAGAGACAAAGGAGGTATTGAATGAAGATACCGCAGCAAAGTATCGCGCTTTGGGATGGTATGTAATAGAAATCAACGGTAATGACGCAGCCCAGATTCGCAAGGCCATAGAGGAGGCCAAGGCTGTCAAAGGCCATCCAACACTCATCATCGGTAAGTGTATCATGGGCAAGGGTGCGTTAAAGGCTGACGGTACATCATACGAGGCAGACTGCAAGACCCATGGCGCTCCGCTTGGTGGCGACGCCTTTGTCAACACAGTAAAGAACCTTGGCGGTGACCCGGAAAATCCGTTCCAGATATTTGATGATGTAAAAGAACTGTATGCCAACCGTGCCAAAGAGCTTCAGGCTATATGCGAGGAGCGTTATGCGGAAGAAAAAGCATGGGCGGATGCCAATCCGGAAAAGGCAGCACAGTTGACAGAATGGTTCAGCGGCAAGGCTCCTGTCATTGACTGGACAAAGGTACAGCAAAAGGACAATGATGCCACACGTTCCGCTTCCGCCGCTTGTCTTAGCGCACTCGCAGAACAAGTGCCGAACATGATATGCGCTTCCGCAGACCTTTCAAACTCTGACAAGACCGACGGTTTCCTCAAGAAGACACGCTCACTCACCAAAGACGACTTCGGCGGTGCGTTCTTCCAAGCAGGTGTAGCCGAGCTCACAATGGCGTGCTGCTGCATCGGTATGGCTCTTCACGGAGGCGTTATCCCCGCTTGCGGAACCTTCTTCGTATTCTCTGACTATATGAAGCCGGCAGTGCGCATGGCGGCTTTGATGGAATTGCCTGTCAAGTTCGTCTGGACTCACGACGCATTCCGTGTCGGAGAAGACGGACCTACCCACGAGCCGGTAGAGCAGGAGGCACAGATACGTCTTATGGAGAAGCTCAAGAACCATTCCGGCAAGCCGTCTGTCCTTGTTCTGCGTCCGGCAGACGCACAGGAAACAACAGCCGCATGGGCATTGGCGATGGAGAACACCTCAACACCTACGGCTCTTGTCCTCTCCCGTCAGAATATCGCCAACCTCCCTGCCGGCAATGATTACGGGCAGACAGCCAAAGGCGCATACATCGTCGCAGGCAGTGATGAGAATCCGGATGTAATCCTTTTGGCGTCAGGTTCAGAAGTGTCAACACTTGTCGGTGGCGCAGAACTCCTCCGCAAGGACGGTGTCAAGGTACGCATCGTCAGCGTTCCTTCCGAGGGACTCTTCCGCCAGCAGCCGCAAGACTACCAGCAGAGCATCATCCCTGCCGGTTCCAAGGTCTTCGGCATGACAGCCGGCTTGCCTGTGAACCTCCAAGGATTCCTCGTAGGTGCCGCTCCCGAGTCAAAGGTATGGGGACTTGAAAGCTTCGGCTTCTCAGCACCATATAAGGTGCTTGACGAAAAACTTGGCTATACGGCAGAGAACGTATATGCACAGGTAAAAACGATGTTATAATACATTTTGAGTACGCCTCATTCCGTATCCTCGGCTAAGAAAGATACGGAATGAGGCTTTATTTTAACCTCCTAAACAATAAAGCTATGGCAAATAAGATTATCGGTGTAGCCTGCGACCATGCAGGTTTCCCACTCAAGCAGTTTGTTCTTCAATATCTTGAAGAAAAGGGAATGGAGTATAAAGACTACGGCACATACAGTGACCGCTCCTGTGACTATCCGGATTTCGCCCATCCTCTTGCCAATGACATAGAGGCCGGCGTGGTATCATGCGGTATCGGTATCTGCGGTTCAGGTGAAGGCATGGCCATGACACTCAACAAGCACCATGGTGTCCGTGCAGGACTTGTATGGAATGTTGAGGTTGCGCATCTGATACGCCAGCATAACGACGCCAACTGCATTGTGCTTCCCGGTCGTTTTGTCACCAACAGGGAGGCGGCCGTGATGCTTGACGAGTTCTTCAAGACACCTTTTGAGGCTGGTCGTCACCAGCTTCGCATTGATAAAATGTAAAGAATGGTGCGGGTTCTGCGGAACTCCGTAAGGCGGCTTTTGACTGATTGGTAATCAGTAATAAATAAAGCGTAAAGTAATCAGGTGCTGATTACCTTGCAATCAGCACCTGATTATATCGTGAACAGCACCTGATTACAGTACAATCAGCACCTGATTAGGCTGTAATAAAAAAAGTACATTTCAGCGAGTGATGATAAACAATCATGTATTCGTTGAAATGTACTTTTTTTGTTAGCGGTCATGCCGTCGGCTTTGTCATTTTGAAAAATGGTCGAGCAACGCCTGTTTCTCCTTTTGTCCTATCTGTATCACCGTGCCGTGGCGTGGTGTGAACACCCCTTCCGTTGGTGTCTGTTTCAGCAATGTGAATGAAGAAAGGTCTTTGCTGAAACAAAACTCGCACATCCTGTCGCGGAAACGGTCGTAAACAAGCATCCATCCTCCGTCCTCCAACGGATATACGCACGGTCCCTCGGCAGCCACATCGTGCGGCTGTACCTTGCCCGGCTGCAATGTCCATGTGGTTTGGTCGTGCAGATCAGCGGCTATGTAATGCTTCATCCCCAAGCCTTCGGCACCTCCCCATGTGTTGAAGAAAACATGATACAGTCCGTCTGCCGAACGCACTATGTCCGTGTCAATGGTTGGTGTGGGGAAAACGAAAAGCGGTTGCGGGTCACCTTCAAAACCGGAGAAATCGGCATTGGCATAGGCATAGTACACAACGTCCTTCGGGAAAGGACCGGATTTCTCCGAATGCAGGGAGAAATACACCATCAGTTTCCCTGTCTTCTCATCCCAGATGGTCTGCGGAGCCCATACGGCATTGGCTTGCGCAAAGTCCTTACCCGCATATCGCTCGTGAAAATCGACCGTGTGATGCTCCCAGTTTATGAGGTTACGGGACCGTAACATGACTATTCCGTGGTTGCTCCATTTGCCTTTTGAGTAATCCATATCGGTGAGAACCATATAGTACCATCCGTCGTTGCCGTGCAGTATGTGAGGGTCACGCACGGCTTTCTGTACGGCAATCGTGTCAGAGGATATTACCGGCTTGCCGCCATTGACGGGCGTAAAGTCCACGCCATCGTCACTGATGGCGAAGCATACCTGCTGTTCCGCTGTGGCATTACCCGTGAAATAGGCGAAAAGATAGCTCTTCTTTTCTGCATAAGACTGGCAACACGCGGCAAAGAACACCATTGTTGCGATAAGTGTTTTTTTCATTATAAGCTGTAATGTTATTGTTTATATAAAGTAGTATTCCGTGTTTCTGCGTTAATCATGCCCTTCGTCCGCAGGTAACGCTTGTTAATGGCGGGGGGAATGTTTCTGATAACTTGCTGCAAAGGTAGCAATAAAAAATAATATGCCAAATGAAATCCTTGAGAATGTCGTTGTTCTTATACACAATACCTATTTTATGGTATTGCGTGTATAAGATAAAAGACGTATCTTTGCAGTCGGAAAAGCGGTTATATGCGCAGGGGTAATGTCGCTTTTCCGCTTTATATTGATTGATATAGTTTTTTGTTATAAGATAAAGTCATAATGTTTTTGTAAACAGCAAAGGCCGACTGTGAAGCCGGCCTTTGCTGTATGTTGGTATAAACCATGTGAATCCACATTGTTTTTCTCGTTACTTCTTAATAACCTTTCTGCCTTTACTGATGGCTATCTGACCGCTTTGGAGTTGGCTTATGCGCTGTCCGGCAGTGTTGTATATAGGCTGTCGCTGTCCGTTTGTGGCTGAAGCGTCGTTGTTTACGGCCTCTATGCCGGTCTCTGTGCCGGTAACCCTTATGTTGATGTCACGTGAGAAGGAATATCCGCCTTCCTCACATATAACGCTTATGGTAGCAACAGCATCCGCGTCCGGCACTGACACTTTCAGAATGTTGCCGTCGGTTACGACGCTATATCCTTCTTTCCCGAAAGCGGTAGAGAACACGGCCTGATTTGAATACCCTGCAAACAGAGGCAAAAGGTCAATGCTTTGTGTGCTGCCGCCCTTGATTTCGTAATGCGGCGTGGCCATCCAGTTAAGGTAATCTTCAAGTGCCGTGTATCCGTCACCGTCACTATCGCTGTTGTTGTCGGCGGTGTTTGGGTCAAGACCGTGTATGCGTTCCCACCAGTCCGGCATGCCGTCGCGGTCTGTATCATAGCTTTCCGGGTAGGTCACCACGTCCAATGCCTCATATCCCCCGGCGTCTTCCTCGTGGTCTATGAGGCCTTTCTTGCCGGTTCTGCTGCCTGTGTATGTGTATGTCTTGTCCCTTGTCTCGCGTATTATGCGGCTGTCGTGCTCGGTAAGCGCCGGCATATTGGCTCCGACATCAGACAGAACATTGCGCAATGCCGCCTCGGCAGTCTCTATCTTGGCGTAAGATTCGAAGAACGGTTGGCTGACAAACGGCTCCCATGTCACCGTTTGCCCTCCGGAAGTCTCGTAACGGTATGTCGTGTTCAGCTTGTCCTGCGTAAGAGTTCCGTTGATTTCCTCGCGTATGTTGCCGCTCACGTATGCGGACTGTGTGCCCGTTCCCGTGCCTTCCAGTTGCAGTCTCATCAGGAAGTTCTGCGTGGTGGCAGCCCCTTTGCGGTAATAGTTGTTCACGAAGTTTATCTCATGCGAGCCGCCGTCGGTGGCACGTCCGCCCCAGTTATACACCACGTTGTTGAATATGTCATGCGCCCCGTCATACGCTCCGCTGCCGGTCAGGCCGCCGGAGATACTCCAGTTGCGTCCTTCGCAGTGCGCAAGAAGGTTGTGGTGGAACGAACCCACGCCGCTACCTTGGCCTCCTCCGATGGTTGCGGCATACCCATGACAAGTGCCGGGGGAGTAGTTCGGATGGTCAGCGCTGTTAAGTGCCTCGGAAATCATGGTGCGTTGCAGTGTGATGCTCTTGGCTCCACGTGACGAAAAGCCCTCGTCTGTGGTCCATGCGATGGAACAGTGGTCCATGATGGCATGGTCACCGCCTGCAATGCCGAATCCGTCGAGTCCCTTGTTCTGCTCCGCTTCCGTGGCGGCATAGCCCCGGTGTATGCGCATGAAGCGTGTTATACCGTCAGAGTTCATGCCGAATGGTGCTCCACGCAGTATTATTCCCTTGCCCGGTGCGGTCTGTCCGGCTATGGTAACATATTTGTCCGAGCATATAAGGCGGCCTTTTAACTCTATGTATCCGGACACGTCAAAGACGATGGTACGCGGTCCGCTCACCTTCGTTATGCCGTAACGGAATGTTCCGGGGAGCGGGTTGTCAGGGTCATCGTCAAGTGATGTCACATGATACACGGCTCCTCCGCGGCCACCTATGGCGTAGCGTCCGTAACCTTCGGCACCGGGGAAGGCGAGATGCCGCGGGCGGAAAGACCACGTTTCGCCCTCATATACGGTGCCGTCTGCAACCTCTTCGTCTATACGCCAGAAGTATTCGGAAAGGTTTGTAAGGTTGCTGACAGTATAAGCAGACTCTGCTGTCACGGCTATTTCGTCCATCATGTCCGGCGAAGTGCCGAACATCACGTGATGTTTCACCGCTGCGGAGCCTCCTGTCCATGACAGTCTTGCAGAACCGTTGTCGCAGTCTGCATGATAGTCACGGTGTGCCGGCGCCGGATTCATGGCCTGTGTCTTCGGGTTGGGACGGTCGAAAATGAGGGCGTTGATGGCTACGGCACTGTTTATGTACGTCTTTCCGTCAGTTAGTTCAGAGATGTACTGCACGGTCACAGGCGTTCCCTCCTTTGCCGTGAAGCGTATGTAAGACATTCCTGCATCGCTTTCTTTCGTGGCACGTATGGTCTGTTCCACTCCGGTCAGAGCCGTCACGCCGTCAACGACAACCTTTATTGTCGGGTAACCCGGTGTTGTCACTCCGTCGGTGTTGTTGTGATAGGCGCAGAGTGTGTGCTCGCCTGCGGGCAGCCCGCTGATGGTGAACTGTACGCCCATAGGTTCTGTGCCGGACCATGTGTAGTTGTTGTTGCTGTCAAGTATGATAGGATAGATGCCGTCACCAACCAGACGCGAGTGACGTGTCACCCCATCTTTCCACCAGTTGCAGAATACAGCGTTGCCGGCTATGCCCGCCACGCTTTCCACTTTTATGGTAATGTTGTTTCCGTTGTCATCGGTGAAAGAACTTTCGGAGGCTGTTGCACGTCCGACAGCCCAGTTGGCGAAGCCTTCTTCAAGGCTTTGTGACTCCTTGCCGGGTAGGTTGAAGTCTATTTTCTGTGCGTTTACGGTAAGCGCGCAAGTTGCTGCAATCAGCAGGGTAGTCGCTTTTTTCATAGCGTGTCTTAGTTAAAATATTAGTTAATGTGATGTAGTTTTTGTTAGATATTGTGTAATTCTCGTTTTACAGTACGGCCGCAATCTTTCTGACTTTCTTCAATTTCTCCATGAATGACGGCGTGCGCTTAGCGGTGATGATGTCATAGTCTGATTGTAGTCCCACAAGGATATGGGCAGGTATTCCCAATGCTGCTTCAAATAACAAGGCGTATTGGGTGCTTACAGGGCGTTTGCAGTTTACTATATCGTTAAGTACGACATAAGATACCCCCATGTCAGCGGCAAGTTTCTTTTGAGATATGCCACGGTACTCTATTTCATCCTTGAGCAGTTCACCCGGATGCGTAGGCTCAAACGGTTCAAGGTTGTTGGCAATCATTTTGGGATCAATCCCTTTGATGGTAATCATGACTTCGTTATTTATAGTGGTTTGACAATTCTAATATATTACATACCGTAACAAGAGTTTCTGTACCACGTTTTTATAGTGCAAAGATAATGTTTTAATTTGGAAAAATTCACAAAAACGTGAAGTTTTTTCTTGCGAAGTGGAAAAATGCTTTTTTCTGTTACTTTCTTGCTGGGAAAGTAAAGGGAGATGGCACAGTTTCATGCTTATGTGTTGCTGTTGTATTAAGTGCCGATGCACTCTATCATATGCCGCAACTTTGATGCTTTTGCAATATGGTGCTGATTACATTGTGATTTGGTGCTGATTGTGCGGTAAACAGGTGCTGATTGCAACATAATCAGCACCTGTTTACAGTATGACCGACGGCGTGTTGTACCGCTATAACTATAAGTTGCTGTGTGATAAAGGTTTGGCGAAAGAAATGCTTTCGCGGGAAATATGCTCTCTTGCTTGGCTGCTTCCGTTTCCTTGTAATGCCGGCAAGAGTGTGTGGAGAATGGTATTAAAACAAAAAAAAGTTGCCGAGAAACTCAGCAACTTTTCCTTGTCTTGGCGGAGAGAGAGGGATTCGAACCCCCGGTGCCTCTCGGCACGGCGGTTTTCAAGACCGCTGTAATCGACCACTCTACCATCTCTCCTTGGGTGATGTATTGCCGGAATTTCAGGTCGAAGATGTGTTCCGGTTTGAAATCGAGTGCAAAAGTACGGACTTTTTTTGAAATAACCAAATTTTTTCTTAACTTTTTTGCCGTATTGTTGGCAAATAAGGGAAAAAGCAGTAAATTTGCATAAAAATGAAGATGATGAAGTATAGCATATTGATGTTGGACCTTGACGGCACACTTATGGACAGCGGTGAGGGAATAATGAGGTGTGCCCGGCACGCACTTGGCAAAATGGGGGTCGATGTAGAGGACTGGCGCACGCTCAGGTTCTTTGTCGGTCCGCCGCTTGAGGATTCCTTCAAGGAGTTCTATGGGTTCAGTGACGGGAAGGCGCATGAGGCTGTCATGGCATACCGGGAGCGGTATTTCACCGTAGGACGGTTGGAACAGAAACCGTATGATGGCGTGATGGAGTTCTTGGCGGAGTTGAAATCCATGGGAGTCACGTTGTGTCTTGCCACCAGCAAGATGATGTCGCAGTCGGTTTTTGTTACGGAGCATTTCGGCCTTGCACCATATCTGGACTACATTTTCGCCCGTGACAATGAGGGAAAACTGCACACCAAGGCGGATGTTATACAGAGCGGCCTTGACACGTTGGGCGTGAAAGATAAGGGACAAGTCCTTATGGTCGGCGACCGTAAGTTCGATATTGTCGGCGCAAGGGAATGCGGACTCGATTCCGCAGGCGTGCTTTGGGGCTATGGTGACAGTGAGGAATTGGAAAAGGCGGGTGCTACATATATCTGTAAGGATTATGCGGAACTGCTCGATATAATAAGATAATGATGATATATCCTGATAATTACGAAAGAAAGATAGGTTTTGAGGACATACGCCGTATGTTGCGCGGTGACTGCTTGTGCCAGCTTGGATGTGACGAAGTTGACCAAATGGAGTTTAAGGCGGACGCCGATGAGGTGCGCGCACGTCTTGCGGAGGTCAGGGAGTTTCGCCGTATGTTGGAGGAAGAGGATGATTTCCCCTTGCAGTATTTCTTTGACGCCCGCCAAAGCGTGGCGCGTCTGCGGCTGAAAGGCACGTATATAGAGGAGCAGGGACTGTTTGAACTGATGCAGTCGCTACGTACCGTTGGCGCGATAAAGGAGAAACTGCGTACGGAGACCGATAGTATGGAGACGGAAGGCGGATGTAAGGCGGAATGGCCTTCACTGTGGTTGTTGGCAAGAAAGGTGAGGACGTTCCGTGAGGCGGTGCGCCGTATCGGAGGGATATTGGATAAATACGGCCATATAAAGGATTCCGCTTCGTCGGCTTTGTACCATATTCGTCAGGAATTGCGCCAGACTGAGGGCAGCATCTCACGCACGCTGTCGTCCATTCTGCGGCAGGCACAGCAGGAAGGCCTTGTGGAAAAGGACGTTGCCCCGACCATGCGTGACGGCAGACTCGTGATACCTGTCGCCCCGGCGATGAAGCGCAGGATACAAGGTATAGTGCATGACGAGTCGGCTACCGGCAAGACACTGTTCATAGAGCCTGCCGCCGTGGTGGAAGCGAATAACCGCATAAGGGAGCTGGAGGCGGAAGAGCGCAGGGAAATCATACGCATACTGACGGAAGTGAGTGATGAATTGCGTCCGGATGCCGATGGTATGTTGGAGTCGTTGGCCTTTCTTGGCAAGATAGACTTCATACAGGCGAAGGCAAAGTTTGCGGAAGAGTTCTCGTGTATAGAGCCGGAAGTGAAGGGAGAACCGCACATTGACTGGGTAAGAGCCGTGCATCCGCTGCTGCGAAAGAGCTTGCAGAGACAGGGCAAGGATGTCGTGCCGCTTGACATAACGATAGACAAAGGGCTGCTTATCATCTCCGGACCTAACGCGGGAGGCAAGTCCGTGTGTCTGAAAACGGTTGGATTGTTGCAGTATATGTTGCAGTGTGGCGTCAGTGTGCCGGTCAGTGAAAGCAGTGTGATGGGCGTGTTCTCAAACATAATGATAGACATTGGTGACGAACAGAGCATAGAGGATGACCTGTCAACATACTCATCACATCTGAGAAACATGAAGATGATGATACGCCATGCTGACAACCGGACGTTGTTGCTGATAGATGAGTTCGGTACCGGCACCGAACCGCAGATAGGCGGTGCCATAGCTGAAGCGGTGTTGAGGCAGTTTTGGAAGAAGAAGGCATGGGGCGTTATCACCACGCATTACCAGAATCTCAAGCATTTTGCGGAAGATCATCCCGGTGTCATCAACGGGGCGATGCTGTATGACAGGCATGAGATGAAGGCATTGTTCCAATTGCAGATCGGACGTCCGGGTTCTTCGTTTGCCATAGAGATAGCGCGCAAGACGGGATTACCTGAGGATGTGATCAGCGATGCTTCCGAAATAGTGGGGCAGGACTACATACAGAGCGACAAATATCTTCAGGATATTGTGCGTGACAAAAGGTACTGGGAGCAGAAACGGCAGACTGTTCACCGGCGGGAGAAGGACATTGAGCGCACCATCACGAGGTTTGAGGAGAGCGTTGAGGAGATAGACAAGGAGCGTAAGGCCATACTGCGCCGTGCCAAAGAGCAGGCGGAGGAACTGATAAAGGAGGCGAACCGGCGCATAGAGCATACCATACGCGAGATACGCGAGGCTGAAGCGGAGAAGGAAGCGACAAAACGCCTGAGGAAAGAGATGGCGGAGTTCCGTGAGGAGGTTAGCGAGATAGACACCAAGGCTAACGATGCTTTGATAGAAAAGAAAATGAAGCAGATTCTTGCGCGCCGTGAACGTAAAGAGAAACGGAAGTCGGAAAAGAAGGAAAACGCCGGCTTGCAGGATTCCGCCAATAAGACATTGGGCTCGGATAGTGCCGCGGTTCAGTCGGAAGATATGGCCGGCGCCTTCATGCGTGAGGGCAATTATGTCCGCATAAAAGGCACGAAGAGCGTCGGAATTATTGATAGTGTGCAAGGCAAGAACGCCATTATCCTCTTGGGAGACATGAAAACGAAGATGCCCCTTAGCCGCTTGGAGGCGGATAAAGGGCAGGGAAAAAACGTTGTGTCGCAGGCGATTGCGCCGGCACGTGTCACCCGTAACGTGATAGACGAGCACAAAAGCCGTTTCCGTCCGGAGATAGATGTCCGTGGAATGAGGGGTGACGAGGCTTTGCTTGCCGTACAACGTTTCATTGATGATGCCATCCTTGTCGGGACAAGTAATGTCCGCATCCTGCATGGTAAGGGCAACGGCATCCTCCGTCAGCTGATAAGGGAATACCTAAGTGGTATTCCTAACGTCACGGACTACCGTGACGAGCACGTGCAGTTTGGCGGTGCGGGAATCACTGTGGTTGAGATTGGATGACTTTATGGCCGGTTGCCGGGCTCGTGTGGGGGCTAATATTTGGGCAGCCGGCTGTATTCCTTTATACCTTTTATATAATATTGCCACAGAAGGCTGAACGAAGTCTTGCCGGGAATGTGCGCGGTTGTCCTGCTTTCCTGTATCTTCCGCCTGTCAGCGGCAAAGTCTTTCCTTTGTTTCTTGAAGTCCTTTCTTGCGCGGATGATAGCCTTGAAGTCGCCGAAACTGCGGCTTGCAAGCAGCGTTTGCAATGCGGCGAGGTAGTCGAGACACCAACGTATCCGCATGACACGTTGCAGTTCCGCCTCGGGCAGGTTCTTGTAGAGCATCAGCAAGTTGTTGCGGAAGTTGAGATAAGTCTTGCGCGGATTTCCCTTTGGCAGTGTTCCGCCGCCTAAGTGGTAGGCCTTGCTCTGCGGGACGCACACTATTCGCCTGCCCATGATGTTCAGTCGCCAGCAGAGGTCAATCTCTTCATGGTGTGCGAAGAAGCGTCCGTCAAGCCCGCCGGCACTCCAATAGTCGGCACTTCGTATCAAAAGACAGGCTCCTGTGGCCCACAGCACTTCCATAACGGTATCGTATTGTCCGCGGTCTGTTTCTGTTTTGCCGAGCACACGCCCCCGGCAGTAAGGGTAACCGTACCCGTCAATGAAACCGCCGCAGGCTCCGGCGTATTCAAAAAGGGTGGGGGAGACGTCTGAAAGCAGCTTAGGCTGACAGGCGGCAACGTCATTGTTCTTGCGCATATAGTCCATCATGGCGTCCAGCCAGCCCTTTTCCACCCTTACATCGCTGTTCAACAGCAGGTAATATTCGGCCTTTACCTGCGCCAGCGCCTTGTTGTATCCGTCGGCAAAGCCCCAGTTCTTGTCAAGAACAATAGTCCTTACGGTTGGAAACTCGTTTGCCAGCATGGCCAAAGAGTCATCGGTGGAGGCATTGTCAGCAACAATAATCTCGGCGTTTCCTGAGTGTTCCAATACCGATGGCAGGTATTTTCTCATCATTTTTGAACCGTTCCAGTTCAATATCACTATCGCAAGTTCTGTGGAATCGTTGTTTGTCATGTGGTGATATATTTTTCTTTCCGGCATTAACAGCATACTTCAAAGCCGTGCAACCAATGCGGATTTGTCGTGGTTGAACCTTTCCAAATGTACGGTTAGCAGTTGGTTGTCGTATTCTTCCGACGCGTTTGCCGCGGGAAGTTCAACCCTTATGTAGTTGTTTGTGAACCCGTGCATGGCCTTTCCGTGTGCAGCCTTCTCGAAAAGAACTTCCATCTCCTTTCCGATATGTCGCTCATAGAAAGCCTGTGTCTTCCTGTCAGACAAGGCAAGCAACCTCATGCTGCGGTCTTTCTTGTCTTTGTCGCTTACGGTGTATGGTATTTTCAGTGCCGCTGTGCCCGGCCGCTCACTGTAAGGAAATACGTGCAGCTGCGTGACCGGCAGCTTTTCGAGCAGTGTGTAGGTCTCTTCAAAACATTCGGGTGTCTCCCCTCGTGTGCCGACCATTACATCCACGCCGATGAAAGCGTCAGGCATAAGTTCCTTAATCTTGTTTATTTTCTGTGCAAAAAGGGCGGAGTCATAGCGGCGGCGCATCAGTTTCAGCACAGTGTCACTACCGCTTTGCAGCGGAATGTGGAAGTGCGGCATGAAAGCGCGGCTCCTTGCACAGTATTCTATCAGCTCGTCCGTAATCAGGTCCGGTTCAAGACTGGATATGCGGAACCGCTTTATATTTTCTACTTTGTCCAGTTCCTTCACGAGGTCAAGGAACGACTCTCCGGTGGTCCGCCCGAAGTCGCCTATGTTTACACCTGTCAACACAATCTCCTTGCCTCCTTCCTCTGCCGCTTTCCGGGCTTGCTCAACCAATGATGCGATGCTTGGATTTCTGCTGTTGCCTCTTGCGAACGGTATGGTGCAGTACGTGCAGTAATAGTTGCAGCCGTCCTGCACTTTCAGCCAATATCTTGTTCTGTTGCCGCGTGAGCAGCTGTGCTGAAACGATTTTATATCCTTTGTCGGTACGGAGTATGCCACTCCCTTCTTTACCACGTTGCCATTGTCACGCATACACCATTCCCTGTTCAGGTATTCGATGAGGCTCGCTTTCTCATTGCTTCCCAATACAAGGCTTACTCCCTCTATATCGCTTACTGTGCCGGGAGATAATTGGGCGTAACATCCGGTTACAACCACGAATGCTCCGGGATTTTCGTGTACCATTCTGCGTATGGCCTGCCTGCATTTGCGGTCAGCCACATCCGTCACGGAGCAGGTATTTATTATGCAGATGTCGGCTTTCTCGCCCTTCTCTGCGGTGCATACCCCCATTTCCTCAAGCATTTTCCCGAATGTGGAGGTCTCGGAGAAGTTCAGTTTGCAACCGAGTGTGTAATAAGCGGCACGCTTTCCTTGAAATGAAGAAGTATCGATCATTCTTGCTTTTCTCGTTGTATTTGGGGTTAATGAGCTTCGATTGTTACACCTATTTATATATAATAGGCTCAATCGTAATGCAAAGATAGTCATTTTTCTCCGCATATACAACAAAACAAGGCTAAAAACGCCTTTGTTTTGAGGTGTGGGCGGTAACAGAAATTATTTAACATTAGTTTGCAATCTGTATGTTGTTGTAAATCATTAGGTTGCGAAAAAGTTACAAAAAGAGGCAAAAAAAGTATAAAAAACATTTGCTGGTATTGAAAAAAGTACGTAACTTTGCATCGTTTTAATAAACAAAGATTGTTTTACAGATTTAAAAGCTTAGAAAAAATGAAGAAATTAGTTTTTATGTTCGTAGCTATGGCTGCTCTTTCAATGGTTTCATGTGGTAACAAGACCGCTCAGGACAACGCTGCTGACACAACTGCTGTTGATACAGCTGCTGTTGACACTGCTGCCGTTGACACTGCAGCTGCTGACACTGTTAAGTAAGCATCGAACAAAAAGCAACCGCTTGGTATTCCCGATTTGATTAGATCAAGTCGGGAATATTTTTTTATGTCCGTATGTTTCCGGCTCTGTTCACTTGCTTGTAATGCCTTGTGTCATGTAATGGGAGAGCCTGCTTTATAAACAAGAAGACCACATCCTTAGTCAGGGTGTGGTCTTTCCGTTTGTAATCAGGTGCAAATCGCATCGTAATCAGCACCTGTTCATAAAGCAATCAGCACCTGATTACACTGTAATCAGGTGCTGATTGTAATTGCTCTTGCTTCTTGCTGGTTGTCAATGAGTTGTCGGTCACTATTCAAACGGAACAATGCAGTCCAGTGCCTTGTTCCTGACAATCTCGCGGTTCATGTCGTATTTTATCGTGATGACCTTGTTTTCTGCGTCAACCTCATAGCTGTCCATGCCGTATTCCTCTGTCGGAATGTAAGCAGGTATGACCGCCGTGGTGTATCGTGACACCTCAATGTCAGGGTATGTGCGCCTTATCTTCGCTGCTTCCACCTCGCAAAGCGGCATACGCATACCGAGGTCCGCGAAGCGTCTGCCTTCCGCAAAGAACACTTCCTGCCGCATAAGGTATATCAGTTCAAGGAAATCGTCTCCGGTGGCGTTACCCAATTCTTGCTCCTTGACGGATGTCCCGCTGACGGATGGTATGCTGATGGTTCCTTTTACGCGGTGCAGCACCAGCCCGCTTACGGCATTGCCGGCAGCGGAAGACTTCACTTTCCAGTCAGAAGTGTTCAGTTTCACCATGCTGCCGTCCGTGGCTTTCGCCTCGCGCATTTCGAGACTGTCGGTAATTGTCACCGTGCCACGGCTTTGGATTAGGGCGAACAGTTCCGGCAAAAGCCTCGCCTTGAAGTCCGCAAGCTGTGCTGCGTCTGTCACGCTGCATTCCGCAAGGATGAGATAATCCTCCTCCGCTTTGGCGAACGCAATGCGTTGTGACGCCGCCTGTTCCTGATATTTCGGGTCAAGGAAGTCCAGTCGTGGCAGAGGCTCCCACCAGTTGGTGCTGAAAGAGCGGTCTTTTATGGTGCTTACCACGCCGTTTTCCTCGTCAAACTGCACCATGGCGCAGAATGTCTTGTCGTATTCCAATGCCTTCTCCGCATTCTTCTTCGCCTCGGCTTTGTCACCCAGCCTGTAATAAATGCGTGCAAGCAGCGTGTGATATACAGGCTTGAAATCAGCCGACGCCACCTTTTCGTTCGCCTCGTTCAGCACATCCGCCGCCTTGTGCAGATGCTGCTGCCATTCTGCCGGTGCCCCGTTCTCCGCCAATGGCAGGGCGATAAAGTTCTCGCCGGCAAGAATGTATGAGTATGCCAGTGCCGTGTATATGTCTTTCAGCTGCTCATCAGTGGGCTTGTCGTTGACGGCGATGGTGTTAAGCGCATAGTTTGCCATCTCGCGCAGTTTGCCCACGCTGCGTTGCAGGTTCTCCACGTCGTAGTCGGTGTAGAGGATATTCGGTTTGTCAAACTCGCGGTTGGAGCGTGAATACACGTTACGGTAGTTGTCGGTAGCCACATCCAGCAGCTCCGCATACATCCCTACGGCAAGCGCCATTTCCTTGTTTATGCCGTTGACCCATGATGTCATGGGGTTCTCTGATGTGAGAAAATCGTCGGATGAGGTCTCCGGAGAAGTCGGGTCACATGATGACAGTGACATGAAACCGAGCAATATGGCTGATATATATATAATGTAGTGTTTCATTTTATAATCCTTTTACACGTTTTAGAAATTCATTTTTACTGAGCCTATGAACTGTCGCGGCCTTGTATAAGAGCCATATACAATGCCTCCTACTGACGCTCCGCCGTATGAAGCGGCGTCAGACAGGCAGGCTTCCGGATCTACTTCCGCTTTGGTGAACGAGAAAGGATTGTAGCAGGTGAAGCTGACCGTCAGCTCCTTCACCGCTTTGTCAAGCCGGAACTTATATGACGCGCCTATCGTACGCACTTTAAGATAGTCCGCTTTCTCCACAAAACAGTTGGTGAAGTTAGTCCATACCTCCTTGTGTGACTTCCCTTCGGGTATCCAACTCTCGTCAACGCATGGGTCGGAAGCCCCGTAACGCCAGCGGAAGTGGCGGTCCAGCTCATACACGTAACCGCCAATCTGGTAGTCGGCATTGGCATATAGCGAGAAATTCTTGTAGTCAACGCTCAGCGACAGGGAACCGTATGCGTCGGGAAGGGTAGAGCCGAGGTCGGCAAGAGCCTCCGTGTGGCTGTATGAGCCGTCTTCGTTGAACACGGCTTTGTTTCCCCGGAGGAATCCGATAGGCTTGCCTTCTTCCACTATGTTCTGTATCAATGCCTCGTTGGCGAATGTTCCTACGCCGAAGGCTGTTTCCCCTCCGGTGGATATTACCTTGTTGGACAGGGTGTTGAGAGACGCTTGGAAGCGGGCGTGCCAGTCCTTTGCCTGTATGAAGTCCGATGCGATAGTGAACTCAAAGCCACGATTCCGTATCTTGCCTATGTTCGCAAGGTAAGTGGAAGACTGGCCGCTTGACGGCGCGGTGTGGACGGAAAACAGTGCGTCACGCGTCACTGCGTTATAGTAAGCCATTCCGAACTGAATGTAACCGTTGGCCCACTGGCTGTTGAACCCTAACTCCACGGAATGCTTTTTCTCCGGTCTCAGGTCGGGATTGCCGTACTGTCCGTATTCCGCCGTGGCCCCGTTGAGGTACTTGTTGAACGTCACCGTCTTCTGATAAGCGAATGCCGGCGGGTAATTTCCTGCCACACCGTAGTTGGCATAGAACCGGAACGAGCCTAATATGCCGCTTTCCGTCAGCGGTTCCATAAACTCTTCCGATGTGAGCATGTATGAAACGCCCACTTTCGGGTACCATTGCCAGCCTACGTTGTCGCCGAAACCGGTGTTGTAGTCACCCCGCACGCCAAGGTCAAGGTAGTATTTGTTCTGGAAACCGATGTTCTCCTGAATGTAAACGCCGTAATTGTACAGGGAGGAACGGTTGCTGTCCTCGTATGTACGGTTATTGTCATCCACCTCGGTTGTGCCGTCGGGCACGCCGACCGCCTGCTCGTAATACTGCCTGTCGCTATTGCTGAAACTCTGGAAGCCGACGGTTGAAATCACGCTCAGCCAGTCGTTGTGATAGTAGTTGTATTGGGCGTTGACGTCAAATGTCACGCTCAGGAACTTGCGGTCGTAACTTGTGACGTTGCCTACGGCGGTAGGACCGTTGTATTGTACCCTGCTTATCAGTGCGTCGGTGATGATATTCTTTGTCCCTTCATAGCGGTAGTCAAGACCGAACACACCCTTTATCAACAGATTTTTTATCGGTTCGTATTTCAGTTCGTGGGACATTTGGAAACGGTTGATGTCCGTTTTCTTGTTCTGTAAGTCTTCCGACGTGTATATAAGGTCCTTGAAGTTCCGGAAGGCAAGCATATCCATGGCGTCGATGTCACTCGGGAAAGACGTCTTTACGCCGTCAGCGTTCGTGTAAGACATTGATGATGCCGCGCCACATTCCGTCAACCATAGGCCGGAGTAGTATCCCTCGTTGCCGTTACGGCTGCGCATATAGTCGTTATGGACAAACGCAAGAGAGTTGCTGTAAGTCAGGTTCTTTAATATATTAAGGTGTGAGCCGAACCTGATGTCATACTTGTGGTTCTTGTTGTTGTCCGCCACTATGGTACCGTTGTTTGCGGCTGCCGAAGCTCCGAGACTCCATCCGCCTCTTTTTCCGCCGCCGTCAAGCCCGACGCGGTAACGCTGCATCAGGCCGGTTTGGTTCAACAGCTCTTTTGTCCGGCCGTAATGATAGAACTGGGCGTTGGCCTCTTCCCAGCCGAGTTGTACCTCGGCCATGGCGTTGAACCTTCCTTTTCCGCCTTTCTTCGTGAATATCTGTATCACGCCGTTGGCGGCATCAGAGCCGTAGAGGGTTGTCGCCGCACCTCCGCTGACATACTCCACCTTTTCGATGTTCTCCATCGGGATGTCTGACAATGAGCCGGATGCGGATGCGGCACGTATGCCCTGTTCGTTAAGTTTTTGTGAAAGGCTGGTTGCGGTGTTGTTGTTGTCCATGCGTACACCGTCAACATAGATTACAGGCGTGGAGTTAATCTGCACGCTTGAGATGCCGCGGCTTCTCACCATGGACGCTGCTCCCGGCTGGCCGTTTGACAGATTGATCTGCATATTGGGCACGGCAGTTTGCAGCATGTTGTCCAGTCGGTCAGTGTTCAGTTTCCCGATGTCCTGCGCTTTGATGGTGGAGACATTGCTTGAAAGCCTGCGTTTCTGGATAGTTCCTCCCTGACCGGTCACCACAACCTCGTCAAGTTCCTTGCTCCATCGTGCGGAATCGAGAAAAGCCTCCATCTGTGCCGTCTCGGCGGAGTAGTTGTCCAACACTTCTGTGGCATTATAACTTTTCTTTTCTGCCACAGCATTAACAGACATTGCTACGCATAGCAATGCCGAGAAGAATGTTCTCTTCATCTTTGTAAAAAAACAGTGAAATAACACGCGCTACGGATTTACGGTGCAGCGTCAGCAATTTCTTGTGAATAAATTGATAAATAAAAATTGATTTATCAGTGTACCACTTGAAATTTCCAAGTCAAACGGACCTTCGGCTATCGCATGTTGGAAGAGTGATTACACCTAGGCGGATATGCGTATATCTCGTCCGATGTTTTTAAAAGTATGCTCTTTTTACGGGTGCAAAGGTACTTCTTTTTATCGGAATATGCAACATTTTATCACGAAAATTGTAAAAACTTAGCCATTTTCATTGTTATTACAAGAAAATTCTGTATCTTTGCACGACCGTGTGGTAACGTGTCCGCCGTCCGGTGTGTGCCGGGCGTTATGGCAGGCGCAAGTGACGGTTTTGCAAACAGGTGCCGATTACCTTGCAATATGGTGCTGATTACAGTGTAAACAGGTGCTGATTGCGACGAGGCCACGGCTGTATAGGAAAGAATAAACGCTTAAAAGCGTGTAATATGTTGTACGATAGCGATATACGACAATCTATGCCTAATAAGGAAAGATAACCGATATAATATATAAAAGCAAGATACATTATAATGGAAAAGAAACTTCTTCTTGGTGATGAAGCTATTGCCCTCGGAGCGATACACGCCGGTTTGAGCGGTGTATATGCCTATCCGGGCACTCCATCTACGGAAATCACAGAGTTTATTCAAGGTAATGCGCTGGCAAAGGAGCGTGGCATTCACTCGCGCTGGTGCACAAACGAGAAGACGGCCATGGAGGCCGCGCTCGGAATGTCATACGCAGGAAAGCGTGCGTTGGTGTGCATGAAGCATGTAGGCATGAACGTTTGCGCCGACGCCTTTGTCAACAGTGCCATAACAGGAGTGCAGGGAGGCTTGGTAGTGCTGGCCGCTGACGACCCGTCCATGCACTCAAGCCAGAACGAGCAGGACTCACGGTTCTACGGAAAGTTCGCGCTTATACCGATATTCGAGCCTTCAAACCAACAGGAGGCATACGACATGATGAGCGTGGCCTTTGACTATTCGGAGGCTATCAAGGAGCCGGTACTGCTTCGTATCGTAACACGTCTGGCGCATTCGCGTGCCGGCGTGGTGGTAAGAGAGGCGAGAGAGCAGAACGGCATCAACATTTCGACAGACGCATGGGTGCTGCTGCCCGGCATAGCGCGGATGAAGTATGACGCCCTCCTCGGCAAACAGGACGCCATGCTGATGGCGAGCAACACGTCACAGTTCAACAAGAGCGAGTACTCCGACGGCGGAAGGAAAGAGGACAAGACCGGTATCATAGCCTGCGGCATAGGTTACAACTATGTAAAGGAGGCGATAGCGCAACTGCCGAAGGAGAAACAAGCCTTATATAATATAGAAAAGGTGTCACAGTATCCTTTGCCGGAACAGCGCATACAGATGCTGGCCAAGGAGAGTGGCAAGCTGCTGGTGGTGGAAGACGGCCAGCCTGTTGTCGAGGAAAGCGTCAAGGCGCTGCTCGGCACGGACTATATCGTCACCGGCCGTCTGACCGGTGCTTTGCCGAGAACAGGCGAATTGACCCCGGACTGTCTGGCTGCCGCACTTGGCGTGGATGTTTCCCACACGCTCGCTCCGGCCAAGAACCTTGCCGGACGGCCCCCGCAGTTGTGTCAGGGATGCGGACACCGCGATGTTTATGCCGCACTTAACAAGGTAGCGGAGGAATATCCCGACCACCGTATCTTCGGTGACATAGGCTGTTATACGCTTGGTGCGCTGCCTCCATACAAGGCATTGTCAAGCTGTGTCGATATGGGCGCCTCGATAACCATGGCCAAAGGCGCGGCCGATGCAGGCCTGTTCCCCGCCATTGCCGTTATAGGCGACTCTACGTTTACGCACTCCGGCATGACGGGACTGCTGGATGCCGTGAATGACAAGTCAAACATTACAGTCATAATATCAGACAATCTCACGACAGGCATGACCGGTGGACAGGACTCTGCCGGTACAAACAAGTTTGAGGCAATATGTCTCGGTCTCGGTGTCGAGCCGGAACACGTGCGTGTTGTGGTGCCGCTTCCAAAGAACATGGAGGAGATTACCCGTACCATTAAGGAGGAGATTGAATACAATGGCGTATCTGTCATAATACCAAGGCGTGAGTGTATCCAGACGGCTGCGCGCCATGCAAGGGAAAAGGCTAAGGCCAAGAAAGCATGATTGTGGGTTAACCAATAAAGAACGACAATGAAAAAAGACATTATATTATGTGGCGTGGGAGGTCAAGGCATTCTCTCCGTCGCGACGATAATAGGCGAGGCGGCCACAAAGGCGGACCTGAACCTGAAACAGGCCGAGGTGCACGGCATGAGCCAACGCGGCGGAGACGTGCAGTCAAACCTGCGTCTTTCCACGGAAACGATTTACAGTGACCTCATACAGAAAGGCAGTGCCGACATTATTATATCCATGGAGCCGATGGAAGCGCTGCGGTATGTGCCGTATCTTGCCAAGGATGGTGTGATAGTGACAAGCAACAAGCCGTTTGTCAACATACCGAACTACCCGGATGAGCAGGCACTTTTTGATGAATTAAAAGCTTTACCGAATAACGTTATAATGCTTGACATAGAGGCGGTTGCGAAAGACGCCGGTTCGGCGCGCTCCGCTAACGTGGTGTTGTTGGGCATGGCTGCGAAATATATCGGAATCATATCCGCCGAGGCTCTGCGTGACGCTGTCGCCACAATATTCGCCCGCAAGGGAGAGAAAGTAGTGGAGGCAAACCTTAAGGCGTTTGACATGGGAGCTGCGGCAAACTAAACGACAGAGCGATGTATAGAAGACCATTACCTGACTGGAAGTCAGCATACCTCGACCCGGAACTTGAAACGATGTCGAGGGAGCAGATAGAGGCTCTCCAAGTGGAGAGGCTGAAGGCGACAGTGGCGCGCTGCATGAACAATCCCGTTTACAGACAACGGCTTGAAGAGGCTGGGGTGACACCGGAGAACATAACAAGTGTTGATGACATACGCCGCATTCCTTTCACAACGAAGCAGGACTTGCGTGACACTTACCCCTTCGGCTTGGCGTCAGTGCCCCTTACCGAGTGTGTACGTCTGCACTCGTCGTCGGGCACCACGGGTAATCCTACCGTGATACTGCATACGCAGAAAGACCTTGACGAGTGGGCTAATCAGGTTGCGCGTAACCTTTGGATGGTGGGACTGCGCCCGGATGACGTGTTCCAGAACTCTTCCGGATATGGTATGTTTACCGGAGGACTGGGCTTTCAGTATGGAGCCGAGAGGCTGGGAATGCTCACCATTCCTGCCGCGGCCGGCAATTCGCTGCGCCAGATAAAGTTCATGACGGATTTCGGAACGACTGCCGTTCATGCGGTGCCGTCATACGTGACACGCCTTTACGAGGTGATGCAGGAGCAAGGCGTTGACCCGCGCAGGGACACGAAGCTGAAAGTGCTTGCGATAGGTGCCGAACCGCACTCTGAGGAGCAGCGCAAGCGCATAGAGGAGATGATGGGCGTGAAGGCCTACAACTCTTTCGGTATGTCGGAAATGTGTGGCCCCGGTGTGGGATTTGAATGTAAAGAGCAGAACGGACTGCACTTCTGGGAGGACTATTACATCGTGGAGATCGTTGACCCGGAGACGTTGGAACCGGTGCCTGACGGCGAGATAGGCGAGCTTGTGCTCACTTCCATCAACCGTGAGGCCATGCCTTTGCTGCGTTATCGTACCCGTGACCTGACAAGGGTGTTGGGACGCACATGTCCTTGTGGGCGTAATCATGTCCGCATTGACCGCATGAAAGGCAGGTCTGATGACATGATGGTGTTGCGAGGGGTTAATATCTTCCCTATACAGATAGAGAAAATACTGATGTACTATAAGGAATTGGCGAACAATTACCTTATAACGCTGACAACAGACGCCAACAATGACAACATGACTGTGGAGGTGGAGCTGGAAGAGTTGTTCACGGATGATTTCCAAAGGCTTACCGCTTTGCAGAAATCTATCACAAGGGCGTTGAAGGATGAGATACTCCTCACGCCGATAGTGAAACTTGTGCCGAAAGGTACTCTGCCCGTCAGCGAGGGCAAGGCCGTAAGGGTTGTTGACAAAAGAACTGTATATAAATAGGCGGATAGGGCCGTTTGGTTGCTTGGCTGGATGATTATGATTCAGCGAATAGCCAAACGGCCTGTTTCAAAAACAATAATATTATCTTATTATGACAATAAAACAACTTTCCATATTCATAGAGAACCGCAAGGGGGCACTGTCTGATGTGCTTAATATGTTGCGTGATAACAATATCAATATTGTGGTAAGTACCTTAGGCGATACCGATGGCTTTGGAATATACCGCGTGATATGCAGCGACACGGAGAAGGCTTTTAAGGTGTTGCATGCCAAGAATATCAGTGCTACCATAACCAATGTCTTTGCGATACGCTTGTCAGACCATAAGCCGGGAGCGGCGGCAGAACTCGTGGAAAAGCTGACTGCGGCCGGAATTAACGTGAGATATATGTACTCGTTTCTTTATGAAGGCAGGGGAATAATAGTGTTCCGCCCGGACGACAATGACAAGACGGAGGAACTTATAATGCTGAAGAAATTGGATTATATCATGGAAGAAGACCTTGCCGGGCAGGTATAGGAAATACATATCATATTATTTATAACACATACACATTATTATGAAAAGGACCTTCGTGTTTATTGCTGCGATGATTGCGGCAATAACGACAGTTAAGGCTGAGACACTTACAACGGAGTTGGGTAGCGGTAACACCGATCAGGCTATGCTTGAGGAGCATAATACATTGGTCGGCGCACCGGAGGAAAGTAACGATAAAGACATGAAGTATTGGGCGAATACCGTTGCTTCACGATTGAAAGTGACGGGATATGCGCAAGCCGGATATACGGCGACGATGCCGGAAAGCGGAGATAAGAGCAATACTTTTGACATGAAGCGTGTCATTCTCATGGTAGGTGCGGAAATAACGCCGCAGTTCTATGCGTTCTTCATGCACGAGTTCAAGAACAATGCCATGCAGGAATATTACATGGAGTATCGTCCGTGCAAGGCGTTGAATCTGCGTTTCGGCCAGTCCAAGATTGAGTTATCCATCGAAAACCCGATGTCGCCGACTGTTCTTGAAAGCATATCCCCTATGTCTCAGGGGGTATATTGGCTCTGCGGCGCTGATCCTTTGATGGGAAATCCATGCGGACGCGACCTCGGTCTTATGGCTTATGGCAACTTGTTTAACAATAAGTTACGCTATGTAGTTGAAGTGGTAAATGGCGGTCAGGCTAACAAAGCGGACAAAGACAACCGCAAGAATGTTGTAGCCAAGTTGGAATATAAGCCTATTCCTAATTTCTTTGTGTCTGTTTCCGGACTGAAGGGCTATGGATATGCCATGGCGGAGTCAGGCTATAACGCTACGGTTGCCTTGAATGAGACATACAGACAGGACCGATATGCTTTCGGCATGGAATGGAAATCAAAGGCAACCGGCACCGACTACCATAATAACCGCTGCGCCATGGTGCGTACGGAAATGCTTGGTGGCAAGGACGGAGACTGCAACAGTTTCGGAGCTTACGTCTCTTCCGCCGTTCCTGTATATAAAGGTCTGGACATTGTAGCTATGGCTGACTACATGAATTACAACACTGACGCAAAGCTGAAGAAGACAAACCTTATGGCAGGTGTGCAGTATTGGATATTCAAAAAGTGCCGTCTGCAAGCGCAATATACTTACAGTTTCAAAAGCGATGCCATGAAAGTACTTGACGGTGACAATGCAAGCACAGTGCAAGCGCAGTTGCAGGTAGCGTTTTAACCAACCAAATCAAGCAAAGATTGTTATGTTAATAAAGATAATTCTTACCGTTATATTCCTCTGTGTCACCGTTGCCGTTGGAATATACTCACGCCAACAGGCACGTTCTGTGGACGGATTTGTACTTGGCGGACGTTCCGTTGGCCCTTGGCTTACGGCCTTTGCATACGGCACTTCCTATTTCTCCGCTGTCGTATTTGTAGGTTATGCCGGACAATTCGGATGGAAATACGGCCTGTCTGCCTCATGGATAGGCATCGGAAACGCCGTTATTGGCTCCCTGCTTGCATGGATTGTTCTCGGAAGAAGAACCAAAATGATGACGCAACACATACAAAGCCGCACCATGCCCGACTTCTTCGGCACGCGTTACTCAGACGAATGGCTGCGTGTTGTGGCGTCTATCATCGCCTTTGTGTTTCTCATTCCATACACGGCAGGCGTTTATATGGGCATTTCCAAGCTCTTTGAGATGGGCTTTGGCATACCATACGAATACTGTGCCATCATCATGGCCATGCTTACCGCGGTCTATGTCATACTTGGAGGATATAAGGCTACTGCGATAAACGATTTCATACAAGGCATAATAATGCTCTTCGGCATCACCACAGTCATCGCTGTTGTGCTGCAAAACCAAGGTGGTCTTGTGGCGGCGGTAGATAAAATGTGTGACGCAGTGCCCACCGTCCACGACTTGGAAGACAAGTCCGGGCTGTTCGCTAACTTCCATCCGGGTGACTTTGCGTCATGGTTCGGCCCCAATCCGCTAAGCCTTCTTGGCGTGGTCATATTGACTTCACTCGGCACATGGGGACTCCCGCAAATGGTAGGCAAGTTCTATTCCATAACAGACGAGTCCGCAATAAAGCGCGGAACGGTCATTTCCACCGTTTTTGCACTCATTGTTTCCGGCGGATGTTATTTCCTTGGCAGTTTCGGCCGCCTGTTTCCTGAGCCGGCTTTCAATGTGGAGAAACACAAATACGCATACGACAGCATCGTGCCGTCAATGCTTGAGACCCTGCCTGACGTGCTGATTGCCCTTGTGGTACTCCTTGTTCTTTCCGCTTCCATGTCCACATTGGCATCGCTTGTGCTCACTTCCTCTTCCACAATGACCCTTGACCTTATATATAGAGACAAGAAATCACTTGACGGTGAGGTAGAAGGCGGAAAGATAGACGATTTGGTTGCTGAGAAGATAGAGCGCCGCAAGGTTGTCATCATGCGTGTGCTTATAGTCTTTTTCATTGCACTTTCACTTATGATAGCACTCAATCCCCCACAGTTTATAGCGCAGCTTATGGGCATATCATGGGGTGCTCTTGCCGGTGCCTTCCTCGCTCCGTTCATGTTAGGACTGTATTGGAAAGGAGTAACGCGCGCCTCCGTCTGGGCTTGTTTCGTGTGGGGAGTAGGCCTTACGGTAGTGAACATGATGATGGGAAACAGCATTCTTAACCCGATAGACTGCGGTGCAGTGGCCATGTTGGGCGGTTTCGCTGTTGTTTTCGTTGTCAGTCTCTTTACCAAGAAGATGGACTCAGACACTGTGGACACGATATTCAAATGTTACAATAAATAAAGAAATATAAGCATAACCATGCCATCGTTAAAGGAACTGTTAAATCAGGGAGACTGCTTTGCCAATTCATGCGGCATGAAACTCACCGATGTGCGCGAGGGATACGCCCGTGCGGAAATGCTGGTAGAAGAACGTCATCTCAATGCGGCGGGCGTTTGTCAGGGAGGAGTGTATTTCACGCTGGCGGATTTGGCTTTCGCTGCCGTCACCAATTCACACGGACTGGTGACCCTTGGCGTGCAGAGCGGAATCACATACCTCCAATCCGCCTATAAAGGCGACCATCTCATTGCCGAGACAGAAGAAGTGTTCAACCACCATCGTCTGCCCTTTTGCGAGACAAAGATAAGGAATCAAAATGGCGACTTGCTTTGTATTGTAACAGGTTCCGCATACCGCAAGCGAGACACTTTCACCTTTGAAGGATTAGAATAATAACCAACCTATAACCAAAAACAATGATACTAAATAGAGCAATGGAATGCATGGATCGCGAATCCATGCGCAAGTTACAGACAGAACGTCTCATAAAGACGGTAAAAACCTGTTATGAAAAAGTACCTTTCTATCGCAGAAAGATGGACAAGATGGGCATCAAGCCGGAAGACATCAAGTCCATAGACGACATACACCGCCTTCCCTTCACCACCAAGCACGACTTGCGTGACGAATATCCGTTCGGCCTTCAGGCCGTACCGCAAAGCGAGGTAGTACGCATACACGCCTCTTCCGGCACCACAGGCAAGCCGGTTGTAGGCACATACACCAAGCATGACCTCGAAATGTGGGCGGAAGGAGCCGCACGCGTATTTGCCGCAGGCAACGTTACCAAGGGTGACATCGTGCAGGTAAGCTACGGCTACGGCCTCTTTACCGGCGGTCTTGGCGCACATGACGCCGCCGCACACCTCGGGGCGGTGCAGCTGCCCACCTCAGCCGGAAACTCAGAAAAGCAGATAATGCTTATGAAAGACTTTGGCTCTACCGTCCTCGCCTGCACACCGTCATACGCCCTCCACCTCGCCGAGGTAATAGAGAAAAGCGATTCCGTGAGGAAAGAAGACCTCAAACTGCGTGTCGGCTTTTTCGGAGCAGAGCCGTGGACGGAAGGAATGCGTAAGGAACTGGAAGAACGTCTCGGCATAAAGGCCATCGACATCTATGGACTCACGGAGATGAGCGGCCCCGGTGTAGGCGGAGAATGCGAATGCCAGAACGGTACCCACCTGTGGGAAGATATGTTCTTCCCGGAGATTATCAACCCCGACACGCTCGAACCCTGCGAGCCGGGCGAGTTCGGAGAACTGGTCTTCACATCCCTTTGTAAGGAAGCCATGCCGATTCTGCGTTACCGTACACGCGACTTGACACGCCTCATATATGACAAATGCGAATGCGGGCGTACCGCCGTCCGTATGGACCGTATCCTCGGACGCTCTGACGACATGATGATTGTCCGCGGCGTAAACGTCTTCCCAAGCCAGATAGAAACCTGCCTGACAGAGTTCCCGGCCTTCACGCCGCAGTATTTCATTACCGTTGACCGCAAGAACAATGAAGACACCTTCGACCTTGACGTGGAGTTGCGCGACGAGTTCTTCTCTCCGAACCCGGCAAAGCAGATGCCGCACATCAAACCCTTGTACGACCGAATCGTCTCCATGGTAGGCATTAAGCCTAACATCCACATCAAGGAGCCGGGAGCCATAGCACGCTCTACGGGTAAGGCGAAGCACGTTAACGACAAGAGAAACTTCAAGGGATGAATAAATTAAGGTCTTTTGTCGTGGGTTTTAGGTTCTTGTGGTTAGGTTAATCACCGCCGCCCCAATTCATACGACCTCCAACCCACAACCTCCAACCTTCAAACCTATTCTAAAAATGACCACACCATTAGACTACAACACCGTCACGGAAGCCATCGAGGCAATGCACCTCGGTGACTTCTCGCAGGCTACCATACGCGACATACAAAGCCTTTCACGCACATTGGAAGAGAAAACAGGCCAGCCCGTCATACACCTTGAAATGGGAGTGCCGGGCCTGCAACCATCTGAGATTGCGTTGCGTGCCGAACAGGAAGCACTTGCCGGCGGGTGCGCCACCGTCTATCCGCCAAACGGAGGCATACCGCGCGTCAAGAACGCCGCGTCACAATTCGTCAAGGCTTTCATCGGAGTGGATGTAGATCCACTCTGTTGCATACCCACAACAGGCTCCATGCAAGGCACTTTTGCTACATTCACGGCGTGGAAACACGCCTTTACCGCTACTGACGGCACGAAAGGCGAGCCCACGGTATTGTTCATCAATCCCGGCTTTCCGGTACAGACCACACAGTGCGACGTAATCGGTCTGAAGCACATTGGCCTTGACGTCCACAGCTATCGCGGCACGGCACTCATAGACAAGCTGGAAGAAATCATACCGCAGCACAACATCTGCGGCATCGTCTATTCCAATCCCAACAACCCCTCGTGGGTCTGCTTCAACGAAGAGGAACTCCAAGGCATAGGCCGTCTGGCCACAAAGTACGGCTTTATCGTCCTTGAAGACCTCGCATACTTCGCCATGGACTTCCGCCGCGACCTCTCGCACCCCTTTGAGGCACCATATCAGGCGACCGTCGCACGCTATACCGACAACTACATACTCTCCGTATCCGGTTCCAAGGCCTTCTCCTACGCAGGCCAGCGCATAGGTGTCACCTGCATAGGCAACAACCTCTATCATCGCGTTTATCCCGCCCTCCAAGAGAAGTTCGGCATCGGCGAGTTCGGTAACTTCTTCGCCAACCGCCTCATGTACACCTTCTCCAGCGGAACAACCCACAGTGTTCAGCACGCCATGGCCGCACTGATGGAAGCCGCCTGCGACGGTTCCTACAATTTCCTTGCCGACGTAAGGGAATACGGTCGCCGCGCAAAGTTCATGAAGGATGTCCTTCTCGCCAACGGCTTCTATCTCGTTTACGACAACGACATGGGTGCGCCGCTTGCCGACGGATTCTATTTCACGGTGCAATACCCCGGCATGACAGACCTCCAGCTCACCCGTGAGCTGATGTATTACGGCATAGCCGTCTATCCGCTCGACACCATGGGCTCCACGCAGCAGGGCGTGCGCGTCTGCACATCCTTCTTCGCCGACGGGCAGCACGACCTGTTCCGCCAGCGCATAGAGGCGTTCAAGGAGAACCATTAAGCGGCGGACAGACGTTGAAATATAGGTGACATAGCCGGTTTTCAACAATAGTAACAGCGAAAGACAACATTAACAACCTTTTCTTTTACCCCATTACCGGTGGCATAAGAATGGTTGCTAATGTTGTCTTTTGTTGTTTATATAGTCATACACATAAGGCTTTCCGCAAATTAGGTGTAGCCGTTTCAGCATCAATTATTATAAACCGCCCTTGTAGGGACACACCTTCTTGCCGCCGGCATAAAGCCTATGGCAAGCGGCAAAGCCGAGCGGGTGTGTCCGATGAATGCGAAATAATCGATGATTCGGACGCATCAAGGTACGTTTCTACAAGATATTGTAAATCAGTACGTTATAAATGATGTTGTAAAAGGGTGCTGATTACATTGTAAAAGAGGCCTGATTACAGTGTTATTAGCACCTGATTACAAGGTAATCAGCACCCCTTTCTGTGGCGTATCGTGTGTCCCAATGCAAACAAAGACCAGACATAACCGATTTTGCCATGCAAACCGCCGATGCCGCTATGCCCGTGTGAGAGCCAGAAAGGAACAGAAACCAGCCCCGTGAGAGCCGCCAAGAGAAAAAAGACGGCCATACACTTGAACCCCATTGACCGGTGTTCCCTGAAACGCCTGTACCACCTGCCGGCATGATGCCAGTTGAGGTGAACGTGCCACAATACCAATACCAGCAGTGTGCCGGACATTACTACATGAAGCCATGTCCAGACTGCATTGCCAATACCACAGAAAGGACATCCGTGAAGACACTCCAGCAAAACGCCGCTTGCAACGGCAACAGGCATTACGGACAACAAACTCCTGTTGCAAATCAATAAAAACTTCTTTTTCATACAATATTCAGTTTTTTTAATACAGTTGCAAAGGTATCACTTTTTCGTATTGGGAATATTATGTATCTTTGCAGATAAATCCGTAATATTTGCCTGCAATGATAAAGCGACCGATAAGAAACCAGATAGTGGAACACCTTTCACGATTGGGAGAAGTCTCCGAACACAATATAAGCAGAAAAGATGACACGACAGCCCGAACCTATCATTACCACAATACCGTGGAAGTAATCCTGATAAAGAGCGGGTGGGCGGAAGGCCTGATAGGCGAAATAACAGGACGGTTACAGCAAGGCACGGTGGCAGTACTCGGCAGTGACGTGCCGCACTGCGTTCTGCGCACCTCCGATGACTGTTCCTGTATCTTGGTACACATCCCGACCGAACTCCTGATATGGGATGAAGACCGCTTCCCCGAACTGGCGCATGGAACAACGTTTATCCGCAACAGCAAAAGCGGCATGATATACAAGGACGCGGAACTTGCCCGCAAGACAGCGAGACTTGTCGCCAGAACAGCCGCTGCGGACGGATTCATGCGCATATCGTTGCTTATGCAGCTGCTGCATCTGCTGAGCACCACGCCTCCCACCTCAACGGTATTGGCTGAGCACCACCGCCCTAATGGCGTGAAAGCCGAAGAGACAGCCATCGACAAAGCATACCGTTACCTTTACGCTCACTACCGTGAGCAACTGACGTTAAGCGAGCTCGCCTCCTTTGCGGGGCTCAACTCCTCGGCACTGTGCCGCTCCTTCAAAAAGGCAAGCGGCGGCACCATAGGGCAGTACCTAAGCCGCCTGCGCATAGAGTACGCCTGCAACCTCCTGCTGACAACGAATACGGACGTAGCCCGGATAGCCTATAAATCCGGCTACAACAGCTACTCGCATTTCTGCGCGCAATTCAAGAAACACATGAAAATGTCGCCAACAGAATACAGGCAAGGAGCGGACACACGGCATGACAAAGCATATTTCACGAAAAAGACTTAAAGAACGTTAGGAAACATTTTTGCAATCCGGTTGCAAAAACTTTTACCTAACTTTGCAGGCGAATATAAAAGAACAGATGAGAAGAGCGGTACACATAACAATAATGTCATTGGCAACATTGCTTGTATTGGCAGTGGGGGGCATGCCGCATCATCACCATGGGACCGTCGAGTGCCCGGCTATGGAACGCTGCGTTGCTGATAATGTCGTAAACGATGAACATACAGCGCATCATGTGGATGACATTGCCGGGAATTGTTGTTTTGTTTCACATATCTTGTTGCACCGTTGCACCTCCTTTTCACACCATATAGTCAATAAATGTCCTCTCATGGCCGTGTCCGTAGCCGCCGCTTTTGTCGTGGATACGGAAGTGTCGGAGGATATGGCAGACGGAGGATATGTGTCACCTTATACTTCACCTTGTGTATATGCCAACAGCCTGTTAAGGGCACCGCCACGGAAAAATGTTTGATAATAGGTGGCAAATGTGTCAGGATATGCGGTTTTTACCCTGATGTATGTATATGTTTGCCCTGTAAGTCTTTTTATTTCAAACATTTTCCAAACAATGAAAAAACATGATAATATAGCAGTGGCACTGAGTGTCGCTGCCATGCTCTGTGTGTCTTGTTCCGACTCTCATAAGGACCATGTGGATGAAGCCGGCAAGCATACACACGCTGATGAGATAGTTTTCACACGGAAGCAAGCCATGGAGGCAGGCCTGAAACTGGAAACCGTAACTCCCGGTGACTTTACGGATGTGATAAAGGTGGCCGGACAGATTGTTTCACCCTTGGGTGACGAGCAGACTGTGGCCGCTACGGCAAGCGGTATAGTGACATTTACAAACGGAACCATGACCGATGGCAGTGCGGTAAGAACCGGACAGAGTATCGTCAAAATCTCCGCCAAGCAACTGCAAGACGGTGCACCCGGACTGAAAGCCAAGGCGGAATATGAAGTTGCGGAAAGAGAATATCGCCGTGCGGAGAGTCTTGTGGCGGACAAAATCATATCAGTAAAGGATTTTGAACAAATCAAATTGCGTTATGAGACAGCCAAGGCTGCATATATCGGGTTGGCGGAGCGAATGACGGACGGGGTGGTTAATGTCGTTTCCCCGATTAATGGGTTTGTCAAGAACCGCTTTGTTAAACAAGGTGATTATGTCAATGTGGGCGATCCTATTGTCTCTGTCACACAGAACCGCAGACTGCAACTGGTGGCGGACGTACCGGAACGTTATGCAAAATATGTAAAGCATATCGGTAGTGCCAATTTCAAACCGGCATACGACAAGAACGTTTACAGGTTGTCGGACCTTAATGGCAAATTACTTTCTTACGCCAAGACGGTGAACCAAGGCACTTCTTTCCTGCCCGTGACGTTTGAGTTCGATAATATAGGTGAGTTTGTGGCGGGTTCTTTCGCGGATGTTTATTTGCTGTCGCATCCCAAACGTGATGCGGTTTCGGTGCCGGTAAGCGCCTTGACCGAGGAGCAGGGGGTGTATTATGTCTATCTGCAAGCGAAGGACAACAAGGAGGTTTTTATGAAACGGGAAGTGTCTTTGGGCATGGATAACGGTGACCGGGTGGAGATAGTGCAAGGTTTGTCTGCCGGTGATATTGTGGTTACCAAAGGTACTTATCAAGTTAAATTAGCGGCATCGGCAACGGTGATACCGGAAGGGCACACTCATTAAGGCTGTGTCTTGCGATGCTTGGCTGCACTTTGTGGGACAGTGTATGTTTTAGGCTTTTCCGACAGATGGCAGGCAACTTATAACAGACAGATAAAGAAATGCTGAACAAGATAATAAGATTTTCTCTTGACAACCGTCTTGCCGTATTGGTGGTTTCCGTGCTGCTGACGCTTGGCGGGATTTACACTGCTTCAAATATGGAAGTGGATGTTTTCCCCGACCTTAATGCCCCTACGGTGGTTGTCATGACAGAGGCTAAGGGTATGGCTCCGGAGGAGGTGGAACGCTTGGTTACCTTTCCTGTGGAGACTGCGGTTAACGGCGCTACGGATGTGCGCAGGGTGCGTTCGTCATCCACTACCGGCTTTTCCATCGTGTGGGTGGAGTTTGACTGGGGCACGGATATATATAAAGCACGGCAGACAGTGTCGGAAAAACTGGCGGTGGTGAAGGAGACACTTCCGCAAAATGTCGGTACTCCGACATTAGGTCCGCAGTCATCGATTCTTGGCGAGGTGATGATAGTCAACCTTACGGCTGACACTACCTCTATGCGGCAACTGCGTACCATTGCCGATTGGAACATCCGTCCGCGTTTGCTGGCTATGGGCGGGGTGGCGCAGGTAACAGTGATGGGCGGTGAGATAAAGGAGTATCAGATTCTGCTTGACCCCAATCGAATGAAACATTATAATGTAGGATTGGGTGATGTCTATGCAGCGGTGCAGGAGATGAACCGGAATGTGGCAGGGGGTACACTTTATGAATATGGCAATGAATATGTCATACGTGGTGTATTGTCAACGAATGATGTCAAGTCGCTTTCAAAGGCGGTAGTGAAGAGTGTGTCCGGCAAGCCTGTGTATCTTGACGCTGTGGCGGAGGTGAAAACAGGAAACCGTGCTCCGAAGATGGGGGTAGCCTCGTATAATGGCAAACCGTCGGTGGTAATGACGGTGACAAAGCAGCCGGGAACAGGAACATTGGATTTGACCAAGCGTTTGGACGAAGCGTTTGGTGAAGTGCGGCAGACATTGCCCGCTGACGTGAAAATGTCAACAGACGTCTATCGGCAGTCACGTTTTATAGAGAGTTCTATCGGTAATGTCAGGCAGGCGTTGGCGGAAGGTGCTCTATTTGTTGTGATAGTGTTGTTCCTGTTCCTTATGAATACGCGTGCAACGGTCATCTCCCTTGTTGCCATACCGTTGTCACTGCTCGTTTCTGTCCTTGTGTTGAGGATGATGGGATTGACTATTAATACTATGAGTCTTGGAGGAATGTGTATAGCCATAGGCTCGCTGGTAGATGATGCCATAGTGGATGTGGAGAATGTTTATAGGCGCTTGCGCGAGAACGGCCGTTTGCCGAAGGAGGAGCGGCGTAAAGTGAAGGATGTCATATATGACGCTTCACGTGAGGTGCGTATGCCTATTCTCAATTCCACGCTTATTATTGTCGCGAGTTTTGTCCCGCTTTTCTTCCTGTCCGGCATGGAGGGACGTATGCTTGCGCCTCTTGGCATAGCGTTTATTGTCGCTCTTGCCGCTTCCACCGTAGTTGCGCTGACGCTGACACCGGTGCTGTGCAGCTTGCTTTTGGGAGAAAAAAGGAATAAGACGATGGATTGTGACAGGAAAGATAAGGAGACGATAGTTGCCCGCAAACTGAAAGATATGTATTCCATGACGTTGGAGTGGGCTGTCTCGCACAGCAAAATCGTGCTTGGTACTGCGGGGGTGATGTTGATAGTCGCGCTTATAATATTCTCAACTCTCGGCCGCAGTTTCCTGCCACCGTTTAATGAAGGTTCGTTCACTGTAAACATCAGCACTCTGCCGGGACTGTCTTTGGATGAGTCGGACAAGATAGGCAGGCAGGCGGAGAAAACCTTACTGTCTATTCCGGAGATAACGGCGGTTGGACGAAAGACAGGTCGCGCGGAACTGGACGAACATGCGCTTGGCGTAAATACGTCAGAGATAGAAGCCCCTTTTGTACTTTCCGGTCGAGGTAAGGATGAGGTGTTGGCTGATGTGCGTGATAGATTGAAGGATATTCCGGGGGTGAATATAGAGGTTGGAGCACCTATCACACATCGTATTGACGCAATGCTTTCCGGCACACAGGCAGGCATAGCGATAAAGTTGTTCGGGTCAGACTTGAACAAGATGTATCTCCTCGGCAATGAGATAAAGGCTGCGATAGAAGGAGTGGAAGGCATTGTTGACTTGAATGTGGAACAACAGGTGGAACGTCCGCAACTAATGATAGAACCGAAACGTGAGATGCTGGGTAAGTATGGCATAACCATGCCGCAGTTTGCGGAGATGGTGAATGTCTTGCTGGCAGGTGAAACCGTCTCTCAGGTGTATGAGGGCGACAAAGTTTTTGACCTTGTATTGAAAGCGGACAACGAGGGTCGGGCGACTGTTGAGAGTATAAGAAACATGACTGTGGACGCCAATGGCGGTACAGTGCCGTTGGGGAATATTGCCGAAGTGCGGTCATCAGCAGGACCTAATACTATTAACCGTGAGAATGCCGTGCGTAAGATAGTCATCTCCGCCAATGTTTCAGGGCGTGACCTGCTGAGTGTGGTGGAAGATATACAGCGCAATGTAGAAGAAAAGGTGAGGTTGCCAAAAGGGTATCATGTGGAGTACGGAGGGCAGTTTGAGAGCGAACGGTCCGCATCACGCGCACTGCTTATTGCTTCCGTCTTCTCTTTGTTGGTAATCTTTATGCTGTTGTTCAGCCAGTTCCGCAGTATGACACAATCTTTGGTGATACTGTTGAATCTGCCTTTGGCGTTAATAGGCGGTGTAATATCCGTATGGCTTGCGGATGGCATGATAAGTATTCCTGCCATTATAGGATTTATCTCGCTGTTTGGAATCGCGACACGCAATGGTATGTTGCTTGTCTCAAGATACAATGACTTGCGCAGTGAGGGCTGTTCCATAATGGAAAGCGTAAGGCGCGGTTCGGCAGACCGCCTGAATCCTATCTTGATGACGGCGCTGTCTTCGGCACTCGCCTTGATTCCTATGGTGACAGGGGGAGACTTGCCGGGCAATGAGATACAGAGTCCTATGGCGAAGGTTATACTCGGAGGTTTGTTTACCTCCACTTTGCTAAACGGTTTTATTATTCCTATAATGTATTTGAAGACAGTTAAAAGAAAATGAAAAAAGCGACAGTGACAATGATGGCGGTCATAACGGTTTCCCTGTTGAACGCCAAAACGACAGTACAGACGGCTATAACAGACATAGAACGGAACAACATTACTCTGAAAGCGTTGCGTAAGGCATGCGATGCGGAGAAAATAGGCAACGCTACGGGCAATTATCTTGAAGATCCGGAGGTGGAGTTCAGTTATTCATGGGGCTCTCCTGCCGATATAGGGACACGTCAGGATATAAGCGTGACCCAGTCTTTTGATATTCCGACAATCTTAGGAAAGAAAAGAAAGGTAGCAGAGATGAAGAACGAAATGGCGGAATGGCAGTACAGGGCGGATCGCATGAATATCCTGTTAGAAGCCCGGCTGTTACTTATAGACATGGTTTACTATAACAAGATGCTTTTGGAATTGGCAAAAAGAAAAACTTCTGCGCAGGCTATCATGGATGCGCAGAAGTTGAGGCTGGACAAAGGTGACGGTAACATTCTTGAATACAACAATGCGAGGATGATGTTTTCAACGGTTGAGGTGGAGACAGAACAGATGGAAACGGAACGTAACGCAGTGCATAGCCAACTGGTACGGTTGAATGGCGGCAGTGACGTAACTGTTGATTTGTATGAATTTGAGCCGATAAGCCTGCCGCTTGACTTTTCTGAGTGGTTTGAGAGAAAAGCAGAGACCATTCCCGCTCTCGCCTATATGGCAAGTAGTACAGCCCTGAGTAAAAAAGAACTTTCAGTAGCCAAGGCCATGAGATTTCCTGCTGTTTCCATTGGTTATGTAAGGGAAAATACTTTGGGACAATATTATCATGGCGTGTCGGTGGGGATGTCAATTCCGTTGTGGAACAGGAAAAATACAGTAAGACAAGCCAAGGTAGCGGCAGAAGCTGCGCAGTATAGGCAGGATAATGCCGTGAGCCAATACCGCGGGCAGTTGGAAGTGCTTTATAACCGAACGTCGGGATTGCGGAAAACTGTGGAGGAGTACCGTCTTATGTTGCGGGAGACAAGTAGTGAAGCCCTGTTGGCGAAAGCCCTTGATGCAGGAGAAATATCAGTTATAGAATATTCCGTGCAGATGGGAGCGTATTACGAACTGGCAGACAAGGCTCTGGCAGCGGAGCGTGAGTGTCAGAAGGCTTTTGCGGAATTGACAGCTATGGAATGGTGAATGCTCGTGTCTGATATGTGTTCTTATTGTGGTTGAATTATTGGAATTTAAGTTTTTTCTTATATTTTTTCTATGTTTCAATTTTTTATTGTATCTTTGCATAAAATTGAATGATACACGATGAGATTAAGAGAATTTACACTGTTTTTACTGTTGACGTTTACAATGATGGCCGGCAGGGCGGCGGGAGAGGTGAATATCATGGATTATGCCGTGGTGATGGATTTACAGGAAACGAAGGTACCTGCTTGTTTGCAGGGCAAGGAGTATCTGTCGCTCTGCAATCTGCATGAGGATGCGGCCGGGAACTCATGCCGTGGAATGGTAGATGCCGGTGCTGTCACGGGTCTTGAGGGCAACCTGTCCTGTGTGGCGGTGTCGTCGGAGAAGTATGGCAGCTACACGCCGCTGCGTGAGCTGTCATGGATGCCGGTGCCGATTATGGTGGCGGGGTTCATAGCCAAGGGGCAGAAGAAATATTTTCGTGAGGCGAGGCAGAATTTGCAGCCGGAGTTTCATCACCGGTTTGATGACCAGTTGCAGTTCGGGGGTATAGCACTCTCCACGGGCTTGAAGCTGGCTGGCGTTGAGGGACGCAGCGCATGGGGGCGTTATCTTGCGTCCGCGGGCTTGTCTTATGCGGCCATGGCGCTGATGGTGAATGTGGTGAAGTATTCTGCGCATGAGATGCGTCCGGACGGTTCTACGGCTAACTCGTTTCCGTCAGGGCATACGGCTACGGCTTTTGTGGGTGCTACGGTGCTGCATAAGGATATACGTTTAAGTTTGGTGTCAGCGTTACAGACCTTGATGTTTCACGGGATGGCAGTATGTTGACGATGACCGTTGTAGGGGCAAAGGGTGAAAATTCAATTATTATGTTCAATGTCGATGACCTTGACAATGCTGACTATTCGTATAGAACGTTGCTTACTCTCGCCGACTCTAACCTGTCACAGTTCCGTTTTTCTTCGGACGGAACAATGCTGATAGGCTGTTCTTATTATACAGGCGTGTCAAACGTTTGGGCTGTCGGGATTGACGATGGCAGGATGCGTCTGCTGTCAAATACACGGACGGGATTGTTCGCTCCGTATCTTATGGCATCAGATACTGTTTATGCAATGCAGTTCAGTCGTGACGGATTAACACCGGTGCGCTTCCCTTATAAAGAGATAACGGATTGTAACTCGGTGGACTTCCTTGGTCAGAAAGCATACGAGGCTAATCTGCATACCGCATCACTTGTTAATATTGGGAGTGGTGCTAAGGACGCTGCGTTCTCTGACATTTACGATTCCATAACGTTGTATCGTCCTATGAGGGAGACGGTATTTCAAGGAGCATATCCTGATATAAGCGGTTTTACAGACCTTTCCGCTTGGAACAACGTTACGCCGGTCCTTGGATATGATTTTACTTTTTCTGATCCCTTAGGATTAAATACGATAAATCTGTCTGCCGGTATGTCACCTTGGAGTAATAATCCGTGGAAGAATAGATTTCATTTTGCCGCAGAATGGAAATATCAGGCATGGCGTTTCACCGCTTCATGGAACAAGACGGACTTTTATGATCTTTTCGGTCCTACCCGAACCAGCAGAAAAGGATATGAAGCGGGGGTGGAATATAAGAGCGAATACACCATGCAATTTCCTTTCAAATGGTATTGGAAAGTGGCGGCCAACACTTATGGCGATATGGATGCGCTGCCAATGTTCCAGAATGTCACAGTGGATGACGGCATAAGTTCGTTCCATACAGCTTCCTTTACCGTCGGGACTTCAAAGACACGCACTTCTTTGGGAGGTACGATGCCGGAGCAGGGGTATGAATGCGAACTGAATGGCTATACCTATCTGGCAGACGGTAAGTTCTTCCCTTCGCTTGTCTTGTCACTTGATGAAGGGGTGTTGCTGCCGTTTATGCGCAATACCAGCGGTTGGCTGCGCATGGCGGTAGGACAGAACTTTGGCGACCGTACATCGTCTTTTGGCAATGAATATTTTGGAGGATTTCGCAATAACTATGTTGATCATGGTGATATTTGTCGTTTCCGCAATATAAATGCCATGCCGGGAACAGATATAGACGGTATCGCTGCGCAGTCCTTCTGTAAGGCTACGGGTGAGATTAATTTTCAACCCATCCGGTTTCGTAATACCGGATTGCCTTACCTGTATCCTACCTATGCCCAGTTGTCACTTTTTGCCACAGACCTTTTTGCCAATCCTTGGGGTAAAGGGCATTTCAATAATTTCGTAAGCATTGGCGGACAGATGAATGTGGAGATAATGTTGTTTAACTACATGAAGACTACATGGTCTTTTGGCTACGCCCGTTGTTTCAGTCAAAAAGCGTCAGGGAAGCCTGCTTCCTCCGGGGAGTGGCTGTTGACACTCAAACTGTTATGAATAAAATATTAAAGCCTTGCTGCGATGATACTTGTCAGTTTTATACCTATCATAATATACCTCGTTGTGCTGAAGTTGCTTGACAGTTTCAAGTTGGTCAAGTGGAAGCACATCACCCTGTGTCTTGTGTCCGGTTCTGCTTGTTGCGCCGTAGCTCTTTTTGCTGCTGATATGGCCAGCGACATGGAGGTGCCATACTGTTCGCCTTTGGTGGAAGAGACACTAAAAGCCATTGCCGCAATATTGTTGATGCGGGCGTTCAGGATGGTTTTCTTTGCCGAAGCGTTATGTTACGGTGCTGCGATAGGCGGGGGCTTTGCCTTTGTGGAGAACTTTCTTTATATTTTCTATAATCCTCAGTTGCTTCCTGCCACCGTATTTTTCCGTGGTATGTGTACCGCTTTGCTGCACATTGGTTGCACGGCACTTTTCCTTACAGTTTTCTTGCAGAGGAAACACAAGGCAGATGCTAAACCGGAAAAGGATAAAAGATATGTTGACAAACCGGTGCCGGGAACCATGCTCGCCCTGCTTCCGGGGCTGGCCATACACATATTATATAATATGCAGTCTCTTCCGCCACTCCCCCTTATGATTTTTGTAGTGTTACTGTTCTTCTTTATCTTCCTTGTTATAAACACTTATAACGAGAAACATGTGACCGCTTGGCTTGACAATACCATGATGTCTGATGTAGGTTTGCTCACAGCGATACGTAACGGTACACTTTCAGATACGAATAGCGGAAGATACCTGCTATCGGTGAAGGAACAGTTTGAGGCGGAAGTGTTTTTTGACATGATTTGTTATATACAGCTATACCTTGAATTGACTATCGCCGCTAAAAGTCGCCTCATGCTTCGCGAGGCAGGCTTGGCTGTATCCGAAACCGCAGAAGAAAAAGAAAAGCGCAAGGAAATGATACGTGAACTTAAAATTTTGCGCTCTAATATAGGAATAATAGGCGAGATGGTTCTCCGTCCGATAGTGCGGTTGAGTATAGAAGACTTGAAAGTGATGGAGAACTGACGGCAAAGTAAATGAGGGTGTGTCAAAATGAAGTTAGCTGCTGATAACTTCCATATTTTGACACACCTTCTGATTTTTACGCTTCGCTGAATTGGTCTTTGCCGACAGAACATAGTGGGCAAACCCAATCCTCCGGGAGATCTTCAAATGCTGTTCCTGGTTCGATACCGTTCTCTGGATCACCTACTTCCGGGTCATATTCATAACCACAGACGTCACATACAAATTTTTTCATGTTTTGTTGGGTTTAGTTTGACTTATCTATAAATTTATTTCACCGTGCAAATATACGTATAATATTTTTATTGTATGCGGTTCGCATTATGTTTTTTTGCTACCTTAAATCTTTTTAGCAAAACAGGTGTGGTGAAGGTTAGAATAAGAAAACAAGTGTATGTTGGCATAATAAAAGTACCGACATACACTTGTTTTCTTATTGTATATATTATGAACGCAGTGTCTTATGTGTGTCTATTTGTATAGTTTCATGACCTTCTTGTAATAGTTCTGTGTTCCTTTTCTTGTGTATTTCACCCCGCCGTTCCATAACCGGATGGCACGTTCTATATTGTTTGTGGGGTTGTAGTGACTCATTATGAGCACAAACATCTCTCTGCTTTTCTTTACGTTGAAACGGTCATTCAGCGTGTACCTCTTCTTCTCGCCTCTTTTTTTCAATATGGCATTACAGTCTTTCACCAATATTGGCGTAATCTGCATTGCTCCACAGCTTTGTCCGCTTACGGCACGGCTGTCTCCCTCGCTCTCTACCTGCGTTATGGCATCCATTAGCGGACCCCAGTTAAATGATTTTGCTCCGTTGTTTCTTGCGTTAGCCGATACGGAGACTGATGTGATGAACGCTGTTAAAAATACTACTTTTGCAATCTTAAATAAAAACATAATGTAAACTTAGGGGAAGCCTGAGTTTCATCTTTGCAATTCAAAGGGTATAATGCAATTCTTATATATGATGAAGAACCGCGTACCGAGTGACTTCTGACGTCTTGCACTCTTCTCTGCCGTAGTGGTAGAGTCACATTAGCTTATTGCGGAGCAACGTGATGTGAGACAGATGGTCTTGTTCACTGCTCAGGAAGTAGTGGCGTACAGAGCCGGATTATTATAAAAGCTGGGTTGAAATCATACGGCTGTATTGAATAGCCAGATAATCCACTCTTTTCAGCTGCGCCCTGTTGTGTAACGTCGGCTACTTCCGACTTCCTGTTCATACTTGGCAGAAGGACACTAAACACAAAAGCGTACAATCTACCTTTCGGGTGCAAAGGTAGCATTAAAAAACTGTGTACGCAAACAGTTTTCGTTAAAAAAGACGTAACAGCGTGATTATTTGACGTTTGTCAATGAACGTCCTCTTCCGGCGTTTTGAGGATTATAGAAGTGGCGCCGATGGTGAAAAGCGTGTCGTTTGTTATTATACGGCGTTCTTTGTCGCCCAAAATCTGGTTGTCAACGAATGTTCCCGTGTAGCTTGGACCGTCACGAAGTATGTATCTCAACTTGCCTTTCTTGTCCCTTGACACGTTGATGACGCAGTGGTTCATGTCTATTGACGGATCGTTTGTCTCTATCGGAGTGTTACATTTTGAGCCTTTCATGTAACGCCCGATAATGTTGTCACCCATGTGTAGTGGCAGTACCTGCTTGTAATGGAATACATTTTCTATTACAATGATGGTTCCCACTCCCTCGTCGTTTTCTTCCGCCGTTGGATTTTCGTCCTTTTGCTGTTTCCTCAGTTTTGACACTCCGATTCTTATGCCGAACTCTTTTCCGCAATCAGGGCACATAAAAACAAGGGATTGCCCTGTCTTGTATCTTGTTTCGTCAAAAGTGATGTAGTTATCGCATTTGGGACATCGTACTCGTTTCATGGGATATATAAAGTAGTGGTGAAAATCAGTTACGGCTTATCCAGCCGTCTGCGAAGGTGTCATTTGCTTTTCTAAGCGCTTTCAGGGTGTCGCTTGCAATCGCTTCTGAGGTGTAATTGCCGTATATAACCTTTCGCATTGTTCCTCTTTCCTGCACTCTTGCTTCACCGTAACCTGCTTTTTTCAGTTTCGCGACAAATTCTTCCGCTCCGCTTTTGGTAACCTTGCTTGCCAAAACGATAGTATAATGCTTTTCGTTTTTGGATGTGCCATTATTTTCTTCGCGTGCTTCCTCCCTGCTGTTGTTTACGTTAGCTGTGGTGTCAGCCGCCTGTATTGTTTCTTTCGGCACGTTGGTCTGCATCATTGTGTTGAGCGTATTGCTTTCCTTCATGAATGCGGTTATGAGCTTTGTGTCAATCACGGAACACGTGATGACCTTGTTGCTGCCTATTCCTGCCGGAATGCTTGAGAAAACAAAAAACAGCAATATCATTGCAGCCGCAAGTATGTTGCGTAAGGTGTGAAGCCTTATTTCTATCGTATTGTATCTCTCTTCCTCGTCAGAATCTATGTCTTCCGTTTCGTTTTGCGTGTCAGTCTCTTTCTGCACGTCTGCTTCTTTCCGGGTTACGGACGGCGTTACGGGTATTTCGGCAGTGGCCGGTGCACCGCAGATTCTGTCGAAAGCGAAAGAGTTAAGTGCGTACAGTTCCGGTGTAAGCAAACCTGCCGTACACGGTTCGAAATCATACCTGCCGGTAGAAAGTAGTCTGATGATTCCTATTCCGTGAAATTCGTAACTCCCGCTTGTTACAATGGTCTGCTTTATTTCCTCCACCTCACTGTCAATTCGCTTTACAGCCTCCGGATAACTGATGTCATACGCTTCCACGTATGCTTGCGCAAGCAGTGAATCGTTAAGTTTCAGTTGTGGGTTGAAGCCAAGAGTGCGTTGCGGAGGATAGAACATTCCAGCCTCTTCTATGTACTCTGCCGGACGGTGATGCGCCATGAAGCCACCAAATCCCGGCACGATAACGCAGTCGTTGTCGAGTAATAGGATTTCGATATGTCTGGAAAGTTCGTTCATTATTTATCTTGCTGTTTTATAGTGCTGTTGCCATACGGATTGATGTTGTGTGGTTACTACACCTGTCAACAATCCGTTTGCCGATGAACCGCTAAAAAAGAGGAAATCGTTGCAAAGGTAAGCATTTTTTCCGAGACACCCAAAAATATTTGAAATTTGTTGTAAAAAAAACTTATGTGCTTTCCCATAAGGAAAAAATATTGTATATTTGCAGCTAATTGATTAGCTGACTAACTGAATGTATATTGTGAAAAATTTACGGAAATACGCTTTTATTGTTGTAAATCTGGTAGTTACGCTGCTTCTTGCGGCGTGCGCTTCCGGACATGACGCCAAGCCGGAGAAGGTGGAGGACGCCCAAGCCAAGAAACAGTTGCAAGGCACATGGGTTAACGACTTGGAGGGGAATATCGTCTTTACGTTTAAGGGTGATACGGTTTATTATAACGATTCCCTGTCCGCTCCTGTAATGTTTCATGTCTATAATGACACACTTTACATTGAGAACCATCCCCTTACGGCTTATCCCATAAAGCGTCTGAATGATTCGGAACTATGCTTTGTCAACTCAGAGGGTGACGAAACCTTGCTTGTAAAATGCGGGAAAGATGTTGCGCCGCTTGCCCGTGGCGAGTATAAAGGCACTGTGGCGCTGAACCAAGGGCGTAAAGTCAAGAGCGATACGGTCATGGTTTACAAGGACAGGCACTATCATGCCTATACGCAAGTCAACCCTACTACATACAAAGTCTATCGGCAGACTATCAATAGTGACGGGCTTAAGGTGGAGAGCACCTATTATGACAACATCGTATATATAGCCCTTTATGAGGGGCAGCGCAAATTGTTTGGCAGCAACTTCACCAAATCCGACTTTGCCGGTGTCGTTCCGCAGGCTTATCTTGAACAGACGGTACTGTCGGAGATACTCGTGAAAAACGCCACGGAACAAGGTGTAAGGTTTGTTGCCATACTGTCAATACCTGACAGCTACACCAACTATCGGGTTAATATAGATATAGACTCGCAGGGCAGGAAAAACCTTTCTATATGAGGTACAGGCCATTGGACAAAGCCGCTGTGGCGGAGCGTCTGAAGACTTATGTAAGGAAAGAACGCAATTTCCGTAATCCGCACCTGACGTTACAGATGGTGGCGGATGCCATTGGCGTTGCGCGGTCAACGCTTATCAAGGTGTTCAGCGAGGAGTTGCACACCACGTTTCACGACTATGTGGATAACTGCCGCCTGCGCCATTCGCGCCATCTCGTCATGCTTAACCGCGGACGTTTCAGCATGGAACACATTGCGGCAGTGTCAGGTTACGGCAGTGTGCAGACATTCAACAGGAAATACAAGGCGGAATATGGCGAACTGCCAAGAGATACGAAAACAAATACAAAATAAAATGCAATTTCAATATTCAGGTGAACGTTTCGCAGACTTGCAGATGCTGCGCTATAAACTGCCGGGGTTTGAGGAACTCACGGCACGACAGAAGGCTTACGTCTATTATCTTTCCGAGGCAACGCTGTGGGGAAGAGACATCACATTCGACCAGTATGGACGCTACAACCTGTTAATAAGGAAGACTTTGGAAGAGGTCTTCCGCTTGCTGAAGTCGGACAATGACACGTCTCCGGAGGCGGAAGCACTCGTTACATATCTGAAAAGAGTGTGGTTCTCCAACGGCATATACCACCACTACGGCTGCGACAAGTTCAAACCGGAGTTTCCGCAGGCTTATTTCGTGGCGCAAGTGCGTCGTGTGGCGGCTGACAGACTGCCCATGCCCGTTGACAAACTGCTGGAGACAATCGTCCCGGTAATGTTTGACGAGACACTTTTACCCAAACGCGTGAACAAGACGGCAGGAGAAGACCTCGTGAAGACATCCGCCTGCAATTTCTATGAGGGCGTTACACAAAAAGAGGTGGAAGAGTTCTATGCCGCGAAGAAACAGGACAACGACCCGTGTCCGCCCTCTTACGGGCTCAATTCCGTGCTGAAAAAGGACGGCAACGGTGAACTTGTGGAAGAGGTGTGGTGCCTTAACGGCAAGTACGGCAAGACGATAGCGCATATCGTTGAATGTCTGGACAAGGCAAAGGACTATGCGGAGAATGAGCGCCAGAAGCATATCATATCACTGCTTACAGACTATTACACCACGGGAGACCTCAGGACATTTGACGCATACTCCATAGAGTGGCTTAAAGAGCTTGACGGCCGCATAGACTTTGTAAACGGTTTCATAGAAGTCTATGGCGACCCGCTCGGACATAAGGCCGGATGGGAAGGCATAGTGGAATACAAGGACATGGAAGCGTGCAAGCGTACTCAGACCATCAGCGGTAACGCACAGTGGTTTGAGGACCATTCGCCGGTAGATGCGCGTTTCCGCAAGCCGAAGGTCAAGGGCGTGGTGGCCAATGCCATTTGCGCGGCCATGATAGGAGGAGAGGAATATCCCTCCACGGCCATAGGCATAAACCTTCCCAATGCGGACTGGATAAGGGCGCAGCATGGCTCAAAGAGTGTCACCATAACAAACTTTACCTCCGCGTACAACAAGGCGGCGCAGGGCAACGGCTTCCTTGAGGAGTTCGCCTGCGATGCCGATACCGTGGCGTTGGTGCGCAAATATGGCGATGCCTGCGACGACCTGCATACGGATTTGCATGAGTGTCTCGGCCATGGCAGCGGGCGGTTGTTGCCCGGTACGGACCCGGATGCGCTGAAAGCATACGGCAATACGATTGAAGAGGCACGCGCCGACCTCTTCGGATTGTACTATATGGCCGACCCGAAGATGCTGGAGTTGGGGCTGGTGCCGGATATGGAGGCTTACAAATCGCATTATTACACATACATAATGAATGGTATGCTGACGCAGAATGTCCGCATTAATCCGGGGGCGGACATTGAAGAGGCGCACATGCGCAACCGTGCCTTGATAGCGAATTGGTGCTATCGGAATGCGGACGGGTGCATGGAACTTGTGAAACGTGACGGGAAGACATATCTTGTAATACATGATTACGTTCGCCTGCGCCATCTTTTCGCCTTGTTGCTGGCCGAAGTGCAGCGCATAAAGAGCGAGGGTGACTATGAGGCGGCTAAGAATCTTGTTGAGGAATACGGTGTCAAGATAGACAGGGAACTGCACGCCGAGGTGCTGGAGCGTTACAAAAAGCTCAACATCGCCCCTTATAAAGGTTTCCTTAATGCAAGGATGACTCCTGTTTTTGGCGCGTCGGGGGAGATTACGGACGTGCAGCTTGACTTTTCGGAAACGCTGGAGGAACAGATGATGCGCTATTCCCGTGATTATAGCGTGGAGATATAGTATGGCACATTGATATGCTCTGGAAAACAACCTGTTACGGAGCGTAATATAAACAGGTGCTGATTACATTGCAATCAGGTGCTAATTGCAGTGTAATCAGCACCTGTTTGTTGTGTAATCGGCACCTGTTTGCAAAGCGGGCGCATATTGACGCAAAAAGTAGGCACGGCATCTTGTCGTGCAATCGCCGCCGGCTGCCTTTTTTGTTCATTGCATTCTAAGATGCCGTGCCTGTTTCCCTGTTACGCCGTTTTTATCTGCCTGCGACAGTATTTTGCAGAAAAAATGTTTACCGCAGGGATAAAATTCATTGTAATCTTTTCTTTTTGTGGCAGAAAAATCGTAACTTTGCAGCATTATTCTATATGGGTCTTTGTCAATAACGACACTTGATAAAAACTAAAACTGACATAACTAAAATGAAAAATGTAATCGTTTGGGTATTGGCACTCGTTGCGGGTGCAGTGTTGGGATGCCTTGAAGTGGAATGGATGAACAGTCTTTTTGACTTCATAGCGTCTGTATATACCCGTTTGTTCCAATTCGTTGCGGTGCCCACCATCGCCTTGGCTGTCATCACTACCTTGGCAACGCTGGGCACGAAGAAGAATACCGGCAGGATATTCGCGCATACCGTGAGTTATACTTTGCTGACCACAATGGCGGCAGCTGCGGTGGGGCTTATACTGTTTGTGCTTGTAGCGCCGGAAACATTGCCGCAGGAGATGGTGATGAAGGGCAACGCCGATGTTGACCAAGACCTTGAGGCGTTGTCATATTATGACCACATTCTCAGTGTTATACCAAATAATGTGATACAACCGTTTGCCACCGGCAATGTGCTCAGCATCCTTATTATCGCCGCTGCGGTTGGTCTTGCGTTGGCGTTTATGCCGCAGACCGAGAACAAGGATGCCGTTATAAAGGTCGTAAAGGGTTTGCAGGAATTGCTTTACGCTTTGATACGCGCCTTGATTTGGGCGTTGCCGTTGGGTATTGTGGCGTTTGCCGCACAGCTTGCCGCACAGGTTACGGCGGGCATGATAGTCGGTTCGCTCGGCAAGTACGTGGCTGTGATATTGGGAGGCAACCTGATACAGTTCTTCGTGGTGCTGCCCATGTTCCTTATAGCCCGCGGACTGAATCCGCTGAAGGTGCTGAAAGCAATGTCGCCGGCGGTGCTTATGGCTCTGTTCACCAAGAGTTCCGCCGCCACGCTGCCGGTAACCATGAGTTCTGCAGAGAATAACCTGAAAGTAAAGCCGGAGGTGGCGCGATTTGTGTTGCCTATATGTACTACCATAAACATGAACGGTTGTGCGGCGTTCATTCTTGTTACGTCGCTGTTTGTGATGCAGCACAGCATGACGCTCGATATGCCTACGATGGTGTTGTGGTTCTTCATAGCCGTCATCTCCGCCATTGGCAATGCGGGAGTGCCTATGGGCTGCTATTTCCTCACGCTCTCACTGATGGTGGGACAGGGAGCTCCTGTCGGAATCATGGGAATCATTCTTCCTATATTCACAATCATAGACATGATAGAGACGGCGGAAAATGTGTGGTCGGACTCTTGTGTCTGCGCCATGACGAATAAGGATATGACTGAATATGAAGACTGATTCGGGCGAATGGTATGCTCCGTAGTGAAAGGAAAAACAGATATAACTTGATAAACCCTAAACATTATTACTAAAATGAAAAAACTAATTACCGTTATCATCATGCTGCTCTCATGTCTGACAACGCAGGTTTGGGCGGCGAAGACCGGCGGGACGTTTGAGGCGGGTAAGGGCACTTTCCTGCTTAACGGCGAGCCGTTTGTTATCAAGGCGGCGGAGATTCATTATCCCCGCATACCGCGTCCGTATTGGGAACATCGCATAAAAATGTGCAAGGCACTTGGCATGAATACCATTTGTATATACATTTTCTGGAACATTCATGAGCAGGAGGAAGGCAAGTTTGATTGGACGGGCAATAATGATGTGGCCGAGTTCTGCCGCTTGGCGCAGAAACACGGGATGTATGTCATCGTCCGTCCCGGACCGTATGTATGCGCGGAATGGGAGATGGGAGGCCTGCCGTGGTGGCTGTTGAAGAAGAAGGATGTGAAGCTGCGCACGCAGGATCCGTTCTTTATGAAACACGTGAAGGCGTTTGAGGCGGAAGTCGGCAAGCAGCTTGCGCCGCTGACCATACAGAATGGCGGGCCGATTATCATGGTGCAGGTGGAGAATGAATACGGTTCATACGATACAAATAAGCCGTATGTGAGCGAGATACGTGACTGCCTGCGTTCGGTTGGTTTTGACAAAGTCGCGCTTTTCCAGTGTGACTGGTCAAGCAATTTCGAGCAGAATGCCTTGCCGGACCTGCTGTGGACGATGAATTTCGGCACTGGTGCCAACGTCCTTGACCAGTTCAAACGTGTAAAGGAACTCCGTCCTGATGCGCCGCTGATGTGTTCCGAGTATTGGAGCGGATGGTTCGACGGATGGGGCTCTGCCCACCAGACACGCCCCGCTGACGCCATGGTGAACGGCATCAAGACGATGTTGGATAATAATATTTCCTTCTCCCTTTACATGACGCACGGCGGAACGTCGTTCGGACATTGGGCGGGAGCCAACAATACGGGCTTCGCACCGGACTGTACGAGCTATGATTATGACGCGCCCATTAACGAACAGGGAGCGGCTACGGACAAGTATTACCAGCTTCGGACGCTGTTGCAGAAGTATTCTGACAAGAAACTTCCCGCCGTTCCGAAGGCGATGCCTGTCATAACTATACCAGAAGTGAACTTTACGGAGATGGCGCGGATGCTGAGTGCGGAGAATCTTCCGCAGGCAACGGCAAGCCATGACATAGAGCCTATGGAGCAGTTCAACCAAGGTTACGGCAGCATCATGTACTCCACGAAGATGCCGGCGGTGAGAGCCGGAACGCTGTTGCAGATAAATGATATGTGCGACTATGCCATTGTCTATGTTGACGGCAAGAAAGTTGGCGAGCTATACAGAGGCAACGGTTATGAAACCACCTTGCGTTTGAAAGAGGATGTGAGGGCGGGAGCTTCGCTTGACATTTTCATTGAGGCCATGGGACGTATCAATTACAGCAAGTTGATACATGATCCGAAGGGTATAACGAAGAGTGTGGAATTGTTTACAAATGACGGTTCGCATGAGGTGACATATAATCTTAAAGACTGGCAGGTGCGGCTTTTCCCCGTATCGGCAAAGGATGAGGGGCTGAAATACGCTTCTGCAAATGCCGGTGTGGATGAACCGGCGTATTATCGCTCTTCTTTTGTGTTGAAGAAAGTGGGTGATACCTATCTTGACATGAGCACATGGGGAAAGGGATTGGTATGGATAAACGGACATTGTCTTGGCCGTTTCTGGTCGGTAGGGCCGCAACAGACGCTGTATGTCCCCGGATGCTGGTTGCGAAAGGGCAGGAATGATATTGTGGTGATGGACATAAAGAAGCCGCGTAAGGCTACTGTGAAAGGTCTGGACAAGCCTAATGTGTCGGAGTTGCACAGGGAGTTCTTGCCTGCTGACGCCGTGAAGGGGGATGCCTTGAAAGCCGCTTTGGCCGGCAGAAGCAAGAAGGCGGCAATGAATGTCGTGTCAGACGGTGGAGTAGGGAATGACGCTGCTCCCGGAGCCAAGGACTGATTAGAACATGAAGAATCCCCGGTCAATGCCTGTGTGGCACCGACCGGGGATTCTTTATTATATTATTTTCTCGTCTGAGGCTTGCTGACCGTTCTTAGAAATTGTCTATATGAATCTCGAAGTAAGCCTTCGGGTGAGCGCATACAGGGCACATCTCCGGCGCTTTCTCGCCTACAACGATATGTCCGCAGTTGCGACATTCCCACACTTTTACCTCGCTTCTTGCGAAAACCTCTGCCATTTCCACATTCTTGAGCAATGCGCGGTAGCGCTCTTCATGCCTCTTTTCCACGGCTGCTACAAGGCGGAACTTTGCCGCAAGCTCCGGGAATCCTTCCTCTTCTGCGGTTTTTGCAAAGCCGGCATACATGTCTGTCCACTCATAGTTCTCTCCTGCGGCGGCTGCGGCGAGGTTTGCAGCGGTGTCTCCAATGCCCTCCAGCTCCTTGAACCATACCTTTGCGTGTTCCTTTTCATTGTCAGCCGTTTGTTGGAAGATGGCGGCAATTTGTTCAAAACCCTCTTTCTTTGCCTTTGATGCGAAGTAAGTGTACTTGTTACGTGCCTGGCTTTCACCTGCGAAAGCCGCTTCCAAGTTCTTCTCTGTCTGTGTTCCAGCGTACTTTGTTGCCATAGTTCTTGAATGTTTATTGAGTTAATAATGTTTTGTTTTCCTGCTGCAAAGATAGGAATAAAAAACAAAAAGTCCTTCGTTTATTTTGGAAAATGAATGGCAAATTTCAGAAATGTAACGTTAATTGTATATAATTTTCTAAAATAAGCCGTTCTGTTTCCTTTTTTTACTATGTTTAATCCGTCAAAAAAGTGTAACTTTGCGGATATAACCGGAAAACGATTCTGAATATGGAACAGCCAAGATTGGATACTATATATAACATGGTGTGCAACGCTCCAAATGGAATGGAGCTTAGCGTTGACTATATGCCTGACGCTTTTCTGCATGATGATATGGACAATGACGCGCCTCATGTGCACACGTTTTATGAGATAATATGGTTTCGTGAGGGCGGCGGTACGCATACAGTGGATTTCAAGGTGTACCCGATAGTTGACAATACGCTGTTCTTTCTGTCGCCGGGACAGGTGCATTTCTTTGATCATGCAGTGGCGCATAAAGGCATTCTGATAAAGTTCTGTACCGACTTTCTGAAAGAAGAGCATACGGATGAGGATGTTTACATCAAGTATAATCTCTTCAACGCCTTTAATTTGCAGCCTTGTTGCACCATTAACGAAGAGACGGCGCAGCGTCTTCTCCTTGTGCTTCGTAAGCTGGAGGAGGAGCAGGCCAATGAATCTCTTATGGGACATGTGGATATGTTGCGCTCGCTTACAAAGATATTCCTGATTCTTATCCATCGCCATTGTGACAGGGACAGTGATAATACGCTTAATGAAACGAAGTCTTTGCATCGCCTTTTCATGCAGTTCCGTAAGGCCTTGGAACAGCATTACAGGCAGTTGCACACCGTGAAGGAATATGCGGATCGCCTTAATGTATCGGCAAAGACACTCAGCAACTGCGTTCTTGAAAGCTCCGGTAAGACTCCCCTTTCTTTCATTAATGACAGAATAACATTGGAGGCGAAGCGGCTTGTGCGCTTTTCCAACATGATGATAAAGGAGATTGCAGACTATCTGGGCTTTGAAGACCCCTCTTATTTCGTCAAATTCTTCAAACGTCAGACCGGATTTCTTCCATCTTCATTTAGAGAACACGAGGAGATTACGATTTAATTTCTTAAACAACAGGGTATGAAATATTGTAAGTATATAGTCTTTATCATTCTTTTTTTGGTATTCTTAGTGCTTGGAGCGTCAGAAGTCATGTTACGTTATGCTCTTCAGCCGCCATTAAAAAAGTTTCCGCCACGCGAATGGACGGATTCCGTTATGCGGTGCCGTGCATTGCGCGATACTTTCATCATAAGCCGGACTACTGGTGACAGCATCCATGCCTGGTATCTTCGTGCGGACAGCGCTACAAACAATGTTGCCGTGTTAGTTCATGGCTATACCGACAATGCGCTGTGGATGGGTAGCATTGCAAGCGTTTATGATCGCCGGTTGCGATACAATATCCTCCTGCCCGACTTGCATTATCATGGTCTTTCCCGGGGAGATTACGTTCAGATGGGATGGAAGGACAGGCTTGATGTACTGCAATGGTGTGCTGTGGCCGACGGTTTATTTGGCGGGAACACCTGCCAGGTGCTGCATGGTGTCTCCATGGGGGCGGCAACGGTGATGTCTGTAAGTGGCGAATCTTTGCCTGATTACATCACTTGCTTCGTGGAAGACTGTGGTTATACCTCTGTATGGGATGAGTTCAGCAATGAGCTTGACACCCGGTTCTCCCTTCCTCCGTTTCCCCTGATGTACACAACAAGTTGGTTATGCAAGATTCGTAACGGATGGTCGTTCACTGAGGCTTCCCCATTAAGACAAGTGGCACAATGCGACAGACCCATGTTGTTTATACATGGTGACGATGATACCTTTGTAAACACGGAGATGGTATATCGCCTTTACGCCGCCAAGCAAGGCGTAAAGCGCTTGTGGATAGCCAAAGGTTCAAAGCATGCCAAGGCGTACGACGACTATCCTGACGAGTATGCGGCTAAGGTTTGTGACTTTGTTGTGAAATATAATAAGCGAAATATCGAAACAAACTGACCATGAACAGAATCTGGATTTTATTCTTATGCCTTATGTGTGCGGCGGGTATGTCCGCCAAAAACTATTTTGTCGCTCCGGCAGGCGATGACAACGCGCCCGGAACCAAGCAGAAACCGTTTGCCACTTTCGGCCATGCACAGCGGTTGGCGGAAGCCGGTGACACAGTGTTCTTCCGGCAGGGCACGTATCGCGTGACAAACGATGAGGTGCAAAACTATAACGGCCGTTATGCCAATGTGTTTCATCTCACACGTTCCGGAACGGCAGAAGCCCCGATAGTCTTCACCGGATATAAAACGGAGCGGGCTGTATTTGATATGTCGGCAGTAAATCCCGGGGACTACCGTCTTACCGGAATACTGCTTTCGGCAAGCCACATCGTCATGCGGCAACTGGAAATCACCGGTCTTCGCGTATTGCAGAAAGGACATTCCCAGAGCGAGTGCATCCGCATTCTTGGGGCTGACAACTGTGTCATTGACGATATGTCATTCCATGACGGCATGGCGATAGGTATCTATCTGCTTGCCGGAAAGAACAACCTCATCGTCAACTGTGACGCCTACAACAATTATGACAATTATTCAGATGGCGGTTACGGAGGAAATACCGATGGCTTTGGCGCGCATTGCACGTCGGCGGAACATACCGGAAACGTATTCCGCCGATGCCGGGCATGGTGGAACAGCGACGACGGTTTTGACCTTATCAACTGCCTTGCGCCGGTAGTGATAGAAGATTGCGTGGCATTCTATAACGGTTTCCGTCCCGGCACGTTGCACGGTGCAGGCGACGGTACGGGATTCAAAGCGGGAGGTTATGGCATGAAACCACGCCAAAATATGGTGCGCAACGTGCCGGTCGTGCCGCGTCATGTGGTGAGACACTGCATCGCATACCGCAACAAGAACAAGGGAATATACTCTAACCACCACCTCGGTGGAGTGGAGTTTACGGGCAACGTTTCAATCGCGAACCCGAGAAACTACACTCTTGTATGCCGTAAGTCCATGGACGAAGCCGTCGATGTACCGGGATACGGGCATATCTTGAAAGATAATATCTCCATAGCCCCTATTGGTAAAGGGCAGGATTATACGGATATAGATGCCGCAAGATGCACTTTGGAACGCAATTATACCGCGGATAATATTCCCGCACCTAAAGGGAAGCCCCTGTTTGACTACTCCACCTTTGTGCCGGAGGACTATATACAAATAGGCGTAAGGAAGTGGTAACGTCTTAGGCGTGATGTCATGGCAAAGCCCCGCCGGATAAGTTGGCGTTTATCCGGCGGGGCTTTTATTGTGTATTTGCTATAAAACAAAAAAAGACTGGTAAGACAATAATCTTGTACCAATCTCTTTCGGGGTGCCCGATGGGACTCGAACCCATGACATTCAGAACCACAATCTGACGCTCTAACCAACTGAACTACGGGCACCATGAATATGTCTTGTAAACAGGGTGCGAAAGAAGAACTTTACGCTAATTCCTGTTTTGCGAGTGCAAAGGTAGTGCTTTTTCTTTAATCTGCCAAATTTTTTTCAATATTTTTGTCTTAATACGGAAAAATAGTGTGGTTTGTCGGCGTTTATCTCACGTTTGATAGGCGTTGCAATATAAGCAGGCTTCTTGTTGTTCAGAAGGGGCTGTTTTGGCGTCAAATACTACCCGCAAAGTAAAAGGGTGCTGATTACCGTGCAATCAGGTGCTAATCACACTGTAATCAGGTGCAGATTGCATTGTAATCAGGTGCAGATTACAATGGGGCGCGTAACCGCTTGACTTACAGCGGTGCGGAGCTCAGTCCATTCTGTCGCGGTAATCCTCGTATGAGAAGGCGCGCAGCGTTTCCACCGTGCCGTCTGTCCGCTGTATGGCTATGGCCGGGTGGGATATGCCGTTGAAGGTATTTGTCTTTACTGTGGTGTAATGAATCATGTCTTCGAACACTATTGTCTCGCCAATCTGTAACTCGTGGTCAAACTGCCATGACTGCATCCAGTCGCCGCTCAGGCAACTGTTGCCGCCGAGGCGGTATGTATGCGGCGCCTCACCGTAAGCGCCCTCCGTGCATTCCGCTCCCCGCACTTTCGGCCAATACGGCATTTCCAGACAGTCGGGCATGTGGCAGGTGAAAGAAACGTCAAGTATCGCCGTGCGTATTCCCTCGTCTTCCACTATGTCTTCCACGTGCGACACCAGCACACCGGTCTGCCATGCAAACGCGCTTCCCGGCTCAAGTATGACTTTAAGCCACGGGTAACGGCTGCGGAAACCTTTGAGCAGGCTCACAAGGCGGGGGATGTCGTAGCCTTCGCGGGTCATGAGGTGGCCTCCGCCGAAGTTTATCCATTTCAGTTGCGGGAACCATTTGGAGAACTTTTCCTCTATATGCGCCAGTGAACGTTCAAACACTTCCGAACCGCTTTCGCAGTGACAGTGGCAGTGGAAGCCGCTGATGTCGTCCGGCAGTTGCGCCGGAAGCACCGTGTTGCGTATGCCGAAACGCGTGCCGGGGGCGCAAGGATTGTAGAGCATGGTCTCAACCTCGGAATATTCCGGATTGATGCGCAGCCCTATTTCCAAATCCTTATTTACGTCATGTACGCGCGTGTGGAATCGTTGGTATTGTGATAAGGAGTTGAAAGTCAGGTGGCTGGACATCCGCGCGATGTCGCCTATGTCATTGTCGGTATATGCCGGAGAATATGTATGTGCCGGAGTGCCGAACTCTTCGTATGCCAGTCTGGCCTCACACAGTGAGCTTGCCGTGGTGGCGTCGATGTATTCACGGAAGATAGGAAACGTTTTCCACAAGGCGAAGGCCTTGAACGCCAGTATGACCTGCACGCCGGAATCGTGTGACACCTTGCTGATGACGGCGAGGTTGTTGCGCAGCTTTTCTTCCTCTACTATGTATGTCGGCTGTTTGATGTTGTGGTATTTTTCCATTTTTTAGTGATAAACTTGGCGTTTAAGTGTTTTTTTACGTGCAAAGGTATATTTTATATTCGAGAAAATTGCCTGTTTGATTAATTTTTCTTACTTTTGCAAAGAAATTATGATGTTGAAGGCATTATGAAACTGATAATAATGACCCAACCCACTTATTTCGTGGAGGAGGACAAGATACTTTCCGCTCTTTTTGACGAGGGACTTGATATGCTGCATATCAACAAGCCGGCGTCGGAACCTCTGTATGCAGAGCGGCTGCTGACGTTGCTGCCCAAGAAATGTTATGACCGCATTTCGGTGCACCAGCACTATTATCTTAAACAGGAGTTTGACTTGCGTGGCATTCATATAGATAATCCGGAACAGGCCGTACCGGACGGGTTCAGGAAACATGTGACACGCAGTACGTCCAGCATTGCGGACTTGAAGGAGATGAAAAAACAGCATGACTACGTTATGCTGCATTCACTTTTTGACTCGTTGCATGATGACGTGAGAGCCTCCTTGGATTTCGGGGAATTGGAAGAAGCGCGCCGTCGCGGCCTGATAGACAGGAAAGTCTATGCCCTTGGGGGCATGAGCCTTGAAAGTGTAAGCGTGGCCAAGGAACTCGGTTTCGGCGGAATAGTGATATGTGGAGACCTGTGGAACAGGTTTTGCATACACAATGAGATAAACTTCCATGATTTGATAGACCATTTCAAGAAGTTGAAAAAGGCGGTGGGGTGACTATCGTGAAGTGTGACAAACAGTATAAAATAATATAATAACCAATAAATACCGCTTTTGCCCGGCTTTGCAGAACAGGCAGGGTGGAGCGGTTCTCACAACAAAATGACAGAAGAAAAGAATTCTTATTTGGTGTTTTCCGGTTCGGCTACGCGCTATCTTGCTGAGAAGATATGCGCGCATCTCGGATGTCCGCTTGGTAATCTCGTGATGACAAAGTTCAGTGATGGAGAGTTTGCCGTAAGTTTTGAGGAGAGTATCCGTGGGCGTGACGTCTTCCTCGTTCAGAGTACGTTCCCCAATTCGGACAATCTCATGGAGCTTCTTCTGATGATGGATGCGGCGAAGCGTGCTTCCGCGCGCAGCATAAACGCCGTAATACCTTACTTCGGATGGGCGAGACAGGACCGCAAGGATAAGCCTCGTGTAAGTATCGGCGCCAAATTGGTGGCTGATTTACTTGGTGTGGCAGGCATAGACCGCCTTATAACGATGGATTTGCATGCTGATCAGATACAGGGATTCTTTGATGTGCCGGTGGATCATCTGTATGGTTCCGGCGTGATACTGCCTTATCTGAAGAATTTACAGCTGGAGAATCTGGTCATAGCGTCACCGGATGTCGGCGGAGCAAAGCGTGCTAAGAGTTACGCCAAGTACCTTGACTGCCCGCTGGTGCTGTGCAACAAGACCCGTGCACGTGCCAATGTCATTGCGGAGATGCAGATTATAGGCGATGTAAAGGACAAGGACGTGGTGATAGTTGACGACATGGTCGATACCGCCGGCACCATAACCAAGGCTGCGGACATAATGAAGGCGGCCGGAGCGCGTAGTGTCCGTGCCGTGGCAAGCCACTGCGTAATGTCCGGTCCGGCCAGTGAGCGTGTGCAGGACAGTGCTTTGGAGGAGATAGTATTCACTGACTCCATTCCTTATGCACAGCGTTGCGCCAAGGTAAAGCAGCTCAGCGTGGCTGAAATGTTTGCCGAGACTATCCGCAGAGTTATCAATAACGAAAGCATATCTTCACAATATATAGTGTAGAGGATGATGTGTCCAGTTGTTTTCAGGCAGTGATGGCCTTGTGAAAGCAACCGGACAAATCACCGCTTAGATTGCCTTATGGGAAAAGTAAACAACCTTTGGGCTTACCTTGCCCGTCACAAATACCTCATCACCGTTGTGTTGGGAGTGCTGTTGGTGGGTCTGTTGGATGAGAACAGCTTTCGCAAATACATGATATTGCAGATGAAGTACAACGATACGAAAAACGAGTTGGACGCTTATGTCGAGCAATACAAACGTGATTCTGTGAAGCTTCATGCTCTTGAAGTCAACGTTAAAGGGGTGGAACGTGTGGCGCGTGAGCGTTATTTCATGAAGCGTGCCAATGAGGATGTATTTGTACTGAGTACCGATGAGAGGACGGCCGGAGAGGTTTCCGGTGAAGAATAAAGGGCGTAATGAGAAAGTTGACAACTTTTCAGACAGTCATTATGGCTGTCGGTGCATTGTTGATGGTCGTTGGAATATTTATGACTGTCATGAGTATAGGCGATACGGCCATGTCGGTCATGCGCGGAATAGCGGCCGTGTCATTTGCTTTGGGTACTGTCGCGTTTGCCGTTATGCAGATGCTTCAGGTATATGAAGGAAACGATATTACGATACTCCGCCTGAGGAGGATAATGCTTTTCGGTAATGTCTGTATGATATTGTCCGGTTTGTTGATGCTGGAGCAGACGTTCCGCATTGTCTATCCTCTGTTTGCGACAAGCATAGAGGGGTATAACAATTACTATCATTACGTACATAATAATTGGGGTGTGTTCCTGCTTATATCCTGTATATTGGAGTTATATGTAGTGTTCCGCTTGTCAACCGAAATAAAGAAGGAAGCCTGATGGCTTCCTTCTTTGTTTATATATATGGTCATGCCGCCTTTATGACAAAGGGATTACGCGCTGCATTAAAAAACTATTAAACGCTTTCTGCAAATAATAAACTCACGTTAAGATGTGAGTTCCAAATTATAAAAAACTCAAAAAGGCAACGCCAAAATTTCATTATCAAATAATTTGCTTATAAATTTGCATCCGGAATGATGATGCTTTTAACGAAAAAAGCAATCTATGAGTTTGATAAACGTAATCCGAAAGCAATAATTAAGTAATAAAGAAATAGTAATTATGAAAAGATTTTCAAAGTATCTGTTATCATCTTTATGCGTAGTCTCCCTTGCTTTTTCAACGGGAGCGTTCTTTTCTGTAAGTGCCGCACAACCTGCTGCTGTCTCAGCCGGGCAGCCGGTGGACCTGACATACGCCGCAGAGAAAGCATTACCGGCTGTGGTTCATATCCGGTTTTTGCAGAATGCCAAGGTAAGGACAGTTGACGTGCAGAGCGATCCGTTCGGAGACTTCTTTGATCCGTTTGGCTTTTTCGGCAATCCGGGAGGCAGAGGCGGAAAGCGTCAGCAACAAGTCCAGACACCAAAGAAAGAGGCTACCGGTTCAGGTGTAATCATATCCACTGACGGATATATCGTGACCAACAATCATGTGGTGGAGGGAGCCGATGAGCTTACCGTGACATTGAATGACAATCGCGAATATTCCGCAACAATAGTAGGTACTGACAAGACCACGGACTTGGCCCTTATAAAAATCAGCGCAAAGAATCTTCCCGCTATTACCATTGGCGAGTCAGACAAGTTAAAGGTCGGCGAGTGGGTGCTTGCCGTGGGTAATCCGTTCAATCTTAACTCTACTGTAACGGCAGGTATAGTCAGTGCAAAGGCACGCTCGCTCGGTGCTAACGGTGTTGAGTCGTTCATCCAGACCGATGCGGCAATCAACGCCGGCAATTCCGGTGGCGCATTGGTCAATACAAAGGGTGAGCTGGTGGGCATCAATGCCATGCTTTACAGCCAGACTGGTTCTTACAGCGGTTACGGTTTTGCCATTCCCACCACGATTATGAATAAGGTTGTAGCCGACATAAAGACCTACGGACAGGTGCAGCGTGCCCTTCTCGGTATCAGCGGCACGGACGCAAGAAAGTGGATTGACGCCCAGAAGGCACAGGATAAGGAAGTGGACCTTGGCGTGAACGATGGCGTTTATGTCAACTCCGTGGAGCCTGACGGTGCAGGTGCGGACGCCGGACTGGAAGAAGGCGACGTGATTACGGCGGTAGATGGCAAGAAGGTCACCACCATGGCCATGCTTCAGGAGATAATGGCGACGAAGCGTCCGGGTGACAAGGCCACCATCACGTTCGTACACAAGAAGAGATCAAAGTCATCAACAGTGACGTTGAAGAACGCGCAGGGCAACACCGGTGTGGTAAAGCAGGCAGACCTTGACGTGCTTGGCGCAAACTTCCGTGGAGTAACGGACGAGCAGAAGAAGCAGTTGAACATCAGCTACGGCATAGAAGTGATGAAACTGAACAAGGGTGTTCTCGCAACGGCAGGCGTACCTAAGGGCTTTATCATACAGAAGGCCAACGATGCTCCGATTAAGTCCATCGAAGATCTGCAAAAGGCGGTAAAGGATGCATCAACGTCCAAGGACCCCGTGCTCTACATACAGGGCGTTTATCCGACCTCAAAGAAAGGATATTTCGCCGTTCCGCTGAACAACGAATAACCCGTTTTGATTTTATATGAATATTCCCGGGATGTATCACGTGGTTGATACATCCCGGGTTTGTTTTTTGGAAGCGACGGCACTGATATGTGGTCGATAAGGCTCAATGGTCCTGTTTATGACAGCTTGCCAAACAGTCACGACAAGGCTTGGATGCAATCAGCACCTGATTACCTTGTAAACAGCACCTGATTACAATGCAATTAGCACCTGATTACAAGGTAATCGGCACCCTTTTGTTTTTAGGGTGCAGGTATTGTCGTGATTGCATGGAAATCATTTACAATAAAAGGTGCGGCAGACTACTGCCGCACCTTTTATTATATTATATATAATGTGTGATTATAGTTAGATACAAAGCTCCACGATCTTGTCGATGGCCGCTTGGAGTCCTTCGGCGTTCTTGCCTCCGGCAGTGGCGAAGTGAGGCTGGCCGCCGCCGCCGCCCTGAATAAGTTTGCCGGCTTCGCGGACAATCGTGCCAGCGTTTTTGCCTGCTGCTACGATGTCATCAGACAGCGCTACGGTGAGGCTTGGCTTGCCGCCGGTCTCGCAACCCAATGCCACGACGAGGCTTTCCGGGAACTGTGTGCGGAGTTGGAACGCTATGTCCTTGGCGCTTTGCGGAGCGATAGGGCAAAGACCTGCTATTACCTTTATGCCGTTAATGTCACGTGCCTTGCTGATAAGTATGTCCTTGAACTGTGCCGCTTTCTGTGCCTTGAACTCATCCACCTGCGCCTGCAACTCCTTGTTGTCGCTGATAGCTTTCTTTATTGTCGCTATGAGGTTCGGGGCATTGTTGAAAAGGGCGCGCAGGTCGGCAATCATGTCTTGCGCATGATCCATCATTTCTTCCACGGCTTTGCCCGTGATGGCCTCGATACGGCGTACACCGGCGGCGACACTGCTTTCCGACGTTATGCGTACCATACCTATCTGCCCGGTGGCCTTGGCATGGCAACCACCGCAAAACTCTACGCTGGAACCGAACTTCACAACGCGAACCTTGTCGCCGTACTTCTCACCGAAAAGTGCTATCGCACCAAGTTGCTTGGCCTCTTCTATCGGGGTGTCGCGGAATTCCTGCAAAGGAATGTTCTGGCGTATTCTCTCGTTTACTATATGTTCCACCTGACGCAGTTGCTCCGCAGTCACTTTCTCGAAGTGCGAGAAGTCAAAGCGCAGGTAATCCGCTGTCACGAGCGAGCCTTTCTGCTCCACATGCTCGCCGAGTACTTCGCGCAGTGCTGCGTCAAGCAGGTGGGTACAGGTGTGGTTTGACTCGATGGCGTGACGGCGATCGACATCAACACATGCCATGAACTCGGCCTGCGGGTTCTCCGGCAACTTATCGACTATGTGTATCGCAACGCCGTTTTCCTTCTTGGTGTCAAGCACATTTATCTCCTCGTTCTCGCTTACGAGCACGCCGGTGTCACCGATTTCACCGCCCATCTCGCCGTAGAAAGGAGTGTAGTCGAGAATCATCTCGTAGGCGGTGTTCTTCTTTTGCTTCACCTCACGGTACTTTATGATGTGGCAGGGGTATTCGGTGTAATCGTAACCGACGAAAGATGATTCCGCGTCATTTACCATAACCCAGTCTCCGAGGTGTACTTCCGCCGCGTTGCGTGCACGGTTTTTCTGCTCTTGCATACAAGAGTCGAAGCCCTTGTTGTCAACAGTCATGCCTTGTTCGCGGCATATAAGCTCCGTGAGGTCAAGCGGGAAGCCGAAGGTGTCGAACAGAGTGAAAGCCTTGTCGCCTGCAATCTCTGTCTTTCCGGCGGCCTTTGTCTCGTCTATCACTCCTTGGAGAAGGCGTATTCCGTTTTCAAGTGTGCGGAGGAAAGAAGCCTCTTCTTCCTGCATCACCTTCATTATGAGTTTCTGCTGTGCGGGGAGTTCCGGGAAAGCGGCACCCATTTCCTCCACGAGTGTCGGTACGAGCTTGTAGATGAAGGCCTCCTTCTGGCCGAGGAACGTGTAGCCGTAGCGCACTGCACGACGCAGAATGCGGCGGATGACATAGCCTGCTTTTGCGTTGGACGGCAGTTGTCCGTCGGCAATGGCGAAGGCAATGGCGCGCAGGTGGTCAACAATGACGCGCAGTGCGATGTCTTTCTTTTCGTCATCACCGTATTTGCAGCCTGCCATGTCGGCCATAACCTTGATTAACGGCTGGAATATGTCCGTGTCATAGTTGGACGTCTTGCCCTGCAATGTGCGTACAAGACGCTCGAAGCCCATGCCGGTGTCTATCACCTTGGCGGGCAGTCCTTCGAGAGAACCGTCGGCCTTGCGGTTGAACTGCATGAAGACGAGATTCCAAATCTCTATTACCTGCGGGTGGTCTTTGTTCACAAGCTCGCGTCCCGGTATCTTAGCCTTTTCCTCTTCGGAACGTGAGTCGATGTGTATTTCTGAGCAAGGGCCGCATGGACCGGTGTCTCCCATTTCCCAGAAGTTGTCATGCTTGTTGCCGTTTATGATGTGGTCTTTCGGCAAGAACTGCTCCCAGATGCTTGCAGCCTCATCGTCACGCTGCAAGCCTTCTTCCTCTGAACCCTCAAATACGGTGGCATAGAGGTTGGCAGGGTCTATCTTCAATACATCTACTATATATTCCCACGCCCATGATATGGCCTCTTTCTTGAAATAATCGCCGAAGGACCAGTTGCCGAGCATCTCGAACATGGTGTGGTGATAAGTGTCGTGTCCGACCTCTTCGAGGTCATTGTGCTTGCCGGAAACGCGGAGACACTTCTGTGTGTCAGCCTGACGGCGGCTTTGCGGTGTTGTGTTGCCGAGTATAATGTCCTTAAACTGGTTCATGCCGGCGTTTGTGAACATCAGTGTAGGATCGTCTTTTACCACCATCGGTGCCGATGGCACGATCAGGTGTCCTTTGCTTTCAAAGAAAGTCTTGAAAGACTCGCGTATTTCTTTCGCTGTCAACATTGTCTTGTTGTTTTGTTATTTTTAGGATTTTGACCGCAAAGTTACTAATTTATTCTGATTTTAGCAAACTTTTTGGTTGTTTTTGTTGTCACGCTGTCTGCCGTCCGTGAAATCGCGGATAATTGGATTGTGTCCGGCATAGTGTTGGCGTCTGAAAAATAAAAGAATGGCGGGTGTTTTGCAATCAGGTGCTGTTTATGTTGCAATCAGGTGCAGATTGCGCGGTAATCAGGTGCTGTTTGCGATGTAATCAGCACCTGATTACATCCGCATCTTTTTGCCGCTTGAAAATGTAATGGTGCAGTCTGCCGATTAGTCTGTCATAAATAACGTCCGGCCAAGTGCGGACAAGAAACAAGAAAGGCGGTAAAGCCTTATTCGCTAAGACCTTACCGCCTGCATGATATTATTGATATGTCATCTTGCCTATTCTTCCTCGACAGCAGCCTGAGCGGCGGCAAGTCTCGCGATAGGTACTCGGAACGGTGAGCATGAAGCGTAGTCCATGCCTACTTTTGCGCAGAACTTGACGGAAGATGGCTCGCCGCCATGCTCACCGCAGATGCCGGTGCGCATACCCGGACGGACTTCACGTCCTTTGTCAACGGCCATCTTGATGAGTTGGCCGACACCGTTCTGGTCGAGAACTTGGAACGGGTCCACTTTCAGAATCTTCTTTTCGAGATATACAGGCAGGAAGCTGGCTATGTCGTCACGTGAGTAACCGAAGGTCATCTGTGTGAGGTCGTTGGTGCCGAAGGAGAAGTATTCAGCCTCGGTGGCAATCTTGTCGGCTGTGAGAGCGGCACGTGGTATCTCTATCATTGTGCCTATCTCAAACTCAATCGTTACGCCTTCTTCGGCAAATACTTCCGCCGCAACCTTCTTTATTATCTCTTTCTGCTGTTTCAGCTCATAGAGAATGCCGATAAGTGGTACCATGATTTCCGGATGCGGGTCGAAGCCTTCTTTCTTTAACTGGCATGCTGCGCTGAGGATGGCGCGTGTCTGCATGGCGGTGATTTCCGGGAATGTTATGCCGAGACGGCATCCGCGGTGACCGAGCATCGGGTTGTTCTCTGCGAGAGAGTTGACACGTTTCTGTATCTCTTCCACGCTTACGCCCATTTCCGTCGCCATTTTCTGTTGGCCGGCAGCGTCGTGTGGTACAAATTCATGGAGTGGCGGGTCAAGCAAGCGTATGTTTACGTGCAGGCCGTCCATGGCTTTAAGTATTCCATAGAAGTCAGCTTTCTGATATGGAAGTAGCTTTGCAAGGGCTTTCTCGCGGCCTTCAACGGTATCGGACAGTATCATTTCGCGCATAGCCACTATCTTCTGGTCGTCAAAGAACATGTGTTCTGTACGTGTAAGGCCTATACCCTTGGCGCCAAAGGCGCGTGCCACTTCTGCGTCATGCGGCGTGTCAGCGTTGGTACGCACCTGCAACTTGGTGTATTTGTCGCAAAGATCCATAAGTTCCTTGAAGTCACCGCTGACTTCCGCGGCCTTTGTCGGAACCTCGCCCGCATACACTTGTCCGGTAGTACCATTCAGAGAAATGTAGTCACCTTCCTTATATACAGTGCCGTCAATTTCTACTGTCTTGTTCTTGTAGTTGACGTTTATGCTTCCCGCACCGCTGACACAGCATTTACCCATGCCGCGTGCAACGACGGCTGCGTGTGATGTCATGCCGCCACGGGCGGTCAATATGCCCTCTGCGCTTGCCATTCCAGCAAGGTCTTCCGGTGAAGTCTCGATACGAACCATGATTACTTTGTGTCCGTCTGCATGCCACGCCTGTGCGTCATCGGCATGGAATACGATTTGTCCGCAGGCCGCACCGGGGGAAGCCGGCAGTCCCTGTGTAATCACTTTCGCCTTTGTCAACGCCAGTTTGTCAAAGACCGGGTGCAGCAACTCGTCCAGTTTCTGGGGTTCGCAGCGCATTATGGCTGTCTTTTCATCGATAAGTCCCTCGTGCATAAGGTCCATGGCAATCTTTACCATGGCCGTACCTGTACGCTTGCCGTTTCTTGTTTGGAGGAACCACAGCTTGCCTTCCTGAACGGTGAACTCCATATCCTGCATATCACGGTAGTGGTTCTCGAGGTTTGTCTGTATCAGGTCAAGCTGCTTGTATATCTCCGGCATGGCCTCTTCCATGGAAGGATAGTTCTTGACACGCTCCTCCTCTGATATGCCTGCACGCTCCGCCCATCGTTGTGAGCCTATTTTTGTGATCTGCTGAGGTGTACGTATGCCTGCGACAACGTCTTCACCTTGCGCATTGACAAGGTATTCGCCGTTGAACAGGTTCTCGCCGTTGCCGGCATCACGTGAGAAACATACACCGGTTGCTGATGTTTCGCCCATGTTTCCGAATACCATTGCCATGACAGAAACTGCCGTTCCCCATTCGTCCGGTATTCCTTCCATCTTGCGGTAGAGTATGGCACGCTCGTTCATCCAGCTGCGGAACACGGCACAGATGGCTCCCCACATCTGCTCTATCGGGTCATTGGGGAAGTCTGAGCCTGTCTGTTCCTTGATAGCAGTCTTGAACAGAACTACAAGTTTTTGCAGGGACTCAACTGAAAGGTCCTTGTCCAGTTCCACTCCCTGTTCTTTCTTCACCTCTTCTATTATCTTCTCGAACGGGTCGATGTCCTCTTTGTTGACAGGTTTCATGCCAAGTACCACGTCACCATACATCTGTACGAAACGGCGGTATGAGTCATATACAAAGTGAGGGTTGCCTGTTTTCTTCGCCATTCCTGCTGCAACCTCGTCGTTGAGGCCGAGGTTAAGAATCGTGTCCATCATGCCTGGCATGGAAGCGCGGGCTCCTGAACGCACAGATACAAGCAAAGGATTGTTTACGTCACCGAACTTGCAGTTCATAAGGCTTTCCACATGAGCCACGGCGGCGTTCACCTCGTCTTGCAATAATTCTACGATTTTGTCTTGACCGACTTCATAATATTCGTTGCAAGTGTCTGTGGTGATGGTGAACCCCGGTGGGACAGGTACGCCGATAAGGTTCATTTCCGCAAGGTTCGCACCCTTGCCACCCAGTTCTTCGCGCATTGACGCGTTGCCTTCAGCTTGTCCGTTTCCGAAGGTGTAAACTCTTTTCTTTGACATTGTTGTAGGTTTACGTTAAATGTATTAGATGATAATTGATTAAGTTTATTCCGCAAAGGTAAATTAAATGTCGGTTATAACAAAGCGAAAAGGGATATTTTTTTCGTTTGTCATGCCATTAATGCTTTTTTGTCTTAAAAATTTCCTGTTCTCAATATAATTTACTAACTTTGTACCAAATTCGATTTTTAAGAAGGAGGTGGGGCGTTCCCTGCCTTGTTTGATATTATGTCACGTAAAAAGAAACTTTATCCCATATTAGAGAATATAACGATTACCGATGTCGCGGCAGAGGGAAAGTGCCTTGTCCGTATAAATGACCTTGTTGTCTTTGTGCCGTTCTGCGTGCCCGGAGACATTGTTGATTTACAGATACGCCGTAAGAAACATTCGTATGCGGAGGCAGAAGTGGTGCGTTTCGTTAAATACAGCGAGAAGCGTGCAGTGCCGGTATGCGGACACTTTGGCGTATGCGGAGGCTGCAAGTGGCAGAACCTGCCATACGAGGAGCAACTCGCGTTCAAACAGAGACAGGTGCATGACCAGCTTAGCCGTATAGGCAAGGTAGAACTTCCGGAGTTTATGCCGATAAAAGGCTCGGTGAAGACGACGGAATACCGTAATAAACTCGATTTCGGATGCTGTAACAAGCAGTGGCTGACAAAGCAAGAATTAGAGGAGGGCGTTCCGTTTCGTCCGGCAATCGGATTCCATATAACAGGAGCGTTTGACAAGATACTGCCGATAGAGAAATGCTGGCTGATGGACAACCTGCACAATGAGGTGCGCAATGCCATACGCGACTATGCCCTCGAGCATAATCTTTCTTTCTTTGACTTGCGCCAACAGACGGGTTTGTTGCGTGACATTATAATAAGGTGTAGCAACAGTGGCGAGTGGATGGTGATATTACAGATGCACTATGACCATTCCACGCCGGAGACGTTGGCGCAAAGCGAAAATGAAACAAAGGCCTTATTGGGATATGTGGCGGATAAGTTCCCGCAGATAACATCATTGATGTATCTTGACAACCAAAAGTGTAATGACACCATTGGCGATCAGGAGATTCATGTGTTCAAAGGCAATGACCACATCTTCCTGCTTATGGAAGACTTGAAGTTCAAGGTAGGGCCAAAGTCTTTCTATCAGACTAACACTGAGCAGGCATACCATCTTTATTGCGTTGTCAGGGACTTTGCGTTTGGAACTGCGTTGCAGGGATTTTATAATGAAGCCGATACCAAGCCGCTTGTGTACGACTTATACACGGGTACAGGCACTATCGCAAACTTTGTCGCGCGTAAGGCGGGTAGGGTTATCGGCATAGAGTATGTTCAGGAGGCGATAGAGGACGCGAAAGTAAATTCGCAGATTAACGGAATAACGAACACTGACTTCTATGCCGGCGACATGAAAGACATTCTTACGGATGACTTTATCGCCGCCCATGGCCGTCCGGATGTCATCATTACCGATCCTCCTCGTGCGGGAATGCACGCGGACGTGGTGAATGTCATACTCAACGCGCATCCGCAACGTATTGTCTATGTGAGCTGTAATCCGGCCACGCAAGCCCGGGACTTGCAGCTTCTTGACGCTTCTTACAAAGTGATGGCAGTGCAACCTGTCGATATGTTCCCGCATACTCCGCATGTAGAGAATGTGGTATTGCTGGAGGCGAGATAATTGTTTGCCAAACATTATGTGAGGTTGGTGATGTTCCGTGAAGCTGCTCTCTAACAGCTTGGCAGCCAATAGCAAAGAGACGCGAAAGTAATCAGGTGCTGATTACCTTGTAAACAGCACCTGATTGCAGTATGATTAGCACCTGATTGCAATGTAATCAGCACCACTTCACAGAACAACGTTAAACATATTTGATGATGGTGAATAAAGAGAAACTATGGAACGCCAATTACAACAGGGTGATGATTACCAATTTCGCCCTGTTCTTCTCTTTTTATCTGCTTACGCCTTTGCTACCGCTCTACCTTAGCGAGACGTTCCATTCGTCCAAGGACACTATCGGCTTTGTATTGAGTGGCTATACCCTTGTGGCGCTTCTCGTGCGTCCTTTCAGCGGCTTTATTGTTGACAGTTTTCTCCGCAAGCGTGTGCTGATGATATGCCTGTTCATATATTTCATCATCTTCGGAGGCTACCTGCTTGCCGGCAGCCTTGTGTTGTTTGCTGTCTTCCGCACGCTTCATGGCGGGCCTTTCGGGGCTTCAACCGTAGCCAACAGCACAATGGCGATAGACGTGTTGCCGCCAAGCCGCAGGAATGAAGGTATCGGGTTCTACGGACTTAGCAATAATCTCGCTTCCGCCATAGCGCCGACGGTCGGAATATTTATCTATCGTTACTTCCACGATTTCGATGTGTTGTTTTGGACAGCCTTCATCGCCGCGGGCATAGGTTTCCTTAACATTACAACCGTGAAACCGCGTGAACGTCAGCCCATGCCGGTGAAACGCACATTGTCACTTGACAGGTTCTTCCTCGCAAAGGGATGGTTTCTTGCCGTCAATGTCTGTTTCTTCGGATATTGCTGGGGAGTGTTGAGCAACTACCTTGCTATTTATGGCAAGGAACACCTTGGCATTACCGGAGGCACAGGCACTTATTTCCTGCTTCTGTCCGCCGGACTTATCTTGTCGCGCTTGCAGGGCAACAAATCCTTGAGGCAAGGCCGCCTTATACATAACGCCATGGCAGGCATAATCCTCTCCACCATAGGCTATATACTGTTCATCGCATATCCCACGATGGCAGGATATTATCTCTCCGCCATATTGATAGGTCTTGGCAACGGACATATATGGCCGGCTTTCCAGAACATGATTATAAATATAGCGGACAATAACGAGAGGGGAACGGCCAACAGTACTCTACTCACTTCGTGGGATTTGGGTATCGGAATGGGAATACTGATGGGAGGAATAGTAGCGGAACACTTCGGATATGATGCCGCATTCTGGGTTATGGCCTTGGCGCATATCGTGGGATTCGCTTCCTTTGTGCTGCTTACACGAAAGAGATATAATATTCTGAAAATGAAAAGTATAAAGTAATGTCATTAAAGAAACGAAGATTAATGGTCATGAGCATAATTACAACGCTGTGTAGTATCTTGGGCTGTAATGTAAAAGCGGAGGGCTTCAAGAGTGTTGGGGTGGAAGAGTTTGAGCAGGCCATGGCGGATTCTGCTGCCGTTTGCCTCGATGTGCGCACCGCTGCCGAGTATGCAGACGGGCATATCGCCGGTGCGGAGAATGTGGATGTCCTGTTGCCGGACTTTACCTCCAAGGCTGTTTCCCTTCCGAAAGACAAGACTGTCTGCCTGTATTGCCGCAGCGGCAACCGTAGCAAGAAAGCTGCCGCCATATTATCAAAGAACGGTTACACGGTCGTTGAACTTGATTCCGGTATTAATGGCTGGACAAAAGCCGGCAAACCCATAACCAAGTAAGCTAATCTATAACCCTAAATAACATAAACAATGAAAAGACTGTTATTGATGTTTTGCGCCAGTGCCATGTTCGGTATGGCGGCCTATGCTAATCACCCGGATTCTGTCTATGTCCGTCCGGATGTGAAGAACGGCACCCGTGACTTCCAAATAGCTTATTCGCAGGACAAGAAACACTGGACACACGTTTACTGTAACCTCTTTGAAAGCGATTACGGGCCATGGGGCAGTGAGAAGAAACTCTACTATCCCGTGCTGGAATATGACGGCAAGACATTCTTTGCCACCTTCATCCCAAACCCGAAAGTGCCGCAGATAGCAAAGACACAATCCTCTAACTTCACTCTATGGAAACCTCAGGATTATCCGGTTGTTCCCCTTGAGGAGTTTAAGGAAAAACTGACACGCCAGCAAAAAGCGTCGGCAGAGAATGTAATCCGTATTCCTTATTCCGCTTTGCAGGCTCTGTTCACGAAAAAGAAACTTGCGGATATGAATGCGGCAAAAGACCGTGAGAATTACGTTGCCACGGCATCTGCCATTGCCCGTGACGCAAATAACATTACTGCCCGTATCACTGTAAACGGAAATGACAGGAAAGCCATCTCCCCGGAGCTTATGGGTATCTTCTTTGAAGACATCAGTTACGCCGCTGACGGAGGCCTTTATGCGGAACTGATACAGAACCGTGATTTTGAATACACGGCCGATGACCACAAGGGATGGGATGCAAAGACGGCGTGGACGCTTAAAGGAGAAGGCACTGTATGGAGCATAGAGACAGCCGAGCCGCTTCATGTTAACAATGCCCATTACGCACTGTTGAAGACAACGAAGGCCGGTGCGCGGCTTGTCAATGAAGGATGGGACGGTATTCCTGTACAGGCGAAGGCAAAATATCTTCTGTCTCTTTTTGTAAAAGGCAAGGGAAGCGTGAGAGTAAGCATTGTTGCCGATGGTGAGACTCTCGCTTCATGTGTGGTAAAGGGGACAAACGGATGGAAACAGCAGAAAGCAACGCTTACCTCCTCAAAAACTGCTGACAAGGCAAAGCTGGTCATAGAACCGCTACAACCCGGCGAACTTGCAGTGGATTTTGTTTCACTTTTCCCGAAAGATACTTTCAAGGGGCGTGCAAACGGACTTCGTAAGGACTTGGCGGAAGTGATAGCAGACCTCAAACCTCGTTTCGTTCGTTTCCCGGGAGGGTGTGCCTCACACGGACAGGGCATAGATAATATCTATCATTGGCAAGCTACTGTCGGCGATTTGTGGGAGCGTCAGCCTGACATGAACATCTGGCATTACCATCAGACGCGTGGACTTGGCTTCTATGAATATTTCACTTTCTGCGAAGACATCGGCGCACAGCCGTTGCCGGTGCTTGCTGCCGGAGTGCCTTGCCAGAACTCTTGGAAAGGCGGAAACGGTCAGCAGGGCGGTATTCCGTTTGAGAAAGACTTGAACGGCAAACCTTCTCCTTATACTTATAACGGCAAACCGCTCACAATGGAGAGCTATTTGCAGGAACTTCTTGACCTCATTGAGTGGGCTAACGGTGATGCCAAGACCTCAAAACTGGCCGCAATGCGCGCCAAGGCGGGACATCCCAAACCGTTTAATATGAAGTATCTCGGTATAGGTAATGAAGATTTGATTGGTGATGTGTTCATGGAGCGTTATCTGTTCTTGCTCAATGGCGTGAGGAAAGCGCATCCGGAGATAACGGTTGTAGGCACGGTCGGCCCGTTCTGGGAAGGCTCTGACTATGAATATGGCTGGCGTGCGGCCAAGGATAACAACATAGCCATTGTTGACGAACACTATTATAATTCGCCGGGCTGGTACTTCAACCACCGTGATTTCTATGATAACTATGACCGCAACGGCACAAAGGTATATCTTGGCGAGTGGGCTTCAAAAGGTAATAACGTCAGCAACGCGCTCGTTGAGGCCGCCTACCTGACAAACGTTGAGCGCAATGCCGATGTGGTTGTCATGTCTTCGTACGCTCCGTTGCTTGCGAAAGAGGGACACACCAATTGGAATCCGGATCTTATATACTTCAATAACACGGAGATAAAGCCGACAGCCAACTATTATGTGCAGCGTGCTTTCGGTCAGAATGGAGGTGATGAATATGTCGCTTCCGATATAACTGTTGACTATTCTGCCACCGGTAACAACAAACCTCTTATTGGAGACATAGCCAATCGCATAGACAAGTCTGTCGTTGTGGATAGCAAGACAGGCGATGTCATTGTGAAAATAGTAAGTATGTTGCCGAAAGAAGCGTTGGTAACGGTCAATCTTGGTGAGGAACTTGTCAAGCATAACATTTCCGGAAAGGCGCAATTATCTCTTCTTGCGGCTCCGCAGCAGCCGGATCGCAGCCGTGCGTGGGCTGTAAACGAGACCAGTCGGATAGATGTTTCCAAAGAGTTTAATGTCACGTTACCCGCATATTCCTTTGCTGTGGTAAGAATAAGCAAGTAGTGGATGAAGTATAAAGCAGTAATATGGGATTTGGACGGTACCTTGATGGATACCCTTCAAGATCTGTATCTCTCCGTCAATCATGCCTTGCGGCAGCACGATATGCCTGAGCGTACATTTGATGAAGTCCGCCGGTTTGTCGGGAATGGCGTGCGACAGCTTATGGTGCGTGCCGTTCCCGGCGGCGAGGCAAATCCACAGTTTGAGGAAATCTTTGCCGCATTCAAGGCTTATTACGTGCTTCATTGCCGTGACAATACTGACCTTTACCCCGGCATACGGGAGACATTGGAGACACTCAAGGCCGGAGGTTGCCGCATGGCGGTTGTCAGCAACAAGCTCCAAGCCGGCGTGGACGAATTGTATGAGACCTATTTCAAGGACACAATAGAGGTCGCTGTCGGCGAACGGCCGGAGGTAAGACGTAAGCCTCAGCCGGATATGGTGCGTCTTGCCCTTGCCAAATTGGGTGTTGATGCCGCCGAGGCGGTCTATATTGGAGACTCAGAGGTAGATGTTGCCACAGCGCGCAACACCGGCATACCATGTATTTCCGTATTGTGGGGCTTCCGGGATAAGGATACTCTGGTGAATAGCGGTGCGACAACGTTCGTCAGTAAGCCGCAAGATATATGCACGCTTGTCGCTACATCATCGGGAAAGGATGGGGGAGTGTCAGTACCATTCCTAAGCCTTGAGAGAGTTACGGCTATGCACTCCGATGAAATAGAGCGGGCGGTGACAGCCGTTGTAAGGCGTGGCTGGTATCTCCTTGGTGAGGAAGTCTCCGCCTTTGAGCAGGAGTATGCCGCATACACAGGCACAGACCATTGTGTCGCGTGTGGCAATGGGCTGGATGCGTTGCGTCTTATTCTACGCGCTTACAAGGAGAGCGGTGCGCTGCATGACGGTGATGAGGTAATCGTTCCAGCCAATACGTACATCGCCACCATCCTTGCCATAACGGAAAACAATCTCGTCCCCGTGTTTGTTGAGCCGTCCTTGAAAACTTTGCAGATGGATGACAGCCTGATAGAGCGGCATATCACACCACGAACCAAGGCCATAATGATAGTCCATCTGTACGGGAAATGCGCATATACTGACAGGATAGGGGAGTTGTGTAACCGTTATGGGCTGCTTTTGTTTGAAGACAATGCGCAGGCACATGGCTGCAAATATGGGAATATGCGTACCGGTTCTTTGGGCAATGCCGCCGCACACAGTTTCTATCCCGGCAAGAATCTCGGCGCATTAGGTGATGGAGGAGCCGTGACAACAAACGACAATGATATAGCCGAAGCCGTCAGGGCACTGGCGAACTATGGCAGTCAAAGGAAATACGTGTTCAAGTATCAAGGCATAAACTCACGCCTCGATGAGATACAGGCGGCTGTGCTGCGTGTGAAACTACGCTATCTGGAAGAGGATAATGAGTGCCGTAGGGGGATAGCACGCCGTTACATGGAGCATATAAACAACCCGAAAGTGGCGGTACCGTCATTAAACGACCTTGTGTCCGGCGCTACTTTGTCCGGCAATGTGTTTCATATCTTCCCTGTCCTGTGTGAGGAAAGGGACAGATTGCAACTGTGGCTGTCCGACAAAGGTGTGCAGACCATAATACATTATCCCATTCCTCCCCACAAACAGGAGTGTTATAGACGGTGGAATACGATGTCTTTCCCGCTTACCGAGCGTATTGCCGGAGAGGAACTGTCTCTGCCTGTCGCCCCTTATATGACGTTGGGTGACGCGGATAAGGTTATAGATGCTGTCAACTCGTTCCGATAGACGGGAAGATAAACGTCGATAAAGGCTTACGACAAAATGCCAACATAACATAACCTATGTTTAATTCCCTGAACATAGGCCGTAGAATAGATTTTTATTTGTAAATTTGCATAAGAGCATCATTCTTGCTCTTATGCAAATTTTATATGGTATTGACAATAGTTATATTGGCCGTAACAGTGATTATGTTTGCGGCAGGTAAGATCAGGGCCGACATTGTGGCTCTGATTGCACTTTGTGTTATGATACTTTGCGGAATATTGACTCCTGCGGAGGCATTGACAGGTTTCTCCAATCCGGTGGTAATCATGATGGCCGGCTTGTTTGTCGTAGGCGGAGGAATATTGCAGACAGGGTTGGCCAAGGCTTTAAGCCGCAGGATAATGCGTCTTGCCGGCGACAGCGACACGGCTTTGTTTTTGCTTGTCGTTGTGGTGACGGCGACGATAGGGGCTTTTGTCAGCAATACGGGAACAGTGGCTTTGATGATGCCTATCGTGGTTTCCATGGCGGCAGAGGCGCGCAAAAGCACCTCAACGTTATTGATGCCGTTGGCTTTTGCCAGCAGCATGGGTGGTATGCTGACACTTATTGGTACGCCACCCAACCTTGTCATTGACGAGACCTTGCGTGAGTTTGGATATGAGGGACTGTCGTTCTTCTCCTTCCTGCCCGTCGGTCTTGTGTGCCTTGCGGTAGGGGTGGCCGTGATGATGCCACTGCGCCGTTTGCTTGAAAAGAGGAACAGTGCGGGAGATGAGAACAAGGAAAAAACGCCGGAAGAACTTATCGATGAATACAAACTGCGTAACAGCGTGTCTGCGTTCTATGTGAATGCACGCAGTGGAGTGGCGGGGAAAAGCATTGCGCAGCTCAATCTCGTGGCGGAATATGGCATAAGCGTGGTTGAGATACGTCGTGAACACTCCGGACGCACCCCTCTGATGCGTGCTGTCTCGCAGACATTGCCAATGCAGGACACGGTGATAGAAGATGGTGACATACTATATCTTAGCGGTGATGCCAGGCAGATAGAACTTTTTGCCGGCAAGGCTAAACTGAGAAAAAGAGAGTCGTCAGGCTTTAACTTCTATGACATAGGCATTGCGGAGATAGTCATAATGCCGGGTTCAAGGCTGGACGGACAGAAGTTGAGGGAATCAAAACTGCGCGAGTTGTATCAAGTGAATGTGCTTGGAATAAAGCGTAGCAATGAGTATATTACGACAGCTCTTGCCGACTCAATCCTGAAAGCCGGTGACATACTGCTGATACAAGGGCAGTGGGACAACATAGCTAAGACCGGCAATGCCGACGAATGGCTGCTGATAGGCCAGCCGCAGGAGATGGCAGAAAAGGTAATCCTTGACTATAAGGCACCGCTGGCCGCAATAATAATGGTTGCCATGGTTGTCGTCATGGCGATAGACATCATACCTGTTGCGCCGGTAACAGCCGTTATGGCCGCTGCGCTGCTCATGGTTCTTACCGGCTGCCTGCGGAGTGTGGATGCCGCTTATAAGACCGTCAACTGGGAGAGCCTCATACTCATTGCCGCCATGATGCCCATGGCCACGGCTCTCGAGAAAACGGGAGTGTCGGCGGCGGTCAGCCATTCACTGGTTGAGTTGCTGGGAAGCGTGGGACCCATGGCACTTGTGTGTGGCATATATTTCACCACATCCATCCTGACGATGTTTATCAGCAATACGGCCACGGCCGTGCTAATGGCTCCGATAGCTATGAGTGCGGCCAATGAGTTGGGAAGCAACCCATTGCCAATGCTGTTTGCCGTCGCGGTGGGGGCGAGTATGTGCTTCGCGTCTCCATTCTCCACCCCTCCCAATGCGCTGGTCATGCACGCTGGAAACTACACTTTCTCCGATTATGTGAAAGTAGGATTGCCGTTGCAGATAATAATGGGCATCGTGATGACAGTCTTCCTGCCGTTGCTGTTTGCATAATCGGGGTGTCATCAGAACAGCCATTGCCCTAATTTCCACAGTAAAACAGCTGTCAGAACTATCAGAGCCAAGAGAATAACTATTGTTACGGCTGTTGCAAGCGCCCTGCGGTTCACCTCCCTGACTATTTCCCGGTCGTCTTTCACAAAACCAATAACCATTTTTAGGTTACGGGTGTTAGACCTGTATATAAAGTCAAGGACGTTGCCTACAAAAAAGGGAACCATGCCTACCAGCACATCCAGTAAGGCGTTGCAGAATACAGCCAGTGCGAGCGGTACGGAACGTACTATGAAAAGTGAGAAATATACAAACGGCAGGGCGCACAAGGCGGAGAATACGTCGCCGATTCCGGGTATCAAGCCTATTACACCGTCTAAGTAATAGCGGTCCATATATAGGGCTATTGTCTCCATGGTTCGGAACATGGGATGCCGTTGTATCTCTTCTCTGTTTCTCATATTTACGGTTTTTGTCTTATGCAAATTTACACATTTCCCGAACATAAACCAAATATATCAAGATTTTTTTGCTTCAATGACATTTATTGACAGAGCAATTCATGTCTGTAAAAACGGCTGCGTCCCGAATGATTCCGTATTCCGGATTATTCGGGATGCAGCTGTTTTGATATGTAGAGCATATACATTTGTGAAGGGACAACACTGTTCTGCAAGCCTGCCTCCAACTCTTTGAAATACAGCTGAAAAGAACTGTTGCAGTAATCAGCACCTGATTACCTTGCAATCAGGTGCTGATTATAGTGCAATTTGCACCTTATTGCGAGGTGATTTGCCCCCTTTTACCTTTCTTGCGCATCGGGGTTCTTTTCTGAAGGCTTATGTGTGCTCGTTGCTTATGCGGACTTTGGCACTATTCCAAAAATACAGTCGGGGGGGTAAAATACAGAACTTTTAACAAATGTCGGTTTTTCTTCACGTTTTTCTTTTCTAATTTGATAGAAAAAGGTACATTTGCACGCTGAAATTACGGTTATATCAGTAGTTGGCAGAAACAAAGTCAGATTTTTTATGTGCCACAGAGTCTGGCTTTTTACCAATATGGAATCATTCAAGTGGTGCGGTATGAAAATATGAAATATGTAAAGCTATTGATTGCCTTCTTTACATTTGTGCTTGTAAGTTGCTCCGGAGGAGGTGGAGGCAATGGAGATGACGGAAACATTGGAGGCGGAGGTACATCGTCTGATAAACTGACTTTATTCGGAGACGCTGCCGGTGGGCATTTGAACTTCACAAGCAAGGCGGCTTCGCAAACCCTTTCTTTCGAAGCGGGCGGAAGCTGGCAAATCAAGTTTATAGGCCAGAGCGAAGCCGCATCATGGTGTCATGTCTCCACAACGTCTGGCGACGCAGGCACGCATAGCGTCAATGTCTCAGTAGATAAAAATGACACGTATGATGAACGTAACGCTTCAATAGCCATTACCTCCGGGACAGTCACGAGGACGGTGGTGGTGACACAGAAGCCGGAGACAGCCTTGCTGCTGAGCAGTGCCAAGGTAGAAGTGGACGGTAAGGGAGGGCGGTTCACGATAGAAGTGCAGGCCAATGTGAAATATACAGTGAGCATTGCCGCCCAATATGCCGGATGGTTGAAGCAGGTACCGGCAGATAACACGCGAGGCTTGACCCGAAGTGTGGTGACTTTCGAGGCAAACGGCAATGCCACGGGAAATTTCCGTGAGGGAGAGATCGTCTTCACCTCACCCGAAGGGGTATCGGAGACCGTGCATGTATATCAGAAAGTGGACGACACGATTGTGCTGTCAGACAATGAGATATATGTTTCCAGCATGGCGGGGACACTGCAAGTGAATGTCAGCTCCTATGTGGATTTTGACTATTCCATAACTTCAGGTGGCGACTGGCTTCACAAGGCAGACACACGTTCCATGTCAACGCACACGGTTTGTTTTTCATACGACGCATACGGCAATACGCAGGAGAACCGTATGGCTACGGTGGAGTTCAGGGGTGTGCATGGAACGACGGAGGTGCTGACTGTGTATCAGACTTACAAAGGCGCTGTTGTCATTGACAGTAAGGTGATGGATATTTCGGCGGCCGGCGGTACAATGTCTATAAAATACTCTGCCAACAGGGCGATGGATGTAAGGGTGCCGGAGTGGATAAGTATTGTGAACGGGCTGGAAGGCAAGACACGCTCCATGGAACTGTACGAACTGTGGGTGGATATTGCGCCGAACATGGAAAAGGAAGCGCGCAGTGGCGTGATTGAGTTCGTGGACAGAAGTACCGGAGAGGTGCTGGATCGGGTGACGGTGACACAGGAGGAACTGCGGTTCACGTGCACATCTTCGCTGAAGGACGGCGATTTTACGGATGCGCGCACACATACATTCACCATAGAGGTAACGACAAATGGCGACTGTACGGTGGAACTGCCGGACGTTGTCACGTCTCTTGGTGACAATAAATACCAAATAAAAGGTAATACAAGTATGTCTGAAAGTACGTTGTGTCATGTCAATGTCTTGGTGAATGGCAGGAACATGAAGTCGTACCCGATACGCCGGACGAGCGTGCAGACTCCAAATATTGGTGTTACGGACAACACCGTGAGCTATAATGGGGGAGATGTTACTGTTGCCGTGAAATGTAACAGTGACATGAAGTGTGTGGTTTCCGGTTCTCCTCAGTGGCTGAAATATAAGGGGAGCAACATAGACAATGCGGGCGATTATGAGTATTTCTTCTTTAATGTCGCTGCCAATGATTTGCCGGCAGAACGTAGTGCGGTAATAACTTTCTCGACGGCCGGCGGTAAATGGACAGGGAAAGCGACCGTCACACAGACTGCCAATCACACCGGTGTTGAGGCGGAGAATAAGGTTTCACTGACGGAGCCGGGCAGTCTGGCCGGCAAGATGAAAGAGGAGGAGCTGCTCATAATGGAGGACCTTTCTCTGGCTGGCAACATCAACAGCAGTGACATGGCTACTATAAGGAAAATGGCTACTGAGGGAAAATTGAAAGTCTTGGACCTCTCGAATGCCACTCTCAAGGCTGATGGAAACGTAAGGACGGACAACACAATTGGGGATAAAGCCTTCGCCGAAACAAAATTGGAAGTGGTAAAGCTGCCGGCAACGGTGACGAAAATGGGAACAGGCGTCTTCTCGGGGGCGGCTGTCAAATATGTGAAACTGCCCGCCGCATTGACGGTCATGGGAGGCAGCTGCTTTAATGGCTGTCCCAATCTGAACGAGATGGAGTTTCCTGCAACGTTGAAGGAGATACCTTATTATACGTGTATCAATACTCCGGTGTTTGCGAAGGTTACATTGCACAATGGACTGGAGAAAATTGGTGAAGCCGCTTTCGCAAGATCGTTTGGCGAAAATAGCCAGAACATGATGACAGAACTGACGATACCGGAAACGGTAAAGGAAATAGGGAATGCGGCTTTCGTGGGTACGCGCATTAAGACATTGACCATTCCTGCCAGTGTGACATCTGTTGGAAGAACTGCATTCGACTACTGTACTCAGTTGACGGATGTTGTGTTTGAGGGAACACTGACCAGCCTTCCGCGAAGGATATTCTGTAATTGCAGCTCACTGGAATCTATCCGGTTCCCGAAGGGGTTGAAAGTGATAGAGGATGAGGCTCTTTATTTTACATCCATTCTTGACTTGGTGATTCCGGAGGGCGTGGAGGAAATTGGAAAAAGTGCGTGTGAAAGGACGGGCATCAGATCTATCACCTTGCCCGCTACGCTCAGGAAAATAGGGGACAATGCGTTTGCATGGCATGGAACCATGGGCACTTGCAAGACCATTGTGCTGCCTGCCGGTGTGGAAGAGATAGGCAGGAGACCGTTCCTCGGATGTGAGTTCACCGCACTTGACTGCCGTATGACAACACCGCCGGCATTGTCTGCGGAACTGTTTAGCAGCAGTTTTGATTATTCTAAATGTACGCTGTATGTGCCTGTGGGATGCGCTGATAAGTATCGCAAGGCAAATTATTGGAACAAATTTACTAATATAATAGAAAAATGATTATGAAAAAATTGAATTTGATTCTCTGCATAGCGATGCTTGCAGTGATAATGTCTGTCAAGGCGCAGACTCCTACAGAGGGAGAGGCCATAGACATGGGCGTCAGTGTTACATGGAGGGCATACGACCTTGGCTCGTCAGAAATTGCGAAAAAAGGCAGTCTGTATGCGTATGGATGTATGGATCAAGGTGTGCCGTTCAAGAATTATTATAAATTCTATAATAAGACTATGTGGAGTGTTATCTTTCCTAAGAATGACTTTGCGGGTGATGCTGAATATGACGCTGCGGCTGCACAGACAAACGGCCTATGGCAAATACCTACGAGTGCGCAGTGGGAAGAACTTATAAATAACTGTACCGTGGAATGGACAACGGTGGAAGGAACGGAAGGTGCCTTGCTGACATCGAAAACCAATGGTAATTCCATCTTCCTGCCTGCGGATGCAAATAAGAGCCAGTGTCAGTATTATGCTTCTGACAATAAGGGCAGTAATGCGTACATTGCGGAATTCAGCGCAAATTCAGCGTATGTAACTTCAACCGCCTCTCCATGGAAAGGCCTGGCTATACGCCCTGTATCTGTTGCTTCGGATAAACCGGAATTGACAGCATTGGCACTTAGCGGTGAATCGGATAAAATGTTCGCCAATACCACCATGCAGGTAAGTGTCACAGCAACTCCTGCTGACGCGAGTGTGCTTGGTGGAACGTGGAGTTCGTCGGATGAGAGCGTAGCCACAGTAACCGATGGGCTTGTTACTGCTGTTGGTGCGGGTACGGCCGACATAACCTTGACGTGTGGCAAAGTGTCAGGTTCGATGACGGTTAATGTGACTGCTGTGGAGACAGTCGGCGAGGCTTTTGTTGACCTTGGCGTGAGCGTGCTGTGGGCTTCCGGTTATTATGGCATGAAGTCAGCGGACGCAACGGCACCGACATATTCTTATGGAAAGGTGAGCAGGTCTCTGTCAGGCACGTCAACCTATTGGTTTGGTTTTGAAGACCGCGTGTTGCCAAAGGCGATAAGGGGTGACATACGCTATGACGCGATAGCGAAGAACTCCAATGGCGAGCAGCGTATGCCATCAAAGGGCGAGACGGACGAGTTGCTTGATGCCGTATGTGTGATGAAGGCAACGCAGAACGGTGTAAGTGGTTATCTGCTGACATCGAGAATAAACGGCAAGTCAATCTTCCTGTCTGAACAGGAGACGCAGGGTTTCTATATTGGCGATTGCAGCGAGGACCAGAAGAAGGCATATCGGTGTAGTATCAACAAAGATAAGTTTGTTGTTGGAACTTCTACGATGCCGGAATATGATCTTCCTCTGCTTGCGGTGAAACTGAAGGAGGAGACTCCTGCATTGAAAGAATTTGTCATTGCGCCAACGGAAGCGACTGTTTATGAAGAGAACAAAGTGCGCCTGACATTTGAGACATCACCTCTTGGCGTTGACATCACAGATGCAGTATGGGCATCTTCTGATGAGAACATTGCCGTTGTGGATGAGTACGGAAACGTTACAGGTGTTGGTGAGGGTGATGCTGTTATATCATTGACTCTTGGCGATGTTAAGTCTTCTGTAACTGTAAAGGTGGTGAAATTCCCGGACGTTGCTGCGGACGGTCTCGTTGATATGGGACTTTCTGTAAAATGGATGAGTTGTAATCTTGGTGCTGACAATCCTTGGGAACTTGGCGACAGGTATCAGTGGGGCGGTCTCACTCCGGTGGAAGGTGATGGAAGCGCGGATGGCTGGCAGAGCCCGGAAACTAACGAGATTTCCGCTACCGTATATGATGCTATATACACGAATACGAACAATACACGCTGTTTGCCGACACGCACGGAGTTTCAGGAACTTGTAAATAATTGCGACCGTGAGTGGGTGACATATCATGGTGTGAAGGGTAACCTTGTCACATCAAGGAAAAATGGTGCGGCTCTGTTCTTCCCGGGTATTCCCGATTATAAAAAAGAAGATGTTACCCCACAGGCTATGGGAGGCTATTTCAGCGGTTCCAAAAGCAATGGTCCAAGTGGGCGCGTTTATGTATGCCAAACTGGTAACGGTGTGTTCTATCAAGTTGAGATGAATGGCTATTATGCCCTGCCGTTGCGTGGCGTGGAGAGTAGTTTGACAGGAATATTCCAGCCGGTGGCGGAAGGTGTGATAACGGTGTATGATGTGAAGGGATTTCGTATAGCGCAAGGGAGGCAATGTGAGGTTCTCCATCAGTTACCGAAGGGACTTTATATCATAAATGATGGCAAGAACAGTAAGAAAATAATGAAGTAAGTAAAACGCTATATTGCAGAATTGTTTAATGGGGATGCACCAAAATAACGGTGCATCCCCATTTTTGTAGTGATATATACGACACTATGTTGTCGCATATTGGCAATGTGTGTTATATCCCGTCTGTGATGATGATGCCGCCAAAGCCTTGCAAAGTGATTTTGGCGTTACCTTTCTTGTCCACCTTGATGGTCTTCTTTATAGGTGTGAGTGGTGATGTGCTGCCTTTCTTCGGGGCGGCGTCCGTGTAGTATGTAACCTCTTTGCCGGCAAACATTGGGAGGTTGATGCTTATGGTCTTGGGGCTGTCCTCGCCGTTAAGGCCTGCCACATACCAGTTATCGCCATGACGGCGTGCCATGATGGCGTGTTTTGTGGGATAGCCGTCGATATACATTGTCTCATTCCATGTCGTGGGAACGGCTTTCAGGAAGTCTAATTCAAACTGTTCCAACTCGGTGAGGTTGCTTTTCTGCATGCAGATGCACTGTATGCTTGTCTGGTTCATAATGGCTGAGGCCATTTCGAAAGTATCGCTGGTGTAGCGTTTGTGGCGGCTCTTGTTGTCCTTGCTTAGAAAACGGTTCATGATGCTGCCGCCCCAGTCCATGCTTGCCACGGTGTTACGGCAGAACGGGTGCATGGTCAATTCAAAACCTTCACGCTTGGCATGATGCTCGTTGAAATATACGTTCTCGGAAGCCAATACAGCCTCGGAGGCAACAAAGTTCGGGTACATCTTTTCCCAGCCGCGGGGTAGGGTACAGCCGTGGAATATGACTTGCAGACCGTGGCGGTTGGCGTCACAGAGTAGGTCTTCGTACAGTTGCATTGTCTGCTGCTTGTCGCCGCCGAAGAAATCAACCTTGATGCCCTTGATGCCGATACTTTCCATCCACGCCATTTCCTTTTCACGTGCTATGGAGGTGTTCATGCAGTTGCGGGGAGTTTGCGGGGCATCGTTGGCATAGCCGTTGCTGTTGTACCATAGTAGCAGGCTGACACCTTTGGATTGTGCGTATTTGCTTAGTTTCTCTATGTTGTCTCTGCCTATTGTCTCATCCCAGAAACCATCGACAAGGCAATATTCAAATCCCATGGCGGCGGCGACGTCTATAAACTCTACTTGGTCTTTGTAGTTTATGGAGTTGTCTTGCCATATCAGCCAGCTCCATGTGTAGCGGCCGGGTTTGTACTTTTCACGGGCAGGGTACATTTCCTCAACAACGTCATAGCTGATGGTTGTCTCGGCGATAGGTTTAAGGGTGTTGCCTACGGTTATTGTGCGCCACGGTGTATGGCCGGGGAGGCTGATGGCGGGAGTGGTGGAGCCTAAACCGTGTAATTCTGTGGCATCTGGGAAGGACAATGTGTAACCGTTGGTTGGCTCATAGTCACTGAGATGACCGCCGCAATAATTGCTGCCTACGCCGGTTTCGCTTACTAATACCCAACCGTCGTCACCTATATGGAACAGGCATGGGAACGTGTAGCCTTTGCCATATTTTGATTTGTCTGTCATTGGCGCATCGGCAATGTATTCCTCTTCATAACTGGGTTTGGTGCTCATCCAGCCTTTATGGTCACCGTCGATTTGTGGGCAGATGAATGTTGTGGTATGGGAGGGAAAGTTAAAACTGCTGGTTTCTTTTAATATAGTGGTGCGACGAGGCTCGTCACGGTCATTGGTTTTTGCGCCTTTTAGGTGGTAACGGTATGCAATGTTGTTGTTGCTTACCTGCATTTCCACCGTCATAGGGCGGCTGACATTTCTGGCTGTTACCTCTAAATCGAGGGCGTTGGCTTCATAGTTGTTGCCGGACGTTTTCGTTCCTGTCATAGTGTATGACGTGGAAACTTTACGTTGTCGGGTATTTGTTATTTTCACTTGTTGCGTATAGTCGCCCATCTCTGTCAGAATACCGAGACGGGAGGTTCTTAACATTTCCTTTCCTTCGTAGCTTACGGAATATGTGAGTTGTTCATTTGTATCATCTATCTTTACTGTTAGCTTGCCGTCAGGGGAATTTAATGTGACAGGTTCAGCAGATGATGAAACAGTGCCTGCTATTAATAATAATAATGTGTAGATTGTTTTTTTCATTATTGTTAGTTGGTTAGTTTGTAAAAACATTGCAAATATACATATATTATTTGGAAAGGCAAAGAAAAAGAATAAAAACTCTTGATTTTTATCAAAGAAATGGGTATAAGACGGTTTTGAAACGCTTTTTGTGATAAAAAAAATTGGACGAAAAAAAAAAAAAACGTACCTTTGCACTCGCTTTCGCTTGATAAAAGCTTAAGCGTGTTCTTTGAAAGTTTTACATAAACAGAAAGACAAGTAGTACAGGAAGCGGATATTCTGCCTTATGCGCGTTGCGCATTAAGTGTGGGATTTCCGGGTGAAATGAACGAACCATCAATTCTCTTTTTCGGGATAGATGCGGACAGTCATTCTGGCGGGACAGACAACACGCCTTTCCTTGGATTCGCACCTGCCGCGCGCAGTGCTGAAGAGGAGTGGCAAAAAGATATTATTTTTACAGCGGAGAGTTTGATCCTGGCTCAGGATGAACGCTAGCGACAGGCTTAACACATGCAAGTCGAGGGGCAGCATGGTCGTTGCTTGCAATGACCGATGGCGACCGGCGCACGGGTGAGTAACACGTATGCAACCTTCCCCCTACCCGGGTATAGCCCGCCGAAAGGCGGATTAATCCCCGATACGTCCCCTGACGGCATCAGACGGGGACGAAAGGTATTCCGGTAAGGGATGGGGATGCGTCCGATTAGCTTGTTGGCGGGGTAACGGCCCACCAAGGCGACGATCGGTAGGGGTTCTG